>Ga0210392_10000006_pt1 | contig 274393 bp, 239 predicted proteins | sample IncBWC30OmetaG_FD_161057 | JGI IMG/M metagenome (GOLD analysis project Ga0210392, IMG submission 161057) | Forest soil microbial communities from Barre Woods Harvard Forest LTER site, Petersham, Massachusetts, United States - Inc-BW-C-30-O ... | reverse complement strand
CTCGCCAAAGACTTCGAGACATCCATTGCCAGCGCCGAAGCCTGGGTCCTGATTGCAAGCATTCGACAGCTTTCCCGCCGCCTGGCAAGAAACTGATATGCCAATGACCTATATTGAATCCGACTCTCAGGATGACAGAACCAATTTTTTAGGTCAGGCGTAGCCGCGCACCGCGTGGGCGTCATTGGCGTCGCCGATCGATTCCATCTCGGTGCGGGGCCGCAACCGCGTCAATGCCAGCATCATGCCGACGCCGTAGGCCAGCGAGATCATCGACGAGCCGCCATAGGAGATGAACGGCAGCGTCATGCCCTTGGCCGGGATCAGCTGCAAATTCACCGCCATGTTGATCGCGGCCTGCACGCCGAACAGGATCGCGAGGCCGGAGGCGGCAAAGCGCGAGAACATGTCCTCGGTGGCGTAGGCGCGCGACAGCGCGCGGATCACGATGAAGGCGAATAGCGCGAGCAGCGCCAGGCACAGGATGATTCCGAATTCTTCCGCGCCCACCGCGAACACGAAGTCGGTGTGGCTGTCCGGCAGGCTGCGCTTGGCGATGCCTTCGCCGGGCCCAAGGCCGAACCAGCCGCCATTGGAAAACGCCTCGTTGGCGGTATCGACCTGAAAGGTATCGCCGGAGGTATGGTTGAGAAACCGCGCGATGCGTCCCTTGACATGCGGCACGAACAGATACGCCGCAAACAGGCCGGCGCCTGCGGCACCCGCCAGCCCGAACACCCAGACGATCCGCATGCCGGCGATAAAGAACAGCGCGCCCCACACCATCAGGATCAGCATGGTCTGGCCGAAATCCGGCTCCATCACCAGCAGCGACACCAGCGTCAGCAGGACCGCCAGCGCCATCGAGGTTGCCGGCATCTCCGGCCGCCGCGCCGATTCCGCAAACAGCCACGCCGCCAGCACCACAAACGCCGGCTTTGCGGATTCCGAGGCCTGGATGTTGACGCCGAGCAGCGTGATCCAGCGCCGCGCGCCCTTCACTTCGGGCCCGAACAGCAAGGTCGCGACGATCAGGATAATGCTGATGGCGAACACCACCAGCGCCGCGCGGCGGATTTGCCGCGGCGACAGGAATGACACCCCGATCAGCACGATGAAGGACGGCAGCAGGAACAGCACGTGGCGGTTGAAGAAGTGAAACGGATCGAGCCCGATCCGCGTCGCCACCGGCGGGCTCGCCGCCAGCGACAGGATGACGCCGCCCAGTATCAGCGTCACGATTGCCGCCAGCAGCAGCCGGTCCACGGTCCACCACCATTCGGAAAGCGGGGTGCGTTGTTCACGGGAGATCATGGGCGGTCCCAAAGGCGGAGGTTTGCCCATTGGTGCGCGCTCGTGGTTACCGGAGAGTTAATGTGAAGAGGGAATCCGTCATTCCGGGGCGCGCCTCTTCGGCGCGAACCCGGAATGACGGCGCGCAGTTACACCGCCGGCTTCATGCCGGGCAGCGCCAGCACCAGGTCGCGGAAGCGGTTGCCGCGGATTTCGAAATTGCGGTACTGGTCGAACGACGCGCAGGCCGGCGACAGCAGCACGACCGGATCGGCAAACCCGGATGCCTCGGCATCCGCGGCAGCGTTCTCGACCGCAACCTCCAGCGTCTCGCTGATCTCATGCGGCGCGCGGTCGCCGAGCGTGCCGGCGAATTCCTGCGCCGCCTCGCCGATCAGGTAGGCCTTGCGAATCCGCGGAAAATATTCGGCGAGGCCGGTAATGCCGCCGAGTTTCGGCTTGCCGCCGGCGATCCAGAAAATATCCGCAAAGGACGACAGCGCATGCGCCGCCGCATCCGCATTGGTGCCCTTGGAATCGTTGACGAACAGCACCCGGCCGCGCCGGCCGACCTGCTCCATGCGATGCGCGAGTCCGGGAAAACTGCGCAGGCCTTTTTGCAGGACATCTTGTGCAACGCCCAGCGCCAGCGCGCAGGCCGATGCGCACGCCGCGTTCTGCGCGTTGTGCAGCCCGCGCAGCGAACCGATGCCGCCGATGGCAGCGATTTCGCTCCGCGCGCCGCCCGACGCGCGCAAGATCATCTCGCGCTCGACGGTGACGCCATCGGCCAGCGGCCGTTTCACCGAGACCCGAATTACGCGTCTGCCGGATTGCTCGATGCGATCGGCAATCGCCCGGCACCATCCATCATCGACGCCGACGATCGCGGCGCCCTGCACTTGCACGTTTGCGACCAGGCGCGCCTTCACCGCGGCGTAGTTTTCAAGCGTGCCGTGGCGGTCGATGTGGTCTTCGCTGATATTGAGCAGGATGCCGACGCTGGGGTCGAGCGATGGCGCAAGATCGATCTGATACGACGACATCTCGATCACATGGACGCGGCCGGCGCGCGCGGGCTCCAGCGACAGGATCGCGGTGCCGATATTGCCGCCCATCTGCACGTCGTGGCCGGCTTCGCGCATCAGATGCGCGACCAGCGCGGTGGTGGTCGATTTGCCGTTGGTGCCGGTGATGGCGACGAACGGCGCGTCCGGCGCGTGGCGGCGGCGCTCGCGGCAGAACAGTTCGATGTCGCCGATCACCTCGATGCCGACCTCGCGCGCCGCCAGCACCGACCAGTGTGGCGCCGGATGGGTCAGCGGCGCGCCGGGCGTCAGCACCAGCGCCGCAAAATTTTTCCACGACACTTTTCGCAGATCCGCGGTGATGAAGCCGGCCTGGGCAGCCTTCGCGAGATTGTCTGCACCGTCGTCGCCGGCGATGACTTCGGCGCCGCCCGCCTTCAACGCGTGGCAGCTCGCAAGCCCGGAGCCGCCGAGGCCGAACACCGCGACAGTCTTGCCGGCGAACAAGGTGACGGGAATCAAAGGACAACCCCGCTGCCAACTCTCTCCTCACCTCCCCCCTTGAGGGGGAGGTCGGCGCTGCGCAGCAGCGGGGTAAGCCACGAACGCCGGCGCCCGGGGCTACCCCACTCCCCGGCCCTCCCCCTCAAGGGGGGAGGGGGAAGCACGGCCCGCGTCTCACTCACCCTCGTCACCGCAGTTTCAGGGTAGAAAGCCCGGCCAGCGCCAGCATCACCGAGATGATCCAGAACCGGATCACGATCTGGGGTTCGGTCCAGCCCTTCTGCTCGAAATGGTGATGCAGCGGCGCCATCCGGAATACGCGTTTTCCCGTGAGCTTGAACGAGACCACTTGCACGATCACCGAGACGGCTTCGAGCACGAACAACCCGCCGATCACCGCGAGCACGATCTCGTGCTTGGTCGCGACCGCGATCGAACCGAGCATGCCGCCGAGCGCCAGCGACCCGGTGTCGCCCATGAAGATCGACGCCGGCGGCGCGTTGAACCACAAAAAGCCCAACCCCGCGCCCAACACCGCGCCGCACAGCACCGCGAGCTCGCCGGTGCCGGCGATGTAGTTGATCTGCAGATAATCCGCGAACACCGCGTTGCCGGCGAGGTATGCGATCATCCCGAAACTCGCCGCCGCGATCATCACCGGTACGATCGCGAGTCCATCGAGGCCGTCGGTGAGGTTGACGGCGTTGCCGGCGCCGACAACGATGAAGGCGCCGAACAGGACAAAGACCCAGCCGAAATTGATGATGACGTCCTTGAAGAACGGAATCACCAGCGCGCTGGACAGCTGGTCGCGGCCGAGCCGGACCAGCGCATAGCACGCGGCGAGCGCGATCAGCGTTTCGATCGCCAGCCGGATCTTGCCGGCGAAACCGCTGTGGCTCTGCTGCGTCACCTTCAGGTAATCATCGTAGAAGCCGACAAAGCCGAAGCCGAGCGTCACCGCGAGCACGATCCAGACGTAGGGATTGGCCGGATTGGCCCAGAGCAGCGTCGAAACCAGCAGTCCGGCCAGGATCATCAACCCGCCCATCGTGGGCGTGCCTTTCTTGGAGAGCAGATGCGATGCCGGGCCGTCCGACCGGATCGGCTGGCCCTTGCCCTGGCGCAAACGAAGATTGTCGATGATCCAGGGGCCGAACAGAAACACGAACAGCCCGCCGGTGAACATCGCGCCGCCGGTGCGGAAGGTGATGTAGCGAAACACGTTGAGGAACGTGCGAAACGGAAACAGAAAAGGCACGGTGTTGGAAAGATCGATCAGCCAGTAAAACATTTAATCCGCCTTATACCGCGATATCGTCGAGCGCGGTCTTGCCGGGGAAGCGCTTTTCCAGCGCGTTGACAATCGGTTTCATCTTGCTGCCCAGCGACCCCTTGATCATGATCGCGTCGCCGGCGCGGATCGCGGCAACCACCTGCGATTCCAGCGCCACGGCGTTCTCGGCATAGCCGCCCCGCTTGCCCGAGGAAAGGGCGTCCCACAAATACCGCATCAGCGGACCACAACAATATACCAGGTCGATATGATTGGCGTTGACCGCCTCGATCAGGCCGCGATGCAATTGCGCGGAGGTGGGTCCCAGTTCGAGCATATCGCCGAGCACCGCGATGCGCCGACCGTGCGGGCCCACTGCGGCCGCGCCGAGCACATTGAGCGCCGCGGCCATCGACGCCGGATTGGCGTTGTAGCTCTCGTCGATCAGCGTGGCTTCGCCGTGACCCACCTCCAGCGCGTGACGAACGCCGCGGCCCGCGGCGGGCTGCGCCTGCGACAGCGCGAGGCCGGCGAGCGCAAGGTCGGCGCCGGCGAGCGACGCCGCCGCCAGCACCGCCAGCGAGTTCATGGCCATATGTTTGCCGGGCATGCCGAGCTTGTAGGTGACGTCGTGGCCGAGAATGTCGGCATGCACGGCCGAACAGGCCGGGTGCAGCGACACGTCGATCAGCCTTGCGTCGGATTTCCTGTCGGCGCCGAACGAGACGATGCGGGAGATCCCGAGTTTTTTGGCACGCCGTTGCAACCGCGCAAACTGCGGATTGTCGCGGTTCAGCACCACCGCCCCGCCGGGCTCCAGCCCTGCGAAGATTTCCGCCTTGGCGTCCGCAATGGCTTCGACGCCGGAGAAAAACTCCAGATGCACCGGCTCCACCGTGGTGATCACGGCGACATGCGGCCGCACCATTCTGACCAGCGGCTCGATTTCGCCCGCGTGATTCATGCCGATCTCGAAGATCGCAAAGCGCACGGAAGCCGGGCATCGCGCCAGCGACAGCGGCACGCCCCAGTGATTGTTGAACGAGGCCGCCGAGGCATGGGTCTCGCCCTGCGCGGCGAGCACGCGCCGCAGCGCTTCCTTGGTCGAGGTCTTGCCGACCGAGCCGGTGATTGCGACGATCTGCGCGCCCAGGCGCGCCCGCGACGCGCGCGCGAGATCGACCAGGCCGGCCAGCACGTCGTCCACGACAAGCAACGGCGCGTCGGCTGGAAATTTTTGGCGCTGCGCCGTTTCGACCACCGCCAGCGCGGCGCCGGCCTTCAAGGCCGCCATGACAAAGTCATGGCCGTCATGCACATCGCCCTTGATGGCGAAATAGGCTTCGCCTGATACGATGGTGCGGCTGTCGATGGAGAGACCTGTAATCGCCGCCGGCAACACGCCGCTGCGCCCGGCGCGCATCGCCGCCGCCATATCGGACGAGGTCCATAACGGTGCGTTGCTCATGCCACCCTCGACGCCAGCGCCGCCGCGGCGGCATCGTGATCGCTGAACGGCAGCGTGCGATCGCCGACGATCTGTCCGGTCTCGTGACCCTTGCCGGCGATCAGCAAGGCATCGCCGGGCTGCAGGCCGGCGATTGCGACACGGATCGCCTCGGCGCGGTCGCCGATATCCTTTGCGCCCTTCGCCGCACTCAGGATCGCTGATCGGATCGCGGCGGGATTTTCGCTGCGCGGATTGTCGTCGGTGACAATGACATGATCGGCATTCGCGGTTGCGATCGCGCCCATCAGCGGGCGTTTTCCGGCGTCGCGGTCGCCGCCGGCGCCAAACACCACCACCAGCTTGCGCCTGGCGTAGGGCCGCAACGCCTGCAGCGCCTTGGCCAGTGCATCCGGCTTGTGGGCGTAGTCGACGAAGATCGGCGCGCCATTGCGTTCGCCGACCCGCTCCAGCCGGCCTTTTGCTCCCTCGAGATGTTCGAGCGCAGCAAACACCTGATCGGCGTTGCTGCCGGTGCCGATGGCGAGGCCGGCTGCGACAAGCGCATTCTCGATCTGGAATTCGCCAACCAATGGCAGCCGCAGTTTTCGCGTTCGCCCGGCATGTTCGATGCTCAGACTCTGCGCAAAGCCATCGATCGCGGCATCGGCCAGACGAATGCCCTCACCGCCGTCGCCCCGGCGTCCCACCGTCATGACGCGCAGCTTGCGTGTCCGCGCGGCGTCGATCACCGCCTGCGAGCTGTCATGGTCCGCTGAAATTACCGCAGCACCTTCGGCCGCAACAAGATCGCGGAACAGCCGCAGCTTGGCGCCGAGGTAATGCGCAACATCCGGGTGATAATCCATGTGGTCGCGCGTGAGATTGGTGAAGGCTCCGGCGCTGACGCGGATGCCATCGAGCCGGTACTGGTCGAGGCCGTGCGACGAGGCCTCCAGCGCGAGATGGGTGACGCCGTCGCCCGCGATCTCGTCGAGCTGGCGGTGCAGCGCGATCGGATCGGGCGTCGTCAGCGAGCCATGCACGCTGCGTTTCGGCGACACCAATCCGATAGTGCCGATGCTGGCGGACGCATGGCCGAGCCGCTGCCATATCTGCCGGGTGAAGGCGGCGACCGAGGTCTTGCCGCTGGTGCCGGTGACGGCGGCGATGACCGCCGGCTGACGCGGATAAAACCTGGCCGCGGCCAGCGCCAGTGCGCGGCGCGGATTCGGCGTCGCCACCAATGGCACGCGGTTATTGCCGTTCGGCAGATGGTCGCCCGCGATGGCCACCGCGCCGGAGGCGATGGCCTGATCGATGAACCGCGCGCCGTCGGTTTTCGCGCCCGCCAGCGCGAAGAACAGGTCACCCGGCTTGACGGCGCGGCTGTCCACGGCAAGGCCAGCAATGGCGATTTCCCCGGCCCGCGGGTCGATCACGGCGTCATCGCTGAACAGGTCGCGAAGTCTCATGGTTTTCCACAACTCGTCGTCCCCGCGAAGGCGGGGACCCATACCCTCCGTACTCGCGGCTTACTCATGGACTGTTGCAACGTCTCATTCCAATCGAAAATCCTGGGCGTATGGGTCCCCGCCTTCGCGGGGACGACACTGTAGCCCCAGCGTCTACTGGGTCGCCTTCGATGTCGCAAGAATAAGGCGCTCGGACGGCGGCAGGTCGAATCGCGGCTCGATTCCCAAAAGCGGCGCAATGCGGGCAATCACCTTGCCCCCGGTCGGCACCGCGTTCCAGCCCGAGGTAATAAAACCGTGGGTCTCGGGCAAGGCTTTCGGCTCGTCCAGCATCACCAGCAACTGGAATTGCGGATTGTCCGCCGGCAGGATGGCGGTAAACGAGTTCAGCACCTGCTTCTTGGAATAGCGGCCGTTGACGACTTTTTCCGCAGTGCCGGTCTTGCCGCCGATATAGTAGCCTTTCACGTCGGCCTGCTTGGCGGTGCCGATTTCGGCGTTGAGCCGCATCAGATAGCGAATCTTGTCGCTGGTTTCCTTTTTCACCACGCGCCTGGCGATCGCCAGGGCTTCCTCTTCGCTGCGTTTCAGGAAGGTCGGCGGGATCAAATTACCGCCGTTGATCATCGCGTTGATGCCCATCACCGCCTGCAGCGGCGCCACCGCGATGCCATGTCCGAACGCGATTGTTATGGTGTTGAGTTCGCCCCAGCGCTTCGGCACCAGCGGCGAGGCGCTTTCCGGCAGTTCGGTGCGCAGCCGGTCGAGCTGGCCGACTTTCTTCAGGAACGCCCGATGCGCTTCGACGCCTTGCGACAGCGCGACCCGCGCAGCGCCAACGTTCGACGAGAAGGTGAAGACTTCCGACAGCGTGATGGAGCGGCCCAGCGGATGGGTGTCGTGAATGGCGAACTTGCCGTAGTGCAGTGCGCCGCGGGCATCGAACAGCGTATTGAGATTTGATTTGCCGGAATCCAGCGCCATCGCCAGCGTCAGGGTCTTGAAGGTCGAGCCCATCTCGTAGACACCGGTGGTGAGGCGGTTGATACGGTCGGGGTCGTGCGCCTCCTTCGGATTGTTGGGGTCGAAATCCGGCACCGAAACCATGGCGACGATTTCACCGGTCTTGACATTGGAGACGAGGCCGGAGGCCGCCTTGGCCTTGAACTTCTCCTTGGCCTTGAGAAGCTCGTCGCGCAGCGCGTGCTCGACGCGCAGGTCGATCGACAGCTCCACCGGCTTCTGCAGCCGGTCGGTGGCGAAGCCGGCGCGGTGCAGGTCGGCGAGACCGTTGCTGTCGAGCCATTTCTCCATCCCGGCGATGCCCTGGTTGTCGATATTGACCAGGCCGATCAGGTGCGCCACTTCGGCGCCGGTCGGATAGACGCGCTTGTTCTCGCGCAGAAAGCCGATGCCGGGAATCCCGAGACGATGGATTTCCTGCTGCTGCTGCGGCGTGATCTCGCGCTTCAGCCAGACAAAACCCTTCTTGCCCGACAGCCGTTCGCGGACTTCACCGGTATCGAGATCGGGCAATGTCGCGGTCAAAAGCTCGATCGCCTCGTCCTTGTCGATGATGCGGCGCGGTTCGCCGAACAGGCTCGGCGCTTTCACGTCGGTGGCGAGCACCTCGCCGTTGCGGTCGACGATATCGGGCCGCGCGGTCGCGATCGCGTCCTGCGACGCGGTGCGGCGCGCGCCGTGATTGTCGCCGACGACGGCGAACATCACCAGCCGCGCCGCGATGATTGCATACACGCCTGCGAAAGCCACCATGGCGAAGCCGACGCGGGCGCGCGCCTTGGCGGCGCGATCGACGTTGCGCCCGTACAGCAGGCTGCGGACCAGCCGCTGCCGCCAGGGCTCTTTGGGCTTGACGATGGTCAGCGCGGAATCGGTCATCGCTGAGCCTCCGGCGCCGGTACCGAACCGGTTATGGTGTCCGGCTCGATGGCCTGCAGCATGGCGCCGATCGGATCGGGATCGCCCTTGCGGAAGAAGCTCGGCGGCCGATCGGGGAGGTTCTTCAACTGATCGTATTGGATGGCGGTGATCGGCTTCAGTCCCAGATGCCGCTCGGCAAGGCCCTGCAGCCGCAGCGGCGCGTCGAGCTTGGCCCACTCGGCGCGCAGCGCTGCGATAGCGTCGCGCTGCTCGCGAACTTCGGCATGCAGCCGCAGCACCCGCTCAGTGCGGGCGGTGGATTCCATCTTGATGCGGTAGACATAGGCCGCGGCGAACACCAGCACGGCAATGACGAGGAGATGGATGATCCGCATGATCAGCCTCCCCTCATGACATCGGCCAGCGAGGGCCATTTCGGTAAAGGCCCGCCGTCATGCGCGGGCGCCTCGGTGCGTTCGGCCGCGCGCAGCTTGGCGGAGCGCGCCCGGGGGTTGGCTGCGATCTCGTCGTCGCCTGCTATGACCGGACGCTTGGTCAGAATGCTGAAGCTCGGTGCGGCCTGCGCGAGCTCCGGCAGATGCCGCGAGCCGCCCCCGGCCCTGCCGCGCTCGGCAAAAAAATTCTTGACCATGCGGTCTTCCAGCGAATGGAACGACACCGCCACCAGCCGGCCGCCCGGCTTCAGCACGTGCTCGGCGGCAGACAGCGCCAGATGCAGTTCATCGAGCTCCTGGTTGACGAAAATCCGCAACCCCTGAAACGTCCGCGTTGCGGGGTGAATCTCGCCGGGCTTCGCCCACACCACTTTGGAGACGATTTCGGCGAGCGCGCGGGTGGTCGCGATCGGCGTTTCCTTGCGCGCCGCGACGATGGCGCGCGCGACGGCGCGGGAATGACGCTCCTCGCCGAAGATATAGATGATGTTGGCGAGATCGGCCTCGGAGGCCCCGGCGACGACATCGGCCGCGGTCGGACCCTGCTGCCCCATTCGCATGTCCAGCGGGCCATCGAGACGGAATGAGAAGCCGCGGCCGGCCTCATCGAGCTGCATCGAGGACACCCCGACATCCATCACCACGCCGTCGACGCGGCCAGCGCCCTGCGCGGCGCAAACCTCGGCTAGGTTGGAGAATTTGTCCTCGACCAGGGTCAACCGTCCGTTCGATCGATTGACCAGGTCGAACCCGCCTGCGATGGCGGTGCGGTCGCGGTCGATCCCGATCACGCGGGTATCGGCCGCATCCAGAATGGCCCGGCTGTAGCCGCCCGCACCGAAAGTGGCATCGAGATAGAGTCCGCCATCGCGGGGGTCAAGCATCTCGACCGCTTCGCGGCCGAGCACTGGAATATGACGGGGCGCGTCCGCAGTCATTCGCGCTCCCGGCTTTGGGCATCGCGGAACAAGGTAAAATTGAACGCGCGCAGGCCCATTCCGCCTCAAAACTCCTGACGCCGCGCGGGTCCGGTCCGCAACAAGCGCCCTGCCCGCGAAAGCTGGCAAACCCGGAGTTCCACATGGGATTTGATGGGCTGCCATGGGATGCGCGTCAGGGAACCTCGGCCGACCCCGCGGTTCGGCGCTTCACCCTTCAGTAACGTCATTTAGCCTTAAGAAAGCGTTGACGGACCGCGGAGGGATTTAGCTTCTGGCTACACCGCTTTCGTCATGCCGGGCTTGTCCCGGGCATCCACGTCTTTGCCGCAAAGAAGAAAGTAAGACGTGGATGGCCGGGACAAGCCCGGCCATGACGGATTCAGCTATCGGAGGTGATGCGCCGCGCCCACACTGGTTAAAAAAGGCTTAACGGTGTCAGACTTATGATTGCGCGCGGACGGCAGGTCTGGATAGTGAACCCGGGTCGCGTTTCATTGAAAAAGAATTGCTGCCGTTCTCCTGCCCCGTTTGGGTCGTCTGATGTTGCAAGGTTCGTTCGCGTCTGTTGGTTCTGATTCGAAGCGTCGACGCGCCCTCCCGATCCCCAAGGGCACCGCGGACATGCCAGCCTTTACTCCGGATTCATCGGTGGTATCCGACGTCATTCCGTCCGCCAATTACGGCGACCGGAACAAGGACCGTTTGCCCGACATGATCCTGCTGCACTACACCGGCATGCCGGATGTGGAGGGCGCGCTGGCGCGGCTGTGCACGGCCGGTACCGATGTTTCCGCGCATTACGTGGTGCTGGAAGACGGCCGCATCGTGCAATGCGTTCCCGAGGCCAGGCGCGCCTGGCATGCCGGCGTCTCGTCATGGGCCGGCGAGGAGGACATCAACTCCTGTTCGATCGGCGTCGAGATCGTCAACCGCGGCCACGACTGGGGCTATCCGGAATTTCCGCTGCGCCAGATCGCCGCCGTAATCGCGCTGTGCCGCGGCATCATGCTTCGGCGCAACGTTCCCTCGCATCGCGTGCTGGGACATTCGGATGTCGCACCGGCGCGCAAGAAGGATCCCGGCGAAAAATTTCCCTGGCATTCCCTCGCCAATTCCGGCGTCGGCCACTGGGTTCATCCCGCGCCGGTCGTGCGCGGCGAAACCCTGAAACTCGGCACCATCAGCGACGACGTGCGCGGCCTGCAGGAAGCGCTGCAACGATACGGCTACGGCATCGAAGCCCACGGCAAATATGACGCGCCGACCATGGAAGTGGTCACCGCGTTCCAGCGCCACTTCCGGCCGGCCCGTGTCGACGGCGTCGCCGACCAGTCGACGCTGGCCACGCTGCAGTCGCTGCTGGCGAATTTGCTGAACGAGACGACGGTGGCGTCGCGGTAGCGGCCGCTGAAACCGTTTCCGTTCCCCATCCTTGCTGAACCAGCGGTACCGGCAGCAACGAGAACATTCCTGATTTTGCTCCTCTGAGGAGTTTTGCACCGTTTTCTTCGCCATACCTTCGAGGGTTACCCTATTGCGCTGGGCAAAAAATTCTCTAGCAATTCCAACGCTTATAGGGGGGGTGCGTACCAGCACTTTGAAAAAACCGATCCAGCTCTTTTCGCCGCCAATTAAAGCCCTTGCACCAAAAATAAAAATCGTCGTTATGAGTCTTGCTGCCAGCAGCGATTCCCAGCTTTCCAACGAGTTCTAAATGGAGAGCTGTGTCATGTCTGAGCCGTCAAAGCTTCACGTAAAAATCTGGGGTGTGAGCGTCAACGCCGAAGGGGCCTTGGCCATCGGCGCCGCGTTGTTCATCGTGCTTGCCGTGCTGGCATTCTATCGCTTTTGAAGCCCCGACCAACTGTGGTTGCGGGCATGGAAGTTGTCGGTGGATATACACAGAACGCCTCGGCCGCTGCTAATAGTGGCGACAGAACAGCGGCGTCCGGCGTCCGACACGGCAAGTCTTCCTTAAACCCAATGCGCCGGCCAAACGGGCGGGGGGCCTGATGTCGGCTTAATCATCAAGGGCCGTTTTTCACGCGGTTGAGTGCAAATCGGCGGCCGAGCGTCAAACGGGCGGGCAAAAACGGTTTGATACGGTGCGAGTGGTCGTATTTGGTAGTTAGGTCAGTTGATGATATTGCGAGTTCCTGCGCGCATCGGCATTACAGGCTGAATGGCTCTGGGGAGGGGGATTTGGCTGACGAGACGGTTGCCGCTAAAGCCTTTTCATTTTGGAACTATGTGCCCAATTTTGATGGACAGACTCTTTTCACGTTTATCGTTGGCACGATTGTTACCTTAGTAACGTTCTGGATCGGATATAAAAAAACCATCGGTGCCCAAGAGGAGCGCGCAAGGGCGGTAAATCAAGAATTGATTTCGTCCGTGTTGCGGCGAGTTGCTGTTGAGCGTGAGGTTATGCCCGCGCAACAGTTCCAACACATCAGGAATGCGAAATCCTACAAATCCGCTATTCCGGTCCAACGCCTCATTCAATTTGACAGTGCATTGTCGATCGTCCTCTCGGACATAATCGATAATGACTTCCTCGACTCCATGTCCAAGAAGACAATCATTGAGTTGATCGAGCAAAGTCGAGGCAGCTTGGAGGTCGCGCAACCAGCGAGTGAAAACGATCGCAGCATCAAGCGGGAGGAAGATCAAGCATGGCGGAAGGCCGCTTTTTTCTCCCTTGGACTTTTGTCGGTCGCCGCCGGAGTTGTCAGCAGTCTATTCTCCAAGAACTTTCTTTCGGATAGCAGTCAAGTCATCGGGTTTGATTCACGAGCAGACGTACTGAAGCTGTTTTTGTTGATCACGGCGGTTATTGTAACTGGCGTAGCTGCTCTTACAGCTGTGTGGGTGCTGATAAGGCGCCAGCGCAGAATGGAATTCGAAGCGGAATTCACGAAGAGCGAGCAAGAGTTCGTAGATAGGTTGACCCGTGCCAGTGAGGAATCTCGCTCAAACGCGCCTTGATGTGCGTTGACCGGCGAGTTGGACATTATGGCGGCGTTATCGGCCACCCAGCTCCGCCAACCTCCGCGCATACAGCCGCCGCAACGGCTCCAGTTGCGTCGCCGCCGTTGCCGCCAGATAAGCATCGCGCGCATCTTGCCGCCGCCCCAGCCGGCGCAGCAGATCGGCGCGCACCGCCGGCAACAACTCGTAGCCGTTGAGCCCGCCGCGCGCCTGCAGCGCATCGATCAGGTCGAGCGCGCGCCCCGGCCCATCCACCATCGATATCGCCGCGGCGTGGTTGAGTTCAATGACCGGCGAGGGACTGATCCGCAGCAACACCGCGTAGAGGCCGGCGATCTGCGGCCAGTCGGTGTCCTTGTAATTCGGAGCCTGCGCATGCAGCGCGGCGATCGCGGCCTGCACCGCATAGGATTCCGGCCGGCCGGGCGCACGCAGGGCCTCTTCCACCAGCGCCAGCCCCTCGGCGATCTGCGGCCGGTCCCACAATGCGCGGTCCTGCTCCTCCAGCAGCACGATGTCGCCGCCCGCGGTGGCGCGGCCGGCGCGGCGCGAATCGTGCAGCAGCATCAGCGCCAGCAGTCCCTTGATTTCGTTCCGCCGCGGCATCAGCGCGTCGAGCAAACGGCAAAGCCGGATCGCTTCCCGCGAAAGATCGGGACGCATCAGGTCCTCGCCCGAGGTCGCGGCATAACCCTCGGTAAAAACCAGATAGATCACCGCCAGCACGCCGCGCAGCCGCGCTTCGAGCGCGCCGCGATCCGGCACCTCATACGGAATTCCGGCCAGCCGGATTTTCTGTTTGGCGCGGACCAGCCGTTGCGCCATGGCATCTTCGCTCGTTAGAAAGGCGCGCGCCACCTGCAACGTGGTCAGGCCGCACACCGTCCGCAACGTCAGCGCGACCTGAACCTCCATGGCGAACGCCGGATGGCAGCATGTGAAGATCAGCCGCAGCATGTCGTCATCGAGCGTCGCGTCGTCGCCGGCACCGGGCGCGGCGAGTTCGATATCCTGCAACAACTCCTGCCGCTTGCCGCGAAATGCGATTAGCCGGCGGACGCGGTCGATCGCCTTGTTGCGTCCGACATTGACCAGCCACGCGCGCGGATTGGATGGCGGATCCGCAGCCGGCCAGCGCTCAAGTGCCGCGGCGAACGCATCCTGCAAGGCGTCCTCGGCAAGATCGAAATCGCCGACCAGGCGGATCAGCGTCGCCAGCGCGCGAGCCGCCTCGTTGCGGAATATTGTTTCGATGTCGGTGGGTGTCATGTGTTTACGTCACCCGTCATTCCGGGGCGTCCAAAGGACGAACCCGGAATCTCGAGATTCCGGGTTCGCATCTTCGATGCGCCCCGGAATGACGGTGTTCAAGAACATCAGCCATAAATCATGATCGGCCGGACTTCGATCGACCCAACCTTTGCGCCGGGAATCCGGGCGGCAATCTCCAGCGCTGCGTCGAGATCCTTGGCCTCGACCAGATAATAGCCGCCGAGCTGTTCTCGCGTTTCGGCGAACGGGCCATCGGTGGTCAGGGTCTTGCCGTCGCGGACGCGCACGGTGGTCGCTGTGCTGGTCGGCTGCAGGCCGTCGCCTGCCTTGAAATTGCCGCTCTGGATAATGGACTGCGTAAATGCACCGTATTCGTCGCCCATCTTCTTGCCGGCCGCGGCGTCCATTTTCGCCAGCTCGGCTTCGTTCCGGTAAATCAGCAACAGATATTGCATCTCGGGTACTCCTCTTGATCGGCGCTATCGCCGGCATCCAGTCGAACCGGCCAATCGCAAAACGACATCTTCAGGATAATTTATTTTGGCCGGCAATGCGGATCATATCGACTTGACCTGACGGCCTTCAGCCCCCATGCCTTAACGCGTCAGTCGGCCGGACGGCCGCTCGCGCTACGGTCGAAAGGCTGCGGGAGAGGAAAGTCCGGGCTCCATCGACATGCGGTGCCGGATAACGTCCGGCGGGGCCTGTCCTCGCGAAAGCGGGGAACGACCCCAGGGAAAGTGCCACAGAGAACGAACCGCCCGCCTACGCCTTCGGGCTTCGGCGAGGTAAGGGTGAAAAGGTGCGGTAAGAGCGCACCGCGGCTCCGGCAACGGAGGCGGCATGGCAAACCACACCGGGAGCAAAACCGAATAGGGACGGCAACGCGGGTTCGTTCGCGCAAGCGAAAACACCGTGAGGTCGATGTCAGGCTCGCCGTCCGGGTAGGTTGCTCGAGGCAACGTGCAAACGTTGTCCCAGAGGAATGGCCGTCACGTATCGACCGCGCAAGCGGGCGGTGCCCTACAAAACCCGGCTTACAGGCCGGCTGATGCTTCTAGAAATGAGGGGTCCGGCGCAACACGCCGGACCCCTGCCAGTTTTGAGGGACCACCGTCATGGCCGGGCTTGTCCCGGGCATGACGGAAGGGTGATCACCCCGCCGCCGAGCTGCTGTCGAACTCCAGCACCTGCCGTTCGAATAGGCCGCGATAGATTCCGCCCGGGCGTTTGGCGAGCGCGGCGTGGGTGCCCTGCTCGACGATTCTGCCGCGGTCGAACACCAGAATGCGGTCGAGGCTGCGCACCGTCGACAGCCGGTGCGCGATCAGAATCGAGGTGCGGCCTTTCATCAGCCGCTCCATCGCCTGCTGGATCAATGCCTCGGACTCGGAGTCGAGGCTCGACGTCGCCTCGTCGAGGATCAGCACCGGCGCGTCGGCGAGGAACGCGCGCGCCAGCGCCACGCGCTGCCGCTCGCCGCCTGACAGTTTGACGCCGCGCTCGCCGACCAGCGTGCCGTAACCCTTCGGCAGCCGCAGGATGAAGTCGTGCGCGTTGGCAAGCCGCGCGGCCTGCACGATCGCAGCCTGGCTGGCGCCCGGCCGGCCATAGGCGATGTTTTCGGCAAGCGTCCGGTGAAACAGGATCGGGTCCTGCTGCACGATGGCGATCTGGCTGCGCAGCGACTGCTGCGTCGCTTTGGCGATGTCCTGGCCGTCGATCAGGATGCGTCCGCCGCTGACATCGTGGAGCCGCTGCACCAGCTTGACGAAGGTGGTTTTGCCGGAGCCGGAGCGGCCGACCAGGCCGACGCGTTCACCGGCGCGGATGTCCACCGACAATCCGTCATAGAGCGGCGCGCGATGACCGCCGTAGTGGAATGTCACCTGTTCGAACACGATTCCACCGCCCTTGATGTCGATCGGCACGGCATCGCGCGCATCGGCAATGCCGATGGCGACGTCGTGGATCGCGACCAGTTCCTCCATGTCGTTCACCGAACGCTGCAGGTTGTTGAGGTGGAAGCCGAGGTCGCGCAGATAAGCGTGGATGATGTAGTAGCTGGTCAGCACATAGGTGACGTCGCCCGGCGAGGCACGGCCCGCCAGCCATAGCAGCAGCGCGCCGCCGATCACCGAAGCGCGCAGGCACAACAATACCGCGAGCTGCGCCATGCTGGTGGTGTTGTAGCGGGTCCAGGTCCGCCGCACGCGCGTGCGCCAGCGGCTGACGACGCGCGCCAGCCGCGCGTCCTCGCGCTCCTCCGCGCCGAACGACTTCACCACCGCGTTGCAGGTCAACGCATCCGCCAGCGTGCCGCCGACCCTTGTATCCCAAGCATTGGAGACGCGTGCCGCCGGCGCGATGTAGCGCGTCGAAAATACCACCATCATCGGAATGTAGACCAGCGCGCCAACGGCAATCACGCCGCCGAGCGACGGCCAGTGCAGCCCGAGCAGGATCATCGAGCCGAACAGCACCATCAGCGACGGCAACAGCGCCATCAGGATGGTGTCGTTGAGCAGGTCGAGCGCCCACATGCCGCGGGTAATCTTGCGCACCGTGGAACCGGCAAAGCTGTTGGCGTGCCAGTCGGTCGAGAAACGCTGCACGCGCATGAAAGCATCGCGCGACACGTCGGACATGGTCCGCAGCGTGAACGGCACGATGGCATGCAGCCCTGTCAGGCGCAGGATCATCGACAGCAGGCCGAGCGCCACGATCGCGCCGAAGGCTGTGAAAGCCGCGCGGCGCGCGGCCGGATCCGGCGCGCCCAGCGTCAGCGCATCGATCAGGTGCCCCGAGAACAGCGGCATCAACAGATCGGCGACGGTCGCGCCGACGAAACCGCCGGTGACAAGCGCCGCACCGGCCGGCTGATTGCGCCAGTGCCGGAATACAAAGGGCAACACCACAAATATTGCGGCGGGGCGCTGGTTGACTTGAGCGGTCATGGCGTCGTCCGGCTTAAGCCGTCATTCCGGGCGCGCCCCGTTTGGGCGCGAACCCGGAATCCAGAAGTTCTGATCACTTCTGGATTCCGGGTTCGAGGTCGGGCCGCGCTCTGCGCGGACCGACCTCGCCCCGGAATGACAAGCGTCGTTGAAAATGACTGGTGCGACTGGAGGTTAGGTGGATCGGGACGTCAGGCCCGATCGATGCTGACGGAGGTGGCCCTCAAAGGGCCAGACAGGCGTCCGGCATAAGCTTCGGACGCGAGGGTACGGTCTGCGAAGTCATCGAAATCATGCAAATCCCTCCCCGGTTCGAGCAATGAGGCCGCGCTTATAGCTGCGTCGCGGGTGTTTTGCAAGTTGACGCTCCTTGCCTTCGTCATGCCCGGGCTTGTCCCGGCCATCCACGTCTTCCTGCTGATATGAAGCCAAGACGTGATGGCCGGGACAAGCCCGGGCAAGACGAGTTCTAAAGCGCTCAATACAAAAATTCTTGCCGCTGGGTCACCCCCTGTGGCGAACGACACAAGGCGGAGCGGCGCCAAGAATTTTAACGGTCGTGGTGAACCATTCACGATTTCTCCGCGACGATCACAAGGCCCGGCACGGGGACGCCTGCCTCGCACCGGGCCGAGTGCTGTTCAAACTGCAACACCACAAGACCGGCTTTCTCGATCGACGCGCGCGCATAGGACGCACTATGAGCGTAGCGCCGGCCCTCGCCCATGATAAAACCGCCGCCGTCGTGCCTTTCCAGGGTGAAAGCCAAAAGGCCGCCGGAAGCCAGAACCCGGCTCGCTTGCTTCAGAACCGGAAAGAGATCGGCGACATAGACCACTGCGTCGGCGGAGAGCACGAGGTCTGCGCCGGAGTCAGGCGTCTTGCGCAGCCCCTCCAGCATATCGGTCACTTCAAGCCCCGCGTAAAGACCCGTGGCGCGTGCCTTTTCGATCATACCCGGCGAGAGGTCGATGCCGATGAATTGGTCGACCATTTCGGCAAAGGCGGCCGCCGCCAGTCCCGTACCGCAACCGAGATCGATCGCGTGCTTGAAACGGGCCGGCTTCCGATGCGCCAGGCAAGCGGACCGCACCGCCTCGAACAACACCGAGGGTCCGCGATATCCAAGCCTCTGCACCAGCGCGGCGTCGAATGTAGGTGCATATTGATCGAACAGCGAACGCACAAAGGCGGGCGGCATTTCAGACAATTCGGCAGCACCCAGCCGCATCAGTTCGACGCCGGCACCGAACGGATCGGAAGGATCCAGTTCACGCGCCCGGGTCAAGGCCTTGATCGCTTCGTTGCGATCCCCGAGTTGCTCAAGCACCTTTCCAAGCAACCGCCAGACAGATGCACGGTCAGGCACCAACTCGGAGGCCCGCCGATAGATAGCAGCTGCCTCTGCAGTCCTGCCGAGATTGTGCAGGCAATCGCCTCTGCCGCAAAGAACTTCAATCTGGTCCGGAGAAATTGCCTCCGAAAGATCAAATCTCGCAAGCGCCTCCTCATACCGACGCAAACCGAGCAAGATGAGGCCGCTGCGGGCGGCCGCGTCGGCATTGTCGGGATCGAGCGTGAAGGCATGCTCGTATGTCAACAACGCTTCGTCGCGCCGTCCCTGGTTTTGCAGGAGATCTCCCAGTTTGATCCAGCCCGCGGCCAAATTCGGAGCCAGCCTGATCGCCAGGTCGAAGCTTTTCCTGGCTTCCTCCAGCTTGTTCTGGCGCTGAAGCAGCTCCCCGAGATTCAGGAAATATTCGTGATTGTTCGGATTGCATCTGATTGCCGAGGCGATCAGATCGATGGCCAAATCCAGCCTGTTGGTCTGCGCATGAACCAAACCAAGAAGATGGAGCGAATCCGCGTGTTTCGGATCAAGCGCTAATGCCTGCCGAGCGCGGTCTTCGGCCGGTCCAACTCGTTTGCACAAAAAGTGGCGCAGGGCGGCGTCGTACAGATCGGCCGGAGAGCGATTTGTTCTGCTCTGCTCATGGCTTTTGAAACGAGGTCGAAGCCGGCCCATTGTAGTCGTCCTTTGGAATTGAGATCGGCCAATGGTTCATTGTCGCAAAGACCCGAATCAATTCCATGATAAACCCAACTCCTAACGAAGAGATAACGTCGCTGCGGACCAGGCGATCGTTGCAGCGAGCGTCACGACCGGGAGCACGTTCAGGTATCTACGCTCCTGCATTCGTCATGGCCGGGCTTGTCCCGGCCATCCACGTCTTTCTTGCTGATGTGAGGGACAAGACGTGGATGCCCGGGACAAGCCCGGGCATGACGGGTTCTGAAGCGCTCAGAACTGAAAATACAGGAACTCCAGCCGCTGCCACATCCCGAACAGCGAAATCGCAAAGGCGAGCGCGGTGAATAGCGCCCACATGCCGTTCAGCCGCCAGCGCACAGGGCTGCCCTGCTCCGGCGCGCGGCGGTATTCGCGATAGTGAAACAGTTGCGGCACGTTCGGCAGGCTGAGCGCGATCAGCAGCGCCAGCGCGACGCCGCCGCCGCCGACCAAAAGCAGCATGTCGCCGCCCACCAGAATCGGCAGATCCATTACCCGCAGGATTCCGGGCGACGCGTAGGCCGAACTGCCGGCCTCGAACCCGAACAGGCTGCCCAGCATCTGCCACGCGCCGGCCGCGGTCCTGGCGCGGAAGAACACCCAGGCGACGACGACGGCGAAAAACGTGACGGCCCAGGACAAAATTTTTGCGGGCAACCCCGCCGAAGCGCGTGCACCGTCGCCGCGCCATCGCTGCCACAGATGATTGATGCAGAGATAGATTCCGTGCAGGCCGCCCCAAATGATAAAATTCCAGCCCGCGCCGTGCCAGAGCCCGCCGAGCAGCATCGTCACCAGCAGATTGATGGTGCGCCGGTTCTCGCCGAGCCGGTTGCCGCCGAGCGGAATGTAGAGATAGTCGCGCAGGAACCGCGACAGCGTGATGTGCCAGCGCCGCCAGAACTCGATGATCGAGGCGGCCTTGTAAGGCGAGCGGAAATTCACCGGCAGCCGGATGCCGAACAACAGCGCCAGGCCCACCGCCATGTCGGAATAGCCGGAGAAATCGAAATAGATCTGCAGCGTGTAGGCGAGTGTCGCCAGCCACGCCCATGGCGTGGTGACGCCGCCGCCGGCATCGAGATGCGCGAACACCGGCGAGACGAACTGCGCGAGGTTGTCGGCGATCACCACTTTCTTGAATAGCCCGGCGGCAAAGATCGCAAGCCCGCGCGCCGCCAGCACCGACGAGCGGCCGGAGCGCGCGCGCTTGAACTGCGGAATCATCTCGGCATGGTGCACCAGCGGCCCCGCGATCAGATGCGGGAAGAACGACACGAACAGCGTGTAGCTGACGATGTCGCGCTCGACCTTGGCGCCGCGCATCACATCGACGAGATAGGCGATCTGCTGGAAGGTGAAGAAGGAAATGCCGAGCGGCAGGATGACGTTGACGAACGGCAGCGGCGCGCCGGTCAGCGTGGTCAGGCTGTCGAAAAGGAAATTGGTGTATTTGAAATAGCAGAGAGCCGCGAGGTTGACCGCCACCCCGAGCGTGCCGATGCGGCGGCGGCGCGGCGGGTCCTCCATCTTCAACCCGAGCCAGAAGTTTACCCCGATCGAGGCCACCAGCACCAGCAGATAGATCGGCTTCCACGCTGCGTAAAAGATCAGGGACGAAAACGCCAGCGCCAGTATGCCGCAGCGCGGCGAATAGCGGCGCGCCGCGGCAAACGCCAGCGCTACGACGGGAAGAAACTGAAACAGGAAGACATAGGAGGAGAACAGCATTCGGCTAAGGCTTGATGATTTTGAGAATCGGTGCGCGGCTCACCTCTCCCCGCAAGCGGGGCGAGGTGTCTGGAGGGCACGAGCCGGTTTGAAGAAATATCATCGCGGGCTATCGCTTCAGCTGCGACACGAGATAGCGCGTATAGATCGGCACCCCCGACGCGTTGACGTGCATCTCGTCGGCGTAGTTGCCCTGCTCCAGCCCCGGTACCGCGGAAATATTCAGCACATCGAAGCCGCAACGGCGGCCGGCCTCCGTCACCAGTGCTGCGACCTGGTCTTCCTTCTCGCGCCAGGACGGATCGGCCGTCCGGTCGTAACGCGGCGCCCAGGGCGGCACCACGACGGTAAGTTTTCGCGTCAGCGCCACCATGTCGCACAGCGCGCCGGTCTCGAACCGCGCCTTCGGGCCGGAAATATTCCAGTTGGCGTAATGCGGATGGTTGCCGATGTTCGCGGCCCATTGATTGTCCGGCTGCGACCGCGGGATCACAGTGAGACCGTAGCCCGCGGGAAGCGGCCCATCGGCAATGTGCTGTTCCGCAGCGAGCCGCGCGTTAAAAGCCTCGCGGATGAAGCGGATCAGCGTGCCCACCCGCAGCGGCAGAAACGACGTCATCTGCTCGAACACGCCAAGCCGCGCCGCCACGTCCTGCGGATAGACCGCCGCCGACCGCACGCCTTCATTGAACAGGAATGGCGCTATGCTGACCACGACATGCGCGCTCCTGAACCGTTCCGGCCCGCGCCGCATGGCGGCCAGCAGCGCCAGCGGTTCGCCGGCGTCATAGGCGATATTGACCGCGCTGCCCTGCGGCTTGCCGATCAGTTGCGCGGCGAGCGCGGCATCGACCTGGTAGACGGTGCGGCTCTCGCCGCCGAAGATCAGCTCCGGCCTCGATTGCAGCAGCGGCAGTTTTATCGCCAAAAGCTGTGGCACGTCGTCATGGACGCGGTTGGCAACGGCGAGCAGTCCGGCCAACACCGCAAGCCACGCCAGCAATGTCAGCGCCAGCGCGCCCGCGATCCAGCGCGCGGAAGCGGCCTGGACGCCGAACTGCGATCCGCCGGAGTTGATGATAAGGCCCCGCATCATGCCGCCGTTTCAAGCATGAACCGCGAGGGCAGACAACATTGATGCGCGACATTCATTCAGTCGTTGGGCGATTAGCCAACGGGTCGCGCGAAGGCGCGCCCGATGACAGGCTCCGCGTAATCCGCCGCACCAACGCACCAAGGTGGCGGGTTACGCCTTCAGCTAACCCGCCCTACATGCGGCCTGCGCGGCTTGCCAGGACCAGGCAAAGCCGACGACGTATTCGTCATCGTCATTCTTGGCTGATCCGGTCAATCGTTTTCGGTTCCTGGTGTGGGCTTCTCGCTGGTGTCGTGAATCCAGCCGTTGCACGCGCGTAAGCAGCCTGCTTGCCAGTTCGGTTACGCGCGCGCTCATATGCTTGACGATGAACACGACAGTCGCGATACGGCTGAGAATACCAAGCAGGAATAGCACCGAGAAGATGTCGATATAGGCGAGCAGATCGCCGACCAGCATCAATTCGGGCGGCAGCGGGATGTGATGCGCGTAAGCCCAGACAAGAATGACGATCGGGATGACGGCGACGATTTCCCTGAGCGTCACCCTGTCCAGCAGCGCAGCGAATTGCACCACCAGAATGTCCCATAGCCAATCGCCGAAAGCCGCCGGCTTATCCATGGTCCATTTCTGCCAAAACGCTTTCCACATTGTTTCAACTCGAAGGCGCGAAGCTGTATCATACCTGCACCGCCATCGCTCGCAAAGCGAGTGCTTTGGTGAGTTTGCAAGACATAGGCTCGACCGACGCAATTATTTGATACTCGCTCTGGTTGTATCCAGGCAACATGTCGCGAAACCTTCGCGATTTCGCCTTGCCTTGATCTTGCCGCAAGACATTTTGCGCAAAAGCCGCTTGCCTTCAGTTGCCGCAAGACTCGTCGCGCGAGTTAATGTTCGAGCCATGCGCAAAAAGCATTTCGGCCGCAACTCGAAGCCTGCAAATTTGCTGCCGATCGCCTCGATTCCGCCGCAACGCGCCTGAGGTTTGCCGCAAGAGTCGCGGCTTCAGGCCGCCTTATTTATGACGGGCGCCAAGCCCTTCAACTTGCACAGTTTCAGCGCGCTAATGCGCCGGCTCCGCCGACGGCATCGCGGCCGGCTTGTTGAGCAGCAGGACCATCAGGCTCAAGCCGAAATAAAACACCGTCAGGATAAAGAAGGCGTCGCCATAGCCCATCACCACCGCCTGGCGATGGACCAGCTGGGACAGTTGCTTCATCGCCATCAGCGACGCGTCGCCCATGCCCTGGAATTTCTGAGCGAACATGTTGAGGGTTTCGGTCGCCGTGGTGTTTCCCCACGTCACCCGGTCCTGCAGCCGCGAGATATGCAGGTCGGTTCGCTCATTCAGCACCTGATTGATGAGCGCGAGCCCGACCGCGCCGCCGAGATTTCGCGTCAGGTTGAACAGGCCCGAGGCGTTCTTCACCCGCTCCGGCGGCAGCGTGCCGAGCGCGATATTGTTGGTCGGCACCATCGCGAACATCATGCCGACGCCACGCAGGATCTGCGGGACCAAAAGTTCATAGAAATCGTAGTCGCGGGTGATCCAGGTCATCTGCCAGGAGCCCAGCGCGAAGATGATGATGCCGGCGGCGATGATGTAGCGCATGTCGTACTTCTGCATCAGCCGCCCGACCAGGGGGGCCGTCAGGAACATGGTGATGCCCGAGACGAACATGGTCTCGCCGATCATCAGCGCGCTGTAGCCGCGCACTTCGGCGAGATAGCGCGGATAAATGTAGGTCAAGCCGTAGAGACCGATGCCGACGCAGAACGAGATCAGGCAGCCGACGGCGAAATTACGGTTGGTGAAGGTGCGGATGTCGACGATCGGCTCTTCCGCTGTCAGCACGCGGTAGAAGAAGAAGATCGCCGATACCACGCAAACCGCCGCGCAGGCGGCAACTATCGGATCCTGCAGCCATTCGTATTGCGGCCCCTCCTCCAGCACATATTCCAGCGAGCCGAGAAAGCCCGCCATGGTGACGAGACCCCACCAGTCGAACCGGTTCAGCAGCGCGAAATTGGGCTCGTCGAAATCGACCAGCGCCAGCACGCCGATGGTGATTCCGATGCCGGGGAGGATGTTAATGAAAAACAACCAGTGCCACGACATCAGGTCGGTGATGATCCCGCCGACTGTCGGGCCGATGGTCGGCGCCAGCGTGGCGACGAGGCCGATAATCGGGCCCACGATATGAAATTTCGAGCGCGGAAACACGATGTAGGCCGACGCGAACACCGTCGGGACCATGCCGCCGCCCAGAAATCCCTGCACCGCGCGCCACAGGATCATCTGCTCGATGGTCGAGGCGAAGCCGCACAGGAAACTCGCGACGGTGAAGCCGGCAGCGGAAATCGCGAACAACATTCGCGTGCCGAGCGCGCGCGACATGAATCCGGAAAGCGGGATCGCGATAACCTCGGCGATCAGATACGAGGTCTGGACCCACGACACCTCGCTCGAACTCGCCGACAATCCCGCCTGAATTTCCGAAAGCGATGCCGAGACGACCTGGATGTCCAGGATCGCCATGAACATCCCGAACACCATGATCAGAAACGCAATCAGCCGCCGCGGCGAAATCCGTTCGGATTGTGGCGCCGCGGCGGCCAGCATGGACGGCGTTGCGGTGGCATCGGTCATCGTGCTCAAACCCGGATTGCTGCCGGCCGGGCCTGCCGCCCGACGCGCAGTTTATTGTGGATGAACCAGCTGCGGCGCGTCGAGATCCGCGTCGCTGTCAGCCTCTCCAGCGCCTTCGCGGGTATCGACGGTGACGTAGACCGACATGCCCGCGCGCAGCAGATTTTGTTTGGCGACATCCTTCGGCACCCGCACCCGGACCGGAAGCCGCTGCACGATCTTGGTGAAATTGCCGGTGGCGTTATCCGGCGGCAGCAGCGTGAACACCGAGCCGGCCGCGGGCGAAATGCTGTCAACCACGCCTTTGAACTTGCGGTGGCCGTAGGCGTCCACCGAAATCGTCAGCGGCTGACCTGGCCGGACGCGCTTGAGCTGGGTTTCCTTGAAGTTGGCGTCGATATAGACGTCGTTGAGCGGCACCACATTGCCGAGCCGCTGGCCGGCCTGGATGAAATCGCCGGTGTTGACCAGACGGTTGGAGAAAGTGCCATCGACCGGCGCGCGGACCGACGTGAAGTCGAGGTCGCGCTGCGCCTTGGCGAGCGACGTCTGCAATTCGGCAAGTTGCGCGCGGGCTTCCTCCTGCTGCGCTTTTGTCACCTCGACGCCGTCGCGCGCCGCGTCAAACGCCGCCTGCGCCGACTTCACTGCCGCCAGACCCTGGTCGCGGCCGGCTTCGGACACCTCGAACGTGGCGCGCGAAGCGAATCCCTTGGTGCTGAGCGCCTGCTGACGCTCGAAGTCGAGACCGGCGCGCTTCAAGGCGGCGTCGGCGGAAGCCAATTGCGCCTTGGACTGCTCGGCAGCACTTTCCATCGCCGTAACCTGGCGGCCGATCCGATCGATGGTTGCCTGCTGGGTGGCGATCCTGGTACGCGCCGCGTCCACCGCGATCCGATAGTCGCCGTCATCGATTCGGAACACCACGTCGCCGGCACGAACCAGGACGTTGTCGCCGGGAAGAATTGCCGCGATGTGCCCGGACACCCGCGCGCCCAGCGTGGTGTTGTTGGCGCGGACATAGGCGTCATCGGTGGAGACGTAGAAACGCCCGACCAGCGTGTAATAGGCGCCGTAGCTGACGGCCGCGAGCGCAAGCAGCGCGATAATTCCCATCAACACGAATTTGCGCTTGCCGGGTTTTGGCGCGGCGACGGCGGCAGTTGCGGTGGCAGGCGAATCCGTTGCGGGCTTGTGAGTATCCGGCGTGTCCGGTGCGTGGCGCGCAACGGGTTCGTCCGACGAAGCGGCGCGACGTAGCTCGGCAGCGGCACGGGCCAACTCACTTTCATCCGCATCCGGTTCGGAGCGGATGAAACGGGCGGCCTGGTCTCTCGCTGCGGCCATTACGGCCTCCTGACTACGATCCCGCGACGTATGCGTGCCGGCCAACAGGGCAGCACAGTATCGCCATTCCCGCAAATTATCATTGACCGAACGGTTCGGTCAACCTATATTCGTCGAAATCAACCATAGGTGTTCGCCCCTTCCAAAGCGTTTCGGCCCGGGGCTTTTTCGGAAAAAAGCTGAACAAATGGCTGCTCCCACCCGCGCAACGCTATCTCTGGTCGCTGACGAAGACAATTCGAAGCGGCGCCAGATTCTGGACGGTGCACGCAAACTTTTCCTCGATATGGGCTTTGATGGCGCCAGCATGGGCGAAATCGCCCGCGCGGCGGGTGTGTCCAAAGGCACGCTCTACGTCTATTTCGCCGACAAGAGCCGGCTGTTCGAGGCCATGGTCGAACAGGAAAGCCTCGAACAGGGCAAGGTTGCGTTCAACTTCGATCCGGCGCGCGACGTCACCACGACGCTGATGGATTTCGGTCAGGCCTATATCCAGCTGCTGTGCCGTCCCGGCGTTGGGTCGGCAACTCGCACCGTGATGGCGATCGCGGAGCGAATGCCGGAAGTCGGCCGGCGCTTTTACGAAAACGTGGTTGCGCTAACGATCGGCAAGCTGGCTGCCTATCTCGCTGCGCATGTGTCGGCAGGCGATCTCGCGATTGACGACTGCGAACTGGCGGCAACGCAATTCATGCAGATGTGCCAGGCGACGCTGTTCCAGCCGTTCATCTTTCAGGCCGCGCCCGCGCCTTCGGCGGAGCAGATCGCGCGCGTGGTCGATAGCGCCACGCGGATGTTTCTCGCAGCCTACCAGATCAGGCGCGCCTGAATCAGGACTGACCTACTCGTCCATGAATTCGTCTTCTTCGTCGACCTTGGCGCGGTGCGACCGCACGTGCCGCCCTCCCAGCGATCCCGTCACCGAAAGCTCGCGGCTGGCATAGGGGTTGCGCTGCGAGCTGCGCGACGCGACCTCCTCGCCCGACACCGCGGCCGGCTGACAGATGATGCGGCGGCTGGCGCGGCGCATCAGATCGACGTGGATGTGATCGTAGTGATAGACGTTGGACCCCGGCGCCAGCACGGTGTTGAACTGCTGACACGCAGCACCCTGCACGTCGCGCAGAAAGCCCTGCTCTTCCGGCATTCCCTTCCAGCCGTCCTTGACCGTGATGCGCCGCCCGTCGGCGAGCGTGAACGCCGCGATATCGAGTGCGTTGCCGAAGGCGTGCTCGGAAATATGCGCGCGCGAATTGCCGTTCATGCCGCGGCAGGAATAGGCGGAGATCTGCTTGATCTCGACCACCCGCGCGCCGAACCATCGCATCGCCGAGGGCTGCACCGAATCGGCGAGCCAGCGGTCCAGTGCCGATACGATCGGACAGGCCAGGGTCGCCGTCGGCGTCACCGCGACCGGACCGAAGGCTGCGACCGGGTTGCCCTGTGAAGGACCGAGCCGCGGCAGCGGCGGCGAATAGTCTTGCGATCCGGTTGCGGCAGACTCGCGGCCGTTTGACGGGGGCGCGAAAGTGCGCTCGTTTTGCGGATATGTCTCCACACGGCCAGCGGGCGCTCGATATCGTGGCGCATTCATCGGCGTGACGTCCGCCGAAGGGCTGCCGTCGGGCGGCAGCTCGATCTCGTCCTGCCCCGGCGCAACGCCGGGCGCAGTCAGGGAGACCGGACCGTTGGAGCCCGCGCCATAGCCGGGCTGCCGGACCGCAGTTTCGGGATAGGAGGATAGCGGCGCCGCTGGTTGCGGCTGCGACACCGGCCAGCGCGGCTGGTTGCCGCCGATATTGCCGGGAGGCCGCAACTCGTCGGCAAAGCCGAAACTGGCGTTGCTTTCGCCTAATGCGGCGACTTTCAGGGGGAATTCGGCGCCGCAGACGCCGGGCCCCGAAATCGGGTTGATCCGGACCAGGTCGGCGTTTTCCTTGACCGCGCCGGACTTCAGGCATGCGACTTCGGCCTCGGCCCGCCACGGTTCGCGCTCCGCGCCTTGAAAAAAGCCGCGGCCGCAACCCGCCAACGAGACAAGGACGAAGGAGCCGACCAGAACCAAACGAACTCCGTGCGCCATCCCCGCACGTTGGTCGAATTTATTTAAGGACTCTTCAACGCCTTGATTTTACGAAGTTTTAACCACGGTTCCGGCTGTGGGAAAATGGCAATAGTCAACAAGGCTGACTTTTCGGTCGTGGAACCATCCGCTATCATTCCGGTTATTGGGCAGCGGCGTTAACCAGGGAGATCTCCCATGACTATCGTCAGCAGACTGAGCGTTGTAACCGCCTATGTCGCATTTGCCTTTGTCGGCGCGATCGTGCTGGGCGTGATCTAGCGTTCAACCCCACTACTTATACATCGAGCCCGGCGGTCTGGACCCATCCAGACCGCCGGCTTTTTTTGCGCCGCCCTCACCACGCATACCGCACCACGCCCTTGCCGGCATAGCTGCTGGTGACATTGGAGAACTCGCCCTCGAAGGTGGCGGCGAGCGAGAAGCCGTTCAGCCATTTCATTTCGGCGGAGCCGGTGACGAGCGCGGAATCGCTCGCCTGCGCCGCGCCATTCACCACGAAGCTCGCGCCCGGCAGTGTCTGGAAGGTCGCGGCGATGTTGCGGTCGGGGTTGAAGTTGTGCGCCCATGCGGCGCGGCCGCGCAAAATGAAGATGCCGTCCTGCATCGCGAAGGATTTATCCGATCGAAGTCCAAGTTCGCTGCGTGACGCGGTGACGCTCTTGGCGCCGTAAGTCAGCGCAAATGTGTTGGCGCCGGCGATCGCTTGCTCGGCATAAGAAGGCAGATCGAAGGTGGTGAACTGGCCCGCCGCGTATGGCGTGATTCCCATCGCCATCCAAGGCGTCACGTAGCGATAGCCGCCCTCGACGCGGCCCGAGAATGCATTGGCGTTGAATCTTGCATGCAGCAGATCGGCACCGGCGATGGTCACGGTGCGGTCGGTGGTGATGTCCTGCCAGCCGTAGGCCAGCGCACCGGTTAGATACGCTGCGCCGACGTTATGCCTGACGAAGGCGCCGGCCTGGAACAGATCGGAGCGGCCGGTGCCCAGCCCATTGACGCTGAAACTGGTGCCGCCGCCCGACAGCGCAAAGCCGGCCAGCGTATACGGCGAGAAGCGATAGTCGGCCCCGACCGCGACGCCGCCGAGGCTGCTCCTGGTATTGTTCGAGCCCAGCGCAGTGTTGCCATCGGTGGTCTGCGAGCCGCCATAGCCCGCAGCCCATACGCTCCAGCGTTGCGTGAACGGATCGGACATCACCGGCGCCTTGCGATACACGGCGGAATAGGCATCGCGCTCGCTCTTGGTGCGCGGCTTGCTGTTCGCCGCATAGGCGCTCGCGGCATCGTCGTCGTCGACGAACTGCGGCGCGGCGCTTGATGACGTCACCGGGTCACCGCGTCCGGCGATGAACGGATCGGTCATCACGCCCATGAACAGGTTCATCGCGTCGAAGGTGGTCTGCTGCGAGTTGGTCGCCACTTCGCCGGAGATTTGCGTCAGGCCCGCGGGCGTCAACCCGCCGAACACCAGCGGAATGCCGGCGTTGCTGTTGAAAAATCCGACGATCGCATTGGCGACATTCTGCTGGTTGGCGTTGAGGCCGCTGCCCGGCGGCGGGATGAAGTTCAGCGCCAGATCGAGATAGGCATTGTTGGCGTCGTAGCTCAGGCTCGATTTGAAGTTCGCCGGCAGATCGGTGTTTACAAGCGAACTGAACGTGCCGCTGACGCCGCCAGCGGAATTGAGGATGGTGTATTGTTTGGCGACATATGTCCCCGCCGCGAACGATGCCTTCACGGTCGCGTCACCCAGTGTCGCGGTACCGGTGACGTTGGTGCGGTCGGCATTCGCGGGCGAGACCTCGATCATGTAGCTCGACGCCGCTGTGAAGGTGAGACTGCCCTGCACCGCCAGCGTTCCGATCGAATTGCCCGGCGCCAGCGTGCCGCCATTAACGGTGGTGTTGCCGACCGTGCCGTTGCCGCCGAGCGTGCCGCTTGCATTCACGGTCACCGCCGAATTGGCAATCGATCCATTCACCGTTAGTGTGCCGGCGTTGACGTTTGTCACGCCGCTGTAGGTGCTGGTCCCCGTCAATGTCCAGTTAGAACTGCCGAGTTTGTTCAGCGTCGTAAATCCGAGATATTGCTTCCCTGAACCGATCAGGCTTGCGTCGAACGTATCGATACCAGCGCCCCCAAGTTGCAGCGTATCGCTGCCGGTGCCGAGGACTTTGCCGTTGATCGCGCTGCCGGGCGCGAGCGTTAACGTATTGCCGGCGCTTCCGAACTGGATCGCGGCCGTAACTCCGCTGATGGTGCCCGCGTTGACGATGGTAGCGCCGCGAGCGGCGCCGGCCACGATAGCCGTACCGCCAGCGCTGACCGTTACTCCGCTCCCAATGTCAATGGTCACGTTGCCGATGGCGGCGGCCGCGGCGATGCCGGTCGATCTCGTATCAGAGCTTGTCGAAACGTTGCCTTTGACATCGACAAAAACATTTCCGGAACCGAGCGTTGTTGCGAAAATTCCGGTCTCGGCGCCCGATCCTGCTGAAGTGTTGACGGTGCCATTGTGGTGAACCGTCACATTTTCCGCATTGGCGCCGATGATGGTCGCGGCGACGCCAATTCCGCCTACAACTGAAACCGCACCATTCAAGGTGACGGCAACATTTCCCGATGTGCCCGAATTGATCGCGGAGATTCCAATGGTGTTGGCAAAAATACTTCCGGCTTGAATAACCGAGGTCGAACCATCGATTGAATGAGTCAGAATACCTTGCATGCGACGATTGACGCCGCCGATATCTGCATCGGACGAAATATTGATCGCGCCAGCCGTCTGCGCGAAAATCCCTGCGCTCCTGGGGGTGTCAGAATTGATGGCCGTATGGCCGGTCAGGCCGACATCGATCTTGCCGCCGCTGTCCGATTGCAAAAACAGGCCGTTGGTGCCCGTCATGGTCCCGCCGGAGAGAAATACGCCGATATCGCCGGTTTTTGTAACAGCGCTCACAGCACTGCCCGGGCTATTGTTCAGCCACGTAATCGGCACGGCCGCTGTTCCGATCTGGATGCCGCCGGTGCCGGTGGTGACGAAGCTTAAGCCACTAATGCGTCCATTGCCGACATACGTGATCGGCCCATCAGTTATCGCAAAAAGCGCGCCGAAAAGCGTGCCGGTTGTGTGCAGGAAACCCGCGTTGGTAACAGCGATATTGTGGCCGGTTCCCTCCGTCTGGATTGAAAAGCCGAGCCCATCGACGGTAACTCCCTTGTCGATGTTCACCGCAATGTTGCTGTTGAAGACTTGAATGACGGAGTCGGTCGATGGGTTATTGGGATTGGTGTTCGTAAAAAAAGGTCCCGCACCGGTAGTCGTATTGGTGAAACACCTCAGCGTCGTGGTCGCGCTGCCGCCCTGAAACGTAAAGCAGGTGGCGAATGCCGGCGCTGCGGAAAGCTGCAATAGCGCGATCACGCCACCCGCCAGCATCGCAGCAAAAAAGCTTCGCTGCCTCAACGCACGCGATGTACGATTACCGATATTACGCCCCGCCGAATTCACGCTCGCCCCTAATCCACCGCGCCGCCCTCTCAAGCGTTCTGCGATGACGCCCCTGTTATTCCCATCCCAGTTCGCGCACCCAGCATGAGTTGCGCTTGCATGGGCTTTACCGGAGGTTTTTGGACAAGCGCAATGGTTGCGTCGGCGGAACTTACCGAAAATCAATGGGTTGTGGTGTCACAGCAACATCAATGCGCGCATAAATTGCGAAAGCGATCCGATTGAAAACATCTTCTCGGAAAAGTTGCAGCGAGCCAGTTCCAGCATGCACGCAGCTGTTGCAGAGCCCAACTTTTTCGCCGGACTTTTTCCTCACCACGCATACCGCACCACGCCCTTGCCGGCATAGCTGCTGGTGACATTGGAGAACTCGCCCTCGAAAGTGGCGGCGAGCGAGAAGCCGTTCAGCCATTTCATTTCAGCCGATGCGGTGACGAGCGCGGAGTCGCTGGCCTGCGCTGCGCCGTTGACGACGAAGCTCGCGCCCGGCAGCGTCTGGAAGGTGGCGGCGATGTTGCGGTCGGGATCAAAATTGTGCGCCCAAGCGGCGCGGCCGCGCAGGGTGAAGATGCCGTCCTGCATCACGAAGGATTTGTCGGTGCGAACGCCGAGTTCGCTGCGCGATGCGGTGACGCTCTTCGCGCCGTAAGTCAGCGCGAACGTGTTGGCGCCGGCGATGGCTTGCTCGACATAGGACGGCAGGTCGAAGGTGGTGAACTGGCCCGCCGCATATGGCGTGATCCCCATTGCCATCCACGGCGTGACGAAACGATAGCCGCCCTCGACGCGGCCCGAGAATGCGTTGGCGTTGAATCTTGCACGCAGCAGATCGGCACCGGCGATGGTCACGGTGCGGTCGGTGGTAACGTCCTGCCAGCCATAGGCCAGCGCGGCGGAGACATAAGCGGGCCCGCTGGTGTGACGCACGAAGGCGCCGGCCTGGAACAGGTCGGAGCGGCCGGTGCCGAGGCCGTTGACGCTGAAACTGGTGCCGCCGCCGGCAACCGCGAAGCCGGCGATGGTGCGCGGCGAGAACAGATAGTCCGCGCCAACAGCCGTGCCGAACACACGGCTGGTCGCGGTGTTCGATCCCAGCGCCGTATTGCCGTCGGTAGTCTGCGAGCCGCCGAAGCCCGCCGCCCACACGCTCCAGTGCGGATCGTAGACGGTGTTGCGCATCGGCGCTTTGTTGTAGATCGCGGCGTAGGCTTCCCGTTCGCCCTTGCTGCGCTTGCCGGTCGAGGCATAGGCGCTCGCGTCGCTCTCCTCGGCGAATTGCGGCGCCGGTGTCGCCGCAGCGACCGGCTCGCCACGGCCCGCGACGAACGGATCGGTGAGCAGGCCCAGGAACAGGTTCATCGCCTCGAAGGTGGTCTGCTGCGAAGCGGTCGCAATCTCGCCCGAGACTTGCGTGAGACCACCCGGTGTCAAGGTCCCGAATACCGCCGGAATGCCGCCGGTGGCGTTGAAGAAACTGGTCAGCGCATTGGCGACGTTCTGCTGGTTGACGTTGAGGCCGCTGTATTTTGCCAGCGCGACTTCGAGATTGAGGAACACGTCGTTGGCGTCGTAACTCAGGCTCGCCCTGAAGCCGGAGGGAATCCCCAGCGTATCGAACGAACCGAAGGTGCCGCTGACGCCGCCCGCCGCGGTCAGGATGGTATATTGCTTCGCCACGTAATTGCCGGCGAGGAATGCCGCGCCCGCGCCGCCATTCAGCGCGGCGGCGCCGGTGACCTTGGCGGAGGTCGATGAAGCCGGATTGAGCTGCACCAGGTACAGCGCGCCGGACTGGAACGCGAGATTGCCCGTGATCGTCATCGACGAGCCCGGCGTGCCGTTGCCCGGCGCAAACACGCCGCCGGAAACCGTGAGACTCGCAACGGTGCCTGAACCGGTGAAGGTGCCGCCGCTGACATTGGCGCCGCCATTCAGCGCGCCGTTGTTGGTGGTGGTGCCGGCGGTATTGGTCAGAAGGCCGGACACCGTCGCGCCGGCGCTGTTGTTGAAGGTGCCGGCATTCGACACCGTGCCGGTCCAGGTCTTGTTGTTGTCGATGGTGCCGGTGTTGGACGCGACATTGGCGATATAGACGCCGTTGTTGGTGATGGCGCCGGCATTGTTGAGGTCGTCCTTCACCGTGCCGCCGAGCGCGACGGTGATGGTGCCGCCCGCATTGTTGGTGATGCCGCCGACCGTCGCGATCAACTGGCCGCCGCTGGCGACCGTGACCACGCCGCTGTTGGTGAGCAAACCCTGCAGGGTGTAGGCGCCGCTGGCGCCGATCGCGAGCGTCGCGCTGGCGGCATTGGTGAAGATGTTGTCGCTGGTGACGGTGCCGCCGACGTTGAACGTGCCGCCCGCATTGTTGGCGATCGCGCCGTTGATGACGCCGCCATTGGCGTTGATCGTTCCGGCGTTGATCACGCCGCCCAGGATCGTTCCGGTGGTGTTCAGCGTCCCGGCGCGCATGTTCACGCCGCCGTTGAGATGCCCGGCATTCTGGGCGACGCCGTTTGTTGAGCCCGTAAACAGGCCCGAAACGGTGCCGTTCGAACTATTGTTGAACGTGGCGGCGTTGAAAACGTCGCCAGTTATCGCCGCGTTGTTGTTCACAGTCCCGCTGAAAATACTTTCTACGGTCCCCGAGATCAGGTTGTTGTTGGTCAGGATTCCGTTGAGGACCAATGCGCCGCCGTTGAGCTGGCCCGCGTTGTTCACCTCGCCGAATTCGTGCAGGTTGGTCAGTAGCCCCGAGACCGTTCCGTTCGCGTTGTTGTTGAATATTTCGGTGTTGGTAACCGCGCCCGTTATCGTCGCATTGTTGTTCAGGATCCCTGAATTAACAACGGCGCCCGAGATCAGGTTGTTGTTGGTCAGTGTTGCGAAACTGTTGTTCACGCCGCCATTCAACTGGCCGTTGTTGATTGCGGTGCCACCAGAGTTGTCCAGCAAGCCGGAGACGGTGCCGCCCGCGTTATTGTTGAAGGTGCCGCCGTTCTGCACGGTACCCGCGACCGAGCCGGAATTATTGAACGCGCCACTGCCGGTGACCACCACATTGGAGGTGATGCCGGCGGCGGCGGCAAGATTCAGCGTGCTAAAGACCATGGTGCCGCCGGTATAGGTGTTGGCGGCGGTCAGTGTCGTGCTCCCGGTTCCGATCAGCCGCAACCCGCCGGTGCCCGAGATCACGCCACTCAACACAAGCACGTTGGAACGGTTGATGGTCAGGGTAGCGTTGTCGACGATGTTGCCGGTCACCGAACCCGTGGCGCCGCCATTGCCGAGCTGCAGCGTACCGGCGCTGATGATGGTGCCGCCGTTGTAGGTATTGTCGGCGGTGAGCGTCGTGGTGCCGCGGCCGAGTTGCTGGAACGCGCCGCTGCCCGAGATCGTGCCCGCGAAACTGACGGCGTCGAAGCGGTTGATCGCAAAGACGCCGTTGTCGGTGACGTTGCCGACGATGGAGCCGGTCAGGCCGCCGTTGCCGATCTGCAGCGTGCCTCCGGAAATAATGGTGCCGCCGCTGTAGGTGTTGGCGCCGGTCAGGATCAGCGTGCCGCCGCCGACCTTGGTCAGGCTCGTCGAACTGCCATTGACGATGGGCGCGGCGATTGTCGTGGCAACGCCATTGTCGGTATTGATGGTGCCGGTGCCGGAGAGCCCTGCGAGTTGCAGCTGGCCGCCGGCGCCGGCGTTCAGGACATAACCCGTGGTGCTGAATTGCAGCGTGTCGAATGCCTGGGTGCCTGCGATCGTGACCGTCCCCGCCGTGCCTGCGAACACGCCGACCGAGCTGCGCCATTGATCGTTGATACCGGCCTGCCCCGGCGCGCCGGTCCAGTTGGTATTGGCGGCGTTCCAGGTGCCGGCGCCGCCGTTCACGACGCCGTTGCCGGTTTGGTCGGCGCCGTCCCAGAACTGAACCTGCTGGCCGGCGGCCGCGATCAGCAGGTTGACCTGGTTGGGTACGTTGGTCAGCACGGTGGGCGTACCGTTGCTGCTGCCATTGACGGTGTCGAAGCTGCTCGACGTCAGCGTTCCGTAATTGAACAGCCGGTAATAGCCGGCCGACGGTGCGTTGACCGACAAGGTGCCGCCCAGCGTCAGATTGCCGGTGACGTTGACGAGATCGTTGCTCGAGCCGCCGACCACGCCGGCCGAACCCAGTTCAAAAGCCGAGGTCGAACCGGTACTCAAATTCAACGCGCCCAGGGTGAGCGTTCCAGGACTTTGGCCTGCCGACAAGGTGCCGCCGGATTGAACCGTAACCAGGCCGCCGACCGAGCCGATACCCGACAGCGTCGCGCCGGATTGCACATTGACCGCGCTTGCGACCGATCCGTTTACCCGCAGTTCGCCGCCGGCGACCGTGGTCGCGCCGAGATAGCTGTTGGTGCCCGACAAAGTGAAGAGCCCGGCGCCCTGCTTGATCAGGCCGCCATTGCCGTCGATCGCGCCGGCGAACGTGCCGGAAGCATTGGTCAGCGTCAGCGTCTGGTTGCCGAGCGTCACGTTGCCGGCGCCGGACAGGGTCTTGATCGAGGCCCCCGCGGTGGTGGCCGAAATGTCGAAGATGCCGTTGTCGATCACGCCGCTCGAATTGGCGATGCTGCCCGCACCCGACAGCGCCAGCGTGCCCGCGCCGATCGTGGTGGCGCCGGCGTATGTATTGACGGCAGTCAGCGTGGCCGTGCCGGCGCCGTCCTGCTGAACCGCGCCACTGCCCGAGATCACGCCGTCGAACTGATAGCTATTCGACCTGTTGAACGCCAGCGTGGCGTTGTTCGTGACATCACCGAGGATCGATCCCGTCGCGGTGCCGTTGCCCAGTTGCAGCGTGCCGGCGGCGATGGTGGTGCCGCCACCGTAACTGTTGTCAGCGGTCAGCACGATCATGCCGCTGCCGTTCTGCTGAACCGAGCCGCTGCCCGAGATTACGCCGTCGAACTGATAGATATTCGACCTGTTGAACACGAGCGCCGCATTGTTCGTGACATCGCCGAGGATCGATCCCGTCGTGCCGCCATTACCCAATTGCAGCGTGCCGGCGGTGATGGTGGTGCCGCCTGTGTAGGTGTTGGTGCCGGACAGGGTCAGCGTGCCGGTGCCGACCTTCTCCAGCGCGCCGGGGCCCGTGGTGCAGCCGCACGGATTGTTGTCGGCGATGACGCCGCTCACCTCGGTCGAGAGATTGTTGCCGCCGACAACAAGCGTATTGCCGCCGCCGATGTAATAGCTGCCGGAGCCTTCGATCGAGCCCGCCGTGATGCGTCCGTCGCTATTCGGCCCGACGCCGCCGGAAAAATCCACGAAACCCGTACCGTTCGTGATGAAGCGCGCCGTGCCGCCGCTCGCGTTGTCGTTCAAATAGGTCGCGCCGCCGGCATTGGTTGTGATGGCGGCGTTGCCGGCGGTGCTGGTGTCCCAGAAATCGAGTTCGCCGCCATTATTGGTGATGATCTTGGCGTCGCTCGCGGTGGAAGAAGCGTTGAATTCCGTGATGCCGAAATTGTTGTTGGTGATCGTTGCAGTCCCTGCGCTCGGCGCGTCGGTCCCGAAGGCCACGCCGAACTCGGTAAATCCACCGACATTGTTGTTGATCGTTGCGCTTCCGGCCGTACTTGAATCGTAGAAAGCTACGGTGCCGCCGAACCGGTTGGTGATGGTCATCGCGTCCGCCGTGGTCGCGTTGTAGAAATTGGTCAGGCCGGCGTCATTGAAGATCGAGGTGATGCCCGCGGTATTGGCATTGACGATATCGAAGTGCCCTTGGTTGGTCACGGCGCCCACGATGCTTCCCATGGTGCCGGTGGTGCCGAGCTGCAGCGTCCCGCAATTGCAGATATCCGTGCCGCCCGAATAAGTATTGGTGCCGGTGAGGATCAGCACGCCGCCGCCAAACGAATCCAGCACGGTCAGCTTGCCCGGCCCGTTGCCGTCGGCGATGTTGCCCGAGATGGTCAACGAATAGCCGTTGACGTCGATCGCGCTGCCCGACGGCGTATTGTTGATGGCGAAATTGTTGCCGAGCGAGAGTGTCGGGGTGACGATCGCGTCCGCAACCTGAAACAGCCCGTTCTCAAGCGTGACCAGCCCGCCGCCAACCGAATCGTTGTTGTTCACCTGCAGCGTGGCGCCGATCACCTTGGTGCCGCCCGAATAGGTGTTGACTCCGGACAGAAGCGTCGTGCCGAAGCCGCCGGATGAATCCTTGATTTGCAGCACGCCGGTGCTGCCGTTGCCATTCGAGATGATGCCGGAGAGTGTCAGGAACGTCCCGTTGTTGTCGACAGCGCCGCCGGCCGTATTGATCTTGAAGTTGTTGCTGAACTCCAGATTAGCGAATCCATCGGTCTGGAACGTACCGCCATTGAGCGTGACGTCGCCGGTGCCGACCGAACCGCTGACGCCCGGATTGCTGGTGGTGACTTGCAGCGTCCCGGCATTGATGATGGTGCCGCCGGAATAGCTGTTGTCGCCGGACAGGATCAGCGTGCCCGCGCCGTTCTTCTCGACGATGCCAGGATTGTTCACCGGGTCGGTGTCGGAGATCACTCCGCTGACGGTCTGCGCCGGACCCGCGGCGACGTTGAAGATCGGATCGCCCGCGATCGAAATATTGTTGGCGACGTTATAGGCCGCCAGGGTATCGAACGAGAGCGTGGTGCCCGGCGCCATCGACAAGTCGCCAGAGCCGAGCGCGCTGCTGTTTCCGATCGTCAGCGTGCCGGCCGAAAGCGTGGTGCCGCCGGTGTAGGTGTTGGCGCCGGTCAGCACCAGAACGCCGCCGCCGAGCGTGTCGGTCACGGTCAGTTTGCCCGGGCCGTTTCCGTCGGCGATGACGCCGGAAATAGTCATCGGATAACCGTTGACGTCGATGGTGCTGCCGGAGGCGGTATCGTTGATCGCAAAATTGTTGCTGAACGACAGGCTTCCGCTCGGCACGTTGACATAGGCCATGAAGCGCGCGTTTTCGAGCGTCACCAGCCCGGTGCCGACCGCGGCGCCATATTGGAGCGCCAGGGTGGCGTTGAGCACGTAGGTGCCGCCCGAATAGCTGCTTTGAAAACCACCCAGCACGGTGGTTCCGCCACCCAACGCCGACGAATCCGTGACCACAAGGACGCCGGTCGTCGCATTGCCGTCGACAATACTGCCGCCGAGCTGCATGAACCCGCCATTGTTGTCGATCGTGCCTCCCGCGGCGTTGATCTTGATATCCTGGGCGAAGCCGAAGCCGGTAACACCGGTGTCGAACTTGAACGTTCCGCCATCCAGCGTGATCGCACCGGTGCCGACCGAATGATTGTCCGTGACCAGGATGGTGCCGGACGTGATGGTGGTGCCGCCGGTGTAGGTGTTGTTGCCAGATAATTTCAGCGTGCTGCTGCCGAGTTGCTGAAGCTGCACGCCCGCGGCAGACTCTCCGATATTATTGCTGATGGTGATTGCCTGACCGGCATTGTTGATGATGCCGCCGCTCGCGCCCGCCAGGCTGAAATTCACGTCGGCGCCGGTGATCGTGTAGGATTGCGAGTTGGCGTTGAAGGTCCAGGAATCCGGCGCGATTGCGCCGGCGCCCACGGTAACGGTGGAATTGCCGTCGGCGCCGAAAACGGCGGACTGGCCGGCGACGAGGGGCGCGGCGTTCGGGTCCCAGTTGCTGCCGAGTTTGTAATCCGGTGTCGCGGTCGTGCTGGCGGGGCCACCCCACACCGACTGCGCCTGCGCTCCGGTCGGGATCAGACCCGCGCCAACCAGCACCGCGAAAATTGCAGCGCCTGAGTTCGCTCCCATGTGACGATGATGACGCAACGCCCCAACCACCCGAACTTGCCGCCGCCAGACAGGCAGCGCTCCCCTTGGGAAACTCTCGCAAATCGGGAACCGGGAGTCACCACAACCGGCCGCAACCCACGATAGATTCAGCGTAAAATCGACCCGCCGAGCACCTTCCGAGGCGGAATTCCGGCGCCTGTGGCGGAAAAGTTACGCTTTATTTGCCTGCTCGAAACACGCGGCGGCGCTTGGCTGAAACAACGCGCCGCACGATGGGTTGACACTCCCGGCCGTCGGAGGGCCTCATGCCTTGAAGTCTTCGTCGACTGTGGGAGACGATCATGACGCAGGAAGGGTCGGCAGGAACCAAGGCCCGGCTGACGAAGTGGGAATACGAAACCCTGCTGATCGGCAACGACAAGCTCACCATCTCGCCGGCAATGGCCCGGGCGGCGGCGGCCGGACCTCGGCCGTGGCCGGCCACTCATTTTGAGGACGCTTTAAATGAGCTGGGTCGTAAGGGATGGGAGCTGGTTGGAATTACCAACATCGCCGACAGCGCACAGACCCTTGCCGTTTTCAAACGCCCGCTCGCATAGATTTCGCTGACCATGGCCAGGGCAGGATCGATCTTGACGCGACATCGGATTTCATTGGCGGCGGCGGGGCTGGCGTGGTGCCTGGTGATATCGGGCGCAGCGCACGCATTCGCGACGCCATCGCCGGTCGAAGCCGGACGCAACGCAATCGCCGTGGAGATAGCGACAGGCTCGATCAGACTTGCTCAAACGCAGCCGGCGGCCGCGCCGCAAAGCGCTCCGGCTTCTGCGCCAGCCGATGCGACTGCCGCGGACGAGGAGCCGATCGGAAACGTCGCGACGCTGACCGGCAGCGCCACCGTAACCCGCAACAACGCCGCAACGCCGCTGAAGCTGAAGGACGACATCTTTCTCAACGACGTGCTGCAGACCTCGGCGAATTCGACGCTGGGCGTCACCTTCAACGACGCAACGACCTTCAATCTCACCGCCAATGCACGGATCACGGTCGACAGCTTCGTCTACGAGGAAGGCGGCAAGAAGAACGCCGCGCTGTTCAATGTCGCCAAGGGCACGGTGGCCTTTGTCGCCGCCGCGGTCGCCAAATCAGGCGACATGACCATCTCGACGCCGACCGCGACGCTGGGCATTCGCGGCACTACGGGGCTCGTCGAGGTGCCGGAAGGTGCCACCGCCGGCGGTGCCAACAATGTCGCGATCAAGCTCTATCCCGACCAGGACGGCAAAGTGGGGCGGATCGAGATCAACGACCGTGCCGGCGCGCGGCTCGGCTTCCTGACGCAGGGCGCCAGCGGTTTTACGATCAGGCCCACCATGGGCGGCGGGCGCTTTGCCGCCGTGCCGCTGTTGATCTCGCCACAACAGGCACAGCGCGACCAGGGTTTCGTGCGTCAGGTCCACGCCGCACAGAACTTTGGGCGTCAGATCGTGACCCAGCGGCAGATTCAGCGCCGGCAAAGCCCTGGACGAAGTGGCTCAGGACGGCAGCCCGGCCTGCAGAGGCAGAATGGCCTGCCCGGTCAGCAGAACCGGCCGGGACAGCAACAACCCGGTCGGCCGGGACAACCGGGTTCGCCGCCGCGGCCCGGCCAACCGCAACCGCCGGGATTGCAACGGGGACCAGGCCTGCAGCAGCCCGGACTGCAGCGACCGCCGGGTGCACCGGGATTGCAGCGGCCGGGCCAGATCCGGGCGGCGCCGCTGGGCCGGCGGCCGGCTCCCGCGCCGCGGCAAAAGCCGGCGCCGCAACAGCGATAACGTCCGCCTAACGTCTCATGCCACGGACACGCCCGATTGTGTCGTCCGCAACGCCAGCGACGAAACAATTCTCTCCGCGACGAAACCATTTTGCCCTTTTGAAGCAAACGTCCCGAAACCTGCGCCGCGTACTCATTTCGTTAACGACGCGCCGGAAAGGCGCACTGAGTTGGCGCTCAAACAGACTAAAAAACAGGGGACTACCATGCTCAATCTGTTCAATTCCCGCCGTGCTGCCGTTGCGTTGGGTGCGCTGGCCGCTGGCGTTGTTGCATTTTCCGCTTCCGCCACCGCCGCTCCGGTGCAGCTGTTCCCCTTCATTATGACCCCGCCGGTGCAATCGGCGCCGCAGGTGCAGCAGGCACCGCAAGTCGATGAAGACGGCATTGCGATCGAGATCCCGGCACGCCTGAAGCGCCAGATGGTGAACTACTCCAGCCGCGAAGCGCCGGGCACCATCATCATCGATACACCCAATACCTATCTTTACCTGGTGCTCGGCAACGGCCAGGCGATGCGCTACGGCATCGGCGTCGGCCGCGACGGCTTCACCTGGTCGGGCACGCAGTCGATCACCAAGAAGGCGGAATGGCCGGATTGGACCCCGCCCCCGGAAATGATCGCACGCCAGCCCTACCTGCCGCGCCAGATGGCCGGCGGCCCCGGCAATCCGCTCGGCGCCCGCGCCATGTATCTCGGCGGCACCATCTACCGCATCCACGGCACCAATGCGCCGGGCACCATCGGCACCCGCGTCTCCTCGGGCTGCATCCGCCTCACCAATGACGACGTCGCCGACCTCTATTCGCGGGTCAATGTCGGCACCAAGGTGATCGTGCTGCCGCAGGAGCGCCGCGCCGATCTGGGTAACGTGGTCCGCTGAAATCCGGCGATTGAATAGTGAGACGGCTCCGGCATTCGCCGGGGCCGTTTTCGTTTCGCAGGGTGGGCAAAGGCGCTTTTGCGCCGTGCTCACCATCTGGTTGTTCAGTGATGCAAACGCTTGGTGGGCACGGCGCGAAGAGCGCCTTTGCCCACCCTATGGGTTGCTATAGACTCCCTCCGGGGCCATTCAACCGGGGGGACGATGCGTCTCAAAACGATCCTGATCGCGGTCGCGGTCCTTGCGGTCTCGTTTCTCGTCAGCCTCAAGGCCATGGACTGGCTGTCGCCGCGCGGCGGCAAGGCGCCGGTGCTGGTCGAACTGCCACAGCTGCCGCAGGTCCCCCGCATCTCCAACATCACTGTGCCGGTCTCGATCACGCTGAATGCGATCCGCGATGCCGCCGACCGCGGCACGCCGCGCAATTTCGCCGGCAAGGCCGCCAATCCGGCGGAGCAGATCCTGCAGAACGCCGACATCAACTGGACCGCCGCGCGCGGGCCGATCACGGCCACCGGCGCGCAGGACCTGCTGACACTGACAACGCCGCTCACCGGCACCCTGAACGTGACGGGGTCGCTTTCGTCGAAGGTGACCGGCGCGGTCGGCGACGTACTCGGCGGCCTGCTCGGCGCCAACGCCGCCAAGCAGATCGGCAGCATCAACATCAAGAACGTCAACGCGTCGGCGGAAATCAAGGGCAACGTCGCGATGACGGCGCATCCGCAGCTTGGCCCGAACTGGCGGCTCGAACCCAACCTCGCCGCGCAGGTGAATTTGAGCGACACCAGCCTGACGGTGGCTGGCGCGCGGGTCAACGTGCCGGCGCAGATGAAGCCGGTGATCGACAAGGCCGTCAATGACCAGCTCGCCGCCACGCAGGCGCGCATCCGCAACGATCCGGCACTCGAGGCCGGCGCGCGCGTGCAATGGGCAAAACTGTGCCGCTCGATCCCGCTGCAGGGTGCTGCGTCGTCATTGCCGCCGTTGTGGCTGGAATTGCGGCCGGTCAAGGCGGTGGCGGCGCAGCCGCGCATCGACGCCAACGCAGTCACTCTCACGCTAGGGCTCGAGGCCGAGACCCGCATCACCGCGGCGCAAACCCAACCCAGTTGTCCGTTTCCCGCAACGCTTGCCATCGTGCCGCCGGCGCCAGGCCGCGTGAGCATCAGCGTGCCGGTCGACATGCCCTTTACCGAACTCAGCAAGCTCGTGGAGGCGCAACTCGCCGGCAAGACCTTTCCGGAAGACGGCTCGGCGGTCGGTGTCACGGTCAAGCACGCTGCCGTGGCGGCCTCCGGCGACAGGCTGCTGATCTCGCTAATGGTCAACGCCAAAGAGAAAAGTTTCTTCGGCTTCGGGGGCGAAGCCAACCTGCATATCTGGGGCAGGCCAGCGCTCGATTCCGCGCAGCAGGTGTTGCGGCTGACCGACATCGAGCTTGCGGTGGAATCCGAAGCCGCGTTCGGCCTGCTCGGCAGCGCCGCGCGCGCGGCGATGCCCTATCTGCAAAAAGCGCTGGCGGACAAGGCCGTGGTCGACCTCAAGCCGTTCGCGCAAAACGCGCAGAAGCGCGTCGCCGCGGTGATATCGGATTTCCAGAAGAACGAGGACGGCGTGCGCGTCGCCGCCGAAATCACCACGCTGCGGCTGGCCGGCATCGCCTTCGATTCAAAAACGCTGCGCGTGATCGCAGATGCGGGCGGAGCCATCAGTGTGTCGGTGACGGCACTGCCGGGGTTATAGCTCGTGTCCCGGGCGCGATGCAGCGCCCTTCGCGCTGCTTCGCAGAACCGGGACCCCGCTGTCTTCGGGCCACAAGCAAGCTAGGCCCCGGCTCTGCAGCGCACCGCTCCGCGAAGAGCTGCGCTGCGCTGCGTCCGGGGCACGATGAATCAGCTGCCCTCGAACTTAAACGAGACCTTGATCTTGGCGCGATAGGCTTCGACCCTGCCCTTGGCATCGAGCTGCATATCGAGCTGCACGACTTCGGCGACGCGCAGTTCGCGCAGCGATTTGCTGGCGCGGTCGACCGCCGTCTTGGCCGCTTTTTCCCAGGAATCCTTGCTGGTGCCGATCAGTTCGATGACCTTGTAAACGCTGTCAGCCATAACGTCCTCCCGTCGTTGTCAGGCAGGATGCTTGCTGCCCCTGCCGCGCTAGCAGCCTAACATCGCGGTTCCATGCCTGAAAGGCGCAATCGGGCGGCATTGCTGCGGCCGAATTGCCTAAAAGTCGGCTTTGCCGGCTTGGCCGAAGATGGCTAGAACAAACGCGCCAATAAACCAAGAAAATGCCAAGGAGAAGAAAACGATGAAATCACTCGCAGCCACGCTGGTGGCCGGCTTCGCGCTCGCCACGTCCGGCACGGCACACGCGCAAATTTCCGACGACGTCGTCAAGATCGGCGTCCTCACCGACATGTCCAGCCTCTACGCCGACGCGACCGGCAAGGGTTCGCTCGCCGCCACCGAAATGGCGGTCGCCGACTACGGCGGCAAGGTCAAGGGCAAGCCGGTGGTGGTGATTTCCGCCGATCACCAGAACAAGCCCGATGTCGGCGTCGGCATCGCCCGCAACTGGTACGACAACGAGAAGGTCGACGCGATCTTCGACGTGCCGACGTCGTCGGTCGCACTGCCGATCTCCGCGCTGACCCGCGAAAAGAACAGGATCAACATCAATTCCGGCGGCGGCAGCTCCGATATCACCGGCACCGCCTGCTCGCCGAACACGGTGCACTGGACCTACGACACCTATTCACTGTCCAATGTCGCCGGCAAGGCGATGGTCAAACGCGGCGAGGATACCTGGTTCTTCGTCACCGCCGACTACGCGTTCGGCATGGCGCTGGAGCGCGATGCTGCGAATGTCGTCAAGGAGTCGGGCGGCAAGGTGCTGGGCGACGTCCGGCATCCCTTGAACTCGTCGGACTTCTCGTCGTTCCTGCTGCAGGCGCAGGCGTCCAAGGCCAAGGTGGTGGCGCTGGCCAATGCCGGCGGCGACACCACCAACGCGCTGAAGCAGGCATCCGAATTCGGCATCACCAAGGGTGGCCAGAAGATGATCGCGCTGCTGCAGGAAATCACCGACACGCATGCGCTGGGCGCCAAGGAAACCCAGGGCCTGATCGTCACCGACGCGTTCTACTGGGACATGAACGACGAGACCCGCGCCTTCTCGAAACGTTTCAACGAAAAGGTCGGTCACATGCCCACCATGATTCAGGCGGGTCTCTATTCGGCGACGATGCATTATCTGAAGGCGATCGAGGCGATCGGCACCGATGAAGCCCCGAAGGTGATGGAGCAGATGCGGGCGACGCCGATCAACGACTTCTTTGCCAAGGGCGGCAAGATCCGGATCGACGGACGCATGGTCCACGACATGTATCTGTTCGAAGTGAAGAAGCCGGAAGAGTCGAAGAACGAATGGGATCTCTACAAGCTGCTTGCCACCGTGCCCGGCGACGAAGCGTTTCGCCCGCTCGACAAGGGCGGCTGCCCGCTGGTGAAGACGCATTGACCCTTCCTACGCCCTCTCCCGCTTGCGGGGGAGGGTCGGGGTGAGGGGACTCTCCCACGCATTCGAACTCGCGGATAGTCCCCCTCACCCGACCGTCTTCGCTGCGCTTCGCCGGTCGACCTCTCCCCGCAAGCGGGGCGAGGTTAAGCAAGAAAAAGCGCGCCCGGCAAAACCGGACGCGCTTCTTCAACCTTACTTACGCGACCTGCGTCAGGTCGAATATTTGAACTCGGGCATCGCCTTCAGCTCGTCCTTGGTGGCGCTAAGCACGCCGTGATCAGGATACCAGGGGTTGGGCTTGGAGGCCGTCACCTGCGGGTTGGTTGCAGCGCCCGTCGTCGTGCTGGGAGCCGCACCGGGGGACGTTGTCTTTGCTCCGCCCGCGCCCGCATAGACCACCGGTTCGTTGACGAACTTGATCTTGTCCAGCGGCACGGCGACCAGATGCTCGCCGACGCCGAGGAAGCCGCCAACGCCAATCACGACGGCCTTGATGTTTCCGCTCTTGTCGGTCAGCAGGTCGTTGATCGACCCGAGGCTCTCGTTGCTATCGTTATAGATGCTCAGGCCCACGAGCTTCGACGCCCGCCAGTTGCCCTGGAACGATGCGGAGTCGCTGGCGGCAGCCGGCGCCATAGTGGCTCGATCGGTGGTGGCGGTCGGGGTCTGCGCGAATGCCGCGGTGGCGAGCAGCGCGGTTCCGACCAGACCAGCCGTGATGGTTTTTGCAAACATGTTGGATTCTCCTTCGATAAATTCGATACGGAGAAAACCCGCTGCTGCGGCAACTGTTCCGGCTCGATCGGACAATTTACGTCCGGTTCCAGGCGGAACATTCACGTGACGATCACTCGGTCAGAACCCGCCCCCCAATACACTCGGTCAGAACCCGCCCCAATATGGGGGTATGCCATAGTAGCGATGCAGCTCTTCCTCCTGGGAGCGATCGCCCCAGTCGAAATCCTTGTCGGCGCGGAATGACGGCGCGCGCTTCAACTCTTCATCGTCGATGTCGAGCTGATAGGCTTCGAATTTGCGATTGTAGCTCAGGCGCGCCCACGGCAACGGAAGCAGGCTGGTCCCCATGCCGAGGAATCCGCCGAAGCTTAAGATGGCATACGAAACCTTGCCGCTGATCTTGTCGATCATCAGCCGCTCGATATGACCGATCTTGTCACCGTTCGGCCGCCGCACCGCGGTGCCCTCGACGCGGTCGCTTGCGATCAAATTATGCGGTTTTGTCATGGTGTCGGTAACCATCGCGCCCTCCTCGAGCTTGATGCGGATACCGTGAGACAACGCTTCGGTAGCGGGCCGGTTCCACCAACTCCTGTGTCGTCCCCGCGAAGGCGGCGACCCATACACACCGAAGTTTTAACTAAAGATGGGGTTGGACACTTGCACAACAATGCATGGCGGTGGTTATGGGTCGCCGCCTTCGCGGGGACGACACAGGAGTTTAACGCGCGGCCGGACTCACCACCGGCTCGACCGTATGCACCGCTCCGGTCTTGCGCACGTGAATGGTCGCGATGTCGTCGGTGTAGACCTTCTGCCATCCGTCCATGTGGTCGAGCAGCGTGGTGGCGGCACTTTGCGTCCGCATCAGCGTCGCTTCGATGTCGTACTCGTCCAGCAGGCGGAACAGGTTTTCAGGCTTCATCAGGCCGCTGGCTGCGTTGTGATCGACAAAGAATTTCTCGCCGTACAGTTCGGTGCGCCCGTCGATGAAGGGTGCCACGCCATTGGCGATCAGGTAGCCGCCGAAATCGTAATCGTTGAACACGCGGCTGAAATGCAGCTTTTTCAGTTCCGCAACCGCCGCGACCGGCGACCCGCGGGTATGCGGCTCAAAGCGAACCACCGACGCGTAAGCCACGGTGCCCGCGAGCAGCACGGCCGCCAGGCCTGCGAACAGCACGCCGCGCGGCGCGGCCGCCGGTTTCGCATTCTCTTCGGCGCCGCCGATCTGTCTCGCCAAAGGAGCGGCCAGAAACAGCGGCACCAGCAGCGCGAATGTTTCGACGCTGCGGCCCTGGGAAAGGGCCATGTGCAGCATGCCCAACAGCAGCACGATGCGCAGCGGCGGCAGGCTGATTCCGCGATACAGAACGAGCCCGAACCCGAGCAGCAGGCAGACCTCGAGCGGACCGAGAGAAGAGAAATCCGCCGGGCGCCATTCCATGATCAGCGGCAGCGCCTCGCCGAGCGCCAGAATCTTTCTCGAAGCCAGCAGCGACTCCCAGCCATAGGGCGTGACGCAGCTTGCGGCCAGTGCCGCGACCGCGAATGCCGCCCATCGCAGCGCCAGCAATTTGCGCTGCGCAGCATCGGCATTCAGCACGGCATCAAGCGCGATCGGCGCCGCCAGCGCGAGGCCGAGCACGAAGCCGCCATGCAGATTGGCCCACAATGTCATCAGCGGCAGCAGCCATAACGACGGCGCGCCGCGGCGATCCGCAGCCTGAACCAAACCGCCGACCCACGCCATCATCACCGGCAGAGCCAGCACATGCGGACGCGCCAACAGATGCGGCACGGTCAGCGCCAGCGCCGCTGCGACGAATACCAGGGTCGTGCTTTCGCTCAGGCGTCTGGCCAGAAACCGCGTGAAAAGCGCGAAGGTCGTCGCGATGCAAAGCGACGCCAGCACCACCGGCCCGTTCCAGCCGGCGATCGCGTAGACTTCGGCATAGGCGACCTGCGCCAGCCACTGCGTCGAGATCCAGGGCTGACCGCGCATGGTGAAGGAATAGACGTCGGTATGCGGCACCATGCCGTGATCCACGATCCACTGGCCGATGCTGATCTGCCACATCGTGTCGGGATCGATCAGCAGGTGATTGCCGGCAAGGACAAACACCGCATAGACGCCGACACCGACCCACACGGGCAACAGCCCGCGCATCGGGCTCACGGCTTCGGCGCTATGGGTTGCGGACATCGTCATCGCGGGAGCCTTGTCACAAAGGGAGTTTCCGGCCGATCGAAGCACGGCAGGGCATAATTCTTGGTAAATCCGGGCCGCGAATGCGACGGCAAACCGCCCGAGAATGCCGGAATTCGGCCATCTTCGCGCCCGGCGCTTGCAACAATTGAGGTGCGTAAGCGTTGCCAACCGCGCCATCACGTGCGCGCCGAGGCCTCGTCTATGAAATCCGTCGTTTCCTTCGCATGGCTGATCGCCATCGCGGCGTTATCGTTTTCGCAAGGTGCGCTGGCGCGCGACGCGCAATACGATGCGCTGGTCGCGACCCATGCCAAGGCCAATAATTTGCCGGAGACACTGGTGCATCGGGTGATCGTGCGCGAGAGCGGCTACCGGCCGGGTCTGGTCAGCCGCGGCAATATCGGGCTGATGCAGATCAAGCTCGGTACCGCGCGCAGCCTCGGCTACACCGGCACCGCTGAGGGGCTGCGCGATCCCGACACCAACCTGACCTGGGCGGTAAAATATCTCGCCGGCGCCTACCGCGTTGCAAACGGCGACCACAGCCGTGCCATGCATTATTACGCCAGCGGCTATTATGCCGCCGCCAAGCGGCAGCACCGGCATCACTCCGCGCCCCGGCTGGAAGAGCTTACCAGCGCCAGCGCGCAGGCTCCGAAGTAGTTCGTCATGGCCGGGCTTGTCCCGGCTATCTACGTCTTTGCCGCAGCGAGGAAGAAAGACGCGGATGCCCGGCACAAGGTGGGCGTGACGAGAATGGCCGCGCTGCACTGCGTCCGGGATATGGATACGGTGGAGTTCCCACCTTCCCGCGTTGACACCCCGCCGCATCGGCCTACATTAGGCCCGTTCCGAGGGGAGCTCCGATGAGGAGCTGAGATACCGCAAGCTCGCATCTCGCGAGACCGCGGTGACCCTTTGAACCTGATCCGGGTCATGCCGGCGAAGGGACAGGGATGTATCAGAGTTCGCAGTCTTCGCGGGGCGAAATCCCCGTTTCGGTCATCGGCGCAGGTATTGCGGGCGCGTGGCAGGCGTTGTTGTGCGCGAGTGCGGGTTATGCGGTAGTGCTGCACGAGCGTGGCGGCGCCGCCATGACCCAGGCCACCAGCCACTGGGCCGGCGGCATGCTGGCGCCCTGGTGCGAGCGCGAGGCGTCGGAGCCCGTGATCACGCGCCTCGGCATCCGCTCGCTCGATCTGTGGCACGAGCAATTTCCCGATACGCCGTTCAACGGCTCGCTGGTGGTGTCGCATCCGCGCGACCGCGCCGACTTCGAGCGTTTTGCGCACATGACGTCAAATCATCAACGCCTCGGCGCCGAGGCCGTGATCGAGCTCGAGCCCTCGCTCGACGGCCGCTTCCGCGACGCGCTGTTTTTCCCGGACGAAGGGCATGTCGAACCGCGCGTGATCCTGCCCGAGCTGCACGCGCGCATTGCCGCTGCCGGCGGCACCGTCCGGTTCGAGAGCGAGCAGCGCCCCGAACAACTCGACGGCATCGTGATCGATTGCCGCGGTCTTTTCGCCCGCGACACCCAGCCCGAGTTGCGCGGCGTCAAGGGCGAGATGGTTATTGTCGAGACCGATGAAATCGAACTGTCGCGCCCGGTACGGCTGATCCATCCGCGCTGGCCGCTCTACATCATCCCGCGCGCCAACCATCAATTCATGATCGGCGCCACCACCATCGAGCGCGAGGACGACGGCGTCAGCGTGCGCTCGGCGCTGGAGTTGCTGAGCGCCGCCTATGCGGTGCATCCGGCGTTCGGCGAGGCGCGCATTGTCGAGATCGGCTCCGGCCTGCGCCCGGCATTTCCCGACAACCTGCCGCGCATCGCGATCGACAACCAGCGCATCGCAGTGAACGGACTCTATCGTCACGGCTTTCTGCTGGCGCCGGCGCTGGCGGAGCTGACGCTCGGCTATATCGAGCGCGGCGTGATCGACAACGAGGTGATGCAATGCGCGTGATCGTCAACGGCGAACAGCGCGAGATATCGTCATCGCATGTCGATGCACTGCTCGGCGAACTCGAATACCAAGGCACGCATTTCGCGATTGCGCTGAACTACGACGTGCTGCCGCGCAGCGCGTGGGCGCAGACGCCGCTCAAGAACGGCGACGAGATCGAGATCATCACGCCGCGGCAGGGAGGGTAAATTGGTCGGTTTCTACAACAAACCCTTCTCTTCCCGCCTCCTGATCGGCAGCGCGCTGTATCCGTCGCCGAAGATCATGCAGGACGCGATTCGCGCATCCGGCGCCGGGATCGTCACGGTGTCGCTGCGGCGGGAAGCCGCCGGCGGCAAGACCGGCGACGCGTTCTGGTCGCTGATCCGCGAGCTCGATGTGACGGTGCTGCCGAACACCGCCGGCTGCCGCAGCGTGCGCGAGGCGGTGACCACCGCAAAACTGGCGCGCGAACTGTTCGGCACCTCCTGGATCAAGCTCGAGGTGATCGCCGACAACGACACGCTGCAGCCTGATGTGGTCGGGCTGGTCGAAGCCGCCGGCATTTTGATCAGGGACGGCTTTGAGGTGTTCCCCTACTGCACCGAGGATTTCAGCGTCGCCGCGCGGCTGGTCGATGCGGGCTGCAAGGTGGTGATGCCGTGGGCCGCGCCGATCGGCAGCGCCAAGGGCATCATCAACCGCGATGCGCTGAAATTGCTGCGCGACCGGCTGCCGGATATCACGCTGGTGGTCGATGCCGGACTCGGCGCGCCGAGCCACGCGGCGGAAGCGCTCGAACTCGGCTATGACGCCGTGCTCCTCAACACCGCCATCGCCAAGGCCGCGGACCCCGTCGCGATGGCCGGTGCATTCAAGCTCGCGGTCGAGGCCGGCCGCACCGCATACGAAGCGGGCCTGATGGAAGCCCGCGACTTCGCCTCTCCTTCAACCCCAGTGATCGGGACCCCGTTCTGGCATGCCGTATCCTGACCGCTTCTATCCCGTGGTCGACAGCGTCGCCTGGGTCGCGCGCCTGGCGAAGCTCGGCGTCGGCACGGTGCAGCTGCGCGCCAAGGATCTCGACGACGGCGCGGCGCTGCAGATCGTCACCGATGCGCTCGAGGTTACGAGGGGCACGCCGACCAAACTCGTGGTCAACGATTACTGGCGCGCGGCGATCGTGGCCGGCGCCAAACATCTGCATCTCGGCCAGGAAGATCTTGCTGAAGCCGATCTCGGCGCGATCCGTGACGCCGGCCTCACACTGGGCATTTCCACGCATGACGACGACGAGCTTGCGACCGCGTTGCGCGCCAGGCCGGATTACATCGCGCTCGGCCCGATCTTCCCGACCACGCTGAAGTCGATGCGTTTTGCGGCGCAGGGCATTCCGAAAATCACCGAATGGAAAAAGCGCGTCGGCAATATCCCGCTGGTGGCGATTGGTGGCATCAAACTCGAGCAGGCCGCGGCGATCTTCGCCGCCGGCGCCGATTCCATCGCCGTGGTCAGCGATGTCACCCAGAATGCCGATCCCGATTCACGCGTACGCGACTGGCTTGGCGATTCCGCCAAAGCCGCCTGAATAAGAAATACCAACGGAGGATACGCTATGAACATCCGCTCCAATCCGGACACCACGCTTCCCGCAGTGACCACCGGCCCGCTACCGTCGTCGCGCAAGATTTTTGTTACGCCCGATGAAGCGCCGGATGTCCGCGTGCCCTTGCGCGAAATCATTCTCAGCGAAGGCGCCGGCGAGCCGAACCTGCCGGTCTACGACACCTCCGGTCCTTACACCGACACGTCGGTCACGATCGACGTCAACGCCGGCCTCTCCCGCGCGCGCATAGCTTGGGTCAAGGAGCGCGGCGGCGTCGAGGAGTATCAGGGCCGCGACGTCAAGCCGGTCGATAACGGCAACGTCTCGCCCGACAAGGCCGCCAAGGCGTTCACCGCCTATCACAGGCCGCTGCGCGGCACGGGCGACCACATGATCACGCAGCTGGAATTCGCCCGCGCCGGCATCATCACCAAGGAGATGATCTACGTCGCCACCCGCGAAAACCTCGGCCGAGAGGTTCAGCTCGAACGCGCCGAGGCAGCGCTCGCCGACGGCGAAAGCTTTGGCGCCGACCTGCCCGCCTTCATCACCCCGGAATTCGTGCGTTCGGAGATCGCGCGCGGCCGCGCCATCATCCCCTGCAACATCAACCACGGCGAACTGGAGCCGATGATCATCGGCCGCAACTTCCTCACCAAGATCAACGCCAATATCGGCAATTCCGCGGTGACCTCGTCGGTGGAAGAGGAAGTCGACAAGATGGTGTGGGCGATCCGCTGGGGCGCCGACACCGTGATGGACCTCTCCACCGGCCGCAACATCCACACCACGCGGGAATGGATCCTGCGCAATGCGCCGATCCCGATCGGCACCGTGCCGATCTACCAGGCGCTGGAGAAGGTCAACGGCGATCCGGTCAAGCTCGACTGGGAAGTCTACAAGGACACGCTGATCGAGCAGTGCGAACAGGGCGTCGACTATTTTACCATCCACGCCGGCGTGCGGCTGCCCTACATCCACCTCACCGCCAACCGCGTCACCGGCATCGTGTCGCGCGGCGGCTCGATCATGGCGAAGTGGTGCCTCGCGCATCACAAGGAGAGTTTCCTCTACACCCGTTTCGACGAGATCTGCGACCTGATGCGCAAATACGACGTGTCGTTCTCGCTCGGCGACGGCCTGCGCCCCGGCTCGATCGCCGACGCCAACGACCGCGCGCAGTTTGCCGAGCTTGAGACGCTCGGCGAACTCACGAAGGTTGCGTGGGACAAGGGCTGCCAGGTGATGATCGAAGGCCCCGGCCATGTGCCGATGCACAAGATCAAGATCAACATGGACAAGCAGCTTAAAGAGTGCGGCGAGGCGCCGTTCTACACGCTGGGGCCGCTGACCACCGACATCGCGCCGGGCTACGACCACATCACCTCAGGCATCGGCGCCGCCATGATCGGCTGGTTCGGCTGCGCCATGCTGTGCTACGTGACGCCGAAGGAGCATCTCGGCCTGCCCGACCGCAACGACGTCAAGGTCGGCGTCATCACCTACAAGATCGCCGCCCACGCCAGCGATCTCGCCAAGGGCCATCCGGCCGCGCAGCTGCGCGACGACGCCTTGTCGCGCGCGCGGTTCGACTTCCGCTGGATGGACCAGTTCAACCTCGGCCTCGATCCCGACACCGCAAAACTCTACCACGACGAGACCCTGCCTAAGGACGCCCACAAGGTCGCGCATTTCTGCTCGATGTGCGGCCCGAAATTCTGCTCGATGAAGATCACGCAGGACGTGCGGGATTACGCCGCGACGCTGAACGATCCCGACAAGCGCGCGGTGGCCGGCGGCGGTGTCGGGATGTCGGTCAGTGGGGTGATCGAGGACGGCATGGCGCAGATGAGCGCGAAGTTCAGGGAGATGGGCGAGCAGGTGTATGTGGAGGCGGAGAAGGTGAAGGAGAGCAACAGGGTGTTGTGAGACCACCGATCCTTGCCGACCCTCATCATCATTGCCGGACCGAACGGGGCCGGAAAAACAACATTTGCCCGGGAGTATCTTTCCGGGGACGAAAGACGCTTTGAATTTGTCAACGCGGATGAAATTGCGCGCGGCCTCAGAAGTCCCTCAGACTTCTCAGCCGCGCGCATCATGCTCACGCGAATCGACGAGCTCGTCGGCGCCAATGCCGACTTTGTCATCGAGACGACGCTCGCAAACCTCACCTACGCCCAGAAAATTCCGCTGTGGCAGGGACAGGGCTATCGCGTTTCGCTGATCTACATCCGTCTAAGCTCGGTGGACGTTTCGCTCGCCCGTGTCCGTAAACGAGTGGAAGCCGGCGGCCACGATATCCCGGTATCCGCGCTTAGAAGGCGCTTCGGTCGGAGCCAGGAATATTTTGCGACCGTTTACAAACCGCTCGTCGACTCGTGGTACGAATGGCACAGTTATGAGGGCGGATTCTCGTTGCGAAATTCAGGAGGACGGCATGAATCAGAAAGCTGAAATCGAACGAATGCAAGCTGCTTTCAAACGAGCCGCAGAGAAAGCAACACGCGGTACGCGCGAAGAGCGCTCTGGACGTTTCGAGGTGCGGGAAGACGCGCGTTCGACACGAGGCGACACGCGAGCAGGCAAGCCGAGGCGCGGAAGCAGTCTCAAGAAGTGACTCGCTCGGAAGGAAGTCCCGTCGGCAAGGGAATTTTCGGCATGAACGACGATGGCATGGCCAGATGAGCGCCAAGTTAACGAGCTACATGCTCGCCATATGATGTTCGGGTTCGTATATTGACGGATCGATCGACAGCTCTTCAGCCTTGCCGGCCTCGATGACGATGAAAACCACCCTATCCCTGATCACCGACTTCCTTCGCAACCGGGCAGCCTGGTTCGTTGTCGCCGCATGGCTGCTGGTGATCCTGACGGTTCCTGTCTCCATCCTCTTCAGCATTGGCCCGGGCATCAACGCCTTCTATCATCCGCAGCATGAGTGGGCGACTTATGACCGCGCGATCATCCGCGTACTCGAGCTCGCAACTGTCATCGCGGTGTTTGCCGCGATCGGTTCATCGATTGCTTTTGCATCGGGCTGGAGGGCGCTTGCATCGGCAACGGTAGTCGGGGGCTGGGTGGGCCTGCTTGCAGGCAGCGCGGTACAACTACATTTGGTGGAGCGAGGCCCGCAGCAATTCGACAGGTATGTTGGGGAGGAGCGGTTCGTTGTGCCGTGGCAATACAGTCCGCAAGGCTCCGACAGTCCAGGCCGCAACGGTTTTTCCGTGAGGCTGTGCCTTAACTCACTGCTAGGGACATACGACCAAGCCTGCCGCGACAGCACACAGCTCTCGATATATCCGCCGAAACTCGGCCCCTCCTTCGAAGAATCGACTTGGCAACGCAGGCAGAACGACTTGAAGCTGACGGGCTCTCGCGGTGATTATCAGATTTACCTCCATACGATTCCAGCGAAGGTAACCGCAGCGAGCTGACCCTTACCTATTACAGACGCGCCGACCCTGACGGCAAACTGCTCACTTGGGTCACCTGTTACAGCTTCGGCTTATGCGACCGTCACACGTGGGTGGGAAACCACGTGCTCGTCTACCACATACCGGAAGCCGCTTTCCCCGAATGGTCCACCATGGACGGCAGGCTCGCCGCATTGGTGAATTCCTGGGCCACGCCATAAATCGTCGCGGCAGCCTTAGTAGCGCGGATTAGCGCAGCGTAATCCGCCACCTCGATTTACATGCAGCAGCAATGCGGCGGGTCGCGCCAGCGTGTAGCCCGTCTTCTCCTCTTAACCCCGCTGATCGGCGGATTACGCCGCGCTAATCCGCCCTACGAGATGCGGCTTAACGCATTATCAAGCATAACAACACGTCACGGCGAACCAAACAATCGTCGCCTCGTTCCCCCATGCAACCAACGGAGAATGACGATGAACGAAGCAATCCTGATCCTGCCCAACATGCGCGGCGGCTGCGCGACGGTCGGCAACACGGTGCACACGCTGTTTCGCGTCACCAGCCGGCACCCTCGCCCGATGGCCGGCGCGGACGGGAAAGTCGTGAGCGTCGCCCGCAGCCTGGACGAGAAGCCCCCTACTTCAACGTAATCGCCAGCCCGCTCAGATCCGCATTCGCCATCAGTCCGACCTGCCGGCCACTCAGTTCGAGCACCGCGCCCTTCTGGTTGGTCAGAACGATGGCGCGTGCCCCGCCGCCGATGGCGAGGCCTGCGCCCGCGGCGCCGTAAACGCCGGCGACGTCGGAGGGACGTTCGATATTGCTGACCCGGCCGCGCAGCACCGTCTTCGATCCGCCGAACACGAGGCCGTAGTCGAGGCCGCCGGCGGACAGTCCGTAACTCCGGCCGCGGAAGGTCAACGTGCCGCCGCCGCCCGAGCCGCCGATCACCCATCCGGCCTTGTAGATCGTGAGCGACACGGTGCCGCTGTCGGCAACCGAGGCGGATGGCAGGCCGGTGACGGCGACGGCCGTCAGCGCAAGCAGCGCGGCACGAATGGCGGTTGGCAGCTTCATGGAGTTGTTCTCCCAGGATTTGGCGTGTGAGCCCTGCGAAGCAGGGCGAATCGCGTTCTGTCGAGTGTAGCCGACGCGCGGGATGCGCAAAGCCCGTACGCAGCCACCCTGTTTGCGGGGGCACACCCGATCGCGATCGCCGCGCCGACTACCCTGGCATTAAAGCTTTACCGACTTCATCGGCAGTTAGGCACATATTGTCCATTGATGAAGCTTCGATCATCCGCGCTGCAGGGGATGATTCCACCTATGTACTGACTTGGAATGCACTGACGGTGTTCGAGGCTGTAGCCCTTGCCGAAGGGACACGTCGGGATAAACTCGCCGAAGCGCCAGCGCCCGCCGGGCCCACCCGGGCTGGTGCTGGGGCTCGGACTGCTCGAAGGCGGACCGGTATTGTTCGGGCAGACAACGGTTACGTTGCCGCCCGCGGTAATATTCGGGCTGCAGCCCCCGCCTGAATTTTGATTTACGTTCTGTGCAATCGCGACATCGGCGTGGGAGATAAACGCCACGATCAGGCATGCGAACGCCCGTCTGATGTTCAACCGGGATAAGATCGCTGGAAAAAAATCCATCTGGCTGGCCCTGAGATTGCCATCACACATCCTCGGCAGGACATGCCTCTCGCTACTTGCTCTGAATAGTGACGTTTCCGCCGCTGATGACGTTTGGACTATTATTGCCGGTCGAATTTTGCTGAATGCGAACACCGGGGCGAGCGGCGCAGACCTGCTTCATTGCAGCTTCCGCCATCCGAACTCCGCACTGTCGAACGTTCACCAGTTCGGATGCGAGCTGCTCGCGCAGAACGTTTTCATAGCCGGTAAATTCGGTTTCGCCTTTCAGTTCGCCGCCGGCGGAGCCGAGTAACCGCCGTATCAACCCCTTGGCCTCTGCGTTCAGTTCACCGGAACTGGTCACAAGTCGAGAGGATCCTCGATTTGATACCTCTCCGCAAATCCGATTGGCAAAAGCTGCGGCCTCATTGAGGCAATCGGCGGCAGCCGGATGGTTCGTCAACACGAGGGAAATGATTAGTAACGTAATCGCTCTCACAACCTACCTCTTTCGTTTCAAAGAGATTTACTATCCTACCTTTGATAGAAACCTGCGGCAAGTTCTCCTTTACAATGCAAGACCAGGCATCCCCGGATGCGCGAGTGCAATCCGGGTTTCGGTGTTGGTAGAGCGTCACTACGCTCGTACGGACCGGCGAGATATCTGATAGGGTGGCCCATGGCCATGAACGCATCATTCACGACATCGCTTGCGGCAGCCGTGCTCGGCACGCTCCTTGCTGCACCGGCGGCACGCGCCCAATCGGCCGCCACGCCGAAGCCCGCCCCGCCCGCCTCCTACACCGTGATCTCGCCGATCTTCGGCCAGCTGGTGCGGTTCGCGCTGCCGTCGACCTTCGCTCCGGTCGCTTTCGAGAAGACCAACGGCCCGAGCTATATCCGCGAAGCCGTGCTGAAGGGCGAGACCGTCGAGGCGTGGACGCAGATGATCACGGTCACCGGCGCGAAAGGCGTCGCCGGCAATCCGCAGGTGACGCCGCAGAGTTTCGCGGTCTCGATGGCGGCCGGGTTCAAGAAAGCCTGCCCCGACACATTCGCCGTAAAACCGTTCGGCGCCGTCAAATTCGGCGATCAGGACGGCTTTGTCGCGGTAGTGGGCTGCGGAAGGATCGAGACCAGCGCGGACAAGCATGGCGAGACCGCGCTGATCATCGCGGTGAAGGGCAGCGCCGACTATTATACGATCCAGTGGGCGGAGCGCGCGCCGTCCTCCGCCGACAAGCCCGCGATCGACGAGGCGAAGTGGCAGGGGCGCCTGGGCAAGCTGAAGCCGATCCAGTTTTGCCCGATCGTGCCGGGCGAAGCGATGCCGTATCCGAGTTGCGTCGGCAAGAACTTTCAGAAACTTACGTTCCCCTCGCAAAAAACGTAGCGTCTGCAAGGACCGGCCGATGCGCCGGTTTTTTATCTTCACACATTATCAAGCATAACAACGCGTCACGGAGAACCAAACAATCGTCCGCTCATTGTCCTCCCGGCAATCGAACGGAGAATGACGATGAACGAAGCGATCCTGATCCTGCCTAACATGCGCGGCGGCTGCGCCACGGTCGGCAACACGGTGCACACGCTGTTTCGGGTCAGCGGCCGGCGCCCTCGCCCGATGGCCAACCCGGGTCATAAATCGGACGCCGCCGGGACCGAGCGGGCCCAGGAGCAAGCCGATATCCGGAGCTAAACGCGAACGCGCGCATAGCTGCGCTATTGCGAGAGCCATGATATCCTCTGCCAAAACCGGAACGCAGAGGAACCCCCATGCCCCTTCTCACGTCCCACATCGCGGTCATCACCGGCGCGGGCTCCGGCATCGGGCGCGCGATTGCGCTGGGCTATGCGCGCGAGGGCGCGCGGGTGGTCGCGCTCGATGTCAACGCGGAGAGCGCTGCGGAAACCGCAAAACTGGTCAGTGACGCCGGCGGCACCGTCGATAGTTTTGCGCTTGATGTGACCGACCGCGCAGCCTGCGTCGCCGCGGCGAAAAAGATTGCCGACGCGGTCGGCCCGGTGTCGATCCTGGTCAACAATGCCGGCATCGCGCGGCGCAACGGCATGACCGGCGGCGCCGACGCCGTGATCAAGGACTGGGAGGACATCATCGCGATCAACCTCACCGGCGTGTTCAACGTCACGCATGCGTTGCTTGGGCCCCTGCGTGCGAACAAGGGCCGCATTGTCAATATCGGCTCGATCCAGTCCTTCGTGCACATCCGCCAGCCGAGTTCGCCGGCCTATACCGCCTCGAAACACGGCGTGCTCGGTTTTACCAAGGCGCTGGCCGCAGAGCTTGGCAAGGACGGCGTGCGCGTCAACGCGATCGGCCCGGGCTTTATCGAGACGCCGCTGAACGCGGGCACGCGCGCCAACAATCCGGACGGAGTGCGGCTGTTCATCGAGCACACGCCGCTCGGCCGCGCCGGCCAGCCGGAGGATATCGTAGGACCTGCGATCTTCCTCGCCTCCGACCTGTCGTCTTATGTCACCGGATCGATCGTGATGGCGGATGGCGGCTACCGGGCGGTCTGAGCGCGCAAGCGCCGGACGGCGTCGTATCCCTGACAGCGCGGCGCCGCGCGTTATGGCGGCGGCTGGCTTATTTGGGCAGGACTTGCAAATGCCGCTCGCCGCTGCCGTGCGAACCTGGCGAACTCGTTCCCCCGGTGCCCGGCGGACCCGGCGCCACCGGCGTGGCACCGGTCGTGCCCGGCGGATCCGCGGAAGGAAGCGGCAATGGCAGCGCGTTCTGGAAATCGATGGGACGCCGTTCCGGAGATGTGCTTCCCGGAATGACGGTAACCCCGCTCATCCGTTTTGCGTCCGCCGGCACGGGTTCTGAACCCGCATTGGCCGGCAGCGAAGTCACTCCGGTCGCGATGCAGAGGCCGCACAATCCGAATATCATCAGGCGGCCGCGCATCGCGAATCCGATCTCCGGTTGAAAGTTGTCAGTCCTTGCAGGCCTCCGGGAAAGCCTTGCAGGCGTTGTTTACCAGAACAACGATGTTGGTCGAAAGAAAGGGACTTGCTCCCATCCATTTCACCGCGTTGTCCGTCGAGCCCCAGCTGGTTACGCCGACCACCTGATTTTGCACCGGCGCGGAGCCCAGCGTGGTTCCCGTCAGGGTCGGTCGGATGCCAAAATTAATCAACCAGCTGCCGCCGCTCGAGCCGCCGCACATCAGCGACCCGATGATGGTATTGTCGGAGTGCGCCGGATCTATGGCGCCCTGGGCGTCGTTGCGCTCCATCATGCCGCCATTATCGAGACAGGCGGGATAACCGATCTGCGTGACATGGGTGATTTTCTGGGATGCGAATCCGGTCTTGTCCCATCCGAACGAGTACCAGCCAGTGCTCGCTCCGGCATAGAAGTCCTTGCCCGCGGCGTCCTTCTGCGGGTTTAGCGCCAGGATTGCGATGTCATTGTTGCAGACCACGCCGGTCTGCTGGCACGAATCGGTACCGTCGAAATACGACGTCAGCACGAACGCCTGCGCTGCCGTCCATATCCCGAACGGCGCCACGCCGTCGCGGTACCCCGGAATGAACTGCCAATCCGAAAAATATCCCTTGCTGCCGAATTTCGTGACGCAATGCGCCGCGGTCACGGCCAGCCCTTTCTTGATCAGCGCCGCCGAGCAGATGAAGTCCTGCGCTCCGATCCGGAAGAACAGCTTTCCGGAGGCCCGGTAAGGATATTGTTCATTGGTCTGCGCCGGATCCAGGTCCGCACGCGCCGTGCTGAACGGAAGGTTGGCCGTCCCGAAGTCCAGCGCCACGTTGGTCGGGGGAGCGGCGGGCTGCGGCTTCGGGCTTCCCAGTTGAACGACGTTTTTCTGTCCGGAGCCGGTATCGCCGCGCGCGGCGCCCGGAATTTTGAGGCTGAACGGGGCGGCCGCGGGCGTAAGCGCGCTCTGCATCGCTTTTTGTGCGTCGGCATCGGAGAAATCCGACTTTGGCACCGGCAAAGGCGTAGCCCCGACATAATCCAGCCGCTGAGCGGCTCCCGGCGCCGCCGTCGAAGAGCTGACCGAAACATCCAGCGACTGGGCGTGACCAAATCCGGCCGCGCCGGAAAGGAAGCCGAGCGTCAAACCAAAAATTGAAAGGTTTTTTGCACACGGGAACATGACTTTACTCCTCACACGATTGAATCCGATTGTGACAGCAATACTTTCATATATTCAACGCCATCGAGTTTAGGCGACCTAAAGTTGAAGTCAATCGCGGCAAATCGGCTCACGTCGAACACGGTGCGGCAACACCTTGCGCACGCTTATGTCGTCCCCGCGAAAGCGGGGACCCGTAGCCTCCGATCTATCAGTTCGAGTATTGCTGTCCACACGTCGCGTTGATCGCGCGCCGCATCAACGTTGGTGGTTATGGCTCACCGCTTTCGCGAGGACGACAGCGGAGCTTTTGGCATCGCGTTCACGCACTTGTGAATGTATACCTATCCCCGTCCCCAAAAGCTCGCTTATCCTGATCGCGTCCTGTCCAGTGAGGGGCGCTTCTCGAGGGCACTCCGGAGTGGGACAGAGCGAGAGCTGGCCGGAACGGGGCAACCCGGACCGGTCGATGCGGCGGCCTGCGGCTGTGGTTTGCACCCACAGACTCGGGAGGCCCTGGGTAACCGTCCGCCCCTAATATGGGGGGCTGCCTTCGATGGCTGGACGCGGAACGGACGATAGGCGGGAGTAATCCTGCCTTGGCGTGAGCGGATGCTCGGGCCGGTCCCGGAAGTACGGTCCCAGGGACAGAAACCGCCGCGGCGGAGCGCCGAGAGGCGTTGCCGTGTGCCTCTGTTCCCGGCGATCCGGGAAACAAGCCGCGGCCCTGTTAAGGTGCGCCTTTCGGCGTTCCGCCTCCCCTCATTGTCGAGGGGAGAAAACTGAAAGCCCAACTCGCGCGCGGCGCGGGAACGCGAAGCTGTGCCCGCAAATATTTCCGCATCGCGTTTACGCAAAGCGATGCCTATGCTGATTGAAAACCGGCGAGTCGCTTGCTTCAACACCTGGTGCAGCTTTCGACCGAAAACAGAGGAAACCCATGCGACGATATTTGCTTCCGATGCTCGCGGCGATACTGGTGTTCGACGCCGCTCCGACCCACGCCGCGACCAAGTCGTGCCCCGCGAGCCTGGACATGGCGACCGGCCAGGTCAGTATCCCGCCCGACTGGCTGATGTCGCCGAACTTCTTTCCGCCGAATCCACTGCAGCTGCCGCTGTACTCCACGTCGTTCGGCACCTACACATCGCCATCCGGCACCACGGCCGAATTCGATTGCATGTATCAGGCCGGCCCAAAACTTCTCAGCATCTGGCAGAAAATTCCGACAACCTGCAGCAAGGGTCCGGGCGCATGGTATGAAGGCGCGAGCTCGACCAGCCACGGCTGGACCTGTTACGGGCCGCCGCAAAGCTGCACATTCGAATGCGATTGATCGCTTAGGGCCGAGTCACGAATGTCCAACGCCCCGCATTTCGACATCGACGTCGCAGCATTCTGGGCCGATCCTTATCCGGCCCTGGCGAAGATGCGACGCGAGGCGCCGATCGCGTTCGTGCCGCAACTGGGCTCCACGATCTTTACCCGCCGCGACGACATTTTCAGTCAGGAAAAGCGCATCGACGTGTTCTCGTCGCATCAGCCGGCGGGGTTGATGAACACGCTGATGGGCCACAACATGATGCGCAAGGACGGCGCCGCGCATATGTCGGAACGCGCTGCGATGTTTCCTGCGGTGTCGCCGCGCACCGTTCGCGACACCTGGAGCAGGGCGTTTCAGGCCCATGCCGCCCGCATTCTCGAAGAACTTGCGCCCGCCGGCTGCGCCGACCTCTGCAAGGCGTTCGCGCTGCCGCTGTCGGCGGAGTGCCTGAAGGACATCACCGGCCTCACCAACATGCGCTTTCAGGACATGGACGCGTGGTCGCAGGCGATGATCGACGGCATCGCCAACTACACCGGCGACAAGGAAATCGAGGCGCGTTGCCACGCCGCCACCGCGGGAATCGACGCCGCGATCGACGACATGATTCCGGTGGTGGCCAAGCGTCCGAACGCGTCGATCCTCAGCGTGCTGCTGTCGGCCGGCATGCCGATGCAGAGCGTGCGCGCCAATATCAAGCTCGCGATATCAGGCGGGCAGAACGAGCCGCGCGATGCCATCTCCGGCACGATCTGGGCGCTGCTGACGCATCCGGCGCAGTTGGCGCTGGTTCGCGCCGGCGGGGCAAAATGGCTCGACGTGTTCGAGGAATATGCGCGATGGATCGCGCCGATCGGGATGTCGCCGCGCCGGGTCGCCAAACCATGGTCGTTCGGCGGCGTCGATTTCGAGCCGGAGGACCGCGTGTTCTTCATGTTCGGATCGGCCAACCGCGACGAAGCCTGCTTCAGCGATCCCGATCGCTTCGACATCACGCGTGATACCGCGAAGAGCGTCGCATTCGGCGCCGGCCCGCATTATTGCGCCGGCGCCTGGGCCTCCCGCGCGATGGTCGCCGACGTAGCCCTGCCGAGCATCTTTGCGCGGCTCAAAGGCCTGCGGCTCGACGCGTCCGAACCGGTCCGCATCGGCGGCTGGGCGTTTCGCGGACTGCTGAATTTGCCGGTGACGTGGGAGGCAGAGTAGCGCAGCTATGGCAGATCAACTCGGCAACCACATCGACACCGGCGCTCCTTTGAAAAGTCCCTCGAGGGACCGGTTTACAGCCGGCCCGGTTCTGATCGTTCTGGTTTTAGCAGGGGCATTCTTCTTCTCGACCTATGCTTCCAACAACTTTGACCGCTATGGAAACTTTTGGCTCTTCGCGCTACTGCTCGCATTCGTGGCCGCCGTAGCGAATCTTGTGCTGCTAATGATTCGTCTTTGCAGGCGGCGATGGCGCGCTTCGATCTCGGTCGCAGCCGCGCTGGGCATTTTGGTCGTCTGCTTCCTCGCCCGCTACGAAATTCTCTTCGGAATAGACTGGGCTCGATTCCAGATCTTTCGAACCCACTACATCGCGGCGTTGGGAAGCGATGCTGATCCGACAAGTACGAAGGGACCGAGAATTTTGAATTGGGGCTTCTACGGATATTTTATGACCGGAGAATTTTACAGAAAGCTCGTCTACGATGGGACCGACGAAATTGCGACCCCAAAAGGGTTCGAATCGACGCGCGTCCGTCAGGTAGTTCAAGGGACGATGGAGAATTCGCTTTCAAACTGTAGGCCTGTCGTCCGTCGGATCGAGGGCCACTACTATCTGGTCGATATTGCATGCACCTAAGGCAGGGGAACGCCACCAGGCGCTCGAAGCGATCAACACTTTCACCCAAACCTCGCCTTGCTCCGCTCCCTTGCCTTCTCCGCCTCGATCTCGCGGTCGCGCGCGGGCGCGTGGGTTTGCAGCGAAGCCAGCAACCGGCGGGCGGAATCGGAGACTTCGGAGACGGCGCGATTGAAGGCTTCGGCGTTGGCCTGCGAGGGTGAGTTGAAGCCCGAAAGCTTGCGCACGAATTGCAGCGCCGAGGCATGAATTTCGGCGTGAGTCGCGGGCGGTTCGAAGTTGAACAGCGTCTTGATGTTACGGCACATTGTTGTCTCCTTTATTCGCGCAACACTTGATCCGCTCTCACGGATTCCTCATATCAAGGACGATCCACAGCCTCAAAATCCGACATCGCAATCGATTTTAGCCTAGAATAGGCGTCACGTTCACCCCCGCCGCCAGCAAAACCAGCGAGTTCCCATGTCCCATGTCACCTACAAGATCGTCGAGCATGATGGCGGCTGGGCCTATACCGTCGACGGCGTGTTTTCGGAACCCTTCCCGACCCACGCGGCAGCACTCGCGGCCGCCAAACACGCCGCCGCCGAACAGCGCGTGCCCGGCCGCACCGAGCTCATCGAATACGAGACCGCAGACGGCAAATGGCACACCGAGACTGCCGCCGGCAGCGACCGTCCCGAGACCGATATCGAGGACAAGGCGTAATATTCCCGCCACTCAGCGTGCAATTCGCAAAATTTTGACGGGCCGCCGCGGCGCTAGGCACTCGATCCCGGCACGTGGCATGATATCCTCCCGCCCAGGCGGCCCGGCAAGGCGCCGCATTCGGGGAGCACCATTCATGAAAGTGTTGCGCGCGGCGCTATCGGCGGTTTTCGCACTTGTCACATTCGCCGCGCTCGCGGCGGATTACCCGGCGCCGAAGCAAGGCGACTGGACCGCAAAGGACTTCAAATTCCACAGCGGCGAGACGATACGGGAACTGCGGCTGCACTACACCACGGTCGGCGAACCGACCGGGCAGCCGGTGCTGGTGCTGCACGGCTCCGGCGGCTCGGCGGCGAGCATGCTGACGGCGGGGTTCGCGGGCGAGTTGTTCGGCGCCGGCCAGCCGCTCGACGCGTCGAAATACTACATCATCATTCCCGACGGCATCGGCCACGGCCAATCGTCAAAACCGTCCGACGGCATGAAGACGACATTTCCCAAATACGATTATGAGGACATGGTCGACGCGCATTATCGCCTTGTCAGCGAAGGCCTCGGCGTCAAGCATCTGCGGCTGATCATCGGCAATTCGATGGGCGGCATGCATACCTGGATCTGGGGCGGGAAATATCCGCAATTCATGGACGCGTTGGTGCCGATGGCGTCGCAGCCGACCGAGATGGCGGCGCGTAACTGGATGCTGCGGCGGATGATGCTGGAGACCATCCGCAACGATCCCGATTACAACGGCGGCAACTACACCGCGCAGCCGCGCATGATGAAATACGCCATCAACGCCTACGGCATCGCCACCGGCGGCGGCACGCTTGCGTACCAGATGCTGGCGCCGACCGCGGCAAAGGCGGACAAGATGGTGGACGAGCGGCTCGCGGTGGCGATCACCGCCGACGCCAACGACTTCATCTACCAGTGGGAAGCCTCGCACGACTACAATCCCTCCGCCGGACTGGAGCGGATCGAGGCCACGCTGCTTGCGATCAACGCCGCCGACGACGAGCGCAATCCGCCGGAAACCGGGATCACCGACGCTGCGATGAAGCGCATCAAGAACGGCAAGCTCTATCTGATCCCGGCGAGCACCGAGACCCGCGGGCATCTCACCACCGGCGGCGCGAAACTCTACAAGCAGCAATTGCAGGACCTGCTGCAGACCGCGCCGCAAAAGACGATGTGAGACGGGGCGGAGCGCAGTGCCCGGCGCCCCACAATGAGGATCGCATGCGACGGTGCCAGATCGTCGTGATCGCTGTCGTGGCCGCGCTCGCAAGCGCGGCCCACGCCTTCGATCGCGGACAATACGAGGACGTTCCCGCCGACATCCGCGCCTGGTTCAAAGGCGTCGTCAGCCCGAGCGGCGTGCCCTGCTGCGACATTTCCGACGGCCGCCGCACCTCATACGATCAGCGCGACGGCGCCTACTGGGTACCGATCGACGGGCTGTGGTGGCTGGTGCCGGAGCGCGCCGTCATTCGCAACCAGGGCAATCCGGTCGGCGAAGCGGTGGTCTGGTATGTCAATCAGCGCGGCAGCATTGTGATCAACTGCTTCGTTCCCGCGGACGCGGTGTAGACGCCCTGTCGCCGAATCATCCCGCTCCGCTCGAAAATACCCTAACGTCGCAGCGACGATTCCGGCGGGGAGCGCATGAGCATGCCAAAAATCGGCGGACCGGCGGCGATTGCCGCGCTGCTCAGCTTCAATGGCGGCTTTGTCGATACCGCGGGCTTCCTCGGCCTGCAGGGGCTGTTCGTGGCACACGTCACCGGAAATTTCGTGACCCTGGGTGCGGCGCTGGTCAATGGCAGCCACGGCATTATCGGCAAGATCCTGGCGCTGCCGGAATTCATTGTGGTGATCGCGCTGGCGCGGCTGGCGGGCATGGCGTTGCGCGCGCGCAAGCTGCCGGTGCTGCGGACCCTGCTCGTCGTCAAGGTGGTGCTGCTGACCGGTTTTTTCGCGCTCGCCGTCGGCTTCGGTCCGTTCCCGGATGCCAATACGCCGGCGGCGCTGCTGACCGGTTTTGCCGGCATCGCGGCGATGGCGGTGCAGAACGCGCTGCAGCGCGTGCATCTGTCGGCGCTGCCGCCGACCACGCTGATGACCGGCAGCACGACGCAGGCCACCCTCGACGCAGTCGATCTGCTCACCGGCGTCGAACCGGCGCAACGCGCCGCGGTCCGCACCCGGTTCGGCCGGCTTTCGCTGGCCATCCTGTATTTCGCCGCCGGATGCGCGGTCGCAGCGCTGCTGTATGCACTGGTGGGATTCTGGTGCCTCGCGATTCCGGTGATCGTCGGCACCGTGGCGGCGCTGATGCGAATCGATGGATAGGCGCCGTTCGCCCTTTGCGAACCACGTCGCACCGTGATATTTCAATGCGGCATTGCCGCGGAGAAATCCATTGACCGATCTCGCAGCCAGCGACCTCCCTACCATCTACCCGGCCCCCTCGCCGCGCGTGATTGCCAAGGCGCGGCCGGAGATCGACGCGCACGCGGCAAAATTCATCGGCCTGTCGCCGTTCTGCGTGCTCGCCACCTCCGGCTCCGACGGCAGCGTCGATGCATCGCCGCGCGGCGGCAATCCCGGATTCGTCCATGTGATTTCGCCGACGCAGCTGTTGATGCCGGATCGTTCCGGCAATAACCGGATCGACAGTTTCAGAAATATTCTCGAAGGCAGCGGCCAGATGCAGCTGATTTTCTTCGTGCCCGGCATCGACGAAACCCTGCGCGTCGGCGGCACCGGCAAACTGTCGGCCGAGCCGGACTTGCTGGCGTCGATGGAAGAATTCGGCAAGTCCCCGCGCGCGGTATTGAGCATCGCCGTGCGCGAAGCGTATTTTCACTGCGGCAAGGCGTTGATGCGCTCGAAGCTGTGGTCATCAGACGGTAAGGTCGAGCGTTCGGTGCTGCCGAGCATCGGCCAGATCATCTACGATCAGACAACGCTCGGCGAGCCCGAGCCGCAGGCCGCGGTCGAGGCGCGCTACAAGACGCAGCTGTAGACTTCTCCGTCATCCCGAGGAGCCGCGCGCTTGCGCGGCGTCTCGAAGGATGAGCCACGGCGCATGCGGCCATCCTTCGAGACGCGCCGAAGACGGCGCTCCTCAGGATGACGGGTGCGCTCATACTCGCATTCCGCGCACCGTCTCGCTCTTCCACTTTTCCAACGTCTTGTCCCGTTCACTCACGAGTTGCAAAATATCCCTAGCATGGGGAGAGGCATCGTGCGTTGCGTGGCGTTCATCGCGGTGGCGTTATTGTTGAGCGGGTGTGCAGACCCTTATGTCTCCACCACGGCAAACACCGTTTCATCCGGCGAATGGAAGATCGAGCGCCAGGCCGATCGCATCACCGGAAACGCCATCGCCAGCGCGCTGTTGCGAACGAGGAACAGCTCGCATTCCGGGGAGGACTACGCGCAGCCGGCGCAGTTGCAGCTGACCTGTTTCGAGCGCAACCCGGTGGTGCGGTTTTCGTTCGAGTTCAAGATCGGCTCCGACGACAATTCGGCGCTTGGCTATCGCTTCGACGCCAAACCGGGCCGTGACAACGTCGCGTCACGAATCCTTCTCGGCTATACGGTCCTTGTTATCGAGGACAAAGCCGCGGTGGGGCAATTCATCGACGAGCTGGTGAATTCGAGCATGCTGTACATACGGATTCGATCGCTCAATGCCGGACGCACCACCGCGGAATTTCGCGTCGCCGGCGCCGCGTCCGCCGTGCAGGCGGCCCTTGCCGAATGTCCGGTAACGCCAGCCGCAAAGCGCACGACCTGACGCGCGCGCTTTGCGTGCCGCGCTACTTCTTCGGTTCGAACTCGCTCTCCAACCCGCCGACGTGCTTCTGGGTATACAGATCAAGGCCGATACGTTCGATCAGATGCAGCTGGGTCTCGAGGAAGTCGATGTGATGCTCCTCGTCCTTCATCAGGCTCTCGAACAGATCGCGCGAGACATAGTCCTTGACGCCATGACAATAGGTGGCGCCTTCCTGATACAGCTCGCGGGCGCCGAGTTCGGCGGCGAGGTCGCACTCGATGATTTCCTTGACGTTCTGGCCGATCCGCAACGGATCCAGCACCTGCATATTGGGGAAACCGTCAAGGAACAGGATGCGGTCGGTGAAACGGTCGGCGTGGTTCATCTCCTCGATGGATTCCTTGCGCCAGGTCTTGGCCATTTCCAGCAAGCCCCAGTGGTTCAGCAGCCGGAAGTGCAGCCAATACTGATTGATGGCGGTGAGCTCGCTGCGCAGGCCCTTGTTGAGATATTCGATGACCTTGAGGTCGCCCTGCATCGCTGAACTCCTGCTATTGAGGCCGTAAACGGCCTTCGATCCCTAATTTAGAATGCTTCTAAATCAGATTGCAGACGAGAGCAACCCCCAGCTGCCCAAACGGCAACGGATTACGGCCATCTACAGTTTGGCTTTTCAGGAGGCGGCGAGGGAGAATTCGACCGGAGCGTCAAGTTCCGTAGTGGCCTGACTGTGCGGGCATCCCGAGCAGCAGGACTTGGCGCAGGCGCCGAGCGCTTCGTCCATGATCTTCTTGATAGTGCGGGCACAGCGACCGCATTGGGCGCTGCAGCCGAGACATCCGTAAACCTGCCCCGGCGTGCGCGGCGGCATTTGAGCGACGCTCACGGCGTTGCGCACATCATGGTCGGTAAAGACGTTGCAGGAACAAACGATCATGAGATGGGGAAGGCCCGCTGACTGATTGACCTCTTCGATATTTAAGACCGGTGCAGGATGCAAAAGAAAAAACAGTCTTTTCAAGCAATTCCAAACTACAGGGTTAGCGGCTTCGCAAACTGGAACGAATCTAAAGAAGTGCCTGCGGAACAGGGCTCAAACGATACCGGCTGGAGCAATTTCTCCGACGGCCGAAGGCCGTCATAACGGTTAATCACGACTGGGCCGGTCACCGGGTTGATTCCGGCGACATCGCCGCCTTCACGGAATTCCAGCTTCACTGCGCGAAAATGGTGCGACGCAGTAAACGGCGCTGGTTCCGGCCATCCTGCGGTATAGGGCCACCCTGTTCATTGAACATTCAAACGAAATATGAAACTTTCGCGTCGGCAGATTGTATTCCCTGTCTCGAGTTTCGATGAAAAGAGGTGAAGCCATGAAGAGAACATTGATGGCCATCGCGGCCGCCGCCACATTGGCGCTTTCGACTTTGGCCGCGCCTGCTCCGGCGCATGCGCAGCGCGGCGTGGCTGCGGGCGTCGCCGCCGGACTGATCGGCGGGGCCATCGTCGGCGGCGCGATCGCATCGCAGAACGGCTATTACGGCGGGCCCGGTTACTACGGCGGCCCGGCCTATGCCGCAGGCCCCCCGTGTTATTGGCAGCGTCAGCGGTTCTGGGATGGCTACGGCTGGCGAGTGCGCCGCGTCCAGGTCTGCGGGTGAGTCTGCGGTTAAGCCAGCGACTAACCTGAGACCAGTTCGATCAAACACGACCGACGTTCCGGAAACGAGCCGTTTCCGGAACGTTTTTCGTGATTCGGCCTGAAAAAACCTTTTTTTCCGCCGAGGAATGGCTCACGTTTACTTCAAGTTGACGGTTGTGCGCTTTCTGGCGAGACAGTCAGTTTCGAATACGGCGTGAGTAGACCTTGAAACCCGGCGCTGCACTGAAGGCGCCATCTCCAGGAGAGACCAAGAAATGAAGAAGACATTTTCTGCCTTCCTCGCGGTCGCGACGATTGCCGGCGCACTCGCTTCGACCCCGGCAAGCGCCCAGCGCGGCGTGGCAGCGGGCGTGGCAGCGGGCCTGATCGGCGGCGCGATCGTCGGCGGAGCCATCGCTTCCAGCCGTCCGGCCTATGCCGCGCCGGCACCGGTCTACGTCGAAGAAGGCCCGCCCTGCCGCATGGTGCGTCAGCGCGTCTGGGACGACTATCGCGGCGCATGGATCTATCGCCGCGTCGAAGTCTGCAACTGATCGGCTCTGAGCCCCGCGCGAGTTTTTGCGCAATTGAATTCCGAAACCCGGCCGCTGCGGCCGGGTTTCGTTTTGTCGCTGTCATTCCGGGACGCGCCCTCTTGGGCGCGGACCCGGAATCCAGAACGGAGCGCGGAACTGGATTCCGGGTTCGCGAAGAGCGCGCCCCGGAATGACGAAGGATTTTACTTTGCCTTGCTCATCGATTGCAGCACCGCTTCGCTCGGCCAGCAATCGACCTTGAGCCCCGCCGATTTCTGATAGGCGCCGAGCGCCGCGCGGGTCTTCATCCCCGCCTTGCCATCGAGTTTATCGCTATAGAGCCCTATGCGCGTGAGATGGCGCTGCATGGCTTCGACATCGGTGGTGCGCAATTGGGACGACGCCGACCATGGCGTCGCGAATGGTTGCGGGCTGGCCATGCGGTCGCTGAGATGGCCGACGAACAGCACATACAGGTCCGAAAAATTGTACTCCTTGATCACGAAGTAGTTCTTCGTGGTGAGAAATGCGGGGCCGTAGATCCCCTCCGGCTGCAGCAGCGAGGCCGGCTGCGCCTGCTCCGCTGCACCGAGTTTTTGTCCGCGCACGGGCACGAATCCGGCGCGCAGCCAGTCGCCGATCGGCTTTGTCACTTCGGGAACGCCTTGCGTGCAATCGACATTGCCCGGCGCCCGCACCTCGTAGGCCCAGCGCAGCCCGGGCTGCCAGCCCTTGTTGACCAGTTGCTGCGCGGCGGAGGCCAGCGCGTCCGGCACCGAATTCCAGATGTCGATGCGGCCATCGCCGTCGAAATCGACGCCGTGTTTGTAAAACTCCGACGGCAAAAATTGCGTCAGCCCGGTCGCGCCGGCCCACGACGAGCGCATGTCTTTTCGGGTGACATTGCCTTCGCCGAGGATTTTCAGCGCGAGTATGAATTCGGTGCGATACTGCTCCTTGCGCCGGCCGATATAGGCCTGCGTTGCCAGCACGCGCAACAAGTCATACGGCAGTGTGTAGCGACCGTAATCGGTTTCGCGGCCCCAGATCGCAAGCACGACGGTTGCGGGTACGCCGAAGCGCGTTTCGATCGCGGTCAGCGACGGACGATACTTCTGCATCAACCGCTGCCCTTCGCCGGCCAGCCGCGCGATGCTCGCTTCTTTCACATAGTCCGCCGGCACCTGCACGAACTCGGCCTGCGACGGCGCGCCGGTCGCGGGGCGACCGGGCAACAGCAGGTCCGGCAATTTGTAATCCGGCTCAAGGCCGCGCGTCTCCCGCTCGAACGTCGCCCGCGACACGCCCTCGTTCTGCACGTCGGGCCATAGCGAGGCGACGAATTGGGTGAAGGCGGGATCGGCGGCATGGGTCGGGTTCGGAATCAACCCGAGAGTAAATAGCAGCAGCGCCGCCAACATGGGGCCACCGGCCAGCTTTCTCGTCTTCATCGCATCTTGCATCAATTTACAATACTGTATATTATGGTAATATACAACATGATGATCGACCTTGACCGGATCGCTGGCTTCGACTGGGACGATGGCAACAGCCGAAAGAGCGCTGACAAACACGGCGTCAGCCAGGCCGAAGCGGAGCAGGTGTTTCTGAACACTCCCCTTCTACTTTTGCACGACTACAGGCACAGCATGGCTGAGCAACGATACCATGCTTACGGAAAGACACATGCAGGCCGCCTTCTGCAAATCGCCTTCACCTTGAGGCAAGACCAAGTTCTGTTGCGGATTAGTTCTGTACGCCCGATGAGCGCAAAGGAGCGCGCGCGCTATGCCCAAGAAACTTAAGCAGGTCCCCAAATTCGCCGACGAGTCCCAAGAACGTGCTTTTTGGGAGTCGCATGATACCGCGGACTATTTTGACCTGAGCAGGGCCGTACCTATGCGTTTTCCCAATCTGAAGCCGTCGACCACAGCCATCTCATTGCGCTTGCCCGTGAGCCTGCTTGAACAGATCAAGATTGCGGCCAACAAGCGCGATGTGCCGTATCAATCGCTGATCAAGATGTGGCTGGCAGAGAAGGTAGGGTAGCCGCTTCGCCACTCACCTTGTCAGCTTCTTGTACTTCACCCGGTGCGGGATGATGCTGTCCTGCCCGAGCCTGCGCATCTTGTCTTTCTCATAATCCTGGAAATTTCCCTCAAACCATTCGACGTGGCTTTCGCCCTCGAAGGCCAGAATATGCGTCGCGATGCGGTCGAGGAACCAGCGGTCATGGCTGATGATGACCGCACAGCCGGCGAAATCCTCCAGCGCCTCTTCCAGCGCGCGCAGCGTGTCGACGTCGAGATCGTTGGTCGGCTCGTCCAGCAGCAGCACGTTGGCGCCGGATTTCAGCATCTTGGCCAGATGCACGCGGTTGCGCTCGCCGCCCGACAGCGAACCGACCTTCTTCTGCTGATCGGCGCCCTTGAAATTGAACGACGAGACATAGCCGCGCGAGTTCACCTCGCGCTTGCCGAGCAGGATCAGTTCGTTGCCGCCGGAAATCTCCTCCCACACGTTTTTCGAGCCGTCGAGCGCGTCGCGCGACTGATCGACGTAGCCGAGATGCACCGATTCGCCGACGGTGATGCTGCCCTTGTCCGGCGTCTCCTGTTTGGTGATCATCCGGAACAGCGTGGTCTTGCCGGCGCCGTTGGGGCCGATCACGCCGACGATGCCGCCGGGCGGCAGCTTGAACGTCAGATCGTCGATCAGCACCCGCTCGCCGAACGCTTTGCTCAGGCCCTCGAAATCGACCACGTTCTGGCCGAGGCGTTCGGCAACCGGAATGGTGATCTGCGCGGTCTGGGTCTGCTTCTCGCTGGCCTGCTTCAGCAGTTCCTCATAGCGCTGGTAGCGCGCCTTGGATTTGGCCTGGCGCGCCTTGGGCGAGGCTGCGATCCATTCCTGCTCGCGTTCCAGCGTGCGCTGATGCGCGGCATCCTCGCGGCCTTCCTGGGCGAGACGCTTCTGCTTCTGCGCCAGCCATGCGGTATAATTGCCCTCGTAGGGAATGCCCTTGCCGCGGTCGAGTTCGAGGATCCAGCCCGTGACGTTGTCGAGGAAATAGCGGTCATGGGTGACGATCAGGATCGCGCCGGGATAATTGCGCAGATGGCCTTCCAGCCATAACACCGACTCGGCGTCGAGATGGTTGGTGGGCTCGTCGAGCAGCAGCAGGTCGGGCTGGTCGAGCAGCAGCTTGCAGAGTGCGACGCGACGACGCTCGCCGCCGGAGAGCTTTGTCACATCGGAGTCGTCGGGCGGGCAGCGCAGCGCGTCCATCGCCTGATCGACCTTGCTGTCGAGATCCCACAGCCCTGCGGCCTCGATCTCGTCCTGCAATTTGGTCATCTCGTCGGCGGTCTCGTCGGAATAGTTCATCGCCAGCTCATTGTAGCGATCGAGGATCGCCTTCTGCTTGGCGACCCCTTCCATCACATTCTCGCGCACCGTCTTTTTGGGATCGAGCTGCGGTTCCTGTTCGAGGTAGCCGACGCGCGCGCCCTGCGCGACCCAGGCCTCGCCGTTATAGTCCTTGTCGATACCGGCCATGATCCGCAGCAGCGTCGACTTGCCGGAGCCATTGACGCCGAGCACGCCGATCTTGGCGTCGGGATAGAACGACAGATGGACGTTATCGAGCACCTTGCGGTTGCCCGGATAGGTCTTGGACAGACCCTGCATGAAATAGACGAACTGGCGCGCCATCGTGTTCCTGAACCCGTGATGTATGGGGATTTGCTGCCGCTGATGTAGCGGCGCTGTTGCAAAAGGGCAACCGGCCTTAACAATTTAGCAAGCCTAACATCGGCTGCCCGGCCGGCCCGGACAATAAAAACCGCTTTTTAATCAATCCCGCCAAGACTGCCTTTGCAACGATCTGGGGCGATTTCTCCTGCGGAAATCGCCAGGCAACCGGCAGAACGCGCCATGGCATCCATCGCATCATCATCTGCGCCGGCGGCGGCTGAAAGCCACGCTCACCAGCCTGGACTGATCGGCGAGATCCGCGCCTTCTGGCATCAGTTCATCATCGCGGCATTCCATCCCTACCGGCCGGAACAGCATTATATGCGCGGTCCGGGTCCTGCCTGGCGCGCCAAGCACGTCGCCTCGTCGCACCTGCATTCGACCTGATCGCACGTGTATTTAGCCGCGGGCGCTTGCGCGCGCGGGCGTTGCGCGCGACCATGGCTCATCCCGAGGCAGTTCTCTGCCATCACCCCGAATGGATGGACCCGCCATGACGCGGCTGCGCTGTGCAATCACCGACGACTACCTGAACCTTTCCACGAAGGTGGCTGACTGGTCGCCGCTCAAGGATCAAGTCGACGTCACCATATTCAACGAGCCGTTCGCCTCCACCGAGGAAGCCGCAGCCGCGCTGAAGGATTTCGAGATCATTTGCGCGATGCGCGAGCGCACGCCGTTCCCCAAGGCATTGTTCGCGGCACTGCCCAATCTGAAGCTGCTGATCACCTCGGGCATGCGCAATGCCGCGTTCGATATGGAGGCTGCCAAAGAGCACAATGTGGTGCTGTGCGGGACGCAATGGGGCCGCGATCCCACCGCGCCGTTCACGATGGGACTCATTCTCGAATTGACCCGCAATATCGGCCGTGAGAGCGCGCGCATGCATGCCGGCGAACGCCTGCAGAAATCCGTCGGCATGGAAATCGAGGGCCGGACGCTCGGCGTAATCGGTCTCGGCAAGCTCGGCAGCAAAGTCGCAAAACTGGCGCAGGCATTCGGCATGAACGTGATCGCGTGGAGCCCGAATCTCACGCCGGAGCGATGCAAGGAAGCCGGCGTCGGCTACGCCAGCAAGGAGGAATTGTTCTCCAATGCGGACATCGTCACCATCCATGTGGTGCTGAGCCAGCGTTCGCGCGGTCTGGTCGGACGCGAAGATCTGGCGCGCATGAAGCCGACCGCGTATCTGGTCAACACCGCGCGCGGGCCGATCGTCGATGAAGCAGCCCTGCTGGAAACCATGCAGCAGCGCAGAATCGCAGGCGCCGGGATCGACGTGTATTCCGTCGAGCCGCTGCCGGTCGATCATCCGTTCCGCAAACTCGACAACATGGTGCTGACGCCGCATCTCGGCTACGTCACCGAGGACAGCTTTCGCAACCACTACCGCCAGATGGTCGAGGGCATCGGCGCCTGGCTCAAGGGCGAGCCGGTAAGACGGCTGGCGTGAGCGGAAGACCAGCGTCATATCTCAGTGTCGTCCTCGCGAAGGCGGGACCCATAACCACCGATGGTTATTGTTGGCAAATTGCTTCCGCAAGCCGCCGACAACTTCAGCAATCACTGACAGCTGAGGGTATGGGTCCCCGCCTTCGCGGGGACGACGACGTTATTGTTCTAGCGCACCGTCACCGGCGCGGGCAGCGGCGGCACCACGGTTGGCTGAGTGCCGGGAACGGGACCGCCGGACATCGGAGGCAACGGCGCCGCGGCGTTCGGTCCCGGCACCGGCTGCGCCGAGGCGGTCGCGGTTGACGGCGGCGGCGCGCCGCCGGGCATCACCACCACGCGGGTGCCGACCTTGACGCGATCGAACAGGTCCGAGACATCCTCATTCAGCATGCCGACGCAGCCGGACGAGACGAATTTGCCGATGGTGGACGGCTGGTTGGTGCCGTGAATGCGATAGACGGTGGAGCCGAGATACATGGCGCGCGCGCCAAGCGGATTGCCGGGGCCGCCGGCCATGAAGCGCGGCAGATAGGGCTGACGCTCGATCATCTCGGTCGGCGGATGCCAATCCGGCCACTCCGCCTTGCGCGAGATCTTCTGCACGCCGGCCCAGGTGAAGCCGTCACGGCCGACGCGCACGCCGTAGCGGATCGCGCGTCCGCCACCGAGCACATAATAGAGATACGTGTTCGGAGTATCGACGACCAACGTTCCCGCCGGTTCCTTGGTGGCGAAATTGACTTCCTGGCGGCGCAGGTTCGGCGGCAATTGTGCGGGCCCCGCTTCGGGCTGCTCGTCCGGCGGCAGCGCGGACAACACCATCGGCCGTCCGTCGGCTCCCTGCGGCGGCGGTACCGAACCGGTGACGGCGCCGGGCACACCGATGGCCTCGGGCGGCCGCAGCGCGCGATCGTCATTACCGCGATCCGAATAGACCGGCGGGGGCATTGCGCCCGGACGGTCCGAATAGATCACCGGCGGCGGCCCATCGGGACGGCCATAACGCGGATCGGCCGGAGACAGGATCGGGCCCTGCGGCACGTTGGAATAAACCGGCGGTGTGCCAATGGGGCGGCCGTAGCGCGGATCGTCCGGCGACAGGATCGGACCGGGCGGCGACAGCGCGGTGGCGCCGGGCGCAGAATCGTCTTCCAGCGCATCGAAATCCGGCGCCGCATCGCGGCGATCGCGATAGTCGGCCGGATAGCCGCCGGGGGGATAGTTGGGGTCGCGCAAATAGGTGGATCCGGGACCCTGCGAATAGCCCTGAGCCTGCGCGAGCGAGGTTCCCGCCGCGGCAGCCGCCACGGTCACCAGAATGGTCAGAATACGTTTGATCATCATCGCCCTTGTATAGTCCCAAGCCGACACCGGATCGTTAACGGCCAGATGGCGGAGGATAGCGGCGCATTCAAGACAAATCTGCAAAATCGCGCCAGATTCCGACATAATCTCATGATCCGGCGCTACGTGGCCGGGATGCCGCAGCGCGCGAAAAGCCGCGCCGGCGGACGCGCCAACGGCCAAAACCGCCGATTTTTAACGATCGCATTGAGAACGTTGCGGGTATTCTCGAATCAGCCTGATTCGCGGCACTTTAACCGTGCACGGAAAGCAGGCCGACCCTGTCGTCACCGCGTTCCTTGTGGCTCGAACACCTTCGCACATCCCTGCGAGCGAAGGCGGAACAAATCATTCATGCTTCCAGGCTTCCGTTTCCTGTTCGCCGCGGTCGTGCTGTCGACATCGATGCTGATCTTCGGTCTGGGTGCCGCGGCGTTGCTGCGCGCGGCGCACGAGGAATTTGTCAGCATCCCCTCACGCCGCGCACCGCCCGAGGCGATGTTCGCGCAGCAGAGCAACGCCAGACCGACGCTGACGATGATGCGAGCGGAACCAGCGGCGGACATTCAAATCGCTCCGGCGGGCGAGCAACCGCCGATTGATTCCACGCCGCCGGAGCCGGAGAACGCAACCGAGCCTGACAAGATCGCCGCATTGACCGATGTCGCAACGCCGGCAGAAAATTCATCGCCATCCGAAATACCCGAAGCATCAACCGCCGAAATCACGCCTCAAGCTGAAGCGCCGGCCGGCGCACCCTCGCCGGTCGAGACAACAGTCGCGGCGATTGCCGAGAGAACCCCGATCGCGCCGGACCAATCGGCTGCGGCTGTACCCGACCAAACAACCGCGCCGGTTGAAGACAGCACCAGAATTGCGCAAACCAGAATCGCCACGCTCGGCGACCCGCCCGTGACCATCGAGACCGAGACGCCAGCCAGGATCATGCCGGCCGCCGTCAAGAAGACTGTACAGGCGCGGCGCGCGGTCAAGCGGCGCAGGATCGCACAGCGTGTGCGACCGACCCAGCAAGCGTCGCAACGACAGGTTGATCCGTTCGGTCAACCGCTCGGCCGCTGAGCGATCAGGCCGGTCCGGTCGCGACCGGCGGTCCATCCGGCAAGCCCCATTCGGCCCACGAGCCGTCGTAGAGCGCGGTGCCGCGCACGCCAAGCCGATACAGCGCCAGCGTCAGAACCAGCGCGGATACGCCGGAGCCGCAGGTGGTGACGATCGGTTTTGTCATGTCGACGCCGGCGGCTGCGAATGCCCGGCGCAGGTCGTCCAGCGATTTCATCGCGCCGGTCTTGGCGTCGAACAGTTCGGCATAGGGAACGTTGCGGCTGCCGGGGATGTGACCTCCGCGAAGACCCGGCCGCGGCTCGGCCACGGAACCTTCAAAGCGCGGACGCGGACGCGCATCGATCAACTGTTCTGCATGCGTATCCATATTAGCAAGCAGTTGCTGCCTGGTGCGGACAAAGTCCGGATCAAGCCTGGCCTCGAAACGCCCCGGCTTTGGCATGACCTTGCCGGAATGCGTCGGCCGGCCTTCGGCCTCCCACTTCTTCAGGCCTCCGTCGAGCACTTTCACATTGCGATGGCCGAACGACAGAAACATCCACCACGCCCGGGGGGCTGCGACCCACGCGCCGGAATCGTAGGCGACTACGGTGTTGCCACTGGAGACGCCGAGGGCGGCGACATCCCGCGCGAACTGCGCAGCGTCCGGATACATATGCGGCAACCCGGCCGAATGATCGGACACCGCATCGACATCGAAAAACACCGCACCCGGAATATGGGCGGTGAGATAATCGTCGGTCGGCAACGGCAATACACCAGGCAGCTTGAACGATGCGTCGATGATGCGGACGTTGGGATCGTCGATATGGGCGGCGAGCCAGTCCGTGGAGACAAGCGGATCGTCGGTGTTGGTCATGGCTTCCGTCCTCTCAACTCGTCATGGCCGGGCTTGTCCCGGCCATCCACGTCTTTTCTTTCGTCAACGCCGCAAGACGTGGATGCCCGGCACAAGGCCGGGCATGACGAATGAAAAACCTAGCTCTTCGCCTTCTTCGGCTCCCACTTTTCCACCGGGCCGCCGGCGTCGCGCCAGGCGGCAAAGCCGCCGCCCAGATGCGCCACCGGCTTCAGGCCCATGTCCTGCGCGGTCTTCGCGGCAAGCGCGGAACGCAAGCCGCCCGCACAATGGAACAGGAATTTCTTGTCGCCCTGGAAAATCGGCTTGGCATAGGGGCTTTCGGGATCGATCCAGAATTCCAGCATGCCGCGGGTGCAGGAGAATGCGCCGGGGATTTTGCCGTCACGCTCGATTTCGCGCGGATCCCTTATATCGACGATCACCACGTCGCTTTCCGCGCCCCTGCGATAGGCGGCGATGGCGTCGGCCGCGCTGATGGTTTCGATCTGCGCATTGGCCTCGTCAATCATCACCTTGATGCCGCGGTGGATGGTCTGGGGCATATAAAATCCTTTGTCCAATTCTCTAGCTCGTGCCCCGGACGCAGCGCAGCGTGTAGCTCTTGCGAAACGGTGCGCTGCAGAGCCGGGGTCCAGCTTGCTTAACCGGGGTCCCGGTTCTGCGGAGCGGCATTAAGAATGCCGCACCGCGCCCGGGACAAGTGTCACCGCACCAGTTCCTTCATCGCGCTTTCGAGTCCCTCGATCGTGATCGGGTACATGCGTTGCGAAAACAGCCGGCGGATGATGGTGGTGGATTCGGAATAGTCCCAATGCCGCTGCGCCACCGGATTGAGCCACACCGCGTGCGGATAAGTCCGGGTGATGCGCTCCAGCCAGACCGAGCCGGCCTCTTCGTTGACATGCTCGACCGAGCCGCCGGGCACCATCACTTCGTAAGGCGACATCGAGGCGTCGCCGACGAACACCACCTTGTAATCGTGCGGGTACTTATGCAGCACGTCCCAGGTCGGCGTGCGGTCGGTGAAGCGGCGGCGATTCTGCTTCCACACGCCCTCATAGAGGCAGTTGTGGAAATAGAAATATTCCATGTGCTTGAATTCGGTTTTCGCCGCCGAAAACAGCTCTTCGACCTGCTCGATGTGAGAATCCATCGAGCCGCCGATATCGAAGAACACCAGCACCTTGACCGCGTTGCGCCGCTCCGGGCGCATATGGACGTCGAGATAGCCGTGGTTGGCGGTCTCCTTGATGGTGGTGTCGAGATCGAGTTCGTCCGGCGCGCCGGTGCGGGCGAATTTGCGCAGGCGGCGCAACGCGATCTTGATGTTGCGGATGCCGAGTTCGACATTGCCGTCGAGATCCTTGAACTCGCGGCGGTCCCACACTTTCACCGCGCGGCGGTGCTTGCTTTCGCCGCCGATCCGGATGCCTTCGGGATTGTAGCCGCCGTTACCGTAGGGCGAGGTGCCGCCGGTGCCGATCCACTTGTTGCCGCCCTGGTGCCGGCCCTTCTGCTCTTTCAGCCGCTGGCGCAGGGTTTCCATGAGCTTGTCCCAGCCCATCGCCTCGATCTGCTTCTTCTCTTCCTCGGTGAGATATTTTTCGGCGAGCTTCTTCAGCCATTCGGCGGGAATGTCCGCCTTCTCCATGGCGTCGAGCAGGCTCTCCAGCCCCTTGAATACGGTGCCGAACACGCGGTCGAACTTGTCGAGATTACGCTCGTCCTTCACCAGCGACGCGCGCGACAAATAATAGAAATTCTCCACCGTTTGCTCGGCGAGGTCGGCGTTGAGCGCCTCCATCAGCGTGAGGTATTCGCGCAGGGTCACCGGGACCTGGGCGTCGCGCAAGGATGTGAAGAATTGCAGGAACATCACATAGAGATTGCGCGGCGGCAGCCGTCCGTCAAGGGCTTGCAGCGCGGGTCTGGACGGCGGCTTTGAAGGCGCGGAGCCGCCATGCATCCCGTAAAGTCTGCTCCAGTGGCCTAGAACCCCGGTGCACTTTCAACTAAAGTTGGCCCGCTAACGTCTCAAACCGGGGGGAATTGCAATGGGTATCGACTCCATCATCGTTTGGCTGATCGTAGGTGCGATCGCAGGCTGGCTCGCCGGCCTGATCGTGAAGGGCGGCGGCTTCGGCCTGCTCGGAAATATCGTCATCGGCATCATCGGTGCGGTGGTGGCGGGATGGCTGCTGCCGACGCTCGGGATCAATCTGGGCGCAGGTATCATCGCCGCGATTATCGATTCCGCGATCGGCGCGGTGGTCGTCCTGGTCATCATCTCGCTGGTCAAGCGCACCTGACGGCCGGCTTCATCCTGGAAACGACCGCCGCGTTGGCGGTCGTTTCTTGTTTAGTGACACAGCTCTCTTTCGAGAAGAAACAGCAAGGCAGACTTTCCGATGAAATTTACCGGCACGAAAGACTACGTCGCCACCGATGACCTCAAGATCGCCGTCAATGCCTCGATCGTGCTGGAGCGTCCGCTCCTGATCAAGGGCGAGCCGGGCACCGGCAAGACCGTGCTGGCGGAGGAAGTCGCGAAAGCGATTGGCGCGCCATTGTTGACCTGGCACATCAAGTCCACCACCAAGGCGCAGCAGGGCCTGTACGAATACGACGCGGTGTCGCGGCTGCGCGACAGCCAGCTCGGCGACGCCCGCGTCTCCGACATCAGCAATTACATCAAGCGCGGCAAATTGTGGGAAGCGTTCACCCATGAGAAGCGGCCGGTGCTGCTGATCGACGAAATCGACAAGGCCGATATCGAGTTTCCCAACGATCTGTTGCTCGAACTCGACCGCATGGAGTTCTTCGTCTACGAGACCGGCGAGAACATCAAGGCAAAACTGCGCCCGATCGTGATGATCACCTCCAACAACGAGAAGGAACTGCCGGACGCGTTCCTGCGCCGCTGCTTCTTCCATTATATCAAGTTTCCCGACCAGGAGACCATGAACCGGATCGTCGATGTGCATTTCCCCAACATCAAGCAGCGGCTTGTGCAGGAGGCGCTGCGCATCTTCTTCGAGGTGCGCGAAGTGCCGGGCCTGAAGAAGAAGCCGTCGACCTCGGAATTGCTGGACTGGCTGAAGCTGCTGCTCAACGAGGACATGACGCCGGAGATGCTGCGCGAGCGCGACCCGCGCAAGTTGATCCCGCCGCTGCACGGCGCGCTGCTCAAGAACGAGCAGGACGTGCATCTGTTCGAGCGGCTGGCGTTCTTGAGCCGAAGGGAAGTGTAAATGCTTTATGCCCGCGCATGACGCCGGATGTTGTTGCGTTCCCCGGACGCAGCGCAGCGTGGAGCACTTGCGGAACGGTGCGCTGCAGAGCCGGGGCCCGGCTTGCTTGCGCCTCGAAGAAACCGGGGTCCCGGTTCTGCGAAGCAGCGCTTCACAAGAGCTACGCGCTGGATCGCACCCGGGACACAAGACGTTAGTTACTCGACAGCGCCGCCGCTTCCAGCGGCTTTCGCCCGCGGATCAGATCCGATGCCTTGTCGGCGATCATCAAGGTCGATGCATTGAGGTTGGCCGAAATCATCCGCGGCATGATCGAAGCATCGACCACGCGCAGTCCCTGCAGCCCGTGCACGCGCAGCTGGTCATCGACCACCGCCCATGAGCTATCCGCCGGTCCCATCCGGCAGGTGCATCCCGGATGAAACGTCGTGGTGCCGCGCTGGGTCGCGGCGGCGAGGAATTCATCGTCGGTCTGCACGCCGGGTCCGGGAAAATCCTCATAGGCGTAATACGGCGCGAGCGGCGCGGAGGCGAGCAGCCGCCGCGCCAGTTTCATGCCGGCAACCACGGTGCGGCGGTCGAGCTCCTCGATCAGATAGTTGGTCTGGATGATCGGCGGCGCAAAGGGATCGGCCGAGCGGGCGCGGACATAGCCGCGGCTTTCGGGGCGCTGCTGCCAGGACGCCACCGTCATGCCCGGCTCGTCCTCGAGTTGGCCCTGCACGCCTTCCTTGTAACTCGCGGGCGTAAAGGTCAGTTGCAGATCGGAGCTCTCGGTGGTCTCGCCGGAGTGCCAGAAGCAATAGACCATGGTCGGCGACAGCGAGAGCAGGCCGCGCCGTGTCGTGGCCCATTTCAGCGCCTCGACCCACAGGCTAAGTCCGCGCCTGAGCTCGTTGATGGTCTTGATATTCTTGACGCGGGCGACCGAACGCGGCGCGTAATGGTCCTGCAGCCCCTCGCCGACTCCCGGCAGCGCATGTCGCACCTCGATGCCGAGCGAGCGCAGCAGCTCCGGCGATCCGACGCCGGATAATTGCAGCAGTTGCGGCGAGTTGTAGGTGCCGCCGGCCAGAATCACTTCCTTGTTGGCGCGCACTTCGACCGGCGTGCCGCCCTTGCCGCCTTTGACGTAGCGCACGCCGACCGCGCGCTTGCCATCGAAGATGATTTCGGTCGCGTGCGCGTGGGTGCGCACATGGACGTTGGGCCGCTTGCGCGCCGGATGCAGGAAGGCCGTCGCAGCGCTGACGCGCCGGCCGTCCTTGATCGTGCGCTGGGCGTAGGAAACGCCTTCCTGGATGGCGCCGTTGTAATCGGGGTTGCGCGGAATCCCCAGGCTCATCGCGCCGGCCATGAAGGCCTCGCAGAGCGGATCGCGCCACTCCATGGTGGTGACGGTCAGGCTGCCGTCGCGGCCGCGAAAGGTGTCCTCGCCCTCGCCGATGCGCCGCTCCAGCCGCTTGAAATACGGCAGCACGTCGGGATAGCCCCAGCCGCGATTACCCAATTGCGCCCAGGTGTCGAAGTCCTGGCGCTGGCCGCGATTGTAGATATGGCCGTTGATCGAGGAGGAGCCGCCGAGCGTTTTGCCACGCGGCGCATAAATACTCCGGCCGCCGGTCCAGGGACCGGGTTCCTGCTGGTAGGCCCAGTTCACGCTCTTCATGTGGAAGGTCTTGATGAAACCCGCCGGCAGATGGATGTAGGGATGCCAGTCGCGGGGACCCGCTTCGAGCACGCAGATGCTGGTGCCGGCATCTTCGCTCAAGCGGTTGGTGAGCACGCATCCGGCGGAGCCGGCGCCTACAATTACGTAATCGAATCTATCCATCGTTCTCTGGCTACCGCGGTTTTTCGTTTAATTGATACGTCAGATGCGCCTTCACCGTCGGCCATTCCGACGCGATGATGCTGTAGACCACGGTGTCGCGCAGCGTACCGTTGGACGCGATCTGATGATTGCGCAGGATGCCGTCCTGTTTCGCCCCCAATCGTTCGATGCCGCGCCGGCTTTGATGATTGAAAAAATGGGTGCGAAATTCCACCGCGATGCAATCCAGTTTTTCGAATGCATGAGTCAGCAGCAGCAGCTTGCACTGGGTGTTGAGCGCGCTGCGCTGGACGCGTTTGGCATACCAGGTCGAGCCGATCTCGACGCGCCGGTTCGGCGCATCGACATTCATGTAGGTGGTCATGCCGGCGATTTTTCCGCCGGCATCGAACACCGCCCATGGCAGCATGGAGCCTGCTTTCTGCAGGCCGAGGCGGCGGTCGATCTCTTTCTGTATGCCGTCGGCACCGGGAACGGAAGTGTACCAGAGCTTCCACAGCTCACCATCCTTCACCGCCTCTACCAGTCCGTCCTGATGTTCGTGCGACAGCGGTTCGAGCCGCGCGTGCGGACCTCGCAGGGTTACCGGTTCAAGCCATGCCATTGAATACCCCCTTCGTCATCCTGAGGAGCCGCGCGAAGCGCGGCGTCTCGAAGGATGGCCACAAGCGCCCTTGACCATCCTTCGAGACGCGCGCAAGAGCGCGCTCCTCAGGATGACGGTTGTGAATCGGTTTCATCACTTGTTGAGAAAATTTAGCGGCAGGCCGGGCCGCGGCCAGTCCATCGCCACCAACTCGCCCTTGCCGGACAGCGTAATGTAGGCGGTCTTCAGCTCAGGCCCGCCGAAGGCGATGTTGGTGGTGACGCGGTCGCCGGTCGGCACCTGCTCGACGATGGCGCCGCCGGGCGCGATCACCGAGATGCATCCCGAGACCAGCGTCGCGACACAGACATTGCCCGACGCTTCCACCGCCAATGAGTCGAACATCTGGTAGCCGCCGAGGCCCGCGATCGGCTTGCCGCGCTCGCCGCGATAGATCACGTCGCGCGGCTTGACCTCGCCGGGCGCGGACAGGTCGAACGCCCACAGCCGCGCCGTCGGCGTCTCCGCGACGTAGACGGTGTTTTCGTCCGGCGACAGTCCGATGCCGTTGGCGGGCAGCATGCCGAACACCTGCTCGGTCAATTCGGTCGCGCCGGGCTTCATGTAATAGACCGCGCCGACATCCATGTCGCGGGCGCGGCGCTTGCCGAGATCGGTGAACCAGAGGCCGCCCTGTCTGTCGAACACCAGATCGTTCGGCCCTTTCAGCGGATGCTCGCCGCATTTGTCGAACAGGGTTTCGACCTTTCCTGAGTTGAGATCGACGCGCTGGATCGAGCCGCCGATATATTCCGCGGGGCTGGGCGGGCCGGGCATCATGGTGCCGCGCGAGGGGATCCAGCTGAAGCCGCCATTGTTGCAGATGTAGCATTTGCCGTCCGGCCCGATCGCCGCACCATTGGGGCCGCCGGGAATCTTCGCGACTACCTCCTTGCGTCCATCCGGCCAGACCCGCGTCAGCCGCCGGCCGCGGATTTCGACCAGCACCACGGAACCGTCGGGCATCACCACCGGGCCTTCGGGAAATTCGAGATCGGTGGCGAGAACGCGGACACTGGACATCGGAACCTCCCGGCGTTTTTTCTTGTTTGCCGGCGGATTTCCGCACGCGCAACAGCTTTGCGCGATGTTAGATCGAACTCGAACCCCAAGTAAATGCCGGACGCCGCATACCAAGCGGCGTCCGGTGCGCGCCCTATTCCTTGATCGGCACCCAGATCTCAAAGCCGCCATTGCCGGTCAAGGAATCGAAGTTCTCGCCGTAGCGTTCGAAGTTCGGTGCGTCGGCCGCCTTCAAGCTGGAGGCCGGCAGCCAGTGATTCCAGATCGTGTTGATGGTCCGGCGGATAGTCGAGATATGGCCGCCATGCGAAAACACCGCGTACTTCTGTTCCGGAATACGCACGCGGCTGAATTCGCGCGGCAGATCGGAGAAATCCGGCACTTCGACGCCGGCGATGTAGTCGTAATTGCCGGCATCATCGCCGTTGCAGCAGACGCCATAGGCCACTTCGCCGATCCGGCCCGAAAAGCTCGCGACGGATTGGTGAAAGCGCTGCCACTGGCCGGGAATCGCGGCACCGGACTCCCAAGTGTAACGCTCGCCGAGGCCGGCGATGAGCAGCGGCCTGCCGGTCTCAAAACGCGGCGTCTGAAGATTGTCGATGACGGTTGAATCCATGGTGATCGGCTCCTGAAGCGAGAGGTTGTCGAGACATGCCGAACCGCGAACCGTTTCCGGCGTGACGCCGAAATGCTCGCGGAACGCGCGGGTGAATGCTTCGTGCGAGCCGTAGTCCGCGTCCAGCGCGACGCTCAATATATCCGGCGCGCCACCCGCGAGCGCGCGCGCAGCCTCGCTGAGACGGCGCGCACGCACATAGCGCATGACCGACAATCCCGTCGCAGCCGCAAAGGCCCGGACCATATGGAAACGCGAGATGCCGGCCACGGCGGCGACCTCATCGAGCGAAAGTTCGCTCGCGAGATGGCTTTCGATAAACCAGAGCGCCTTCTGAGCAGGATTCATTGGCAATCCTCGTTTGAAGCGCTCCGACTATGAACTGTTCGCGCGGGGTTCATTTGATCGTCCTTGCTCTTGTTTCGCTGCGCGAAACTGGAACTACGCGAACGTCTTCCGCTGCGCGGAAAATAGCAGCGCAGCCATCGCTGGCAACGACCTACCAATCATGCATACTGGCTCCGCATTCAATCCGACGCTCAAGAAGCAGCCCGACAAAAAACTGCCTGAGCCGCGGCCAGCACATCAGGGAGGACGATAATGCACTTTCAGGTTTTGAATAACGTCAAATCAATTGCGCTCGCCGGACTTCTCGCAGCATCGGTGGCGACCGCGGCCAGCGCGCAAAAGAAATACGATCCGGGTGCGACCGACACCGAAATCAAGATCGGCAATATCATGCCCTACAGCGGGCCGGCGTCGGCCTACGCCACCATCGGCAAGACCGAGGAAGCCTACTTCAAGAAGATCAATTCCGAAGGCGGCATCAACGGCCGCAAGATCACCTTCATTTCCTACGATGACGGCTACAGCCCGCCCAAGACCGTCGAACAGGCGCGCAAGCTGGTCGAAAGCGATGAAGTGCTGCTGATCTTCAATTCGCTGGGCACCGCGAACAACACCGCGATCCAGAAATACATGAACACCAAGAAGGTGCCGCAGCTGTTCGTCTCCACGGGTGCTGCCAAATGGAACGATCCGAAAAACTTTCCCTGGACCATGGGCTGGCAGCCTAACTATCAGACCGAGGCGCGCATCTACGCCGCCTACATTCTCAAGAACCATCCTGGCAAGACCATCGGCGTGCTCTACCAGAACGACGATTTCGGCAAGGACTACGTGATCGGGCTACGCGAGGGTCTCGGCGATCAAGCGGGCAAGCTCATCGTCATGGAGACCTCATATGAGACGAGTTCGCCGACGGTGGATTCGCAGGTCGTGCAGATCAGGTCGGCCAATCCGGATATCTTCATCAACATTTCGACGCCTAAATTCGCCGCGCAAGCGATCAAGAAGATCGGCGAATTGAAATGGAAACCGGTCCACTTCCTGACCAACGTGTCGGGTTCGATCGGCGGCGTGATGAAACCGGCCGGCTATGAGAACGACCAGGGCATTCTCACCACGGCATATCTGAAGGACCCCAAGGATCCGCAATGGAAGAACGATCCGGGCATGAATGAATGGCGGACGTTCATGACCAAATGGTATCCCGAGGGCGATCAGGAAGACGCCGCGACCGTGTTCGGCTATGGCGTCGCCCAGGGCCTGGTCCAGGTGCTGAAGCAGTGCAAGGACGACCTCACCCGCGAGAACGTCATGAAGCAGGCGGCGAACCTCAATTTCGAACTCGGAGTTTATCTGCCCGGAACCAAAATCAAGACCAGCCCCACCGACTTCGCGCCGCTGGAGCAGCTTCAGATGATGCGGTTCAAGGATGAGAGCTGGGAATTGTTCGGGCCGATCATGAGCGGGGAGAAGAGCTGAGCCAAATTCGCCATGCCCGGCCTTGTGCCGGGCATCCACGTCTTTTTTCCACATGAAAGACGTGGATGGCCGGGACAAGCCCGGCCATGACGACTTCTGATAAAACAAGCCTTACTTCGGACTGTCTTTGCTCGCGCCATCCTTGGCCGGTGGCGGACTGTCCTTCGCCGGTGGCGGCGCGCTCAGCTTCTTCTGCGCTGCCTGCAAATCCTCCACCGTTTTCTGCAGGCCGATCACGGTGCTCTTGAGAGCCTCGATCTGCCGATTCGCGGCATCGAGCTTTTGCTGGTGATCGAGGCCGAGCTTGCCGATGGTCTTTTGCAGAAAATCCACATTGCTTTGCAGGCAGCTGGTGCGGCGCTCCATGGTCTTTTCGACAGTGCAGATTTCGATGCCGGGAACGTCCTGCGCGCCGGCGCTTCCGATGAGCGCACAGGGTGTCAGCAACAAGACCACCACTAAAGCTGTCCGGAAGATCATCGGTATCCTCATCGCTTGCGCCATAGTCGCTTAAACAGCCAAGGGGCGCTTTCGGCGATCTGTCAACCGGCCGACACTGGGAGCAAAGGAGAACATACTGCAACCGCATTCGCAGGTTGAGATTCCGTCTGAGAAGCGTCTCACACGGCTGTGATTACAAAGGGCTAGCGGAACCCTGCCGATGCGAGCACGTTCGGTCAACGGAGAACCATGAACATGGCAACGCGCGAACGACGGCTGGCTGAATTCAACGGCAACGGCGAACCGCCACCGGACCAGCCGGTGCAGGTGCTGTGCGAGGACCACAGCGGCACCTATCAATTGCCGTTTCCCTGCCGCTGGGTCGATGGCGAATGGCGCAACAACGAATCCGGCAGCACGGTTCAGGCCACCGTCGTCGGCTGGCGGCTGCCCCGTTTCTGAACCAAATGGTTGTGCCGAAATGCGACGGAATTCCGTCGCTCTTTAAGCTTTGGAACGCGCGCGGAACGAAACGAGCCCGAATCGGCTGACAGCCGCCCGCGCGCATCGCGCATTCCCAGATATCGGGCAAACTGCATGGCGCCGCACAACATCCAGCACGGCCGATCCGGTCGCCCCAACTGTCTGACGTCGGTTGTTAACCTTCCGGGTCAGGCCGAGCTTACGCGTACAAATACCCGACCGGCTTGCCTTCGGTGCGTAACGGGCGAACGTCTTTCTGGGTGATGATCTTGCCCGCCAGGCCATCGATCTCGTCACGTTGCGTAGGCGTCCAGCTGCGAAGTTTCTCCATCCCCTTCAGAAGGCCGAGCCGGAGCACTTGCGTATTTTCGCTTAACCCCACGAGGCTTGTCGAATTCTTGCCCGCCGTCACCACATCGCCGGCCGCAAGTTCAAAGGTCTTGCCCGTATTATCCTTGAATTCCGCTGTGCCGCGAATGACACGATAAATAACAACCTCGCCTTTCGCGAAAGAGCCGGCGTCCACGGCTGCCGAACTGCTCTTCGGCAACAACGACTGGCCGCGCGGGTCGGTTGCGACGATGTGGCCGGTTACAAGATGACCGCTGGGAATCTCGATACCGATGTCGCGCACATAAACCGGGGTGGCCGATTTAATTAGACTGTCAGCCAGCGGCTTGAACAGCGCATCCAGCGCCAGCGGATCCTGAAGCCAGAAGCCTGCGTCGGGCGGGCGATCGTGCAGCGAATGGGTCCAGGCGATCCGCGGCGTTTCGGCTTCGTTGATCTGATCCTGAGCGACAACTGTCGGATTCGGAAAGGTGGTGGGATCGGTCACGAAGGCTTCAAGGAATTTTCCGGAGTAGCCCATGGAGATCGGATCCGGCACCACCGTCTGCGGCGTCTTCAGGTTCTCTTCGGTGGCCAAACCGGACCAGGTGTAAAACAGCTGGCGATGCACGATCGCGCTTTGCAGCATCACAGCACCCGGGCCGACACTGTAGACGCGCCCGTCGTAATCGAAGGTGAACATGCCCGAGGTGACCAGCACGAGCTGGAAACCGCCCGGCGGCAGGTGAAGATGGAAATCGGTGGGGCCGGTATCTTCGCGGTAGATCGGCAGGTTGGTCGCGACCTCATGGAGCAGGAAGGTTTCGTTATTGGCGTGAAAGCCCTGGTTCGCGCGATTATAGAGGGCCTGCGGGCGATAGGTGGCTTCGTATTTCACATCCCGATCGCGATCGATGGCTACAAAATCCTGATTGTTGAGGCGGAGAGGATCGCCGTTCGGGCGAGTAAGGCCGGGCCATTTGAGATCGATCGCAGCATGTACATTCACGGCATCCTCCAATCCAGGCGGGGCGTTCCAGGCCGAGTTTGATTCTGCAATGCACCATGCGAATTTCACGCCAGCTGGTTTGCGGTGCAGCGATTTCCGCTGACGCTGCGGCGAATGTTGCGAAGCTGTTGGAGATACGTCGGAATCCGGGGCAGCCGACAATCTGCGGGTCCGAGCGGCCGGCTCACACGCCTCGCCGGCATGGCTTCAGGTTGAGCAAAGCCCGCCCGAACTTTGAGCCCGGCGGTCGCGCAATCGGCGAGCAGCGCTGCCTAATATTCGACCTCAAGCTCCTCGATGTCGGCAGGCTCGGCCTTGGCGGCTTCGATCCACTCCTGCATCTCCGGCATCGCCATCACCATGCTGGCGTAGGCCGCCAAGGTGTTGTCCAGCTTCACATCGTAGGTCATGAAGCGCGTGACCACCGGCGCATACATCGCATCCGCCATGGTGCGCTCGCCGAACAAAAACGGCCCGCCGGATTTCGCCAGGCATTCGCGCCAGATCGTGCAGATGCGGTCGATGTCGCCCTGCGCTCGGGACCAGATCTTGAAGTTGGGGAAATGGCCCTTCAGGTTGACCGGCAGCGACGCCCGCAGTGTCGTGAAGCCGGAATGGATTTCGCCGCAAATCGAACGGCAATGCGCCCGCAACACCCGATCCGCCGGCAACAGGCCTGCGTCGGGCATTGCCTCGTTGAGATATTCGGCTATCGCCAGGGTATCCCACACCGTGGCACCGTCGTGCCGCAGGCACGGCACCAGGATAGACGACGACAGCAGCAGGATTTCGGCCTTCGCCGAGGCATCGTCCGGCGCCGTCACGATCTCGTCGAATTCCAGCCCGGAGAACTTGGTCAGCAGCCAGCCGCGCAACGACCATGACGAGTAATTCTTGCTGCTGATGGTCAGTGTGGCCTTGGCCATGACTTCTCCTTACGCCTGAACGCATGATGGGACGTGCGACCGTCGCGTTGCCAAAACGACCGGCTGAAAAGTGCCCATTGTCTGTGCTTCGCGCATTTTATGCAGCAAGCGACGTGCCAGTTTTGGAGCCATTTGACCCCACGCTGGCTTCGATATTGCATGGCATCAAAAAACAGGGAAAGAACCGGATGATGTCCATGATGTATCAGGCGTATCAGAACCACATGGACCTCACGGCGCCATGGCGGACCGGGGCCGCCTCGGCGCTGAAATACCTCAACCTGGTGCCGCAGGGCGTCTCCGAGAAGCTGTTCGGCCGGCTCGCCGCCGCGCTCGAACTGATCTCGCGGACCTCGCTGACCTATGCGCGGCCGGCTTACGGCATCGACAAGGTGCTGGTGGGAAACCAGGAGCTGCAGGTTACCGAGGAAGTCGTATTCGCGACGCCGTTCGGCTCATTGCTGCATTTCAAGAAGGAGAATTCGCCGGCGCAGCCGCGGATGCTGTTGGTGGCGCCGATGTCGGGTCACTTCGCGACGCTGCTGCGCGGCACGGCGAAAACGCTGCTGCAGGACCACGACGTTTACATCACCGACTGGCACAATCCCCGCGACATTCCGCTCGACCAGGGAAAGTTCGGCCTCGACGAATATACCGAGCACCTGATCACCTTCATGAACGAACTCGGGCCACGCTCGCATATGGTGGCGATCTGCCAGCCCTCGGTATCGGCGCTGGCCGCCGCCGCGATCATGTCGGAGGACAATCATCCGGCCCGGCCCGCGAGCCTGACGCTGATGGCGGGCCCGATCGACACGCGGATTGCGCCGACCAAGGTCAACGACTTCGCCAAGAGCAAGCCGCTGACGTGGTTCGAAGACAATTTGATCAACTACGTGCCGTTTCAGTGCGGGGGCGCGTTCAGGCAGGTCTATCCCGGCTTCGTTCAACTCACCGCCTTTGTGTCGATGAATCTCGAACGCCACATCAAACAGCATGTCGAACTGGCGGATCACCTGGCGAAGGGCGAAACCGAGAAGGCTGAAATCATAAAAACCTTCTATGACGAATATTTCGCGGTGATGGATCTGCCGGCGGAATTTTACATCGAGACCATCCGCGACGTGTTCCAGGAACACCTCCTGCCGCTGGGCAAGCTGACCTATCGCGGCCGGCCGGTGAATTGCGCTTCCATCAGGCGGATGGGGCTGATGACGGTGGAAGGCGAGAAGGACGACATCTGCTCGATCGGCCAGACCCTGGCCGCGCAGGACCTCTGCACCGGCGTGCGCGCCTATCGCAAGGTGCACCACATGCAGGCCGGCGTCGGCCATTACGGCGTGTTCAGCGGCCGGCGCTGGAACAACGAAATCTATCCGCTGCTGCGGGATTTCGTGCACGTCAATTCGTGACGCGCAGTCGAACCTCTCCCTAGGCTAACACCCGTTTGCGGAGTATTGTTGCCGCGAGCAATCAAGGACGGCCACAACAAGAGCTGTCCGTTTGGGAGAACTGTCCATGAAATCGATTTCGATTGGCTTTCGCGCGTTGGTATTCGGCATCGCCGGCATTCTGTTGCTGGCGGGCGGAGCGAGCGCAGCCGAGGTCCGGGTGATGATCTCCGGCGGACTGGCCGCGGCCTACAAGGAACTGGTCCCGGACTTCGAACGAGCCACCGGTAACAAGGTCATCACCGCATATGGGCCTTCGATGGGCACCACCGCGAACGCGATTCCGGTCCGGCTTGAGCGCGGCGAGCCTGCCGACGTGCTGATCATGGTCGGCGATGCGCTTGGCGATTTTATCAAGCAGGGCAAGGTTGCCGCCGACAGCCGCGTCGATCTGGTGAAATCGCCGATCGGCATGGCGGTGAAATCGGGCGCGCCGAAGCCGGACATCTCATCGGTCGATGCGCTGAAGCGCACCCTGCTGGCTGCGAAATCGATCGCCTATTCCGACAGCGCCAGCGGCGTCTATATCTCGACCGAGATGTTCCAGAAGCTCGGCATCGCCGACGAGATGAAAGACAAGGCAAGGAAAATTCCAGCCACGCCGGTCGGCGAAATTGTCGCGCATGGCGACGCGGAGATCGGCTTTCAGCAGATCAGCGAGTTGAAGCCGGTGCCGGGAATCGACATCGTCGGACAATTGCCGGCGGAGGTTCAGAAGATCACGGTGTTCTCTGCCGGCATCGCCAGCGTGTCGAAAGAGCCGGAGGCCGGCCGCGCGCTGATCAGGTTTCTCGCCTCACCGGTGGCGCGGTACGTTATTGTCAACAGCGGCATGGAGCCGATAGCGACTGCTGCCACCGTCGGAGCGAAGTGAGCGCGCACTCCGTCATTGCGAGCGCAAGCGAAGCAATCCAGTGGCGACACAAACAACCCGCGTCGTCCCCGCGAAGGCGGGGACCCATAACCTCCGAAAGCTATGTTCCGGGAAGTTCTTTCCGCTGTCGTCAGTATCTTCCGCATTACGAAGGCCAGTGGTTATGGATCCCCGCCTTCACGGGGACGACGCTGGATTGATTCGTCGCTACGCGCCTCGCAATGCGATTGCTACTCCGCGCGGATCGGCGAGTCTTTCAGTCCGTTGTTGTCGTAGGCCTTCCGCAGCGTGCCGTTTGACGACGCGTCCGCCATGAACTTGGTGGCGAACGCCAGCGCCAGCGGATGATTGGGCGGCACCGCCACCGCAGTGGTGGTTTGCTTGAATGTTTCCGCCAGCACCCGCGTGCCCGGAATCTTTTTCGACATCGCATTGAGCTGGTCGCGCGACAGCGCGAACGCGTCGACCTGGCCGTCTTTCAGCAGATTGAATATTTCGTCGTAGGTCTGATAGCCCGTGACTTTGGCATTCGACAGATGCGCGACCGCGCCGCGCATCGTGGTGGTGTTATTGACCGCCGCGACCTTGATGCCGGGCTGGTCGAGTTCTTCGAAGCTTCCGATCCGGGCGCCGGGCTTGATGATGTAAGTCGCATCCGCGACCTCATAGACCGGCCCGAATGACATCCTTGCTTCCCGTTCCGGATCTTTCGGCAGGAAGGTGACGTCCCAGGTGCCTTTCGACACCGCGTCCACTATCTGTCCGGAATTCTGGTACGCGACATATTCGACGGGCACGCCGAGCTGGTCCGCCATCTCCTTGCCGAGATCGACCGGCACCCCGGCATACCCGCCTGCCTCGGTCCTGGTGGACCAGAACGCGCCGCCGGCCGGGCTGATCGCGATCGCCACCCGCAGCTTGCCGGTCGGCGCGATCTCGTCTTTCAAGCCATCGGCGCCCGCGGGGCCAGCCATCATCATCGAGACACCCAGAACAACGCCGCAGATACGCGGCAAATTGCGATTGAACATTGGATTCCTCCCACGCCGGGTTTTGGCCCGGTCCACATTTTTCTACGTCATCCTGAGGAGCCGCGCATCTTGCGCGGCGTCTCGAAGGATGGCCGCAGGCACATATCTTCTTCCATCCTTCGAGGCTCGCCCAAGAGGGCGAGCACCTCAGGATGACGGCGTAACCTAGCGGAGCTTGAGGGAAGCGTATAGGTGCGTCTAATTCGCCTGCGCCGGCACCTTGATCTCCGACGGCAGGATGATCGCCGCGGCGATCACCAACAGGCACAGCCCGGCGAAGGCATGCAGCATTGTCGCGAAACCGCCCTGCTCGTACAGCCATGCCACCAGACCGACCGAGGCGCCTGCCGCGGTGAAGCCAACGAAATAACGCACCGCATAGGCGCGCGAGCGCCACTCTTCGCTGGTGTATTTGCCGACCATGGCGTCATTGACGGTGACCTGCCCGAACGCTCCCATCACGATGCCGATCGCGGCCAGGATCAGCGGCAGGTTCGACAGCGTCGCCGCCAGATACAGGAATGGCGCCAGCATGAAGGACAACGGCAAGGCGATGGCCTTCAGCGAATAGCGGTCGATCAGCTTGCCGATGGTGTATTGCGTCATGGCGCCGAACACATAGACGCAGGCGGCGATCACACCGAGCATTGCCGGGCTCTTGGTCAAATCGGCCAGCCGCTCCGCGAACAGTTTTGGCAGCGCCACCGTCACCGCATTGAAGGTGGTCGATATCGCGATCACCACGATCAGCAACGACAGGATCACCCGCCACATGTCGTTTTTCGCCACCCGAGCCTGCGCGGCGGCCTGCTTGAAGCCGGAGCGATCCTCGTGAACCACCGTGCGCATGAACGCCACTCCGATCAGGATAGTGACGATGCCGGGCACAATGAAGGCCCAGCGCCAGCCGAGAAATTGCCCGACCACGCCGGTGACCAGCGCCGAGGATGCGACGCCGAGATTGCCCCAGACGCCGTTGAGGCCCATCTCGCGGCCGAGCCTGTCGGCATAGGACACGATCATGGCGGTGCCGACGGGGTGATAGATCGAGGCGAACAGGCCGATCGACAGCAAGGCTGCGCCGAGCTGCAGCGGCGTCTGCACGAGGCCAACCGCGATCATCGACAATCCGATGCCGGCAAAGAAGATCACCATCATGTGGCGCCGGCTCCAGCGGTCGCCGAGCCAGCCGGTCAGCAGCGATCCCGCGCCGAACGCAATGAAGCCGGGCGTGGCATAGGGCAGCAGCTCGGAATAGGCCATGCCCAGCGCCGGCCCCATCACGATGACGGCGGCGGCGAAGATCAGCATCGAATAATGGTCGATAAAGTGAGCGGCGTTGACGAAGCCGATCACCCGGGCCGGGCTGTTCATTGAGCGATTCCTGCAATTTCCGAAATAGGTTATAGGTTTTTGTCCTGACGGGATGTCGCCAATGAATATCGCCGAAACGCCAATTACCGACTTCGGAGGGAGCCATACCGCAACCGGCGATGGGGTCCATCTGGTCGCGCGCAACTACCGCAAAGGCGTCCGGCTCGGGACCCACATGCACCGCGAGGCGCAGTTGGTTTATGCCGCCAAGGGCACCATGCAGGTGACCACGCCGAAGGGACGCTGGCTGGTGCCGCCGGATCGCGCGGTGTGGGTGCCGGCACGGCTGGAACATTCCATCGACGTGCTCGCCGACATCCAGATGCGGACGTTGTATTTCGACCTGGCGTGGCTGGCGCGCGAACAGCGCAGCCGGAGTCTCGATGCCGAATTCGTGGTGCGGGTGTCGCGGCTGTTGCACGAGTCGATTCTCGCGCTGTTCGACGGCCGCGATGATTCCGACCGCACCGGACTCTTGATCCGGCTGGCCATGCTGGAGCTGCATCAGGCTGAGGACCCGGCCACATTCATTCCGTTGCCGCACGAGCCGCGCTGCCGCCGCGCGGCGGATATCGTGCTCGCGGATCCGAGCGGGCCGCACGACATTGCCGAACTCGCGCGCGAGGTCGGCACCTCGGCGCGGACGCTGTCGCGGCTGTTCTCCGCCGAGACGCAACTAAGCTTCAAAAGCTGGTGCCAGCGCGCGCGCATCGCCGCCGCCATCGAGCGGTTGTCGATGGAGCCGAATGTTTCGGTGAAACAGCTCGCGGCGGATTTGGGCTATGCGAGCTTTCCGGCGTTCTCGCATGCGTTCCGGCAGGTCACCGGCAAGACGCCGACGGAGTTCGCGGAGGAGAAATAAATATCGTCGTCATTCCGGGATGCGCCTCTTGGCGCAGGCCCGGAATCCATACCCCCTGCGCTAGCGTGTGGATGCTGAACGAGAATACCGGGGTTATGGATTCCGGGTTCGCGCCAAAGAGGGCGCCCGGAATAACGAGGCTCTACCTAGGCACCACCGCCGTGGCCTCGATCTCCACCCGAGCGGCCTTCTCGACCAGCCGCACCACCTGCACCAGCGCCATCGCCGGATAATGCGCGCCGAAGAGTTCGCGATAGATCCGGCCGAGCACTTTCAGGTTCGCCAGATACTCTTCCATGTCGACGACATACCAGGTCAGCCGCACCAGGTGCTCGGGTTGCGCGCCGCCTTCGGCGAGAATCGCGGCAATGTTGCTCAGCGCCTGCCGCACCTGCGCGACAAAGCTGTCCGGCAGATGGCCCGCGGTATCCCAGCCGATCACGCCGCCGGTCACCACCAGACGCCCGTCCGCCGCCATGCCGTTGGCGTAGCCCTTCGGCGCCGGCCAGCCGCCCGGCTGCAGCACCTGCGGGCCATCGGCCTTTTCGGGCGCGGGATCGGACACCACGCTGAGCGTGGGCGTTTTGGGGGGACTCACCGGCAATGCTCCTTCACAATCAACATCAACAGATTCATTCCGCCGCAGTTCCAAGCGAGCCGACGCCTTGCGCCATCTGCCGCAGCGCGAATCGCTTCAGCTTTCCGGTTTCGGTCTTCGGCAGTTGTGCCACGAACTCGATGGCGCGTGGATATTTGTACGGTGCGATTTCGCGCTTGACGTGATCCTGCAGCGCGGTTGCCAGCGTGCCGTCGCCGCTGAACCCGGCTGCCAGCACGATATAGGCTTTGACGATCATGCCGCGCGCATCATCCGGCGCGCCCACCACGCCGCATTCTGCCACCGCGTCATGGGTCAATAGTGCTGCTTCGACATCGGGGCCGGCAATGTTGTAGCCCGAGGAAATGATCATGTCGTCGGACCGCGCCACGAAGGACAGCCGTCCATTCGCGTCGCGGACAAACGAATCGCCGGTCAGGTTCCAGCCATCGCGCACGTAGTTCGACTGCCGGCCATCTGCGAGATAGCGGCATCCAGTAGGGCCGCGAACCGCAAGCTTGCCGACGGTCCCCGGCGGCAATTCGTTCATGTCCTCGTCGACGATCCTGGCCTCGTAACCGGAAACCGGGCGCCCGGTCGTTCCGGCAACCGCATCGCCGATCCGGTTGGTGATGAAGATGTGAAGCAGTTCGGTGCTGCCGATGCCATCGAGGATCGGCTTGCCGGTCTTGCGGGTCCAGCTTTCGAAGACCGGCGCCGGCAAGGTCTCGCCTGCCGACACTGCGAGCCGCAGCGAGGACAGATCGGCGCCCGCGTCCATCGCGGTCATCATCGCCCGGTACGCGGTCGGCGAGGTAAAGCATATCGTGGCCTTGTAGGTTTCGATGATCCTGACCATCTCCGCGGGCGCCGCGTTTTCCAGCAGCGTCGCCGTGGCGCCGAACCGCAACGGAAAGATCGCCAGTCCTCCGAGCCCGAATGTAAAGGCAAGCGGCGGCGAGCCGACGAAGACGTCGTCCGGCGTGACGTTGAGAACTTCTTTTGCATAGCCATCCGCGACGATCATGAGATCGCGATGGAAATGCATGGTCGCCTTCGGCTCGCCGGTGGTGCCCGAGGTAAATCCCAGCAGCGCCACATCGTCGCGGCCGGTCTTGACCGCGTCGAAGCGGACCGGTTTGCTCAGCGCGACGCGATCGAGCTCGGCATCGTGGTTCGAGGTGCCGTCGAAGTTCACGACCTGCTTGAGAAACCGGCTGGTCTTGGCGCATGCGACCAGTTCGTCGGCGATGCGGCTGTCGGTCAGCGCCAGCTCAATCTCCGCCTTGTCGACGATCTTGGTCAATTCGCCGGCGCGAAGCATCGGCATGGTATTGACGACCACGGCGCCTGCCTTGGTTGCCGCCAGCCATGCTGCAACCAGCGCCGGATTATTGCCCGACCGGATCAGAACACGGTTGCCCGGCTTGACGCCGTAATTCTCAACCAGCGCATGCGCCAGCCGGTTCGACCAGTCCGCCAGTTCCTTGTAGGTGCGCTGGCGGCCGTTGCCGATCAGCGCGACGCGGTCGCCGTGCCCCTGCTCGACGATACGGTCGGTCAGCTCGACCGCGGCATTGAGATATTCCGGATATTGAAACTCCGCCCGGTCGAGCATCAGTTCCGGCCATTGCGAGAACGGCGGCAGATTTCGCCGCGCAAAATCATCGACATGGCCGGACGGGCCGAGAGCTGGACCGGGGCTTGAAATCGTACCTGACATTTCCATCGCTCCCCGGTTGCTATACCGTCCTGTTTTCCGTGGCCTTGCGCGCCGACAATTTCGTCTTCGCCAGCAGCCGCATCAGGTCGCGGACATCCTTTTCGCCGAGATCTGAAAACATGTCCGCGATCCAGATCTCGTGCTCCGCCGCCATCTTGCGGAATTCGGCGCGGCCGGCCTTGGTCAGGCGGATCACCTGCACGCGGCGGTCCTGATCCGAAGTGCGGCGGTCGAGATGGCCGGACTCGCAGAGGCGCTCGACCAACCCCGTGACATTGCCGTTCGACACCATCATGCGCCTGGAAACGTCCGACAGCGTCATGCCCTCAGGCGCCTTGTCGAGCTGCGCCATCAGGTCGAACCGCGGCAGCGTGACGTCGAAGCGTTCGCGCAGCCGGCTGCGCACTTCGCCTTCGATCAGGGTGGTGCAGGTCAGCAGCCGCAGCCACAGCCGCAGTTCGTCGCCGTGGTCTTCCGGGGTTTCGCCCGCCTTGGTCTCGGAATCCAGAATCGTCATCGCCCCACCATCATTCCGCCGCCAGCGGCTCCGCCGCTCGCGCCCGTTTTCCGTCATGCCCGGGCTTGTCCCGGGCATCCACGTCTTGCTCCGGAACAGGAAGAAAGACGCAGATGGCCGGAATAAATCCGGCCATGACGAAAGAAATTTGCGCCGCCGGCCCGGACACCATCATTCTGCCGCCAGCGGCTTCGCCGCCGCCCGCATCTCCGCCCGCGTCTTCGGCTTGCCCTTGATCTTGAGGTCGTCGAAATCCTGGCGGTCTCGCACGCTGTTGCGGAAAATCTGTTCCTTGCCCGGCAGATATTGCGGCGGACAGGAAATATCCGCGCCGTACCAAGCAGCCGCGCGCATCGTAAACGACGGATCTACCAGATGCGGCCGTCCCAGCGCCACCAGATCGGCGCGGCCGGCGGCGAGAATGGTGTTGACCTGATCCGCGGTGGTGATGTTGCCGACGCACATGGTCGCAATCCGCGCCTCGTTGCGCACCTGGTCGGAGAACGGCGTCTGGAACATGCGGCCGTAGATCGGCTGCGCGTCGCGCACGGTCTGCCCGGTGGAGACGTCGACCAGATCGACGCCGGCCTCGCCGAACGCGCGGGCGATCTTGACCGCGTCGTCGCCGGTGTTGCCACCCTCGGCCCAGTCGGTGGCGGAGATGCGCACCGACATCGGCTTTTGCGCCGGCCACGCCGCGCGCATCGCTGCGAAGACTTCCAACGGATAGCGCAGCCGGTTTTCCATCGAGCCGCCATATTCATCGCTGCGCTGGTTGGTCAGCGGCGAGATAAAACTCGCCAGCAGATAGCCGTGGGCGCAGTGCAGTTCCAGCATGTCGAAGCCGCATCGTTCGCCGCGCACAGCCGATGCGACGAACTCCGCCTTGACCCGATCCATCGCGGCGCGGTCCATCTCGCGGGGAATCTGACTGTCCGGGAAGTAAGGAATCGGCGATGCCGACAGCACGTCCCAGCCGCCTTGTTCCAAGGGCCGGTCCATGCCGTCCCACATCAGCCTGGTCGCGCCCTTGCGGCCGGCATGGCCGAGCTGCAGGGCGATCCTGGCCGCGGAATTGGCGTGAACGAAATCGACGATGCGCCGCCACGCCGCCTCCTGCTCGTCGTTCCACAGCCCGGTGCAGCCCGGCGTGATGCGGGCGTCGCGGGCGACACAGGTCATCTCGGTGAAGATCAGTCCCGCGCCACCGATCGCGCGCGAGCCGTAATGCACGAAATGAAAATCGCCGGGCACACCTTCTTTGGCCGAATACATGCACATCGGCGACACCACCGCGCGGTTCGCAAGCGTCATGTCGCGCAAGCGAAGCGGCTGGAACATCGGCGCCACCGGGCTCTCGACATCGGAGTCCAGGCCTTTGGCACGGACCTGCCTTGCGAACGCGCGGTCGACTTCGGCAACGAAATCCGGCGCGCGCAAAGTGAGATTATCGTAGGTGATGGCCTTGGCGCGGGTCATGACGCCGAACGCGAACTGCACCGGGTCGAAGTCCCAGAAGCGGTCGACGTGCTCGAACCAGACCAGCGACACATCGGCGGCATGCTGGGTCTTCTCAACCTCCTCGCGCCGCCCTGTTTCGTAAAGCTGCAAGGCAGCCTCGACCGTCGCCGCTGAATGCATCGCGTCTGAAAGCGCGATGGCATCCTCCATCGCCAGCTTGGTGCCGGAGCCGATGGAGAAATGCGCGGTCGCCTTGGCGTCGCCCAGCAGCACCATGTTGCCCTTGACCCAGCGCTTGCTGCGGATCATCGGAAAATTGCGCCACATCGAGCGGTTGATCAGCAGCGGATAACTGCCGAGGAACCAGCCGAAGATCTCGTGCATGCGGGCTGCGGATTCCTGCTCGCTCAGGCCTTCAAGGCCGGCGCGCTGGAACGTCTCGGGATCGGTCTCGAAAATCCAGGTCGAGCGGCCGACCTCGTATTGATAGGCGTGGGCGATGAACGGGCCCCACTCTGTCTCCTGGAAGATGAAGGTGAAGGCATCGAGCGGCTTGGTGGAACCCATCCAGGCGAACTTGTTCGAACGCAGATCGAGTTCCGGCTCGAAATGATCGGCGAATCGTTCGCGGAAGCGGCTGTTGATGCCGTCGGCCAGCACCACGAGGTCTGCATCGGTAAGACCGCCGATCTCGTCGATATCCGATTCGAACATCAAATGAACGCCGAGTTCGCGCGCGCGTTCCTGCAGGATCGTCAGCAGCGTGCGCCGCGAGCAGCCGCAAAAGCCGTTGCCGCCGACGCGGTGCACCGTGCCGCGGAAATGCACCGCGATGTCGTCCCAATAGGCGAATTCCTCGGTGATGCGGCGATAGCTTGCGGAATCGTATTTCTCGAAATTGTCCAGCGTGGCGTCGGAGAACACCACGCCGAAGCCGAAGGTGTCGTCGGCGCGGTTCCGCTCGTAGACCGTGATGTCGGCCTGCGGCCGCTGCTTTTTCAGCAGGATCGCCGAATAGAGGCCGGCCGGTCCGCCGCCAATGATTGCGATCTTCATGGTCGCCTCCGTCGCAAAGCCACCCGCAATGAAAATACTTTAAGCCTAAAGTAATTACTCCGCAAGTCCTTCCTTCGTCGTGTCCCGGACGCGGTGCGGCATTCTTCATGCCGCTCCGCTACGCGAAGGGCTGCGCACTGCGCTGCGGCCGGGGCACGAAAAACTTGAATCAATTGCCCTGAAACGCCGGCTTCACCTTGTTCGAAAACGCTTCGAACGCCCGCGCAAAGTCCTGCGTGGTCATGCACAGCGCCTGTGCGACCGCCTCGGCCTCGATCGCTTCTTCCACCGACATCGCCCATTCCATCGCCAGCATGCGCTTGGTCATGGTGTTGGCGAAGGTCGGCCCCTCCGAAATCTGCTTGGCGAGAAGCTGCGCCTGGGTCAGCACGTGCTCCGGCGCGACGATGCGGCTGAAGAAACCCCAGCGCTCACCCTCCTCGGCGGTCATGAAGCGTCCGGTGTACAGCAACTCGGACGCCCGCGACTGGCCGATGATGCGCGGCAGGATGGCGCAGGCGCCCATGTCGCAGCCGGCGAGCCCCACCTTGTTGAACAGGAACGCCACCTTGGCGCCGACCGCGGCCAGCCGCATGTCGGACGCCATCGCGACGATGGCGCCGGCGCCGGCGCAGATGCCATCCACCGCCGCGACGATCGGCTGCGGACAGGCCCGCATCGCCTTGACCAGATCGCCGGTCATGCGCGTGAACGCGGTGAGACCCTTGGTATCCATCTGCACCAGCGGCCCGATGATCTCGAATACGTCGCCGCCGGACGAAAAATTGCCGCCGGCGCCGGACACCACGACGGTCTTGACCTCGTCGTCAAAAGCGCAGGCGCGAAAAAAATCGGTCAGCTCGCGATAGCTTTCGAAGGTCAGCGGATTCTTCCGCTCCGGACGATTAAGCGTCACGGTGGCGACGCCTTCGATCACGGCAAGCAGAAAGTGTTTTGGCGAGTAGTCCGCCAGCGGCAGCGTGACGGGATTGGCGGGCCTGCTCATAGGGTCTCCGATCTCAGATAATGCGTCATGGCCGGGCTTGTCCCGGCCATCCACGTCTTGCTTCCCAGCTTGGGCCGTAAGACGTGGATGCCCGGGACAAGCCCGGGCATGACGGCGTGGTCTGTTTCGATCATCATCAAATCTCTCCACCGGCGACCGCGATGGCCTGTCCGGTGATTGAACTTGCGCCGTCGCCGCAGAGCCACAGCACAGTGTCCGCGACTTCCGCGGGTGTCACCAGCCGCCCTTGCGGATTATGTTTGGCGAGTTCCGCAAGCGCCTCGCCGCGGCTCCGCCCGGTCTTCGTCATGATATTGTCGATGCTGCCGGTCAACAAATCGGTATCGGTAAATCCAGGGCAGACCGCGTTCACGGTAATGCCTGTCGCCGCCAGTTCCAGCGCCACTGAGCGCACCAGGCCGATAACCGCATGTTTCGCCGCCGCGTAGGCGCTGACATACGCGTAACCTTTCACGCCCGCGGTGGATGCGACCGCGACGATGCGCCCATGGCCCCGTTTTTTCATCGAAGGCAGCACGGCGTGCGCGGCGTGAACGACGCCGAAAAAGTTCACATCCAACATGCGCCGGAACAGCGCCGCGTCCGATTTCGCGAACGGCGCCGATTCGGCAGCACCAGCATTCGCAACCAGAATATCGATCGGCTGCCGCTCGGCGGCGATCGAGATCGCGCTATTCAGCGCCGCCTGATCCGCGACATCGGCCACCACGGCAAACTGCGCCGCACCGCTCGCGACGACATCCTCCAGCGCTTTCCCGTTGCGGCCCAGCACCGTCACCGTCGCGCCCGCGCGCGACAGCGATGCTGCGGTCTCGCGGCCGATGCCGCGGCCGCCGCCGGTAACCAGCGCATGCGAAGAACGTGTCAATCCAGACATGCTCGATATCTCCGATGACGGACGATATTTTAAACTTCAAGCTTTTGCAAGAAAGCAGTAGAAGCTTGTAGCGCGGATGGGCGCAGCGCAATCCGGGATCATCTACCCGGATTTCGTTGCGCTCCCATCGGGCTGCGAACAATCGCTTTTCATACACGGCAGGCCTGTTAGATTGGCGCGCTTTTCGGAGAATCTGTGTGACTGCTCCTCGATCTCTGACAACCAACGGCGGCCGCTTCGGCTATGAAGCAGCGGGCGCTGCTGACTTGCCATCGCTGGTGTTCCTGCATGGCATTGGCGGCGCCGCGCGGGCATGGCGCGGACAAATCGACGCCTTTGGTGGCCGCTATCGCGCGATGGCGTGGGACATGCCGGGCTATGGCGGATCGGCGCCGCTGCCATCGGTCAGTATTCCGGCGCTGGCCGACGCGCTGCGCGATTTCCTGCACCAGGTCGGCGCGGTCAAACCCATACTCGTCGGGCATTCGATCGGCGGCATGATCGTGCAGCAACTGCTGACCCATGAGCCGGCCATCGCTCACGCCGTCGTACTGGCGCAAACCAGTCCCGCCTTCGGCAAGCCGGACGGCGACTGGCAAAAGGAGTTCATCGACGCCCGGCTCGGCCCGCTCGACCGTGGAGAAACCATGGCTTCACTGGCGCCGAAACTGGTGGCCGATCTGGTCGGCGACGACGCCGATCCGGACGGCATCGAGTTAGCGCTTGACTGCATGGCCTCGGTGCCGGAAGCGAGTTACCGCGCTGCGATGAAGTCGATGCTCGGATTCGACCTGCGAAAATCTCTGGGACAAATCGGCGTGCCTGCGCTGGTGATTGCCGGAACCAGCGACAGGAATGCGCCCGCCCCGATGGTGAAGAAAATGGCAAGCTTTATTCCGAACGCGACCTATGTCGAACTGGAGGGCGTTGGGCATCTGGTCGCGCTCGAACGGCCCGCCGAATTCAACGCGGTTCTGGATGATTTTCTCCGCACCGCCTCGTCGGCGACCGGGTCCGACGCGTGACCGTGCAATCTCCCATTTCGCCTTCCGCCGTTGCGATGCCGGACGCGCCGATCTTCGATCCCGCGGCGTTCCGGCTCAATCACGAGCAGGCCGCGATCGTGGCAACCGCGCGAAACCTCGGCCAGACCGTGTTCGCCGGCCGCGCCGCGGCCTACGACCGCGACGCCAAATTCCCGACCGAGAATTACAAGGACCTGCATCGCGCCGGCCTGCTCGGCATCGCAATTCCGAAGAAGCACGGCGGCCTCGGCGCCGGCTACCAGACCTACGCCCTCGCGGCCGCCGAGATCGGCCGCTATTGCGGCGCCACCGCGCTGACCTGGAACATGCACGTTTGCTCGACGCTGTGGTCGGGACCATTAGCCGACGATCTCGACATGGATGCCGTGACCCGCGCCGAACACGAGGCCCGGCGCGCCGTGCATTACCGGCGCATCGTCGAAGACGGCGCGATCTATTCGCAGCCGTTTTCGGAAGGCGGCGCCGCCGCAGCCGGCGGCGTCGCGTTCGGCACCGAGGCAAAGCCGGTGAAGGGCGGCTGGCTCGTCAATGGCAAAAAGATCTTTGCGTCGCTCTCCGGCCACGCCGATTACTACGGCGTGCTCTGCACCGAGATCGCCGAGGGCGAGAAAGCCTCGCGCCGCAACACGTTATATCTCGCCACTCCCGCCAAGGCCGATGGCGTCGCCGTGGTCGGCGACTGGGATCCGCTGGGCATGCGCGGCACGGTCTCGCGCACGCTGATCTTCAAGGACGTATTCGTGGCGGAGGATGCGGCACTGATGCCGCGCGGGGTCTATTTCCAGGCAGCTCAGCGCTGGCCGCACATGTTCCTGACGCTGTCGCCGACCTATATGGGTCTCGCGCAGGCGGCGTACGATTTCACCGTGCGCTATCTGCGCGGCGAGATGCCCGGCACGCCGCCGGTGAAGCGGCGGATGTATCCGACCAAGCAGATCGCGGTCGCCCAGATGCAGATCAAGCTGGAGCAGATCAAGGCGATCTGGTTTCAGGCCATCACCGAGGCCGGGCCCAACCCGACGAAGGAACAGGTGCTGCGCGCTTACGCCGCGCAATATTCAGCGATGGAAGGCGCCAACGAGATCGCGACGCTGGCGATCCGCACCTGCGGCGGCCAGGCGATGCTGAAGTCGTTAGGCTTGGAGCGAATCTACCGCGACAGCCGCTGCGGCTCGCTGATGCTACCGTGGACCGCCGAACTCTGCCTCGACCGCATCGGCCGCGAAGCGCTGTACGAGAGCGGCGAGACGGACGACTAGTTCGCGATGGACATCTCCAATCTCATCGCGCGTCACGCGGCGTTCACGCCGGACAAGCCCGCGCTCCGGTTTGAGGGCGAGATTCTCAGCTATCGTGCCTTTGACGAGCGTATTGAGTTGGCGGCGCGCGCCCTGAAAACCGAGTTCGGCGTCAGTCGCGGCGACCGCGTCGCGATCCTCAGCCTGAATCGGCCGGATTATCTGGTATTGCTGTATGCCTGCGCGCGGCTCGGCGCGATGCTGGTGCCGCTGAACTGGCGCCTTGCCGTCGCGGAACAGATGTTCATCCTGTCCGACGCATCGGCCAAGGTGCTGGTGCTGGAACAGGCGTTCGCCGGCATTCTGCCGGCGCTCGCGAAGGTACTGCCGGAGAGCCACGCGGTCGGCTTCGATTTCACGCCGCCGCTGGGATGCTCATTTGATGCGTTGCTGGCGCAAGCGCGCGGCAACGGCCGCAATCCACATGTCGACCTCACCTGCCCGCTGCTGATCGTCTATACCTCCGGCACCACGGGACGGCCCAAGGGCGCGGTGCTGCGGCAGGAGGCGCTGCTGTGGAACGGGGTGATGAGCCAGCACATGCACGGCCTCACCTCGGACGATCATGTGCTGACGGTGCTCCCGTTCTTTCACGTCGGCGGATTGAACATCCAGACCACGCCGGCGCTGCATCACGGCGCCACGGTGACGATCCATTCCCGATTCACACCGGACGCGGCGCTCATCGCGATCGCGCGCGACCGCCCGACTCTGACGGTACTGGTGCCCGCGACCATCCAGGCGGTGAGCGATCATCCGGAGTGGGCCGCCACCGATCTCTCCTCGCTGAAAGCCATTTCCACGGGCTCGCAGATCGTGCCGCCGCATCTGATCGAGCGTTTTGTCGCGCGCGGTGTGCCGGTGTTGCAGGTCTATGGTTCGACCGAAACCTGCCCGGTAGCGGTCTATACCCGGCTTGGCGGCGATCTTTCGCGCACGGGCTCGACGGGCTTGCCCGGGCCGTGCTGCGAGGCTGTTGTGATCGACGACGCCGGCGCTGAATTGCCGCCGGATACAGTGGGTGAAATCGCGGTGCGCGGTCCCAACGTGTTCTTCGAATACTGGGGAAATGACGTCGCGACGCGAGAGGCTCTGCGCGATGGCTGGTTTCGCACCGGCGACATCGGTCGCCGCGACGCCGACGGCTATTTCTTCGTGCGCGACCGCAAGAAGAACATGATCATTTCCGGCGGCGAGAATATCTATCCGGCGGAAGTCGAGCGCGTACTGCTCGAGCATCCCGATGTGGCGGATTGCGGCGTCATCGGCCGGCCCGATCCGCGATGGGACGAGGTGCCGGTGGCTTACGTGATCCCGCGCGCGGGCTGCCGCGCCGACGCGGAGGCGCTGACGGCGCATGTGTCGGCGCAGCTCGCGCGCTTCAAGGTGCCGCGCGAGTTCATCTTCGTCGAAGACCTGCCGCGCACGGCGCTCGGCAAGGTGCAGCATTTCAGGCTGAAGCAAATGGCGACCAAAGAATGATCGCGTTAACCCACACCCGTCATGCCCGGCCTTGTGCCGGGCATCCACGTCATTCTTTCTTGCGAATTAGAAGACGTGGATGGCCGGGACGAGCCCGGACATGACGAGACAAATGCGCATCGCAGTGCTCGGCGGCGGCAATGGCTCCTTCGCGGCCGCGGGCGATTTTGCGCTGCAGGGTCATGACGTGCGACTGTGGCGGCGCGATGCCGATGCAGTGGCCGCGCATCGCGCCGCGGGTAGGCGCATCGTCGTCAAGGATGCGAACGGCCGCCATGAGGTGCAGCTTGCGTTGGTCACGACCGATATCGCCGAGGCGGTCCGCGACGCCGACCTGATCCTGTGCCCCGCGCCCGCCTTCGCGCAACACGACATCGCGGCCCAACTCGGGCCGCATCTGCGCGATGGGCAGGTGGTGTTCCTGCCGCCGGCGACCTTCGGCTCGGTGATCTTTGCCAAGGCCGCATATGACGCCGGCAACCGCGCATCAATCGCGTTCGCCGAAACCGGCACACTGCCGTGGCTGGCGCGCAAGCACGGCCCGTTCGAGGTCGCCATCACCATCCGCGCCAAACGGCTGCCGGTCGGCGTGTTTCCGCTCACGCGCGCCGGTCACGCGCTCGATATGACCGGACGCGCGTTCCCCGGTGTCATTGAACCCTGCGGCGACGCGCTGTCGGGCGCGCTGATGAATGCCGGGCCGATCATCCATCCGCCGCTGATCGTGATGAATGCCGGGCCGATTGGGCATTTCGAGCGCTGGGACATTCACAAGGAAGGTACACAGGCTTCTATCCGCCGCGTCACCGACGCGCTCGATGCCGAACGGATCGCGGTGCGCGAAGGATTCGGATACGGTGCGCCGCATTTTCCGCTGGCGCATCACTATGCAAGCGAAGGCGAGCAATGGATGTATGGCCGCGGCTCGCATGATCGCCTGACCGACTCCGGCGACTGGCGCGAGCGCATCGTGCTGACGGAACACCGCTACATGCTGGAAGACCTGCGCATGGGATTGTCGTTCCTTGTCTCGGTTGCCGAACTTGCCGGCGTCGATACGCCGCTGGCAAAATCGTTTCTCGCCATTGGCGGCGCGATCTGCGGTGAGGATTTTGGACGAGGCGGACGGACGCTGCAAAGCCTCGGGCTCGGCGATCTCGACCGGGACAACCTCCAGGCGCTGCTGCGCGAAGGATTTCGCCGATGACCTCCCGCCCTGCAATCGCCTGCCTCGGCGCCGGACGCATGGGTCGCGGCATCGCGGTAGCCTTCGCCTATGCCGGCCATCGCGTCACCATGATCGACGTCAAGCCGCGGTCCGTAGCGCGGTTCGCGACGCTTCAGGCCGGGGCGCTCGGTGAAATCCGCAAGACGCTGGCGAGCCTGGCAAGGTTCGGCTTGCTGACTGGGGATGACGCCAACGCCATCATCACCCGCGTTTCCGTAGTTCCTGCATCGGATATTGCCCACGCGCTTGCCGATGCCGCGATCGTGTTCGAAGGCGTGCCCGAGGTGGTCGATCTCAAGCGCGAAGTGCTGGCGGCGGCTTCGAAACTTGTCGGGCCCGACGTCATTATCGCCTCCACCACCTCGACCATTCTTGTCGACGATATCTCCAGCGCGGTCGAGCATCCCGCGCGTTTTCTCAACGTGCACTGGCTCAATCCGGCCTACCTGATCCCGCTGGTCGAGCTGTCGCCGGGCGCGCAAACCGATCCTGCGGTCACCGCGCGGGTCAAGGCGCTGCTGGAAGGAATCGGCAAGGTGCCCGTCGTGTGCGCCGCGACGCCCGGTTACATCGTGCCGCGAATCCAGGCGCTGGCGATGAACGAAGCCGCGCGCATGGTGGAGGAAGGCGTCGCCAGCCCGGAGGACATCGACAAGGCCATCAAATATGGTTTTGGATTCCGCTATGCGACCATGGGTCTGCTGGAGTTCATCGACTGGGGCGGCGGCGACATTCTTTATTACGCCAGCCGCTACCTCGAAGGCGCGCTGCACAGCGACCGCTACCGCGCGCCCGAGGTGATTTCGCGCAACATGGAACAGGGCCGCATCGGCATGCGCACCGGCGCGGGTTTTCTCGACTACGCCGGCATGGATATCGACGCCTTTCGCGAGCAGCGCCTCGCGGCGCTGGTGGATTTGCTGCGGCATTTTGGGCTGGCGCGGCCGCCGGTGCTCTAACAATTCGTCATGGCCGGGCATGACGAACTTGTTGGAGCGGTGCCTAACGGCGTCAGCCAAATACATCCTGCAGCACGCCCTCGCGCACCACGGCCGTGCCGTCGAGCTCGATGGTCGTACCCATCACCGGCAGGTCGAAATGCCCGGCGGTGTAACGCCCGGCGAATTCGTTGGCGCCGGTGGAAAACAGGAAGTTGCCGGCCACGGCGCGCAGTTCGGTGCCGTTGGTGTCGCGCTGGTCGTACATCGCCAGCGCTTCGTATCGCGCGGCCGGATTCATGCCGAAGCCGACATGCGATACCGCATAGGCTTCGCGGTCGCCCCACGCCGCGAGATAGCGGCGCATCAGTTCGGCGTCGGTGCCCTCGCCCGCAAGCTCGGTGACATAGTCGTTCGTCAGCGTCATCCGGACCGGTGAGCTCAGATAGCGCTTGAAGGTGAGGTTGATGTCGCCCGCGGCCATTACCAGCGTGCCGTTGACCGTATTGCTTTTCGGAAAGCTCACCACGATGCCGCCCGGCCAATGCGCCAGCGTGCCCGGCTTGTCGGTCCAGCCCCAGACGCCGACCGTCGAAGCGCCGGCCATGTCGATATCGAGATCGGTGCCGGCCTTCGAGGTCACATGCATGCGTTTGGTCCCGCGCAGCATCTTCGCTGCCGCGCGCACGCGTTTCTCCAACGCAGCGTCGGGACGCATGCGCTCCAGCGCTTCGGGATGCTCGTTGGAAATCACCAGAATGCGCGCGCCGGCTTTCAGGATTTCCGGCGTCTCCACCGCATGCATCAGTCCCTCGATGGTACAGTCGACCACGAAGCCGGCGTGCTGCAGCGCGCTCACCACCGGCGCGAGCCGCTGGATCGCCTCGGAGGCGCCGGTGGAGCGCACCGGCACGATCTGTGTATTGCGCGGCGTCGGCACGATGATGTGAAACGGCCTTGCGCCGATGCGCAGCAGCGCCAGTTCGGCGATGTGGACGTTGAGCGCGCGCGATTGCGTCTCCGAAAGAACCGCTGCGGTGTCGCCGGGCTTGACCGCGCAGCGCTCGAAAATCTCGTAGAACGCGTCGATCCATTTTGCCTCGATGCGGTCCGAAAGCATGCGTGTCTCCGTTTACATAATCCGCAGGTGCGGGCAGCCTTTTCACCCTCCCCTGGAGGGGGAGGGTCGGCAAGCATCGCCAGATGCGAGACGGGGTGGGGTGATAGTCTCCGTTCCGGACACCGCTCGCAGGGAGAGACTTTCACCCCACCCCGCCGCGAATTTCATTCGCGGCGACCCTCCCCTCCAGGGAAGAACACCGTTACTTCATCGGCGCGACGATCGTCGGGTGCTTGAACTGCGCCACGTCCATTTTCTTTGGCAGCATCCCGGTCTCGGCATAGGTGTCGAGCATGGTCTGGATCGCCGGGAAGTTCGGCGCGGCGCCGGGGTCGCGGCCGAAATCATTGTCCTTGAGCAGATAGGTTTCGAGCACCGGGATCGGCGCCTTCATCACCTCGTTCACGACCTTCAGCGTCTCGTCGCGATTTTCCAGCGCCTTCTTCATGCCAAGGGTAACGTCGCGGACATAGGCTTTGGCTACTTCAGGGTTCTGGTCGACAAAAGCCGCGCGGCACGCCTCGAGAATGTGGACGATGTTCTTTTGCTGCTCGGACAGCGAGAACAGTTTTCGCGTTCCGCCCTTGGCTTCCGCGCGCGCGGCAAACGGCTGGTTCATGACCGCGGAATCGACGCGGCCCGAACGTAACGCATCCTCCGACAGCGAGAAGCCGATCTCGACCAGCTTGATGTCCTTCTCCGGATCGACGCCGTTCTGCTTCAGCAGGATCGCCATCGGCCCGTAGATGCCGGAGCCAAGCGTATTGATCGACAGCGTCTTGCCCTTGAGGTCCGCGATGGTCTTGATCGGCGAATCATCCTTGACCGCCCAGTACACCGAGAACCCGCCCGGCTTTTCGAACACGTGCTGGGCTACAATGTACGCTTTGAGGTTGCCGTTAACCGCGCCCTGCGCCAATGCGAGCGGCGACTGCGTGGCGCAGTCCAGCGCGCCGGCCGCCAGCGCCTGCGTCATCGGCGCCGTGCCCTGGAATTGCACCCATTCGATGTTGTAGGTCTTGCCGATGTCCGGGAATTCCGCGGGCCGCTTCATCATCCAGTATTTGGACTCTTCCGCCGGAATGGTCCAGCCGACGCGGATGGTCTGCTGCGCGAAGGCCTGCGTAGCGCCCGCCATTGCGCATAGTGCCCATGCCGCCGCCATGCCGCGCTTGAACGGGTTTCCCGTCATCCTAAATCCCCTGTATCCGGACTCGTTCGACGAACGTCTCGCTGGAAATTGACCGAAAGCAACTGTTTCATGCCTCAAATGCGCGCGCAATACGCTTTCCGGTGCGGTATATAGGCTTGGTCGGCGCCGCGCCGTCAGGAATGATCACCCATGAGCAATGACTTCTTCTCGGGCCTCATCACCTCAATTTCCGAGCGAGGCCGCACGCTATGGCGCCGTGCGGAGCAAACCGACGCCGGGCAGGATGCATCTGATCTGATCGAATTGTGCGAGGGGCTGTTGTCCGGCCGCGGCGAAGCATCCGGTACCGCGATCGCGCGCGAGGTGCTGGACCGCTATCACGATCTCGATGAAGCCGGCCGCATCTCGTTCTTCGAGACGCTGGCGCATGCTTACGGACCTGATCAGGAAAAGCTGCAGCGCGCGATCGATGCCTGGCGCGCGCGGCCGACCGGCGACGGCGCCAGCGATCTGCATTTCGCGTCCGAACCGCGGCGGCAGGAATTGTTCCGCCGCCTCAACCGCGCGCCGGGCGGCACCGGCGAACTGGTGGCGCTGCGCGCCGATCTGCTCGACGTCAAGGACGGCCGCGACGACCTTGCCGCGCTCGACCGCGATGTCGTGCATCTGCTGTCATCCTGGTTCAATCGGGGGTTTCTCGTGCTGCGCAAGATCGACTGGTCGACGCCCGCCATCGTTCTGGAAAAGATCATCCGCTACGAGGCGGTGCATGAGATCCGCGACTGGGACGACCTGCGCCGCCGGATCGATCCGGTCGACCGCCGCTGCTACGGGTTTTTCCATCCGGCGCTGATCGATGAGCCGCTGATCTTCGTCGAGGTCGCGCTGACCGAATCGATCCCCGGCGCCATCGCGCCGCTGCTCGCCGAGGACCGGCAACTGGTGCCGATCGACCGCGCGCGCACCGCGGTATTTTATTCGATCTCGAACTGCCAGCGCGGACTCGGCGGAATTACGTTTGGCAACTTCCTGATCAAGCAGGTAGTGGAAGAACTGCGGCGCGAACTGCCGAAGCTGGACAACTTTGTCACCCTCTCGCCGGTGCCGGGATTGATGCCATGGCTGAAGAGCGCCGACGATCTGCCGCTGTCCGAGGAAGACCGGCTGCTGCTCGAAAAGCTGGAGTCGCCCGACTGGGTCGACGATCCCGCGTTAGCGGCGCAGTTGCGCTCGGTGCTTGAGCCGCTGGCGGCGTATTATTTTCTCAAGGCGCGCACCTCGAAAGGCCGGCTGATCGATCCGGTGGCGCGGTTTCATCTCGGCAATGGCGCGCGGCTGGAACGGATCGACTGGCTTGGCGACGTCTCGCCGAAGGGCCTTCGCGAGTCCGCCGGCATCATGGTCAATTACCTCTACGATCTCGACGACATCGAAAAGAACCACGAGGCCTATGCAAACAAGGACGAGATCGCCGCGTCGGGTGCGGTGAAGAAGTTGCTCAAGAGCGAGGGCCGGCGGCTGCTCGACATGCGGCTGTCATAAACTTCGTACGCAAGGCCTACGCGTCCAGCGATCGGCATTGACTGCGCCAACCGGAACCTGGCCGTTGACGATTGCCTGAACCTGGCGAACGGTCTCCAGCGACTGACTCTCGATCGCGGGCGGGGTCAGGCCACCGATATGCGGCGTGGCAATGACATTGGACAGCGCCGCCAATTCCGTGCTCGGCATTTGGTCGCGGGCGCGGCCGACGTCCATCGCAGCACCGGCGATGCGGTTCTCGCGCAGCGCGTTCGCCAATGCGGTCTCATCGACCAGATTGCCGCGCGACAGGTTGATAAAGAACGCGTGCGGGCGCATCCGCGCCAGCGCCGCCTGCCCGATCAAATTCTCGGTCTGCTCGTTCGCCACCGCGAGACACACGACGTAGTCGGAATGCTCAAGGAGATTGTCGAGCGGCACGTGCTTTATCTCGGGGTCGTTGACGGTCGCGAATGGATCGGTCACCAGAACATCCATGCCCAGCGCTTTCGCGATCGTTGCAAGATATCTGCCAATGCTGCCGTAGCCGACGATGCCGAGCCGGTTGCCGGCAAGCTGCCGGCCCATCAAGACCTCCGGCGCACGGCCGGCATGATAGTCCGTGACGGCACGCGAAATTCCGCGTGACAGGTCCACAAGATAGCCGATCGCGAGTTCGGCCACGGATAGCACGAAGCCTGGCCCGGCGCGCGTCACCAGCACACCCTCCGCGCTTGCTGCTTCGACATCGATGTTGCGGATATCGACCGCGCAACGCACGAAGGCGCGCAGCTTCGGAAGCTGCGGAAAAATCTCGCCCGGCCCTTCGGTCAACCGGTCGGCGACGATGAGCTCGACATCGCGCGCCGCATCGATCAGATCCGCGGCGTCCAGCGCCTCGTCGGCCTCATGCAGGACGACCTCAGCTACGGCCTGCAGGCCGGCCAGGCTGCGCTCGCCATAATACTGGCGGCGGGACTGAGGCGTATGGGTAAGCAGGACTTTCATTGTTGACGAAACCTAGTAACCGAAAGCGCGCGGCAGCGCGGTACTGATGCCGGGAATGAACGCAATCACCAGCAGGCACAGGAACAGCAGGCCCAGATAGCCCATGATCGGCTTGACCGTCTGTTCGATCGGCACGTTGCCGATCAGGCAGGCGCCGTAAAGCCCAAGGCCAAGCGGCGGTGCGAACAGGCCGAGGCCCATCGAAATCACCAGCACCACGCCGAAATGTAACGGGTCGATGCCGAGTTTGACCGCGACCGGCAGCAACAGCGGGCCGAAGATAATGAGCGCCGCCGCGCCTTCGAGCACCGAGCCCATCACGATCAGCACCAATATCGACAGCAGCATGAACATCCATGTGCCGTGCGTGCCCGACAGCGACAGCATGATGTCGCCCACGGCATGCGGCACCTGCTGCAGCGTCAGGATGAAGGCGAGCGATTGCGCCGCGGCGACGATGAACAGGACGAGGCCGGACCGCGTCGCGGCTTGCACGAAGCTGTGGGTCAGGGTCTTGAAGCTGAGTTCGCGGAACACCACGCTGCCGACCACGATGGCATAGACCACCGCGAATGCCGAGATTTCCGTAGCCGTCGCAAATCCGCTTTTGAAGCCGGCGAAGATCATGAAGATCAGCCCGAACGACGCGATCGCCCCGCTCCAGAGGCCCGACATCGGAATCTTCGATTCGGTTTCGGCTGCTGCGGCCGGGCGTTTGCCGAACACGATCGACACCGCGATCAACGCCAGCGCCATCAGGCCCGCCGGCAGAAGTCCCGCGACGAACAAGCCGCCGATCGAGAGATTGGCGACGAAGCCGAGGATGATCAGGTTGATGCAGGGCGGAATGGTTTCAGCCATCACGGCGGAAGCCGCCAGCAAGGCGACGGCGCTGCCCGGATTTTGTCTGGAGCGGCGCGCCGCAGGAATCAGCACCGACCCGACGGCGGCGACGTCGGCCATCTTGGAGCCGGAAATGCCGGAGAACAGCACCATCGACGTCACCATGACGACGTTCAGGCCGCCGCGCATGCGTCCGACCCCGCGCTGCAATAGCTCGATCAGGCGAACCGACATGCCGTTGGCTTCCATCAGATAGCCGACCAGGATAAAGAACGGGATCGCCAGCAGAACGAAATTGTCGATGCCGCGCGCCATCTGCTGCGCGAAGATCACGCCGGGCAAGGAGCCTTCCACCCAGATGAATGTCAGGGCCGCCAGCGCCAGCGCAAAGCCGATCGGCAGCCCGCCGAACAAAGTGACGAAGAATCCGATCAGCATCAGCGTTCCGGATGAAGGCACCGAAGCCGGCGCCACGAAATCCCATGCCAGATAGAGGCTGACGATCATACCGGTCGCAATAACGCCGGCGACCGCGTCGCGGATCTGACGTCGGCAGAAAAGATCGACCGCGAAAATCGTCATGAACAGCGCGCCGGCGCCCATCGGATAAAACGTCAGTTCCAGCGGCAGCCCGGAGCCGGAAGTCTGCCCGGTGGTGAGCCAGCCGAGTTTTATGGCGTTGAATGCGACATAGCCTGAAATAATGGCCACGAGCAGCGCGCCGATGGCGTCGATGACGCGCCGCGGGCCGGGCGGCAGCATGTCGATGAAAAACGCCACGCCGAGATTCTCGCTGCGGGCAAGCGCGCTGGCGGCGCCGAAGAAGCTCGATCCGACCATCAGGCCGCGCGCGACATCGTCGGCCCATTCGACCGGCGCGTTGAACAGGAAGCGCAGCAGCACGGAACCGCAGACGACCAGAAGGTCGGCTGCGAGAAGGATCGCCGCCGCGGCGTCGCTGAGGATGAGCAACGCGGCGATGCTGCGATGGCCACCGCTTGAGTCATTCTCCGTCATGGTCGGGCTGGTCCCGGCCATCCGGGTCTTTTCCGCTTTGAGGAGCATAACGGTCAGACTGTCACGCTTGCGTCGCGCGGATCGCGTCCACCACGGGCTTCGCCTCGGGGCGGGCCCTGATGAAATTGTCGGTTTGCGGCAGCACGCGCTTGCGGAAAGCTTCCTTGTCGCACTCAACCACCGTAACGCCCTTCTCCACCAGCAGCGCCAGCGCCTCCTTCTCGACCGACAGGCCGTGCGCGCGAGTGTCGGCGCCGGCCTTCCTGGCCGCATCGAGAAAACCCTCGCGCAATTTCGGGTCCATGCGGTTGAATGTCGCGTCGCTGAAATACGTCGCCAGCGGCGAGAAGATATGCTGCGTCAGCGCGTAGTGCTTCGAGGTTTCGTAGAACTTGCTGGCGAGGATGGTCGGTGGATCATGTTCGAGCCCGTCAAGCACGCCGGCCTGCAGCGCGGTATAGATTTCGCCGAACGCCAGCGGCGTCGCGGCGGCGCCCATCAAACGAAGACACTCCGTGATGATCGGATTGGGCAGCGTCCTGATCTTGAGGCCGGCCAGATCTTCCGGCGACTTCACGGGCTTTTTCGCAAGCACGCTGCGGGCGCCGAAATTATACGCCCAGGAGATGACGCGGATATTGGCGCCCTTCAGCAGCGCGTCCTCGATCGGCTTCGAAGCGCCGGCGTCGAAGGCTTTTGTCTGCTGCTGATAGCTCGAAAACAGGTAGCCGAGGTCGAAGGTCCCGACCAGCGGCACCAGATTAGCCGAGATAGACGAGCCTGACACCATCAGGTCGATCACGCCGAGCTTGACGGAATTGATGACGTCGATTTCCTGGCCGAGTTGGTTGTCGGGGAAGAAGGTAACCTCGATCTGCTCGCCGAGACCGTTACCCTTCAGGTTCTTGACCAGATTGTCGTAGTAGACGCGGCCGTTGGCGTATTTGGGATCGTTCGGAAGCGAGGAAGAGCATTTGAATTTTATCGTCGCAGCTTGCGCGCGCCCGACGATGGAGGGCGCTAGAGCGAGCCAGGCGGCTGTTGCCTTCGTCGATTTGAGAAGCGCGCGCCGGCTGACTGTCTTCATGGTTTTTCTTCCTCCGGAGCGTTATTCTTGCCGCTGTTGGCGTCGCGGTTTTATCTCTGACAAAATGTAGGGCTAAACAGAAGCCACTTGCAAATACAAAAAGGCGGCCATGTCGGCCGCCTTTCTTCATCGCGATCAGATCTCGTCAGTAGCACGGATACCAGCGGCCGTCCGGGCCACGATAGGTGGCGCCGGGCTGCGGACCGCAGGTGCTACGGTAATCGTAGACTTCATCGGGACCGGCATAATAGGCATTGGCGTCATAGGCGCCGCCGCGGAACGGCGCGGAAGCAAGCGCGCCGGCTGTGCCGATGGCTCCGCCAATGACACCTGCCGCGACATCGCCCGGCCAGAAGCCGGAGCGGCCGTAACGGTAATTATAATTGTAATCGTTGGCCCAGGGATGGGCCTGCGCGTAGGCGCCGGGTTCCTGCATCACCTGTTGCGCCACGGCCGGCGTTGCAATTGCGGCAGACAAAAGTGCTGCCGCGCCAAGAAGTTTTAGTCGTGTCATCGGGGTCTCTCCAAAAAGGATATGGAGACAAAACCGCCGGCAGCAGCAGAGGTTCCGATTTCATTCGGGCGCGGCTTCACACCCATGTGAGGCGCTGGACTGGCAAACTCACACTTCCGGAAACCCGCGCAGCAAATAACTCCGCAGGCCGTGCAACAATCCGTTGAGGATCAATCCCAGCAGCGAAATGGTGATCAGCGGCACGAACATGTCCACGGTCTGGAAGGTTCGCGCGGCGGCGACTAGAAGATGGCCGAGCCCGTCGGTCGAGGTGATCATCTCGGCCAGAAACACCACGATGCAGGAAATGACGAGGCCGATGCGGCAGCCGGTCAGGATCGACGGCATCGCCGCCGGCAGCACCACCTTGAACAGGATCTGGCGGCGCGGCGTTCCGGCCGCCATCGCCGACCAGATCAGCTTTTGCTCGACCATCGACGCGCCATAATAGGTCGACAGCAAAATCGGAAACAGCGCGTCGGCGGCAACCAGCGTGATCTTCGAGGCATGGTCGAATCCGAGCAGCAGCAGCAGCGCCGGATACAGCGCCACCTTCGGCACCGGCGCCAGCACCCGCACCACCGGCTTGACCACCGCATTGACGGCCGGATTGACCGCAGCGGCAAGGCCAATGCCGACGCCGAGCACCACGGCGATCGAGAATCCGGCAAACAGCCGGATCAACGTGGCGCCGATCTCATGCAGGAAACCGCTGGTCACGAGTTGCTGCGCCAGACGCACGAACACCAGCCCGGGCGGCGGCAGCAGCGACACCGGCGCATAGCCGAACGTTATCAGCGCCTGCCACAGCGCGATTACCATCGCGATCGGCGCGATACCCAGCAGGACATCGGCAGAGAGCGCGCGTGCGTTCATGAGAAACTCAAGGGAATATCGAAGCGCGGCTCGGACCATTTTACCAGCGCGCCGCGCAATCTTTCAAAGGCAGCGTCGAGAATGATGCCCATGGCGCCGATGATGATGATCATCGCGAACACGGTGTCGTACTGCGCCATGTCGAGCGCATTGAACAGGATGTTTCCGGCACCCGACTGCCGCGCGATCATCTCGCTGGTCACCATGGTGATCAGCGCCAGCACCAGTCCGGTGCGGCAGCCGGTGAGGATTTCAGGCAGCGCTGCCGGCAGCACGATGCGCAGCATACGTTGCGGCGCGGACAGTCCCATCGCGGCACCCGACCACAGCATCTTCTCCTCGACCGCCCTGGCGCCCTGAAAACTGTGATAGATGATCGGCAGGCTGACGCCGAGAAAGATCACCAGCGTCTTCGAGACGTCGCCGACCCCGAGCCAGAGCATGATCACCGGCATCAGCGCCGCCTTCGGCACCGGATAGATCACCATCAGCAGCGGATTGAAGAACGACGCCACGGCGCGGCTGCGCCCCATCATCAGCCCCAGCGGAATCGCAAGAATAACCGCGAGGCTGAGACCGATCGCCATGCGGCGCAGCGAGGCGAGAATGTTGATGAGATCGCCGCGGTCGGTCAGGATCGCCGGGACCGCGCGGATCGCCTCCAGCGCCGACGGAAAGCTGTCGGTATTCAGGATCAGCGCCGCGATCTGCCAGATCCCGAGCAGCCCGGCAACGGCGAGCAGCGGCGCCGACCTTGAGACGAGTGCGCGCGAGGCGATCATGGATGCAGCTCGTCGATGCCGGTATCGTCGATCAGGCGCTCGATATCGACGATGTATTTCTGATAGCGCGGATCGAGCAGCAGTTCGGCGCGGCGGCGCGGGCGCGGCAGGTCGATCTCGACGATCTGCTTGATGCGGCCGGGCGCACGCGTCATCACCACGACCTTGTCCGACAGGAACACGGCTTCGTCGACCGAATGGGTGACGAACAGCACCGTCTTGCGGTCGCGTTCCCAGATGTTGAGCAGATCGTTCTGCAGCCGGGTGCGGGTATGCGCGTCCAGCGCGCCGAACGGCTCGTCCATCAGCAGCACTGCCGGCTTGTACGCCAGCGTGCGCGCGATCGCCACGCGCTGTTTCATGCCGCCGGACAGTTCCTTGGGGTAGAAATTCTCAAATCCCTTGAGGCCGACCATCTCGATCAGACGCCGGCTCTGCGCTTCCGCCTCGGCGCGCTTCACGCCCTGCTGAAGCAGGCCGTACATCACGTTGCCCATCACGTTCTTCCAGGGAAACAGCGCGAATTCCTGAAACACCGGGCCGCGATCGGGGCCGGGACCGGTGATCGCCCTGCCTTTCACTTTCGCGACGCCCTCGGTCGGATTGACAAAGCCGCCGACGATATAAAGCAGCGTCGACTTGCCGCACCCTGATGGTCCGAGGATGGAGACGAAGGCGCCGTCCTCGATAACAAGCGAAATATCCGAAATCGCGAGATGGCTCTGCCGGCCGGAGGTCTGGAAGGTTTGCGACACATGATCGATCTCGATCATCGCGGCCGCATGCCGGCGCCCGGACTCGGTGTTCGCTTCAGGCCGCAACGGCAGCACGTTCATTCAGGCTCTCTATTCAACAATTCGGGCCGACCATAGCGGCTCGATAGGGCTGGTACAGCAAAAAATGACGCGTCGTCCCCGCGCAGGCGGGGACCCATAACCACCGATGGTTATTGTTTGGCACTTTGTTTCCGCAGGTTGCTGACACCTTCCGCGTCATTGACGACCGAGGGTATGGGTCCCCACCTGCGCGGGGACGACGTTGAGAGGGCGGCGTCCTATCTCACGACGCCAGCGCCTTCATCTCCTTGTACAGATCGGCCTTCCCCTCAAACCCGATGCCCGGCAAATCCGGCATAACGATGTCGCCGTTCTCGACCCGCACGCCGTCCGGGAAGCCGCCGTAGGGCTGAAACAGGTCGGGATAGCTTTCGTTGCCGCCGAGGCCGAGGCCCGCCGCGATATTGAGCGACATCTGGTGCCCGCCATGCGGAACGCAGCGGCTCGGCGACCAGCCATAGGTGTGCAGCACCGCAAGCGTGCGCTGATATTCGCACAGCCCGTACGACAGCGCGCAGTCGAACTGCAGCCAGTCGCGGTCGGGCCGCATCCCGCCGTAGCGAATGAGGTTGCGAGCGTCCTGATGGCTGAACAGGTTTTCGCCCGTCGCCATCGGCCCCGGGTAAAATTCCGCGAGCGCCGCCTGCAGCGCGAAATCCAATGGATCGCCGACCTCCTCGTACCAGAACAGCGGATAGTCGCGCAGCATTTTGGCGTAAGCGATGCCGGTTTCGAGATCGAAGCGGCCGTTGGCATCGACCGCGAGTTGCGCCTGGCTGCCGATCTCCTTCAACACGGCTTCGATGCGTATGCGATCTTCCTCGATCGCCGCGCCGCCAATTTTCATCTTCACGACATTGTAGCCGCGATCGAGATAGCCGCGCATTTCACCGCGCAATGCCGACAGATCCTTGCCTGGGTAATAGTAGCCGCCGGCCGCATAGACGAACACGCGCGGGTTCGCGGTCCTGCCATGGCGTTCGGCCAGCAGGCGGAACAGCGGCTTGCCGGCAATCTTGGCCACCGCGTCCCACACCGCCATGTCGATGGTGCCGACCGCGACCGAGCGTTCGCCATGACCGCCCGGCTTTTCGTTCGACATCAGCGTCGCCCAGATTTTATCCGGATCGAAATTGCCGCCGTCGTCGTCCAGCAGCGTCTTCGGATCGGCTTCCAGCAGCCGCGGTGCAAAGCGCTCGCGGATCAAGCCACCCTGCCCGTAGCGGCCATTGGAATTGAAGCCGTAACCGACCACGGTCCTGCCGTCGCGCACCACGTCGGTGACGACGGCAACCAGGCTGGTCGTCATCTTGGTGAAGTCGATATAGGCGTTGCGAATTGGTGACGAGATCGGTTTTGTAACTTCGCGGACATCGACAATGCGGACGGACATGGCGGTTGGCCTTTTGCTTACTTCGTCATGGCCGGGCTTGTCCCGGCCATCCACGTCTTTCTTGCTGTGCCACTGTCAAGGCGTGGATGCCCGCGACATATGCGCGAAGACGCGCTTCGCGCTTTAGCGCGGGCATGACGGGAATTTACTTGTCGCGAAAATATGGCTCGACCGGGCCGTGAACCTTGATCGTCAGCGGATTTCCGTAGCGGTCCTTGGCCGCGCCCGCGGTTACGCGGACCCAGCCTTCACTGACGCAATATTCCTCGACGTTGGTCTTCTCGATGCCCTTGAAGCGAATGCCGACATCGCGCGCGAGTACATCGGCATTGTAGTAAGGACTTTTCGGATCGGTCGACAGCCGGTCCGGCAGTTGACCGGCGATCGCTTCATTCTTCTCGTTCATAGCAGCGCCTCGATTTCTCTTGTCAGACTTTCAGGCCTTGCAGTCGGCGCATGCCGCGCGGTGACCTTGCCAGAACGATCGACCAGGAATTTGGTGAAATTCCATTTGATCGACGGGCCGAGCAGCCCCGACTTCTGGTTCTTCAGATATTTGAACAGCGGATGCGCGTTGTCGCCGTTGACGTCGATCTTGGCAAACATCGGGAATGTGATGGCATAATTGCTGGTACAGAACTGCTCGATCTGCGCGGCATTGCCGGGCTCCTGGCCTCCGAACTGGTTGCACGGAAATCCGAGCACCGCAAAGCCGCGCGGCGCCAGTTCCTGGTGCAGCGCCTCGAGGCCCTTGTATTGCGGCGTGAACCCGCAGGCGCTGGCGGTGTTGACGATCAGCAGAACCCGTCCCTCGAACTGCTTCAAGGAAATCTCGTCGCCGGCAAGCGCCTTGGCCGAGAAATCATAAATGCCAGCCATGGTCGTTCTTTCGCCCAGTTAGGGACTGCGTTTAGCCAACGGGATCGACTGGTGTCGATGGTGTTCCCCCGGTCTCGATCGCCTCACCTGCGAGCAGGCACAGATCCTCGCGGTAGCGTCCGGAAACGATCTGGACGCCGACTGGCACGCGCCCGACCAGTCCGGTGGAGACCGTTAGCCCAGGCAACCCCATGAAGGGAATGCCGATCTGCGGCATCTGCGCGCGCCATACCCGCGCGAACGACGCCTCGTCGCGAACATCAAGGCCATCGGGAAACGGCAGTTCGCCGGAGACCGGCATCAGCATTACGGCATAGGACTCGAAGAAGAGCTGCCATTGGCGCGTCAGGGTCGCCCGCCGCATCAGCGTCTTCGAGAACGAATCCGCGTCGAATGGAAAAACCCTGGGCTTGTTGCCGCGCAGACAGGCCAGCGCGCCGGGATCGCCTTCGCGTTCGGCGGCTTCCAGTTGCGCTTCATAGCCATCGCCGAGCCACAGTTTTGTTTGCAGCTCCGCGGCTTCGCGCAACGGCGGGGTATTTTCGATTTCCTCGACCGTCCATCCCGCGCGTTCCAGCCGCTTGCCGGCGTCGGCGACGGCTGCCTTCACCTCGGCCGCAATCTCTAGCCCGTCGGGAGAAAAACACAGCGCGGCCCGCTTCGATCTGGGCTGTCCCTCAAGCGGCGCCGGCACCCACCACGGGTCGCGCACGTCCTGTTGCGACATTGCGGCAAGCGCGATCCGGAGATCGCCAATGCTGCGCGCCAGCGGACCGGACACCGCCGATATCTGCGGCCCGATCGTGCGTTCCGGCAGCGACGCATTGAAGGCAGCGACGCGGCCCAGCGTCGGCCGCAGGCCATGCACGCCGCAGGCATAGGCGGGATAGCGGATCGAGCCGGCGATATCGGTGCCATGTGCGATGTGCCCGATACCCGCGGCGACCGCCGCCCCGGCGCCGCCGGACGAACCTCCCGGCGTGATTCCGGGATCGCGCGGGTTCTTGGTGTCGCCATGAATGAGATTGGTGGTGAACCAGCGATAGGAAAACGCCGAGCAATTGGTGCGCCCGAGAATCACAGCACCTGCCTTGCGCAGATTGTCGATCACTGGACTGTTGGTCCTGGCGACGACGTCGCGTTGAAGTTTCAGGCCGTTGGTGGTGGCAAAGCCTTGCTGGTCGATGTTGACCTTGACAGTAACCGGCACGCCTGCCAGCGCGCCAGCGTCTTCGCCGCGCGCAATCGCCGCATCGATGCGCCCTGCCTGCGCCAGCACATCTTCGGGCCGGTGATCGACGACGGCGTTGATCGCAGGATTAACCGCATCCAGCCGCGCCAGCGCCGCTGACGCCGCTTCCTTCGCCGAGACTTTTTTGGCGCGAATGAGCGAGGCGAGGTCGGCGGCGGAAAGACGCCAGAGATCTTGCATGGGAAACTCCGTTCAACGCGCGTCTTGTAGCGCTGCCGCGAGGTTAGCGCTAGCGGCGGCTCTCAGCGCAGCAGCCGCACGTTCTTCACCTCTCCCCGCCTGCGGGGAGAGGGAGAACCCTAGCGCACCCGGGCGATGTAATAGGCGAGATCGGCGATCTGCGCTGTCGTGACCGGCCCCATCACGTCGGCCATGCTGCCGTCATAGCCGTGGCGGCTGTTGTCCTTGTACTCGCCGAGCGTCTTGGCGAGGTAATCCTCGCGCTGGTTGGCGATGCGCGGGACGTTGTCCTTGCCGGAAAAGTCTGGGTTGTGGCAGGAGTTGCAGCGATGCTGCTGCGCCAGCGCCTGCGCGCGCGCCATCCGCGCCGGATCGCCGGCGTCGGCCGGCGCCGCAGGCTTCGGCAGTTTGGCGAGAAAATCGGAAAAGGTACGGAGGTCGTCGTCGCTGAGCGATTTTGCCATCTCGTTCATGGGCTCGAACACACGAAGCTTTTCGCGAAACATGAACAGCTGGATCAGCGCGTAGGGCGCCTGCTGCGCGCCGAGCGAGGGCGTGTTCTCGGTTTCGGACTGGCCCTTCTCGCCATGGCAGGCAAGGCAAGGCGCAATGCGGTCCTGAAGCGTCTCGGCGTTTGCCGACGCTGCAATAAAAACAAACGCAAGCGCCATTATTGTTTTTTGCATCGGCCTGTCCCCGGCGATTTTTCGTCATCCCGGGGCGATGCGAAGCATCGAACCCGGAATCGCGAGATTCCGGGTCTGGTGCTAACGCACCAGCCCGGAATGACAGCCTCTTACTGCGCCGCGACTTTTGGCTTGCCGTAGGTGACGCGGTACACCGCGCCGTTCCAGTCGTCGGAAACCAGCAGCGAACCGTCCTTCATCTGCATCACGTCCACCGGCCGGCCGACGTACTTGTTGTCTTCCAGAAAGCCGGTGATGAACGGCTCCATCGACTTCATGGTGCCGTCCTTGTTCAGCTTGACGACGACGACGTCACCGCCCTCTTTCTTGGACTTGTTCCACGAGCCGTGCCGCGCCACGATGATGGCATTCTTGTAGGCTTTGGGGAACATGTTGCCGGTGTAGAAGCGCATGCCGAGCGCCGCCGTATGCGGACCCATTAGGCCGACCGGCGCCGTATAATCCTTGCAGTTCTTACCCCAGCCGAGTTCCTGATCGATGATATTGCCCTGCCAACAATAGGGCGCACCGAAATGCTCGCCGACCTTGGTAACGCGATTGAGTTCGTCCTCGGGCACGCTCTCCGAGAGCCAGTCGCGGCCGTTGTCGGTGAAGTAAAGCTGCTTGGTCTCCGGATTCCAGTCGAACCCAACCGTGTTGCGAACGCCGACCGCGACCACTTCGGCGCCGCTGCCGTCGAGATTGATACGGCGGATCTGGCCGTGTGCGTCGTCATGCAGCACGTTGTTGCCGGGCTGACCGACCGGAACATACAGCTTGTTATCCGGCCCGATCGCTATGAACTTCCAGCCGTGGGCTTCGTCCTTGGGCAGATTGTCGTAGATCATGGTCGGCTTCGGCGAATTGTCGAGATTGTCCTCGACCTTGTCGATCTTGGAGACCTTCGAAAGTTCGGCGATGTAAAGCGTGCCGTTCTTAAACGCGACGCCGTTCGGCCGATAAAGGCCTGACGCGAGAGTCTTGACCGATCGCTTGCCGTCCTTGTTGGAGATCGCATAGACGTTGCCGACGAGGCGGGTGCCGACGAACACCGTGCCCTTGTCGCCTTCGGCCATCGAACGCGCGTTCGCCATGCCGGCCGCATAGACCTCGATATTGAAGCCGGGCGGCAGCTTGAGCTTCGCGGTCGGAAGCTTGTCCGCGGCGGCTGCGATGGGAGGTGGCGCGACCGGCGCAAGTTTTGCGGCGGCTTCATTGTCCGGACGTCCGATCAGCGGCGAACCGGGTGGCAGCGGAGCTGCGGCGGCGGGCGCCGCGGTTGGCGCGGGCGCGGCGGCAGGGGCCGGCGCGGCCGGCTGCTGCGCGGCGGCGCCGAGCGTAAATGCACTGAGAAAAGCACCCGCGAGCAAAGCGCGGCGTGCGGTCGAGTAGATCATTTGAATCCTCCCTTGAGTGGAAGTCCTTATCCGCGCCCCAGCGAGCGGCGGCGGCCTTCCTGAACCGCAGTCTCCAATATTTTACCGCCGGTGTGCAATCGGAAACATCATTGCCGTTTAACAATGATGCGGCAGGAATAGCCGCGCCCCGGCGGTGTTGCGCGCAACGGCGAAGGCTATTGGAAAATATCCGATCAGTGTTTGGTCTCGGAATTCTCCGAGCCGTCGATGATCGCTTCGGTAAAGGGAAATTCCAGCACGATCTCCCCGTCATCGTCGGTCACTTCCAGAATCGCGTTGAGCAGGCTTGCCTGCCCGCCTTCCGTTTTCAGGATTTCCCGGATCGTTGTCCGCGCCACATTCCATGCATGATCGGGATCGCGCAGTTCCTCTCCTTCCGGGTCGAGGATCAGTTCGTTGCCGATACGCGTGTTGAAGAAGTATCGCGGCATGGACGGAAATCACGTCGGTTGGCCGTTGCGGCGGGCGGGCGGCAACATGTCACAAGTTCTTTATTGGGTATTCGCCCCGCCGGCCGAGGCGGGGCATCCCCGGTGTTTCACGCCGGCCCGACAGAAGCCATTGATCCGCCATCCCTTTATCTCCATCGGCGCGAGATTCTTGCTCATTTATTTTGCACTGCAGCACGGAACCGCCCAAAAATAATTCACTAGCGAACTTTTATAACCGCACTACTTTATATGGGAGGGCGAAAATCGTCCCCCACGGGAAGGAGACCTGTAATGTCCTGGAAGACACCAAAGATTGTCGAAGTGCCGGTTGGCATGGAAATCAACATGTACGCCTGCGCGGCCCGCAAATAAGCGCTCGCGAGAGTTCTGCATTTCGACGGAGGTGGACCGCGCCGTGTGATGTCATTCCTGATCGGGGATGACGCACAAACGGGTGCGGCTGCCTCCGAAATGCTGAGGGTCCCCCGGAGACGAGTCATGCTTCGCATCGTCGTTCTGGGAGCTGCGGCGGGCGGCGGCGTCCCGCAATGGAATTGCGGTTGCCCGGTCTGCAGGGCGGCGCGGACCGAGCATCCCGAGCTTCAAAGCACACAGGCATCGATCGCATTCAGTGCCGACGATGAACACTGGTTCCTGATCAATGCCTCGCCGGATTTGCGCCAGCAATTGACCGCGACGCCACGGCTTCATCCGAAATCAGGACACCTGCGTCACAGCCCGATCGCCGGCGTGATCCTGACCAACAGCGAAGTCGATGCGGTCGCAGGACTGCTGTCGATGCGCGAGGGCTCGCCCTTTACGATCTATGCGCATGCGCGGGTACTTGCGATCCTGAAAGCGAACAGCATCTTCAATGTATTGAACGAGAAGAATGTGCGGCGCGAGCCGATCAGGATTGACGAGGCTTTCGAGCCGGCATTGCCGGACGGTTCGGCGTCGGGCCTTGAGATTCTGCCCTTTACGGTACCGGGAAAAGGCGCCTGGTATCTGGAGGGAAAAGCGCATCCGGCGGGAGACGATGGCGCCGGCGATACGCTGGGATTACGCATCGGCGACAAGGCCACCGGCAAGGTTTTCTTTTTCCTTGCCGCCTGCGCTGAGGTGACCGACGACCTCAAGGAACGGCTGGCCGGTACGCCGCTGATCTTTTTCGACGGCACCGTCTGGCGCGACGACGAATTGATCGCCGCCGGTCTCGGCACCAAGACCGGAAAAGGTATGGGACATATCTCAATGTCGGGAGCAAATGGAGCGATCGCAGCCCTTGCCGATCTCGGCATCGAGAGAAAGCTTTTTCTGCATATCAACAATTCCAACCCGGCGTTGCTGCATGATTCAGCCGAACGCAAGACCGCCGAGCGAGCCGGCTGGCAAGTTCCAGCGGATGGCATGGAGATCACGCTTTGAACGTCACGACAGCCTTCTCGCCTGCCGCAAACGCCCCGCTCCACAGCGCGGAAGAGCTGGAGGCGAGGCTGCGCCATATCGGCGCGACGCGCTATCACAGCCTGCATCCGTTCCATCACCTGCTGCATGGCGGCAAGCTGAACAAGGGCCAGGTGCAGGCCTGGGCGCTGAACCGCTACTACTACCAGAGCACGATTCCGATCAAGGACGCCGTGGTGATCTCGCGTTTCCGCGACCGCGGCATCCGGCTGGAATGGCGGCACAGAATCGAAGATCACGACGGCGATCTCGGCACCGAAGGCGGCATCGAGCGATGGCTCAAGCTGACCGAGGGGTTGGGGCTCGACAGCGCCTATGTGGAGTCGGCCCAAGGCATCTTGCCGGCCACGCGTTTCGCGGTGGATGCCTATGTCCACTTCGTGCGCGACAAGACACCGCTTGAGGCCATCGCCTCCTCGCTCACCGAACTGTTCGCGCCGAACCTGCATGAGGAGCGGATTTCGGGCATGCTGAAGCATTACGATTTCGTCAATCCCGATATCATGCGCTATTTCAGCCGGCGCATGGAACAGGCGCCGCGCGATGCGAATTTCGCGCTCAAATACGTCAGGGAACATGCGACCACGCCGGCGGAGCGCGAAGCGGTCTGCAATGCGCTGATCTTCAAGACCAATGTGCTATGGGTTCAACTCGACGCGCTGTATCATGCTTATGTCGATGGCCACGTGCCTCCGGGCGCGTTTGTCCCTTCGGCGAATTAGAGGCAGCCGATGACAGGCTTGCGGAACCGGAACATCAGCGTCAGCGAGGCAAGCAGGCCGGTGATGCCGCGGCACGCCAGACTGAAGTTCGATGAAGTCAGGCAGCGCTGGGTGATCCTGGCGCCGGAGCGTGTGCTGGCGCCCGACGACATCGCGGTTGAAATTCTGCAGCTCTGCGATGGCGTCCGCAGCGTCGATCAGATGATCGATCAGCTGGCCGCCAAATACACCGCCGACCGCGAAGCGATCGGCGGTGACGTTATCGCCATGCTGCAGGATCTCGCCGACAAGGGGTTTTTGACCGAGGTGCGGGAGAAGACGTCATGAGCCCGACGCTCACCGATACCAGTCCTGTCGTCGCCGATCCCACTGATGGGCTGGCGATCATGGAGCAGCGCGGCTCGACGGCGGAGACGTTCGGCATTCCGCTCGCGGTGCTGGCCGAGCTGACGCATCGCTGTCCGCTGCAGTGTCCTTATTGCTCCAATCCGGTGGAGCTGGAGCGCGGCGGCGCCGAGCTCACGACCGAGGAATGGAAAAAGATTCTGGCCGAACTCGCCGAAATCGGCGTGCTGCAAATCCATTTCTCCGGCGGCGAGCCGACCGCGCGCAAGGACTTGGCCGAACTGGTGCAGCACGCCAGCGATGTCGGGCTCTATTCCAATCTCATCACCTCGGCAGTGATGCTTACCCGGGAGAAGCTTAAAGCGCTCGCCGATGCCGGGTTGTGCCACGTCCAGATCAGTTTTCAAGGCAACGAACCGACCGTCGCCAATCGCGTCGCCGGATTGAAGAATGCCCATGAGAAGAAGATCGAAGTCGCGCGCTGGACCCGCGAACTCGATCTGCCGCTGACAGTCAACGCGGTGATGCATCGCCAAAACCTGCATCAACTTGCCGACATCATCCAGATGGCGGTCGATCTCGACGCTGACCGGCTCGAGGTCGCCAACGTGCAATATTACGGCTGGGCGCTGAAGAACCGAGCAGCGCTGATGCCGACCATCGAGCAGATCGAGGAGACCAGCCGCATTGTCGAGGAGGCCTCGATCAGGCTGAAGGGTATTCTCGCGATCGACTATGTGGTCCCGGATTACTACGCGCTGCGGCCGAAGAAGTGCATGGGCGGCTGGGGCCGGCAATTCTTCAACATTTCGCCGTCCGGCAAGATCTTGCCATGCCACGCCGCCGAAACCATCACCGGCCTCGAATTCGAATCGGTACGATCAAATCACTCCATCGCCTGGATCTGGCAGAATTCCGAGGCCTTCAACCGTTATCGCGGCACCGGCTGGATGCCCGAGCCATGTCAAAGCTGCGAATTCAAGGAAATCGATTTCGGCGGCTGCCGCTGCCAGGCTTTTGCGCTTACCGGCGACGCCGGCAATACCGATCCCGCCTGCACGCTGTCGCCGATGCACGAGCAGATATTCAAGATGGCCGAAACGGAAGCGGCCGCCGATAACAGCCGTTTCATCTACCGCAATTTCGCCGGCGGCACGCTCGAACCGGACGGCAACGATGGCGCCTGACGCCGACGCCGGCAAATCCAGCAAGCGCGCCGATCCGTTCGCACCGCTGACATCGCAGCTTCTGCCGGTCGGCGACGGTCACGAAATCTATGTCGAGACGGTTGGCCGCGCCGACGGCATTGCCGCGGTCTATCTGCATGGCGGCCCCGGCAGCGGCTGCCAGCCGGATCACCGCCGGCTGTTCGATCCCGAGCGCTTTCACGCGGCGCTGTTCGATCAGCGCGGCGCCGGCCGAAGCAGCCCGAAGGGGAGCCGCGAGGCCAACACGCTGCCGCATCTGATTGCGGACATGGAGATGATCCGCGAAAACCTGGGATTCGAGCGCTGGATGATCGTCGGCGGCTCGTGGGGCGCCACGCTGGCGCTGGCCTATGCCGAAACTCACCCGGCGCGCGTCAGCGGTATCGTGCTGCGCGCGACGTTTCTCGGCACCCGCGCCGAACTGGAAGGCGCTTTTCTCAAAACCCTCCCGCGGTTTTATCCCGACCTGAACAATGATTTCCTCAAGCTTTTGCCGCCGAAGCAGCGAAAGCGGCCACTCGACGCCTATTGGCGCCGCATCCTCGATTCCGATTCCGCCGTGCACGGTCCGGCCGCGCGGGCGTGGTACGGCACCGAAAGCATTCTTTCAGAGCATAGCCCGAACCGTACGCGCCTCGATCCTGCTGCGCTCAATAACACGACGCGGCCCATGCCCTCCACGCCGTTCATGGAGGCGCACTACTTCCAGAACGATTGCTTCATGCGGCCGGGACAGTTGATGGCGGAAGCCGAAAAGCTGAAGGGCATTCCCGGCATCATCGTGCAGGGCCGCCATGATTTTCTGTGTCCGCCATCGACGTCGCATGCGCTCGCCGCCGCGTGGCCGGACGCCGAAGTGCGCATCGTCGAGAACGCTGGTCATTCGCTGTACGATCCCGGCATCAGGGACGCGGTGATGAAAGCGATCGCGGACCTCGCGTCCAACCCAGGCGGGAGTTCGCAACAGCATGCAAAACCGTCATCCTGAGGAGCCGCGCATCTTGCGCGGCGTCTCGGAGGATAGCCGCGGGCGCTTGTGGCCATCCTTCGAGGCTCGCCGTGAAGAACGGCGAGCACCTCAGGATGACGGTTACACAATAGTCACGACCGGATAAGGAGTTCGCTGATGCCATTGGCCGGCAAGGGAATGCTGCTGACATCGATGAATATCGACCCGGCCGACGAGGCCGAGTTCAACCGCTGGTACGACCGCGAGCATCTCGAGGAGCGCGTAGCGATCGACGGCTTTCTCGAGGCGCGGCGTTACGTCGCGCACACCGCAAATCCGAAATACCTCTGTCTCTATTCCACCCAGACCTTCGACGTGCTCGACAGCCCGGCCTATCGCAGCGTGTTGGCGAACCCTACCCTTTGGTCGAAGACCAGCATGGCGCGGTTTCGCGACATGATTCGCGCCGTCGCCCGAATCACCATCAGCCGCGGAACCGGCCGCGGCGCGGCGCTCGGCACCATCCGCCTGCGTCCGGTAGCGGGCAGCGAAGACAAGCTGCGTACCGCGTTGCGGGATCAACTCGATCCGGCAAAGCACGACGGTATCATCTCCATGCACCTGATCGAGAGCGATCCGGTGCTGTCCAGACCGATCGGCAACGATTTCCCGGTTCCCCATCCCGGCGCCGGCGACTGGTTTGTGTTGATCGACGCAACGCATGTGAATGCGATTGCGGCAGCCGATGAGCAACTCGGGAATGTTGCCGGGTTCAGATCCGCCATCGTTTCGAGCGGCTCGTATGATTTGATGTGGGATATGGCGAAGAGAGACCTTCCCGTCTCCTGAACCGGCCGCAGCAACGCGCCGTGTATGCTGCACTGCCGCATAAGCCACGCTGACATTAACGTTACGCCACGTCGCCGCGTGAAAGCTGGCGATGAGACAAATTTGCCTTTGTGCATCACATGGAATGCCTCTAATAAGGTAAGCCCATGATCCAATTCGAAAACCACAAGAACGCCGCATGAGCGTTCAGGGGTAAAAACAAAGGCCGCGCTGCTGTTAGGTCGCGCGGGACAGGGTGGAATGAAACCGACCGATATTTCGGCGCCCGACTACTTTCACAAGGTGGTCGATTGCCAGTGGGCCTGCCCCGCGCATACGCCCGTTCCTGAATACATCCGTTTGATTGCCGAAGGCCGCTACAGCGACGCCTACATGATCAACTGGAAATCGAATGTGTTTCCGGGAATTCTCGGCCGCACCTGCGACCGGCCCTGCGAGCCTGCGTGCCGCCGCGGCCGCGTCGAGGAAACGCCGGTTGCGATCTGCCGGCTGAAGCGCGTCGCCGCCGACTTTAAGGACGACGTCAAGCATCTCATGCCGCGGGTGTCGCCGAAAAACGGCAAGCGCATCGCGATCGTCGGTGGCGGACCTGCTTCACTCACCGTGGCCCGCGATCTGGCGCCGCTCGGCTATCACTGCACGGTGTTCGATTCCGATCCGAAGGCGGGCGGGATGATGCGGACGCAGATTCCGAAATTCCGCCTGCCGGATTCCGTGATCGACGAGGAAACCGATTACATCCTCAATCTCGGTATCGAATTCAGAGGCGGCCAGCGCATCGACAGCCTGAAGAAGCTTCTCACCGAGAATTACGACGCGATCTTCGTCGGCTCCGGCGCGCCGCGCGGCCGTGAGCTCGACATTCCCGGCCGCCAGGAAGCAGCCAGTAATATCCACATCGGCATCGACTGGCTTTCATCCGTGTCGTTCGGCCATGTCGAGAAGATCGGCAAGCGCGTGATCGTGCTCGGCGGCGGCAACACCGCGATGGACTGTTGCCGCACCGCGCGCCGCCTCGGCGGCGAGGATGTGAAAGTGATCGTCCGCTCCGGTTTCGAGGAGATGAAGGCGTCTCCCTGGGAGAAAGAGGACGCCATCCACGAGGACATCCCGATCCTCAATTTCATGGTGCCGAAGGCCTTCACCCACGATGACGGCAAGCTCACCGGCGTCACCTTCGAAAAGGTGAAAGCCGAATACGACGCCAAGGGCCGGCGCAAGCTGGTGCCGTCCGGCGAACCGGACCAGACCGTCGCCTGCGACGACGTGCTGGTCGCCGTCGGCCAGGAGAACGCCTTTCCGTGGATCGAGCGCGATTGCGGCGTCGAATTCGACCAATGGAACATGCCGGTGGTCGACAAGACCACCATGGGCTCGACCAATCCAAAGGTGTTCTTCGGCGGCGATGCTGCATTCGGGCCGAAGAATATCATCTGGGCCGTGGCGCACGGCCACGACGCAGCTCTCTCGATCCACAAGCTGCTCTCCGGCGAGGACATCACCGAGCGCCCGCTTCCCGACGTGCAGATCTCATCGCAGAAGATGGGCATTCACGAATGGAGCTACGACAACGATATTTCCGGCGACAAGCGCTTCAAGGTGCCGCATCGCGACAAGGTCGTCGCGCTGAAGGACATCCGTACCGAGGTCGAACTCGGCTATGACGTCAAGCTCGCGCTCGGCGAGGCGCAGCGCTGCCTGAACTGCGACATCCAGACCGTGTTCGCAGCGCCCTTGTGCATCGAGTGCGATGCCTGTGTCGATATCTGCCCGATGGACTGCATCACCTTCACGCAGAACGGCGAGGAAGAAGACCTGCGGCAGCGGCTGAAGGCGCCCTCCCCCCATCACGATCAGGCCCTTTACGTGGCCGACGGCCTCAAGACCGGGCGGGTGATGGTGAAGGACGAAGACGTCTGCCTGCATTGCGGCCTGTGTGCCGAGCGCTGCCCCACCGGCGCCTGGGACATGCAAAAATATCTCATCGACATGGTTCACGCGGATACATCATGCCCGTCCAAAGCCCGATCAGCAGCGTAAACGACTTCGTCGTCCGCTTCGCCAACGTCAACGGCTCCGGTTCGGCAAGCGCCAACGAACTGTTCGCTCGCTCGATCCTGCGCCACGGCGTGCCGGTCAGCCCGCGCAACGTCTTCCCGTCCAACATCCAGGGGCTGCCGACCTGGTACGAGGTCCGCGTCACCGAGGATGGCCATCTCGGCGCGCGCGGCGGTGTCGACCTGATGGTGGCGATGAATCCGCAGACCTGGGAAAAGGATGTCGCCTCGGTCGAGCCCGGCGGCTACCTGTTCTACGATTCCACCAAGCCGATCCCGAGTTCGAAATTCCGCGCGGACATCATCGTGATCGGCGTGCCGCTCACCGCCATCACCAACTCGACCTATACCGATCCGCGCCAGCGCCAATTGTTCAAGAACATCATCTATCTCGGCGCGCTCTGCGCGCTGCTCGACGTGGACCCCAAGATCGTCGAGCAGTTGATCGGCGAGCAGTACAAGGGCAAGGAGAAACTGCTGTCCTCCAACATCCACGCGCTGCACCTCGGCCGCGACTGGGCGCTGCAAAACCTGAAATGCCCGATCGGCTTGCGCATCAAGAAGGCCGACAAGGTCGGCGACCGCATCTTCATCGAGGGCAACAGCGCCGCAGCACTTGGCGCGGTCTATGGCGGCGCGACCGTCTGCGCCTGGTATCCGATCACGCCGTCGTCGTCGCTTGCCGATGCCTTCACCAGCCATTGCAAGAAGCTGCGGCACGATCCCGAAACCAGGCAGGCGAAATACGCCATCGTTCAGGGCGAGGACGAACTCGCCTCGATCGGCATCGTGATCGGCGCGTCCTGGAATGGCGCCCGCGCCTTCACCGCGACCTCCGGCCCCGGCATCTCGCTGATGACGGAGTTCATCGGCCTGTCCTACTTCGCCGAAATTCCGGCCGTCATCATGAACGTGCAGCGCGCCGGCCCCTCGACCGGCATGCCGACACGAACCCAGCAATGCGACATCATTGCCTGCGCCTATGCCTCGCATGGCGACACCAAGCACATCCTGCTGTTTCCGGAAGATCCGGCCGAGGCCTTCGAATTCGCAGCCCAATCGTTCGACCTCGCCGAGCGGCTGCAGACCACGATCTTCCTGATGCTCGACCTCGACATCGGCATGAACCACCGTCTGTGCCATCCGCTGCGCTGGGACGACGCCCGGCAATATGACCGCGGCAAGGTAATGACGGCGGAAATGCTGGACGACGGCCGCGACTTCGGCCGCTATCTCGACGTCGACGGCGATGGCATTCCGTTCCGTACCTATCCCGGCACCCACCCCACCAAGGGCTCGTTCTTCACGCGCGGCACCTCGCGCGACCGTTATGCGCGTTATTCCGAGGAAGGCGCGGTCTATGCCGACAACATGCAGCGGCTCTTACGCAAATTCGAAACCGCCAAGGACATGGTGCCGCGGCCGCTGCAGGCCAACGCGCAGAAGCCCACCAAATACGGCGTGATCTATTACGGCTCGACTGCGCCTGCGATGGACGAGGCGATCGGGCTCCTGGAGGCGCGCGGGCATCATCTGGACCGGATGCGCATCCGCGCCTTCCCGTTCCACTCCAGCGTCGCCAGCTTCCTCGCCGAATATGATTTCGTCTATGTGGTCGAGCAGAACCGCGACGCGCAGCTTCGCTCGCTGATCGTCAACGAGAACGGCATCGATCCGGTGCGGCTGGTTCCGATCCTGCATTATGACGGCACGCCGATCACCGCGCGCTATATCGCCGGCGCCATCGGCGACCACCAGGACCAGCTCAAGGTGACGCCACTACGCAAGGTGAAGTCGTAATGAAAAGCTCGACCCCTCAGTCGTCATGCCCGGCCCTGTGCCGGGCATCCACGTCTTCCTTTGCGGCCAAGATGTGGATGGCCGGGACAAGCCCGGCCATGACGAGATACGGACATAAGGTGCTGTCATGACCTATATCGCCAAGCCGAAATTCCAGCATCCGGGGCTGCCGAAGAACGATCTCGGCTACACCCACCGCGATTACGAAGGCAAGGTCTCGACGCTATGTGCCGGCTGCGGGCATGACTCGATCACCGCGTCGATCATCGAAGCCTGCTTTCATCTCTCGATCGAACCGCATCGCGTCGCCAAGATTTCCGGCATAGGCTGTTCCTCGAAGACGCCGGACTATTTCCTCGGCAACTCGCACGGCTTCAATTCGGTGCATGGCCGTATGCCGTCGGTGCTGACCGGCGCCAATCTCGCCAACCGCGACCTGATCTATCTCGGCGTCTCCGGCGACGGCGACAGCGCCTCGATCGGCTTCGGCCAGTTCGCGCATTCGATTCGGCGCGGCGTCAACATGACCTACATCGTCGAGAACAACGGCGTTTACGGCCTCACCAAGGGGCAGTTTTCCGCCACCGCCGACCGCGGCTCGAAGTCGAAGAAGGGCGTCACCAACTCCGACAACGCCATTGACCTGGTGGCGATCGCGCTGCAGCTTGGCGCCAGCTTCGTGGCGCGGAGCTTTTCCGGCGACAAGACCCAGCTGGTGCCGCTGATCGAGGCCGCGATTCGGCACAAGGGCGCATCCTTCATCGACGTGGTCAGCCCCTGCGTCGCCTTCAACAATCACGCCGGCTCGACCAAGAGCTTCGATTACGTGCGCGAGCATAACGACGCGGTGAACCGGCTCGACGTCATCACCGGGCGCGATCCGATCACCGTCGATTACGCGCCGGGTTCGGTGCAGATCGTCGAGCAGCACGATGGCACCCGGCTGGCGCTGCGCAAGCTGGACGCGGACTACGAGGCGCATGACCGTCTCGCGGCGATGGCGTTCCTGCAAAAGCACGCCGCCAAGGGCCAGGTGGTGACCGGGCTACTCTACGTCGATCCCGAGGCGGAAGATCTGCACGCCCACCTCGATACAGTGGACACACCGCTCAACCAGCTGGACGAAGCAGCACTCTGTCCGGGCTCCGCTGTGCTGGACAAGTTCAACGCCAGCCTGCGCTGACCCTCCGCGATCCTGCATAAACTTGCCGTGGGTCGAGCCGGTTTGAACGGCTTGCCCTGTCGGTGCGTCTAATCGTCAGACAGGTCGAAACATCATTCGGCCGCGACCTGACGATCATTGCGGGAAATCGCCATGAAACGCGCCCTCTCGACTATGGTTCTCGCGGCGGCAACACTTGTTGCCGCGCTTGGGACCATGACATTCCCCGGCCGCGCCGAGTTCGACGCGCTGAAGGAGGCGAAGGGCGAGGAGTTCGACAAACGGCTGTTCGGCAAGCCGATCGGACAAGACAAGGCCTACGCCTGCTTCGTCCGCCGCTACGACGCCGAACATCTCGCGCGGTATCCGCTGCAAAAAGTCGGCGCCATGAAGCTGCTGGTCAGCGTCGAGTATCCGCCGGAAGACAAGACCTGGCGCTATTCCTTCAGGCTCGGCGTCAAATACCGGGGCCGCAGCGTCGATTACGACTCAGCCGGCGATTGCGGTCACGTCATAGGCGAAGAGACCGGCGATGAAATGCGGCTCGGCTGCGGCGTCGATTGCGACGGCGGCGGCCTCGGCGTGACGCTGGCCAGCGACGACAAGTCGGCGACCGTCGAACTGGAGCGGATAAGAATCTGGCAGCATCGCGACGACGCCATGCACGAATCGCTGGTCTCCGGTGACGACGACAAGGCCTTCCGGCTCGATCGCACTGGCCTGCGCGACTGCATGTCGCTGGTGACTGATCGGAAAGAACTCGCGGCGATCAGGCGCAAGGGGAGGATGCCATGAACAGGCGCAGCATGTTGTGGGCGGCAATCTCATCGTTCGGTGCGGCCGTCGCCGCGGCGCCCCGCGCAAACGCCGTGACGTTGGAAGCGGCTAGAGAGAAACTAAAGGTCGTCTACCACCTCAGCGACCTCGACAGGGTCAATTTCGTGATCGGCAACATCGAGAACCATCTCGACGGCGTCGGCGGCCCCGGAAACGTCACGATCGCGCTTGTGGTCCACGGTCCCGCGCTGCGGGCTTTCCATTCGGCCTCGGCCAATCCGGACCTCGCCTCGCGCCTAGGGCAATTCGCCAGGGCCCGGCTCGAACTCACCGCCTGCGGCAACACCATGAGATCACAAAATGTGGCGCTCAAGGACCTGCTGCCCGGCTTCATCAGCGCCGACAAAGGCGGCGTGGTCCGGATCGCGGAGCTGCAGTCGCAGGGGTACCTTTATCTGAGGCCATGAGGGCACGCCGACGTGTTATCCTGCCGGAATACGCAGGCGGGGATTCAGGGGGCCAGACGATGCTGACAGTCACGTGCGTTCTGCGTTCGGGCGGGCCGTATACCGCCGACTGGGTGATCGGCCTGAAGGACAATGTGGCGCGTTTTGCGCCTCCGCATCGCTTCGTATGTCTGTCCGATGTCGACGTTCCATGCGAGCGTTTGCCGTTGGTAACGGGCTGGCCCGGGTGGTGGGCGAAGATCGAGCTGTTCCGGCCCGGCCTGTTCACCGGACGGGTATTCTACATGGATCTGGATGTGCTGGTGACCGGTGATATTTCGCCGCTCTGTGCCGGCTCCGGGTTTGTCATCTGCCAGAATTTCGGTGCGTCCGTCTACAACTCGTCAGCCTTCGCGTGGGACGGCGGCGACACGCTGATTTTCGATCGTTTCGACCCGGCTGACATGCCTCGGCTCGGTGGCGATCAGAACTGGATCGTCGAGTGTCGGCCGGACGCACAAGCGTTCCCCGCCGAGATGGCGGTATCTTACAACGCGCATTGCAGCGGTCGCGGCATGCCGCCCGATGCGCGGCTGATCGCATGTCACGGCAGGCCAAAGCCGCCAGATATCCAGGATGAGTGGTTTCGAAGCCGGTGGCTGCAGGATCGAAAAGGCGATGCTCTCGTGGCGCCGAAGAACCACCTGGATTGGGTCGCCGATCATCGAGCTTCGCTCGACCGGATGGGGCGAGCTCCCGAGCCTGGCTGACGCGGCGAAAAGGCTCGCGGCGGGCAAGTCGCTGCGCGCTCAAGGACCTGCTGCCCGGGTGCATCAGCGCCGACAGGGACGGTGTGGTCCGGATCGCAGAACTGCAGTCGCAAAGTACCTCTATCTAAGGCCCTGAGCGGCACGATCACGAAATCGCGCTGAGACCGCCACCCACCCGTTTCCGGGGATCGAACTGCTGTGAATGGCGTTATCTCGCCGGGATACGCATATTTCCCTCGTCGGCACTCCCAACCACGTGTTGACAATCCGGCGTGGCGCCAGAGAAGGTGCTGGAGTCGGCAATGGTCCAGATCGAAGCGAACAAGGCATCATGAATCCCGTCAAAGCACTCGAAAAGTACGGCCAGGCGGTCTGGCTGGATTTCCTGGCCCGCGGCTTCGTCGCCAAGGGCGACCTCAAAAAATTGATCGATACCGACGGGGTGAAGGGCGTCACCTCCAATCCGTCGATTTTCGAGAAGGCGATCGGCAGCTCGGACGAATATGACGGCGCCATTGGCGAGGCGCTGAAGAAGGGCGACCGCCCGGTTGCCGAACTGTTCGAGCACCTCGCCATCGAGGACATTCAGCATGCCGCCGACGTGTTGCGCCCGGTCTACGACCAGCTCAAGGGCGACGACGGGTTTGTCAGCCTCGAAGTCTCCCCCTATCTCGCCATGGACACCAATGGGACGATCGCCGAGGCCGAACATCTCTGGAAGGCCGTCGACCGGAAAAATCTGATGGTGAAGGTGCCGGCGACGCCGGAGGGCCTTCCCGCGATCCAGCATCTGATCGGCGAAGGCATCAGCATCAACATCACGCTGCTGTTCTCGCAGAAGGTCTATGCGCAGGTGGCTGAGGCCTATCTGGCTGGGCTGGAAAAATATGTCGCAGGCGGCGGCGATCCCGGCCATGTCGCCAGCGTCGCCAGCTTCTTCGTCAGCCGCATCGACAGCGCGGTGGACAAGCAGCTCGACGACAAGATCGCCAAGGCCAACGATCCGACCGAAAAGGCGCGGCTGAGCGCGCTGAAGGGCAAGATCGCCATCGCCAATGCCAAGCTGGCCTATCAGGACTACAAAAAGCTGTTTTCCGGCGCGCGGTGGGACAAGCTCGCGGCCAGCGGCGCAAAACCGCAGCGGCTGCTGTGGGCCTCGACCGGCACCAAGAACAAGGATTACAGCGACGTGCTCTATGTCGAGGAATTGATCGGCAACAACACCATCAACACGGTGCCGCCGGCAACGCTCGACGCGTTCCGCGACCACGGCAAGCTGCGCGACAGCCTTGAGGAAAATATCGGCGACGCGAGAAGCGCGCTCGCGGAGCTTGAGAAATCGGGCATCTCGCTCGACGCTATCACGGCCGACCTGGTCAAGGACGGCGTAAAACTGTTTGCAGACGCGGCCGACAAACTTTATGGCGCCGTGGCGCACAAGCGCGCGGCGGTGAGTGCTGACGGTATCGATCAGCAGACGTTTGCATTGGGTGCGACGATTTCCAAAGCGGTCGATGATACCAGCGAAGAATGGCGTTCCTCCGGCAAGATCCGCCGCCTCTGGCAGCGCGACAAGTCGGTCTGGACCGGGACCGATGAAGACAAGTGGCTGGGCTGGCTGAACAGCGTGTCCACCGAGAGGGCAAAACTCGCGGATTACCAGGACTTTGCGGGTTGGGTGAAGAGCCAAGGCTTTAGCAACGCGGTCGTGCTCGGCATGGGCGGATCGAGTCTCGGTCCGGAAGTGATCGCGGAAACCTTCGGTCAGCAGTCCGGTTTTCCGAAATTACGCGTGCTGGATTCGACCGATCCCGCCCAGGTTCGGGCGATGGCAGGCGCGGTCAACGTGGCCAAAACGCTGTTCATCGTCTCCAGCAAGTCCGGCGGCACCACCGAGCCGAATGTGATGAAGGATTATTTCTTCGCGCAAATGAGCGAGGCGGTTGGCGCCGACAAGGCCGGCGATCATTTCGTTGCCGTGACCGATCCGGGCTCGTCGCTGGAAAAGGTTGCGAAGGCGCAGGGGTTTGCGCGCATCTTTTACGGCGACCCGACCATCGGCGGGCGTTATTCGGTGCTGTCGCCGTTCGGGCTGGTGCCGGCTGCCGCGGCCGGGGTTGATCTCGCAAAACTTCTCGATCTCACGCTTGTCATGGTTCGCTCCTGCGGGCCGGACGTGCCGCCGCATGAGAATCCCGGCGTGCAGCTCGGGCTCGCGATGGGAATTGCCGGCCGTGACGGCCGCGACAAGGTCACGCTCCTTTCATCCAAAAAGATCGCCGATTTCGGCGCATGGGGCGAGCAGCTCATCGCCGAATCGACCGGGAAGGACGGCAAGGGCCTGATTCCGATCGATGGCGAGCCGCTCGGCGATCCCGCCATCTACGGAAGAGATCGCTTCTTCATCGACCTTCGTACCGAGGGCGAAGACGACGGGAACCACGACGGCAAGCTCGCCGCGCTGGAAAAGGCTGGACATCCCGTCGTTCGCATCGTCATGAAATCGGTCGATCACATCGGCCAGGAGTTCTTCCGGTTTGAAATCGCGACCGCGGTCGCCGGCGCCGTCCTCGGGATCAATCCGTTCAACCAGCCGGATGTCGAGGCAGCTAAAATCAAGACGCGCGAGTTGACTACCGCATTCGAAAAAACTGGCACCCTGCCCCCGGAAAAGCCGGTGATCTCCACCAACAAGGTTGAGATCTTCACTGACGACAAGAACGCAAGCGCGCTGCGCAAGACCGGCGCGGACGGCGATCTCGGCTCGTGGCTGAAGGCGCATTTCGCGCGCGCCGGTGCGGGCGACTACGTCGCGCTGCTCGCCTATATCGAACGCGACCGCGCGCATATCGACGCCTTGCAGCACATGCGGCTGGCGGTTCGCGACAAGCGCCATGTCGCAACTTGCGCCGAATTCGGCCCGCGCTTCCTGCACTCCACCGGACAGGCCTACAAGGGTGGCCCCGACAGCGGCGTGTTTCTGCAGATCACCGCCGACGATGCCGACGACCTCGCCGTGCCCGGCCAGAAGGCGAGCTTCGGGGTGATCAAGGCGGCACAGGCGCGCGGCGATTTCGACGTGCTGACGGATCGCGGCCGGCGCGCGCTGCGCGTGCATCTGAAGGGCGACGTCAAGGCGGCGCTGGCGATGCTCGATGCCACAATTCTGAGCGCGTTGAACTAGGGACACAAGCGATGCAGCTCGGCATGATCGGCCTCGGCCGGATGGGCGGCAATATCGTCCGGCGGCTGATGAAAAACGGGCACCGCACCGTCGTTTATGACAAGGACCCCAAGGCGGTGGCGGCGCTCGCCGCCGACGGCGCGGCCGGCGCCGGCGCGCTGGAGGATTTTGTCGGCAAACTCGACAGGCCGCGGACGGCGTGGGTGATGCTGCCGGCCGGCAGGATCACCGAGACGACGATCGATGCATTGTCGAAGCTGATGCAGGCCGATGACGTGATCATCGACGGCGGCAACACCTTCTGGCAGGACGACGTTCGCCGCGGCAAGGCGTTGAAGGAGCGCGGCATTCATTACGTCGACGTCGGCACATCGGGCGGCGTATGGGGGTTCGATCGCGGCTACTGCATGATGATCGGCGGCGGCAAGCCGGTGGTCGATCGTCTCGATCCGATTTTTGCGGCACTGGCGCCGGGCATCGGCGATATTCCGCGCACCGGTGGGCGCGACGGGCGCGATCCGCGCATCGAGCAGGGTTACATCCACGCAGGTCCCGTGGGCGCGGGCCATTTCGTCAAGATGATCCACAACGGCATCGAATACGGCCTGATGCAGGCCTATGCCGAAGGTTTTGATATTTTGAAGAACGCCAACCTCGACGTGCTACCGGCCGAGCATCGATTCGATCTCGATATCGCCGACATCGCGGAAGTGTGGCGGCGCGGCAGCGTGATCCCGTCATGGCTGCTCGATCTCACCGCCTCTGCGCTGGCGGAAAACCACACGCTCGACAATTATTCCGGTTTTGTCGAGGATTCCGGCGAAGGCCGCTGGACCGTCAACGCCGCCATCGACGAGGCGGTGCCCGCCGAGGTGCTGACCGCCGCCTTGTTCGCGCGATTCCGGTCGCGCAAGGAGCACACCTTCGCCGAAAAGATTCTCTCGGCGATGCGCGCCGGCTTTGGCGGCCACAAAGAGCCGCAGCAGCATCCGGACGCGGCGAACCAGAACGCGCCCGATATCGTCAAGCCAAAGGCCTGACGCATGCCGGACGGTCCATCGAAGCAGAAAAAGCCTGATCCGTGTTCTTTCGTCATCTTCGGCGTCACCGGCGACCTGGCGCATCGGCTGGTGATCCCCGCGCTTTATAACCTCGCAGCCGCCGACCTGCTGCCCGACAAATTCTGCGTCGTCGGCATCGCCCGAAAAGGCATGTCGAACGACGAGCTTCGAGACAGCCTGATGAAAGGCCTGCGCGAGTTTGCCACCCGCCCGGTGGATGATGCGGTCGCCAAGCGCTTGCTGGAATGCGTCACCTGCATTGCTGCCGATCCGAAGGATCCGGCTTCGTTCGATCGCATGCGGGAGCAACTGGAGAAACTTGAAGCAAGCCGTAAAACCGGCGGCAGCCGCCTGTTTTATCTGGCGACGCCTCCCGACGGATTCGCTCCGATTGCCCGCGAACTCGGCCGCACCGGGTTGCTCAACGAAGATGGCGGCGCGTGGCGGCGGCTGGTGGTGGAAAAGCCGTTCGGTACCGACCTTGCGTCAGCGAAAGTACTGAACGGCGAACTGTTGAAGATCGTCGACGAGCACCAGATCTATCGCATCGATCACTATCTCGGCAAGGAAACCGTCCAGAACATCCTGGTGCTGCGCTTCGCCAACGGCATGTTCGAACCGATCTGGAATCGCAACCATATCGATCACGTGCAGATCACCGTCGATGAAAAGCTCGGCGTCGGCCACCGCGGCAGTTTCTACGACGCCACCGGCGCGCTGCGCGACATGGTGCCGAACCATCTGTTTCAGCTGCTGTCTCTGGTCGCAATGGAACCGCCGGCGCGGTTTGACGCGCATGCGGTGCGCTCCGAGAAGGCGGAAGTGCTCGCGGCGATCCAGACGCAAAGCGAGACGGAAGCACTGCAGAATTCCGTGCGCGGCCAGTATCAGGGCGGCAAGATCGGCGACACCGAGATCGACGATTACCGCAAGACCGGCGACGTCAAGCCGGATAGCACCACCGAGACCTACGCCGCGCTGAAGCTCGCCATCGACAACTGGCGCTGGGCCGGCGTGCCGTTCTATCTGCGCACCGGCAAGGCGCTCGGCATCAAGCGCACCGAGGTCGCCATCAAATTCAAGCAGGCGCCGTTCGCGATGTTTCGCGATACGCCGGTGGACCGGCTGTCGCAGAATTACCTTGTCATCAGCATCGAGCCGACAGAGGGCATTACGTTGCAGTTCAACACCAAGGTGCCGGGCCCTGTGATCTCCATCGACGGCGTCGAGATGAAGTTCCGCTACAAGGATTACTTCAAGGCGGAGCCGAGCACCGGCTATGAGACGCTGATTTACGACTGCATGATCGGCGACAACATCCTGTTTCAGCGCGCCGACAGCGTCGAAGCCGGCTGGCAGGCGGTGCAGCCGTTCCTCGACGCATGGAAGAAGGCTGGTGCAAAGGGCCTGGAAAGCTACAAGGCCGGCAGCGAAGGTCCAGCCTGCGGGGAAGAACTGCTGAAGCGCGATGGCCGCAGCTGGCGGAAGCTCGGCTAATGGTCCTGAATGATAATCGCAAGATCATTGCGGTTGCCGACGCGGCGGCGCTGGCGAAGACCGCAGCGGAGCGCGTGATCGCGCGAATTGCCGCCAACAGCGACCGCGTCGCGATCTGCCTGACCGGCGGATCGAGTCCGAAACAGCTCTATGAATTGCTTGGAAGCGAACCTTATCGCAGCCAAATCCCCTGGGACCGCGTACACTGGTTTATCGGCGATGAGCGTTTTGTCCCGGCCACCGATTCGCGCAACAACATGCGCATGGCGCGGCAAGCTTTCCTCAACCGCTGTGCGCCGCTGGTCAACATTCATCCGATGGCAACCAATGCAGCAAATCCAGATGAGGCCGCGCAGCGTTACGAAGCCGAACTGAAATCGTTCTACGGCGCCGACGACCTTGATTGTGCGCGGCCGCTGTTCGACGTCGTGCTGATGGGCGTGGGTCCCGACGGCCATACCGCGTCGCTGTTTCCAGGCTACCCCGCCACCGAGGAAACGCAGCGCTGGGTAGTCGACGTCCCCAAAGCCCACGTCGAACCGTTCGTACCGAGGGTTTCGCTGACATTGCCGACGCTCGGTTCCTGCCGCGAAATGCTGTTCGAGGTGAGCGGCGCGGACAAGCGCGGGATTCTCACGCGGGTACTGGCCGGCGAGGATCTGCCCGCCAACCGCGCGCATTCCATCGGCGACACGGCATGGCTCATCGACGCAGCCGCGCTGCCGGAGAATTTCCGTGCCCGGTAATTCGGCCAGAACGCCGTGCGCGCTGATCGTCATGGGCGTGTCCGGTTCTGGCAAGACCACCATTGCCGAAAAACTCGCCGAGCGACTAGGCTGGGCCTGCGAGGATGGCGACAAGTATCATCCGAAAAGCAACGTCGAGAAGATGAGCGCCGGTCATCCCCTCACCGATGAGGATCGCTGGCCGTGGTTGAACGCCATCGCCGATGAGATCGAACGGGTATGCACGGCGCGCGGACATGTCGTGGTCGCCTGCTCCGCTCTGAAACGGGCTTATCGCGAGGTCCTGCTGCGCGGCAGGGATGACGTGCGGATTGTTTTTCTTAACGGAACGCACAAGCTGATCGCGGACCGCCTTGCCGCGCGGAAAGGTCATTTCATGCCGCCGGGACTTCTGGACAGCCAGTTCAAGACCCTTGAGCCTCCGGGCCCGGATGAAAAAGCCATCGACGTATCAATCGATGCCCCGGTCGACACGATCGTCGACGATATTGTCAGTAAGCTGGAGACAGGTTCATGAGCCGCATCGCACTGGTCGTCTCCGATGTCGACGGCACACTGGTGACGCACGACAAGCGTTTGACCGATGGCGCCAGGCGCGCAGTGCAACGGCTTCATACCGCCGGCATCGGTTTCACCATCACCAGCAGCCGGCCGCCGGTCGGCATGCGATTCCTGATCGAACCGCTGGGTATCACGCTTCCGGTCGGACCGTTCAACGGCAGTTCGATCGTCGATCCGAGCCTGACGCCGGTCGAGCAGCATCTGATCCCCGCCGCCGCGGCTCAGCGCAGTATCGACCTCTTAACCGAATTCGGCGTCGATATCTGGCTGTTCACCAACGAGCAGTGGATCATTCGGCGCGATGACGGCAAATACGTGCCGCATGAACGGGATACCATCAAGTTCGATCCGACCTTTGCCGATGGCTTTGCGCCCTTCCTTGGAACGGCCTGCAAAATCGTCGGCGCCAGCGCCGATGCGGCGCTGCTGGAGCGTTGCGAAAGCGCAATACAGAAGGCGCTGGGCGCGCAGGCCTCCGCGATCCGCTCGCAGAGCTATTATCTCGACATCACGCCGCCCGGCCAGGACAAGGGCACCTTTGTCGAGGCGATGGCGCAACGGCTCGGCATCTCGACCGACGTGATAGCCACCATTGGCGACATGCAGAACGATCTGGCGATGTTTCGAAAGAGTGGCCTTTCGATCGCGATGGGCAACGCGACCGACGATATCAAGAGGCAGGCATCGCACGTCACAAGCTCCAACGAGGAAGAAGGCTTTGCCGGCGCGATCGATTTTATTCTGAAACAGACTCCGACCTCATCCTGAGGAGCGGCGTCTTCGCCGCGTCTCGAAGGATGGCCGCAGACGATGCTCGTGGCCATCCTTCGAGACGCCGCGCAAGCGCGCGGCTCCTCAGGATGAGGCTTACTTCGCGCGCTGATTCACGGGTTTCTCGACCGGTTTCTTCGCATCGCTGAGATTATGCGCCGTGTTGATGAGCGCGATATGGGTCAGCGCCTGCGGGAAATTTCCGGTCTGGCGCCCCTCGCCCGAATCGAATTCCTCGGCCAGCAAACCGAGATCGTTGGCCACCGCGACCACCCTATCGAACAGCGCCTGCGCCTTGCCAATCTCGCCGGCCAGCACATAGGCATCGGCGAGCCAAAGGCTGCAGGCGAGAAAGGCGCCTTCGATCGGCTGCTGTTCTTCCGACACCTCGCGAGGGTCGTGCCGAAGCACAAAACCGTCGCGGATCAGATGCTTGTCGATGGCCGCAAGCGTACCTTTGACCCGCGGGTCCGACGCCGGCAAAAAGCCCACCGACGGCAACAGCAGAATGCTGGCGTCCAGCAGTTGCGAACCGTAGGATTCGACGAAGGCATTCTGCTCCGGATCGAAACCCTTCTCGCACACATCCCTGCAAATCAGGTCACGCAGCATCTTCCATTGATCGAGCGGTCCCTCAAGACCGAATCTCTCGGCGCTCTTGATTGCGCGATCGAAGGCGACCCAGGTCATGACCTTTGAAGAGACGTAATGCTTGCCGTCGCCGCGGCGCTCCCAGACGCCATGGTCCGGCTGGTCCCAGACTTCGGCGAGATGCTCCAGCACCTTGCATTCCAGAGCCCATGTGCCTTCATCGAGTTCGAGCTTCGCCATCCTTGATTGATGAAACGCATCGATCAACTCACCATAGACGTCGAGCTGCAATTGCGCATGCGCGGCATTGCCGACCCGGACCGGTTGCGCACCGCCATAGCCCGGCAGCCACGCTGCCTCCCACTCCAGCAGGCGGCGCTGGCCGGCGATGCCATACATGATCTGCATGTCTGCCGGCGATCCGGCGACGGACCGCAGCAGCCAGTTATGCCATGCGGAAGCTTCCTCGGTGTAACCGCTGTTCATCAGCGCCAGAAGGGTAAAAGTCGCGTCGCGCAGCCAGCAAAACCGGTAATCCCAGTTGCGGGCGCCGCCGAGCTTTTCCGGCAATGAGGTCGTCGGTGCTGCGACAATGCCACCGGTCGGCGCGTAGGTCAGCGCCTTCAGCGTGACCAGCGAACGCATCACGAGGTCGCGGCATTCGCCTTCATAGGTGCAACGGCCGGACCATTCGGACCAGAAGTCCTCAGCGTCTTGCAAGGCCTGTTCGGGGTCGATCGGTTCCGGAAGCGGCAGGTGCGAAGGGCCGTAGGTGAGGACGAACGGAATAGTCTCGCCGGCGCTGACTTCGAAGTCAGCCACCGTGGTCATGTCCTCGCCGCGGGTTTCGACCGATGCCCGCAGCACCGTCATGTCCGGGCCGCAAATGGCGAGCAGCGCGCCATCCTCGGTTCGCTTGACCCATGGAATGTCCCGTCCGAACCCGAAGCGGATCACAAGCTCCATCTGCATCTTCACGACGCCGCTCTCGCCGCGAACGATTCTGACGACATCAGAAGCCTTTCCGCGCGGCGGCATGAAGTCGATCAGCGTGACCGTCCCGTCCGCGGTCTCGAATCGGGTTTCAAGAATCAGCGTGTCGCCGCGGTAGCGGCGCGAACAGCCCACAATGCCGTACGGCGCAATCAGCCACCGGCCGTGCTTGTGCGTTCCGAGCAGCGCCGCGAAGCAGGCGTCCGAATCGAAAGCCGGCCAGCACAGCCAGTCGATCGAGCCGTCGCGGCCGACCAGCGCCGCGGTCTCGCAGTCGCCGATCAGGCCGTAGTGTTCAATCCTGCTGGACAATTTTATTCACCGGCTATCTGCCAATTAGAGCGTTGTTTCCTGCATCCGCTCACGCATCGCGTCTTGCAGCGCCGTAAGATCGATTGCGGCCGCCATTTCGTCGACCGCAACCGGCAGCCGCCGCCGCCAGTTCGGATGCTCGTCAACGGTCCCGGGAATATTGGGCTGGTCGATTACGCCCAACAGGTCTTCGAGCGATATCGCGAGCAGGCGGGACCGGGTTTTCGCGAGAAATTTCACCACCGCATACAGATCGTCATTGTCGATGGCATGATGACGCAGCACGTCGGTCAGCATCGCCAGCGCATGCCATCGCGCGTCGTCGCTCTCGCCGGGATCTATCCCGAGCGACCGCTTCAGCGCGAGATCGCTGAAGCAACGCCAGCCGGCATAAGTCGAAAGATCGTGGGTGTTGAAAGTAACAAGGGCATTGGGAGCATAGTGATCGACACCGCGAAACGAACCGCGGTCGTCACGCTCGAACATCATCACCAGATACGACCAGATGCCCCAATCCGCCATTTGCTCGCGAAAGCCTTCCGGCACGGTGCCGAGATCTTCCCCGATCACGACGCAACGATTCGCCGCGCTTTCCTGCGCGGTCACCGCCAGCAGCGCCTCGAACGGCATCTGCACATAGACGCCGTTATTGGCGGCAAAGCCGTGCGGCACCAGATAGAGCCGCTTCAGGCCAAGCACGTGGTCCAGGCGGATCGCGCCGGCATGGCGCATCGAGGCCCGCAGCATGTCGCGAAACGGTTCGAACGATTGAACTTCGAGGCCGGCGGCGTTGAAGCCTGCCAGCCCCCAGTTCTGACCGGCCGTATTCAAGGGATCGGGCGGCGCGCCGACCGCTAGATGGCGCGAAATCGCGATCTGTTCATTCCAGGCATCGAAGCCATCGGATTGCACACCCACGGCTACGTCGAGGTAGAGGCCGACCTTCATGCCCAGCCGTGTCGCGAGTTGCTGACAGGATTGCAGTTGTTGATCGGCGCACCATTGCAGGAATTCGACGAACTCGATTTCATCCGCATCGGAGCCAGCGCGAAGCTTTGCGCATCCGGCGTCGTCGGGGTGCTGCCATTCATCCGGCCATTCCCACCACGGCTTGTTGAACCTGCGCCGAAGCGCTTCGAAACAAGCGAAGCGTGACAGCAATGGCCCCCGCTCTGCGCGGAATTTTGCGAATGCCGCGATGCGTTCGGATTTTGGATGAGCCTTGAACGCCGCGAAAGCGGATCGCAGCGCCCGCCATTTCAACGCCGCGACAGCGGCATAGTCGACGATATCTCTGCCCCGCAGATGGGTGATCGCATCGCGGCTGTCGGCAAAATCGCGCGAAGAAAATTCCGGAAGCTTCTCGACATCGATATAAAGCGCGTTGAGAAACAACCGGCTGTTCGGCGAATAGGGGCTGCAGTCGCCCGGGCGGTCATCAAACAACGCATGCAGCGGATTGAGGCCGACGCCGCCCGCCCCCATACTCGCCGCCAGTTCGATCAACCCTTCAAGGTCACTGAAGTCGCCCATACCCCAGTTGCGCGACGACCGCACGCCATAGAGTTGCACCGCCAGTAGCCAGGACCGGTCGAAATCTCCGCTGAAGGCTCTTGCCGGGGCGACGATGAACGGGACTTCTTCGCCTAATAAGGAGGCATCGGCGAGATGCAATCGGTACGACCCGGGAGGCAGGTTTGAAGGCCAGTCGATAATGCGACCACCAGCCTCGCCTTGCGCGATAACCTTAAGATCGGCAACGATTTTCCACTGCACGGGGAATGTGACAGCGTCGCTGAGTTCAGTGCGTGTTTCCCGATTTGACCGGACCACCACCGGCCGGTCGAGAAACCGGTGCGGCGCCCGGATGGGCAGCGCATTAAGGATAATTTCGAGCGCGACGGCATCTGTCACATGCCGGTGGCCCTGACCGTCGATAAATTCGGTCTGAATCCCGAGTTCGGCAGCTTTGGTGAAAAGGTCCATTCGGCACGCTGTTTGCACGCAACGGAGAACGACGTTGCAAATTCGCTAGATACAGGAAGAGGATAGCCGTGTTTAACTCAACGGCGGTCGTAACAGTTCCTCTGGAACCAATGCTCCCACGAGGCTTTGTATATATGTCCGGAACGTCTCCTTTCCCGCAAATGAAATGGGACGCCATTTCCATGTCAGTGTCATCACCGTGATCAAAACAACCAAAACTGTCGAGAGCGTCGCAGCCGGCGGTGCTTTCCACATTGAAGACATTTATCCGATCATCGACGGCGGCCGCTTTCCCATCAAGCGCATCGTCGGCGAGCGGATCGACGTTTGGGCGGATATTTATCGCGACGGACACGATGTCGTCAGTGCTGCGCTGGTCTGGCGCCGCGAGCGCGACCGCGATTGGCAGCGCGTGCCGATGACCCATCACAGTAACGATCGCTGGGGCGGCTCCTTCGTCCCTGACGAAGTCGGACGCTATGTCTATGCGATCGAGGCCTGGACTGATGAGTTTGCGACCTGGCGGCACGGCTTTGAACTGAAGCAGAAAGCCGGTGTCGATTTATCTCTCGATGCGATCGAGGGGGCGGGCATGCTCACCAAAGCCCAGAGCGGCAGCAAGGCCGCCGCCTCGGTGATCCTGCGCCAGTGCGAAGATTACCTGCAGACCGGTGAGGTCACGCCGCTTCTGACCCCGGAGCTCAAGGACGCGATGGCGGAGAGCCAGTCGCGCTCCGATCTGACGCGGTCACAGCTGTTTCCGCTAATGGTGGACCGGCCGCGGGCTCGCGATGGCGCATGGTACGAAATGGTGCCGCGCAGCCAGGGCCAGACGCCGGGCCAACACGGCACGTTCAAGGATTGCATCGCGCGGCTGCCCGACGTGGCGGCAATGGGATTCGACGTGATCTATTTTACGCCAATCCACCCGATTGGCCACAAGAACCGCAAGGGCCGCAACAACGTGGTGACGGCGGCCGAGGGCGATCCCGGCAGCCCCTATGCCATCGGCGGCGCCGAAGGCGGTCACGATGCCGTGCATCCGGAACTGGGCACGCTCGAGGACTTCCGCGCGTTCGTCGCAGCGTGCAAGCAACTCGACATGGAGGTCGCGCTCGACTTCGCGGTCCAGTGCTCGCCCGATCATCCCTGGCTCAAACAGCATCCGCAATGGTTCAAGCGCCGGCCTGACGGTTCGATGCGCTATGCGGAAAATCCGCCGAAAAAATACGAGGACATCGTCAACCCCGACTTCGCTTCAGAAGACGCAGGCGCGCTGTGGAATGCGTTGCGCGATGTGGTGCTGTTCTGGATCGATCACGGCGTCAAGATTTTCCGCGTCGATAATCCGCACACCAAGCCCTTTAGCTTCTGGGAATGGATGATCCACGAAGTTCAACTGCAGCATCCCAACGTGATCTTCCTCGCGGAAGCCTTTACCCGGCCGAAATTGATGAAAGGCCTCGCCAAGCTCGGCTTCACCCAGTCCTACACGTATTTTACCTGGCGCACGCAGAAGTGGGAGCTCGAGCAATATTTGAACGAGCTGACGGCATATCCCGAGCACGATTTCTATCGCCCGAATTTCTTCGTCAACACGCCGGATATCCTGCCCTATCACCTGCAGAGCGGCGAGCCTTGGATGTTCAAATCCCGTATCGCTCTTGCGGCGACGCTGTCGAGCACCTACGGCGTCTACAACGGTTTTGAATTGCTCGAGCACGAACCCATTCCGGGCAAGGAAGAGTATCTGGATTCCGAAAAATACGAGATTAAGGTGCGTGACTGGGAGAAACCGGGCAATATCAAGCCCTACATCCGCGACCTCAATCGCGCGCGCCGGGCCAATGCGGCGCTTCAGCAGACCAGCAATTTGCGCTTCATCGGAATCGACGACGGCAATGTCATCGGCTTCTTGAAGGAATCCGTTGATGGTACCAACACGGTGGTGGCCGCGATTGCACTTTCGCGCGAACCGCATGAATTCTGGTTTCCGATCGGCGACATCCAGATCGACGTCGGCGGAGAACGCAGGCATGTCGCCGCCGTCGAAGACCTAATCACCGGCGAGCGCCGTCCCGTCGAATGGGGCGGCATTCATCTGCGGATCGATCCGGCCCGCGACCCCGCCCTCCTCTTCCGCTGTTTGGCGTAAGGGGCTAGGCTATGAATGTGATGCCATCGATCGATGCGACCGAATTGCCTGATACCGCCGGCGACGCCGACGAGCTGTGGTACAAGGACGCCATCATCTATCAGCTTCACGTCAAGGCCTTCGCCGACAGCAATAATGACGGCATCGGCGACTTCGCGGGCCTGACTGAAAAACTGGACTATTTGCAGGAGCTCGGCGTCACGGCGCTTTGGCTGTTGCCGTTCTATCCGTCGCCCGGGCGCGACGATGGCTATGACATTGCCGACTACGGTGCGATCAATCCCGACTTCGGCACCATGAAGGATTTTCGCCGCTTCATTGTCGAGGCCAAGCGGCGCCGCCTGCGGGTTATCACCGAACTCGTCATCAATCATACCTCCGACCAGCACGACTGGTTCAAGCGGGCGCGGCGCAGCGATCCGAAATCCTCAGCGCGAAACTGGTACGTCTGGAGCGACACCGACCAGAAATACCAGGGCACCCGGATCATCTTCACCGATACCGAGAAATCCAACTGGACTTGGGATCCCGAGGCCGGCGCATTCTACTGGCACCGTTTCTTCTCGCACCAGCCGGACCTCAATTTCGATAATCCGCGCGTGGTCAGCGCGGTGGTGCAGGTGATGAAGCGCTGGCTCGACACCGGCGTCGACGGCTTCCGGCTGGATGCCATTCCCTATCTGTGCGAGCGCGACGGCACCAACAACGAGAACCTTCCCGAGACCCACGTCGTCATCAAGAAGATCCGCGCCGAACTCGATGCCTATGCCAAGAACAAGGTGCTGCTCGCGGAAGCCAATCAGTGGCCGGAGGATGTGCAGGAGTACTTCGGGCAAAGCGACGAATGCCACATGGCGTATCACTTCCCGCTGATGCCGCGCATCTACATGGCAATCGCGCAGGAAGACCGCTTTCCGATCACGGACATCCTGCGGCAGACGCCGGATATTCCGAACGATTGCCAGTGGGCGCTGTTTTTGCGCAACCATGACGAACTGACGCTGGAAATGGTCACCGACGTCGAGCGCGACTACCTCTGGTCGACTTACGCCAACGATCCGCGCGCCCGCATCAATGTCGGCATCCGCCGCCGGCTCGCGCCGCTGATGGACAACGACCGGCGCAAGATCGAGTTGATGAACTCGCTGCTGCTGTCGTTCCCGGGTACGCCGATCATCTATTACGGCGACGAAATCGGCATGGGCGATAACATCTATCTCGGCGACCGCAACGGCGTCCGCACGCCGATGCAATGGACGCCGGACCGCAATGGCGGCTTCTCCCGCGCCGATCCGGCGCGGCTCTACGCCCCGACCATCATGGACCCGGTCTACGGCTATGAGTCGGTCAACGTCGAGGCGCAGTCGCGCAGCCTGTCGTCGCTGTTGAGCGCGACCAAGCGCCTGATCTCGGTGCGAAAATCGACGCTCGCGTTCGGCCGCGGCACCATGACATTCATCCGCCCGGTCAACCGCTCGGTGCTTTGTTATGTCAGGCAGTACAAGGACGAGGTCATTCTGTGCGTCGCCAATCTGTCGCGCTCGGCGCAAGCGACCGAACTCGATCTGTCGGCGTGGAAGGATCGCGTACCGCTGGAAATGCTGGGCCGGACGAACTTTCCGGCGATTGGCGAATTGCCCTACATGATTACGCTGGCGCCTTACGGATTCTACTGGTTTCAACTGCGTGTAAAGGAAGAACTGAAAAACGTCGCAAGTGCGCCCGTTCCCGAGTTTGAGACGCTGGTGGTCCCAGTCGGCTCTACCTGGATGTCGCTCGCCCGCGCCCGCGGTGTATTCGAACATGATGTATTGCCGCCTTATCTGGCGCGAACCCGCTGGTATCCGGAACGCTCGGCAAAATCGATCGAGCCGAGTTTGACCTCGGCGATCCCGTTCTGCGATATCGGCGATAACAGGCCCTATCTGGGCTTTTTCGAAGCAAGCCAGCGCGGAGTAACAACGCGCTACGTGTTGCCGATGCGGATCGAATGGGTGCGCTTTGACCGCGAGCGCTATAATCCCCGGGCCCTCGCAGCGGTCCGCCAGGGCGCACGGGAAGGAACGCTGCTCGACGTTGCCACCGATCAGATTTTCATCGCGCTTTTGTTGCGCAATCTGCGCAACTCGCTGACCGTTGAGGACGAACAAGGCGCGGGCATGCACCTTGAGTTCAGACCGACGGCAAAGCTTCCCGATGGACCTGTGAAACAACCGGAGCACGTCCGGGCCGTCGATACCGAGCAATCCAACAGCACCGCGCTGGTGGACAATGACTATGTCGTCAAGATTTATCGCAAGCTTGAATCCGGGATCAATCCCGAGGTCGAGGTCGGACGATTCCTGACCGAGGCCGCCGGGTTCGCCAATTCACCGGCGTTGTTAGGCAGCGTCGAGCTTGTCGAGGGTGAGCGCAGAAGCGCGGTCGCCGTCGTGCATGCATTCATCCAGAATCAGGGTGATGCCTGGACGGTCACTTCGGCCTATCTCGACCGCTTCGTCGATGCACAGCGCGTCCTCGCCGGCGGCGATGATAAGTCCGAGAACGAGGAGCAGACGGCGTATCTGCGCTACATGTCGCAGACCGGAAGACGCGTGGCCGAAATGCACGCGGCGCTGGCCAGCCGCGACGACGATGCGGCATTCGCACCGGAGCGGGCCACATCGGCCGACATCGAACGATGGGTGTCGGACCTTGCGGTGCGCGCCGCGCGGGTCTTCGACGGGCTGAAGCAGCGACGCGACGCAGCAAAGGATCACGAACGGCTTCTCATCGACGCGACGCTCGCGCATGCAGCAACGCTGCAGCGTCGCCTCGGCGCGCTGCTTCCGGATCCGGCGCAAATTCTCAACATTCGTCATCACGGCGATTTCCATCTCGGCCAGATGTTGATCGCCAAGGACGACATCTACATTATCGACTTCGAAGGCGAACCGCGCCGGACGCTCGACGAGCGACGCCGCAGGGCCCCGGCCGCCCGCGACGTCGCAGGGTTGATCCGCTCGATCGATTATTCGACCACCGCGGCGCTTGAGCGCGCGCTCAGGATTGCTCCAGACGAACATGGCAAACTGGCCGCTGCGCTGAATAACTGGCGCGACCGAGCGACCGGGACTTTCCTTGGCGCTTATCGGGAGACCATTGGACAGACCCGACTTTGGCCCGCCGGCCCTGAGGCCGCGGGCCGCCTGCTGAACTTCTTCCTGCTCGAGAAGGCGATTTACGAGATTGAATACGAGCTTGCGCACCGCCCCGACTGGCTGCGCGTCCCGCTCGCAGGCACGCTCCGAATCCTGTCCCAACATACGGAGACGTAATGACAAAATTGTCCGCAGAGGCCTACGCAATCGTGGAAGGCCGCCATTCCGACCCGTTCCATTATCTCGGCCTGCATAAGGAGGACGGCAAGTCGGTCGTACGCGCATTTCTGCCCGAGGCTTCAAACGTGGAAGCGATCGATGAGCATGGCGAGGCGGCTGCGCTGGCCCGCATCCATGATGCCGGATTATTCGCAGGAGCTTTGCCGAACGGATCGAAGCGCTACCAGTTACGCGCGCGCTTCGGCGACAAGACCGTTGAGCTCGACGATCCCTACCGCTTTCCGCCGGTTTTGACCGACTTCGATCTGTACCTGCTCGGCGAGGGAACCCAGCAGCGGCTTTACGACAAGCTCGGCGCGCATCCGGTTACGCTGGATGGTGTCCCCGGTGTCGCATTCGTGGTGTTCGCACCGAACGCGCGGCGGGTCAGCGTGGTCGGCGACTTCAATTTCTGGAATGCCCGTCGTCATCCGATGCGCGTGCGCGGCAACGGTTATTGGGAACTTTTTGTGCCGCATGCCGCAGCCGGCGATCACTACAAGTTCGACATCGTCGGGCCGCAAGGACAATTACCGCTAAAGTCCGATCCAATGGCGTTTGCCGCCGAAGTCCGCCCCAGCACGGCGTCCATCGTTCTCGACGAGACCAAACTGCCGCATCCGAGCCCGGCGCCCGCGAACATCAATGCACTCAGTAAACCGATGTCGATCTACGAGGTCCATCTAGGCTCATGGCGGCGCAAGGGCGCCAATGAATGGCTGAGCTATCGCGAACTGGCCGACACGCTTCCGCGCTACGCGCGCGACCTCGGCTTTACCCATCTTGAATTTCTCCCCGTCAACGAGCATCCCTTCGACGGCTCCTGGGGCTATCAGCCGACCGGCATGTACGCGCCGACCAGCCGGTTCGGCACCCCTGAAGATTTTTCGAACCTGATCGATGCCTGCCACCGCGAAGGGCTTGGCGTCCTGCTGGACTGGGTGCCCGGCCATTTTCCGGACGATCCGCACGGCCTCGGCAATTTCGATGGCACGGCGCTGTATGAGCACGCCAACCCGCTGCAGGGCCGCCATCTCGACTGGGGCACACTGATCTACAATTACGGGCGCACCGAAGTCGTGAACTTTCTGGTGTCCAACGCGCTGTTCTGGCTGGAGCGCTATGGTATCGACGGGCTGCGCGTCGATGCGGTCGCCTCGATGCTATATCTCGACTACAGCCGGCCCGCCGGCGGCTGGATCCCGAACAAATATGGCGGCCGCGAAAATCTGGAAGCCATCGATTTCCTGCGCCGCTTCAACACCGAAGTGTACGCGCGTTTTCCCCAGGCCACCACCGCGGCCGAAGAATCCACCGCCTGGCCGCAGGTGTCGCGCCCGGTCGAGTATGGCGGACTGGGATTTGGCTACAAATGGAATATGGGCTGGATGCACGATACACTGAACTACATCAGCAAGGACCCGATTCACCGCAAGCATCATCACGGCGACATCCTGTTCGGCCTGCATTATGCGTTTTCGGAAAATTTCGTTCTGCCACTATCCCACGACGAAGTCGTGCACGGCAAGAAGTCGATACTCGGCCGCATGCCCGGCGACGACTGGCAGCGCTTCGCCAATCTGCGGGCCTATTACTCGTTCATGTTCGGTCATCCCGGCAAGAAGCTGATGTTCATGGGTTGCGAATTCGGCCAGGAACGCGAATGGAACCACGACCGTTCGCTGGACTGGCATCTGCTGGATCAGAAAAAATACGCCGGCATTCAGTCGCTGATCCGCGACCTCAACGGACTTTACCGCACGCTGCCGGCGCTGCATGAGATGGACTGCGACCCGGCCGGATTCGAATGGATCGTGACCGACGACGCCAACCGCAACGTGTTCGCTTGGATGCGGAAGGGCAATGACGCCCGCGCGCGCTGTCTCGTCGTCACCAACTTCTCCCCGAACGTCTATCATAACTACCGCGTCCGGGTGCCGTTCGCCGGCAAGTGGCGCGAGGTGCTCAATTCGGACTCGGCGCATTACGGCGGCAGCAACGCCGGAAACGTGGGCGAAGTCTCGACGTTGGATGGCTTGGTGCCGGAGCTTAATCTCACCGTCCCGCCGCTCGGCGCAATATTCCTCGTACCGGAAAACTAAGCATGCGTCTGTCCGCTGGTACGTCCTCACGGCTCGGTGCAAGCTGGGACGGCAGGGGCACCAACTTTGCGTTGTTTTCGGCCAACGCGCAAAAGGTGGAGCTCTGCTTGTTCGAAGGCCAGGGTCGCAAGGAACTGGAACGGATCGAACTTCCGGAACGTACCGAGGACGTCTGGCACGGCTATCTCAATGACGTCTCTCCCGGGCAACTCTATGGGTATCGCGTTCACGGGCCTTACGCACCCGAGCAGGGCCACAGGTTCAATGCCCACAAGCTGTTGCTCGACCCCTATGCCAAGCGAACGGCCGGCCGGCTGGTGTGGAGCGACGCGCATTTCGCCTATCGCACCGGAAGCCCGCGCGAAGATCTGTCGTTCGATCGGCGCGACAATGCACGGGGCATGCCGAAGGCTGTCGTTGTCGATGAGACCTTCAATTGGGGCCGCCGCGAGATCGTCCGCCCCAACATCCCCTGGGAAGACACCATCATCTATGAAGCGCACGTCAAGGGCCTGACGCAGAACCGCGAAGACGTATCGCCTGGCTTGCGCGGCACCTATGGCGGCCTGTCGTCGCCGGCGATGATCGACCACCTGAAGCGGCTTGGCGTCACCATGATCGAATTGCTGCCGGTTCACGGGCTCATCGACGACCGGACGCTGGTCGAAAAGAAGCTGTCGAACTACTGGGGCTACAACACGCTGTCATTCTTCGCGCCGGAGCCGCGTTACACGCAGGACAATCCGCTCGACGCGTTCCGGACCACGGTGGCGCGGCTGCACGACGCCGGCATCGAGGTCATGCTTGACGTCGTCTACAATCACACCGCGGAGGGCAACCATATGGGCCCGACGCTGTCGTTCCGTGGTATCGACAACGCCTCCTACTACTGGCTGATGAAGGATAACCCGCGCTTCTATGACGATTTCACCGGCTGCGGCAGCTCGGTCAACCTCACCCACCCTCGTGTGCTGCAGATGGTGATGGACTCGCTGCGCTATTGGGTCGAGGTCTGCCACGTCGATGGCTTCCGGTTCGATCTCGCCACCACGCTGGCGCGCGGGCCAGATGGTTTTGACCGCAACAGCGCGTTTCTCACCGCGGTCCGCCAGGATCCGGTGCTTGCCTCTGTAAAAATGGTTGCCGAGCCGTGGGACCTCGGCATGGGCGGCTATCAGGTCGGCGCGTTTCCGTCGCAATGGTCGGAATGGAACGATCGCTATCGCAGCGCGATGCGGCGCTACTGGAGCGGCGAAGGCAGCCTGATCGGCGAAGTGTCGAGCCGCATGACGGGTTCATCGGATGTGTTCAATCACGACGGCCGCACCCCGCGCGCGGGCATCAATCATATCACCGTGCACGACGGATTCACGCTGGCCGATCTGTTCAGCTACAACGAAAAGCACAACGCGGCCAACCGCGAGGACAATCGCGACGGCTCCAGCGACAATCTCAGTAACAATTGCGGCCATGAAGGCCCGACCGACGATCCGGCGATCACGGCGCTGCGGCGTCAGCTTCGGAAAAATCAGCTTGCGTGCCTGTTGCTGGCACAGGGCCTGCCGCTGATTTTGGCAGGCGACGAAGTCGGCAACACCCAGAACGGCAACAACAACGCTTATTGCCAGGACAACGAAATAGGCTGGGTCGATTGGGGAAATCTCAACCGCGAAGGCGACGATTTCACCGATTTTATCGGCCACATGTCTGAGCTGCGAAAGCGATTTCCGCAAATCCGCTCGCGGCGCTGGCTCGATGGCCGGCGCGCAGACGGCTCCTATGGCGTGTTGTGGCTGACGCCCGCCGCCGAGGAGATGACACAGCAGGACTGGAATTTCCCGGAAGGGCGGTTTCTCGCCTATGTGCTCGGCCCCGCCGAGGAAGGACAGGCGCCGGTCTTCATCGTGCTGAACGCAGCCCCTGAAGCCATCGCGTTCAATTTGCCGAAGATGCCCGAATACAGCAATTGGGAGCAGGTGCTCAACACGGCCGACGCCAAACAGACCACCGCGAGCTTCGCATTCGCCGCGGATATCGAGGCGCCTCCCCGTTCGGTCCTTGCCTTTGCGGGCTCGGCATGAATGCGCGGCAGTTCGGCGTAAACCTCACAGCGGATGGCGCGACATTCCGGTTATGGGCGCCGGCCGCGAAGCGCGTCGATGTGCTGCTTGACAAGCCGCACGCGCTGCACCGCGGGGATGAAGGCTGGTTTTCCGCTGACATCGCCGGCATCGAGGCCGGCACGCTTTATAAATTCCGGATCGACAACGAAATCGACGTGCCCGATCCGGCCTCGATGTTTCAACCGCAAGACGTCGCGGGGCCGAGCGAGGTGATCAATCACAGCGCTTACCAATGGCGCGCCTCGGATTGGCGCGGGCGGCCATGGCAGGAAACCGTGCTGGTCGAAACCCATGTCGGCACCTTCACACCGGAGGGTACTTACCGCGCCATGGTCAACAGGCTCGATCACCTGGCGGCTACCGGCATCACCGCGCTGGAATTGATGCCGCTTTCCGATTTTCCGGGGAAGCGCAACTGGGGCTATGACGGCGTGCTGTGGTATGCGCCCGACGGCGCCTATGGCCGCCCCGACGACCTCAAAGCGCTGATCGACCAGGCCCACCTGCGCGGGCTGACGGTGTTCCTCGACGTGGTCTACAACCACTTCGGGCCCGAGGGGAATTACCTCGGCCGCTATGCGCCGTCCTTTTTCACGGACGCACAGACACCGTGGGGCAGCGCGATCGATTATCGCGTACAGCAGGTTCGTACCTTTGCCATCGAGAATGCGTTGTATTGGCTGCGCGAGTATCGCTTCGACGGACTGCGGCTGGATGCGGTGCATGCCATCCCCGAGCAAGGCGAGATTTCGATGCTGCACGATCTCAGCCGCGCGGTCGGCGATCTTGCGGAGCAGACCGGCCGTCACATTCATCTTGTGCTGGAAAATGACGACAACCGCGCGAGCCTGCTCAGCCCCGAACAAGAGCCGCCGCGCGGCAACTATCGCGCCCAGTGGAATGACGACTACCACCACGCCTGGCATGTGTTGCTGACCGGAGAAAGCCAGGGCTATTACAGCGATTACGCAAAATCGCCGCTGCGGGACATCGCGCGGTCGCTTGTCTCGGGCTTCGTCTATCAGGGCGAAGCTTCCGCGCATCGCGGCGGGCAATTGCGTGGCGAACCCAGCGGCGCGCTTGCTCCCACCGCCTTTGTCAATTTCCTGCAGAACCACGACCAGATCGGCAATCGCGCGCTCGGCGACCGGCTTGGAAGCCGCGTTGACGATAAGGCAATCGAAGCTGCGCTGGCGATCACCTTGCTGGCACCGATGGTGCCGATGCTGTTCATGGGCGAGGAATGGGGATCGACTGCGCCCTTCCCGTTCTTCTGCGACTTTGCGGGCGACCTCGCGAATGCGGTTCGCAATGGCCGGCGCAAGGAATTCGCCGGAGCATATGCCAAATACGGCGACGACGTTCCAGACCCGCTGCATGAGTCGACATTCCAATCCGCCATACTGGACTGGGGATCGCGCGACGCACCGGGGGGCAAGAAGCGTCTGATACTCGTGCGAGAGCTGCTTTCGACTCGACGGCGGGAGATTGTCTCGCGGCTGGCAGGAGCGCGCTTTGGCGAGGCTTCCGCCGAGGATAACGGCTTGCTGACTGCTAGCTGGAAGATGGGCGATGGATCAGCGCTGCAACTGCTGGCCAATATTTCGGACCGCGAAATCGATGGCAACAAGTGGCAGGACACCGGAACGAAAATCTGGGGCGGCGACTTATCCGGCGTCATGCCCCCGTGGGCGGTCCATTGGCACATCGGACAGAGCTAATGCCCCCTGCCATCCCGATCGCAACCTACCGCGTGCAATTGACCGCCGATTTCAACTTCGATTCCGCTGCGGCCATTATTCCCTATCTGAAATCACTGGGCGTCACGCATCTCTATGCGTCGCCTTTCATGAGGGCGCGCAAGGGCAGCACCCACGGTTACGACATCGTCGATCACACCGTGATCAATCCCGAGCTCGGCGGCGACGCGGGGCTCGAGCGGTTGAGCGCGGCGTTGAAGCAGCACGATCTCGGACTGATTCTGGATTTCGTGCCGAACCATATGGGTGTGCATTTCGCCGACAATCCGTGGTGGCTCGACGTGCTGGAGTGGGGCCAGGCTTCGCCGCACGCCGTCTCGTTCGATATCGACTGGGACCTGCTGCCCTGGCGTGCCCGTGGCGGCGTGCTGCTGCCGATCATCGGATCGTCCTATGGCGAAGCGCTGGAGAAGGGCGAAATCGAACTGCGTTACGATGCCGGCGAGGGAAGTTTTTCGGCGTGGTATTTCGAACACCGCCTGCCGATTGCGCCGGGGCGTTATGGTGAAATTTTGCGTTCGGTGGTGAAAGAGGCCAAAGCCGAAAACAGCGCCGCCGGTAAACGCATCCTCGACCTCGCATCACGCCACATCGGACCGCACCATCCCTCGCGCGAGGATGCGCCGGCATTCAAGGCCGAGCTTGGCGGCATTGCCGGCAGCGCCGATATCATGGCGCGCGGACTGGACGCCTACCGCGCCGGCCCGGACCGGCCGACACAAACGCTGGCGCTGCATCATCTGCTGGAGCGTCAGCACTACAAGCTTGGCCAGTGGCGGCTCGCCTCCAGCGAGATCAACTATCGACGCTTCTTCGACGTCAATACACTGGCCGGATTGCGCGTCGAGGATGCCGGAACGTTCGAGGCCATTCACCGCCTGGTCAAACGCTTGGTCGCGGAGGACAGGCTGCAGGGCCTGCGGCTCGATCATATCGATGGCCTGCGCGACCCCGCGCAGTATTTCCAGCGGTTGCGACGCCTGATCCGCGATACACGAGGCAATGCTGGCAAGCCGTTCTATATGGTGATCGAGAAAATTCTCGGTGAGAACGAAAGCCTGCATCGTTTCGCCGGCGTACAGGGCACCACCGGCTATGAGTGGCTGAATATCATCTCGCAGGTGCTGATCGACGGCAAAGGACTGGAAGCGCTGGACGAAACCTGGCGGCAGGTCAGCAATACGTCGCCAAAGCTCGAACCGGTGCTGCTGCAAGCCAAGCGCCGGGTTCTCGAAACGTTGCTGACCAGCGAGTTTACCGTGCTGACGCGCCTGCTGGCGCGCATCGCCGCCGGGCACTATTCGACTCGGGATTTTTCGGCCGACAGCCTGCGGCAGGCGCTCGAACTCTATGTCATGCATTTCCCGGTTTACCGCACCTACCTTACAGCGACGGGTTCGTCGGTCCACGATCGCGCGCTGATATCGGAAACTATCGAAAAGGCCCGCGCGGACTGGTTCGGCGCCGATGAAGGCATCTTCGATTTTCTCCGCGATACGCTGACGCTCGACCTGATCGCTCCCGGCCGCGCCCCGCACGGCAAGCCGCGGGTTCGCCGCTTTGCCCTGAAGCTGCAGCAATTCACCGGGCCAATGATGGCAAAGTCGCTGGAAGACACCGCCTTCTATCGTTATCACCGGTTGCTGGCGCTCAACGAGGTCGGCGGCGATCCGTCGGCCAAGGCCCTCTCGACCGAATCATTTCACTCCATGATGCAGACGCGCGCCAAGGAGTGGCCGCACGGCATGACCGCAACAGCGACTCACGACACCAAGCGCGGCGAGGACGCACGCACCCGGCTGCTGGCGCTTGCGGAACTGCCTGGTGAATGGGCCAGCATGGTCGGCCGCTGGAAACTGCTCAACGCGCCGCACGTCGTCATCAATGGAGGCGTGCGCAGCCCATCTACGGCCTTCGAATACATGCTGTATCAGGCGCTGGTCGGCGCATGGCCGTCAGCAGGGCAAGACGACTCATTTCCGGAGCGAATACAGGCCTTTGCACTGAAGGCCGCGCGCGAGGGCAAGCAGGAAACAAGCTGGCTTAATCCTAACCAGGCCTATGAGGCGGGCCTGCGAACGTTTCTCGAGCGGATTTTTGACCCAAAACTATCCGGCGAATTCCTCGACTCGCTTCAATCGTTCACCCGGCGCACCTCACTGCTCGGCGCACTTAATTCACTCGGTCAGATCACGTTGAAGGCAACAATGCCTGGCGTGCCCGATTTCTACCAAGGCACCGAATTCTGGGACTTTTCGCTGGTCGATCCCGACAACCGGCGGCCGGTGGATTTTGCGGCGCGAGCGTCTGCACTGGCCTCCGTCGAGACACCGGACTGGGAGATCCTTGTAAAGAACTGGACCGACGGACGACTCAAGTTCGCCTGGACCCGGCATCTGCTGAAGCTGCGAACCGAACTTGAGGACGTCTTTACCCGCGGCGATTATCAGCCGCTGCAAGTCGTCGGGCCGCACCGCGATCACGTCGTCGCGTTTGCGCGGCGTTACGATCGCAACGTCGCAATTGCGGCGGTCACAAAATCGCTCGCACCTCTCACCGAAGGGGGCCGCGCGTGGCCTATCGCCAATGCTTATGATGGTGCAATCAGGGTCAGTGGATACTCGATCGAGGGCCATGATGGGGAAGCCCGCGATGAACTGCCGCTCGCCGGGATCTTCAAGCACCTGCCCGCGGCGGTCCTGAAAGCCACAGTTGAGACCGCCAACCGAAATCAGGTACGCCGCAAGAAATGATGGCGGAAGCGAAAGGCCGCCCGGGATCGAATAGGCCGGGCGGCCTGGCGGATATCGTGCCGACTCGAATCAGAGGTCGGTTCCCTACCCCCGCAATGCCGATATTCTCCTGAAATTCGTTAGCATCAAGCTATCACAGCGCATATTGCAGTGCATTCTTCGCGAAACATTTTCTCTGTTGCCGAGACGCATCGCGCCCGGTCAGTCGCGCTTGGTCAACAGCAGGTTGCCGCGCTTCTTGATAGTTGCTTGAGCAACCTGGGCAAATCGCTGCAACAGCCAGGGTAGCGTCACCTCGACCCTGACGTGGTCGTCCTCTACATCGACATGGCCGGCCGCCGCCTGCCCGAGCGCGCGAACGCGAAATGTCATGCGGTCACCGTCCCATCTTTCCTCATCGACTTTCAGGACCGGCATGCTTGCCGCGGCGCGGGTCAAGCCTGCTTTCAAACGACGGCAGGCCTCCTCGCGGCCGAGGCGATGGGGAATGGAAACAACCAGCGGTGCTGACATGTCAAACCTTCCAATGCTTTAAACGCATGTAATCGCAGATTTTCCGGAAAGAAGAGGCCTCGAATAACTGAGGTCCGCGAATGGAACCTTATGAGTTCCGGTTTGTTTTCAAGGCTGATGGCAGAGCAACAATGGCCGACTGCCGGGCTGAGGAGAGATTACATGTCACTCGGAACTATCATCCTGATCATTCTGATTATCGCGTTGCTTGGCGGCTTCAGCGGCATCGGCGGCGGGCCGTTCTACGGCACCGGCTATTACGGCGGTGGCGGCCTCGGCCTCATCATCGTTATCCTGTTGATCCTGCTGCTGCTCGGAAAATTGTAAGCTTCAAGGTTCGCATGCTGTCATCACCCGCGAAAGCGGGTGATCCAGTATCCGGGAGCATCTGCGATTCATCTTCAAGGTCTCTGGAATACTGGGTCGCCCGGTCAAGCCGGGCGATGACTATTAATGCGCGGCCAGCTTCTTGATCGCCGGTTTAATCGAAGCCGCTGCGTTGTCATATCCCTCCCACGCCTTGGTCTTTCCCAGCAGCGCCGGAACGGTGCGAACCGTATAGCGTTTCGGATCGAGGTCGTTGCGTACCTGCGCCCATGTCAGCGGCATCGACACCGTCGCGCCATCGCGCGCACGCGGTGACAATACCGCGACCGCGGTCGCCATCCGGTCGTTGCGCAGATAGTCGAGGAAGATTTTTCCCTCGCGCAGCTTCTTGGCCATGTTGAGCAGATAGCGCTCCGGATCGTCATTCGCCATCCATTGGCAAACGCCTTGCGCGAAGGCCTTTGCTTCTTTCCAGTCAACCTTGTCCTTTGCGCCGTAAAGAAGCGGTGTCACGACGTGCAGCCCCTTGCCGCCCGTAGTCTTGCAAAAGCTTTCGAGGCCGAGACTGGTCAGCCGCTCTCGCATCTCCTTGGCGGCTTCCATCACTTCCTGAAATTCGACATCCGGCGCGGGGTCGAGATCGAATACCAGCCGCCCGGGCATGTCGGGCTTGTCCGGTGCGCAATTCCACGGATGCAGTTCAAGCCCGCCGATCTGCGCGACGGCGGCGAGGCCTTCGATGCGGTCGATCTGCAGATAGGGTTTTCGATCGCCGGACACTTTGACCAGTTCGAGCAGCTTCGACGTGCCCATCATCGCGTGGCGCTGAAAGAACGTCTCGCCCTTGATGCCGTCGGGCGCGCGAACGATCGAGCACGGCCGCCCCTTGATATGGCCGATCATCCAGCCGCCGATGGCTTCGAAATACCGAGCAAGGTCGAGTTTGGTGACCGGCTCGCCGTCGCCGGCATTGGGCCACAGCGCCTTGTCGGGCTTGGAGATGACCACGCCCATGACACCAGTGGATTTGCCGCCGGCTTTGGACGGGCTGCGAGTGGGGCCTTTGGCTGACGTGCGCCCCGCAATCGGCTTGGCTATCTCGGTCATCGCTGGCTTCTCCGCCGTCACCTCTTTTGCCGGCTTGTCCTGACGCAGTCCCTTGAACGAGGCCTGGCGCACATTTCCGTCCGCGGTAAAGCCTGCAAACTCGATCTCGGCGACAAGTTCGGGTTTCAGCCAATGCACGTCGCGGGTCTTTTTCGGCGCGTTCTTGCCGCCGAACGGATTTTTGCTTGAGGCCGCGGCTTTCAGCGAGGGCATCAGGCGATTGACCGTCTCCTGCCCGAATCCGGTGCCGACGATTCCCACATGGGCCAGATGATCGCCGCGATAGACCCCGGCCATCAGCGAGCGGAATTTTCCGTTCGTGGTTTTCCATCCCCCCAGCACGACCTCATGGCCGGCGCGGCACTTGGTCTTGGTCCAGTTCTCGGACCGGCCGGATTGATAGGGCGCGCTGAGTTTCTTCGATATGATGCCTTCCAGTGACATCTTGCAGGCCGCTTGCCAAACCGCCTCCCCGCCCGCCTCGGCATGACTGAGATAGCGGATCAGGCTCTCCTTCCGGCTACGATGGTCTTCCAGCACGCCCCTCAACCGCTGCTTCCGTTCGGACAACGGCGAGCGGCGAAGATCGAATTCGTCTGCGAACAAGAGATCGAAGGCGAAGAAGATCAGATTGCCGGTCTTGCCGTCGGAGAGCGCTGCCTGCAGCGCTCCGAAATCGGGATCGCCCTTCTTGTCCAGCGCAACCACCTCGCCATCGATCAGCACATCGGGCAGCGAGGCGGCCTCTTTAGCAATGGCCGCAAACTTCTCCGTCCAGTCCAAGCCCTTGCGGGTCTTGAGCGTGGCTTCGCCGTCTTCGACACGCAACTGCAGGCGGTATCCGTCGAGCTTGATTTCGTGGCCCCAGCCATCCGCCTCCGGCGGCCGCTCCACCGACACACACAGCTGAGGCGCGACAAAGCCCGGCAGCGCCACCACCTTTTTTGCCTCAGCTCGCCGCTTGGGGGCACGATTTCCGTTGACCTTAGCCTTGGTTGGCGCCTCGCGTTCAGCGCGGGCTTCCGCTGCCATACCCCGGTTCGAATTCCAGACTGCGTCGGATTTGCCGTGCCCGTTCTTCGCCAGCATGAACGGTTTTGGCGCCTTGCCCTTGCCTGCCGCGATATCTTTCATCGCGCGGCCCGATGCGACGGATTTGTCCTCATCGAGAATGATGTCGCCTTTATCCTCCCGCGAATAATCGTCGCGATGCTTGATCAGCAGCCAGTTGGTGCGCTTGCCGCCGTTGCGGTCGTGGCGCATCCGCACCAGCACCCAGCTGCCGTGTAGCTTTTCGCCATCAAGCGTGAATTTGAGGTCTCCTTTCTTGAAACCCTTGTCCGGGTCCGGCGATTCCCAGTATCCGCGATCCCAGAGCTGCACCGTGCCGCCGCCATATTGGCCCTTGGGAATGGTGCCTTCGAAATCGCCGTAATCAAGCGGATGGTCTTCCACCTCGACCGCCAGCCGCTTGTCGTGCGGATCAAGCGACGGCCCGCGGGTCACCGCCCATGATTTGAAAACACCGTCAAACTCCAGCCGCAGATCGTAGTGCAGCCGCGTGGCGTCGTGCTTCTGGATCACGAAACGGCGCCGCTTCGACGGCGTCACCTTCCCCTCGCCGCTCGGCTCCGCGGTTTGCTCGAAATCGCGCTTCTTTCGATAAACGGACAGGTTTTTGTCGGCCACGAGAAGTCCTCAACCAACGGCAAAAACGGGAAACCGGAGGCCGACCATAGGGCCCGGAACCAAAACCCTCAATTGCCGTTGAAGTTCCCGAAGGCATTTTGCCGAATTCGTTTGACCGCACAATGATTTGGAGGATGCGATGGCCCCCCGCGCCTACTGGAAAGGCTCCCTGAAACTATCCCTCGTGTCCTGCCCTGTGGTGCTCTATCCAGCCTCGACATCCGTCGAGAAGACGCGCTTCCACATGATCAACAAGGAAACCGGCAACCGCCTGAAGCAGCAGATGGTCGACGCCGAGACCGGCGACGTCGTCGAGAGCGACCAGAAGGGGCGCGGTTACGAGCTGAGCAAAGGCGAATATGTCGCGATCGAAAAGGAAGAGCTGGAGGCGGTCCAGATCGAGAGCAACCACACCATCGACATCGACAGTTTCGTGCCGCGCGACGAGATCGACAAGCGTTACCTCAACCACCCTTATTACATCGCTCCCGATGGAAAGGCCGGCGCCGACGCCTTCGCCGTAATCCGCGACGCGATGAAGGACAAGGACCGCGTCGCATTGGCCCGGATCGTGTTGTCGAACCGGGAGCATGTCATTGCGATCGAACCACTGGGCAAGGGGTTGCTCGGCATCACACTGCGCTATTCCTATGAGCTGCGGCACGAGAGCGACTATTTCGACGAGATCAAGAACCCGAAAATCTCCAAGGACATGATCGACCTTGCGGTGCACATCCTGGACAGCAAGGCCGCGCATTTCGATCCCTCAAAATTCAAGGACGACTACGAAAACGCGCTGAAGACGCTGGTGAAGCGCAAGGCCGCCGGCAAACCAGTGAAAGTGGCTGAACGCGAGGAGCGGCCGGACAATGTCATCAACCTGATGGATGCGCTTCGGCAGAGCCTGAAGGGCAAGGCGGCCGCGAAAAGAGTCAGCCATGCCTCGTCACACACGTCGCGGCGAACCTCCCGCCCGGCCAAGAAGGCGCATCGCTCCACCGCGCGTCAGCGCAAGGCAAGTTAAATAAAAGGCGGCCTCGAATGCGTTCGGGGCCGCCCCGGCATTCCTATTTCTTTGACGATTTACGTTTTGATTTTTTGGCGGTCTTCTTCTTGCCGGTCTTCTTCGGGACTTTCTTTCCCTCCGCCCTGGCTTCGGAAAGACCGATCGCGATCGCCTGCTTCCGGCTCGTCACCTTCTTGCCGGAGCGGCCGCTCTTCAGCGTGCCGGCCTTGCGCTTTTTCATTGCGCGCTCGACTTTGGCGGACGCCTTTTTGGAATATTTTCGTGCCATGGTTAGTTCTCCTGTTGCACGGAAAATAATCTTCACGGCTCAGGAAGGTTCCATCGCGCCTGCCGCAACGCTCAATCCGGTGCGCGCAGCCGATAGCCGATTCCGGTTTCCGTCAGGACGAATTGCGGACGCTCGGGATCAAGCTCGATCTTCTGCCGGAGCTGCCGAACGTAGACTCGCAGATATTGTGCGTCCGTCAATTCATCCCAAAGCTCCTTCAGCAGGAACCTGTGGGTCAGCACCTTGCCGGCGTGCTGCACCAGAACGCGCAGCAACTCATATTCCTTCGGCGACAGTTTTATCTCCCTGTCGCCGACCTTGACTATGCGGCGCACCAGATCGACCGCGAGATCGCCAGCGCGAAATACCGGGCGCTCGCCATGAACCTGGAGCTGATGACGCAGCGCGGCGCGCATGCGCGCCAGCAATTCATCCATTCCGAACGGTTTGGTCAGATAATCGTCGGCGCCGAGATCGAGCGCCTGGACCTTTCCGGTCTCGTCGCCGCGGCTTGACAGCACCACGATCGGCACGCTGTCGTTACGCCCGCGGATCATCCGCAACAGGTCGTGACCCTGAATGTCCGGCAGACCCAGATCCAGAATGATCAGGGCGGGATCCCTGGACATCAGCTCGAGCGCGATCTTGCCGTTGGACGCTTCCAGGACGTCATAGCCTTGCGTGCTCAATCCCATCCGCAACAACTTGCGAATCGGCGGCTCATCATCGATGACCAGAACCTTGATCGGGCTGGCATTCATGCCGCGGTGTCCAGCGCTTGGCCGGCCGCCGGAACCGGCAGCCTGATCGTCAACACCGCGCCGCTGCGATCGGTGCGGTTGGCGGCGGAGATAGTGCCATGCATGGCCTCGACAAAACCGCGTGAGATTGCGAGGCCTAATCCGGTGCCGGCGCGGACATGGTCGCCTTTTTGCGCGCGATAGAACTTGTCGAACACGCTTTCCAGATCTGCCGGCGGAATGCCGGCGCCTTCGTCCATGATTTGCAGCAGAATCGATTCCTCATCACGCAAGCCCTTGATGGATATCGTGGTGTCCGCCGGGGCATATTTCGCAGCGTTGTCCAGCAGGTTGAACAGCACCTGCTCGAACAGCACGGCATCGAGCGCCAGCATCGGCAAATCGGCTTCCAGTTCCAGTTTGACCCTGTGGTGCACGAGGATTTTGCCAGCGCGCCGCAGTGCACTGCCGACGATTTCGCCCAGATCATGCCGCGCCGTATTCGGCACGATGGCGCCGGATTCCAGCTTGGTCATGTCGAGCAGGTTGGCGATGAAGCGGTTGAGCCGCTCGGACTCATCGATGATGGTTGCAAGCAGATCGGCTTTCTCCGCGTCGGTCAGCCTCGCCGAAAGATCGCGCATCGTGCTTGCGGAGCCGAGAACCGAGGCCAGCGGAGTCTTGAGATCATGCGAGATCGAGGTCAGAAGCGCGGCGCGCAACCGGTCGGATTCGACCGTGCGCTTGACCCGGTCCATATCCTCAACCAGCTGCACTCGTTCGATGGCGAGTGCGCCCTGGTCCATCAGGGCATCGAGCAGACGGCGCTGGTCCGGAGTAAGCAAAGGTCCCGACCTGTCGTCATCAATACCGATAACGCCGATCGCGCCACGGCCGGTGCGCATCGGAAGAAACAGGCGTTTGGCGCCGGGCAGCGTATCCGAACCGCGTCCCGCCGGACGATCATTGCCCCATGCCCAGTTCGCGGCGGCGAGGTCAGCCTTGTCCAGTTGATCTTCAGGGGGATAGCCCGCTTTCACCGCGATGACGCCATCCTCAGGCAATAACAATACCACACGGACCTTCAGCATCAGGGCCGTTTGATAGGCCGTCGCCCACAGCACGTCGTCCAGGGCCGCTGTGCCCGCGAGCTTGCGGCTGAAGGCATAGAGCGACTCCGTGGTCCGCACCCTGCCGATCGCGGATACGGCCTGGCTGCGCACGCGTGCGGCAAGGTTGGACACCAGAATTGCAATCAGCATGAAGAAAAAGAAGGCCGCGACGTTGGTCGGATCGGTGATGGTGAGGGTGTGGATCGGCGGCAGAAAGAAGAAATTATAACACAGCGAGGCCGCGATGCTGGCGAGCAAGGATGGCCATAGACCGAAGCGAACGGCGACGCTCACCACCGCGGTAAGGAATACCAGATCGACGTTCTCGATACCAAATACCGGCAGAATCAGTTCGGCTGCACCGAGCGCCACGGCCACGATCGCCAGCGCCATCAGCCAGGGACGCGGATCGAACGGCTCAGGTCGAACGGCCGCTTGCACGGTCTTTTTCGGAACTGTCTCGGCTGCAAGCTCATCGCCTGCGATCACATGCACGCTGATATTGCCGGCCCGCCGCACCAGGTCATGCACCACCGAGCCGCGCACGATCTCGAACCAGCGCGAGCGGGTCGACTTCCCAATGACGATCTGGGTGACATTATTAGCGTGGGCAAAGTTGATGACGTCGTCGGCAATGCGGCGTCCGGCGCCGGGAATGGTCAGCGCTTCGCCGCCGAGCGCCTCAGCCAGCCGCAACGTGTCGGCCAGCCGGTCGCGTTGTTCTTCGGTCAGTTGCAGGCTGCGGCGGGTTTCGACGCAAATTGCGGTCCACGGCGCATGCAGCCGGTCCACCAGCCGCTTGGTGGAACGAACGAGGCCGGCCGCGCGCGGGTCTTCACTGACGCAAACCAGAATGCGCTCGCCCGCCGCCCAGGGGCCGGAAATCGCATTGGCCTGCATGTGCGTGAGCAGTTGTTCGTCAACCCGCTCGGCGGTACGGCGCAGCGCCAGCTCGCGCAACGCCGTCAGATTGCCCGGCGAGAAATAGTGCTCCAGCGCGCGCTCGGCCTGCTTCGGAACGTAGACCTTGCCTTCCTTGAGCCGCTGGATCAGATCGTCCGGTGTCAGATCGATCAGTTCGATGCCGTCCGCGCGGTCGAATACCGAATCCGGAACGGTCTCGCGGACGCGCACGTGGGTGATCTGGGCCACGACATCGTTGAGGCTTTCGATGTGCTGGATATTGACCGCGGTATAGACGTCGATGCCGTGCGTAAGCAATTCCTCGACGTCGAGATAGCGCTTCGGATGGCGGCTGCCGGGCGCGTTGGTGTGGGCGAGTTCATCGATCAGCGCGATCCGCGGACGGCGCGCAATCAGCGCATCGAGATCCATTTCCTCGAGAATCTGGTCTTTATATTCGAGCCGCCGACGCGGCAGAACTTCCAGGCCTTCCAGCAGCGCCTCGGTCTCCGCGCGGCCGTGGGTTTCGACCACGCCGACCACGACATCGATGCCGGCCTTGCGGCGCGCGTGCGCGCTCTGCAGCATTTCGTAGGTCTTGCCGACGCCGGGAGCCGCCCCTAAGAAAATCTTGAGACGCCCGGCCTGATTACTCTCTCGCCGGGCGGCTTCCAACAGCGCATCCGGCGAGGGTCGTTGATCAGGGTCGCGGCGCTGATTTGCCATACGGCCAATATAGTCCTCACGCCTGACAGCGCCTAGGTAGCCTATTTCGCCGCAACTCGGTCCAGCGCCAGGTTCATGGCGATCACATTGACCCGGGGCTCGCCGAGCAGCCCGGCAAGGCGGCCTTCAACGTGATCTGCGACGAGCTTGCGGACGGCATTCTCGGTCAGATTCCGGGCCTTCGCGACGCGCGGCACCTGGAATAATGCGCCTTCCGGCGAGATGTCGGGATCGAGGCCGCTGGCCGTGGTGGTGACCAGGTCGATCGGGACCGGCATCGATGGATTTTCCGCCTTCAACTTGTCGACGTCGTCCTTGACCCGGTCGACCAGCACCTTGCTGGTCGGACCGAGATTGGAGCCGCCCGAATTGGCGGCGTTATAGGGCGCAGGCACCGTCTTGGCGGAGTCGGCCGGGTCCGGAGCCGTCGTGGCTGACGGGCGGCCGTGGAAATATTTGTCGCTGGTGAACTCCTGACCGATCAGCGCCGAGCCCACCACCTTGCCGTCCTTCTCGATCAGGCTTCCCTGCGCCTGATTCGGAAATATCACGCTCGCGAGCGCGGTCATGGCAACTGGATAGGCCAAGCCGGTGATCAGCGTCAGTACGACAAGGACGATGATGGCGGGACGGATTTCTTTCAACATGGGTTCTCTCCTCACGCGAGATGCAAGGCGCTGACCACGAGGTCGATCGCCTTGATACCGATAAACGGAATAATGATGCCGCCAACGCCGTAGATCAGCAGATTGCGGCGCAGCAACGCGCCAGCGCCGATCGCGCGATAGGCGACGCCTTTCAGTGCCAGCGGAATCAGCGCGATGATGATCAGCGCGTTGAAGATGATCGCCGACAGGATCGCGCTCTGCGGACTCGAGAGGTTCATGATGTTCAGCGCCTGCAGCTGGGGATAGAATGCGAGGAAGATCGCCGGGATGATGGCGAAATATTTCGCCACGTCGTTGGCGATCGAGAAAGTCGTCAGCGCGCCGCGCGTCATCAGCAATTGCTTGCCGATCTCGACCACCTCGATCAACTTGGTCGGGTTGGAATCCAGATCGACCATATTGCCGGCCTCGCGCGCGGCCTGGGTGCCGGTATTCATGGCGACACCGACATCGGCCTGCGCGAGCGCGGGAGCGTCGTTGGTGCCGTCGCCACACATCGCGACAAGCTTGCCCCTGGCTTGCTCGTCGCGAATGAGCTGCAGCTTGTCTTCGGGAGTAGCCTGCGCCAGGAAATCGTCCACGCCCGCTTCCGCGGCGATGGCGGCCGCCGTCATCGGATTGTCGCCGGTGATCATCACGGTACGGATGCCCATGCGGCGCAGTTCGGCGAAGCGCTCGCGAATGCCGCCCTTGACGATATCCTTGAGATGAATCACGCCGAGCAATTTTCCGTCGCGAGCGACAGCCAAGGGTGTACCGCCCGACTTTGCGATTTCGTCCGAGATGGCCTGGATTTCCCGGGCGGTGTCAGACAGCGTCATTGGCTGCAACGCACGTGCGGTGTTGCCTGACGCGATGGCGCGGGGTTGCCCGCCATCGACATAGTTCAGGATCGCGTCGACCGCGCCCTTGCGGACCGACCAGCCGCCGGAATCGGCACCACTCATGCGGGTTTGAGCTGTGAACGGAATAAAGGCGGCGCCGAGCGCAGCAAGATCACGGCCGCGGATACCGTACTTTTCCTTCGCGAGCACGACGATCGAACGTCCTTCAGGAGTTTCGTCAGCCAGCGACGCGAGTTGCGCCGCGTCCGCGAGTTCCTGTTCGGTCACGCCGCGCACCGGCTGGAACGAGGTTGCCTGACGGTTGCCAAGCGTGATGGTGCCGGTCTTGTCGAGCAGCAGCGTATCGACGTCGCCGGAGGCCTCGACCGCACGGCCCGACATCGCCAGCACGTTGAACCGCACCAGGCGGTCCATGCCGGCGATACCGATCGCGGACAGCAGCGCGCCGATGGTGGTGGGGATCAGCGTCACGAACAACGCCACCAGCACCACGACCGAGACCGAACCGCCGGCATAGGCGGCGTAGCTCGGGATCGTCACCGTCGCGAATACGAAGATGATGGTGAGGCCGGCGAGCAGGATATTGAGCGCGATTTCGTTCGGCGTCTTCTGGCGCTCGGCGCCTTCGACGAGGCGAATCATGCGATCGAGAAAGGTCGAACCTTGAGCCGCCGTGATGCGCACGCGGATCCAGTCGGACAAGACCTGCGTGCCGCCAGTCACCGCCGAGCGGTCGCCGCCGGACTCGCGGATCACGGGGGCGGACTCGCCGGTGATCGCGGCTTCGTTGACCGACGCCACGCCCTCGACCACTTCGCCGTCGGATGGAATGTTGTCTCCGGCCTCGACCAGCACGAGATCGTCGACCTTCAGGCTGGCGCCCGCCACCATCCGATAGGTCTTGTCCGATCCGGTCAGCAGTTTTGCCTGGCTCTCGGTGCGGGTACGCCGGAGCGACTCGGCCTGTGCCTTGCCGCGACCTTCGGCGACGGCTTCGGCGAAGTTGGCGAACAGCACCGTAAACCAAAGCCACAGGATGATCTGGAACGTGAACCCAAGGCTTTCTCCGCCCGTCACCAGGTCGCGCAGGAAGATGACCGTGGTCAGCGCAGCCACAACCTCGACTACGAACATCACCGGGCTCTTGATCATCAGTCGGGGATCGAGCTTGGCGAAAGCCGCGCGGATCGCGGGAACCACGATTTTCGGATCCAGCAGGGCCGATACCGGAGCCTGCTTTTGCAGTTTTAACGTTTCCATGGAAGTAGCTCCGATCAGAACAGGGTGTTGGCGGTCATCGCGAGATGCTCGACGATCGGCCCGAGTGCGAGCACCGGGAAGAAGGTGAGGCCGCCGATGATCAGGATCACACCGACGACGAGGCCGACGAACAAGCCGCCCGTGGTCGGCAGCGTGCCGGCCGACGGCGGGATCGATTTTTTACCGGCGAGCGACCCCGCCAGCGCCATCGCCGGCACGATCATGAAGAAGCGGCCGACGAACATTGAGCTTGCGAGCGTGAGATTGTAGAACAGCGTATTGCCAGTGAGGCCGGCGAATGCCGATCCGTTGTTGCCGGTAGCGGAGGTGAAGGCGTAGAGCACTTCCGTAAAACCATGCGGTCCCGCATTCGCCATCGATGCGACCGCCGCTGGCAATACCACGGCGACCGCGGTCCAGCCGAGATACATCAGGGGCAGCACCAGAATGGCGAGCATCGCCATTTTTACTTCGCGCGCCTCGATTTTCTTGCCGACATATTCTGGCGTGCGGCCGACCATCAGGCCCGCCACGAAAATCGAAAGCACGACGAACAGCAGCATTCCGTACAGGCCGGCGCCGACGCCACCGACGATGATTTCGCCGAGTTGCATGTTGATCAGCGGGATCATGCCGCCGAGTGCGGTGAATGAGTCGTGCATAGCGTTGACCGCGCCGCAGGAGGCGGCGGTGGTGACGACGGCGAACAGCGACGAGGCGACGATGCCGAAGCGGACTTCCTTGCCTTCCATGTTGCCGCCGGTGAGGCCCATCGCATTGAGCGCGGTCGTGCCGTTGGCCTCCGCCCAATAGGTGACCGCGACGCCGGCGAAGAACAGCACGCCCATCACGGCCAGGATGGCCCAGCCCTGACGCTGGTTGCCGACCATGCGGCCGAACACATTGGTGAGTGCAGCCCCCAGCGCGAAGATCGAGATCATCTGCACGAAATTCGACAGTGCGGTCGGGTTCTCGAACGGATGCGCCGCATTGGCGTTGAAGAAGCCGCCGCCGTTGGTGCCGAGCATTTTTATTGCGACCTGCGAGGCTACCGGTCCCACGGCGATGGTTTGCTTCGCCCCTTCCAGCGTCGTCGCATCAACATAGGCGCTGAGCGTTTGCGGGATACCCTGCCAGACCAGGAACAGCGTGTAGAACACGCACATCGGCAGCAGCACATAAAGCGTGCATCTTGTGATATCGACCCAGAAATTACCGATGGTACGCATCGAGGACCGCGAGAAACCGCGGATCAACGCCACCGCGAGCGCGATGCCGGTCGCCGCCGACAGGAAATTCTGATGCGTGAGGCCGAGCATCTGCACGAGATACGACATCGTGCTCTCGCCGCCGTAGTTCTGCCAGTTGGTGTTGGTGATGAAGCTGATTGCGGTATTGAACGACAGGTCTTCCGCGACCGCGGACTGCCCGGCCGGATTGAACGGAAGCACCGCCTGCAGGCGCATCACCGCATAGAGAATGAGGAAACCGCCGACGTGAAACAACAGCATCGCGACCGTATAAGTCAGCCAGTGCTGTTCCCGCTTCTCATCGACGCCGGCGATCCAGTAGAGCCCGGCTTCGACCGGCCGCAGAATCGGCGACAGGAACGTGCGCTCGCCATTGAAGACGCGCGTCATGTACCAGCCGAGTGGCTTTGCAAGCGCGACGATGATTGCACAGTAGAGCAGAATTTGAGTCCAGCCGATGATTGTCATCGTTGTATGCCTTTATATGTACGCGTCAGAACCGCTCGGGTCGCAGCAGCGCGTAGGTCAGGTAGAACAGCAGGCTTAGGGAGACAATGCCGGCAAGCGTGTAATCGAACATCATGATCGTTCTCCTCAAAGCCGTTCGCAGGCATAGGCGTAGCCCACCGACACCACGAAGAAGCTTAGGCCCAGGGCCAGCATGACGACGTCCAGCATGGAATGTTCCTTGTGCGGCTAAATCCGTGAAGCGCGGGAAACTTCATCGCGCCTTTCTGGTGGTGAGGTGCCACTCGGCGCATATGTTTTCGAGATGAGGGAAGATGCGAACTTATAGGAATCTCATAGTGACGGGTCCCACCTCTCCGTCGGCGCTTATGAAATCCCTATTTTTCAGGCCGTCATCCCCTCTCGTTTTCAAACGGCGTTTTCGCCATTTTTCGGATGCGGCCGCTCGTGCCGGCCGCATCTTGTGTGAGATGACGCCATGCCGCTCCTTTTTGAACATCACGATCTCGGCCGGCTCGATGACCGTCTTCACGACGCACATGCCGTGACAGCCGATCTCATGTCGGAGATCATCCACGAGACCTGCCGACGCCATCCGCCAACGCAAATCGAACGATTGATCCGATCGGGTGCCTGGACCGATGCAGGACTCGCCCTGATCGAATTGGAGCTGCCGCAATGGAAGCTACGCCGCCTCGTCTATGACCAGGGTGAATGGCACTGCGCGTTGTCCCGCGAGCGCGAGCTTCCCGAATGGCTTGATCAATCGATCGAAACCCGCCACACGGATTTGCCTCTGGCGATTCTGCGTGCATTCGTCATTGCGCGGCGCAGCACCGTGCCGGCGGGCAAGACAAGCGTCCCCGCTGTGACGCGTTCGTTAAGTCCGTTCTATGAGCCGGTGTGTTGTGAGAATTTCGGGTAAACGATTCTGTGCCGATCCGTACGGGTTGCGACTCCGTTGCGGCAGATCAGAAATCCCACTTGTCGCTTAAAATCAGCGGCACCTGCGGGAAATCCCTGCTGTCTTTGTCCAGACTTTCCTCATGCCATTTCGGCCCGGTATGAAACATCAGCTCGCGCTGGATTCGACGCATCTTTGCGGCCACCATGGCGTTGTGCATGAAGGTAAGGAAGCCCCTGATATGGTTGCGGGTGAGACGCCCGACGACTCGCAGCCGCTTCAGCTGCATCGCGCCCGAATGATACACGACCTGGGACTGGCTTCGGCTAATGAGGTACGAGCGATAGGCATCCCTGTCGTCCAAAACGCGAGGTTTGTCTGAGCCGGAAAAGAAAACACCCATCGTCAGCCTCCTGAATGCACACGGCGCAGACGCCGCGCGATGGTCAAAAGATGCGAACATGGGCATAGGAAATCGAGACGGATAGCGCCCGTCACGTATAGGCACAGTATAAAGAAGCGCGGCCGCCGATTACGGCGACTGCGCTACTCCGCGGCGCTTCGTACCTCGGCGCGCTCCGCCCGTACCGCGCAGAACTTGAATTCGGGAATCTTTCCGAACGGATCGAGCGCAGGATTGGTCAGGAGGTTCGCCGCCGCTTCGGCGTAGCAGAACGGCATAAACACCATGTTCTCTGGAACGTCACGGTCGGAGCGGACTTTTACCTCGATCGCGCCGCGGCGCGTTTCCAGCCGTACGAAATCGCCAGGCCAGACCTTCATCCGCCGCATATCCTTCGGCGACATGAACGCAACCGCCTCCGGCTCGATCTGGTCGAGCACGCTGGAACGCCGCGTCATCGAGCCGGTGTGCCAATGCTCGAGCACGCGTCCGGTGGACAGCACCATCGGATACTCATCGTCCGGCACCTCGTCCGGCGCGATCACATGCGCGGGCACGATCTTGCCGCGGCCGCTCCCGGTCGGAAAACCGGTGGTGAAAATGATCTCGTTACCGGGCTTATGGGGGTCGTCAACCGGATAGGTCACGGCGCCCTCGCGCACCAGGCGCTCCCAGGTGATGTTCTTCAGCGACGGCATCACCTGCGTCATCTCGGTGAAGACATCCGCGGGTCCGTTATATTTCCAGTCGAGGCCCATACGCCTGGCGATCTCCTGGATGATCCACAGATCCTGCCGCGCGTCCCCCGGCGGCTTGATCACCTCGCGCGCCAGCTGCACGCGGCGATCGGTGTTCGTAAACGTGCCCGATTTTTCCGCGAAGGCCGACGCCGGCAGGATCACGTCGGCATGAAACGCGGTTTCGGTGACGAACAGGTCCTGCACCACCAGATGATCGAGCATCGCCAGCGCTTCGCGCGCGTGCTGCAGATCGGGGTCCGACATCGCGGGATTCTCGCCCTCGATGTACATGCCGTTGATCCCGCCGGCATGGATGGCGTTGATGATCTCGACCACGGTCAACCCGCGAACCGGATCGAGGTCCTGATGCCAGAGTTTTTCGAACGGCTCGCGCAGATCGGTGCGGCTGACCGGCTGGTAATCCGGCAGGAACATCGGGATCAGGCCCGCGTCGGAGGCGCCCTGCACGTTGTTCTGGCCGCGCAGCGGATGCAGCCCGGTGCCGGGCCGGCCAACTTGTCCGGTGATCAAGGCCAGCGCGATCAGGCAGCGCGCATTGTCGGTGCCGTGAACATGCTGGCTGATGCCCATGCCCCAGAAAATGAGCGAGGCGCGCGAGCGCGCATACAGCCGCGCAATCTCACGCAACGTGTCCGCGTCGACACCGCAGATCGGCGCCATCTTCTCCGGCGTGAATTCCTTGATCTTCTCCTTCAGGTCGTCGAAGCCCTCGGTATAGCCGGCGATATATTGCTTGTCGGCCAGGTCCTCGGTGATGATGGTGTTGAGCATCGCGTTCAGCATCGCGACATCGGCGCCGGGCTTGAATTGCAGATGCTTATAGGCGTGGCGCGACAGCGATTGCCGGCGCGGGTCCATCACGATAAGTTTGGCGCCGCGCTTGGCCGCGTTCTTGATGTAGGTCGCCGCAACGGGATGATTGACGGTCGGATTGGCGCCGATCACGATAATGACTTCCGCATCCATCGCGGCTGCGAACGGCGCGGAGACCGCACCGGAATTCAGGCCTTCCATCAACGCCGCCACCGACGAGGCGTGGCACAGCCGCGTGCAGTGATCGACATTGTTGGAGCCGAAACCGGTCCGCACCAGCTTCTGGAACAGATAGGCCTCCTCGTTGGAGCCCTTGGCCGAACCGAAACCGGCCAGCGCCTTGACGCCCTTTTCGTCGCGGATTTTCACCAGCCCCTTGGCGGCGATGTCGAGCGCCTCCTCCCACGATGCTTCGCGGAAATGGGTGAACGGATTGGCGGGATCGACCTGATCGTTGGCGTCCTTTTTCGCATTGGGCAGCCGCACCAGCGGTCTTGTGATGCGATGCGGGTGATGGATGTAGTCGAAACCGAAGCGGCCCTTGACGCAGAGGCGGTTGTGGTTGGCGGGGCCATCGCGACCCTCGGCGTAGATGATCTTCTCGTCCTTGACCTGATAGGTCACCTGGCAGCCGACGCCGCAGAACGGGCACAGCGAATCTACCTTCTTGTCGGCATAATTAACGCGGGTCTGGTTCTCGTCGAGCATCACCGACGGCATCAGTGCGCCGGTCGGGCACGCCTGCACGCATTCTCCGCAGGCGACGCAGGTCGATTCACCCATCGGGTCGTCGAAGTCGAACACGATCTTCGAGTCGTGATTGCGATAGGCCATGCCGATGACGTCGTTGACCTGGACCTCGCGGCAGGCGCGCACGCACAACCCGCATTGAATGCAGGCGTCGAGATTGACGCGCATGGCGGGATGGCTGGCGTCGCCGTGCCAGCGCTCGGCGGCGGGGAAACGGCTTTCGGTGACCTCGACCTTTTCCGCCCAGTGCCAGAATTTCGAATCCGGATCATGCGAGGTTTCGCGCGCGGGCTGGTCGGCGACCAGCAATTCCATCACCATTTTTTGCGCAGCGATGGCGCGCGGGCTCGCCGACTTGACCTTCATGCCGACGCTCGGCGTGCGCTTGCAGGACGCCGCCAGTACGCGCTCGCCCTCGACCTCGACCATGCAGGCGCGGCAATTGCCGTCGGGGCGATAGTCCGGCGCCGGCGAATAGCACAGATGCGGGATTTCACGGCCTTGGCGTTTTGCCACTTGCCAGATGGTCTCGCCCGCATTGGCCTCGACCTGCTTGCCGTCCAGTTCGAACTGAATCTTGGTCATTCCGCAGCTTCTTTCGGCGCGAATTCCTCGGGAAAGTACTTAATCACTGAAGTTAGCGGATTCGAGGCTGCCTGGCCGAGTCCGCAGATCGACGCATCGCGCATCGCCTGACTCAATTCGTCCAATAACTCGCGGTTCCACGCGCCGCGTCCCATCAAGACCGCCGCCTTCTGGGTGCCGACGCGGCAGGGTGTGCACTGGCCGCAGCTCTCATCCTCGAAGAAGCGCATCAGGTTCAGCGCGGCGCCCTTCACGTCGTCCTGGTCTGACAGGATGATGACCGCGGCCGATCCGATAAAGCAGCCGTATTTTTCCAGCGTGCCGAAATCGAGCGGGATGTTGCCCATCGAAGCCGGCAGAATGCCGCCGGAGGCGCCGCCCGGCAGATAGGCGTGGAAGGCATGCCCGTCAGCCATGCCGCCGCAGAATTCGTCGATCAATTCGCGCACCGTGACCCCTGCAGGCGCCAGTTTCATGCCGGGGTTTTTGACGCGACCGGACACCGAATAGCTGCGCAGTCCATGGCGGTCGTTGCGGCCATGGCTCTTCCACCAATCCGCGCCCTTTTCGACGATGTCACGCACCCACCACAGCGTTTCGATGTTGTTGATCAGCGTCGGCAATCCGAACAGTCCGACCTGGAACGGATAAGGCGGCTTGTGGCGCGGCAATCCGCGCTTGCCCTCGATGCTTTCAAGCAGCGCCGATTCCTCCCCGCAGATGTAGGCGCCGGCGCCGCGTCGCATATGTAGTACCGGGCCGCCCGGCGGCAGTTTCGCGATCTCGCGTTCGAGAATTTCGCGTGAGGCCGGATATTCGTCGCGCAGATAGATGTAGATCTCCGGCGCCTCGACCACATGAGCGCCGATCAGCATGCCCTCGAGAAAGCGATGTGGATCTGTTTCGAGGTACCAGCGGTCCTTGAACGTGCCGGGCTCGCCTTCGTCGCCATTGATCGCCATCAGCCGTGGGCCGGGCTCACCCAGCACGGCGCGCCATTTGCGGCCGGTAGGAAAGCCGGCGCCGCCAAGGCCGCGCAGGCTGGCGTCGTCGAGGACTTTAAGCAAATCCTCTTTTGTCAGCTCACCGGAGCGCAGCCGTTTCAGCAGCGCGTAACCGCCATTGGCGACATAGGCTTCGTAATCGGCGTAGTCAGGCAGATGGGCATGGGTGTCACCGCTCTTCGCTGCGGCAAGCACGCTCTGCGCGCTGGCATGATCGACGAAATGATGGCCCACCTCCGCCGCCGGTGCGGTATCGCACCGCCCGACGCAGGGCGCGCGCACAACGCGTATGCCCGGACCGGCAGCATTTTGCAGTTCATGCAACAGCTTTTCAGCGCCAAGCATCGCGCAGGTCAGTGAATCGCAGACGCGGATGGTCAGCGGCGCCATGTTCGGCTCGCCTTCCTTCACCACGTCGAAATGCGCGTAGAACGTCGCGGTCTCAAACACCTCAGCAAACGCCAGCTTCATCTCGTCGGCGAGCGCTGCGAGATGCGCGGCGGAAATCTGTTTGTAGGTATCCTGAATGAGATGCAGATGTTCGATCAGCAGATCGCGCCGCCGCGGCCGGTCGCCGAGCAGAAGCGCAACCTCTTCAGCCGCTTGTGGATCAATCTGACGGCCCTTGGGCGTCGATTTGGCCCGCTTGCGTCCTTCGCCCGGATGTTCGAACGAGCGGACCTGTTGCACGTCATGACTCATTTGAACATCTCGTTTCCGCCTTCCAGCTACGCAACACTAGTCCGTGGTATGCCACATGCCAAGAAGAAAGAATGTCGCGAATGCCGCATTAACATGGAGTTGGGGCATGACGGTTTCCACCGTCATGCCCCGTTTCATTCAGAATGCGCGATCAGAAGATCTTGGCCGCGCTCTGCAGCGTGATCCAGACGCCCCAAGCCAGCGGAACGCCGACGAAGGCCCAGAACAGCGCGGCCTTGGCGTCCAAGCCCCCGAACCCGATCCCGTACGAGCCTGTCGGGGACGCCACCGCCGAACTCGCGTTCGCCGCTTGCAGCTTCGCAACCTCCGCCTCGCTCATGTGCCACTTTGGATCGACCGGTTTGATCAGGTAGTTGCAGATCAATCCTGCGATCAACATGGCGCAGAGAATGTACATGGTGGTGTTGTAGAGCTGGTCACGCGGAACGCCCGCCGCGAGCTGGAATTCGCGGATGTAGTTCACGACGACCGGACCGATGATGCCAGCAGTCGACCACGCGGTCAGCAGACGGCCATGAATGGCGCCGACGAACTGGGTTCCGAACATGTCGGCGAGATAGGCCGGCACGGTGGCGAAACCGCCGCCATACATCGACAGGATGACGCCGAAGCCGAGCACGAACAGAAGCTTCGAACCCATCGCGGCGAAGGTCGGCGCCAGCGCATAGAGCGCGATGCCGAGGATGAAGAACGTGTAGTAGGTGTTCTTGCGTCCAATCTTGTCCGACAGCGACGCCCAGAAAAACCGGCCGCCAATGTTGAACAGAGAGAGCAAGCCGGTGAATCCGGCCGCGATCCCAGCGATAATTGCCTTCTGCTCGACGCTCAACGCATTGAAGCCGACATCCGGCAACCCGATCAGCTTGCCGGCGAAGATCTCCTGCAACATCGGCGAGGCCATGCCGATCACACCGATGCCCGCCGACACGTTCAGGCAGAGCACCCACCAGATCAGCCAGAACTGCGGTGTCTTGTGCGCGTCCTTCAGGTGCACGTTGTTCTGCGAGATCATCGCATTGGCTTTGGACGGTGGTGTCCAGCCTTCGGGCTTCCAGCCGGCCGGCGGAATCCGGTAGCGGAAGGCGCCGATCACCATAAAGGCGAAATAGATGACCCCCATCGCGACGAAGGTCTCCCAAACGCCGACCGAAGTCGGGGTCTTGAAATAGTTCATCAGCAGGTTGGCGAGCGGCGCGCCGATCATCGCGCCGCCGCCGAAGCCCATGATGGCCATGCCGGTCGCCATGCCACGCCGGTCGGGGAACCATTTCACCAGCGTCGATACCGGCGAGATGTAGCCAAGACCAAGGCCGATGCCGCCGATTACGCCGGATCCGAGCCACAACAGCCAGAGCTGATGGGTGTAAACACCGATCGCACCGAGGAACAGACCGCCGCACCAGCACAATGCCGAGACGAAGCCCGCCTTGCGCGGTCCGACCCGTTCGAGCCAGCCGCCCCAGACCGCCGCGGCGATGCCGAGCAACACAAAGAACAGCGTATACATCCAGCCCATGCTGGCGACGCGCCAGTCGCAGGTCGTGGTGAAGAGCTCCTGCACCAGAGTCATGTCGGGGCAGGACTTTGACGCCGTAATGCCCAGCGCGCGCGACAGCGGCAGCCAGAACACGCTGAAGCCGTAAGCCATTCCGATGCAAAGATGGATGCAAAGCGCCGCAGGCGGCACCAGCCAGCGATTGAAGCCGGCGGTCGCGATGGTGCGCTCCTTGTCGAGAATTCCCAGTCCGCCGCCGGCCAATGTGCCGGCGCCCTCAAATACAGCCATTCCGTCCTCCCCTACAGCCGCCCTTGCCGGGCATGTCTGCCGTCCACGATCCCGTGGTCCTCACGCGCGTCAGCCCAACTGCCCGCACAACACCGAGATGCGCCAGGATCGCAAAGCGCATTCGAGGTTCTAACACCTGATAAGATCGGTTATGCCACCCGCCGCCGTTGCCGGGCTTCCATTCAGAAGCTGCTTGCCCCAGATCCCGCGCCTTACGGTCGCGACTCGACGTCCGCACCCCTGCGGAAGGCCAATTGGTGCAGAAGCCGCAGCAAGTGTCGATAGGAAAAAGGTAGCGGCTTCTGCGACGAGGGCATGCGCCGGTATGGAACGAGGCAACGATTGCAATATGAAATCGGCCAATACGAAAACCAAATGAATCTGAAAATCAAGCGCTCAGCGAGGGCGCGACTTCCTGCGCTATTTGAACCAGAGCCGCGACCAGCGGCGTCATTGTCTCGCGCGGCGGAATGACCAGTCCGATCCTGTAGGTCACCAGCGGATCGACAATCGGGATGGTCCGGACCGCATCCGACAGACCCAGCGTTTCCGCAAGCTTGGCCGGCATCACGCTCGCCCAGCGTCCGGTCTTGACGTGCGTATAAAGCACGATGATCGAATTTGAGGTGAGCGTCGGCGTCGCCTGGGTGCCGGCCGCCAGCAAAGCGCGATCGATGATCCGGCGGTTCTGCATGTCCGGGGTCAGCAGGCACAACGGCACCTGCCCTACTTCGCGCCATGTGACCTGATCGCGATCCCCGTAAAGACCATCCGGCGCCGTGATCAGTCGATAACTTTCATCATAGAGCGGAATTGCGCGGACCTTGCCCAGCGGCTCATTGTCGAGATAGGTCAGCCCGGCATCGACCTCCAGATTTTCCAGCAGTGCGAGCACCTCGACCGAGGTGCACGACACGATGCGAAAGCGTACATTGGGATGCCGCGCCCTGAATGGCGTGGTCAGCGACGCGACCATGCCAAGCACCGTCGGTATGGCTGCAATCCTGATTTCGCCGGAAAGCCCTTCCTTCAGCGTGTTGATCTCTTCCCGCATGGCGCGCGTGTCGCCAACGATGCGCCGCGCCCAATCGAGTGCACGCTCGCCCTCCGGCGTGAATCCCAGAAAGCGCGAGCCGCGGTGTACCAGCGTGACGCCGAGGATTTCCTCAAGCTGTTTGAGGCTTGTCGACATCGTCGGCTGCGTGACGCCGCAGGCCTCGGCCGCGCGCCCGAAGTGCTTTTCCTTTGCCAGGGCAAGCAGAAGTTCAAGTTTGTCGATCAAAACCCGCGCCTCGGCTGCTGCCTGCCCGGTTCATGCTCCGGCTCCGTTCGCTTTTTCGATCAGGAACACGATCTTGCGTTCCGCGCGCTCGGTGATCTCGATGCGATCGCCGGTTTCCCGGATCAGGTTGGGGATATCGATCACCGACAGCGGGTCGGTGCAGTGCACTTCCAGCCGGTCCCCGGGCATCAGCGACTTCAGAGCCTTGCGCGTTTTCAATGCCGGCAACGGACATTTCAGTCCGGTCAAATCGAGCTTTGTCTGGGCCATGGCCGTGAAGATGGCGAAGCGGGTAGGCATCGTCAACCGGGCATGCCGGCCGTGACCAGGTTCAGGTCAGGCTCGCATAGCTGAGAAAGCCGACAGTCTGGCCGGGCTCGACCCGCGTGATCTCTTCGCCGAGTTCAATCAGCCCATCCGTCTCCACCAGCGACGACAACAGGCCCGCGCCCTCGCGCGGGAACTTTTGCGCCTCAAGAACACCGTCGGCGCCCCGCTGCAGATGAGCCCGGACGTATTCCCGGCGGGCGATCTTCTTTCGGTAAGTGAAGGCCGCGCGCACGGACATCGGGATCAAATGCTGTTGCAAGGCTCCCGATAACGCCAATACGGCAGGGCGCACGACGTGAACGAACGTCACAAAACTCGCCACCGGATTTCCGGGCAGGCCGATGAAGGGCGTGCCCTCGATAATGCCCATCGCCACCGGACGTCCCGGCTTGATCGCCATGCGCCAGAGCACCAGCGTCCCGACACTCTCGACAGCAGCCTTGACGTGATCTTCCTCGCCGGTCGAGACGCCGCCGGTGGTGAGGATCAGATCATGCGCTCCGGCCACCTTCGTCAGGGCGTCAGCGAGCGGCGCGCGGTCGTCGCGCAGGATGCCAAGATCGCTGACCTCGCAACCGAGCCGCGCCAGCATCGCCATCAGCATGAAGCGGTTGGAGTCGAACAGCTGCGCGGCCGCGCGCGGCGCGCCCGGCGATACAAGTTCGTCGCCGGTCGAAAACACCGCGACACGAATCCGCCGGCGCACCTCGATCCTCGTCAGACCGAACGCGGCGGCGAGTGCGACATCCTGTGGCCGCAGGCGTTGTCCGGCCGGCAGAGCGGGCGTACCTGCGTCAATGTCTTCACCGGCGGGACGCACATTGGCGCCGGCTTTCAGCCCCTTGGGGAGAACGACCCTGCCCGCCTCGTCGATGCGCACGTCTTCCTGCATGAACACCGTGTCAGCGCCCTCAGGCATCGGCGCGCCGGTAAAGATGCGCATGGCGTGACCCGGCGTGATCGGCGCTTGCGCCGACGCCCCGGCCTGAATGCGTCCTGTGACCGGAAATGGCCGTTCCGAAGTGAGCGGCAGGTCGTCACTGCGCACGGCATAGCCATCGACGGCGGAATTGGTGAAAGGCGGCAGCGGCAGCGGCGCCGAAATGCCTGCGGCCAGAACGCGGCCATCGGCACTCCTGAGATCGACGGTTTCGACCTCCTGCACCGGCGTCACCCGTGCGGCAATGATCGCGACGGCTTTGTCGACCGACATCATCGGCCCGCCGAAGGCAAAGCAATCGTCGGACAATTGCGCCATGGCTTCTCAGCTTCCCTTAACGCCCCGCACCAGCACGTCCTCGATACTGATCGCCGAGGCCTGCATCATAGCGGCGACAGCCGGGATATCATCGAGATGGACGGTTGGAAGCCCCGTTTCAAGTTTGGTATCGCTTGCAATGCCCACGATCTCGGGATCATCGGGAAATAGTGGCGGCTTGCCGTTAGCGGCACGATGCACTTCGATCTTGCGATGGGGTTCCCTTTTGAAGCCCTCGATCAGGACCAGGTCGACCCGCGACATCTTCGCCAGCAATTCGGGGATTTTCGGCTCGCTTGCACCGCGCAACTCGTGCATCAGGGCCCAGCGCCGGGTCGAAGAGACCAGCACTTCGGCAGCGCCTGACTGCCGGTGAACCCAGGAATCCTTGCCCGGAACGTCCACGTCGAATTCATGATGGGCATGCTTGATCACGGAAACGCGCAGGCCTTCGGCGATGAAATACGGGATCAGACGCGTCAGCAGCGTCGTCTTGCCGGCGCCGCTCCAGCCCGCCACGCCAATCACCTTCATGTCATTCTCCGGGCCGCTTCGCATTGCCTGCGGATGCTTTATATCCACTCAGCCTGTATTGTCATGCTACCGAGCAAGCCATGATGAAGATAGACAAGCCGCCGGCCCCCCTGATCGTCCCGGATCCTGCGGATCCGCGGTTGACCGAACGCGTCGCGGGCACCGACCAGACCGGCGCTGCCGTCGAGATCAACGTTCCGGTAGAGCGGCCGCTGACGCTGTACCTGAATGCGCAGGAGATCGTCACCATGATGACGATCGGCGACTATCCGGAATATCTCGCGCTCGGCTATCTGCTCAACCAGAACATGCTGAAATACGACGATATCGTCACCGAAGTCGAATATGACGACGACCTGCAGGTCGTGGTGGTGCGCACCGAGCACCACACCAATTTCGAACAGAAGCTGAAGAAACGCACGCAGACCTCCGGCTGCGCGCAGGGCACCGCGTTCGGCGACCTGCTGGAAGCGGTGGAAAGCGTCGCGCTGCCTTTAGCCGAGCTGCGCACGTCCTGGCTCTACCAGATGACGCACGCGATCAACACCATGCCGTCGCTCTATCTCAAGGCGGGCGCGATCCACGGCTGCGTGCTGTGCAAGGAGGGCACGCCGGTCTGCTATACCGAAGACGTCGGCCGCCACAACGCGGTCGACAAGATCGCGGGCTGGATGTTCCGCCATAATGTCGATGCCACCGACAAGATTCTCTACACCACCGGGCGGCTAACCTCGGAGATGATAATCAAGACGGTTCGAATGGGGATTCCGATTCTGGTGTCGCGTTCGGGTTTTACCGCGTGGGGTGTCGACTTAGCGCGCCAGGTCGGATTGACGCTGGTCGGGCGGGCGCGGGGAAAACGGTTCATCGCGCTGGCCGGCCAGGAGCGCATCGTTTACGACCAGAATCTGGATTACGTCGCAGAGGAATCCGCGCGCCATATGCGCAAGGGCGAACGGGATGACTGAAGTTCCCCCGACGCCCGGCGTTCTGCTTGCCGGCGGTCTGGCGCGACGCATGGGCGGCGGCGACAAGCCGATGCGCACCATCGGCGGCCGCACCATCCTCGACCGCGTCATCGCGCGGCTTGCGCCGCAATGCGACAGCCTCATTCTCAACGCCAATGGCGATCCGGCGCGGTTCGCGGCATTCGGCCTGCCTGTGATTGCCGACACAGTGCAGGATTTTCCAGGACCGCTCGCCGGCATTTTGGCGGCACTCGACTGGACCACGGCCAATCGGCCGGATGTCGGATGGATATTGAGCGCCGCCGCAGATTGTCCGTTTCTGCCGCGCGATCTTGTCGCGCAGTTGCAGCAGGCGAGGATCGAACAAGGCGCGCAGCTTGCGGTCGCAGCTTCCGCTGGGCAAACGCATCCGGTGATCGGATTGTGGAGCGTTGCCTTGCGCGAAGAACTTCGCCATGCGCTGGTTAAGGAAGATATCCGCAAGATCGACCGCTGGACCGCGCGTTACAAGCTCGCCACGGTGACGTGGCCGGTAGAACTGCTCGATCCGTTCTTCAATGCCAACACCATGGATGATATTGCGGAGGCGGAACGGCTGGCGGCGCTGGATGGGTGACGTGCCCCGGACGCAGCTTCCGTAGCCCGGATGAGCGTGGCGATATCCGGGACGGCTGTCCCCGCATTTCGCTACGCTCATGGCGGGCTACGAGACCGGTTACGCTGGCCTGAACCCCGCCCTTTCAAGCGCCGCGCGGGTTTCCGGTGAGGCCAGCGAATCGAGAAATGCCTGCACCGCAAGGCGTTGCTTGCGCGCGACGACCAGCGCGAAATCATAATGCTCTTCCGCCAGCGCAATGAAGCCGAGGCCTGCGGCATGCGCGACCGGCGCGATGGTCATGCCCCAGTCGGCGCGGTTTTGCGCTACCGCCGCGGCCACCGCGCTGTGCGAGCGCGGCTGATTCCAGTAGCCGTCCGGCCTTGCGGTGCCGAGCAGGCGATCGATCAGGATGCGCGTGCCGGCCCCCTGATTGCGGTTGACCATGATGCAGGCGGGATCGGCCAGCGCCACGCGCACCGCGTCCTGGGCGTCGAGTCCGTCGAACCGCGCATCACCGGCGCGGAACACGATACCCTGCATGCGCCGATATCCCGGCACCAGTTCAAGTCCAGCCGCGATGAATGGCTCGTTGTAGATCTCGGTCGCCTCGTCGAACAGATGGATCGGCGCGAGATCACATTCGCCGCGACGCGCCGCCGCGAGCCCGCCGAGACTGCCGACCGCGATCGAGCGCACCGACAATCCCGCACGCGCCAGCGGCGCGGTCACCAGATCAAGGCCGGTGCAATGGCTGCCGACGATGACCAGATCCGGCACCCGAACATGCGGCGTGAACAGCGTCACTTCGGCCTCGGTCCCGGCGGGCATCTGATCGGCGAGCGCATCGATGCGTAGAAATCCGTCTGTTTGCGCGAACGACGTGATCGCGCCGGAGCCTTTGCCGCTGGGATATGCGATCAGACCATCCGCGCCTTCGACCAGCGACACCATGACGAATTCGGTGCGGCCCAGTTCCGACGCGATCCGAACCGGGACTTTGGCCGTGACCTTCGCATCGGAGCGCGGCGGCAATCCCGCCATGCGGCGCAGCACCGGCACGATCATGTCGTGGAAGGTGAACATCGCCGAGGTCGGAAATCCCGGCAGGATCACCACAGGTTTGCCTTCGCAGACCGCGAGACAAAGCGGCTTGCCCGGCTTCAAGGCCACGCCATGCGCGATGATGCCGGGCTGGCCGAGCCGCGCGATGATCCGATGGGACACGTCGCCCGCGCCCTTCGATGTGCCGCCGGAGAGCACCAACATGTCGCAGCTCTCCAGCGCCTTGCGCATGACCGCTTCGAGCTTCTGCTCGTCGTCGGGAATGGCGCCGAGAAACACCGCGTCGCCGCCGTTCTCTGTTATGGCCGAAGTGACAATGGCGCCGTTGGTGTCGTAGATCGCGGCCGGACGCAGCGGCAGGCCGGGCTGAATCAATTCGTCGCCGGTGGAGATCACAGCCACGCGCGGCCGCCGCGCCACGGCGACTTCTGCTATACCGCAGGCGGCGAGCATGCCGATTTCGCGCGAACCGATCATGGTGCCGGCGCGCAGCAGCGCCTCGCCGCGCGCGATGTCGGAGCCGGCGTAGGATACGAACTGGCCGGGCGACGCCGCGCGGCGAATCTCGATGGCGCGATCGCAGGCCGGCTGGGTATGTTCGACCATGACGATGGCGTCGGCGCCGCGCGGCACCGGGCCGCCGGTCGCGATCGATGTGGCCGTTCCCGACAGCACTGGCCGCATCGGCGCTGTGCCGCAAGCAATGATTTCATCATTGAGCATGACGCTAACCGGCGCGGCTTCGCTGGCGGAAGCAAGATCGGCTGATCGTACCGCAAAGCCATCGACATTGGATCGGTCGAATGGCGGCACGTCGATCGGCGCTACGACGTCACCAGCCAGCGCGTAGCCGAGCGCGTCGGCCAGCGCCCGCGTTTCGTTGGTAACAGTGCGCGGAAACAACGCCGTTTCGAAACGCGCCAGCGCGTCCTCGCGGGAGAGAATGGTCAGGAACTGATCCTGATCCACGCTGTCGCGATTTTTCGGCGCCGGCATATTGGTCATGTTGGAAGCACTCGTTGTCATTCCCGGAGCATATAGGCATCCACGGGCGCGCCCGCAGCATATCCCTCGCTGCCGCCGGGCACGGCGAGCCACGCATCGGCGCGTGCGATTGTCTCAAGTGCGAGATCGCCGGTCGCCAGCGGCATCCAGGCGTCATCCGTCTTCCTGAGAAGCACGATGTCGGTGATGCCGACACCAGAGGCAATCTTGCGCGCAAGGGGCAGCGTCGTGGTCTGCCGCGGCTGACCGCCGGAGAGCCGGTTCAGAACCGGCAGCACGAGCGTCCACCACCCCGCTAGCGCCGCATCCGCTGCGCCGGGCAAGGCGATAACAGGACACGTCGCAATTCGGCCGATCGCCGCGGTTCGGCCCGGCTGCAGCGCGATCCCGTGAATGAGCAGCGCGCTGCGCATGGTCAGCGCCTCGACCGTCGCATCGGTGCGACCGACGCCGGTGCCGCCGATGATGATGATCGAATCACAGGGTTCGGCGTCGAATGTCTTGGCGATGGACGGCGCGGCGCGTCCGCCGGCTTTGGTGCAGATCACATCGGCTCCGGCCGCACTGGCGCTCTCGGCGATAAGGTGGAACGTCGCCGCATCGCCGGTCGTCGCCGGAACATTGATGACACACAGCCGCGGGCGGCGCACGGCAAGCCTTTCCAGCCCGGCCATGCGCGCGATCAGCAGATCGATCTCGTGGATACGTCGTCCAGCGACAATAAGGGAGCTTGCCTGGGCAAACTCTCCGCCGATGCGACGAACGCCCTGTCCCGGTATTGCCTCGGCCGAAACCTGAAACAGAGGACCCGCCTGCTCGACGGAATCGGCATCGACAACGCAGTCGCGGCCCTCCGGCACGCGATCGCCGGCTTCGACCCAGACCGGCGAGCCGGCTAGCGGCAACGGCGAATACGATGAGGCCCCGACGAGATCGCCGGATCGAAAAGCCCAGCCATCGACCGTGGCCATATCGAACGCTGGAAAGGCCTTCAGCGGCGGCAACTCCGCAGCGACACAACCCAACGCCTGTTCAAGCGGGAGATCGCGAGGCGCGACCGGATCAAGGCCGGCAAGCAACTCCGCCAGCGCCGCATCGAGCGGAGTCAGTGCAGCCGGTAAACGTTGAGTGGTGGTCATGCCGCGCCAATTTACTGAATAAAGTCAGAAATATACAGCCAATTGCCGGGCGCCGGCTTCGACCTTTGGCCGGGTTGCCGCAAGTTGACGCATGCCGCTGAATAATTGCAAAGAAGAGACCAAAGCAGGTAAGCACCCTGCCAATCAAGATTACGGCCAATGCGCCACGAACCCATGGGAGGAACCAAAAAATGTCGGCCAGAAAACTGTCTGCGCTTGGAGCACTCGCGGCGCTGATGCTGTCATCGCCGGCTGCCCTGGCTCAGATATCGGACGACGTGGTCAAAATCGGCGTCCTGACCGACATGAACGGGCCGGCATCCGCTCCCACCGGGAAGGGCTCGGTCACCGCCGCGCAAATGGCGGTCGACGATTTCGGCGGCACGGTGCTGGGCAAGCCGATCAGCGTGATCGTCGGCGACCACCAACTCAAGCCGGATATCGGCGGCGCGATCGCGCGCCGCTGGTACGATGTCGAGCAGGTCGATCTCATTGTCGACGTACCGATTTCGGCGGTCGGGCTGGCAATTCAGAACATTGCTACCGAAAAGAAGCGCATGTTCATTACGCATTCGACCGGCACCGCAGATTTTCATGGCAAATTCTGCTCGCCCTATGCCATGCAATGGGTGTTCGACACGCATGCGCTGGCGGTCGGCACCGCGCAGGAAGTGGTCAAGCGCGGCGGAGACACCTGGTTCTTCCTGACCGACGATTACGCGTTCGGTCTGGCGCTCGAACGCGACGCGTCCGCCGTCATCACTAAAAACGGCGGCAAGGTGATCGGGTCGGTGCGGCCTCCCTATGCAACGTCCGACCTTTCTTCGTTCGTGCTTCAGGCGCAGGCGTCGAAGGCCAAGATCATCGGCATCGCCGCCGGACCACCGAACAACGTCAACGAGATCAAGACCGCCGGCGAATTCGGGCTGTTCAAGGGCGGACAGCAGATGGCGGGCTTGCTGGTGCTGATTACCGACGTTCACGGCCTCGGGCTGCAGGCCGCGCAGGGCTTGTTGCTGACGACCTCGTTTTACTGGGACATGGACGACAAGACCCGCGAATGGTCGAAACGCTATTTCGCCAAGATGAACCAGATGCCGTCGATGTGGCAGGCGGGCGTCTATTCGTCTGTCATCAGCTACCTCAGCGCCATCAAGGAGAGCGGCACCGACGAGCCGCTCAAGGTCGCTGCGAAAATGCGCGAGAAGCCGATCGAGGATTTCTTTTCCCGTAACGGCAGGCTTCGCGAGGACAATTTGATGGTGCACGACCTGATGCTGGTGCAGGTCAAGACGCCGGAAGAGTCCAAATATCCGTGGGATTACTATAAAATCCTGGCGAAGATCTCCGGCGAGGAAGCCTTCGGGCCAATCGATCCGGCGTGCTCAATGGCGAGGAAGTAAGTTTCGTCGTCCCCGCGAAGGCGGGGACCCATACCCTCCGTCGCCAGCGATTGCGGAAGGTCTCAACGGCTCGCGGAAACAGCTCGCTACATCATTACTGCCTGTGGTTATGGGTCCCCGCCTTCGCGGGGACGACGCTAAGGATGGAGTGGTACAAAGCTCTCGTTCTCTACTTCACCAAGCCGATCTCGCGGAAGTATTTGAGCACGCCGGGATGGATCAGCTCAACACTCGGCGCGGCGGCCACCGTGTTCGCGGCCGTGGTTTCGCAAGCCTGTTGCAGCTTCTTGCAGAGCGCGGCCTCGGCACCGTGCAACGACTTCGCCAACCGATACGCGACGTCGTCGGGCAGATTTTCGCGCGCCAGCACAAAACTCCATGAGCCCAGTGAATCGATTGGCGCGCTTTGAGTCGGATAGCTGCCGGCCGGGACCGTCAGCGGCTTGAGAAACGTGTGCTTGACCTTGATGCGCGCGATTTCCTGAGCGTCCGGCGCGATAAACCGCGCCCCGCCCGCGCTCTCGCTCATGGTCTTGAATCCCGGCCAACCGATGCCGGCGCCCCACAACGCGGCGACGCGGCCATCGAGCACCATGGTTGGCCCATCGCCGGCGCGGTCGAGATAGACCGACTGGAAATCCTCGTCCTGCTTCAATCCTAAGCCGTCGAGCAGATAGCGCGACAGGATCGGAAGACCCGAGCCTTTCGCGCCGAATGCGACCGGTTTGCCAACGAGATCGCGAATGGTTTTGTAGGGGCTGTCGGCACGCACCACGAACATTCCCGGACTCGAATACATCGCGGTCAGGATTTTCAGGCGGGTAGCCGGCCGCCCGATTCCCATGAATGATTCGTAAGAAGGCTCTCCAGCCACCAGCGCGATGTCGAGACTGCCCGCTTCGAGCAGCGGAATATTCTCATTGCTGCCCTTGGTGTTGCGCGGCTCGATCGACAGCGTCGGATCGGCAGTGTTCATGACCTCGGCAAAGGCATCGCCATAAAGCGGGAAGCCGCCGCCCGGCGTTGCCGTTCCCAGCGTGATGATGGTTTTTGAAATGGGCTTTCCTCCATCCTGCGCCGCGGCGCTGCCGGTCAGCAGCAGGGTGGCTGCGCCGACGATACCGAACATGTTCATCATCGCTCCTCAAACATCCGCAACGCTGCAATGTCATAAGATCAATGCCTTGGCCGAAAGGCAATGTAGGCAAATGCAGATTTCTATGAAACATATGCAATCGGTTCGAAAATTTGCGATGCGCGTGCAGCGCGCTCGATTGGAATGGAGCAGTTCATGACTGGATTTTTGCGCGCGGCCGTAACGGGCGTCGTCTGTCTCGTTGGCCTCGCAGCCGGCGCCGCGCCGGTGGCCGCAGCGGACTATCCGAACCGTCCGGTGAAATGGCTGATCGGTTTTGCCGCCGGCGGCCCGGTCGATATCGTGGCGCGGATCATGAGCCAGTGGCTCTCGGAACACCTTGGCCAGCAGTTCGTGGTGGAAAATCGCGCCGGCTCCGGCGGCAACCTCGCCGCCGCCGCGGCGGTCAACTCGCCGCCCGACGGCTACACGCTGCTGTTTGTCGCGCCCAACAACGCCATCAGTACGTCGCTTTACAAGAAGCTGCCCTACGACTTCATCCGCGACACCGTTCCGGTGGCGAGCATCATGCAGCTGACCAACATGCTGGTGGTGTCGAACGCCATGCCGGTGAAAACCGTCCAGGAATTCATCGACTACTGCAAGGCAAATCCGGGCAAGGTTTCCTATGCCTCGTCAGGCAATGGCACGTCGGTGCACATGTCGGCGGAGCTGTTCAAGGCGTTGACCAAGATTGATATGGTCCACGTGCCCTATCGCGGGTCGGCGATCGCATTTCCCGACATCATCTCCAACAAGGTGCAGCTGATCTTCGATAACCTGCCGTCGGCGTTGGAACAGGCGCGCGGCGGCACCGTGCGGGCGCTCGGCGTCACCTCGCCACAGCGCTGGCCCGGCGTGCCTGACGTGCCCGCCATTGCCGAAACCGTACCGGGATTTGAATCGGTCGGGTTCTACGGAATATCCGCGCCGAAGGGCACGCCGCCGGAAATCATCGACGTTCTGAACAAGGCTGTCGGCGAGGCGCTCAAGGATCCTAAGCTGGTGGCACGCCTTGCCGAAGTCGGCGGCATTCCAAAGCCGATGACGCCCGCCGAGTTCGGCAAGCTGATCGCCGACGAAACCGAGAAATGGCGCAAGGTGGTCGAGTTTGCCGGGGTGTCGGTCGACTAGGACGCATTTACGCGCCGCCAATCCGGCCGGGAAAACTGCCGGGTTCCCGGTTCCATGGCGTTTCACCGCTCCCAATCTTCCGGGTTGAAGGTATGGTGAAGGAGTTTTCCATCGATTGAACCCGCATGAATTGTTGCCGATCAGGTGCGATCTGGATTTGGGCCTGCGCTTTCATTGGCCTGTCGTCGGTCGCAGCATTCTCTCAGGAGAGTAACGAAGACCAGCCCGCCGATCCCGATACGGGCGAGAGCACGGTCGCCGAACGCACGCTCGGTCTGCTGCCGAATCCCTACGAGCGCCTCGGGATAAAATTCGCCGCGACCTATATCGGCGAAGTGCTCGGAAACGCCACCGGCGGTCTTAAACAGGGCGGAACGTTCGAAGGGCGTCTCAATCTCGCGGTCGACATCGACTTCGACAAATTAGCCGGATGGAAGGGGCTGACTGCCCACGCCAACATCTTCGGCATTTACGGCAATGGCCTGTCGCGTGACAATCTGCAGAATTTCTTCGTTGTCAGCGGGATCGAGGCGCTGCCGACAGTCCGGCTCTACGAGGCCTATTTCGAGCAGAAGTTTTTTCACGACAAGTGGTCGATCCGAGCCGGCCAGTTGGCGGCGGACAGCGAATTTCTCGCCAGCAAATATACCGACGTATTCACCAATGCCTCGCTGGGCTGGCCGGCTATCACAGCCGTCGACCTGCCGGCCGGCGGCCCCTCCCCACCGCTCGCCGCGGTCGGCGCGCGATTGAGCGCGAAACTCAGCGACAACATCACCTTGCTGAGCGCGATTTTCGACGGCAATTCCGCTGGCCCCGGCATCGGCGATCCGCAGCAGCGCAACCGCTACGGCCTGAATTTCCGCGTCACCGATCCACCGCTTGTGCTTGGCGAGATACAGTTCAGTTGGAAGAATATAGCGCCCAATGACGACCGGACCGGCGCGCTGAAGATCGGCGGCTGGCATCATTTCGGGCAATTCAGCGACCAGCGCTTCACTTTCGACGGCCGATCGATCGCCGATCCGGCCGGCTCCGGGCTTGGCCGAATGCTGCAGGCTGACGACGGGATCTACTCCGTCATCGAGCAGAAGATCTACGCCGTGCCGAAATCGAAAGACCGTGGCGTCGGCGTTTTCATGCGGACCTCCGCCAGTCCGTCGGATCGCAACCTGATCGATTTCTATACCGATGCCGGGATCGATTTCATCGGATTCTTTGACCAGCGGCAGAACGACAAATTTGGCGTGGCGGTCGGCTATGCGCATGTCTCGAAACGCGCGCAGGCGCTCGACCGCGACTTCTCTTTCTTCATGGCGCAGCCGGATTGGCCGATCAGGTCGTCCGAGGCTCTGTTCACGGCGTCATATCTCTACGAGATCAGACCCGGCCTCAACCTGCTGCCGAACTACCAATACATCTTCCGGCCCGGAGGCGGAGCAACCGATCCGCTTGGTCCGATGCCGGGCATCCGGCTCAAGGACGCTTCGGTATTTGGTCTTCGCACCGTCGCGAAATTCTGATTGCTATTCAGCCAGCGGATGATGGCACGCCACCAACTGGCCTGGTGCGATCGCAACGAGTTCAGGCACCTCATCTGCGCAGCGCTGGTCGGCCCGCGGACAGCGGGTTCGGAAGCGACAGCCCGACGGTGGCGAGATCGGCGACGGCGGCTCGCCGATCGGCACACTCTCGGATGGCCTTACATCCGGGTCGGGATGCGGGATCGCCTCGATCAACAACGCCGTATAGGGATGCGCGGGCCGCGCGAACAGTTGCTCGGAGGGGCCTACTTCGCACAACCTGCCGAGATACATCACGGCAACGCGGTCGCTCACCGCCTTCACCACCGCAAGGTCGTGTGCGATGAACAGCAGCGTCAACCCGTAACGCGATTTCATCTCCTCCAGCAGATTCAGGATCTGCGCACGGATGGAGACGTCGAGCGCCGACACCGGCTCGTCGCAGATGATGAATTCGGGATTGAGGATCAGGGCTCGCGCGATGCTGATGCGCTGGCATTGCCCGCCGGAAAATTCGTTTGGCAGGCGCGCCATCACGAGATCGGGGTCGAGACCGACCGCACTTAGAACCTCGCGCACCCGCCGCTCGCGCTCGGCACGGGCCTTGACGCCGGCGATCACCAGCGGTTCCGCGACGATATCGCCGATACGCCGCCGCGGATTGAGCGATGCGATCGGATCCTGGAAGATCAACTGCACCCGCCGGCGCATCTGCCTCAGGGTATCGCCGTGCATGGCGACCAGATCGTGCCCATCGAACACGACTCGTCCGGAGGCCGGCCGGCGTAACTGCAGCACGGCGCGGCCCAGCGTGGACTTGCCGCAGCCGGACTCTCCGACCAGGCCGAGCGTCTCGCCTAGCGCGACCTCAAGGCTGACGCCGGAGACAGCATGCACCGTCTTGCCGCCGACCGAATATTCGACGACGAGGTTTTCGACCTTGAGCAATGGTTCGCGCAAAGCGGATTTCATGGTGTCGTGCATCATGCGCTGACGGCCGCGGCGTTGATTGGATGGAAGCAGGCGTACTGGTGATCCGGCCAGGCGGCATTGGCGAGCACAGGTTTTTGCTGATGGCAATCGCTCATCGCATAGCGGCAGCGCGGCGAGAACGCGCAGCCATGAATCGGCCGGGTCGGATCGGGCGGACGGCCCGAGATCGCCGGCAGCGGCGTATGCGGCGCCGCGTCGATCTTCGGTATCGCCGCCAGCAGCGCTTCGGTGTAGGGCATCTGCATTTTCTTGAACAGCAGCGGCGTCGGCGCCCGCTCGACCACGCGGCCGGCATACATCACCGCTACTTCGTCGGTACGCCCGGCGACCACGCCGAGATCGTGGGTGATGATGATCATCGCCATGTGGCGGCGGCGTTGTTCGCGCGCCAAGAGATCGAGGATTTGCGCCTGGATGGTGGCGTCGAGCGCGGTGGTCGGCTCGTCCGCGATCAATAGTTTTGGCTCGCATGACAGCGCAATCGCGATGGCGACCCGCTGGCGCATACCGCCCGAAAGCTGATGCGGATATTGCTTCAATCGCTGTTCGGGCGCAGGAATACCGACCGCAGCCAGCAACTCCACACTGCGCCTTGTTGCGGTGGCAGTATCGAATTCAAGATGCTCCTGCAGCGTTTCGATCAGCTGGCTGCCGATGGTCAGCACCGGGTTGAGCGACGTCATCGGATCCTGAAACACCACCGCCAACTCGCGGCCGCGCAGCTTGCGCAGCGGCTCGGCCCCAAGCCGCGTCAGGTCCTGGCCGTCGAATCTTACCCGGCCGGAGAGTTTTGCCTTCTTCGGCAGCAGTTGCAGGATCGCGCGCGACAGCATGGTCTTGCCGCAACCGGACTCGCCGACAATACCAAGGGTCTGTCCGGGCCCAATCCGAAGATCGACCTGATCCACCGCACGGAGATTGCCGCGCGGCGTCGGCAGGTCGACCGAGACGCCTTCGACCGAGAGCAACGCCGGCGCGGTCACAGCCTGCCCTGACGCGGATCGGTGAGCGCACGAAGCGTATCGCCGATCAAATTGAACGACAGCACGGTGAGGAACAACGTTACAGCGGGGATGAACGCCAGCCGCGGGGCGATCTCGAGGCTCTCGCGGCCCTCCCCGATCATGTTGCCCCAGCTCGATGCCGGCGGCGGGACACCTAAACCCAAGAAACTCAAAGCCCCTTCAACTACGATAGTCACGGCCACGCCGAGCAGAAAGAAGGCCAGCAGCGGCAGAAATACATTCGGCAACAGTTCATGCAAAAGAATGCGCGCATGCGAGGCGCCGAGCGCCCGCGCCGCGACCACGAATTCCCGTTCGGCGAGGCTCAACGTCGCGGCGCGAGCAACGCGCATGAAGGCTGGAATGCCGAGCACGCCGAGGATACAGGTCAGGTTGAAAACGGATTGCCCGAGATAGGCCACTACCGCCAGCGCGAACACCAGCGGTGGAAATGCCAGCAGCACGTCCATGCTACCGACGACAAGCGTCTCAAACCGGCCGCGGAAATAGCCAGCGATGATTCCAAGCGCGCCGCCAATCGTGATGCCGATCATCGGCGCGCAAAGGCCGACGATCAGCGATATCCGCGCGCCATACAGCAGCCGCGCCAGTTCGTCCCGCCCAAGCGAGTCGGTGCCGAGCCAATGGACGAAGCTCGGCGCCGCCCTCCGTTCCAGCATGTCCATATCAGTCGGAGAATGCGCCAGTACGACACCGGCAAAAATCGACGCCAGCACGATAAACGAAATCCAGCCCCCCGCCAGCCAGAACAGGTTTCCCAGCCGCCGCGTGCGCCTGACCGGGCTGACCAGCGCGGGTTCGATGCCAAGTTCAAGCGTGGCCATGACGAATCCTGGGATCGAGGACGGCGTAGAACAGATCGACGATGAAGTTCATCACGACGAAGCCGCAGGCGACGATCAGCACCACGCCCTGCAGGATGATCAGGTCGCGCGTATAGAGCGCGCTGACCAGCAGCCGGCCGATTCCCGGCAGCGCAAAAATGGTTTCGACGATCAGCGCGCCGCCGATCAGCCGCCCGATGTTGATCCCGGTGATGGTCACGAGCGTCAGCGACGAGGGTTTTAGGGCGTGCACAAACAGGATGCGTGCCGGCTTCAATCCCTTGGCCCTGGCCATCGCAATGTAATCTTCCTGCAGCGTCGCGATCATGTCGGAGCGCAGCACGCGCATGATTCCCGGCCATTCAGCCAATGCCAATGTCAGCGCAGGCAGCACGAAGCAACGCAAATTGCCGATCGGATCTTCATTGAACGGTATGTAGCCCGTTGCCGGCAGCCACCGCAGCTGCACGGCGAACAGATAGATCAGCAGGATCGCCGACAGGAACACCGGCACCGACAGCATGCCGAAGGCGGTGCCGGTCATGAAGCGGTCGAAGCCGGAACCGGCGCGCACCGCACAGGCAATGGCGAGTGGAACCCCGATCGCAAGGCCGGCGATCTCGGCCAGCAGCATGAGTTCGATCGATACCGGAAGCCGTTCAAGCACGGCTTGCAGCACGGTCTGGCCGGTACGGAAGGAGCGGCCGAAATCGCCCTGCAGCACGTGGCCGAGCCAGCTCAGATAGCGCCACCAGATCGGCTGATCGAGCCCCATGTCACGACGCAGCGCCGTGACGTTTTCCGGCGTCGCCTGATCTCCGAGCACGACATAAGCGAGATCACCGGGCAACAGCGATGCGATCAGGAAGGTCAGCAGAGACACCGCAAGCAGCACCGGTATCAGATACAGAAGCCGCTGACCGATGAACGTGAACATACCGGATTACTCGAGCCAGACATCCGATACGTCGATTACCCCGCCATAGATTTTCGGCAATCCTTTTACCCTGGCGCTTGCGAGCGCGTAATAGGTGTTCTGGAACGTCCAGAACCAGATCGCCTGCTGGTTGATATGCCGGCTCACGGCGCAATAGAGTTCGATCCGCTTGCCCGTATCGGCCGATATGCGCGCGTCTTCGAGCAGCTTGTCGAGCTCCGGATTGGAATAGTTCGCCAGCGCGACCGGGCTGCCGGTATGGAAATTCGCGTACATCTGCGGGTCGGGATCGGCGAGATCGACGATCCGCCACGGCGTCAGTTGAAACTGCCGCATGAAGGCGCGCGGCACGATGGTGGCCTGATCGACCTGCTCGATCTCCATATTGGCGCCGGCCTGTTTCCAGAACTGCTGCAGCACCTGCCCGACAGTGCGGCCGCGTGGCGTCGCCGTCACCAGCGTCTTGAAATCGCCCGGCTTGCCGTAGTCCTTGATCAGCGCCTTGGCCTTCTTGAGGTCGAAAGGAAGCGCGCCGTCGTCCTTGCATTTGACCCACGAGCCTTCGCCATAAGGATTGCTCGCCGGCCGGCTCAAACCGTTGGTGATGGCCTGCGACATCTTCTTGCGGTCGATCGACATCACCAGCGCCTGGCGCACGCGCACATCGTCGAAGGGGGCTGCCCTGGTGTTGAAGGCATAGACCTGCGCGCCGGATCCGACATAGGTGTGGACCTTCAGCTTCGGATCCTTTTGCGCCTTCTGGATATTGTCGGCGTCATATTCGTCATCCCAGATGAGATCGACCTCGCCGGATTGCAGGCTGGCAAAGCGCGACTGCGTGTCCGGCAACGGCTTCAGCACGATGCGGTCGAGATAGGGATGACCCTTGTTCCAGTAGTCCGGATTTCTCTCGAGAACCAGCCGGTCGCCGGCCGTCCACGACTTCAAAATGAACGGTCCGGTACCGACCGGATTGCGGTTGTAGTCATCGCCCTTGGTCTTCCACGCAGTCGGCGACTGAATGACGTTGTTGGTGCTCTGGATCGTCATGATCGCCGCCTGGTTCGGCGCCGGATCGGTCAGATTGTAGACCACCGTCAATTCGTCGGGCGCCTGCACGTCATGGACGCCGGCGATGTAGAACGCACAGCGGCATTTATTGGCGGGGTCCTTTTGCCGGTCGAAATTCGCTTTCACCGCTTCGGCGTTGAACGGCGTTCCATCGTGGAATTTGACGCCGGGCCGCAGCTTGAAGGTCCAGGTTCTGAAGTCGTCCGAATGGGTCCAGGACAGCGCAAGCTTCGGCTGCGGCTCGCCCCTGTCGTCCAGCGTGGTCAGCGTGTCGAAAATCGCCGCGGCCGCGGTGAATGACGCCGTATCGAACACGCCGACCTTGAGCGGATCGAACCCGGCAATGTCGAGCTCAAGCCCCATGGTGATGCTGCCGCCTTGCTTTTGTGCGACGGCCGGGCTTGACAACAATGCGACGCCAACTGCCGCACCCAAGATCGCCCGCGCAAATGCGCGCGAGCGGGATTCCGCTTTCATGTGTCGCCTCCCCGGAGCCATTTCATCCGGTGGTCCGGATGTCGAATTGGCGGCAGATTGACCGGATTTACCGACCGGAGCAAGGCGGGAAAGGCGAGCCGCGTCGCAGCGTCGCAACGCTTCATGGGCTCATTTTCACCCGCGCTGCGCTTATTCCGCCTTCGTTTTGGGCCTTGCCAAGCGCCATCCGGGCCTCCAAACGGAAGCCGGATTCCTTATATGCGCAATGGCTTGATACGCCGGATGGTCGAGGGTAGAGATCGTTGTCATTTAGTGGGCATCGGAACCCGATTTATTGGTCTGGAAAAGGTTGAGAATGATCCGGAAGATCAGCAGCGAAGAGGTTATCAGTGTCTTCCTCGACTTTTTCAGGAGCCGCGATCACCTCAAAATCGAGGGACAATCGCTGGTGCCCAGGAACGACCCGTCCCTGCTGTTTATCAACTCGGGAATGGCGCCCCTGAAGGCTTACTTCCTCGGCCAGGAACGGCCGCCCGTGCCCGATCTCTGCAACGTCCAGCGCTGTATCCGGACCAACGACATCGAGGAAGTAGGCGACCGGCATCATCTCACCTTTTTTGAGATGATGGGTTCGTGGTCGATCGGCCACTACTGGAAGGACCAGGCGATCGCGCTCGCCTGGAAACTGCTGGTCGATGGTTTCGGCTATCCGCCGGAGCGGCTCTACGCCACCGTCTATCGCGGCGATCCTGAACTCGGCATCGGAGCTGACGAAGAATCGATCAAGCATTGGCAGGCGGTCGGAATGCCGAGCGACCACATCGTGCCGCTGGGAAAGGATAATTTCTGGGGCCCCGCGGGAGAATACGGTCCCTGCGGCCCTTGCACCGAGGTATTCTTCGACACCGGAGATGAATTCGGCCCCGCCTATGTTCCCGGCGGGCATTTCGACGACGTGAACCGCTACATCGAGATCTGGAACGCCGGCGTGTTCATGGAATTCAACAAGCTTCCCGCGGGCTTCTCGAAGCTGGAGATGCGCAGCGTGGATACGGGCTCGGGCCTCGAGCGCATGGTGATGGCGCTCAACGGTTTCGAGAGCGTGTATGAAACCGACCTGCTGCGTCCGCTGGTCGATTTCACCGTCGCGCAGCTCGGCGGCAGCGCTTCCGCGAAAGCGCCGCGCATCATTGCCGATCACATCCGCGCGGCAACCATGATGCTGGCCGACGGGGTGAAGCCCGCGGCGAGCGGCGCCGGCTATATTCCGCGGCGGATGATCCGCCGCGCCATCGCGGCTGCGTATGAAGGCGGCAACAAGAAGTTTGACTTCGACGGCCTCGTCAAACTTGCGATCGACAACGCAAAATCCTGGAACGCGCATGTTCCGGCGCACCGCGACGAGATCATGTCCGTGTTCTCGCGCGAGAAGCAGGATTTCGAGGACGTGCTCGAAAACGGCTTCAGCAAGCTCGCCGATGCTTTTGCGGCGGCCAATGGCGCGATCGACGGCGCCACCGCCTTCACGCTGTTCGCCACCTACGGCATGCCGATCGACACCATCCGCGAATATGTGGTGTCGCGCGGCGGCTCGCTCGACGAGGAAGCTTTCCAGGTCGAATTCCGCAAGCACCAGGACATCTCGCGCAACCAGAAAGACGGCGAGGCAGCCGGCGGGCCGGCGCTTGACGTGGATGGCCTGCCCGACACCGAGTTCGTCGGCTACACGCATCTTCAGACCTCGGGAAGCATCCTCACCATCCTGCGCGACAACCGCCGCGTCCAATCCGCCTCGGCCGGCGACGAGGTGCTTGTCATCACCGACAAGACCAGCTTCTACGCCGAAGGCGGCGGACAGGTTAGCGATCACGGCGTCATGGCGACCGGCGAGGCGCGCTGCGACGTGATCGATATGAGTAAGCCGGCGCCGAAAATCTTTGCGCACAAATGCGCCGTCAGGCAAGGAACGCTCCGCGTAGGTGCCGTGGCGGAGCTTTCCGTCGATGCCGACCGCCGCCGCCGTATTCAGTCCAACCATTCGGCCACGCATCTGCTGCACAGCGCGTTGCGCAGCGTGCTCGGCAAGGAAGTCGGCCAAGCCGGCTCGCTGGTCGATGCCGACCGGTTGCGCTTCGATTTCACCTATGGCGACCGCATCACCGACGAACAGCTGGTCCGCATCGAGGACATGGCCAACCAGGCGATCCACGCCAATTACAGCAAAAGCGAACGCCTGCTGCCGTTCGACGAGGCGGTTGCCGCGGGCGCGCTGGCGTTCTTCAAGGACAAATATGGCGACGTGGTCCGCACCATCGGCTTCGGCGACGTTTCGACCGAGCTTTGCGGCGGAACCCATGTGGCATCGACCGGTGAAATCGGCCTGCTGGTGATCGTGTCCGAGGGCAGCGTCGCGCGCGGCGTGCGCCGCATCCAGGCGTTGACCGGACAAACCGCCTATGAGTTCTTGCGCGGCCACGACCGCGTGCTTTCGCGCATCGGAAAGATGTTGAACGGCAGTCCCGACGAGTTGGAGGGACGCATCGCTGCATTGATCGACAAGTCGAAGACCAGCGCGCCTGCGCCAAGCAAGACGGTTTCGGCCAAAAACCTCGCCGCGGGTGCGCGAAAACTTTCCGGCGGGACGCCTGCGGTGATCGCATCGCCGGACCTGCCATTCGACCAGCTCCGGCGCGCCGCGATCGAGACCGCCCAGGAAATCGGAGGCGTCGCCGTGCTGGCGATTGCCGCGGACGACAAGGCCCGGGTTGCGATCGCGGTTCACGACAGCCGCACCGGCGAATTGAACGCGGCGACGATCCTGAAACGGATATTGCCACTGATCGACGGCCGCGGCGGCGGCAAGGCCACGCTCGCCGAAGGTGCCGGCCCGCGCCTCGAAGGCATCGCGGACATCCTTGCCGGCGGCGACAGCATCATCGGCAAGAATGCATGATGGTTAGCGGCCTGGGCTCGAAACGGTAAACGTTTGGTTCGATCCATACGCAAAATGCGGTCACCGGGCTTCCGCATTCACCGAGCGGGCCTGCTTGCTTCGCAGCCACGCAGGAATAGAGTTACGCAAGTTCGCACGCGCGCTTCTATATGCGTGCGGGAGGGCAGCGGTACGCCGCCATAGATCGCGGCGCGCTGCGGCGCAAATGCGACCATGCCAATCAAGATGCCCGCTGCTTCCTCGACACTATCGAGATTGAGCAGCCCGCGCCTGACTTGAACCCGCAGCCAGTTCGACAGCGCGGCGGCAGTGCGCACGATGCCGTTGTTATGGAACGTGGCCGCCAGATCGGGGAATTTTCCCGCCTCCTGCAGGATGATGCGTTGAAGCGCGATGACCTCCGGATCGAGCGCAAGGTCGGCGCATGCCATCAGCGCCTCGTTCAACCCGGTTTCAATGTCTGCATTCTCTGCGACGTGCAGGGCGAAGTCGGACAAAAACCTGTCGAGCCGGTCGGATACCATGCCCTCGAACAGCGCCGCCTTGTTCGGCACCAGGCGATACAGCGTTTTGGTCGAGACGCCGGCGTGGCGCGCCACGGTTTCGGTGCTGGTCGCGGCAAAACCGTTGGCGGCAAATTCGTGCCGCGCAGCTTCGTAGATGATTTGACGCGTGTCGTCGTCCGGGCGGAGTTGCGGACGCCCGCGATAGCGCCGGTCGGCGGAAAATTCTGCTTCAGCCATGTCTTTACATGATGCCTGTCATTCCATTGACAGTTCTGATATCGACCCTATTTTGGAAATTGTCAAGTTTCCTAATTCGTTTCGAGCGGAGAACCGCCATGACCGTCCACACAACCACCTTCCCGATCGACGAGCAGGTGCACCCGTCCGCCGCAGAGGCACTGCTGCCCGCAGCCGCGCCAAAACTGGTCGCTGTGAAAAAACTCAATCTTCGCAAGCTATTGTATGCTGGAACAGCGATTGTCTTGCTGGCAGGCGCCGCCTGGTATGGCTGGGACTACTGGACCGTCGGCCAGTATCTGGTGTCGACCGACGACGCCTATGTGAGGGCCGACAGCACTACCATCGCGCCAAAGGTCACCGGCTATCTGAACCAGGTGCTGGTGAAGGATAACGAGCGCGTCATGACCGGCCAGGTGCTGGCGCGGATCGACGACCGCGACTTCAAGGTCGCGCTCGATCAGGCCAAAGCGGATGTGGCGGCGGCCAGGGCCACGATCGCAAGCAAGCAGGCGCAGCTCGACGTCCAGCAGGCCGTGATCAACGCGGCGAAAGCCACCCTCGATGTCGATCAGGCCGTAGTGACCTTCGCCGCACAAGAGAACAAGCGCTACACCGACCTTGCCGCGACCGGTTCGGGCAGCGTCCAGAATGCGCAGCAGGCGCAAGCGCGGATTGCGAGCGCGCAGGCCACGCTGGCGCGCGACGATGCCAATCTGATATCCGCGCGCAGGCAGGTCGACCTGCTCAAGGCCGAGATCGTGCAAGCCAATGCGGCCTTGGCCCATGCCGAAGCGGTGCAGCACCAGGCCGAACTCAATCTCGGTTACACCACGATTACGGCCCCGATCGACGGCGTCGCCGGCAATCGAACGCTGCGCGTCGGCCAATATGTACAGACCGGGACGCAATTGATGTCGGTAGTGCCAGTCGACCGCGCCTATGTGGTGGCGAACTACAAGGAAACCCAGCTCACCGGCGTGCACGAAGGCCAGGCCGTCGATATCGCGGTGGACATGTTCCCGGGTCAGGTCGTGCACGGCCATGTCGACAGCATCGCGCCCGCCAGCGGCCAGGAATTCGCGCTGCTGCCGCCGGACAATGCCACCGGCAATTTCACCAAGGTGGTGCAGCGTATCCCGGTGCGGATCGCGCTCGACGCCAAAGAGAATTCGCACATCGAGCTACGGCCAGGCATGTCGGTGATCCCGACCATCACGACGCGTTCGACCAACGCCAACCGTGAGGCCGCTGCGGCTGGCAACATCCACAAGACGACTTCTGGAGCGTCGTGCCATGTCAAATCAGAACCGTTCCGCCTCGAACTCCGCGCTGCCGATCTCGCGCGCAGCATCTAACCCGGCGCCGGATCCGAACCGCGCCGACGTTACGACCTGGATTGCCGTTCTCGCCGCCATGATCGGCTCATTCATGGCGATCCTGAACATCCAGATCACCAATGCCTCGCTGCTTGACATCGAAGGCGGCATCGGCACCGGTATCGACAACGGCTCCTGGATTTCGACCTCGTATTTGATCGGCGAGATCGTGGTGATCCCCCTCACCGACTATCTCAGCCGCGCGTTCTCGTTCCGCCGCTACATGATTGCGAGCGCGGCGCTGTTCGCGGCATTCTCGGTCGCCTGCGCGTTCACCCACGACCTGCCCTCGATGATCGCGATGCGCGGATTGCAGGGATTTGCCGGCGGCGTGCTGATTCCGATGGCATTCACGCTGGTGCTGACCAAGCTGCCGAAACCGCAGCAGCCGATCGGCCTTGCGATCTTTGCGCTGTCGGTCACCTTCGCGCCTGCGATCGGGCCGACCATCGGCGGCTATCTCACCGAGAATTACGGCTGGCGGACCATCTTCTTCGTCAACGTGGTGCCGACCATCGTGATGGTGACCGCGCTCTCTTTCACGCTGGAGCGGCAGCCGATGCAGCTCAAGCTGCTGAAAGAGGGCGACTGGGCCGGTATCGCCACAATGGCAATCGGATTGTCCGCCTTCCAGACCGTGCTCGAGGAGGGCAACAAGGACGACTGGTTTGCGTCGCCCTTCATCTTGCGGCTGGCCGTTGTCGCACTGGTTAGCCTGTCGCTGTTCGTCTGGATCGAGCTGACGGTGGCAAAGCCCTTGATCCGGCTGCGTCTCCTGAAGCAGCGCAACTTCGGTTTTGGCACCATTTCGGTGACGCTATTGGGTTTCGCGCTGTTCGGTTCGGTCTATATCCTGCCGGCCTATCTGGGCCAGGCGCAAGGCTACAATGCCGAGCAGATCGGTGCCGTGCTGGCCTGGACCGGCTTGCCGCAACTGCTGCTGATTCCGCTGGTGCCGAAGATGATGCAGCGCTTCGACACGCGTTATATCGCCATCACCGGACTGCTGATCTTCGCCTATAGCTGTTTCATGAACACGGCGATGTCGCCCGACTATGCCGGCGACCAGTTCTGGATTCCCAACATCGTGCGCGCCATCGGCCAGGCCATGGTGCTAACCCCGCTGACCTCGGTGACAACGGCCAACATTGCGCCGCAGGACGCCGCCGCGGCATCGGGCATCAGCAACATGCTGCGCAATCTCGGTGGCGCCATCGGCACCGCGGTGCTTGCCACCGTGGTCACCAAGCGCGAACAGTTTCATTCCAACATCATCGGCCAGTCGGTCGCGCTCGGCCGCGAGGAGGTCCGCAACCGGATCGCCCAGACCACCGACTATTTCCTGGCTCACGGCGTCTCCGATCCCGCCACCGCGCATCAGCAGGCGATCGTCGCCCTCGGCAAGGCCGTCAAGCATCAGGCGCTGGTGATGGGCTTCAGCGACACCTTTGCGGTGATCGGCGCCGTGCTGGTGCTGGCCGCCCTCGCGGTGATGCTGACGCGCAAGGTGAAGGACGGCGCCGCTGGCGCGCATTGAGCAGAGCTGACACTGCGAACGCCTGCCGCCGCTTGCCAGCTTTCGGCGCGAACGGGTTATTTCGAAGCCTGGCAACGGCAGATTGAGCTTTTTGATTTAACGTGTATTGACATGCGGAAGTGGGACCGGCCGCGGTCGGCCGGGCCCGCGCCCAGGGGGCTCGATGGCTGGTATCAACTTCAAGAACCTCGACCTCAACCTGCTGACCGTGTTCGAAGCGATCTATTCGGCCGGCAACATCAGCCACGCCGCCAATCATCTTGCCATGAGCCAGCCGGCGGTCTCCAACGCGCTCGCGCGCTTGCGCGATCTGATCGGCGACCCGTTGTTCGTGCGCGCCAATCGCGGCGTGCAACCGACCAGCAAGGCCAAACAGATGATCGGACCGGTGCGCGATGCGCTGGCGCTGATCAGGCGCCAGTTCGACGGCGATCGGATTGATCTCGCCACGTTCCGCCGGCGCTTTCGCGTGCTCATGATCGACACGCTGGAACCGTTGCTGGTGCCGCCGATCCTCAAGCTCATCACCGAGAAGGCTCCGGGGATCTCGATCGAAAGCATCAGCGGCTATCGCGTCGATTTCGTCAACGAGATCCTGATGGGCACGCTCGATCTCGCGTTCTATGTTTTCCCGATCAATGCTCCGGACATCGTAACGGTCCCGATCTGCCCGGTGGATGTCGTCATCATCGCGCGCCGCGGCCATCCCCAAATCGGCAAGACGCTCGATCTGGAAATGCTGAAGTCGCTGAAGCAGGTGACGCTGATTCCCGAACTGCGGGCGCTGACCCATGTCGACAAGGACATGGTCGCGCACGAGGTGCCGCGCAATGTCGCCTACATGGTTAACCGGCTGTGGTCGATACCGCCGATCGTCGAGCGCAGCGATCTGGTTGGAATTCTGCCGCGACGTTTCGTCGAAGAGGTCTCCAGAAATTTCGACATTGTCAGCTACGAACCCCCGGTGAAAATATCCGAACAGTATCTTTACATGCTGTGGCACGCCAAGAACGAGCACGATCCCGGTCACAAATGGTTACGCGAGCAGATGCTGCAGGCCGCGAAAGCGGTTTTCCCGCCGGCAGATCCAGCGAAGCCGCCGCCGGCTTCACGAACAAAGCGCAGCGGCGTTCCGCAATCTGCAAAGTAGCGCCCGCCTAGCCGGCGGCGCCGCCGTTCGACGCCGTGAAGGTAATGACGCAGCCGCTGCCCTGGCCGGACTGCGCGACCCCCACAACCGTAAAATTCTTCGAATTGACCGAATTGCTGCACGATGCGGTGCAGAGGTTGTTATGCGCGAGCGTCGATGGCGAACCGGAATAATTCACCGCCGGCAAGGGCTGCCACGAGGGCGGGCTATTGGCTTTTTCCACCGCGTTGCAGCTGATATTGATGGTGCCCGTGCACCATCCTCCCGATCCCTTGCCTGACGCTGCGGTGAAGGACTGGGTGCCATGAGGAGGCACGGTGATCGGCAGTCTCGCACCGCCATTCGGCGTCAGCGTGCCGCCGGTCTTTTCCTTCTTGCCGTCCATTCTGACGGCGGGCCCCGCCGAAACGATCTGCATCGCAATCGGCGTTCCGTCCTTGGCCAACGTATTGTTGACGACCTTAATAGTGATGTTGTCGCAAGCGCTGGACATTATGGTTCTCCCGGTTCTGAGCTGCGCCCGAAATTGAGCGACACCCAAGAGTTTGGTTTTAGAGAGTCGGTTTTTTGCTGCATTCCAAAATTGCCTGTCGAAGCGACGCAACTTATTCGAGCGGAGCGCCACGGAGAAATTTTAAGATTGAATAGCCGTTATTCACCGACCGAATAGTTTCGCATCGCGCTTGCTGCACGGGCCGTTCTCGTGCGCGGCACCAGCTATGATCGCACCGGTCTCTATGACGGGGTAAGTCAGCCATCTTGACAGATCCTCGCAATAAATCCTCTGGCGCCTTCTTGTCTGCGAATACCCGCCAAGATATCGACCGCAACTTAAAGAGCTGAAATTTTTCAATCATATGTGTTAGGCTTGGTTTTAGGGTTCATCCGGGTTTGACTCCCCCTTCAATCAAACATCATGACAGCTTCGACGAATTCAACCGACCAGAAGCTTTCTCGGGGCGCGCTGATCGCGCTCGTCGTCGGATCGATGATCGGCTCGGGCATCTTTGCCCTGCCGTCAGCATTCGGCCGCGCGACTGGCGGCCTCGGCGCCATGATCGCCTGGAGCATCGCGGGCGTCGGTATGCTGATGCTGGCTTTCGTGTTTCAGACGCTGTCGCGGCGTAAACCCGACCTCGATGCGGGTATTTACGCATATGCCAAGGCAGGATTTGGAGAGTATCCTGGTTTTGCGTCGGCGGTGGGCTACTGGATCGGGTGCTGTCTCGCCGACGTCGCTTGCCTCGTCCTGATCAAGGCGACGCTGGGACAGTTCTTTCCGGTCTTCGGCGACGGGACGACACTCATCGCGATCGCCGCGGCTTCCACGCTGCTGTGGGGCGTGCATTTTCTGATTCTGCGCGGCATCAAGGAAGCTGCCGCGCTCAATACCATTGCGACCTTCGCCAAGATCATACCGATATTTCTATTCCTCGTCGTTGTCGTATTTGCATTCAAGGCCGACGTCTTCGCGCAGAATTTCTGGGGCGGTGAAGAACCGACCTTCGCAAACGTGTCGAACCAGGTCCGCAACACGATGCTGGTCACCGTGTTCGTATTCGTCGGGATCGAGGGTGCGAGCGTCTATTCGCGCTATGCCAGGAACCGGGACGATGTAGGAATTGCGACGGTCCTCGGATTTCTTGGGGTGCTCTGCCTGCTCGTCCTCGTCACCATGCTGTCGTACGGCATTCTACTTCGTCCGGAACTGACGGCGCTCGCTACGCCGTCGATGGCTGGCGTGCTGGAAGCCATCGTCGGACCCTGGGGCAAGATCTTCATCAGCGTCGGCCTTATCATTTCCGTCCTTGGCAACTACCTGTCCTGGTCGCTGCTCGCCGCCGAGGTTCTCCACTCGGCCGCAGTACATCGCACAATGCCGTCCTTCCTCGCGCGCGAAAACGCCAAAAAGGTCCCCGTGGGGGCACTGTGGCTGACCAACACCGTCATTCAGCTTTTTCTGCTGGTCACGTATTTCGCCGAATACGCATTTACGCTGGCGCTGAAGATGACGAGTTCAATGACGCTAATTCCCTATCTGCTCGTCGCAGCCTACGGCCTCAAGCTCGCCTGGACCGGAGAGACCTACGCCGTGGACGCCCGCGACCGCGCCGTCGACTGGATTCGCAGCGCAATTGCAACGATTTATGCAGCCGGCATGATCTACGCCGGCGGCCCGAAATTTCTGCTGCTGTCGGCGCTTCTCTATGCCCCGGGAACGGCATTGTTCGTTCTCGCGAGACGCGAGCAGAACAAAACCGCTTTTACACTCGTCGAGGGCGTTCTGTTCGCAGGTATTCTCATCGCGGCTGCCGCGGGTTTATACAGTCTTGTCACCGGCGCCATTACGATCTAGTCGTAAGGCACAACGGGCGAGGGGAAGACGACTTCAATCCAACAGGAGATTTCCATGTCTGATCTGGTTGTCATCGTATATCCGTCCGAGCAAAAGGCCGAAGAAGTGCGTCAACGTCTCATCAAATTGCAGTCGGAATACCTGATAACGATGAACGACGCCGTCATCGCCGTTAAAAATGAGGCAGGCGCCATCAAGCTGAACCAGCTTGTCAATACCACGGCGATAGGCGCGGCCTCCGGAAGTTTCTGGGGACTTCTGATCGGCGTACTTTTCCTGAATCCAATCATAGGCGTCGCGTTGGGCGCGGCGTCCGGAGCGCTCGGCGGGGCGCTGACCGATTTCGGCATCAATGACAAATTTATGAAAGAGCTTGCCTCGAGCATCCAGCCCGGTAACGCCGCTCTGTTCGTTCTCATCAAGAACATGACGGCGGACAAGGTGCTTAAGGAAATCAAGGATGCCGGAGGCGTGGTACTGAAAACGTCTCTGGATGAGACCAAGGAACAGGTATTGCGCGACGCCCTCGCCAAGACAACCGCCGCCGAAACGCCACCGCCATCAGCAAAATCTGCCTGATTTGATACGGCAAGCCGGCGACCAACTATCGGAATGCGGCCTCAAGATACAGGCGTCTTGAGGCCTGCGCCATCGACAACGATCCGTTCGGGGGACAGTAAACCGAACTGTCCGTCCTTCGTTGTCGCCAGAGTATGGATGTAGAAGCAGGTGTCGGCGGCGTCGGTCGCTTCCATCACTGGCGAGGGTGCCGACACGATAAAAAGCCCCGCACATTTTCCGATCCAGTCGATATGGCGGTGACCATGCATTAATATCGCCCGGCTCCCCACCGCCTGGAGCCGGCGAACGAACCAATTGCCATTTACCAAAGCAGTACCAATACGTTCAGACAGCACCTTTGCCGTCTTGGGATATTCGATCACATGGTGGTGAAGTGCGATGAGCCAGCAGGCGTGAGGATACTCCGCGACGGCAATCTCAATCCCCCGTACCTGTTCCATGGAAATCATTCCGAGCGCGTTGGTGAAGGAAAAATGCGTATCCGCATTCGAGTTCAGCAGGATAATGCCGAGACCGTCGTCCCGGTCCGGAGCCACCACCATCGGAAAAACCGCCGCCCACAATTCGTTCAGAGCTTTCGATAGTCGCGGTCTCCCGAGATTGGAAAATGTCGCCATTCCCTGGCGATGCGGTTTCAACGTTTCCGAAAGACTGCCGGCCAGACATCTTCTGGCCTGGTCGATCAAACGAACCCGCTCCCCGTGAAGAACATCGACGGCCGACAAAAACCGGAGCCGCCGCAGCTTTCTGTTCGGGCTGGTCGGAAGATCGAGGCGGGCCGGATTGGCGCGATCGACGATATTGAGATCATGATTGCCAGGCAAGATCAGGGTGCGCTCGGCGAGCCGCGGATGCACCGCCAGGGCGTCAAGCAACTCGGACCATTCCGCAGAACGGCCTGCATCCGTCATATCGCCGGTGACGAGAATTGCATCGAGAGGATTGTCGGCGTGGATGGCATCCAGCAGAGCGAGCAGCCGGTGCAGGCGTTCATTTCCGCGCGGGCCCGCGCGGCCGCTTTCGATCCGGAAGCCGTAGCGTTCGCCCACGACATGAATATCCGACAAGTGGGCGATGCGCCATGCGCGGACCGCCTGTGGACTTACAGGAAACGCACCGAAATCGCGAGGTTGAGGCATGGTCGCGTCAGCGAAGGCCCAGACGAGGGCGGCGACGGCGAGATAGGCCGCGACCAGCACGATGCTGTTGGCCAGAGCGACGAAAGCCAGGTCGGACGGCGAAGCGAGATCGGCAATATCGCCAAACCACCGCGAGCTTGGCCAGAAAAACCACAGCACCGCCGACGCGACAGCAAATATGATAATGCCCGCCGCCCCTGCGGTACCGGCCCGCAAGGTAGCCAGTTGAGGCCTGCCAAGTCTCGATTGCAGAAGTTTTTCGATCAGATGCCGCAAAACCTCCCGGCAAGCAACGTAGATCGGTTCGACGGCGAGCGAATTCAAAGACCAGAAACTGCTCTCAGCGATCCGAAACAGCGATCGCGCTCCGAAAACACCAACGGCGACTACGCCGGCAAGAAGCAAAGCCGGCCAGATTCCAATCAGGGCGTACTCGAATTTGCCCCAGACCGCGCTCACCCAGGCGGAAGCGACAAGCGGCGTAATTCCAAGCAACAGAGCCGGGACAATGAACAGCATCGTCCACGAGAGTGCGAGCTTGGGAAGACTGATCTCGGCGAGCAGGCTGCCGGCAAGCGACAGCAGCGAGCGGCGTTTGGTACTCGATGCGTCATCTTCAATATCGCCGCCGCGAGGATCGATGAGGGGATTCATGGTGGTTCTCTCAGTTCGAACCGAGGCGATCTCCCAGCCAGTCTTCAACGTAAAATCGGAGCACGGCGATACGCCCGATTGCGAACAAGGGCATTGCAAGTGCAATGCCCATCACGCCGAACAAGGAACCGAACAGAACGATGGCGACCAGTGTCCACGCGGGGGGCAGCTCCAGTGCCTCGCGCTGGATGAGAGGACCGATCACGTAGCCTTCAATGGACTGTATGGCGGTGTAGATTCCGACTGCCCAGAGCAGCATCGAGGTACCGAGCGGCATTGCGACCAATCCCACCGGGACGCCGGCCAGGATCGGGCCGAGATAAGGCACGAAATTTGACAAGCCGGCCTGCGCGCCGAGAAGAAAAGCGCCCGGAAGCCCCAACAGATAAAGGGCCAGCCAGACGCAGGCGGTCATCAGCACGATCCTGATCAATTGCCCGATGAGCCACAGACGCAAAACGCCGCCCATCTCATCCATCACGGCGCGCACACGATCGCGCGACGAGGGCTTGACCAGCAACACGACGCCGTCCCGATAGGCGCCCGGATCATATGCGAAAAGAAGGCCGACGAACACGATAACGAGGGTATTGGCCAGGATGCTGGACGCAGTCCCGACTGCCGTCTGCGCGTGGCCGAACAGCTTGTCATGAGCGGGAAACCAGCGTGAAAAATCGCGGCCGCCATCGGGACCAAACAAGTCGACGCCAACGGACGCCAGGCGTTGCTGCAAGACATCAAGCTGCGTATCCATGACACGTATCAAGATGCGCGCCTGTTCGGGAAGCTTCCCCACCCCCCAAATGGCGCCGAGCACGATCAGCGCGGTCAGGATCAGAACGACCATGGTTAGTCGCCAGGCGCGGCCGACAGGGATGATTGGACCGAGCGCTCGGGCACAGGCATCGAGAAAGGACGCAAACAGGATACCCGCGAATATGATGAGAAGGCTGGAAGACGTTTGCCATACGAGAAGAATGCCGAGGGCCACACTCAGCACAATGAGCGCCCCGGCAAGGGTAAACCGCCGCCGGGCGCCCTCGGCCTCATATGCGAGTTCACGGCGTTGAGGGCTCTCGGCAATTCTGTCCGGATACGCCCTCGGTTCAGTCATTGAGCCCTCAAAACACGTTCCCGTTGCGACAGCATGTACGGGCGGATGGTGCGTCTTCGTTCACCGCGGCTCTGTTTAGTCAGAACAAGAAAGCAGGGTCAACGGAATGAAGATATCTTCCTTCAAAGTCCGGTCAATTTCGTACGAATTGCGTACCGGACCAGCTCCGCGGTCGAAGAAATGCCGAGCTTGCGCATTGCCGATGCACGGTGAGTTTCGACTGTCTTCACGCTCAGATTCAAGATTGAGCCAATGGACCTGTTGGTGTGCCCCTCCGCGATCAATTTGACAACGCTCTGTTCGCGCGGCGATAGCAGTATCTCCAATTTGTCCTTCTTGCTTGCAAGGTATTCGCGAAGCAATTTCTCCAAGAGCACGCTGGTGAAATAGGGCCGATGATCGAGCAATGCCTCAACGGCTACGATAAGGTGTTCCCTCGCATCGGATTTTAGCAGGAACCCGCGTGCACCCGCCAGAAGAACTTCGGTCATGATTTCCTCACTGTCATGCATAGTGAGAATCAGGATTTCCGTATTCAGATGGTGAGACTTGATCCGACGGCTGACCTCAAGCCCGTTCATAACAGGCATCGAGTAATCGACGATTGCCACGTCCGGCTTCAGCTCTGAAATGAGTGCAATGGCACTCCTGCCGTCGACCGCCTCTCCACTCACGGTCCAGTCGCCACGAGTTTCCACGATCGCGCGAAGCCCGGATCGCACGACTTCATGATCGTCCGCAATCAAAATCTGCTTCAAAGTGCCGTTCCTATTGGTTGGAACCACTGCAGCCAGGAGCGGCAGAAAAACAACGCAGCAGGACCGAATGACCATAACGGTCACTGGCCCGAGGGTTAATCCAATAAAACCCTGAGATGCAAAGGATGAATGTTCCGACTTTCCCGCCGGTCAGTTCTTTGCATTCATGGTTACAAACCATCGGCCGCCGTTGCCAAAAAGCAGGCTGGAATTTGCAGCCCTGGCTTGGAACGAAGATCGTGATGCACGAACGTCGGCTGTCTTCAGGCCTCCACCAGTTTGGTACGTACAGCGTATCGAACCAGACCCGCGGTCGAGTTTACATTAAGCTTACGCATGGCCGCTGCCCGATGCGACTCCGTCGTCTTTATGCTGAGGCTCAGGATCGTGCTCACAATTTTATTGCTGTAGCCTTCCGCAACGAGTTTAACGACCGTCTTCTCCCGAGGCGACAGCGTTTGGCTCCGGTCGCGCCTTCCGATCGACACGCCCTGTAGTTCGCTCGAAAAAGCGCCAGCGTAGAACGGCTTGTGAACTATTAACGATTCGACCGCCGCCAGCAGCATTTTGTTCGCATCGGACTTCAGCACGAATGCGTGTGCGCCTGCCTGGAAGGCCTGCAGCGCGAGCGCATTTGAATCATGCATCGTTAAGATGAGTATTTCCGTTACCAGCTGATGGGGCCTGATGCGCCGCGCAACTTCTACCCCGGTCATCAGTGGCATCGAGTAGTCGAGGATAGCAACGTCGGGCTGTTTTTCGATTGCAGCAGCAAAGGCCTCCTTGCCGTTGCGCGCCTCAGCAACAACCTCCCAGCCGGCGCGCTCTTCCAGAAGCGCGCGTATTCCCGATCGCACCACGTCATGATCGTCAGCTATAAGAATCCGCTTCATGACCGAACAAACTCCAATGCCGCTTCACACCAGGAGCCAGCGCGATCCCCCGGCTGGTTTTATTGATGCTATGCAACAGACCCGTGATGACCCAAACTTCGCTGACGCCGTTCCGGCCGGGTTTTCTTCTGTGGCGAAGGACGAGGAATTACCGCAAGCAAAGTGGTGCCACGGCATTCCGGCGCCGATGAAGACCGGATTTGCAGGGCGCCTCCTAGCTGCTGCAACCTGGTTCGCATGGCCGGGATTCCAACGCCGAACGATAGCGCTTTCGGACCCGATATCGCTTGATCGGCCGGCAGGCCGCAGCCATCGTCACTGATCCGGAGTTTAAAACTGGTATCCCCAGCTACGATTGCGATCGTCACGTGCGTGGCGTTCGCATGACGAAAGACGTTCATAAGCGCTTCCTGAATCACTCTCAGCACGGAGCGCTGCTTCTCGTAGGACAATCTGTCGACTTCGGGAGCGATCTCAAAATGGGTCTGCAACGAAGTGCGCGCGGAAAACCCGGCTACGAACTGCTCGATCGTCGTCTTCAGCCCGTCGTCGTGCAGATTTTGTGGGTGCAACAGGTAGCTAAAGGAACGGATTTCCCGAAGCGCCTGATCGATCGACGCATCGATGTCATCGCAGATTTTCGTTGCGCTATCGATATCGCCTGCCGCGCGTCTCATCCGCATGGTGTTCAAGCTGGCGGCGATCAAATGTTGGCAGGTTGAATCGTGAAGGTCGGATGCGATCCGCTGCTGGACTTCTTCCTGAAGCAACAACAGCCGGTCACCGAAATTCGCCGCCGCGCGTCTTGCCGGGGGTGCGCTTTCGGAATTCTTGCCTGGTACAGCCTGCGACATATCGAATTGCTCTTTAATTTTAGGCAAATGCTGTCGTTCATTCCAAGCTGACTTAAGTAGATACCCCGAGGGGAACTTCCGTCAAGCACTGAGTTCGATACCGGACATTTTGCTATCCGCGATGAGTCGATATGCCGAGCAACGGTACACTGCACGGATTTCGGGAAGAACTTCCAAACCGACTCGTGCTCAGTACATTTACTGATAGCGGGGAATCATCTCTCGGCTGAAAGTACCTGACGGTGATTGATGCATTTTACCGGCGAACTGCAGCATCCGCGTAAGACAAACACGGGCATGGCGCGAGTCGAATCCAGTGAGGATAATCTGCAGGTCAAGCTGCAGCACTCATCGAAGGTATAGTCATGCCTGCACACTCCGGCCGAACGAAATTAAATCGAATGCTGATGATGGCGCTTACGACAGTTGCGCCTGCGTTTTTACTGGCGGCCTGCCAGAGAGAGACAGACACCGCAACGCCGGCAGCCCGTCCGGTTCGAACCATAACGGTTGAGAAGCGCCAGGCTGGCGTGCCGCTTACATTTACCGGTCGTGTTGAAGCCGAGGACGAAGTAGTCCTTGCGTTTCGTATTTCCGGCCGGCTGCTGGAAAGCAACGGCAAGCTCGGAGACCAGGTACAGGCCGGGCAGACCATGGCGCGTCTTGAATCGCAGAACGAGATGAACACGCTGCGGCAGGCGCAGGCGGGTTTGGCGGCCGCTCAGGGGCAATTGACCCAGGCGCGCAATCATTTCGAACGCCAGCAAACGCTTCTGGCACAGGGATGGACGACGCGGGCCAATTACGATGTCGCGACGCAGGCGCAACAAACCGCGCAATCGCAAGTAGATGCGGCCGAAGCCCAGTTGCATACCGCGCATGATCTGGTGAGCTTCACCGAACTCAAGGCCGATGCGCCGGGGGTAATAACCGCGACAGGTCCGAGTTCGGGGGAAGTTGTTCAGGCGGGACAGATGATCTTCAGGCTTGCGCGGCAAGGCGGCCGCGACGCGATTTTCGATGTTCCGGCGCAATTGATCCGATCGGCGCCAAGCGATCCCCAGATCACCGTCAGCCTGACGGACGATCCGGCAGTATCTGCGCGCGGACGTATCCGCGAGGTCGCAGCCCAGGCCAACCCCGTAACCCGGACGTTCGAGGTCAAGGTCGGATTGACCGACCCTCCGGCCGCGATGCGCCTCGGGGCGACCGTGACCGGGCGGCTGGAAACCGATGCCGTACCGATCATCGACATCCCCGCTTCGGCACTGACGAGGGTCAATCAGCAGCCCGCAGTATGGATTGTCGATCCATCGACCAAGCAGGTTTCGATCCGGAACGTCGATGTGCTGCGCTTTGACCAGGCGCGGGTGGTCGTTTCCCAGGGTCTCGACACCGGCGAAATCGTGGTTACGGCGGGCGTTCAGGCGCTTCATCCGGGACAGAAGATTCGTCTGCTCGGGTCCGAGCCATGATCAATCTTTCCGAATGGGCGCTGAAACACCGCTCGCTCGTCGCTTACATCATGATTGTCGCGGTCGTCGCCGGCACCCTGTCCTATTTCCGGCTTGGCCGCAGCGAGGATCCCACTTTCATCATCAAGACGATGGTGGTTCAGGCAGCATGGCCCGGGGCGACCGTTGAAGAGACGCTCAAGCAGGTAACGGAGCGGCTCGAGCGCAAACTGCAGGAAACGCCGCACCTGGATTTCCTGCGTAGTTTCACGCGTGCCGGCGTTACGACGATTTTTGTCAACCTCAAGGGCAGCGCCAGCGCAAAAGAGGTTTCCGACACCTGGTATCAGGTTCGCAAGAATGTCGGCGATATCCGCGCCACGTTGCCGATGGGAATTGTCGGGCCCGGCTTCAATGACGATTTCGGCGACACGTTCGGGATTATCTACGGATTTACCAGCGACGGCTTCACGCATCGCGAGCTGCGTGACCACGTCGAGGATATCCGCTCGCAGCTGCTCCTGATACCCGATGTATCGAAGATCGAATTGCTGGGGGCCCAGGACGAGAGGATCTTCGTCGAATTCTCGATGAAGGAGCTCGCCAGCCTGGGCGTCGATCGATCGGCGCTGATCGCCGCCCTGCAGGCGCAGAACATCGTACGGCCGGCCGGCACCATTCAAACGGGCAACGAGAGCCTTTCGCTGAGGGTTTCCGGTGCATTTCAGTCCGAGCAGGATGTCGCAAACACCAACTTCGTGGTGGGCGGACGCATGCTTCGCCTCAGCGACATCGCCCAGGTGCGCCGCGATTATGCCGACCCGCCGCAGCCGCTGTTTCGTGTGAATGGCGAACCAGCCATCGGCCTTGCCATCGCCATGCGGGACGGCGGCGACATCCTCGCTCTTGGCAGGAACATCAAGCAGGTGATGGCCCGGATCACGGCGGACCTTCCCGTCGGGATCGAGCCGAAACTGATCGCGGACCAGGCCGTCACAGTCGATGGCGCCATCTCCGAATTCATGACGTCGTTGCTGCAGGCGATCGGGATTATTCTCGTGGTGAGCTTCATCAGTCTCGGCGTCCGTCCCGGGCTGATCATCGCGCTTTCCATTCCACTGACGCTGGCCATCGTTTTTCCGATCATGAAAATGGCCGGCATCGATATGCAGCGCATATCCCTCGGTGCGCTTATCATTGCGCTTGCTTTGCTGGTCGACGACGCCATGACAACTACCGATGCCACGCTCAACCGGCTGGCGGAGGGCGACAGCAAGGTCGAGGCCGCGACATTTGCGTTCCGTACCTACGCATTCGCCATGCTTGCGGGAACGCTGGTAACGATTGCCGGCTTCGTCCCGGTCGGCTTTGCGGCCAGTTCGGCGGGAGAATACACATTCTCGCTGTTCGCGGTGGTCAGTATCGCACTGATCGTGTCATGGTTCGTTGCGGTGATCTTTGCGCCGCTGCTGGGCGTCGTCATTCTCACTCCGCCGAAGGCGGCGAAGTCCGCCGAGCCCGGCAGGGTTTTCCGATGGTATCGGAGCTTTCTCACCTTCGCCATGCGGGCGAAATGGGTAACGATTTTCGTTTCACTTGCGCTTTTTGTTGCGTCCTTTCTTGCGCTGCCGCTTATTCCCCGGCAATTCTTTCCGTCTTCGGATCGTCCGGAGCTGCTCGTCGACCTCAGTCTGCCGCAGAACGCGTCGATCTATGCCAGCGAAACCGCGGCGCAACGCCTTGATGCCGCGCTGAAGGGCGATCCGGATGTCGCGCGCTGGAGCACTTATGTGGGCCGCGGTGCGATCCGCTTCTATCTGCCGCTCAATGTTCAGCTGCCGAACAACTTCTTCAGCCAGGTAGTGATCGTCGCAAAGGACGTCGCCGCGCGCGAGCGTCTTCGTCTGAAACTGGAAAAGATCCTGTCGGAGGATTTTCCGAGCGCAATTTCGCGAGTCTCTCCGCTTGAACTTGGCCCTCCGGTCGGATGGCCCGTGCAATATCGCGTCAGCGGTCCCGATGTGGATCAGGTACGCGGGATTGCTTTCAAGCTCGCCCAGATCATCGCGACCAATCCCAAGGCCGAAAAGGTCAATTTCGACTGGATAGAGCCTGCGCGCCAGGTGCGCATTCGTATCGATCAGGATGAAGCGCGCCTGCTCGGCCTGAGTTCGCAGGCGGTGGCCGGGACTCTGAATACCGTGATATCGGGCGTCCCCGTCACCCAGGTGCGCGACGATATCTATCTGGTGGACGTCATTGCGCGGGCGACTGACGAACAGCGCGTTTCGCTTGCGACCCTGCGCACCCTGCAGGTCGCGCTGCCCGGCGGAAGAACGGTTCCGCTAAGCCAATTCGCAAATTTCGAATACGAGCAGGAATTTCCCCTGATCTGGCGGCGCGACCGCGTTCCGACCCTGACGGTGCAAGCCGACGTCGTCACAGGATCCCTGCCGGAGACGGTGATCAGTTCGTTTTCGTCCGCGGTGGAAGCCCTGGTAAAGACCCTTCCGCCGTCCTACCGCATCGTCGTAGGCGGCACGGTGGAAGAGAGCCAGAAATCGCAGGCCTCCGTCATCGCCGTGGTACCGGTGATGCTGCTCATCATGCTCACGGTTCTGATGTTCCAGTTGCAAAGTTTTAACCTGCTTTTCCTCGTTCTTAGCGTGGCACCCCTTGGCCTGGTCGGTGTTGTAGGCGCGCTGCTGTTATCTGGAAGACCGCTCGGTTTCGTTGCAATTCTCGGCATCCTGGCGCTGCTGGGCATGATCACCAAGAATGCCGTGATCCTGATCGGTCAGATCGAGGCCGAACGGGAGCAGGGAAAGAGCGTCTGGGAGGCGGCCGTTGACGCCAGCAGTTCACGCTTCCGGCCCATCATGCTGACGGCCGTCTCGACGGTGCTCGGTATGATCCCGATCGCGCCCACGGTGTTCTGGGGACCGATGGCCTTTGCCATCATGGGAGGCTTGCTGGTCGCGACGATCCTGACCCTGATCTTCCTGCCCACACTGTATGTGGCCTGGTTCAAAGGCATGGAAGAACCACCGGATCGCCGCCCGGTGAATTCGACAATCGCCTAGATGCTGGTCGCACCGCGCGTGAGGGATTACGGCCGTGTCTTGTACGGCCGCCGCGATGTCGGCGATCAGGAGATTTCCCCGCCTCAACTAGGAAATCACCCGATATCGAGCTGCAATCCGAATGCGCATGCTGCCCGTGCCAAAAAGGTTTGCGCTGACTGCGATGGTAGTCCAAGCGGCAATTTTCATTGTCCCAAAACTTCCATGGTTGGCGCGGCGGATCTTCTCGCAGCCGCTCGCTGATTTGATCGCTGTGAGACCGCGAAATCCGGACCGGGGAGGTCTGCCGCCATGGGTGCGAACGGAGCGCTACAGAAAGTCCCGGTGGGAGTCCTCACCGGCATGGTCGTCGGCGGCATGGTCGGCGCCGGCGTATTTTCAATCCCCCGTAATTTTGCGCAGGCGACCGGCGTCTACGGAGCTCTGATCGCCTGGGCCATCGCCGGCGCCGGCATGCTGATGCTGGCCTTCGTGTTCCAGACGCTGGCCAACCGCAAGCCGGATCTCGATGCCGGCGTCTATGCCTATGCAAGGGCGGGCTTCGGGCCCTATGTCGGTTTCTTCTCGGCATTCGGCTACTGGGCCAGCGCCTGTGTCGGCAACGTATCCTACTGGATCCTGATCAAGTCCACGCTCGGCGCATTTTTTCCAGCCTTGGGCCAGGGCAATACGCTGATTGCGGTCCTGATCTCTTCGGTCGGAATCTGGCTCTTTCACTTTCTGGTGTTGCGCGGCGTCAAGGAAGCGGCGGCGATCAACAAGGTCGTGACCATCGCCAAGGTCATCCCGCTGTTGCTGTTCGTGGTGCTGGCGATCTTCTACCTCAAGCCCGCTGTGTTTGCCGCCAATCTCTGGGGCGGCGCGGAGGGGGACTACGGCAACCTGTTCGAACAGGTCAAGGCGACGATGCTGGTGACCGTCTTCGTGTTTCTGGGCATCGAGGGCGCGAGCAACTATTCGCGGTTTGCGCAGAGGCGCGAGGACGTGGGTATCGCCACCGTGACCGGTTTCCTTGGCGTGCTCGCGCTGTTCGCGTCGGTGTCGATCCTGGCCTACGGCGTCCTGCCCCGCGCGGAACTCGCGCAACTGCGCCAGCCCTCGGTCGGTGGCGTGCTCGAAGCGGCCGTCGGCCACTGGGGCGCCGTGTTCATCGGCGCCGGCGTGATCGTTTCAGTGCTCGGCGCTTACCTCGCATGGACGCTGATGGCCGCCGAGGTGTTGTCGGTGGCGGCGAAAAACAAGGATATGCCGGCCTTCCTGGCGCGTGAAAACGCCAACCAGGTGCCCTCGGCGGCGCTGTTCATGACGTCGTTGCTCATACAGCTGGTGCTCATCGCCACGCTGTTCTCCGACGATGCCTTCACCTTCGCGCTTTCGCTGTGCAGTCACCTGTCGCTGATACCTTATTTCCTCTCGGCGGCCTTCGCGCTGATGCTGGTATTCCGCAAGGAGACTTATGACAAGGATCCCGGCGACCTCGGCAAGGACACCATCGTCGCGGTGCTGGCGACGATCTACACAATCTTCCTGCTGTTTGCCGGGGGCACAAAATTCCTGCTGCTCGGATTCATCATCTACGCTCCTGGCACCATTCTGTACTACATGACCCGGAAGGAGCAGGGAAAGCAGCTGTTCACGCCGGCCGAATGGGTATTGTTCGGCATCGCGGTCGCCGGCTGCGTGATCGGCATCCATGGCCTCGCCACCGGCTACATCACGATCTAGGCCAACGCATCGGAGTTCAAAAAAATGGCAGCTGCTAAAGACGTTAAATTTGGCGTTCACTCCGAGGTCGGTCAGCTCCGCAAGGTGATGGTCTGCTCGCCGGGCCTGGCCCATACGCGCCTGACGCCATCCAACTGCGATCAACTGCTGTTCGACGATGTACTGTGGGTGGACAACGCCAAGCGCGATCATTTCGACTTCGTCACCAAAATGCGCGACCGCGGCGTGGACGTGGTGGAAATGCACAACCTGCTGGCCGAGACGGTGGCGGTCCCCGAAGGCAAGAAGTGGATCCTCGACAACCAGGTCGTGCCAAATCAGGTTGGCCTGGGCTTCATCGACGAGTTGAAAAGCTACCTCTCCGGCCTCGATAACCGCAAGCTCGCCGAAACGTTGATCGGCGGTCTGTCGACCCATGACTTCCCGGAAGCCCACGGGGGTGCGGCGCTCAAGATGGTCAAGGAGGCGGCGGGCGCCACCGAGTATTTGCTTCCGCCGCTGCCCAACACGCTCTACACGCGCGATACCACCTGCTGGATTTATGGCGGCGTGACGCTCAACGCGCTGTATTGGCCGGCGCGGCACGAGGAAACCATCCTGACCACCGCGATCTACAAGTTTCACCCCGACTTTGCGGGCAACGTCAACGTCTGGTGGGGCGATCCGACCCAGGACCATGGCCTCGCCACCCTGGAGGGCGGCGATGTGATGCCGATCGGCAAGGGCGTTGTGCTGATCGGCATGAGCGAACGCACGTCCCGCCAGGCCATCAGCCAGCTTGCGGCGACGCTGTTCGAGAAAAAGGCCGCCGAACGCGTGATCGTTGCGGCAATGCCCAAGATTCGCGCCGCCATGCATCTCGACACGGTGTTCACCTTCGCCGACCGCGACTGCGTGCTGCTGGCGCCCGATTTCATGAACCAGACGCGTACCTATTCCTATCGGCCGAGCAATCATCCGAGCGGCGTCGAACTGCATGCGGAAACGAAGTCGTTCGTCGGCGTGGTAGAGGAAGCGCTTGGACTCAAAAAGCTTCGCGTGGTCGAGGCCGGCGGCAGCGACTACCAGCGCGAGCGGACGCAATGGGACAGCGGTGCTAACCTTGTTTGCGCGTCGCCGGGTGTCGTGTACGCGTACGACCGCAACACTTACACCAACACGCTGCTCCGCAAGGAAGGTATCGAAGTCATCACCATCGTCGGCGCCGAGTTGGGTCGCGGACGCGGCGGAGGACACTGCATGACGTGCCCGATTATCCGCGATCCCGTGGATTATTAGGAACGATCGTTCGGTCTCGGGCCGGCGGCGACATCGCCATGATTCTGCCGGCCAAGGTGCTTCAGCTGTGGCGGCAACGCACGTGCTCGACCTCGATCAAACCGCAGGTCAGTATCGCTGAGTCATGCCTGCTGATCCTGCAGTCCGAATACGTGATCCATTTGCAACGCCGCGCAGCTATCTCTGTCGCAGGCGACGTGTTTCTTGAACAACGGCCAACGCGGGCATAGCCTGAAACTGCAAGCGAGCGATGGATAGGTCATCCTTGGGAGATTCCAATGCGCGGATCTGGAACTCTGCTACAGGTTTTGGGATTTTTCGGCGCGAGCGGTGCGCTTGCGGCAGAGATCGAGATTGATCCGATCAAATACAATTACACGCCGGCGACTCCTTCCTGGAGCGTGGTCGGTTCGCTTTCACCTACGTTCACCGACAACGCGCTTTTCAGCCGGGACGATCGGCGGAAGGATGGCTTTATCGAACCGGATGTGAGCGTCAGACTGGATGGCAAGCTGGCGCCGGATTTGTCCTACCGCATTTATGCCAGAGGACAATTCGATGCGTTTGCAAACGAGCACGACGCTAATGCCGGAATTGCCCGCCTCGGTGCGCGGCTTACGAAAAATATCGATGGCTGGAGAATAACCGGCACCTATGAGAACAGATATGATTTTGACGGCGTCTTCCGCGAGCTCGCCTTCATCTCGAACGACGTGAGCGGCTCAATCTCACGTGATTTCACCGTTGGTAACGTGACGCTCTCGCCGCTCGCTTTACTCACCTACCGCTTCTCCGATCTTGCCGAAGCCCGCCGCTGGCGTTTCGACGCGCTGGTCGGCATCGAGGTCATGCTCGACTCGAAGTGGTCGGTCGTCAGCACTCCTTTCATCGAGGCGTTCTGGTTTACCGATGGCCTGAACAGGGGCCGGGAGGATCAAATCTATTCCGCGTCGCTTGGATTGAAGTACAATATAGCCAGCAACGTGTCGCTTACCGGCAACGTCATCTATGAAATCCGGAACTCGAACGTTGCATTGCGCAACTACAGAGATCTCCAGATCGGCCCAAGACTCGATTTCGCCTTTTGAACGTTTTGAAACAGCAAGACCTGGCAACGGGGAATGGTCATGAAACGGTTGATTGTGGTGACAGGCGCAGCAATAGCATTCCTGTGCGCGGCGTCCGCTCTCAGCGCTGATCCGCGCGATTCCGTCGACCGTGGCGACAGACTGGACAGAGATGCCATTCGAGACGATGTCCGCATCGACCGTCTCAAGATCCCCGAACACCCGATCGCCGTTGAACAGCCTCAGCAGCCCACTCCCGCTTTGAAAAAAAAGCCTAAACCCAAAAAGAATGCTGGCAACAGTCAATAGCACCGGATTTTCCGTCGCGCTGCGTGCGAAGGCATACTGCTCGATCGGGCAATATGGAGGTCAACAGGGCCCATGAACTCGTCGGAGGACGGAAGCCGGCCCGCGGAAGGTCCAGGTATCGCCCAGAGTGCGCTTTCTCGCGGTGCTGGATTTTTCGGTTTCTGGCTGGTGCTGACCGGGGCTGATTCTGCCGATCTTGCGGCCGGACTGGTAGCCGCCGTCGCCGCAACCGCGGCAAGCCTGCGTCTGATGCCGGCGGAACAATGGAACCCGCGCCCCATCAAACTTGCGGGGCTGATGCTGCACTTTCTGCGTCAATCGATTGTTGCCGGGACCGACGTTGCATTGCGGGCACTTGATCCCCGGCTGCCGCTGCAGCCGGGCTTCGTGGTCTACCACGCGCACCTGCCGCCGGGCACAAAGAGAAATGCGTTCTGCGCGATCATGAGCCTGTTGCCGGGCACGCTTCCGTGCGGTCCTGCGGAAGGCAACGGACTGGCCATTCATTGTCTCGATGTGACGCAGCCGGTGGCCGAGCAACTCGCCGCGGAGGAGACCCTGTGCATGCAGACCCTCGGAGGCGCGCAGGGCAATGGCTGATTTCCTGTTAGGGACTGCAGGCTCCGTGCTGGCGATGGTAGCGCTCGGCTTGTTCGTCATTCTTCGCCGTCCGGCCGAGGTCGATCGCATGATGGCGGCGCAATTGCTGGGCACGGGCGGCGCCGCCATACTTCTGCTGCTGGCGGTGGCGACCAGGACGCCCCCGATCGTGGATGTCGCATTGATGCTCGCTTTGTTTGCTGCGTTCGCGGCGGTCGCGTTCGTCAGAAACGCATCCGATCCGGAGAGCGAAGTCGGCAAGCCCACGAGTGGCGGATGAACCTCGCGCTCGACATCTTCACTGTTGCCGCCGTCTCGACGGGCGCCCTGTTCTTTTTGGCGGGCACGGTCGGCCTGATCCGCTTCCCGGACTCGCTGACACGCCTGCATGCCCTGACCAAGGTGGACAATCTCGGCCTCGGCCTTGTCGTGCTGGGATTGCTGCCACAGGCGGATGGACTGTTCGCCGCGTTGAAGCTGGTGAGCATCTGGCTGCTGGTCCAGTTGTCCGGCGCGATCGTCACGCAACTCATTGCCGGCGCCGTTCGACAACACGGACGGCGTGGATGAGCATCTTATCTTTCTTCGATGGCGGTCTTGTCATCCTGATCCTGAGTATCGGCGCTTCGACCATCGTGGTGCGCGAGGCATTCGCAGCCGTTATTGCCTTCGTCGTCTACGGGTTGCTGCTGGCGGTCGCATGGGTCAGGCTTTCCGCCATTGACGTCGCGCTGACGGAAGCCGCGATCGGCGGCGGAATGACGGGCATGCTGCTGCTCGGTGCGGCCGCGCGCCTGCGGCTTGCCGAAAGTACCGGTGCGCGGACCGGCCTGCCGACTCGCTTCGCGATAGCGGTCTTATGCGGGCTGATTACCGCGGGCCTCGCTGCTGCCATCCTGTTTCCGCCCGAGGTTGTTCCCACCCTCGCACCGACAGCGATGGAAAACCTGCCGCAAACCGGCCTCGGCAATCCCGTCGCCGGCGTCTTGTTCGTCTATCGGGCGCTCGACACGCTGCTCGAGAAGGTGGTGTTGCTGCTGGCTTTGCTCGGCGTCTGGTCGCTGGCGCCGGATCGCGTATGGGGCGGAATACCGGGATTGCGCGTCTATGCACAACCAAACAGCACGCTGACCTTTCTCGCTCAACTGCTGCCGCCGCTTGGGATAATGGTGGGAATATACATGTGCTGGGTCGGCGCAAAAGATCCGGGCGGCGCTTTTCAGGGCGGCACGATTCTGGCCGCCATGTGGCTGCTTGCCATCATTGCAGGCCTGGAGCGCGCGCCTTCGATCAGCCAGCCCTGGTTACGCGGGCTGCTCGTGGTCGGGCCCATGATTTTCCTTGTCATCGGATTGGCCGGGTTCGCGTGGGCGGACGCATTTCTTGCCTATCCGCCGGGCTACGCCAAACCGCTGATCGTCGCAGTCGAAGCCGCCCTGACGCTCTCGATCGGTGCGGCACTCGGCATGCTGGCCGCAGGACCGCCGGAACGGGTACGGCAGCCATGAATACCGCAACCTGGTTCGGTTTGTGTGGCGCGGCGCTGGTGGGCATCGGATTGTACGGGCTCATCGCAAACCCGGAGCCGCTGCGTAAAATCCTGGCATTCAATGTGTTGGGGAGCGGCGTGTTTCTGCTGTTCGGGGTCATAGCCAGGAGAGCCGCGGCGGCCGGGCTCGGGGGTGATCCGGTCCCCCAGGCGATGGTGATCACCGCCATTGTCGTTGCCTTCGCGGCCACGGCGATGGCCGTCGCACTGGTGCTGCGTCTGCTGGAGGAAACGGGCCTGACCACGCTTGCCCCCGACAAGCCCGCAAGCACGGGCCAGACGGAGGCAGCTCCTGATGCCTGACGCAGCCGTTTTGTCCGACGCGACAACGACAAACGGAGCTTTCCTCGTATGGGCGATCGTATTGCCGGTCGCAGGCGTTCTGTTGTCGCTGGTCCTGGGCGGGCGGCACGTCGAAAGGATAGCCTTCGTTCTGCTTCCGGCCGGTCTCTGTCTTGCGTTTGTCATCTTCGCCGACGTTTGGCAGAGCGGCCACCCGCTGATCTACATCGTGGGAGACTGGAAGCCGCCACTCGGAATCGCGTTGCGTGCCGACGGACTCTCGGCGGCAATGATGGTTGCCGTAGCCGTCGTGATCTGCGGCGTCGGCGTGTTTGCGTATGCGGACTTCCATACTCGCGCGGGGTCCGCCGAAACCCGTGCGCCGTTCGCGTTCTGGATATTGCTGATGGCGATCTGGGGCGCCATGAACACGGTCTTTCTGGGCGGAGATCTTTTCACGCTATATGTCGCGATCGAGCTCCTGACTTTCGCTGCGGTGCCGCTGGTCTGTCTCGACGGCCGCGCCGAGACATTGCAGGCCGCGCTGCGATACCTGCTGTTCGCCCTCCTCGGCTCGATCCTCTATCTGGTTGGCACGGCGCTGCTCTATGGCAGCTATGCAACGCTCGACATCGTCCTGTTGTCTCACCGGGTGCATCTGGATCCCGCGACGCTCGTTGCGGCCGTGCTGATGACGATCGGACTTTTCGCCAAGACCGCGCTGTTCCCGCTCCATCTCTGGCTTCCGCCAGCCCATGCCGGTGCGCCGGCGGCGGCGAGCGCGGTTCTGTCGGCGGTGGTGGTCAAGGGCTCGTTTTTCATCGTCGTACGGCTCTGGTTCGATGTGATGCCGTGGATACTGGGTGCAGCCGGCGCGCAACTCTTCGGTGCGCTTGGGGCTTCGGCAATCATATTCGGCAGCGTCGTCGCGCTGCGGCAGGAGCGGCTGAAGCTCCTGATCGCCTATTCGACGGTCGCGCAGATCGGCTACTTGTTCCTGATGTTTCCTTTGGCCTTCGACGCGGAGTCGGCGCAACTCCAGAGCGGCGGCGCGTTGACCGGCGGCCTGCTGCAGGCGATCTCGCACGCAACAGCGAAGGCGGCCATGTTCATGGCGGCCGGCCTCATCTATGCAACGCTGGGACATGACCGCATCGCCGAACTCGGCGGAATTGCGCGGGCGCTTCCCATGACGATGTTCGCCTTCGCGCTCGGCGGGGTGTCTCTGATCGGGCTGCCGCCGAGTGGCGGCTTCCTGGCGAAATGGTTGTTGCTCGAGGCGGCGGTCGCAACCGGGCAGTGGTGGTGGGCGGTGGTGATGCTTGCGGGAGGTCTCTTCACAAGCGCCTACATGTTCGTCGTGCTCTCCCGCGCACTGATGCCGGCGCATCAACCGCTGAAACTTCGCGCAACCGTACCGCGGTATCAGGAAGCGGCCGCGCTGGCGCTGGCGCTGTGCTCGCTGTTACTGGGTCTCGTCGCGCTTGGTCCCGTGGATGTGTTTCAGGTTAGCCGCCTGGAGACAGTGATGGTCGGATTGCGATGATCGAGGCAAGGACATTGCTGGCGGGCGCCCTCGCCGTTCCACTCGGCATGCTGATCGCATGCCTGTGGCCGCGGGCGCTGAACCGGATGCCTTCGCTGCTCGCCTTCGCGCCGATCCCCGCGCTTGCCGCCGTGTTCCTGGCGGCCCGGGATTCGCCTCTCGTACTAGGTCCGGCACGGCTGCGTCTGACTTTCGCCCTCGACCTTCCCGGGGCCTTGCTGCTCGGTGTCGCCGCGCTGTTGTGGATCGCATCAGGCGGTTACGCCGCGCAGTACCTGCAGGGCCGCCCGAACCGCGGGCGATTCGTGGTGTGCTGGCTGATGGCGCTGACCGGATGTATCGGCGTGTTTCTGGCCGCCGACATGGTGGGTTTTTATTTCCTTCTAGCACTGCTCACCCTCGGAGCCTGCGGCCTCATCATCCACGACGAGACGCCGCGCGCGTGGCGCGCCGGCGCGGTCTATATCGGCCTCGCTTTGCTGGCGGAAGCATTGCTGCTGATGGCGTTTGTAATGCTCGCCGCCGACATCCCGGGCGACAGCTTGTTGATCCGCGACGCCACGGCGGCGCTGCCTGCCTCGTCTCGACGTGATCTGATCCTGCTCCTGTTGATAGCCGGCCTCGGCATGAAAGCCGGCCTCGTGCCATTTCACTTCTGGATGCCTCTGGCCTATGCGGCGGCGCCGACGCCGGCTGCGGCCGTGCTGAGCGGCGCAGTCGTCAAGGCCAGCATCCTCGGGCTGATCCGCTTCCTGCCCCTTGAGACCGTGCTTCCCTATGGGGGCACGGCACTCGCGGCCACGGGGCTTTTCGCCGCCATCTACGGCGTTGTGATTGGAGTGACGCAACGCAATCCCAAGGTGGTGTTGGCGTATTCAAGCGTGAGCCAAATGGGATTCATCGTCGCGGTCATCGGTATGGGAATGATCGCAGGAGATGGCCGCGCCGCGCTGGCGGCCGCTTTCTATGCCGCGAACCACGTCCTGGTCAAAGGGGCTCTGTTCCTTTCCGTCGGCGTGATCGCCGCGACCGGCCGCCGGCGTCTGTGGTCGATGCTTCTGCCGGCGGCGATCATCGCGGTCGGCCTCGGCGGGCTACCGCTGACCGGCGGCGCATTGGCTAAAATCGTCGTCGAAGGACCGCTGGGAGACGGCACCGCCAGCGCGTTCGCAACCTTGTCCGCCGTCGGCACGACCTTGCTGATGCTGCAGTTCCTGCGCCGCCTTGCGAGCACCGCGTCACGAAACCCTGAGGCGGCCGCCGCGGCGGGACTTGTCTGGCCCTGGCTGGCGACCGCCGCCGCTTCGCTGATCGTTCCGTGGGCGTTGTATCTGACGATCCCGAGCGAAACGTTGCCTGACCCGCTGGCTCCCGCCGTGCTGTGGAAAGCGCTTTGGCCTGTTCTGCTCGGTGCGGGGCTGGCGATCATGCTGTGGCGCTGGGCGCGCTGGTTGCCCCGCGTTCCCAAGGGAGACCTGGTGGTGGTTGTGGACGGTGGAATCGGAATGGTTGTTAAATGGAGCAAGGCGCTGGAACAGGTTGACAGCGCCCTCCGTCAGTGGCCGGCGGCCGGGGTATCCCTGCTCATACTGGCCGCCGCGTTAGGCGCAGCGGTGTTGGCGCGGTAACGATGTTTTTCGCGCAAGCACCGCGCGCCTCGCACGCGAGATGACGCGAGGTCGTGATGGACCCGCGTCATCTTGAGGAAACTCTCGAAACCACTAGCGCCAGCCGCAGATGCGGCGTCCCCGATGCCACCAGCAGACCCAACGCCGACGACGGGGATGGTGGGGGCGCCGGCGAGGTGGAACCACGACTACTTGTGCTTTTTCCACCAGATCATCGACCTTGAAGTGGTTCATCTTGGCGATGCCTGGCGGCATTGCATCCGCGGGGCCTGGCGCGATAGCCCAGCCGACCGTTGTAACTCCCGCGGCAACGACGGCGGCGCCGGGAAGGATATTTGTGAGCAGAGTTCGGCGACTCATTGCAGCCATCTGTTTGCTCCCTTGTTTGTAAATTTTTCTCCGGGGCGCTGCATAAGCCACAAGAACCGACCGCAACGCCTCTGATTACCTAGCATCTTTTAAAGCGGCACGCATCAAGCCTTCACCTGCCTGAATTCCAAATCGTCCACTTCGATGTCAAGTTTTCTTGAGCAGGCTTACTCGACATACATGCATCGTCCTAGAACGAGCCGAACGTGGAACCCAGCGCGATAACCGCCACGAGCGCGATCAGCGCACCGATAATTCCAACCACGACGATATCGAGATAACTTTCGCGGTGCGTAGATCCGCAAACCGCGAGCAGCGTCACCACCGCGCCGTTGTGCGGCAGACTGTCGAGCGTGCCGGAGCCGATCACGGCGACCCGGTGCATCAGGGCCGGATCGATGCCCTGCTCCGCGGCGATACGCATATAGGTCGAGCCCAGCGCATCGAGCGCGATGGTCATGCCGCCCGATGCCGAACCGGTCAATGCCGCAAGGATGTTGGTTGCCACCGCCAGCGAGACCAGCGGGCCGCCGCCGATCGAAAGCACCCAGTCGCGCACGACGGCAAATGCCGGCAGCATCGCAACGACAGCGCCGAAGCCGACGAGGCTGGCGACGCTGAATGCCGGCAATACCGAGGCGTTGGCGCCGGCATCCATGCTCTGGCGCAAGCTCGGCAGCCGCCGCCAGTTGAGCACAATCAGCACCAGGATCGCGGTTGCCAGCGCCACCGCGACCGACCACACGCCGGCCACCGCGGACAGCGAGGTGGCGCCCCAGCGTTCCTCGTTGAGGAAGGAGAAGTCGAGACGCGGCAGAATAACCAGCGACATCAGCAGGTTGACGCTCACGACCACAATGAGCGGCAGCATGGCCACCACGATGGGCACCGCGGTGTCGCTGTGCCGGCCGTGGCCAAGCTCCGCCGGATCGAATTCGCGCGCGGTGCTCGCCCGCTCGCGAATGATCTCGCTGTCCGCGGCGGAGCCGGGTGCAACGTCGTCGCCGCCATAACCCTCACCGGCCTTTCGGGCAGCGGTTTCGGCGCGGCCAAGCCACCACAATCCGAATCCGAACATGATGATCGAGGCGATAATGCCGAGGCCTGGTGCTGCGAACGGCGTGGTGCCGAAGAACGGCATCGGAATCGCGTTCTGAATCGCCGGCGTTCCCGGAAACGCCGTCATGGTGAAGGTCGAGGTGCCCAGCGCGATCGCCGCCGGCATCAGCCGCCGCGGAATTTCGGCGGCGCGAAACAGCGCCTGCGCCATCGGCACCAGGACGAAGAAGGCGACGAACAGGCTGACGCCGCCATAGGTCACCATGGCGCCGGCGAGCACCACCGCCAGGATAGCGCGGCGCGGGCCCAGCTTCTCGGTCATGAAGCGGGCGATGGCATCGACCGAGCCGCTGTCGTCCATCAGCTTGCCGAACAGGGCGCCGAGCAGGAACAGGGGAAAGAATTGCGCCAGAAACTGCGCGGCGCTGTTCATGAAGGTTTGGGTCCAGTGCGCGAGCAGCGGCTCACGCGAAATGGCAGCTGCGATCAGCGCCGCCGCGGGCGCCAGCAAAAGCACGCTCCAGCCGCGATAGGCCAGCCAGATCAACAGCCCGAGCGCGAGCAGAATTCCGAGCAGACCCATGGATCACATGCCTTCGACCAGGCGGTCGATATCGAGGGTGGAGTGCTTGCCGATACTGTCGCCATGCTTGGTCAGGAACTCATCCGCGGCCTTGCGTCCCTCGTCGCGCAGCATGGTGAGGAAGTCCCATTCGGCGTTCATCTTGGAGGAAGAGCCGAGCGTGTCCATGATCTTGTTGGGCACAAGGTGGACGCGCATCCTGGCCCACTGCGCGCCCTCGCCGCTGCCGGGGTCCGCGGTCCGGCGCAGCAGCGCCATCATGCGCAATTCCTTGATCAGCACGGCGTTGAACGACACCTCGTTCAGCCGATTGAGAATTTCGGAGGCGGATGTCGGCGTGCCCGGACGTTCGACCGGGTTGATGGGAATGATGATGGTGTCGTCGGACTCCAGTTCGTTGACCAGCGGCGTCAAGGTCGGGTTGCCCGAATAGCCGCCGTCCCAGTAGCTCTCGCCATCGATCTCCACCGCCTGAAACACCGTGGGCAGGCACGCCGAGGCCAGCAGCACGTCCGGCGTGATATCGGCGTTGCGAAACACGCGCGGCCGTCCGGTGCGCACATTGGTGGCGGTGATGAACACCTTGATGGGAGAATTCCGCAGCCGCTCGAAATTGATCTCCTTCTCCAGGATCGGCAGCAGCGCATTGGAGCCGGACGGATTGAGATCATAGGGCGAAAATATCCGGGATATCGTATTGAGCATGAAGACCAGCGGCGAATTGTCCATGGTCCAGCGTCCCAGCATGCGGTCCACCGGACTGCGCTGGAACGGGCTGAAGCGCGCGGCTTCGGATACATGCCGCCAATAGGTCTCCAGCGCCGCCTGCGCGCCTTTTGCTCCGCCTAGAGCAAAGCCGTCGGCCAGCACCGCCGCGTTCATCGCGCCTGCCGAGGTACCGGAAACGCCCTCGATCTTGAACCGGGTCTCTTCAAGCAGCCGGTCGAGTGCGCCCCATGTGAAGGCGCCATGGGAGCCGCCGCCCTGCAAGGCGAAATCGATCAGAACGGGCTCCTGATCAGAGCCGACTGAAGCATCGGAAGGGATCGATTGCATCGTGCCTCCTGTACGGCGAGGTTGAAATCTAGTGGAAACGCGGCATCGCCGTCATGATCTTTTAGCGGGATAGCCAGGCACGCGCGCGTCGCTTGCCCATAGCGCAGCCCGGCCGGCTTGCCGCTGGCATCGCAACACCAGGCTGCAGCGATACCTCAAAGCCTGTCTTCGTTTCTTTTTTCCGATCCGGCGGGCTTGCTTGCCCGGGATGGCCAGAAGGCCATGCCAAGGCCGACCAAAAATACGGCGGCCAAAATCAGGAAGAGGATGGATTGCTTCAACCAAGAGATCGCAGGAACCGCGAGAGCCATCGCGAGACCGAGAAAGCAGATTTGAAGCGACAGAAGATTGAGCCCGGCGAGAAAGGTGCCGAGCGCCAGCAACATCAACAAAACCAGACTGGTAGCGGGCGCCGGCAAAAGCTGCTGAACGCCGGCCAGCAGCATGATGTTCATCGTCACCAGGACGGCGACCCAGTGCAGCGCTTGCGTCCACATCAACCGAAAACGGGCCTGCTTGTCCTCGAGCTCGGCCCATTCGGTGACGACGCACAGAGCTGCGATCGCGAGCGCCAGAAACTCCCAATAGCCAACAAGAGGTTGGCGGGAAAAATTGGTGTAGGCCACGCCCGCAATCGCCAGCAACAGCACTGCGAGAAAGGGCAGTTGCCGGCGAAGGAAGCTGGCCGTGCCGAGCTTGTCCGGATCATCGTCCGGCTTCTGATCTGGTGGCAAATCAAGTTCACTCATGGACGATCCAATCGCGACTTGCTCTCACTTCAACCGGAATGGTCTGATTCCAGGTCAAGTTTGGCGCAGGGAAGCTGACCCGTTCAAAGGTGTCTGAGCTAGCGCCGGCCGCCCATCAGGCGCAGCAGCATCATGAAAAGGTTGATAAAGTTGAGGTAGAGCGACAGCGCGCCCATCACGGCCTTGCGGCCCGCCGAAGTGGCGTCGTCACCGCTGTCGTACATCGCCTTGATGCGCTGGGTATCGTAGGCGGTGAGGCCCGCGAACACGCCGACGCCAATGATGGAGATGATCCAGTCCATCCCGCTCGACCTCAGGAAGAGGTTGACCAGGCTCGCAATTATGATGCCGACCAGACCCATGAACAGGAACGTGCCCATTCCTGAAAGATCGCGCCGGGTGGTGTAGCCCCAGATGCTGAGCGCGCCGAAGGCCGCGGCCGAGATGAAGAACACGCGCGCGATCGAAACACTGGTGTAGACGTGGAAGATGGTCGAAAGCGATATTCCGACCACGGCCGCATAGATGAAAAACAGCAGCCGCGCCGTTTCCGCGGACAGCGTGTTGATGCGGGCGCTGATGAAGAACACCAGCGCGAGCGGCGCCAGCATGAACACCCACATCAGCGGGCTCTGCAGCAGTTCAGGGCCGGTGAACTGATAGGTCAGCATCGCGACAACGCCGGTCAGGCCGACGCCGCCAGCCATGTAATTGTATACGCGGAGCATGTAGGCGCGCAGGCCCGCATCTACCGGGATCGCACGGCCGGCGAGAGCGCCAGCGGCGGCTGCATTTGGGTCGTAATTCGACATCGTTGCGTCCTCCTGATTCCGGTGGTCGCGCCGGGCGCACGGCCCCACCGCATTGTTCACGATCGATGCCAGACCCGTCGACACGCTGGCGATGATGTCATTGTCGGGGAACTGTTGGCAATAAGGGTATTCATCCTGAGCGATCTCAGGGTTTTTTCCGATCAACTCTTATGCGTTAACCGTTAGCATTGTGCCGACCAGCCGTGCGTCCCGGGGGCTGTGTTGATCGACGCCGCCCAAACGCTCGCCAACCTTCGGAGATTCGGAGCACGGCCTTGGCACGAGCGCTGAGGAGGTAACCATGCGCAGCATCATCCTGGTTTTGTTGGCCGCCGGCAGTCTGGCTGTACTGGGCGCCGCGCCGGCAGAGGCGGTCGGCAGCCGCTATCCGTTCTGCATACAGGGTGCATCGTCTCCGGGCCTCAGCAACTGCAGCTTCAGAAGCCTGGCGCAGTGCCAGGCTACAGCGTCGGGTAGATTTCTGAGTTGTATCGCGAACCCGTTCTACAAGGGACGCCCCGCAAGGCACCGCTGATGACCCAGCGCTGGCCGCGACCGCCGGCATGATGTCCATGACCTGACGCGCGCCAAGGCAATTGCATCGCGCCTTGGCATGGAATGCCCGCCAATTGAAAACACTGGCCCTCGTCCGTCTTCGCTTTCGCTGCGCTCAAGCTACGCCGGACACGCTTCCTGCCTGGACTCGAACCAGGAACCAGACCGTTATGAGCGAACAGATCAACAACGACGATCGTGATAAATCAAAGAGTTAGAAGGGATTTGCATCACCTCTGTTGTTCGATCCCGCCTTTGCGGAATGCGTGGAGCGCGGACTTGCGCGGAACCGGAAGAGAAATTTTTTAACGAGAACAGGGAATCTTGTGCTCCAGCGCGCTCCACAACGACCGCAGCTAATAGAGACTTGTAGCTAATATCAAATGCGGGCAGATTTTCGCATCGGTTGATCGACGCGCTGTTTTGAAATGCAGTACGATTCCGAATGCGGCGAGCCTCACAGGACCGGGATATCTGGAGTTTGGGCAAATGATGACGCTACGCCAGGTCGAGGTTATCCGGGCCGTCATGGTGACCGGGACTATTGGTGGCGCGGCCAAGCTTTTAAATGTGTCGGCGCCCGGCATTAGCCGCCTTGTGAAATACACTGAAAAATCGCTCGGTATCCGATTTTTTCAACGCCAGAATGGACGCTATTTTCCAACGCCTGAAGCACAGAACATATTTGAACAAATCAATGGGGTTTATAAGAAGGTCGATGATCTCACCGAGATCATCTCTAAAATCGGACACGGCGCATTGTCGGAACTGCGCATTGGTTCGGTCCCGAGCATTTCGCACGTCATGGTGCCTCGCGCGATCGAACGCGTGCGGCGGCGCTATCCAGACCTGCGTATCGACATCAACATCCTCAAGATCGAGGAGGCCATCGATTACCTGCTGCTCGGCCGAGGTGATTGCGTCGCCATGAGCTATCGGCTCGATCACTCCGGCCTCGACTTCCTGCCGCTTGCGTCGGGCGAGCTGTTCTGCATTGTCCCCCAAGGTCACGAACTGGCGGGTCGCAAGCAAATATCAGCGGCAGAAATCGTTCGCTACCCGCTGATCGGAATTGATCCGACCGATCCCTACGGCCGCATCATGGCCGATATCTTTGCCCGCAAGAAGCTCAACTACGATATCACCATTCGCGCGCGATTCGGCACCACGGTCTGCGCACTGGTCAAGGCCGGGCTTGGTATCGCCGTCATCGATCAGTTCACGGTTGCTCATGGCGGTTTCCCGGGCGTCGAACTGCTGCGGATAGCCGAGCCGACCAACTTCGATACATACATTGCGGTTAAACGCGGCGCGCCGCTGTCGCTTTACATCGAACACTACATCCGCTGCTTGCGCGCGGAAATGCAGGCCGACGGCCTCTCGCGCAATGGGACGCTGAAGCCTTCGGCGCGTATCCAAAAAAAATAACTTAATGTTATGTTTTTGGCATGACAGGGTAATTGTGTTAGACGGCTGTTCGTCTATCCTGACCCAGCTTCGATAGCCTGGCCAAAAAATAATAAGTCTTGGATCCTCAGGGAGTAGAACGCATGACCGCGCATTCGATCGCTACTGTCTCGTTGAGCGGCTCTCTCGACGAAAAGCTGCGCGCGATCGCCGCCGCGGGATTCGACGCGGTCGAGATTTTCGAGAATGATCTGCTGTCGTTTAGCGGAAGTCCCCGCGACGTCGGAAAGCTCTGCCACGACCTCGATCTTGCCATTTGCGCCTTCCAGCCGTTTCGGGATTTCGAAGGCATGCCCGAGCCACAGCGCGCCCGCAACTTCACAAGGGTCGAACGCAAGTTCGACCTGATGCAGGAATTGGGAACCGATTTGCTGCTGATCTGCAGCAACGTTTCCCCGGCCTCACTGGGCGGCATCGATCGTGCCGCCGCAGATTTTCGCGCTCTTGGCGAACTTGCCGCATCGCGCGGCCTGCGCGTGGGCTTCGAAGCACTGGCTTGGGGTCGCCACGTCAACGACTATCGCGATGCCTGGGAGATTGTGCGTCGCGCCGATCATAAATCAATCGGGGTAATTCTCGACAGCTTTCATGCGCTGGCGCCGGCTTTCCCAGTTAAAGCGATCGAGTCCATTCCGGCGGACAAGATCTTCCTGGTCCAACTCGCGGACGCGCCGAAACTCGGGCTCGACGTATTGTCCTGGAGCCGGCATTTCCGCTGCTTTCCGGGCCAAGGCGATCTGCTGGTGGCGGACTTCATGGAAGCGGTCCTGAAGACCGGCTACACCGGCCCTCTTTCGCTGGAAATTTTCAACGATCAGTTCCGCTCGGGCTCCGCGGTCCGCACCGCGACGGACGGATTGCGTTCGCTCATTTTGCTGGGGGATCGGCTTGCCGATACCCCGGGCAATGCGTCGGCGACGAAGCTGCAACCGAAAGCACGCAGCCACGGCGTTGGATTTATCGAATTTGCCGTCAATGAGGCCAAGGCCAGCGATCTGTCCACGCTGTTCGGCCAACTCGGCTTCCGGAGAACCGGATCGCATCGCAGCAAGGACGTGGAACGATGGTCGCAGGGCAATATTGACCTGGTCGTCAATTGCGAGCCGGACGGCTTTGCTCATGCGCATTATATTACGCACGGTCCGGGCGTTTGCGCCATCGCGATCGACGTCGATGATGCCGCAAAAACCATGAAGCGCGCGGAAGCGCTCAAAGCGCTGACCTTCTATCAGCCGGTAGGACCGGGCGAGCTGGAAATTCCCGCGATCCGCGGCGTGGGTGGCAGCCTGCTGTATTTTCTGGAAGCTGCCGGCAAAAACTGGGACACCGACTTCGAAGTCCTGAGCAGCGACGCGGCTAACGACCGCCTTACCTCGGTCGATCACATCTCACAGTCGATGCCTTACGATGAAATGCTGTCATGGCTTCTGTTCTATAGGGGAATTCTCGATCTGCAGCGCCTGCCGCAGATGGAGATCGCCGATCCTCTGGGGCTTGTGCAGAGCCAGGCGCTGATCAACAGCAATCAGGGACTGCGTGTGATCCTCAATGGTTCATCGGCCACGCGCACCTTGTCGGCTCGTTTCATCAACGAATTTTTCGGCTCGGGGGTCCAGCATGTGGCATTTTCGTGTACCGATATTTTCGCAACCGTAGCGGACATGCGGGCACGCGGTGCGGAATTCCTGAAAATTCCCGAAAATTACTACGACGACATCGAAGCCAAATACGATCTCGATGCCGCGACGATGGCGGCCCTTCGCGACAACCAGATCCTGTACGACCGCGAGGGCGGCGGCGAATTTTTCCAGATTTATACCCACACGTTCGACGAGCGGTTTTTCTTTGAAATTGTCCAACGCCGGAACTATGAGGGGTTTGGCGCAGCCAACGCCGCCGTTCGTCTAGCCGCGCAGACGCGGGAGTCACGGCCGTTGGGCATGCCGCGCGCCTGACGAGGAATTTGTCGCGATGAACCGACCGCACCGCTGAGGACGTCAATCTGCGCTCCGACCTGTCCCTCGCACACCTGACCGTGTTGTCGCTCCCTCCGCCCGAGATGGTGAAAGTTGCGGCGCGAATTGGCTATCGGGCGGTCGGCCTGCGGCTGATTGCCGTGACCGACGACAGCCCCGGTTATCCGGTCATGGACGACGACGTCATGATGCGCGAAACCAGCGCCGCGCTCGCTGGCACCGGCTTGCGGCTCTCGGACATCGAGTTCGTCAAGATCACCCCGGAAATCGACGTCGCGTCGCTGGAATCCTTTATCGCGGCCGGCGCATCGCTCGGCGCGCGCCACGTCATTACCGGGCCGTATGACCACGACCACGCACGCCTGTCCGACAACCTCGCCGCCATCGCAAACCTGGCGGGGCGTTATGGGCTTTCCGCGCTGCTGGAATTTTTCCCGTGGACCACGGTGCCCGACCTCGAAACCGCGGCTAGCGTTGTGGGCGCCGCCTCATCTCCGAATGTCGGCATTCTCATTGATACGCTGCATTTCGACCGCTCGAACAGCTCGCTGGGCCAGATCGGCTCCATCCCGCCGCATTGGCTTCCCATGATCCATCTCTGCGATGCCCCGGCAGGAAAGCCAACCACGACGGCGGGGCTTCTGCACACCGCGCGCGCGGAGCGGCTTCCGCCCGGCGAGGGCGCGATCGACATTGCTCCCATTTTGAGGACAATGCCGGGCGATACCCAGATTGCCCTCGAAGTGCCGATGCAACAGATGACACGCAGCGAAAGCCCGGAGGCCGTCGCGCGTCACGTTTACGATGCGGCAGTACGGTTTCTGGCGCAGCTTCCCTAGATCGCCTTAAGCAAATTCAATAATTGATCTGCGCGACGGCCCTGAGCTCGTCCGGCGTGGTCGTTCGAAATCCGAAGAACTCCAGATAGGCTGGAATCTGCTCGAACAGCATGTCGGTACCGACCTGAATTTCGCAACCACGCGCTTTCGCCGCCGCGAGAAACGGAGTGATTTCCTGCTTCATCACAACTTCGCCGACGAACGTCGAGGGCGCGATCCGGGCAACGTCCATCGGCAACGGATCACCTTCCTTCATACCCAGCGGCGTCGCGTTTACGACAACGTCGAAACCCTCGGGATCCCTGGAGCCGACGCCTATCTTCAACGCCGGATAATAGGTTCGCAACCGCTCGGCCAGACCGTTCATCGTCTCGGCATAGCTGTCGAACAGGGCAATCTCCGCCACGCCAGCCTTGGCGAATGACGCCACGATCGCAGAGCCGACGCCTCCGCAGCCCGCCACAAGCACGCGCGCACCTGTCAGCACCCGGCCCTTGCGTAGAACGCCGCGGACAAAACCTTCGCCGTCGAACATATCGCCGACAAGGGTTCCACCGGGGCCAAGGCGGATTGCATTGCAGGAGCCTGCGACTTTCGCCGTGGTCATCACTTCATCCAACAACGGGATCGTAGTCACCTTGTGGGGCATGGTGACAAGCGCACCATGGATGTTGGAAAGCTTGAAAACCAGCTCGAGAAAGCCGGCGTAATCCTCAGGTCTGCAGCCCATCGGCACGACGACGGCGTCAATGTCGTGCTTCTCGAAATAGGGATTGTAGATCATCGGCGCCTTGAAACTCTCGGTCGGATAGCCGAGATGGGCAATGAGCCTGGTTTTTCCGCTGATCGTCATCGGGATTCTCCTGTTCTCTGCTCAAGACCGACGGACTTCGAACTCACTTTGAGTCGGCCTTGTCGAGCAAATGTGCAACGCGTCGCAGCGCCAGCGTATAACCCTGGGTTCCAAGCCCCGCGATCACCCCGTCGGCGCGAAGCGATACATAGGAGCGGTGGCGGAATTCCTCCCGTTTGTGGACATTCGAAATGTGCACTTCGATGACCATCGCCTCGAAAGTATTCAGCGCGTCAAGGATCGCAACCGACGTATGGGTGAATGCGGCGGGATTGATCACGATGCCGGATGCAATTTCTCGCGCCTCGTGAATCCAATCGATGATCTCGTATTCGCGGTTCGACTGGTGAAAGCGAAGCTCGAGTCCGAGCTCCTTGGCGAGCTTTCGGCAATCAGCCTCGACATCGGCAAGTGTTTCGTGACCGTAGATGTGAGGCTGGCGCTTGCCCAGCAAATTCAGGTTGGGACCGTTCAACACGTAGACGATGCGGCTCATGGTTGGCTCCGGGATCAGGCATGTTTGGTGCGTGCTTCGATCAACTCGATCGGTATATTTCGCAGCACTTGCGGCAGCGCGGCCGAAGCCGGGAATAACGACCAGCCGGACGAGATGAAATGAGCCCGAACGCCCTGAGGCACATCGGGATGGCGTGAAGCATCGAGTACGATGACGTCGGATACCCGGTCGCTATGAGCTTCGGCGATTGCCGATGCGAGCTGTATCGCGGACGCGGAGGCTACCAGCACCGCCTTTCTTCCGATTCGCCCAGTGGTGCCGCGTATCAAATCATCGACTGCCTTGTCGTCGAATTTCGCGGAAAGGCTGGTCGTCACCGGACGATAGCCGAGCACCTTGAGCCAGTTCGAGAGCAGCAGGAAAGGCAGACCGCTGTCGAGTTGTGGGACGAGGATAATGGGTTTGCCGTCGCCAAACTGCGCCTTGCCGCCGAAATAGATCGACTGCCGCGCGACCGTCATGCTGTCGGCTCCGGCTCGCGCCAGCATCCATGGCCAATTTGTAAAGAACTCCGACGCGGGAGTAAAAAACCCGAAAAAATCCACCAGAGGATTTTCGTCACCTTGCGCGACAGGCGAAGCGGCATTGTCGCGATGCCCGTCGACAACACCAGTCAGGAATTCCGTGACGAACCCGACACATTCGTCAGTGGCCTCCCACATCATGCGATGACCGCAGCCGGGAATGACGATCAGCCTGGCGCCCGGAATAAGGCTGGCGATGAATTTGGAATTCTTCGGCGAGACCAGCCGGTCCAAATCTCCGGTCATCACAAGGGTCGGGACCTGAATATTCGGAAGCGCATTCGAGCAATCGAATTCCGCGAAGGCCTGATATTGCAGATCGGCGGCATGCAAAGGGGTTGGGGCTGCGATCTCGCGCCGCATCTGATTTTCCGCGAGTTCCCGGTGGTTCTCGAGATATCCGGGTGCATAGGTGACACTCCAGATCTGCCGTGCGATCTCTTCCGGCGTGAGCCCGTCGAGTTCGCGCATCACCTTGACCACGGACGGCGGCGCGTAGGTCGCGCGAGGACCGCCGCACATCGTGGCGCAAAGCACGAGGCGCAAAACCCGGTCGGGAAATTGCCGGACGAATTCCTGCGCGATCGCGCCTCCCATCGAATATCCCAGGACATTGGTGCGGGCGAACTCCAAATGGTCCAGCAGCCCGCTTACGTCCCTCGCCATATTTGAGATTTCATAGCCGGTGGTCGGCTTGTCGCTTGCCCCTGTGCCTCGATTATCGAAAATCACTACGGTGAAATTCTCCGCCAGCGCCTCGATGAAGCCGAGTGGCCACGCCAGCGAACTGAGCCGATACCCCATGATGAGAACAAGCGGCGGACCGGAGCCAAGGACGCCGTAAGCGATTTTGATGCCGTTGACGTCGGTATGTTGCATCGTCATCGGCCGACCGCGATCAGGCAGACGGCGTAATTCGGCGTTATCGGTCGCGAGCACTTCATTCACAATGCGCCCGCCTGATCACGAAGCACGAACTTCTGAATCTTCCCGGTCGATGTCTTGGGCAATGCGCCGTAGACGAAAGTCTTGGGGACCTTGAAACGCGCCAGGCGTGCTTGGCAAAAGGCGGCGACTTCCTTGTCCTCCGGCTGCGAAGCGCCCGGCTTGAGTTCAAGGAATGCGCAGGGCGTTTCGCCCCACTTCGGGTCTGGACGTGCCACAACGGCCGCAAGCATGACGGCCGGGTGCTGCGTAAGCACCTCTTCCACCTCGAGGCTCGAAATATTCTCGCCGCCGGAAATGATGATGTCCTTGGAGCGATCCTTGATCTCGATCGCGCCATCGGGATGCCAGACGGCGAGGTCACCGGAGAGGCACCAGTTTCCGACCAGCGTCTTTTCCGTTGCCGCCTTATTTTTGAGGTAACCCTTCATCACGGTATTGCTGCGCACCATGATCTCGCCAACTGTCGCGCCATCGCGCGGGACCGGAACCATGGTCTTGGGATCGGCGACAATAACCGCCTCGACCATCGGATAGGCAACTCCCTGCCGCGCCATCCGGGCGAAGCGCTCGTCATCCGGCAGCGCATTCCATTCCGGCTGGAACACGCACGACGTCGCGGGCCCGTAGGTTTCGGTAGCCCCATAAAGATGCGTAACCTTAAAGCCGAGGGCTTCCATGGAGCGGAAGACGGCGGAGGGCGGCGCCGCGCCACCGGTCGCGACCGTTACCGTATGCTGGAACGGCACGCGCTGTTCGGCGGGCGCGTGAGCCAGCATATTCAACACGATCGGGGCGCCGCAGAGATGCGTGACCCGATGCTCGGCGATTAGCCGGAAGATCTGCGCTGGCTCCACTTTACGAAGACATATCTGCGTTCCGCCGGCCGCGACAACCGCCCATGGGTAAGACCAGCCGGAGCAGTGAAACATCGGCAGCGTCCAAAGATAAATACTGTCGAAGGTGAGCCCGAAGCTAAAGCCGTTGCCCAGCGCCGAAAGGTAGGCGCCGCGATGACTATAGACGACGCCTTTTGGGTCGCCGGTGGTCCCTGAGGTATAGAGCAGGCACAGCGACTGCCATTCGTCCGTGACGCCTGGCCAGTTGAAATCAGGGTCGCCGGAAGCGAGCAGCGCCTCGTAGCCGACCTTACCCAGCGGCTCGGCCCGCGAGTCAGGCGAATCGATATCGATAACGACGATCTCGCGGTCCATCTGTTGCAGCGCTTGCCGCACCAGCGGTGCATATTCCGCATCGACGATCAAAACCTTGGCGCTTCCATGCATCAGCGAAAACGCGATATTCGCGGCATCGAGCCGGGTATTCAATGGATTGAGTACGGCGCCGAGCATCGGCACGGCAAAATGCGCTTCGATCATCTCCGGGATGTTCGATGCGATGATCGCTACCGTATCCAGCCGCTCGACTCCAAGCTGCGCCAGTCCCGACGCGAGCCGGACGCAGCGCTCAAGCAATTGCGTGTAGGTAAGACGGCGCTCTCCGTCGATCACCGCCACCTTGCCCGCAAAGGCGCTCGCGGCGCGGGTCAGGAAGCTGACCGGCGACAATGGTATAAAATTGGACGGATGGCGGTCCAAATTTGTTTCAAAGGGATGCTTATCATTCGCGTTCATGGGATCACCAAAATTTTCGGGTCCGTAACAGGCATCATTTAAAGAGTCGAAACCACGTGACCGCCATCGGCGACCAGCACGCTTCCGGTCATGTAGGAACCGGCCTTCGAAGCCAGCAGCAGAAGCGGCCCTTCGAGCTCCCGCAATTCGCCGAGCCGCCGCTGCGGAATCCGCTTGATCAGCGCCTGCCCCGCGGCACCTTGAAAGAAATCGTCGTTGAGTTCGGTCTCGAAGTATCCCGGCGCAAGCGCGTTGACCCGAATGCCGTAGCGCGCCCATTCCAGCGCCAGCGCCTTGGTCATCTGCACGACGCCCGCCTTCGAAATCGCGTAGGGCGCCACGGAACTTGCAACCCGCAAGCCGAGGATCGAAGCCACATTGACGATCGAGCCCTTCACTTTATGGGCGACCATGCGGCGTCCAGCCGCCTGCGCGACCAGCCAGACTCCCTTCAGGTTGGTGTCGACAACCTTGTCCCAATCGGCCTCGTCCTGTTGCAGCGCTGGCCTCGTCGCGGTAACGCCGGCGTTATTGATGACAATTTGAACTGGACCAAAACGCGCTTCAGCTGCGTCCAGCGCCGCCTCGATGCTCGCTGCGACGGTAACGTCCATTACCACACTTTGGGCCTGGCCTTTGGCAGCGGTGATGTCTTCGACAGTTTTGGCCAAGGCTTCCGCGCGGCGCGCGCCAACGGTCACGCGCGCGCCCCGCGCCGCAAGAAACGTCGCAAAAAATCTTCCAAGGCCGCTTGAGCCGCCGGTAACCAGCACATGCGATCCCTCGATTCCAAAGAGATCGCCCATCACATACCTCGTGCAATCAGAAAATGCGCCATCACGCGACCTTGTTCCAAACCAAAATCGATCGGCCCATGGTGCCGTCCAGATAACTCTTGTAGGGAGCGGTGGTGATGGTCAGCGTATCGCCCTCCAGCACGAAGTGCCGGATCTGGTCGGTACCGGTCCAAGCCTGGTTCCACGAGGTGTCGATGTGATGAACCACAACATTCTCGCCTAGGGAGAACGTGCCGGCATAAGCGACCATGGTGCCCAGCAATTGCACGCCTTCTTCGTCGGTCGGCACCACGTCGCGAGGCGCGACGCGGTCATCCCGCGTGAAGATGGCGTACATCCTGCCGTCGGGCGAATAACCGATATAGCCCACCGGTGCTTCGCCGAACTGATTGTGGCGATCTCCATCGGACAGTCGTTCGCGAACGTAGGTTCGCAGGCGCCATGTTCCGAGCACCGGACAATTCGCCGGCGGCTTGCCCGGTTTTACGGATGCCAAAATCTCTTTGTCTGTAGCCAAATCATCCTCCCTTGTCAGCGGCCGGATCGGCAAACACGCCGATCTATCAACGTTATCGAAATCCTCAGGCGTCGAAGAACACCGTCTCCCGATCACCCTGAAGATAGATGTCGAATGTGTAGACGATCGCGCCGTCGCGCTCGGACCGGGGCGCGATCAGCGTCCGACGCCGCTCCGGTTGCTCGATGATGTTCAAGACCGAATCTTCGGAATTTGCCGCTTCCTCGTCGCCAAAATACATGCGCGTGGCGAGGCCGATATTGATACCGCGCGAGGCCAGCCAGAAATTGATATGAGGCGCCATGGCCTTGCGACCCTTCCGGCCGACGACGCTTCCGGGCTTGATGGTGCGAATTGTATAGAGCCCGGTAGAGAAGTCGGTGCCGGTTCGGGCCCAGCCGCGGAAGCCCCGATCGAGCGATTTATTCTGCCGGTCGGCCGGATGATTATAGCGGCCGGCCGCGTTCGCCTGCCATGTCTCGACCAGCACATCCCTGGTCACGTGGCCGGCACCGTCGAAGATCCGCCCCTCGATGATGATACGCTGGCCCGCGACGCCTTCACCGGCGATGTCGCCACTGAAGTTATTTTGGAAGATTTCAAAACCGGCCTGGTGCGGTATCAGGCCGATGTGCACGTAAGGGCCCGCCGTTTGCGAAGGGGTCTCAGGCAAGTAGGACAGTTCGAATGGCGTCGGTGTCATGTCAGCTTCCCTGTAACTTGTTCTCGAACAAGGTCTGGCGGCGGCCGCGAAGCACAATGTCGAAGCGGTAAGCGAGGCACTCCAGCGGCCGCGAAGCGTTGAGATCGAGCTTTGCCGTCAGGCGATCCGCCGCGGACTTGTCGGGAATGGTGGCGAGAATCGAATCGTGGGGGATGAGTGGATCCCCCTCGAAGTACATCTGGGTTATCAATCGTTGCGCGAAACCGGTTCCGAACACCGAGAAATGGATGTGAGCGGGGCGCCAGCTGTTGACGCGGTTGCGGAAGGGATACGCGCCCGGCTTGACCGTTCGAAAGAAGTAATAGCCCCGTTCGTTGGTCAGCATCCGGCCGCAACCGCCGAAATTAGGATCGATCGGTGCGATATAGGTGTCGTTGCGATGGCGATAGCGGCCGCCGGCATTGGCTTGCCATACTTCGACGAGGGTGTTGGATACCGGTTGGCCGTTGCCATCGAGCACGTAGCCGTGGACGATGGTCTGCTCGCCAATCGGTTCACCTTGTTTGGCGTAGTTGAGGATGAGATCGTTATCGAGCGGACCGAGTTCGTCAGGTGTAAATGCCGGGCCGGTCACTTCCGACAATGAGTTCTGCAACGACCATAGCGGTATCCGCGGCGAGCGCAGTACGCTGGTCTTATAGACCGGCGTATGCGCCGGTGGATGCAGATCGCGATCGCGCTGGTGAAACTCGGCTTCGGAAGTCATGATGACTTAACCTCACAATATCTTACCGGAAACCTGCGGCCTCTAAGGGCGGCAGTTTTGTTCGATGTGACGAGAACCCGATTGGGTTCGACGGGTCCTCGCCAGCCACTTTCACGTCGGGGCGACGGCAACGCTGGCAGCCTCGGCGCGTTTTCTGTCGTAGTCCGCCTTCGCCATCGGAACCGCATTGGGATTTCCGAGATCGTTGATGCTGATCCGGTAGGTTTCCCGGGCAGTCACGGCTGCGAGCGCGGCAATGACCGTGATACCGAAGGCGATCGCCCCGACCGTGAGTGGAATGTTGGCGGAGCCGGGAGGCGCCACGGTCGCGAACAGGGCCGGAAGCAGCGCCGTGATCGTCGTTCCGATATTCTGGGATATCGCCATCGCCGAGACCCGGGTCCGCGTCGGGAATAATTCGGGATAGAAGCTCGGGAAGATGGCGTTGTAGCCCTGGTAGACCACGCCCCACATCAACAGCGACATGAAGATCGCCAGCGGCACATTGTGGATGCTGATCGCGTAGAGATAGCCGAATGCCAGCAGACCGGAACAAAGCGCACCAACGATGATCGGAGGCCTGCGGCCAACCTTGTCCGACAGGTTACCGACGAACGGAATGACGAATACGGCCAGCATATTGCCGAGAACGGGAATCCAGAGATAGACGTCCTTTGCGAAACCAATTCCGTAGGCTGGCTGGACCGCATAGGCAGCACCGAATATCGTGGCGACGACCGGGATGACGTTCATCAACGCCATGCAGACCACCCGGATCATGTCTCTCCAGCTCAGCTTGAACGCCTGAATGATCGGGGCTCTCGCGATTTTACCCTGCTCGTCTTCCTTGGCGAAGGCGGGTGTTTCGTCAACTTCGCGACGGATGATGTAACCCGCGACGATGACGAAGAAACTGAGCAAGAAGGGTATCCGCCAGCCCCAGCTGTTGAATGCATCGGTTGGCATGTAGGCCGCGAGCGGCAGGAAGACCGCTGCGGCAAGAATCTGCCCGGCCTGCACGCCCTGGAGAGCAAAGCTCGCGTAAAATCCGCGTCGGCCGAATGGGGCATGCTCCAGGATCATCGAACTGGCGCCGGAGATTTCGCCGGCAACGGCAAAACCCTGTATCAGGCGCAAGATGACAAGAAGGACTGGCGCGAGCACGCCGACCTGTTGATAGGTCGGCAGGAAACCGACGGCCATCGTCGAGATGCCCATCAGGAACATGCAGACGATCAGAACTGTTTTTCGGCCATGGGTGTCTCCCCAGTGCCCCAGAACGAAGGCGCCGATAGGCCGGGCAACATAGCCCACGCCATACGTCGCCAGCGATGCGACGATAGCGACGGTGGGATTTTCCGACGGAAAGAATATCTGCGGGAAGACCAGCGCCGCTGCTGTCGCGTAAATAAAGAAGTCATAATACTCAAGCGCCGATCCAATCCATCCGCTCGCAGCGGCCTTCTTTGATTGACTCGTATCGTGGGTCGTCTGCGCGCTGGTCATTGCTGGTTTCCTCACCTTTGTTTGCCGATGGCCCTTTGCGGGCTTCTTGGAATCTTGAGCAGCTACCCGGACGAAACGGCGTTGGCGACGTCGACCGTTAGCAACCTCTAATCGAAAGCAGCGGCACGATAGTCCTCCGATGAAATAACACAATTACCCTGTTATACGACAAACATAACATCATGTTATTTCTCGTGGAGTCCGTGCGACCAGACATCTTTGATGCCGGACATCGAAAGAAGCCGATATCCGGAGCGGGTCCGCAACCTCGTCGGTATGTCCATCTAAAATAAGCCTGCCGACGGAGACCGAAGCGCATTGTCGCATCCCGCACCCGGTGAATTTATTTTTCGGTCTCTAAGACGCGTGAAATTCCCTTGCGCAACGGTCCGATAGAGCTTGCGGCACACGCATTTCCGCTATTCGACCTCACTCCATGGAACGAGCCGTTCGAAGCTGTCTGGTTAAGTTCGTCGTCTCAGTGGAAGATGCGTCCGGAGTCGATGACGACGGTCTGCCCGGTCATGGTTTCGGTGCGGCACATCGCAACCACCATGTCGGCGCAGTCGTCCTTGTCGGCTGGCCTCTTCAGGAGCGAGGTGGATGCAGAGCGCTCGATCTGCTCGGGCCGCAGATTGGCTGTCGCGCGAGTGCCGTCCAGCAGACCCGGTGCCACGCAGTTGACGAGCGTCTCAGGCGCCAGCGCGACCGCCATGCAACGCGTCAGATGAATGAGTCCCGCCTTCGACACGGCATAGGCGATAGACGAGCCGGTTGGGTTGAGCCCTGCTACTGACGCTATGTTGATGATACGGCCTCGCCCCTGGGCCTTCATGACAGGGGCAACCGCCTTGGTCACGCGCATCGGCCCCGTCAGGTTGATGGCCATGATCTTGTCCCATACCTCCAGCGTCAGATTGTCGAGATCGCCGAAGGGGATTGAGACGTTGTAAGCGGCGTCATTGACCAGAACATCGAGGCGACCGAAGGCCTGGGTTACCTCGCCTACCAGCCGGTCCACGGCCGCGCCGTCAGCTATGTCACAGGCGAAAGCATGGGCGTTGATTTGATAACGCGACGTCAGTTCGCGAGCAACGCTTTCCGCTTGGTCGCGGCTGCGAGCGTACATGACAGCCACATGTGCGCCCTCCTGCGCGAGCGCGTGGCAGATGCGCTGCCCGAGCCCGCCATTGCCGCCCGTCACCAGTGCTACCGCGCCCTTGAGGTCCATCGCTTCTCTCCTTTGATGCGAATGCGCGGTCGCATTGCAACCGCTCCCAACCCTTTTTGATACCTTGCCGCGCCGTCAGACAAGGGAACATCGAGACTGCCGGAGACTTTCAATCCGAGGAAGACGATAAACATTATCGAAAGGAATCCGGGACTTCGATGGACTGTTTCATTGCCAGTTCAACGAGGCGAGACAACGTCCCGGGGGCAAGCGGAATTCCTTCACGCGCTCGCTTCTCCAGCTCTGCAAATCCGCGCTCGCCGGGGAGATAGACGTCGCTATTCTCCGATGCGGGAGGAAGGCCCTTGATGTCCTCGCCTAACTGATCGACAGCTTTTATGAAAGCCTCCCTCTCTCCGAACGCCCTGGGATCGATCGCCAACACCAAGCCGTTGAAGGGAGCATCCCCCGCGCCGTTCAAGGAAGCGCTGATGATGGGATTAGCGACGAGAAGGCTGGACAGGATCTCTATCATCAGCGAGAGCCCGGATCCTTTGGGGCCGGCCATCGGCAATACCGCCGTGACTTTTTTCGGGTCGGTAGTGTCGGCGCCGTTCGCGTCGACGCCCCATCCCGGAGGAATCGATTTGCCGGCATCGCGCGCGGCCATGATCTTGCCGAGCGCAACCGCGGCGGTCGACATGTCCAGCAGGATCGGCCGCTCCGGGTTGCCGGTTGGCGCTGCGATGGCGATCGGATTGGTGGAAACGCCTTCCGCCCTGGATCCGGCATAGATCATCAACGGCTTCGACGCCGTCATCACGATGCCGATCAGTCCGGCCCGGCTAACCCGATGAGCAAAGTAGCCCACCGCGCCGGCATGCGTGATGTTTCGGGCCGAGCACCAGCCGATGCCGCTGACCGGGGCCAAAGTCATGGCCTTTTCCGCCGCCATGATCATGCCGGCCGCGCCGGGCGCCCGATCGGCGTCGAGCACCGCGGTGGCTCCGAATTCGGAGACAAACCGCAGTTGCGGTTTCGGATTGATTATTCCGAGCTCAACCATCTCGACGTAGCGCGGGATGCGCAGCACGCCATGCGAATCTGCGCCGCGCAGGTTGGCCCACACCAGGAGGTCGGCGGTTTGCGCGGCATGCTCCGGCGCAAAACCTCCCGCCTGCAGGAGGTTCGCGGAAAACGACTGAAGCGTGCCGCTGTCGACGGTTCGCGCAGAAGCCACGCTCATGTCACGCTCCCAGCGGCGACGGGAAGAATTTATCGAGCCATCCCTTGATCATGACCCTGGTGCGCGGCGCATCCTGTTCGGAGAGCGGGAAGTGCGACGTCCCGGTCACCAACATCAACTCGGCCGGCATGCCCGCCTTCTCGAACATGCGCAACGACTGCTCCGTCGGCGTGATGGTGTCGTTCGCGGTGTGGAAGAACAGCACCGGTCGCGGCGCAATGTTTCCAACGACATCATCAGCGCGGAAATTGTACATGCTCCATGCCGTTTCCACCGGGATTTCCATGATCGCCTTGGGGGAAAGGTTTTTGCGCAGATGTTCAGGGATCGGCACCGCGTCGAAGCGCGAGATCCACATGCTTTCGCCGGTGTCCTGCTTGTGCTTGCGGCCTCTCTCGAGAAGGCCTGTGAACTTTGCCCAGGCTTCCGGCGTCGGGTGCTGGCCGCGGAATTTGCGCTCGCCGTCGCCCCAACCGCAGGAGGATATGACACAAGCGAATCGATCGTCGATGCCCGCGGAATAGACGGCAACAGCCGCGCCGAAGCTATGCCCGATGACGCCGATCCGCTTGGGATCGACTTCGTCGCGGCCGGCCAGGAAGGTCAGCGCATTCTTGGTATCGGCCACCTGGTCGAAACAGCGCACCTGCGCGCGCTCACCCTCGCTTTCGCCGCAGCAGCGGAAATCGAACCGCAGCGCCGCGTAACCCATGTTTTCGAGCATTTTCGCCTGGATCTCGGCATGGGATTCGTCTTTCGATCCGACGAATCCGTGCAACACGACGAAGGCAGGCAATTTTTGGCCGGGTTTGCGCCCCTCCGGCACATGCAGTACCGCCGACAGCTTCAGGCCGTCGGAGAAAAAAGACAGTTTTTCTTGCATCATGGTCTCCGAAAGGGATCATCAGGCGATTGGAGGCGGCTCGCCATGTTTGCGAGCGCGTCGCCTTTGGCAGCTCATGCAAACTTCGCGAATGGAAAGTGGAATTCCCGCCATTCCAGCGGCGCGGGCGTGCCCCATACATTCATGGTCCGGACATTGCCCGGACGTTCCAGATTGGTGATGATGTTGGGTACGAAATTATCATCGTCCGCAACGACCGCCATCTGGCCCGAACATTCCACCATAGCCCCACTGGCATCGGTGTAATAAGCGTAGGTGTTGTCACCCGGGCGGTGGCGGCCGGGTCCCCACAACATCTGCTTTTCGAAGCGATCGAGCAGGTCACCGAGCTTGAGGTAATCGTTGAACTCCCTGAACTCGAACGCATAGTGATGCAGGCCGACCTCGCCTTTCACCAGTCCCAGAATATGATGCTGGCGGTTGCCGCCATACATCCAGCAGAGGCTATCATTCACCATCTTCTCCGAGAGCCTCATCCCGCCGATGGCGTTCAGCTGCCGCAGCGTGGCGTCGGGATTGGGCGTCATCAGATTGGCATGATCCAGCCGGCTTGGGCCGACGCCATAGGTGGGGTGGCGTCGGTCGTAGATGCCATTGCGGATCGGGGTATGGATCTCGAAGCGCAGGCCTTCAGGCGTGGCAAAGGTGACACCGGCCTTGATACATTCGAGGCTGGGTTCGCTTGAGAGAACGCGACAGCCCGCGGCCTCGACCCGGCTTTCGGCTTCCCGCACCGCTTCGACCGTCAGCGCCTCGAGGCCGATGGTATGGGTTGCGTTCTCGTCGGATTTGACGAGAACCAGTTCGGCTGCGCGTCCGTTCGAACTGAGCCACGTCTGCCGGGCGTCCGAATGCGTAACATGCAGCCCCAGGATCTCGGTGGCGTCACGGACGACCCCATCGATATCCTTCGTGGCGATCTTTATGTGCCCGAGCGCATGAACTAAATGCGACATCCAACCCCCGCAGAGTGACTTGTTCAGCTGACTAGATTTTCGGTATGTTCGCGGCTTCGATCAAGGCCCGCCATTTCACTATTTCCGATGCCACCAGATCGTGCATCTCGGCCGGCGTACTGCCGCGCGCCTCGCCGCCCACGGCGGCCTCCAGTTTTGACTTGATAGCCGGGTCTGCGAGACTCGCCTGCACCGCCCTGTTCAGTTGCGCGACAATCTCCGGCGGCGTTCCCTTCGGAGCCAGCAGACCGGCCCAGGTGCGGACGTCAAAATCTTTCAGACCTGCCTCGGCGGCGGACGGCACGTTCGGCAACAGCGCGCTACGCGTCGAAGAGGTAACGGCAAGCCCGCGCACGGTGCCACTTTCGATCTGCGGCGCGAGCAAGACAGTGGTGCCGACGATCACCGGCACGTCTCCCGAAAGCAGCGCGCCAATGGCCTGGGAATCGCCGCGATAGGGAACGTGTACCATGTCGATGCCGGCTGATTTCTTCAGCAACTCGCCGGCGAGGTGGTGTGTGCTGCCGAAGCCTACCGATCCGAACGACAGCGTGCCGGGATTTGCCTTCGCGGTCGCGATCAACTCGCCAAGCGTCCTGGCCGAAAAGTCGCTGCGCACCGCGACGACGAGGGCGTAATAGACGATCGTCGAGATCATCTGAAAACTGTCCACGGGCTGAAATCTCAGATCGTTGTAAAGCGCCCCTGAAATGGCGTGGCCGCCGGTCACCAGACCCAGCGTGTAGCCGTCCGGCTCGGCCTTGGCGACGGCCTCGGAGCCGATATTGCCCCCCGCGCCCGGCTTCGCTTCCACGATGACGTTTTGTCCCAATTGTTTGGACAGGCCCTCAGACATGATGCGCGATAATGTGTCGGCGGCACCTCCCGGCGCGAATCCGTGGATGATCCGGATCACGCGATTTGGATAGGATTGCGCGGAAGCCGCGCTTGCGCCGACCCACGCAGCCGCTGCCAACGCGGCCAGCCATATCAGTCTACTTCCCAGCGATCTCAGCCGAACCCCGAGCATGTTCCATTCCCGTACGTAACTTATGTTCGGCTTCTGACGGCCGTTCAGTAGTGCGGACCCTACCCTGCGCTCATCTTGAGGTCATTAGCAATTCGCCTGACGAATAATTCACTTCGCAGATCGCGACGCGGCTTAGTTCTGAGACTTCAACTTCGCTGTATCGATCAAATAGTCGTGCGAAGCCTGGGCTAAATTCTGGAGCTTACCGACATCTACCCCGACCAGCTTTCCGTCGCGCTTGCGTACCTTACCGTCGACGAGGACCCATTTAACGTTTTCCGGCTGACCGACCAGTACTACGCTGGCGGCCGGATCGCCTGATCGCGGAATCATCGACACGTCATTACGGTCGATCAAGATCACATCCGCCCGCTTGCCCACCATAAGGCTGCCAACCTTGCGCTCGAGCCCGGTTGCGCGCGCGCCCTGGATTGTTGCGAACTCCAGCACGTCACGGTACTTGCCCTGGACCTGGCCGGGCCGCACGCGCAGCGAGTTCCATTCATGCCAGAGCAACGCACGCATCTGCGTGAACAGGTCGCACGGTGCGCGCGTTTCGGTATCGAGGCTCAGCGAGGGCCGCAAGCCGTGCTTCAGCCACGTGTCCAGCCCCGGCAGTTTCTCGTTCAACGGAGAGGTCGAAAGGCTGCCGCCTGAATCGGCAATCATTTTGATCTCATCGTCGCTGCAGGACGTGGCATGGATATAAAGGATGTCGGAGCCGAGCAGTCCGGCCTCCTTCATCTTGGTCACCGCATGCACATTCGCGATGACACCGACATGGGTCGTTAGCCGTATGCCGAGCTCGCGGGCCAGCGCGACGTCCTTCACCGTCTCCTCCATCGAGGAAAATTCGGGCCCGCCGCAAGCTAGGGCGAGCGTCAACAGCTGATCATCCGTCTTGAAATATTCCTTCTGAACCCGCCTGATGTCTTCGGAATGCTTCTGTGAATTGGGTTGCCCGGTCGCCCCAGCCGAACGGCCGACCTGGGCGACACCGTGAGCGAAAATGCCACGGATGCCGGAGTCTGCGAGCCCCTTGATGGCCGCGTCGGCATGGGCAGGACTGTTGATGATGTGCGACCAATCGAGCATCGTCGTAATGCCGGAGTTGAGAGCTCCGGTGGCTCCCAGCAAATTACCGATATAAACGTCCTCGGGCCGATAGAGCGGACCGAGAGTCGTGAGCACGATCTCGTAGTAATTACCCTGGGCCATGTAGGCGCGCAGCGCGGTTTGCCAGGTGTGGCGATGCGAGTCGATGAAGCCGGGCATGACGATCATGCCCGACGCATCCACGACATCTGCATCAGTCGCGTCGATATTTCTGCCTACTGCGGCGATCGTCGAACCCTCGATCAGGACGTCGGCGCCAGCCATATCTCCAAGCGTATTGTCGAGGGTGAGCACATAGCCGCCCTTTACCAGTGTACGGCTTCTGTTCTGCGCAGGGACGGGGTCAGCGGCGAAGGCGACCTTCGGCGCCGCCACGAACCCGGACAGCGAGACAGCGGAAAGGCCCGCAAGCATCGCGCGCCGGTTGAGGCGCATGCCGTGAAGGCCGTTCGCGCAGCAGGTGCAGGTCATGACGAGCTCTCCCATTGCGTGTGCGACGCGATGCCGTGGAGTGGTTGGAGGAAATCTACGTATTTGGCTTGTTGTCGGTGTATGAGAATGGCTCTGATCGCGCTCGGCAGCAATGAGTGTCTGGCTACGTCGTCGCCCGCCAGATGCAAAAAATGCCTTGAGGTGATGGCAGCGGTCCAAACCTCACGTTTATCTTGCGCGAAGGCCGAAGCAATTAGGCGCGCGCATGCGGAGCGGCAGGGGCACTATCGTTGGCACAACACAGACCGGCCGAAACCGGTCTGACGCAACCAATTGACCCAGTCCGTCTTCGCTTTCGCTGCGCTCGAGCCATGCCGGACACGCTACGCCCTGATGGCCTCGCGTGGCTGCGTCACGCATAGCCCGTCAGGGCGAAGCGTGGTGGGCCTGCCTGGACTCGAACCAGGAACCAGACCGTTATGAGCGGCCGGCTCTAACCATTGAGCTACAGGCCCGCGCAGCGCCGCGGGGCGACACGCGACGGTGCCGCTACCCCTTACAATGAGCAATGGCGCCCGGCAATCGCTACGTTCCGGTGCACGGCGCTGCCAAATTTCTGATCCACGGATTCAAACAGCCATCGCTTCGTCATTCCGGGGCGCGCGCTTGCGCGAACCCCGAATCCGGAGATGTTGGACCGCTGAACCTGATGTCTGGATTCCGGTTCGCTCGCTGTGCGAGCACCCCGGAATGACTGGAGACATGATTTCGCGATCTCGCGGCTCATCGAGCCCGAGGTTTGGCGGTGAACGTCCCCGCCCTCCGGTTAAAGAGGGCATGCGGAACGCCGGGCGCCCGATGCACCCGCAGCCTCGTATGCGTTTTTGAAACAATGCGGCGAACGGTCGAAATCTGTCACCGCGTTCCCTGTTGAGGGTTTCCGGCTTCGGTTGAAGCCGGTCTCCACCGGAACCTGATCGCTTGGATGGGACCACACGACTTGGGCCGTACGCCGCAGCGTGGTTCTTCTGCGTCCGGTTCGGCGACTCACGGTGCCCTTTTGGGTGCCCCGCCCTGTCACCGCGCCTCGCGCCATTACGCCGCCGCGTCCACCGCATCCTGCCCGGCGTCCGTGACGATCGCGAGCGCCCCTGCGTGGAGCAAGACAGATAGGGGCATATTCCTTTTGCAGGAATTACGTCAATAGGAATTTTTGGGTTCAGGCAAAAATCTTTCGTCGTCCCGGCCATCCCGGTTAGGCTCGCCCCCGGGCCCGACATCCGCGAGGACGACATGCGCGACCCTGATGCATTGATCGGCACGGAACTGCTTGCCTCTCGCCTCGGCGAACCCGATCTCAGAATCTACGACTGCACCACATATCTGGAGCCGCCGCCGCCCGGCAGCGACGAGCCCTATGTGGCGGCGCCCGGACGGCACACCTTTGAACAGGCGCATATCCCCGGCGCGGATTTCCTCGACTTGCAAGGCGAGTTCTCCGATCCAGCGACAAAACTCCGATTCATGATGCCGGCAGCGGCGCGACTCGCCACCGCGTTCGGCCGTCACGGGCTCGGCGACGGCAACCGCGTCGTGCTCTACAGCATCGGCACCATGATGTGGGCGACGCGATTCTGGTGGATGCTGCGCTCGCTCGGCTTCGATCATGCCGCGGTGCTCGACGGCGGCCTCGACAAATGGCGCGCCGAAGCGCTGCCGCTCGAAAGCGGCCCGGCCCAAGGCTACGCACCCGCCACCTTCACCGCAAAGCCGCGTCCGGGATTTTTCACAGGCAGCAATGCGGTGAAGGCCGCGCTCGGAAGTCCGGACCATGTCATCGTCAACGCGCTCGGGCCGCAATTCCACAAAGGCCTGGAGCCCAGCCGCTATGGGCGGCCGGGGCGAATTCCGGGCAGCGTCAACGTTGCCGCGGCGACGCTGATGGGACCAACAAAAGAACTGATCTCGCCTGCCGAGGCCGAAGCCAAGTTCGCATCACAAGGCATAACCCGCGACAGGCACGTGATCGCCTATTGCGGCGGCGGCATCTCCGCGACCGTCGATCTGTTCCTGCTGCACCAGCTCGGCTACGATCATCTGACGCTCTATGACGGATCGATGGGAGAATGGGCCAGGGATCCATCGCTGCCGATCGAAACGGATTGAATCGGACCATCAAACTGGAGCACCGTCATGCGCGTCCTGGCTTTGGTTGCCGCATTGCTGATCGGCCTCGGCGCGCCCGCGCGCGCCGCGGACGATGTCGCCACCGCCCAAAGCGTGATCCGTTCGCAGGAGCAGGCGTTCAGCCGCGACGATCCCGCCGCGGCCTATTCCCATGCCGCGCCTGCCATCCAGGGCGTATTCACCGACGCCGAAACCTTCATGGCCATGGTCCGCAACAGCTATGCCCCGGTCTACCGCCACAAGAGTTTCGAATTCGGCGAAGCCCGCGTCGCCGACGGCAGAATCGCCCAGCGCGTCCACATCATCGACGCCGACGGCGTGCCGTGGGAAGCGCTGTATACGCTGGAGCTTCAGCCGGACGGCAGCGTGAAGATCAGCGGTTGCGTGCTGCTGAAGGCGGGGACGGCGGCGTGACACACCTCATGTCGGTCCATTCGCGCTCGCGCAGGAACAGCAGCGCCACCATGATAGTGTCCGGGCGCTTGACTTCTGGCGCACTCTAAACTGGTCTGCAGCCTGCCGAAGGTCTGGATACTTTGATTGCCCATCCGTTTTCGCTATAATGGTTCACCGTTAAAATAGCAGAATGAAATATGTCAGTGTTCGAGGTTTTTTCAGCGCGGAAACGCAAAACGGAAAGGGGCACCGCCCTCGACGTCTATACCTACGACACCATTCCAGAAAAACTGCGCGTCCAATTCAAGCATGTGTTGTGGGACGCATTTGGCAATGGTTACTCAACAGAAAGCCAAAAGCTTTGGGCACGCCTAGAACACACGATGGCCCGTAGCGAGGGGGTCGTACGGCTATACGAAAACGGAACACCGAAACAACAATGCGAAAGGTACCTGGAAAATTCCACTGCCGATCAAACATTGGATTTAATAGAAATCGCTTCTCGCATGATGGAGGAGAAAGGTTCCAAGGAATTAATCGAGGAACTAAACTATCGGTTCGGTCAAAACGACGTCGGGTATCAGTTCGAAAACTCCCAGATTGTTAGAATTGATAACCAATACATACACGCTGAGGTCATCAAACCTGCTGTCTCGTTGCTATCGGCGAATCCCGCATTTCAAACTGCAAACATGGAATTCATGAAGGCTCACAAGCACTACCGCGATGGATCCCACCAAGATGCAGTCGTCGGCGCAAACCGCGCCTTTGAAAGCACCCTTAAAGCCATTTGCTCGGTCAAGAGCTGGCCGTACGACAACGGAATGCGGGCAACCGACCTCATCAGAGTCGTCAGGGTAAATGGGCTTTTTCCGGAATATCTGGACAACGCCTTTGATAGCTATATTGCAGCGATGAAATCCGGTCTGCCCGGTGTTCGTAATAATGCCGGCGGTCACGGTCCGGCGCCGGGCGATGCCGTAGTGCCAAACTATATCGCGGCCTATGCGATCCATCTCTCGGCAGCAAACATCGTCATTGCTATCAAGGCCGCCAATATCTGAACAAGACGGACGCCGTTCCGAACAGGCACCCTACGCCATCGCCATCTGCCCGCGCGCCCGCGCCCGCAGCAGCAGCGCCACCATGATGGTGATATTGAGCGCGTTCCAGCCGAGCCCGATCATGAAGGCCGCGGCGTAAGAGCCGGTGGCGCCGAAGATCACGCCGGAGATCCAGCCGCCGAACGACATCCCGAATACCGAGGCGAAGATCACGATGCCCACGCGATTGCGCCTCACGGGGCCGTCGCGCGCAAATCCCGCGCCATAAAAAGCACCGCGGAACGTGCGACCAAGTGCACTCCTCGTCCGGCTTCAACCGGCGAGCAGCAATTTGATTTTCTGTAGACGGCTGAGATATGATGCTCGATAGATCGAGGACGGAACAATCTTTCAGATTACCCGGGCAAATGCATGCTGAATCTAAGTATTTTCCTTCTGATTTTTAGTCACGCGCTGCTGGCATCGTTCGCAGTCATAATCGGCGTATTCTACCTGTTTCCGCACAATTTCTACTTTGCTACCCCTGCCTATGTCATTACCTTCTTCGCCTTTCTGCTGACCAACTATTTGGCGCCGGTAGGCACAAAATTGCTGGCGTTCAAGGACGCTTATCTTCAAACGCTGGTCTGTCGCCCAGGCCTATCCTGGGGCATAACTGCAATAATTATCGTTTTGGTTTTGGGGTGGACGCTGGTGATGTTTGATAGCATTCGGAGTCGCTACACCTATATGAAGTCGATCGACGGTGCCCTCTCGTCGATAGGCGTCGATGGGATGGCGCTGCCCACGCCCGAGCTCCTCGCCAAGGCATTTAACGCGGCGCCCGATCGCCCGGAAGTCCCGTTTATCTTGACACGCGCATCGCGGCTGATCGCATCCGATCTCCTCACGCCGATGTTTCAGCGCTACAACAAAGCCTTCCTCGATGGCGTCGACCGCGCGCACGTTCTTGAACGCTTCGGCAAAAGCCAACCGCCGAACCGTATCGCGATCGGCAACGAAGATACGAACTTGCCGCGAAGAGACCCGATTCGATTCCTGACCAGCGTTGCGTTCGAAACCAGCGACAAAACGGATCAGCAATGGGCCTTATCGACCTTAAGCGATCTGCGAAAGGATGATGCCGGGGCACTGCTGCAAGTCGCAATATGGGAGCATAATTTGGCTGCGCCAACAGGCAGTCAGGACGAGCAGCGCGCGGCATTGCAGGCATCGATCGAAAATTTCGACCGGATTCTTCAAACCGGTTCAAACACGAATTTTTCGAGCATTTCATTCGTCTCCGACCATATTTTCCAGCAGGGCCTCGACTACGTCGCCAGCCTAAAGATCGAGATGCAGTCGCTCGGCCGGAACGATAGTGAGAAGTGCGGATTCAGCAGCGACATTATAGGTAATTATGAACGGATCATGTTGTTGCGGAGGCGATTGAGCAACGCCACGGATCTGTTATGGTGGGAGCCGCCTGGAAAGCTGTTCTTGTACTATCTCTATTTATTTTTCGGCCATCAGACGGTAAACATTGGGCTTGATACGATTGAGCAGATCAAGGTGTGCCCGTCGCTGATGGGTCGCTTGCAACAAATGTACGACGCTCCGGCGTTTCGCAGCTTTCAGAATCCGGATGCATGGACTCAAGGAACGCCGGTGTCTTTGGCGTACAATGGATCGGCTGGCGTGCGCCAGTTGCGGGATTGGCTCAAGCGAGGTTGGTAGCAATACTGTTTCTTATTAGGGAGAACGATCATGACATTAGCGGGTTTGAACACTTCGTCGTTAGACTCACACGGCATCGTCCGTGAATTTCGCGATCGCGTAAAAAGCCAAACCGCGGGTTTTTTGACGCCGCCGACTCCCGCCTGCCCACGTGACGGTGTTCCGACCGAAGGTTTTGTCAAAGCCTATACGTTCGATACCGAAGATCTTCTGTCACGAATGAAAACCGAGGTGGTGGTCCACCATGGCGCGCTTCCGGCGCAGATCGCTTCGCGTCTGCATTTCCTCTATCAATCGAGCCCCGTCATCTATGCTCATCGCGAGTGCGGTCCGCTTGATCTGAGCGTTGGACAAATAAGGGAATTGATCGAAGGAACGCTCGCCGATCGCCGGGCACCGGGCAGCGACGAACCAACACAGCTTTTGTGCCACACCGGCCTTGTGCAGCACGCCGTATTCCGGGCGATCGCCGCCCAGAGTTTCGGGACGCGGCACGTCCGCAGCGATTTGAGCGGCGCGGCAAGCTATGAGGCGTTGGCGGTGAAAGCGTCCGAACGAGCGGATTCGCTCGTTTTCGGCTTGCGGCCGGAATTTGCGCCACGCAATCAGCTCAGGCTGGTTTCCATCGAGGGCATGTGGCCAGGAGCGCCGGTGAACCGCAACAAGTATCCCTCCTTGCCGGTTTGGCTTTCAGTGCCGGCCGGGACTTCGATAGTTGCCCTAACCAACTACCTGGATGTCGTGGCCGACAGGTTGAAGCGGGATGCGTCAGCTCTGCAGCAGGCTTCTGAACGGGTTCACTCGGCGAGTACCGGCTCGCTGTCGGATGGTGCCGCGATCGCTCCGGCCAAATACGCCGCATGACGGGGGTGCGATCCGGTCTACGGCGAATTAGCCGCTATACCTGCAACACCTGATATTTCGCGGCTGCGTGTCGTGCTCACGCCATCGCCATCTGCCCGCGCGCCCGCGCCCGCAGCAGCAGCGCCACCATGATGGTGACGTTGAGCGCGTTCCAGCCGAGCCCGTTCATGAACGCGGCGGCGTAGGAGCCGGTGGCGTCGAAGATGACGCCGGAGATCCAGCCGCCGAACGACATGCCGAATACCGAGGCGAAGATCACGATGCCCACCCGCGTCGCCGCCTCGCGCGCCGGCATCGCCTCGCGCACGATGATGGCGTAGCTCGGCACGATGCCGCCCTGGAACAGGCCGAACATCGCCGAGATGATGTAGAGCGAACTCAGGCTGTCGAAGAACAGGTAGAACAGCAGCGCAAAGCCCTGCGCCATCGAGCCGATCAGCAGCGTCTTGATGCCGCCGATCTTGTCGGCGAGATAGCCGGAGCCGATGCGGCTGATGATGCCGAACCCCATCATCAGCGACAGCATCTCCGCGCCGCGCGCCACGCCGTAGCCGAGGTCGCCGCAATAGGCGACGATATGGACCTGCGGCATCGCCATCGCCACGCAGCAGGAGATGCTGGCGATGCACAGCAGCACCGTCAGCGTATTGATGGAGAGCTGCAGGTCGACGCGCGGCGGCGGCGCGTTGACGTGATCGCGTTGCGAGGCAGCGCCGATTTTCATCCGCAGGATCAGCAACACGGCGCTCATCGCCAGCCCGCAGAAAACGCCGACCGCGATATGGGTAGCGCGCCAGCCGGAGGTCTGGACACTCCAATTGACCAGCGGCGGCCAGACCGCGCCGCCGACATAATTGCCGCTGGCGACGATGGTCACCGCAAGTCCGCGGTAGCGCTCGAACCAGTGCGAGGCTTCCGCCATCAGCGGCCCGAACGTCGCCGAGCTTCCGAGCCCGATCAGGAAATGCACCAGGATGAATTGCCACAGCGTGGTCGAGAGACCGGCGCCGATATAGGCAATCGCCAGCACGCCGATGCTGAGCGTAATCGCCGTCACGATGCCGAACCGGTCGGTGATCTTGCCGGTCAGGACGCCGCCGGAGCCGAAGCCGAGCATGGTCAGCGTAAAGGCCAGCGAGACCGCGCCGCGGGTGGCGCCGAATTCGCCCTGCACCACCGGCAGCACCACCACCACGGACCACATCCCGACGCTGCCGATCGAGCCGATCAGCACCGCAAGCGCCAGCCGCATCCACGCCTGACGCGAGTCAGGGAGGAACGGGGTCGAATCTCGGGGGAGTTGAGAAGAAATTTCCACGGCGCGCGCAACTTCGTCGGACGGGGGCACTGGGTCAAGCGCTGTGGCGCGATATTGGGCATGCAGATGCGACGGGACTCGTGTCCCGGGCGCACCTCTCTCATGTCCCGGGCGCGAGGCGGCGCGAAGTGCCGCTTCGCAGAACCGGACCCCGGTTTCTTCACACCAAGCAACCGCGGCCCCGGCTCTGCAGCGCACCGCTCCGCAAGGGCTGCGCGCTGCGCTGCGTCTGGGGAACGAAGTTAACCCTTTCCTAACCATAAACCGGGCAAGTTTTGCCTAGTGAAGTCGAGTGTCGTCAGTCGCGACCGGTCGGGGGACTTCCCGTGGACGCCAATGCGGTGCCTCACTTTCGAAGCGGTGGTCCTTCGGCCGCCGCGCAGACGTTTGGCGCCCGCGAACGGCATCGGCGGGGGGAAGCAGCTTTTATGGCGGACGTGACGGGGGCCCAGGGCGCGGAACCGGGATCGAGTTTTCCCAGCCTCGGCGACATCGGCACCATGCTGAAGCGCGGCGATCTGGCGCTGGCGTTCGGCATCCTCACCATCCTGGTGGTGCTGATCCTGCCACTGCCCTCGATCGTGCTCGACCTGTTTCTGGCGATTTCGATCATCCTGTCGATCCTGATCCTGATGACGGCGCTGTTCATCCAGGCGCCGCTGGAATTCTCCTCATTCCCGACCGTGCTGTTGATCGCGACCATGCTGCGGCTGTCGCTCAACCTCGCTTCGACCCGGCTGATTCTTTCGCGCGGTCACGAAGGAACGGCCGCCGCCGGCCATGTCATCGAGGCGTTCGGCAATTTCGTGATGGGCGGCAATTTCGTGATCGGGATTATCGTCTTCGCGATCCTGGTGATCGTCAATTTCGTCGTCATCACCAAGGGCTCGGGGCGCATCGCGGAAGTGGCGGCCCGTTTCCACCTCGACGCCATGCCGGGCAAGCAGATGGCGATCGACGCCGATCTCTCCGCCGGCCTGATCGACGAGAAGACCGCGAAAGACCGCCGCAAGGCGCTGGAGGACGAAAGCGGCTTCTTCGGCGCCATGGACGGCGCCTCGAAATTCGTGCGTGGCGACGCGGTCGCGGGCTTGCTGGTGGTGTTCATCAACATTATCGGCGGCATCATCATCGGCGTGGCGCAGCAGGGCCTTGGTTTCGGCGAGGCCGCGCGGACCTACACGCTGCTCACCGTCGGCGACGGCCTGGTGACGCAGGTGCCGGCGCTGATCGTCTCCACCGCCGCGGGCCTGCTGGTGTCCAAGGCCGGCGTCAGCGGTGCCGCCGACAAGGCGCTGATGAAGCAGCTTTCCGGCTACCCGCAGGCGCTCGGCATGTCGGCCGGCGTGATGCTGGTGCTGGCGCTGTTGCCGGGCATTCCGATGCTGCCATTCCTGGCGCTCGGCGGCGGTGCCGCCGCACTGGCCGTCTCGGCGCGCAAGCGCAACCGGGCGACCTCGGCCGCAGAGGCTTTGGCAGCCGCAGCACCTGCGGCTGCGGCGGCTGCAACGGCTGCGGCCGACGAGCCGATCGCGACGGCACTGAAGATCGACGATCTCAAGATCGAACTCGGCTACGCGCTGCTGCCGCTGGTGAACGGCCCCGACGGCACCGACCGCCTGACCGAGCAGATCAAGGCGCTGCGCCGCTCGCTTGCGATCGAGATGGGATTCGTGATGCCCTCGGTGCGCATCCTCGACAATGTGCAGCTCGAGGCCAACACCTACGTCATCAAAATCAAGGAAGTCGACGCCGGGTCGGGCCGGATCTGGCCGAACCAGTACATGGTCATGGATCCCGGCGGCAGTCAGGTCAACGTTCCCGGCCTGCACACCACCGAGCCGACCTTTGGCTTGCCCGCAACCTGGGTCGATGCCGGGTTGAAGGAAGAAGCCTCGTTGAAGGGCTACACCGTGGTCGATGCCGCCACCGTGCTGTCGACGCATCTCACCGAACTGCTCAAGAACAACATGTCGGACCTGTTGTCCTACGGCGAGGTGCAGAAGCTGCTGAAGGACCTGCCCAAGGAGCAGGGCGAGCTGGTCAAGGACATCGTGCCGAGCCAGATCACCGTGTCCGGCATCCAGCGCGTGCTGCAACTGCTGCTCGCCGAACGCATCTCGATCCGCGATCTCTCCACCATCCTCGAAGGCATCGCCGACGCGCTGGCGTTCTCGCGCAATCCGGCGACCGTGGTCGAGCATGTCCGCGCCCGCCTCGCGCGCCAGATCTGCGCGCAGAACACGTCCATCAACGGCTATCTGCCGCTGATCGCGCTGTCGGCCAAATGGGAGCAGGCGTTTGCCGAGTCGCTGATCGGCCAGGGCGAGGAACGCAGCCTTGCGATGCAGCCGTCCAAACTTTCCGAATTCATGACGGTGGTGCGGGACCGCTTCGAACAGGCGGCGCGCGAGGGCGAGGCGCCGGTGCTGGTGACGTCGGCCGCGATCAGGCCGTTCGTGCGCTCGCTGGTGGAGCGCTTCAGGGCGCAGACTACGGTGCTGTCGCAGGCGGAGATTCATCCGCGCGCACGGCTGAAGACGGTTGGAAGCGTTTGACGAGGTTGGTCTGAGGCAGCGACCTTTCCGCCACAGACAACCATTTTGTGCCGAGTTAATTTTGCCGGCGGCATTCGACGCTTTAACGATAAAGTCAAATTAACCTATTGTCTTAACACGTGTATTTTCGATTTCGCGTAAGCGTGGGCTGCGCAGGATCGCGGGACTTCAAGTCTTTTCACCGCTTTGTGATCGCCTCTTAGGAACATAATGCCGAATCCCTACGTTTCCTGCCATGAGTTGTTGAACCTGCCGGGGGAACGGCGAGACGTACCTCAAAGGCAAGTTAGACGGCAGGAGGCTTGCGATGAACCATTCGATCTACAGCGCTGACAAGTCGACCCACCTCAAGATCGTGGTGCTGGCGCTTGTGGCGGGTATCGCGGTGGCCGGCTTCAGCATCTCCGCCCGCACCAGTTCGGACGACCAATACGCCCAGACCCGCGTCATGAAGGCCGGTAAGCCGGTCGTGATCACCAATTCGAGCACCTCGGTCGTTCGCTAAAGAAGGAATTCAGGAATTCACGCGGCTCTTTACCAGCCCCCCAAAGTCGCCACGTGGATAATCAAGACCCCAAGTACCCCAAGTTGACTCAGACGACCTGAAAACGCCCGCTCCCCACGGGCGTTTTCTTTTTGTGTGGATGTTTTCATCGTCATGCCCGGCCTTGTGCCGGGCATCCACGTCTTTGCTGCCGCGAACAGAAGACGTGATGGCCGGGACAAGCCCGGCCATGACGAAAATTAGCGTCCAGCAGCTTGCGGCACGGTCTCGATCAGCTTGCCGGCGAACACCGGGGGCAAGGTCGGCTTGCCATCGGGCGAGCCGCCGGCCGGCTCGACCGTCACCGCATAGGCGGCGTTCTTGACGATATCGGCATCGTAGGACGCAAGCTTCGGGCTGGCGGTGAAGTCGCCATTGCCGATGACGCCGAGCGAGCGCGGCGGACCGAGCCGGTCGGAGATCAGCCACAGCTCAAAACTCTTGCCGGGCTCGGCTGCGGTGTCGCCCACCTTGCGAACCGTGAAATTCCTGGTGGCGCCGTCGACGGTGAGGATGAACGCCGGCGATCCGCCGTCCTTCTGCAACACCGCGACATACTGCGCCGGCGCCGGTGCCGGCGGCGCCTTCACCTCGACCACCTGGGTGCGCGGTTTCGGCCGGAGGCTGTCGGGGAGCGAATCCGGTTGCATCACCTGCAACGCGACGATCGCGATCAATGCCGCCGCTATCGCCGTCATCGCGGTCGCGATATTGCGCCAGCGCCGGGTCGGTGCGGGGAACGCGACGACATTGCCGGTTTCGGGCGCGGGAGATTCAACGGCCACCGGCGGGACAATCGGCGCAGGCGCCTCCGGCAGAACCAGCGGCATCTGCGCGCCGGACAGTCCCGCCGCAGCCTTGATCCGGTCCCAGACTTCGGCCGACGGTTCGACCGAACCGACCATCTGGTTCAGGGCGCCGAGCCTGAGCGCCCACGCCTCGACCGCCGCCGCGAAATCCTTGTCGACGGACATCATGGTCTCGGCCTGCGCGCGCTCCTCGGCGTCGAGGGTGCCGAGTGCGTATTCCGCTGCGAGCGCGATATGGTCTTCGCTGTATGCCATCATCTATAGTCCCAGGCACTCCCGGATATCCATCATGCTGCGCCTGAGCCATGTCTTCACGGTGTTCACCGGCGTCTCGAACTTCGCTGCGAGTTGTTCGCGGCTCCAGCCGTTGTAGTAAGCCAGCAGCACCAGCTTCTGCCGGTCCGGCTCCAGCCGTCCGACGCATTCCAAGAGCCGCTTCAATTCCTCCGTCATCTCCCGGCGCGCCAGCGGATCCGGCGAATCGGCGGCGACTTCCATCGCTGCCGGCTCTTCCTCGATCGAAGCCTCGGTCCGCTTGCGAACCACGTCGATGGCCCGGTTGCGCGCAATCGACACCATCCACGTGATCGGGGACGCCACGCCGGGATTGAACTGCCCGGCGCTGTTCCATATCTTGACGTAAGCCTCCTGAATGACCTCCTCCGCGAGATCCTGACGCCGCAAGATACGCAGCACCACGCCGAAGAGTTTCGCGCGTGTGGCGGCGTAAAGCCGCTCAAAAGCAGCCTCATCCCCCTTCGCGACCGCGGCAATCAGCCAGACCAGCTCAGCCGGCGTCAGCATTCAAGCGTCCCCAAAACTCGCGGATTCCTCGGCCGCGATTGTAACCGGCCCGGAAGGCCGTCCAAGCGCTTGGTATCATATTTTATGACGGGTCGGCCCGCCAAGTGCCGGAACTCCCAAAGAAAATAGCAGGACGCGCAGGCTGCATGTGCGCGGGCGCAAACACCACCGTCATCCTGAGGTGCTCGCCGTCCTTCACGGCGAGCCTCGAAGGATGAGCCACGAGCGCCCGCAGCCATCCTTCGAGACGCCGCGCAAGCGCGCGGCTCCTCAGAGTCGGATTCAATATAGGTCATTGGCATATCAGTTTCTTGCCAGGCGGCGGGAAAGCTGTCGAATGCTTGCAATCAGGACCCAGGCTTCG
>Ga0210392_10000005_pt1 | contig 295069 bp, 263 predicted proteins | sample IncBWC30OmetaG_FD_161057 | JGI IMG/M metagenome (GOLD analysis project Ga0210392, IMG submission 161057) | Forest soil microbial communities from Barre Woods Harvard Forest LTER site, Petersham, Massachusetts, United States - Inc-BW-C-30-O ... | reverse complement strand
TGATCATCGTCGACACCGAGATGCCGAGCAGCGAGGCCATTTCCTTGTCCTGCGAGGTCGCCTGCAGCTTCTTGCCGAGCATGGTGCGTTCGAAGAACCAGTAATTGAAGATCACCAGCACGATCGTCACCGCGATGATCAACAGATACTGGCTGTCGAGATAGACCGGCCCGAGCTGGATGCCCGGCGTTTCGAACCAGCCCTCCAGCACCTGCGGCTGCGGCCCATAGATCGCCAGCACCGAATTGGCCAGCAGGATCGAGGCGCCGATGGTTGCGATGATCACCGGCAGGAAACTGCGGTGGCGCAGCGGATAGTAGACGCCGAGATTGAAGATCGCCCCTAACAGCGCCATCCCGGCCAGCGCGATCAGGAACGAGAGCCAGTACGGCCAGCCGAGATCGACCGCGAACACCACCATCAGATAGGCGGCGACCATGGAGAATTCGCCCTGCGCGAAATTCACCACGTTGGTGGCGCGGAAGATCAGCACAAAGCCGAGCGCGACCAAGGCATAGACGGCGCCGATGCCGATGCCGGTGAAGAGCAGTTGGAGAGCAAGATCCATTTAAAGCGCTCGGTGGGAGAGAAACAAACTCTCCGTCATTCCGGGATGCGCCCCGTTAGGGGCCCAGGCCCGGAATCCATACTCCCCGTCGGGGTTATGGATTCCGGGCTCGCTCGCAAGATGCTCGCGCCCCGGAATGACGATTTGTCAGCCAGCGATCAATCGTTGAATTCGATATGCTTGTCGAAGACGATATTGCCCTTGTCGTTCTTCACGATGTTGTAGCCGTGCAGACCGTCGCCATTCTGGTCGAAGTTGTATTCGCCTTCGGCGCCGGGCATCTTCTTGATTGCAAGAATCGCTTCGCGCACCTTGGTAGGATCGGTAGTGCCGGCCTTGTTGATCGCCGCGGAAAGAATTGTGACCGCATCGTAAGGCCACGAGCTCTGGTTATCCGGCGCGACCTTGTAGGCTTCGCGATACGCCGTGCCGAACGCCTTCGAGCCCGGGCTGGAATCCTCGGCATAATCGGCGACGCCGTAAGTGCCGTACAGCGCCGGACCTGCAAGCTTCAAGGCGGTCACGTTGACGATCGATGGCGAGCCAACCCAAGGTATATTGACGCCGAGCTGGCGCAATTGCCGTGCGAAAATGCCGAGATCGTTTTCGAAAGTGAAATAGGAGCCGAGAACGTCGGCGCCCGATTGCTTGATCGCCAGCACCACCGGGGTGAAGTCCTGGCTCTGGTTGGCATAGCCTTGGTCGAGCACCGACGGCGTACCCAGTTTCACCAGCGCGTCTGACAGGGCCTTGCCGCCGGCGGTGCCGAATGCATCAGTCGAATGCAGCACGGCCCATTTCTTCTTGCCGAGCACGTTGACGCCGTAGTCGGCGATCACGCGGCCGGAATAGCTGTCATTCGGGCGGAACCGGAACAGCCACTGGTTACCCATGTGGGTCAGGTTGGGATCAGTGCCGCCGATCATCACAGGCTTGCCGAGTTTGAGAACGTCCGGCGCCATCGCGTGAACCTGGGTCGAACGGATCGATCCCAGGAACGCCACGATATCGTCCTGGGCGGCCAATTTGGAGAAGGCCAGCACGATACCGGGGTTGGTGGTCTGATCGTCTTCGATGATGAGTTCGGCCTGCTTGCCGAGAATGCCGCCGGCCTTGTTGACGGCTTCCAGCGCGAGCTTCGCGCCGCCGGTGGCGTATTTGCCGGCTTCCGCGGCGGGACCCGTGATCGGTGCGCACATCCCGATCTTAATGGTCGCAGCCTGCGCCCGCGCGCTGCCGATGACGTAGGGGGCGGTAATACCAACGGCCAAGCCAGCCGTAAAATCGCGTCGCGTAACCTTCATTAGTCCTCCCTGAGGCCGGGCTTCTTTGTCGGCCTTCTTGATTGCAGGTCACAGCCTGCGCGAAACCTGTGCGTATCTACGGACTCTCCGGGCCGGAGTAAATTGATATCGCGACGATTTCGGTTAATGGCATAAGTCCTTCGCCCAAAGGCGTAGAGCCTTGATCATCAACGCCACCGAACCCGGCTTATTCCGCTGCTTTGATCTATTGACGGCCGTCATTCTGTGCTCAAACTATAAGCATCCGTGGGAGCTATGCATCCTATTCGCACCGTCATGCAAATTTGCGCTTGCTCGGGTCCCGCGTTCTCTCGCCCGTCTCATGTGGCATCCACCGACCATGACATTGAGCAATGACTGGATTCGTGTAGCGGCCGAGCGGTTGCATCAGGCGGAAAAGACCCGCAAGCAAATCCGGCAGTTGTCGCAGGACCACCCCGGCATCACCATCGACGACGCCTACGCCATTCAAAAGGCCTGGGTTGAGCTCAAGGTTGCCGAGGGCCGCGTCATCCGGGGCCACAAGATCGGTCTCACCTCCAAGGCGATGCAAAGTGCGCTCGATATCGACGAGCCGGATTCCGGCATTCTGTTCGACGACATGTTCTTTGCCGATGGCAGCATCATTCCCCCTGATCGCTTCATCGGCACGCGCATCGAGGCCGAGCTGGCCTTTGTGATGAAGCACCGCCTCGCGGGGCCGAACTGTGCCCTATTCGACGTGCTCAATGCGACGGATTTTGTGGTTCCGGCGCTGGAGATTCTCGACACAAGAATCGAGCGCGTCGACCCGCAGACCAAATCAACGCGAAAGATTTTCGATACTGTCGCCGACAATGCCGCAAATGCCGGCATCGTGCTCGGCGGCCGTCCCATCCGTCCGATGGAAACCGACCTGCGCTGGATCGGTGCCTTGTGTACTCGCAACGGCCAGCTGGAAGAAACCGGGCTTGCCGCGGCCGTGCTGGGCCATCCCGCCACCAGCGTAGCCTGGCTCGCCAACAAGATCGCGCCGCATGGCCTCGCACTGGAGCCCGGCCACGTGGTGCTGGCGGGATCGTTCATTCGCCCGATCGAGGCGCGCAATGGCGACACGATTCAGGCCGACTACGGGCCTTATGGTACGGTGAGTTGCTACTTCGCCTGAGAACAGGCGAAGTTCATAAGATCGACGGGAGCGATTCTGCAGATGCCGCATTTCACCATTGAATATTCCGCCAATCTCGAGTCCCGCGTCGATATGCAGGCTGCGGTCGAGGTGGTGCGCAAGGCCGCGGTCGAAACCGGGATTTTTCCGCTCGGCGGCATCCGCGTCCGCGCGATCCGATGCGAGCACAGCGCCATCGCCGACGGCAGCGCCCATTTCGGTTTTTTCGACATGGTGCTGCGGCTCGGCGAAGGCCGCGACCTCGCCACCCGCAAGAAGGCCGGCGAATATATCTTTAAAGTTCTGTCGGCCTATCTCGATCCGGTGTTCGCAGAGAGCAAGTTCGCGCTGTCTTTCGACATGCAGATCAATGACAAGGAAACCAGCTGGAAGCGCAACAACATCCACGAGGCTTTGAAAGCGGAGCCGGCGCATGGATAAGGTCACGCCGAAACTGGCCGAGGTGTTTCAGGCGAACAAGGATCGTGCCGCGCCGCTGCTGCTGAAGCTGAAAGCCGATGGTATCGGACATATCATCGACGGCAAAATCGTGCCGTCGATCTCAGGCCAAACATTTGAGACTAGATCACCGGTCGATGGCGCCGTGCTGGCGTCGGTAGCGCGCGGCAATGCGGAGGATATCGACCGCGCCGCAACCGCGGCCGCCCTGGCTTTCAAGTCATGGCGCGAGATGCCGGCAACCATGCGCAAGAAACTGCTGCATCGCGTCGCCGACGCCATCGAGGCGCGCGCCGACGATATCGCGGTGCTGGAATGCATCGACACCGGCCAGGCGCATCGCTTCATGGCCAAGGCCGCGATCCGCGCTGCGGAAAACTTCCGCTTCTTTGCCGACAAATGCACCGACGCCCGCGACGGCCTCAACATGCCAAGCGACGAGCACTGGAACGTCTCCACCCGGGTGCCGATCGGCCCGGTCGGCGTGATCACGCCATGGAATACGCCGTTCATGCTATCGACCTGGAAGATCGCGCCGGCGCTGGCGGCCGGCTGCACGGTGGTGCACAAGCCGGCGGAATGGTCGCCAGTCACCGCCGACCTGTTGTCGCGGCTGGTGAAAGAAGCCGGCATGCCCGATGGCGTGCTCAACACCGTGCATGGCTTTGGCGAAGAAGCGGGCAAGGCGCTGACCGGGCATCCCGCGATCAAGGCGATCGGGTTTGTCGGCGAAAGTGTCACCGGTTCCGCCATCATGGCACAGGGCGCCCCCACGCTGAAGCGCGTGCATTTTGAACTCGGCGGCAAGAACCCGGTGATCGTGTTCGACGACGCCGATCTGGATCGCGCGCTCGATGCCGTGGTATTCATGGTCTACTCGCTCAACGGCGAGCGCTGCACATCTTCGAGCCGGCTGTTGATCCAGCAAAACATCGCGGAAAAATTCATCGAAGAACTGACCGCGCGCGTCAAGGCGCTAACGGTGGGACATCCCCTCGATCCCCAGACCGAAATCGGCCCGCTGATTCACGAGCGGCATCTGGAAAAAGTCTGCTCCTATTTCGAGATCGCGCGAAAGGACGGCGCGGTGATCGCCGCCGGCGGCAAACCGCATGACGGTCCCGGCGGCGGCCATTACGTACAGCCGACACTGGTCACCGGCGCGCGCGCCGATATGCGCGTTGCGCAGGAAGAAGTGTTCGGGCCGTTCCTGACCGTGATTCCGTTCAAGGATGAAGCCGACGCCGTCGCCATCGCCAACGGCGTGCAATACGGCCTCACCGGTTACGTCTGGACCGGCGACATGGGCCGCGCGTTGCGCGTGGCGGACGCGCTGGAAGCCGGCATGATCTGGCTGAATTCGGAAAACGTCCGCCACCTGCCAACCCCGTTCGGCGGCATGAAATCCTCCGGCATCGGCCGCGACGGCGGCGATTATTCGTTCGACTTCTACATGGAGACCAAGCACGTCTCGCTGGCGCGCGGCACCCACAAGATACAAAGGCTGGGAATATAAGATTTGCGTCGTTCCCGGGCGCGAAGCGAACCCGGAACCTCGAGATTCCGGGTCTGGTCCTTCGGACCATCCCGGAATGACGAACTAACAAGGACCTCTCAATGCCCGTGCCCACCCACATTTTCGATCCGCCGTTCAACATCATAAGGTCGAGCCACGCCGTGCTCGACGTGACCAACCTCGAGACCAGCCGCGCGTTCTACGAAAACATCATCGGGCTTCATGTCGAGGACCGCGGCGACAATGCGGTTTATCTGCGCGGCAGCGAGGAACACCAGCATCACTCGCTGGTGCTGCGGAAAGCGGTAGTCCCGGGATGCGCTCGGCTCGGCTTCAAGGTCGGCACCGAGGCCGATCTCGACAAGGCCGCAGCGTTCTTTTCGGCCAACGGGATCACTTACGCCTTCGCCGAGCAGCCGTTCCAGGGCCGCACCTTGCAATTCACCGATCCGTTCGGCTTCGGAATCGAACTCTACGCGGCGATGGAACGTCGGCCGCATTTGTTGCGCCGTTACGATCTCTACAAGGGCTGCCATCCGCAGCGGCTCGACCATTTCAACGTGTTCGCCGCCGAGGTGCAGGACACCATCGACTTCTATGCGCGGCTTGGTTTCCGCCTCACCGAATACGGCGAGGAGGACGGCCCCAACGGCCGCATCGCCGCCGCCTGGATGCATCGCAAGGGCAATGTGCACGATTTTGCCATCACCAACGGCAAGGGCCCTCGCCTGCACCATTTTGCGTATTGGGTGCCGACAGCGATGAACATCCTGCATCTTTGCGACGTGATGGCGTCGAGCGGATTTTTGAAAAACATCGAGCGCGGCCCCGGCCGCCATGGTATTTCCAACGCGCTCTTTCTCTACGTCCGCGATCCGGACGGCCACAGGCTCGAGCTCTACACCAGCGATTATTTCACGATGGATCACGACCACGAGCCGATGCGCTGGTCGCTGAAGGACCCGCGTCGACAGACGCTGTGGGGGGCCCCTGCCCCGCGTTCGTGGTTCGAGCAAGGCTCGCCGTTTCCGGGCCAGGCCGTGCGCGAACCGCTGTTTACCGCCGATGTCACGATTGCGGATTAGGACGCGTCATGAAAAACTCCTTGCTCGCGGCCGCGACCTCAATACTGGGCCTCGCACTTATGCTGCCATCGATGACCGAAGCTGCCGAACTCAAGGTGCTGGCCGGCGGCTCCATGACCGGTCCGTTGAATGAACTCGGTCCGGAGTTCGAGCGCGCCACCGGCCACAAGCTCGTCATCCATTTCGATTCCACGCCTAACCTGATCAAGCTGGCCACGTCAGCTCCGTTCGACCTCGGCGTCGTCCCCGTCGATGTCTTCAAGAATGCCGAAGCGAAGGCCCGCTTCACCGCACCTGCGATGGACATTGCCCGCGTCGGCTACGGCATTGCGGTGCGCGCGGGTGCACCGCGGCCGGATGTCAGCACGCCCGATGCCTTGAAAAAGACGCTGCTCGACGCGAAATCCATCGCCTTCCTGCCGGCAAGTGCCGCCGGTGCCTACGTTTCGAGCGTGTTCGAACGTCTCGGCATCGGCGAGGCGATGAAAGCCAAAACCGTGGTTCAGACGTCTACCGGCGAAATCGCAAAGGCTGTCGCCAAGGGCGACGCCGAACTCGGAGTATTCCTGATCAACGTGTTGATGGCGCCGGGCGTCGAACAGGCCGGTCCATTCCCCGCCGAATTGCAGCAGGAACTGGTTTTCACGGCGGCCGTCGCCGTGGACACGAAGGAAGCGGACGCTGCCGGCGCGTTCATCACCTACCTGAAGACGCCGGCCGCAGTCGCCGTAATCAAGGCCAAAGGCATGGAGCCCGGTTAATCGAATGCGCCCCCGCCTCGCAACCTTCTCCGTCAACGGCGCGACGGGATACGGCGCCATCACCGACGGTGGCATCGTCGATCTGTCCGCACGCTTCGCAAAGGAATATCCGACGCTGCGCGAAGTGATCGCCGCCGGCGCGTTAACGCGGCTGGCGGAAGAAGCCGCGCGGCATTCGCCGGACTTCGCGCTCGACGCCATCACATGGCAGCCGCCGGTTCCCGCGCCGGAAAAGATCATCTGCATCGGCGTGAATTATCCGGACCGCAACGCCGAATACAAGGACGGCCAGGACGCGCCGAAATATCCAAGCATGTTCATGCGCACGCCGCGCTCCTTCGTCGGCCACGAAACACCGCTGCTGCGCCCGCGCGCCTCGCCGCAACTCGATTACGAAGGCGAGGTGGTGCTGGTGATCGGCAAGGCGGGACGTCACATTCCGGAAAACGCAGCGCTGGACTACATCGCCGCGGTCACGCTGTGCAACGAAGGCACCATCCGCGACTGGGTGCGGCATGCGAAATTCAACGTCACCCAGGGCAAGAACTTTGATTCTACCGGAAGCCTCGGCCCATGGCTGGTGCCCTACACCGATGAAGCGCAGATCGCCGACATCCGGCTCACCACCCGTGTCAACGGCGAGACGCGCCAGGATGACCGTACCGGCCGGCTGATCTTCGGCTTCCGTTATCTCATCAACTACATCTCGACCTTCACCACGCTGGTGCCGGGCGACGTCGTCGTCACCGGAACGCCAACCGGCGCCGGCGCACGGTTCGATCCGCCGCGGTACCTGAAACCCGGCGATGTGATCGAGGTCGAAGCCGACGGCATTGGCGTGCTGCGCAACGGCGTGATCGACGAAGCTTGAAGGACTGGAACACGTAATGGCAGTGGCTACAGGCGGCGAAGCGATCGTCAACGGGCTGGTTGCGCATGGCGTCGATACCGTGTTCGGCCTGCCCGGCGCACAAATCTACGGCCTGTTCGACGCGTTCCAGCAGGCGCAGTTGAAGGTGATCGGCGCGCGGCACGAGCAGGCCTGCGGCTACATGGCGTTCGGCTACGCACGCTCCACCGGCAGGCCCGGCGTGTTCAGCGTGGTGCCGGGCCCCGGCGTATTGAATGCAGGTGCTGCAATGCTCACCGCATACGGCGGCAACGAGCCGGTGCTGTGCCTCACCGGACAGGTGCCGACGCAATTTCTCGGCAAGGGACGCGGGCACCTGCATGAGATGCCGGATCAGCTCGCGACACTGCGCAGTTTCGTCAAATGGGCCGACCGCATCGAATATCCCGACGCGGCACCTTCGCTGGTGTCGCGCGCGTTCCAGGAAATGCTGTCCGGCCGCCGCGGCCCGGTTGCGCTGGAAATGCCCTGGGATGTGTTCACGCAGCGCGCCGATGTCCGCGCGTCGAAACCGTTCGACCGGCTGCCAGCACCGCTGCCGGACAGCGACGGCATCAAGGGTGCCGCCGCGCTGATCGCCGGCAGCAAGTCGCCGATGATTTTCGTCGGCAGCGGCGCGATACATGCGGCCGATGAAATCCTCGAACTTGCTGAACTGCTCGACGCGCCGGTGGTGGCGTTCCGCAGCGGGCGCGGCATCGTCAGCAACGCGCATGAACTTGGCCTGACCATGGCAGCGGCGTACCGGCTGTGGCCCGATACCGATCTGATGATCGGGATCGGCACGCGGATGGAATTGCCGACGATGTCGCGCTGGCCGTATCGTCCGGACGGACTGAAATGCATCCGCATCGATATCGACGCTTCGGAAATGCGCCGCTACACGCCCGATGTCGCCGTGATTGCCGATGCGCAGGCCGGTACGCGCGACCTGCTTGTGGCGGTGCGCAAGCGCGGCTACACCAAAACGAGCGGCCGACGCGCAGCGATCCGCGACGCCTCCGCCACGGCGCTAACGCAGATCCAATCGATCCAGCCGCAGATGGCGTACCTGAATATCCTGCGCGAGGTGCTGCCTGATAATGCCATCGTCACCGACGAATTGTCGCAGGTCGGCTTCGCCTCCTGGTACGGCTTTCCGGTCTATCAACCGCGCACCTTCATCACGTCGGGCTATCAGGGCACGCTCGGTTCGGGTTTCCCGACTGCGCTCGGCGCCAAGGTCGCGCATCCGGATCGTGCGGTGGTTGCGATCACCGGCGACGGCGGTTTCATGTTCGGCGTGCAGGAACTCGCCACCGCGGTGCAGTTCAACATCGGCGTGGTGACGCTGGTGTTCAACAACAATTCCTACGGCAATGTGCGGCGCGACCAGATCGAACGTTTTGACGGCCGCGTGGTGGCGTCCGACCTGGTCAATCCGGATTTCGTCAGGCTCGCGGAGTCCTTTGGCGTCGGGGCTGCGCGCGTCACCTCGCCGGACGGATTCCGCGCCGCATTGGAGAAAGCGCTGGCGCATGGCGGGCCGTATCTGATCGACATCGAAGTACCCACCGGCTCGGAATCCAGCCCATGGCCGTTTATTCATACGGCGAAGCCTTAGGCCGCACCCGCGACGCCGCAAGCACCAGCAGCCCGGCGCCGGCCACCGACCAGCATGCCACCGGCGCCCAGTGCAGCAGCGGCGCATATTCCGGCAGCTTCTGCAATCCTCCGGCGACGGCGGCCATCCTCGCGAACGTCCCGAGCGCCAGCGCGGAAAATACCAGGCCAACGACCTTGCCTTCGGCGCCGGTTTCGCCGATCGCCAGCGCCGCGGAAACCGCGCTCATCAGCATGCAACCCCACGCCGCACCGGCCAGGAACTGCGCCGCGATCAGCGTGTTGAGGCTGCCCGCCATCTCGGCTCCAATCACCGCGACGGCGCCGAGCAACCCGGCGGCACCCATCACGATCAATCCACCGCGCCGCTTGGTGACGACGCTGGCCGGGAACATCGCGATGTTGAAGCCGATCCAGAACACCGGCATCAGCCATTCCAGATCGGCCGGTTTTGCGAATCGCAGGAAGAACGGCGCGCTGTTGATAGAAAAATGCAGTTGATAGCCCAGCGCGAGAATCACCATCGTCGCGATGAAAGCGACCGGCACCATGCCAAGTGGTTTTGCCGGTTGTTTTGCCTCAATTTGCGGAGCCTGGCTGAGGCCACGCTCGACCTTCGATAGCGCGAAGGCCGTGATCAGCAGCACGGCGCTGGAAATGACGAACGGCAGCCGTGGGTCCTGGTTGCGCAAGGTGACACCGAGATAGGGCGACACCGCGCCGGCGACACCATAGCCCAGCATTGCCAGTGCCGATAAAAACGGAATCTGCGGCCGCGCACCGTATCTTCCGAGCAGCGTCAGTGGCGGGGCGCGCAGCGCCGACGACGTGATCGACCAGATCACAATCAGCGTGATGAAAACGGCTTGGGCATTCGGCCCGGTCTCGGCAACGAACGGCAACGCCACGAACGCCGCGCATGACAGCGCCGTCAGCGACGCCACGAATACGCCGAGGCGGCCGACGACCGGCGCGATCCTGTCGGCGGCGATGCCCATCGCGGTATCGGTGATGGTAAAAATCGCCTGATCGAGCATCAGGATCAGGATAACTGCGGTGGGTGCGATCCCGACCTGCGCCGCCAGCCGCGGCAGGTAGATCACATAGACCGTCCATCCCAGCGTGAACACCAGCTGCAGGAGCGCGAGATAGACGCCGATGCTGGTGGTGCGCGGTTTCGCCGGCTCAACGTCGCCCATGTCATGCCCTCCCCGATCGAGCATAGACCGGGCGAGGCTTGCAGGGAAAGTCTCGCGCTACTTCGCGTCATGGAAGATCACGCCGACGGTATGGCGTTTTCCCGAGCGGATGCGGCTGACACCGTGACGCAGATTGACGCGGTAGAACCCGCGGCTGCCCTGCACCGGCCGGTGATGCACTGCGAATACCACTGCGTCGCCTTGCCGCAGCGGCACCACTTCGGGCCGCGACTGCATCCGCGGCCGCTGCTCAGTCAACACGAATTCGCCGCCGCTGAAATCGCGGCCCGGCTCCGACAACAGAATCGCGACCTGCAGCGGGAACACGTGCTCGCCGTAGAGGTCCTGATGCAGGCAGTTGTAGTCGCCTTCGCCGTATTGCAACAGTAGCGGTGTCGGGCGCGTCTGTCCGGCGGCATGGCATCGCTTCAGGAAGGCGTCGTGCCGATCAGGATAGCGGATATCGATGCCCATTGCCTCGTTCCAGCGGTTAGCGATATCGGCGAGCGGCGCATACAGCGCCGGGCGCAACTCGGCGATAACGTCCGGCAGCGGATAGGCAAAATACTTGTACTCGCCGCGGCCAAAGCCATGGCGGCCCATGACGACGCGGCTGCGAAAACGGCTGTCGTCGGGATAAAGCACCGCCAGCGCAGCACATTGCTGCGGCGTCAGCAATTGTTCGATTACCGCACAGCCCTGCGCATCGAGTTCCGTGGCGATGCGGAGCCAGTCGATGGCATCGACCCGCGCGGAGATGGCGGATTGCGGGGCGGGACGAACGATGTTCTTCGCGGTAAACCTCATGTCGGCAGTCTCGCAAATCGGACAGCCTCTCGCCACCCGATTTCCGAAAGCCTTCACGAGTCGTCCCGCTTTCGCGAGGACGACAGTGAGTTTTATCCCAACACCGGCAGCTCGATCACATCGTAGCCATGACGAATGCTGCGCTTGAGAACCGGGTCTTCGAGCTCAAACTCGAAACGGCTCGCAGGCCGTATGCCGCCTTTCGCTGCAAACGTACCGCCGAACATCGCGCATCCGTCCGGCAGTCCGGCGCCGCCGAAACCACCGCGCACCAGTTCGACCACCGGCAGCATGCCGTCGAGCCTGCCCTCCTGATACAGCACCCGCGCGCCACCGATCCAGGCGAACGCGCGCAGGATCATCTCGTCCCAGTGATCCGCGACCTCTTCCAGCGCCCAAACCACGGAAGCGACCGGCTTGTCGCACATCTGCTTGGAGACCGTGACGCTGTAGGTTTCGACCTTGCGGTCGGTGTGATCTGAGCCGGTACCGACATAAATGCGTCCGCCCGCGCCGAACAGCACAAATTCGACTTCGCCGCTCGACTCCGCTCCGCTGACTTCGATGCTATCGGCCGTGGTCAGCCGGCGCGCCGCGGCGCGGTAATAGATCGGCGTCGAGGCCGGCCGCGCAATGCCGATCGCCTCGAGCTCGGCGATATGCCTGTCGCGCGCCACCGGATCCCTGCCGGTCCAGCCGGCGATGACGGCTTGCCGGATCGGCAGCGTCAGTTGCGTCTGTTTGCCGTTGGCGTCGAGCGTGAACGCAAGTTCAATTCCTGATGACATTTTCCATCCCCGCCGCCAGTTCAAAAATTCGCCGGTCCGATCCGCCTGATGCGGCCAGCATCAATCCGACCGGCGCCTCGCCCTCGCGATGCGCCGGCAGCGAAATCCCGCAGCCGTCGATCATGTTGATCAAGGTGCAGTTGCGCAGCGCCAGCAGGTTCGCCTTGGTGAACGCCTGGTCGTCCTTCATGTCCGATATAAGCGGCGGTGTGTTGGCGGCGGTCGGCAGCACCAGTGCGTCGTAGGGCGCGATGCGTTGTGCGGCACGCGCGATCAGCGATTTTCGCGCGCCGAGCAGATCGATATAATCCGCAGCGCTCTGGCTTTCGCCGCGCAGGATCCGGCTCGCGACACGCGGATCGTAGATATCGCCCTTCGCCGCGATCAGATAGCGATGCCAGGCGTAACTTTCCGCCGCGGCAAAACCGCCCTTGGCGCTCATCGGTGCGATATCAAGAAATTCCGGGAAGGCAATACGTTCGATCAATGCGCCTTCCCGCGAGAGCTTTTCCAGCGCGCGTTCAAACGCCTGCACCACCGCGCCTTCGAGATCGTCCAGCGCCACCGTGGTCGGCACTGCCAGCCGCATGCCCTTGACCGGGCGCGGCTGCAGCGGCGTGACCGGCTCATTTGCCAATACCGCATCGAGCACCGCGCAACACGAGACCGTGCGCGCCAACGGCCCGATGCTGTCCAGCGCCGACGACAGCGGCACCGCGCCGTCCAGAGGCACGCGCCGCTGCGTCGGCTTGAAACCGACGATGCCGTTGAACGCCGCCGGAATCCGGCAGGAGCCGCCGGTGTCGGTGCCAAGAGCGCCATGCGCCATACCGTCGATGACGGACACCGCCGCACCCGAAGACGATCCGCCGGGCACATGGCCGACGCTGCGCTGCCACGCCCCCTTCGGCGTGCCGAAATGCGGATTAATGCCGATCCCGGAATAGGCGAACTCGGTCATGTTGGTGCGGCCGATCACCACAAAACCCGCGCGCCGCAGCCGCGCCACCACCGGCGCATCGGCGGCGGCCGGCGGCGAATCTTCCAGCGCGCGGGAGCCGGCCCGCGTTACCTGGCCCTTGATGTCGAACAGGTCCTTGATCGAGACGGGAATGCCGGCAAATGGCGACGGCGCTGCCCTGACCTCGCGCAGCCGGTCCATCGCCTCCGCGGCCTCGATTGCCGCCTCAGCATCGACGTGAATGAAGGCTCGTGCGCCCTCGCCTTGCGGATCGTCGATCTTCGCAAGGCATGCATCGACCAGCGCGCGCGCAGTGGTTCGGCCGGCGTCGAGATCGGCGGCAAGGGATGCGAGGGTTGGTGCATCAGGCTTCATTGATTCTCTCCGTCATGGCCGGGCCTGTCCCGGCCATCCACGTCTTTCTTTACCGCCGCGTCATATAGACGTGGATGCCCGGGACAAGCCCGGGCATGACGGCTATGGATCACCTTCAATTTCCAACTCGAGCAGCGCCGAGCTCAGCGACTTTCCATGCGCGTCGAGCGCCAGTGAACGCGTCACGCCGCCGCCGAGCGCCTGCGTCATCACGAAATTCAGCGCGGCGATGTTGGGAAGTTCATAACGCACCACGTCGCCTTCGACCACGCCGGTGAAAAATGCCTTGACCCGCTCGCTCGTCACCTGCGCCTCGAGCAACGCATAGTGTTTCTCGTCATAAGCGATCACCGAGATATTCGATGTATTGCCCTTGTCGCCGGTGCGGGAATGAGCGATCTCGCGCAGTTTTATCATTGCGCCTCCACGAAATGCACGGACGGCTTCGCCAGATCGCGCGGCAGCAGCACTGAGGCCACCGCCACCACATCGCGTGCGGATTTGGTGACGCCGCCGCCAGCCGCCGGGCCGTTGGTATAGAGCGTCTCGACCTCGTTGCCGATCCGCACCGCCTCGCGCAGGCTTTCGGTGCGTCCGGCGACGCGGACGCGTACCTCATAGGGTTCATTCGCGCGTGCCGAAACTTCAGCGCCGTGCAGCGAGTCGACGCCGATCAGTTCGAACCGCGTTTCACTCGCAGCAACGCCGGTGAGCTGCAGTCGCTCGCGAATAATCTCGAGCGCCAGCCGTCCGCGCGTCAAAGCACCGGGACCGGCATAGGAAATCTGGCCTTCGCCGATATAGCTGTCGACATAGCCGACCGAGACCTTCAACGTATCGGTCCGCTTGGAGCCGCGCCCACCGCTGATGCGCACACGATTCGGCGCGATCTCCTCGACCTTCACCTGCGAGAAATCCGCGACCACGTCCGGCTGCAGATATTTTGCCGGTTCGTGCACCTCGTAGAGCAACTGCTCCTTGCAGGTTTGCGCCGTCACGGCGCCGCCGGAGCCTGCAACCTTGGTGATGACGAGCGAACCGTCCTCGCCGACTTCGCCGATCGGAAAGCCGAGCCGCGCCAGATCCGCGACATCCTTGTAGCCGGGGTCGGCAAAATAGCCGCCGGTGATTTGCCCGGCGCATTCCAGCAGATGGCCGGCGACGGTGCCCTGGCCCAGCAAATTCCAGTCGTCCATCGCCCAGCCGAAGGCATGGATCATCGGCGCCAGAAACAGCGCAGGGTCGGAAGCGCGCCCGGTGATGACGATATCGGCGCCGGCGGTCAGCGCTTCGGCCATCGGCTCCGCACCGAGATAGGCATTGGCCGACAATAAACGATTGCCCAATTGCTTTATCGTGCCCTCGAATTCCATGATGGGCAGGTCGCCATCCTTGCAGGCGTCCAATACATCGTCGCCGATCACGGCGGCGATCTTGAGCGACAGCCCCAGCGACTTCGCAATTTCCGCGGTCTTGCGCGCCGCCGCATGCGGATTGGCCGCGCCCATATTGGTGACGATCTTGATGCCTTTGGCGGCGCAAATGGAAAGCACCGCGCGCATCCGCTCCTCCAGCAGCGGATCGTAACCGCCATCTGGATTTTTCATCCGCGCCTGCTGCGCCAGCGCTACGGTGCGCTCGCCAAGGCATTCGAACACCAGATAGTCGATCTCGCCCTTTTCGGCGAGTTCGACCGCAGGCTCGATGCGATCGCCGGAATAGCCGGCGCCGGATCCTATTCGAATGGTGCGCAAGACGCTCTCCTGATCCCTCGCGGTGAGGATTGGCCCGTTGACGCCGGAGTGTCAATGTCGCATCAAGAACGCAACAAGAGCCGTCAGGGAGCGAGTACCATCATGGCCGAACCGCAGCGCGCGCGACCGAAACCGACGCCGGAAACCCAGCACTTCTGGGATGGCACGCAGGCCGGCGAAATCCGCCTGCAGCGCTGCGACGCCTGCGCCAATGTGTATTTTCCGCCGCGGCCGTTTTGCCCTTCCTGTGCCTCGCGCAAGGTCAGCATATTCAAGGCGAGCGGCAAGGCAAAACTCTACAGCTACGTCATCCACCATCGCCCGGTGCCCGGCTTTACGCCGCCCTATTCGATTGCGGTGGTCGAACTCGATGAAGGTCCGCGCATGATGAGCAACATCGTCGATTGCCCGCAGACGCCGGAAGCGCTCGAACTCGACATGAAGCTGGAAGTCGCGTTCGAAAAGCTCGACGACAAGATCACCCTTCCCTTGTTCCGTCCGGCGAAGGGTTAAGCTCATGCGCAGCAATCAAGTGGCCGTCGTCGGAGCGGCCGAAACGACCGAACTCGGCGTCATTCCGAACGTATCGCAAATCCAGTTGCATGCGGACGCCGCGCTCAACGCCATTGCGGATGCCGGCCTCAAACTCTCCGACATCGACGGTTTCGCCACCGCCGTGGAAACGCCGCAGCAGATCGCGCATTATCTCGGCATTACGCCGACCTGGGTCGACGGCACCTCGGTCGGCGGCTGCTCGTTCATGCTGCATGTCCGCCATGCGGCGGCGGCGATCGAGGCCGGACTGTGCAAGACCGTACTGATTACGCATGCCGAGAGCGGCAAGTCGAACATCGGCCGCACCCCGCGCATGATCGGCCCCGACAGCCTGAACGGCCAGTTCGAACTGCCCTACGGCGTCTCGACGCCGGCCAGCATGTTTCCGATTCCGGTGCTGCGCTACATGAAGACCCACGGCATCACGCATGAGCAGATCGCGTCGGTCGCGGTAGTACAACGGGAATGGGCGGCGAAGAATCCGCGCGCGACCATGAAAGCGCCGATCACGGTCGAGGACGTGCTGAATTCGCGGATGATCGCCTATCCGTTCCGGATTTTGCAGTGCTGCCTCGTTACCGATGGCGGCGGCGCGCTGATCCTGACCAGCGCCGACCGTGCAAAAGATTTTCCAATCAAGCCGGTCTATATCCTCGGCACCGGCGAGAGCGTGGAAACGCCGATGGTCAGCCAGATGCAGACATTCGACTCCTCACGCGCATTTCGCACCGCGGGCCCGCTGGCCTTCAAGGAAGCCGGCATCGCGCACAAGGACGTCGATCATCTGATGGTCTACGACGCCTTCGCGCATCTGCCGCTTTACGGCCTCGGCGACCTCGGCTTCATGCCGCACGAGGAGACCGGAAAATTCATCGCCGATGGCAATACGCGCCCCGGCGGCAAGCTGCCGCTCAATACCAATGGCGGGGGCTTAAGTTACATGCATTCCGGCATGTACGGCATGTACGCGCTGCAGGAAAGCGTGCGGCAGATGCGCGGCATCGCACCCGCACAGGTACCGGGCGCGAAGATTTCGGTGTGCCACGGCGTCGGCGGTATGTTCGCGGCGTCAGGCACGATTATTTTTACGAACGAGAAGTAAGGGGCTGCCACACAACCACACCGTCATTGCCGGGCTTGACCCGGCAATCCATCCGCTTCGAAAAAATCTCGTGAAGCTGGATGGATGCGTGGGTCAAGCCCGCGCATGACGCACGTGTTGAACTAGCCGCGCAGAACAGGGAGAGGCACCATGGCAAAATCACTCGACGGCAAATCCATCATTGTTACCGGCGCGGGGCGCGGCATCGGGCGGGAGATCGCGCTGCTCTGCGCGGCGGAAGGCGCAAAGGTCGTCGTCAACGATCCCGGCGTCGCGGCCGACGGCTCGGGATCGAGCGCGGCGCCGGCGGAAGAAGTGGCCGAGGAAATCAAGAAGCGCGGCGGCACCGCAGTCGCCAATTTCGAAACCGTCGCCGAAGCCATCCCCGCCAGCAAGATCGTCAAGATGGCCGTCGATAGCTTTGGCAAGCTCGACGGCGTGGTCAACAATGCTGGCATCTTGCGCGATGCGATCTTCCATCGCATGAGCATCGACGCCTTCGAGTCCGTGATCAAGGTGCACCTGATGGGCTCGTTCTACGTTTCGCACGCCGCAGCCCGGCTGTTCCGCGAACAGGAAAGCGGCGCGTTCGTGCATTTCACCTCGACCTCGGGACTGGTCGGCAATTTCGGCCAGGCCAATTACGCCGCGGCGAAACTCGGCATCGTCGGGCTTTCAAAGTCGATCGCGCTCGACATGGAGCGCTTTCACGTGCGCTCCAACTGCGTTTCGCCCTTCGCCTGGAGCCGGCTGATCGGCACTATCCCGATCGAAACCGAGGCCGAGAAGGCGCGCGTCGCCAAAATCCAGCAGATGGGCCCGGAAAAGATCGCGCCATTATGCGCGTTCCTGCTTAGCGATGCGGCGAAGGACGTTACCGGGCAAATCTTTGCTGTGCGCATGAACGAAATTTTCCTGATGGGGCAGTCGCGCCCGCTGCGCTCGATACACCGCGCCGAAGGCTGGACGCCCGAAACCATCGCCGCGCATGGCATGCCGGCGCTGAAGTCGTCGTTCTACAAGCTCGATCGCTCCGCGGATATTTTCAACTGGGATGCGATCTGACGCAGGTCCCTCCACGAGTCGTCCCCGCGAAGGCGGGGACCCATACGCTGCGCCGTCTCTTGTGGCACTGCAGTTGACGTCTTTTGCAACAACGAACGCCGGTGGTTATGGGTCCCCGCCTTCGCGGGGACGACATAGGAGATAGGTTGCCCGCATTACGCCGGATTCCCGGCGCACGATTTCCACCCAACAACAAAAACCATGGGAGGAAATGATGACAAATCGTTTGAATTCGCCTGATCATCAAACTGATGCGGCACCGAACGGTCTCGATCGCCGCAAGCTATTGCGCAACGCAACCGCGCTTGCTGCAACTGCGTTCGCCGCGCCGCAAGCGCTGGCGCGTGATTTCGGGCGCGGCGCCGAACCACAGCGCTATCCAGACCCCGACATTGTCGTTATCGACGACAAGCGCTTCAAGGCCAAGGTCGGCAACACCGCGATCAAACGGCTGTTCACCGGATGCCTGTGGGCCGAGGGCCCGGCCTGGAATACGGTCGGACAATATCTGGTCTGGAGCGACATCCCGAACAACCGCCAGCTGCGCTACATCGACGAGACCGGCTATATCTCGGACCGCTTCCACACTCCCTCCAACGAGAGCAACGGCAACACCTTTGATTTCGAGGGCCGCCAGATCAGTGCCGAGCGCACCCGGCTGGTCCGCTACGAGCACAATGGCACCCTCACCACCCTCGCCGAGCAGGCCAATGGCAAGCAGCTCAACGGACCGAACGACATGGTCGTGCATCCCAACGACAAGTCGATCTGGTTCACCGATCCCGGCTACGGCGCCATCAGTATCTATGAGGGCAAGCTCGCCAACACCGGCTCGGTGCAGCCGTATCAGAAGGAAGCCGTCTACCGCGTCGATGCGCAATCCGGGCAGATTACAAAGGTCGCCGACGAGCCGTTCAAGCCGAACGGCATCGCCTTCAGCCACGACTACAAGAAAGTGTATGTCTGCGATACCGGTATCACGCACTATCCGAACGCCAAGAATATCGTCTGGCAGTACGACCTCAATGGCGACAAGCTATCCAATCCACGCATGCTGATCGACATGACGCTCGACGGCAAATCGGGCTTCCCCGACGGCCTGCGGGTCGACACTGACGGCAACATCTGGGTCGGCGCCGGCTGGGTCGGCGACGGCTATGACGGCGTGCATATCTTCGCACCGGACGGCGTGCGCATCGGCCAGATCAGGCTGCCGGAAACCTGCGCCAATGTCTGCTTCGGCGGCAAGAAGCGCAACCGCCTGTTCATGACCGCGAGCCAGTCGCTGTATGCGGTCTATGTGGAGACGCAGGGCGCGCATAATTGTTGACGATGCTCGTGCCCCGGACGCAGCGCAGCGCGTAGCTCTTGCGGAGCGGTGCGCTGCAGAGCCGGGGCCCAGCTATCGTACCAAACCGGGGTCCCGGCTCTGCGGAGCGGCATGAAGAATGCCGCACCGCGTCCGGGACACAAAAATCACCCGCTATTCCTCAACCCGGCCGATATTCCGTTAATCGTCAACTGAATCCCGCGCAGCACCTGCTCGTCGGCTACTTCGCCCTCCCCTAATTCCTTGCGATGCTCTTTCAGCAATTCCACTTGCACGTGGTTGAGCGGGTCGAGATAGGGAAAACGGTTGCGGATCGAGCGTTCCAGCAGCGGATTGCCCTGCAACAATCTTTCATGCCCCATGATGTCGAGTAGCATCTCGATCGACGCGTGCCATTCGCGGCGGATGCGCCCGAAAATGCTTTCGCGCAACGCCGCATCCGGCACCAGTTCGGCATAGCGCGAGGCGATCGCGATCGAGCTCTTGGCCAGCACCATGTCCATATTGGACAACAGCGTGCGGAAGAACGGCCACTCGCGATAGAGTTCCTGCAGGAACGGCATGCCCTTGTCGGGATGCTCGAATACCCACGCCTCGACCGCGCTGCCGAAACCATACCAGCCCGGCAGCATCAGCCGGCATTGCGCCCAGCTGAACACCCATGGGATCGCGCGCAAATCCTCGATCGCGCGAGTCTTCTTGCGTGACGCGGGACGGCTGCCGATGTTCAGCGTCGAGATTTCCGTGAGTACGGTGGAAGCCCAGAAATAGTCGGTAAATCCTTCGGTCTCGTAGACGAGGTTGCGGTACGCCTTGAACGCCAGCGCCGACAATTCCTCCATCGCATGCAGATATTCGGGGCGCGGCGCGCTGTGCCGCGGCTGCAGCAGACTCGCTTCCAGCGTGGCGGCGGCGAGAATTTCCAGATTGTTGCGGCCGACTTCGGCGTTGGAATATTTGCTGGAGATGATCTCACCCTGCTCGGTGATGCGGATTTGTCCGTTCACCGCGCCCCCGGGCTGCGCGATGATAGCGTCATAGCTCGGCCCCCCGCCGCGGCCGACCGAGCCGCCGCGGCCGTGGAACAGACGCAGCCGCACGCCATGGCGCTCGAACACTTCGACCAGGCCTATCTCGGCCTTGTAGAGTTCCCAGCCCGAGGTGACGAAGCCGCCATCCTTGTTGCTGTCGGAATAGCCCAGCATCACTTCCTGAACCGCGCCGCGGCTGTCGACCAGCTTGCGATAGTCGTGCAGCGACAGCAGCCGGTCCATGATCGCGGCCGAGGCTTGCAAATCCCCGATGGTTTCGAACAGTGGCACGATGTTGATGGCGCTGCGGCCGGATGGATCGACGAGGCCGACCTCCTTCAACAGGACTGCGACCTCGAGCATGTCCGAGATGCCCTGACACATGGAGATGATACATTGCGGGATGACCTCGGTGCCGAACCTCGCATGGGCTTCCGCGGCGGCGCGGAATATCGCGAGTTCGTTCAGCGTTTCCTCGCTGTACTTGACAAAGGAAGACGCCAGCGGCCGTGTGCTGCGCAGCTCGGTCGCAAGCAGTGCGATCCGCGCCTCTTCGCCGAGCGCCAGATAGGAAGTGCCCGGGAAGGCCGCGTCGACCAGTTCGGCGATGGTACGCTCGTGGATGGCGGAATTCTGCCTGATGTCGAGGTTGGCGAGATGAAAGCCGAAACAGTCCACCGCGCGGCGCAGCAGCCGCAACCGGCCCCGCGCGATCACGCGCGAGTTGTTCGCGATCAACGAGCGGTCGAGAATGTCGAGATCGGCCTTGAATGCTTTGGCGCTGGCGTAGGGCGCAGCCTCAGCGACCGGCCGGCGGCTGGTTTCGACCTCAAGCTTCTGCGCGGTCGCGGCGAGTCGGGCGTAGATGCCGGACACAGCCAGCCGATACGGCTCACCGCTGCGGTGCGGCGACGGATCGCCCGAGCGTTCGGCCAGCTTCCGCAGTTCCTCCGATACATCGGCGAGGTGGGCTGCGATCGACAATTCGGCGCCCAGCGCATGCAACTCCTCGAGATAAAACCGCAGCACGCGCGTGCTCTGCAGGCGCAGTGTCCCGCGCATCACCTCCGCGGTGACGAACGGATTGCCGTCGCGGTCGCCGCCGATCCAGCTGCCCATCTTGAGGAACGAGGCCAATTCCTCGCGCTCGCCGGCCGGGTCTTCCGCATGCAACCGGTCCTCCAGCGCGCAATGCAGCCGCGGCACCTCGCGCAGGAAGGTGTAATCGTAGAACGACAGGCCGTTGGCCACCTCGTCTAGCACTGTGAGCTTGGTCCGGCGCAACAGATTGGTCTGCCACAGCGTCAGCACCTCGCGGCGCAACTGCTCTTCGCTCGCCTCGAACTCGTCGGCCGTAAGCTTCGTGCGTTCGCGGCGATCGAGCAGGTCGGCGATTTCCATCTCGCGATCCATCGTGCTCTTGCGCCGCACTTCGGTCGGATGAGCGGTCAGCACCGGACTAACCAGCGCGGTTCCGAAGAATCGGCGCAGCTGCTGCACGCTGATCCCGGTCTCTCGGGCATGCGCAAGCGTGCGCGCCAGGGTATCGCCGCGCGGCGCAGCGGCGGCGGAATTCTGCGCGCGCATCTGCCGGATGTTGTTCTGGTCCTCGGCGATGTTGGCGAGGTGGGAAAAATAGCTGAAGGCGCGGACGATGCGCACGGTCTCGGCGGTCGACATGCTGTCGAGCATGAGTTCCAGCTCGCGCCGCGCCGGCCGGTCCTCGTCGCGATGGAACCGGATCGAGGTCTGCCGGATGCGCTCGACCAGGTCGAATACGTCGGAGCCCTCCTGATCCCGCACGGTATCGCCGAGAATGCGCCCCAGCAGCCGGATTTCCTCGCGCAGCCGCGCATCGGCTTCGAGGGCGGCGATGTCATCGGCGCGATTGGTTCGAACGTCAGGGTCGGATGGCATGATCTGGGGGGACATGACGAAGCTCCAGAAACTGCCCGGCCATTATCAGTCGCAATTTTTTCGCTGCAGTGCAAGATGAAGATGGAGGCGGGGTGGTCGCAACCTCTGACCACGTCGTCCCGCGAAGGCGGGGACCCATAATCGCCGATGCTTGTTATAACAACCGTTACGGATCCGATCCTCGCAAAACAGCCACCTGTGGTTATGGGTCCCCACCTTCGCGGGGACAACATTTGCGTTTAAATCCTCCGCCCCGCCCGTTCCCAATATGGATCGCGCAGGCGGCGCTTGAAGATTTTACCGGAATCTTCGCGCGGCAGGCCGGCCGCGATCTCGATGTGCTTTGGCACCTTGTAATCGGCCAATGACTTCCTGAGTTGCGCGCGCAGCGCCGCGACATCGAGCGCGATACCCGGCTGCGGCTCGACCACCGCCATCAGCGCCTCGCCGAATTCCTCGTCCGGAATCCCGAACACCGCGCAATCGTGCACGCCGGCAATCGCATGCAGCGCGGCCTCGATTTCGGCGGGATAGATGTTGACGCCGCCTGAAATCACCATGTCGCGCTTGCGGTCGCAGATGAAGACATAGCCGTCGGCGTCGATATAGCCGACGTCGCCGGACGTGATGAAGCCGTCGCGCTCGATCTCGGCGCGTTTTTCAGGCTTGTTGTGATAGGTGAAGTCTGGATTGCCCGCGATGCGTGAATAAATTTCGCCGATCTCGCCCTGCGGCAGGATCTCGCCGTCGTCACCGACAAAGCGCAACTCGGCGCCCGGCGAAATCCTGCCGACGGTGCCCGGCTTGTTCAGCGCATCCTCGGAATTGGCGAAGGTCACCGCGCCCGACTCGGTCGAGCCGTAGAATTCGTGGATTACCGGCCCCCACCACTCGATCATCGCGCGTTTCACGTCGGCGGGACAAGGTGCCGCGGCATGAATGACATGACGCAGCGAGGAGACGTCGTATCTGCGGCGCACCGCTTCCGGCAGCTTCATTAGCCGGATGAACATGGTCGGCACCATGAAGATGGTGTCGATCTTCTCGTCCTGAACGATGCGCAAAAATTCTTCCGGATCGAACCGCGGCATCAGCACCAGCGCGCCGCCGAGCCGACCGGTGAGCAGTCCGAACGAATTCGGCGCGGAGTGATACAGCGGCCCCGGCAGCAGCGCACGGACGCCGGGCCGCGTGCCATAGATCGTCGCCCGCATCCGCTCGCTCGATGCGGCCTGTTCCGGCGTCGGCGCATGCCGCCGCACGCCCTTGGGGTGACCGGTGGTGCCGGAGGTATAGATCATGTTCATTGGCGCCGGCAGCGTCGGGCCGTCATAAGGCTTTTGCCGGGCCAGCCACGTCTCCAGACCGGTCGCACCTTCCGGCGTCGTAAGATGATCCGGATCGATTTTGTAGTTCGCCAGAATTTCCGGCGGCGTCGGCACGCTGAGCACGGTGACATCGGCGGGAATCGCATCGCGCAGCCGATGCAGCATGTCGGCGTGGCCGATCAGCACCCGCGTGCCAGAATCATCAAGCACATAGGCGATCTCTTCCGGCTTGAAATGCCAGTTGACCGGCACCGCATAGGCGCCGAGCAACGCCACCGCATAGGCCGCCTCGATGAAGGCGATGTCGTTGCGCATCAGGATGCAGACGCTGTCGCCTTGGGCGACGCCGAGCTGCTGCAGGCCGCCGGCGATGCGGCTCGCGCGGTCGGCAACTTCTGTGTGGCTGCGGCGTCGGTCACCCGAGATGATGCCGAGGAAGAGAGAGGAAGTGGCGGTCATTTTGTTCTTTGCAGTTCGGCGAGCAGCCTCTCGGTCGTCATCACCGGGCTCGTCCCGGTGATCCACGTCTTACTTTCGTTCCGCGAGGCAAAGACGTGGACGGCCGGGACAAGCCCGGCCATGACGGAGAGTAGCGCTCACACATCCGCAAACCTTGGCGCGCGCTTTTCCATGTTGGCGCGGACAGCCTCGATCTGGTTCGGCGCACCGATCAGCTTCTGCTGCTCGACGGATTCGGCCAGCAGCGCAGGCCCGGGATCGACCGACAGGTTGTTCAGCATGCGTTTTGCCGCGCGGATCGCATCCGGGCTTTTGCCGGCGATCTCGCGCGCGAGTTCCAGGGCGCTGCCGCGGGGGTCATCGACGATACGGGTCGCCAACCCGTAGCTCAACGCCTCCTGCGCCGAGAAAATCCGCCCTGTATAGGTCAGTTCGCGCAGGATGTCGTCGCGCACGAGGCTCGCCAGGACCGGCGTCCCTGCCATATCGGGGACCAGGCCCCACTTGATTTCCATGATCGACATCCGCGCGTCCGGGGCCAGCAAACGGATGTCGGCACCAAGCGCGAGCTGGAAGCCGCCGCCGAATGCGACGCCCTGGATCGCGGCGATCACCGGCACCGGCAATTGACGCCAGCCCCACACCGCCTGTTGGGGGAAGTTTGCGAGACCATGCGTGCGCTTGGTGAGGTCGCGCGCTTCGCCGCCGGCAACCCCGTTGCCGCCATTGTCGTTCATCGCAGCAAAACGGCCCATGTCGAGACCGGCGCAGAACGCGCGGCCCTCGCCGGACAATACTACCGCGCGCAGGCCTTTTTCGCGGCCGAGCCGGTCGATGGTCGCGACCAGCGCCTCGAACATCGCGGCATCCAGCGCATTCATCTTGTCCGGCCGCACCAGCCGGACATCGGCAACGCCGTCCGACATCGACACCGAGACGCGATTGTCCATGCGAGTTTCTCCCATCATGTTCACCGTGCCCCAGACCCAGCGTAGCGCGCCGTTCTTTACGGCGTGGTGCTGCAGAGCCGGGGCCGTAACGAACGCCGGTATTTGGTACGGTCCCGGCTCTGCGGAGCGGCATGAAGAATGCCGCACCGCGTCCGGGACGCGATAGATGTTTGACGCTTTACAGAAAGGCGTCAGGCGGATTTAGTCAATCAACAATAAACCCACAATTCCTTTCAGGGCGGAAACCTATGTTCACTCAAAACCTTCTCGCGGGGCGCCGAATCCTCGTCACCGGCGGCGGCACCGGGCTCGGCAAGTCGATGGCGTCGCGCTTTCTCGAGCTTGGCGCCGAGGTCCATATCTGCGGCCGGCGCAAGAGCGTCTGCGACGAGACCGCGACCGAATTGATGGACGCGTATGGCGGGCGCGTGGTCAGCCACGGCGTCGACATCCGCAACGCGCTTGCGGTCGATGAGATGATCGAGGCGATTTTCACCGGCGGCCCCCTCACCGACCTCATCAACAACGCCGCCGGCAACTTCATCTCGCGAAGCGAAGATCTGTCGCCGCGCGGCTTCGATGCCGTCGCCAATATCGTGATGCACGGGACCTTCTATGTGACGCATGCGGTGGGGCGGCGCTGGATCGCCGCCAAGGTGCCCGGCAACGTGGTTTCGATCACGGTGACATGGGTTCGCAACGGCTCGCCCTATGTGGTGCCCTCCGCGATGAGCAAGTCCGCCATCCACGCCATGACCATGTCGCTCGCCACCGAATGGGGACGCTACGGCATCCGGCTCAACACCATCGCGCCCGGCGAAATTCCGACCGAAGGCATGAGCAAGCGCATCAAGCCCGGCGACGAGGCCGGCGCGCGCACCAAGGCGCAGAATCCAATGGGCCGCGTCGGCCGCATGGAGGAACTGCAGAACCTCGCGGTGTTTTTGATCTCCGGCGGCTGCGACTGGATCAACGGCGAGACCATCGCCATGGACGGCGGTCAGGCGCTGGCGATGGGCGGCAATTTCTACCAGTTGCGCGACTGGTCCGACGCCGACTGGACCCAGGCGCGCGATTCGATCAAGGCGCAGAACGAAAAGGACAGGGCAGCAAGGGGGTAAGAGGGAGCGCGCTGTCGCCGCACACTCCGCCATCGTCCTCGCGAAAGCGGGGATCCATAACCTCCGTACCTGCGATGCGGAAAGCCCGGGCCGCATGCGGAAACATTTTCCGCAACCACGTCTGCCGGTGTTTATGGGTCCCCGCTTTCGCGAGGACGACTCGCGGGATTGTTTTTGCCCTTCAATAAGGCCAAACTCCGCGTCGACAATAAAATACTACGGGAGAAACATGTCCGACATCGCAGACTCGGCGAACCTCGCCGACATGATACGCGCGCAGGGAAAAACCCGCGGCTATACCACCGCCTTCGAATTCGAAGGTCGCCGCACCAGTTTTGCGGGCCTCGACATTCACACCAATCGCGTCGCCAACGGGCTCAAGGCACTCGGCGTCAAGCCGCATGAGCGCGTCGCCTATCTCGGCAAGAACAGCGACATATATTTCGAGCTACTGCTCGGCGCGATGAAGGCCAATGTGGTGATGGCGCCGGTGAACTGGCGGCTGGCCGGGCCCGAGATCGCGTTTATCGTCGAGGACTGCAAGGCGGCGGTGCTGTTCGTCGGTCCCGAATTCGTAGACCAGGTACGCGGCATCCAGGCGCAGCTTCCAAGCGTGCGTACCTTCATCGCATCCGAAGGCGGCGCGCCGGACTGGTTCGATTTTGCCGCTTGGCGCGACGCGCAATCGGGCGACGATCCGAAGGTCGCGATCGCCGCAAAGGACATCGCGATCCAGCTCTACACGTCAGGCACCACCGGCAAGCCGAAAGGCGCCATGCTGTCGCACGCGAACTTCCTCTCTCTTGTAAGAGCCGGCGGCGCCGAGCGGCCCGACTGGAATAAATGGTCCGCGGACGATGTCTCGCTGGTGGCGATGCCGGTGTTTCACATCGGCGGCTCCGGCTGGGGCGTGCTTGGCCTCTACCACGGCGCCAGGGGCGTGATCGCGCGAGAATTCGATCCGACAAAGGTGCTGGATTTCTTCGAGAAGTCCGGCATCACCAAATTGTTCATGGTGCCTGCCGCGATGCAGTTCGTGGTGCGGCAGCCCCGCGCCCGCGAGGTCGATTTCTCGAAGCTGAAATACATGCTCTACGGCGCTTCCCCGATTCCCGCAGCACTGTTGAAGGAATGCATCGAGGTGTTCAAATGCGGCTTTGTGCAGATGTACGGCATGACCGAGACCACCGGCACCATCGTCGCATTGCCGCCGGAGGATCACGTCGAGGGGCTGGACCGCATGCGCTCCGCGGGAAAGGCGCTGCCCGGCGTTGAGCTTGCCATTCTCGATGCCGACGGCAACAAATTGCCGCCGGGCGAAGTCGGCGAGATCGCGACGCGCTCCGGTTCCAACATGGCCGGCTACTGGAACCTGCCGGAGGCCACCGCCAGGACGCTGGACAAGGACAACTGGCTGCGCACCGGCGATGCCGGCTACATGGACAGCGACGGCTATCTCTATATCCACGACCGCATCAAGGACATGATCATCTCCGGCGGCGAGAACATCTATCCCGCCGAAGTGGAAAGCGCGATCTGCGACCATCCCGACGTCGCCGAGGTCGCGGTGGTCGGCGTGCCCGATGACCAGTGGGGCGAAGCAGTCAAGGCGATCGTGGTGATGAAGTCCGGCAAGAAGGCGACGCCTGCGGAGATCATCGGCTTCACCCGCACGCGCATCGCCGGCTTCAAGACGCCGAAGTCGGTGGATTTCATTGAGGCTCTGCCGCGCAACGCGTCGGGCAAGATTTTACGGCGCCACCTGCGCGATCCCTATTGGGTGGGGAAGGATAGACAGGTAAATTGAGGACAGGTATCGCCACACGCTGGCTGTCGTCCCCGCGCAGGCGGGGACCCATACCCTCCATCGCCAGTGATGCGGAAGGAGTCGGCGACTTGCGGCCGCAACTTGCCAGATCATAACCATCGGTGGTTATGGGTCCCCGCCTGCGCGGGGACGACAAAAATCACCGCTTCCCCGCCCCCATGTACCCGAACAGAAATCCCGCCACCTTGCGCTTCTGGATTTCCTCGCTGCCTTCGGTGATGCGGTAGCGGCGGTGGTGGCGGTAGATGTGCTCGAACGGCTTGTGGCGCGAATAGCCCATGCCGCCGTGCACCTGCATCGCGCGGTCGGCGGCCTCGCAACAGAGGCGGTTGGCCCAGAAATTACACATCGACACCTTGTCCGACAGCGTGTGCTCGACCTCGGCCTGCGTCAGCCGGTCCATTTCCCACGCGGTCTTGCGGATTAACAGCCGCAGCATCTCGGCCTGGGTCGCCAGTTCCACCAGGGGCCACTGGATCGCCTGGTTCTCGGCCAGCGCCTTGCCGAACGGTTTTCGTTCCCGCGCATATTTCACGCTTTCGTCGATGCAATACACGGCGGCGCCGAGCGAACTCGCCGCCTGCCGAATCCGGTTTTCATGCACAAAGCACTGCGCCAGCGACAGTCCGCGGCCGACCTCGCCGAACAGCGCATCCTCGGGCACAAACACATCGGTGAACGACACGCGGGGGTGATCGGTCGGCATATTGAACGTCCACATATATTCCTCAACCTTCACGCCCGGACTTTTCGCCGGCACCAGGAAGCAGCTAATGCCGCGTGCGTCGCCGTCGTTGCCCGAGGTACGAGCGAACAACGCGCAATGCGTGGCGGCATGCATCCCGGTGGTCCACATCTTCTCGCCGTCGATCACCCAGCCCTTGACGTTGTCGCGCGTCGCGGGCTGCGCCCGGGTTTCCATATGGGTCGCGTCCGAACCATGCTCGGGTTCGGTGAGGCCAAAGGTGATGCGGTATTTGCCGGTGATGGAGCCATTGATCATCGCCTTTTGGTCGTCGCGCCCATAGCGATCGAGCATGGTCACCAGCGGCAGGTTGCCGACGATGGAATGCTCGTTCTGCAGATCGTTGTGCAGGCCGAGGCCCTTCGCTGCAAAATGTTCGCGGATCACTGCCATCCACAGGTTGGAGCCGTCCTTGCCGCCATAGCGTTTCGGGATCGCAAAGCGCAAATGCCCGGCGCTATCGGCTAGATTTTTCACCCGGCGCAGCAGCGCTTCCCATTCATGCCGGGGCAGCCCGCCATTGTCGAAATCGGTGCGCGCCCATTCGCGGCGATGGTCGAAGAAGCGGATGTTGTCGTCGGCCGCCTCGATCGGCTTGATTTCCCTGGCGATGAAATGATCAAGCTCGGCGAGATAGGCGACGAGACCGGCGGGCAGTGAAAAATCCAAGGCGGTTCTCCCGGATGTCGTGTTCTTGTTATTGCGAGGCGATCGATTAAGGTGACAAGCATAAATCAAGTCAAGCGTTGCCTCCAACGCAACGAAGCATGGGAGCGAACATGGATCTGAAATTCTGCAAGGTAACGCGCAAGGGCCCAATCACCATCGTGACGCTGTCGCGGCCGGAGGTGTACAACGCGCTGCATACCGACGCGCATTTCGAACTCAACAAGGTGTTCGACGATTTCAGTGCCGACCCGGAGCAATGGGTAGGGATCGTCACCGGCGCCGGCGACAAGGCGTTCTGCGCCGGCAACGACCTGAAATGGCAGGCGGCGGGAGGCAAGCGCGGCTGGGACAAGGGCGGTTTTGCGGGCCTCACCTCGCGGTTCGATTGCGACAAGCCGATCATCGCCGCGGTCAACGGCGTCGCCATGGGCGGCGGCTTCGAGATCGCGCTGGCCTGCGATCTCATCATCGCCTCGGAGAATGCCAGGTTCGCGTTGCCGGAGCCGCATGTCGGCCTCGCAGCACTGGCCGGCGGCCTGCAGCGGTTGCCGCGGCAGATCGGGCTGAAGCGCGCGATGGGCATGATTTTGACCGCACGCCATGTCGGCGCGGCGGAAGGCAAGGAGCTCGGCTTTGTCAACGAGGTGGTGCCCGTCGGCGAAGCGCTGGCGGCGGCGGAGCGCTGGGCCGAGGCCATCTGCAAGAACTCGCCGATGTCGATCCGCGCTTCCAAGCAGGCCATTCAAACAGGCATGGCGGTATCACTGGAGCGGGCCATCACCGAACAGCGCGAATATCCGGCGGTGAAGGCGATGGCGGCGTCGCAGGATTATATCGAAGGGCCGAAAGCGTTTTCGGAAAAACGTCCGCCGAAATGGGTGGGGAGGTAGATACTACTTCTCCCCTAGCTCCCTCCGATACGCCGCATAATTCGGCTGGTCGACCGCGAGCTTGGCAAGCGTGGTCCGCCACAGATGGTCGGCAAGCCCCCGTGTTTGCAGATCGGCTTCGCCGCCAGCGATGCGATCGGCCAGCGCGCGGTTGAGCTCGCCGAGCGAACCCTGGATGCCCAGCAGCGCCGATAATCGCGCAGTTTCCGTCGCGTCGCTGCACCTTTCCAGCGCCAGCTGGCGCGTTACCAGATCGAGCGCGTTGATCGCGACCCGCAGCTTGAACGCGCTATGCCCGCCAATTTCAGGCGTGAGTTCGTTCCGCAAAAAATCCGCAACCGCCTTGATCAGTTCGGATGGCGTCGGTTCGTCCTGCATGTCAACCTCGAGGCGCCAGTAGTCTGAGCAGATCGATCTCGGTTTCCGACGAACGCCGGCCGATCATCGCGCGTTCGATGGAGTGCTCGGGGCCCAATCGAAAACGCTGCATCATTCCGCAGCACATCACGCCCCAGCGCAGCGTGCCCATCACTTCCCAGAAGTTTACGCGCGAGGGACCGACGTGTCCGCCGGCCGCTTCATAGCCCGCGAACAATTCCTCGCGTGTGCCGAAACCGCCGACCGGCTTGTCGATTTCTCCAAAACGCCAGGAGTTGACGCAGATCCAGCCAAGATCCTCCATCGGGTCGCCGGTATGCGCGAGCTCCCAATCCAGCACCGCGCGCACGCCGTCGGGACCGATGATGAGATTGCCGTGACGAAAATCGCCATGCACCAGCGTCACCTCTTTGGACGGACCGGGATCGTGATCTCGCAACCAGCGCAGCGCCAGTTCGAACACCGGGCGCGGCCAGTTGAAACCGCGATACTCCTGCTCAAGCTGGGCGATCTCGGTTGCGGCCGTCATGCGGCGCAGCTGCGGCAATTCCGGCTGCGCTATGCCATGAATCGCCGCGAGAATGCCGCCGCATTGGCGCGCGAGCCTTGGCCGTACCTTGGCGAATTTCTGGTCGCGCAGGATCTTGCGCGGGATGGTTTCGCCCTCGACCCGCGCCATGATGAAGCCGGTGCCGAGATCATCGTCCGGCCGCAGCACATGCAGCACCTTCGGCGACGGCACGCCGGCGACATAAGCGAGCCGCATCAAGGTGGCCTCGACGTTCAATCCCGCCGCGCGTGTCGGCGCCGCGCCATAACCCGGCGGCGCGCGGCGCAGGATCGCGCCGACATTGCCGTTGGGATGCACGACGTCGAACGACCAGGTCTCCTGGCTGGCGCCGCCGGACAACCGCGTCGGGCCGATCACGCCGGCAGCACCGGGACACCATACGGCAACGCAGCGCGTCAGCAGTTCATCAATGGGCGCGGCCAAATTCTACTTGCCCTTGAACTTGGCCGGACGCTTCTCAAGGAATGCGGTAACGCCTTCCTTGAAATCCTCCGCCGATCCTGCCTCGCGCTGCAACTGCTGTTCGAGATCGAGTTGTTCTTCGAAGGAATTGCCGGGGCTCTCCCAGTACAGTTTTCGGATCAGCGACAGCGCGACGGTCGGCCCGTCGGCCAGCTCATGGGCAAGCTTCATGGTCTCGTCCATCAACTCCAGATCGTGGTACACGCGGTTGACGAGGCCCCACTCCAGCGCCTTTTCTGACGGTAGTTTTTCACCCATCAGCGACAGCTCGACAGACCGCGCCTTGCCGATCAGCCGCGGCAGCAGCCAGGTCGAACCGCAGTCCGGCACGAGACCGATGCGGCGGAACGCCTGCAGAAAGTAGGAGGATCGCGCGCATAAAATCATGTCGCCCATCAGCGCGATGCTCATGCCGGCGCCGGCCGCGGGACCGTTGACCGAGGTTACGATCGGACAATGCAGATTGCGCAGGCGCCGCAGGAACGGATGATATGCGGTCTCCAGCGCCGCGCCGGCATTGCTGCGGCCTCCCGGCTTGGCGTTGCCGCGTCCCTGCAGATTGGCGCCAGTGCAGAACGCGCGCCCCGCGCCGGTGATGACGAGGCATCGCACCTCGAACTTCCTGTCATCGATGGCGTCGAGCGCATCGCCTAAGCCCCCGAGCATGTCCATCGACACTGCGTTCATCACTTCCTGATGGTCGAGCTTAAGGATCGCAACCGGCCCGTCGAAATCCATCGTGACATGTTTGAACTGCATTGGTTTCCTCGTGCTTTTGATCCGCAGTTATCCTGCGTTGGGAGTGGTGATGTCGAGGCCATATTTGATTTTTAAGGCGCACTTGTCCATGGTTGGTATCAACTCACATAACCAAAATGGAAACACCCAATGAGCATTTTCGACCTGAGCGGCCGTGTCGCCGTCATCACCGGCGGCAATGGCGGCATTGGCCTCGGCATCGCACAGGCCTTGGCCGCGGCCGGCTGCAACGTCTCGATCTGGGGCCGCAACGCCGAGAAGAACAAGAGCGCCGCAGCGTCAATCGCTGGCGCGGCCGGCAAGGTCGATACCCGAATCTGCGATGTCAGCGATCCCGCTTCGGTGAAATCGGCGATGGCCGCGACGCTGGATACGTTCGGCCGGGTCGATGGCTGCTTCGCCAATGCCGGCATCGGCGGCGGCGGACGTCATGCCTTCATCGACCGCACCGAGGAACAATGGCGCAGCATGTTCGCCACCAATCTCGACGGCGTGTTTCACGTATTTCAGGTCGCCGCCCGCCACATGACCGAACGCGCCAATGCGGGCGACAAGTTCGGCCGGCTGGTAGCGACTTCCAGCCTCGCCTCGTTGTTCGGCACCGCGCGCAACGAGCATTACGCCGCGACCAAGGCCGCCATCAACGCGCTGTGCCGGGCGCTCGCGGTCGAACTGGCGCGCCACGGCGTTACCTCGAACGCCATCCTGCCGGGCTGGATCAAGAGCGACATGACAGCGCGGGTGCTGGCCGACGACAAATTCGTCGGCGCCGTGATGCCGCGGATTCCAATGCGCCGCTTCGGCGAGCCGTCGGATTTCGGCGGCGTCGCGGTGTACCTGATGAGCAAGGCCTCGTCGTACCACACCGCGGACTGTTTTGTGATCGACGGGGGATATACGGCGTTCTAGTGTCTCGTGCCCAGGACGCAGCGCGGCGCGTAGCCCTTCGCGAAGCGGTGCGCTGCAGAGCCGGGGCCCCGGTTTCTACGAGCGCACAAGGAGCGGGGTCCCGGCTCTGCGAAGCGGCGAAGAATGCCGCTTCGCGTCCGGGACACGAATTACGACGACGCCACCCGGCGCGGCTGCTGCGCCGGCGTCATCGCAAAACCCTCATAGCCCTTCGCCGCCACGTCGTTGCAGATCTGCCGGTAAGCGCCGACGCCGCCGATATAGGGCATGAAGATCTGCGGCTTGCCCGGGATGTTGGCGCCCATGTACCACGAGTTGGCTTGCGGATAGAGCGTGGTGGATGCGACCTCGTTGACGTGGGCGACCCAGTTATCCTCGGCGTCCTTGTTGGCCTCCATCGCATCGAGATCGCGGTCGCGCATGTAGCCGATGCAATCGGCGATCCAGTCGACATGCTGCTCGATCGAGACGATCATGTTGCTCAGCACCGACGGGCTGCCGGGACCGGTGATGATGAACAGGTTGGGAAAGCCAGCGCTCATCACGCCGAGATAGGTGCGCGGTCCCTCCGCCCATTTCTGGTTAAGCGCCCGCCCTGCCCGGCCTCGGAGTTCGATTTTGGCGACCGAGCCCGTCATCGCATCGAAGCCGGTGGCCAGCACCAGCGTATCGACGTCGTAATCCCCGGCCCCGGTGCGCACGCCGTTCGGCAGGATCTGCTCGATCGGGTTGGACTTGATATCGACCAGCGTCACATTCGGCCGATTGAACGCGGCGAAATAATCGCTGTCGATGCAGATGCGCTTGGTGCCGATCGGGTGACTGTTCGGCTGCAGCAGCTTTGCGGTTTCGGGGTCCTTGACGATCTCCGCGATCTTTTCGCGGACGAAATCGGCAGCGGTGTCGTTGGCCGCCCTGTCGAGCGCAAGGTTGTTGTAAACAGACATGAAGGTGAGGCCGCCGCGGGTCCAGCGCGATTCATATTTTCCGCGGCGCTCGTTGTCGCCATCGTCGAGCGCGCCGCGGTCGGGCATGTCGGTATAGATGCCATTGCGCGCTTCCTCGCGCGCGAAGCGGCGGATTTCCGGATAGTTCGAACGGAATTCCTCGCGTTCTTTCGGCGTCAGTGCCGCGTTGCGCGCGGGAATGCTGAAATTCGCGGTGCGCTGAAACACCGTGAGATGGCCGGCCTGCTCGGCGATCACGGGTACCGATTGAATGCCCGACGAACCGGTGCCGATGACGGCCACGCGCTGGCCGGTGAAATCGACCGGCTCATGCGGCCAGTGCCCGGTGTGATAGACTTTGCCCCTGAAGTCGGCGAGGCCCTTGATGTCCGGCATCCGCGCATTCGACAGACATCCGGTGGCAAGCACGACGAATTGCGCTGTTACGGTGTTGCCATCCGAAGTCGTTACCGACCACGTATTGGCGCTTTCGTCGAACACCGCCCGATCCACCCGGGTGTTAAACTGGATATCGGCCCGCAAATTAAACCGGTCGGCGACGTGATTGGCGTATTTGAGAATCTCGGGCTGCGGTGCGTAGCGCTCGCTCCAGTCCCATTCCTGCTGCAGTTCGTCGGAGAACGAGTAGGAATACTGCATGCTTTCGACATCGCAGCGCGCGCCGGGATAGCGATTCCAGTACCAGGTGCCGCCGACGCCATCGCCCTGCTCGTAGACCCGCGCCGAGAATCCCAATCCACGCAGGCGGTGGAGCATGTACATTCCGGCAAAGCCGGCGCCGACGATCACAGCGTCGAAGGTGTCGCCGGCGCTTCTGCTGGAATCGGGCTGCAAGGCAGGCATCTGTTCGCGCTCCCTGAATTTGGAATTCTCGATTTACCGACACCATTCAACCCGACAGGCCAAAGCGCAAGAGCGAAATCGGCTATCCCGGTCTGCATATCAGGCAAGGGACACGGTAAGTTGCCGCAACCCCGCCATCATCCTGAGGTGCTCGCCCCCTTGGGCGAGCCTCGAAGGATGGCCGCAGGCGCGCGTGGCGATCTTTCGAGACGCCGCGCGAGAGCGCGGCTCCTCAGGATGACGGCGGAGCTTGCTGCGCTTGGCACAGACGGCCATGATGCGCTAGCGTGACAATCAATCCGTCGCGCGAAACGGGACGTTGCAAAGGGCTGCAGGGAGTGAATTAGAATATGAAATCGCCGATCTGCGACATGCTGGGAATCGAATTTCCGCTGCTCGCCTTCAGCCATTGCCGCGACGTGGTCGCCGCGGTCAGCCGCGCCGGTGGTTTCGGGGTGCTCGGCGCCACCGCGCACACGCCCGAATCCGTCGAGCAGGAGCTGAAGTGGATCAACGACCACGTCGACGGCAAGTCCTACGGGCTCGACGTGCTGATCCCCGAGAACATCTCTACGGCGGGCGAAAAAGACGTCACCTGGAAAAGCCTCGAAGCCCGCGTTACGCCGGAGCATCGCGCCTTCACCCGCAACCTGCTGAAAAAATACGGCGTCGAACTGACCACGACCAACGTCGCCGACAACGCGCCGCAGCCGTTCGACGCGCAATGCGCGATGGATGTGCTCGACGTTGCGTTCAGGCATCCGATCCGGCTGATCGCCAATGCGCTCGGCGTGCCGCCAAAGGCGATGATCGAAATGGGCAACAAGCACGGCGTGCCGGTGGCGGCGCTGGTCGGCGCCAAGGAGCATGCAATCCGCCAGGTCGCGGCGGGCGTCGATATTCTCGTGGCTCAGGGCACCGAGGCCGGCGGCCATTGCGGCGAGGTTTCTACCATGGTGCTGGTGCCGGAGGTGATCAAGGCGGTGAAGGCGATCCGCGACGTGCCAGTGTTGGCCGCGGGCGGCATCATGACCGGGCGGCAGATGGCGGCGTGCATGGCGATGGGCGCCGCGGGCGCCTGGACCGGATCGGTGTGGCTGGCGACGGTGGAATCCGAGACCACCGAAATTTTTCGCGAGAAGATGATCGCGGCGTCCTCGCGCGACGCGATCCGCTCGAAAGGCCGCACCGGCAAGCCCGCGCGGCAGTTGCGTTCGGTCTGGACCGATGCCTGGGACCGCGGCGCCGACAGCCCCGGCGCGCTGCCGATGCCGCTGCAAAGCATCATCAGCCGCGACGCCTTCAATTCGATCGACCGCTCAGCCGCCGCCGGCAACGCACAGGCGCGCGATCTCGTCAGCTACTTTGTCGGACAAGGCGTCGGCCTGATCGAGAGCGTGAAATCCGCCACCGCGGTGGTGCAGGAGTTCAAGGAAGAGTTCGCGGAAGCAGTGGAGCACATGAACGCGTTGGTGGCGGAATAAAGCGAATGGCGAACGCGCACTCCCCTGTTCCCGACGACCGTATTCCCGTCATCGTCGGCGTCGGTGAAATCGCCGATCATCCGGTGGACTTAACGGCAGGCCTGGAGCCGCTGGCGCTGCTTGAGGCGGCCGTGAAGCGCGCGGCCGAGGATGCCGCAGCGCCTTTGCTCGGCGAGATCGACTCGCTGGACGTCGTGAATTTTCTGAGCTGGCGCTATCGCGATCCCGAAAAGCTGCTCGCAGCAAGACTCGGAATCAAACCGTCGCATTGCTTTTACGGTCCGGTCGGCGGCGAAAGCCCGATCCGCTATCTGCACGAAGCCGCGCAACGCATCGCGCGCGGCGAGACCAAAGTCGCCGTGGTCTGTGGCGCCGAGGCGCAGTCGACCGCGACCAAGGCCGAGCGCGCCAAAGTCACGCTGCCGTGGACGCCGTTCGCGCATGACGTGCCCGAGCCGAAACGCGGCGCGGCGTTCCAGAAGCCGATGGCCGTGCAACTCGGCGTGTTCAGGCCGATTACGGTCTATCCGCTCTACGAATCCGCCACGGCCGCGCATTGGGGCCAGACGCCGCGGGAAGCGCTGGCGGAATCCGGCGAGCTATGGTCGCGATATTCGGCAGTCGCGGCCGGCAATCCGCAATCCTGGATGAAACGCGTGGTCTCGGCCGACACCATTACGACGCCGTCGGCGGATAACCGGCTGATTGCGTGGCCCTACACCAAGCTGATGGTCGCAAATCCCACCGTCAACATGGGCGGCGCGTTGCTGATGACATCGCTGGCACGCGCGCGTGCCGCCGGCATTGCCGAGGAACGGCTGATCTATATCCATGGCGGCGCGTCGGCGGAGGAGCCGCGCGACTATCTGATCCGCGACCAGTTTGTCGAAAGCCACGCGCAGAATGCGGTGCTGAGCGCGGTGCTCGACATGGTCGGCGGCGACGGCCGGGCGTTCGACGCCATCGAGCTCTACAGCTGCTTTCCCGTGGTGCCGAAGATGGCGCGGCGGACGCTGGGTCTCGGCGCCGATGTGCAGCCGACGGTGACCGGCGGCCTGACCTTCCACGGCGCGCCGCTCAACACCTACATGACGCATGCGGCCTGCGCGATGGTGCGCAAGCTGCGCGGCGGGGCCAAGCTCGGCCTGCTGTATGGGCAGGGCGGCTTCGTCACCAAACATCATGCGCTGGTGCTGTCGCCGCAGCCGCCGCGGGGCGCGCTGGCACAGGATACCAGCGTGCAGGCGGACGCTGACCGGCGCCGCGGCGAGGTGCCCGAGTTTGTAACGGAAGCCGACGGCAAGGGCAAAATCGAGAGTTTTACCGTGATCTACGGCCGCGGCGGCGAAGTCGAGCACGGCGTGGTGATGTTGCGCACCACTAACAACACACGCACACTAGCCCGCGTCCCCGCCCGCGACGCCGCGACGCTAGCGCATTTGATGAACATGGAACGGACGCCGGTCGGTTCGCGGGGCGAGATTGTCAGCGCGGATGACGGGATACTGGAGTGGCGGGTGAGTTGATCTCGTGTCCCGGGCGCGATGCAGCGCTCTTCGCGCTGCTTCGCAGAACCGGGATCGTACCAAACTCCGGCGTTCGTTAACGGCCCCGGCTCAGCAGAGCACCGCTCCGCAAGGGCTACGCGCTGCGCTGCGTCCGGGGCACGTTAGACGGCTCTACTTCTCCGACACCTTCTTCGGCTCGCTGCCTTTGCCGCCTGCAACGCGGACCTGATCGCCATCCGCGATGCCGTCCGGCGGTGCGACGATGATGCGGTCGTCCGGCGTGACGCCCGATGCGAGTTCGATATCGCGGCCGAGGTCCCGGGCGATGGTCACGGCCTTGAACAGCACCTTGTCGTCGGGACCGACGGTGGCGACGCGCAGGCCGCTCTGGTTGAAGATCAGCGCGCTGGCGGGAATGTGCAGCGGCACCGCGTCGCGCTGCAGGCTCATCTTGACGTTGGCGTAGCCGCCCGGCATCAATTCGCCGCCGGCATTGTCGAGCGCAAGCTGCATCCGCGTGGTGCCTGAACTCACATCGACCGACTGCGACGAGGCTTCTACCGTCGCAGCGAAATTCCGGCCTGGATATTCCGGCATCGAGATCACAGCCTTGGCGCCGATCCTGATCGCCGGCACATAGCTCTGCGGGACGTTGACATAGACCCGGAGTTTCCTGATATCGGAGATAACGAACATCGCAGGCCCGGTGCCGCCGCCGGCGTTGATCAAGGCGCCGACGTCGGTGTCGCGCGCGGTGACCACGCCGTCGAACGGCACCGTGATCTTCTTGTAGCCGGCCAGCGCTTCCAGCCGCTCGACATTGGCCTGTCCGGAATTGACCGCGGCCTTCTTGTTGGAAAGGTCGGCGGTGCGCTCGTCGATTTCCTGCATCGAGACGAAATTCGAGGCGATCAACGACCGCCGGCGGGTCAATGTGGCTTCCGACAGTTTGGCGCTGGCCTGCTGGCTGGCGAGATCGGCGCGGGCCTGCAGCAATTGCTGGTCGAGATCGGGCGCCTCGATTTCGGCGATCACCTGTCCGGCCTTCACCTGCGCGCCGATATCGGCATTCCAGCTCTTCAAATAGCCGCTGACGCGCGCGTAGATCGGCGCGCGCTGATAGGCCTCCAGCCGGCCGGGCAGATCGAGGGTTGCGTTGAGCACTTTGGCGTCCGGCAAGGTCACGGCTACCGTCGGAACGGCCTGGGTGTCGGTCCATTCGCGCAGTTTCGCGCCGGATTCCTCGCGCGCGCGGATGCCGGTTATCACGACCAGTACCGCGGCGATGCCGGCAATGACCGCGAAAATACCCAGCTTCCGGCGAGACACCGGTGAGCTTTGTTCAGTGGGCATGCAGCATCTCCGGTGAGGCGGCGGCTTTGGCGCCCTGCTTCTTGTGTACCATACTAAACACCACGGGAACGAACATCAGCGTCGCAATCGTTGCAAAAATCAGTCCACCGATCACGGCGCGGCCGAGCGGCGCGTTCTGCTCGCCGCCCTCGCCGAGCCCCAGCGCCATCGGCGCCATGCCGATGATCATCGCCAGTGCCGTCATCAGCACCGGGCGGAACCGGACGAAGCCGGCTTCCAGCGCCGCCGCAATCGGGTCGCCGAGTTCCTCATAGCGCTCGCGGGCAAAGCTGATCACCAGCACGCTGTTGGCGGTGGCGACGCCCATGCACATGATCGCGCCGGTCAATGCCGGCACCGATAGCGTGGTCTGGGTCGTGAACAGCATCCAGACGATGCCGGCCAACGCGGCCGGCAATGCGGAGATGATCACAAACGGATCGGACCAGGATTGGAAGTTCACCACGATCAAGAGGTAGATCAGCACGATTGCGGCGAGCAACCCGAACAGCAGACCGGAAAACGCGCTGTTCATGGTCTGCACCTGGCCGAGCAATACTACCGAAGAGCCCTTCGGCACCTCTTTCGCAGTGTCTTCAATGGCCTTCCTGACGTCCACCGCGACCGCACCGAGGTCGCGGCCCTGCGGCGTGGCATAAATCTGCACCAACGACTGGATGTCATATTGCGACACCACCGCGCTCGACGTTGAACGCTCAATATTGGCGATGCCGCCAAGAATCGGTGACTGCGGAATCCCGGCCGCGGTAATCGGCAGGGTCTGCAGCGCGCTCAGCGAATCGATCTGATATTGCGGCGTCTGCATCACGATCGAATACGATACGCCGTTGTCTGGATTGAGATAGTAGGTCGGCGCGACCTGGGCGCTGCCGGCAAGGTTGACGACCAGGCTGTTGGTGACGTCGCGTTCGGTCAGGCCGACATATTGCGCGCGGGTACGGTCGACGTCGATGTTGAAGGTCGGATTGTTGGGCGACTGCTGGATCCGCGCATCGGCAATGCCGGGAATCCGGCGGATCCGGTTCAGCAGCTTGTTGGCATAAGCAAAATTCGCGGCCAGATCCGCGCCGCGGATCTGCAAATCGATCGGCGCCGGCGCGCCGAAATTCAGGATCTGGCTGACGATATCGGCCGGCAGGAACGCGAACTGCATGCCGGGAAACAACCGTGGCAATTGTTCACGCAGCGCCTGGACGTATTCTTCCGTGGGCCGGTGACCCTCCTTGAGCTTGATCTGGATATCGCCATCCTGCGGACCGATCACGCCGGTGTTGTTGTAGGTCATGTTGATGCCGCTGATGGGCATGCCGATGTTGTCGGCGAGGGTTTCGATTTCGTTGGGGGGAATGATCTTGCGGATCGCCTTCTGGATATCGGCGAACTGATTGGCGGTTTCCTCGACCCTTGTGCCGACCTGGGTGCGCACATGCATCAGGATGCCGCCGGCATCGACGGCTGGAAAGAAGTTGCGGCCGAGATAGGGCACCAGCAGGAACGAAACGCCGACAAAGCTGAGAAAGCCGATCACAAAGACCGGCCGCCGGGTCAGCGTCAGCGCCAGCAGGTCGCGGTAGCCGCCGCGGAACCGCTCGAACTGCGCCTCGAAACCGCGCTGGAACCGGACCAGCGGATTGCGCGACGGCGGCGGGCCCTCGCCCTCGGCGTGATGCACGTGCGGCTGCAGCAGGTACTTCGCCATGGTCGGCACCAGCGTGCGCGACAGGATGAAAGACCACATCATGGCGAACATCACCGCTTCCGCCATCGGCACGAACAGGAAACGCGCGACGCCGGTGAGAAAGAACATCGGTACGAACACGATGCAGATGCACAGCAGCGACACGAAGGCCGGCGTCACGATCTGCCGGGCGCCGTCCATGATCGCGGGTTCGACCGCCTTGCCCTGCTCCAGATGGTAATTGATGTTCTCGATCGTCACCGTGGCGTCGTCGACGAGAATGCCGACCGCGAGCGCAAGCCCGCCCAGCGTCATGATGTTGAGCGTCTCGCCGATCGCCGACAGCATCACGATGGCGCCGAGCACGGAAAGCGGAATCGAGACGGCGATGATCACCGTCGAGCGCCAGCTTCCCAGAAACAGCAGGATCATCACGCTGGTGAGCAAGGCGGCGATGACGCCTTCATTGGCGACGCCGGTAATGGCGCCGCGAACGAACAGCGACTGGTCGGCGATGAATCCTATCTTGAGCGCGTCGGGCAGCGAATCCTTGACGTCGATCACCTTCTGCTTGATGCCGGAGATGATATCCAGCGTCGAAGTCGAGCCGGCCTTCAGCACCATCATCAGCACGGAACGGTTGCCGTCGACGTGAACGATATTGGTCTGCGGCGGGTTGCCGTCGCGCACGCTGGCGACGTCGCGTACATACACCATAGCGCCGTTGACGGTCTTGATCGGCAGGTTGCCGAGGTCTTCCATCTTCAGCGGCGAATTGTTGAGCTGGATGACATATTCGAAGCCGCCGATCTTCTGCGTTCCGACCGGCGTGATCAGGTTTTGTGCGGCCAGCGCGTTGGCGACGTCCTGCCCGGACAGCCCGCGGGCCTGCAGCGCCGTCGAGTTGAGATCAATCTGGACCTGGCGCTGCTTGCCGCCGAACGGATACGGAATTGCCGCACCCGGCACCGTGACCAGCGGCGTGCGCAACTGGTTGATGCCGATGTCGGCGAGGTTCTGTTCGGTAAGGCCTTCGCCGGAGAGTGCCACCTGGATGATCGGTACCGTGGAGGCGCTGTAATTGAGGATCAGCGGCGGCGTGGCACCGGGTGGCATCTGCTTGAGCAGCGTCTGCGAGATCGCCGTGACCTGGGCGTTGGCGGTCTGGATATTGACATTGGGCTGGAAGAAAATCTTGATAATGCCGATGCCGTTATAGGAATTGGCGACGATGTGCTCGATGTCGTTGACGGTCGTGGTCAGCGCGCGCTGAAACGGCGTGGTGATGCGGCCGGACATCTGGTCGGGCGGCAGGCCGGTGTAGTTCCAGACCACGCCGATCACCGGAATCCGGATGTCCGGAAAGATGTCGGTCGGCGTGCGTAGCGCGGCCAGCGGTCCGATGATCAGGAGCAGCAGCGCCAGCACGACGAAAGTATATGGCCGGCTCAGGGCGATGCGGACCAGCGCAATCATAAAACGGGCATTCCTCGGTCAATCAAACGGGCTTTGGGACTCGCGGGCGCCGGCAACTTCGCCCGCGATGATGTACCCGAACCCGGCGAAAAATGCCAATATCCGCTGCTCATAAGGCCATGCAATCCGCCGATATCTTTAACGCCGAAGGCCTCCTACGGGAGGTCTCACGACAGTTTGATGCCAGTTCGTGTCCCGGGCGCGATGCAGCGCGCAGTTCTTGCGAAGCGCTGCTTCGCAGAACCGGGACCCCGATCTCTTCGAGTCGCAAGTAAACCGGGACCCCGGCTCTGCAGCGCACCACGCCGCAAGCGCGGCGCGCTGCGCTGCGTCCGGGGCACGCAGCCTGATGGACGCTCAGCTATACCTCCAGCTTGTCGCCGCCCTTGAGGTCCAGGATTTCGCGGGCTTCGTCCGAGGTCGCGACCTCCAGGCCGAAACCTTCGATGATCTTGCGGGCCAGAGTCACCTGCTCGGCGTTGGAGGCGGCCATCCGGCCCGGCGCGGCCCATAGCGAATCCTCCAGGCCAACGCGGATGTTGCCGCCCATTGCGGCGGCCATCGCCGCGATCGGCAGCTGGTTGCGCCCGGCGCCGAGCACCGACCAGACGAACTTGTCGCCGAACAGCCGGTCGGCGGTGCGCTTCATGTGCAGCACGTCCTCGGGATGTGCGCCGGTGCCACCCTGCAGGCCGAACACCGTCTGCACGAACAGCGGCGGCTTCACCATGCCCTGCTCGAGGAAGTAGTTCAGGTTGTAGAGATGCGCGGTGTCGTAGCACTCGAATTCGAAGCGCGTGCCGGTCTCCGATAAGGTCTTCAGCACGTATTCGATGTCCTGAAAGGTGTTGCGGAACACGATGTCCTTGTTCTGCAGATGCTTGAGCTCCCAGTCGTGCTCGAATTTCTTGAAGCGGTTGAGCATGCCGAAGAAGGCGAAATTCATCGACCCCATATTGAGCGAGGCCACCTCCGGCTTGTAGACCGCGGCGGGACGCACCCGTTCGTCCACCGTCATGGTCGGCGCGCCGCCGGTGGTGAGATTGATCACGCAGTTGGAGCGTTGCTTGATGATCTTCAGGAACGGCGCGAACGCTTCCGGACTCTGGTCGGGCTGACCGGTTTTGGGATTGCGCGCGTGCAGATGCACGATGGCGGCACCCGCCTCGGCGGCATCGACCGCGGCGTCGGCGATTTCCTGCGGCGTCACCGGCAGCGCTTTCGACATCGACGGAGTGTGGATCGCGCCGGTCACGGCGCAGGTGATGATGACTTTGCGTGCCATGCTTTCTCTCTTTCTGGTCTGGATTCAGGACTTGTCTTTTTGCGATGCCTTGTGCGCGGCCAGCGCCGCGAGCCGTTCGTTGCGCCGCTGCGTCAGCGCAGCGATGCGTTCCGGCGTGGGTTGATGTGGCCAGGCGGAGATCACCGCGTCCACATTCGGGCTCTGGTAAACTTCGGGGCCGGCAGATGCCGAAGCCAGTTCCTTATAGAAGCCGGTATAGCGCGCACAATAATCAGGGATGCCGCCGGGCGCATTGAGTTCGATGGTCTCGAACGGGCCGAGGAACGACCAGCGCAGGCCGAGGCCATCCTTGACGGTGTGATCGAGGTCTTCCGCCGAGATATAACCCTCGCCAACCAGCCGAAAGGCTTCGGCGAGCAAGGCACCCTGCAGCCGGTTGAGGACAAAACCGTTGATCTCGCGGTTCACCGTTACCGGCACCTGGCCGATCTCGCGATAAATTTCTCGCGCGCGCGCGATGCTTTCCGGCGCGGTCCAGGGCGCGCCGCACAGTTCGACCAGCGGCACCAGATGCGGTGGATTCACGGGATGTCCGACCAGGCATCGTGCCCTGCCCGGCAGCATCTCGGTAAAACGCGAGGCAACGATCGCCGACGTCGATGATACCAGCAGCGCGTCCGGCGGCGCCAGCCGGTCGAGCTCAGCGAAGATTTTGATCTTCTGATCGACGTTTTCAGGGCCGTTTTCCTGGACGAATTCGACATCCTTCACGGCCTCGGCAACACTGGCCGCGATCGAAATATGCGCCGCCGCACCGTCGGGATCGGCGGCAAGACCATGCCGCGCCAGTGCGTGCAGTTCGTCGCGGATCAACCCGGGCGCGGCGGCCAGTGTCGGCTCATGCGGTTCGGTGAGCCGCACGTTCCAGCCGGCACGCGCAAAAATCGCCGCCCAGGCGCGGCCGATCAGGCCGACCCCGACGATGGCGACAGTTCGTTCGGTTTTTTTCATTTCACTCTCACAGCCAGAGCACCTTGCGGCGCAGATCGAGATCGTCGCGCAGGACCTTGGAAGGCCCCTGATGAATCACCTGGCCGCGCTCCAGCGCCACCGTGGCGTCGGACAATGCTAACGCCAGATCGAGATTGTGGTCGACGATGATGATGGCGATTTCCTTGCGCAGGCGGTCGAAGGTTTCGAACAATTGTTCGACCACGGTCGGCGCCAGGCCCTCGAACGGCTCGTCCAGCAGCAACACCCGCACGTCGCCCGACAGCGCCCGCGCCACCGCTACCATCTGCTGTTCGCCGCCGGAGAGATAGTCCGCAGGGCTGTCGAGCCGCTCGCGAATCCGGGGGAAATATTCGTAGATGCGTTCCCGGGTCCAGTGCACGCCATGGCCGGTCTGCCGCTTCAAGCGGCCGAGTTCGAGATTCTGCTCGACGCTCATGCCCGCGAACAGGCCGCGGCCCTGCGGCACATAGCCGATGCCGAGCCGGGCATTCTGCGCCGGCGACAACCCGATCAGTTCGTTGCCGGCGAGCTTGATCGAACCGTTCGACGCCGGCGCGATGCCGATCAGGGTTTTGAGCAGCGTCGATTTGCCGGCGCCGTTGCGCCCTAATAGCGCGATGATCTCGTTCTCGTGCAGCGTAAAATTCACGTCGTTGAGGATGTGGCTCTTGCCGTAAAAGGTGTCGACATGCTCTACCGTGAGCAGCGCATTGACGCGCGCGGCGGTTTCGCGCGGTTTGGCTGCGACTGCGGTGGCGCCTGAACCGATGTACACTTCCTGCACCTTCGGACTGGCGCGCGCATCCTGCACGGTACCGTCAAGGAGCACGCGGCCTTCATTCATCACCGTGACATGATCGGCAAGCTGAAACACCCGATCGATGTCATGCTCGACCAGCAGCACCGGCAGGTCGGTCGAGATGCGCTTGATAATGGCGCCGATACGCTCGCGCTCGGCGGCGGCGAGGCCCGCCAGCGGTTCGTCGAGCAGCAGCACGCGCGGCGCGGTGGCCAGCGCCACGCCCATGTCGAGCAGGCGCTGGCCGCCATAGGACAGCGTCCCCGCCTCGGCCTGTTCGATACCGGCCAAGCCGAGGTAACGGATGGTCGCGTCGGTCTCGGTGTTGATCGCGTCGATCGACAGCGCATTGGTGAGCGGATCGAAGCGGCGCGGATGCCGCGCCTGTACCGCGAGGCGGATGTTTTCGCCGACGCTGAGCGCCGGAAACAGGTTGGTGATCTGGAACGAACGGCCGATGCCGGCGCTCGCGATCTCCTCCGGCGTTTCGCCGGCGATGGGTTGGCCGAGCAGCGACACCGTCCCCTCGTCCGGCGGATACATGCCAGACAAAAGATTGAACGCCGTGGTCTTGCCGGCACCGTTGGGGCCGATCAGTGCATGCAGCGTGCGGTCGGCAATCGAAATATCGACGCCCTGCACCGCCTTGATGCCGCCGAAACTCTTGACCATGTGCTGCGCGGAGAGCACCGGACCATCGACGTGGGATTTCGGTTTCAGGAATTCCGGCAGCGGCAACAGCTCGATGCGGCGCGCGGACATCGCGGCGTCTTCGACGACTTTCTTTCGGAACGGCGCTAGCAGCCGCTCGGCGACGCCGACCAACCCGGTCGGCGAAAACACGATGAAGCCGACGAAGATCAGGCCGAACCAGAACAGCCAGTTCTCGGTGTAGATGCTGAGGAATTCGCGAAACAGGATGAAGAACAGCGCGCCCAGCGCCGGCCCCAGGAAGCTGCGCATGCCGCCGATCACGACCATGGCCAGCAGATCCCCGGAGAACGACACCGAGATCGGGTCGGCCGAGGTCATGCGGTTCTGGAACAGCAACAGGATGCCGGCGAGTCCCGCGATGGCAGCGGACAACACGAACGCCAAAAGCTTGTAGCGGTTGCTCGGATAGCCGAGAAAGCGCGCGCGCTGTTCGTTTTCGCGGATCGCGACCAGCACGCTGCCGACAGGCGAATTGTGAAATCGCCAGAGCAGCGCCAGCACTACGAACGCGATGAGTGCCACAAACCAGTAATAATACGTCGAAGATTCCAGATTGAATCCGAACAGCGTCGGCCGCGTGATGCCGCCGAGGCCGTTCTCGCCGCCGGTAACCTCGGTCCAGCGAAACGAGATCGAATACAGCATCGCCGCCAGCGCCAGCGTCAGCAGCGAGAAATACACCCCGCGGCGCCGCAGGATCAAAAAGCCGAACGCGGTGGCGACGACAGCCACGATCAGCACACCTGCGATGGTCGGTCCGAAGAACGAGTCCGGCATCAGATTGCGCTGGATTAATGCCGCGGCATAGGCGGCAAGTCCGAACCATGCGCCATGACCGAACGAGACGAGCCCGGTATGGCCGACCAGAATATTCAGCGCCATGCAGGCCATCGCGAACACTACGACCTCCGTCGCCGAAGTCATGGTCAGACCAAGCGCTAGCAAGATCGGCGGCAGCACCAGCAGGGCGAATGCGGCGACGAACAACGGAATGGGCAGGCGCTTCCACATCGCCGTCACTCGAACCGCGTGATGCGCTCGCCGAACAGGCCGCGCGGCCGGAACAGCAGCACCAGAAGCATCAACAGATAGATCGCCGCAGTCGAGGCCGCGGAATAGCCGATGCCGACCATCACGCCCTTGACGAGGCCGACCAGTAGTGCCGCCGCGACCACGCCCCAGAACGAGCCGAGGCCGCCGATCACCACCACGACGAAGGCCGGCGTGATGATCTCCTGCCCCATCGCTGGATGCACCGCATAGATCGGCGCCAGCAATACGCCGGCCAGTCCTGCAAGGCCGATGCCGAGCGCTGCGACGGCCGACATATAGGGCTGCAGCGAAATGCCGAGCGCGCCGACCATGTCGGGATTTTGCACGCCCGCGCGCACCACGCGGCCGAACGAAGTTTTCTGCAGCAGAACCCAGAGACCTGCAACGCAGGTTATGGCGACGCCGAGCAGCACCATGCGGTAGAACGAATAAATAAAACTGCCGAGAGCGACTTGGCCGCGCAGCGCCTGCGGGATCGAATAAGACAAAGGCGGCGCGCCGAAAATCATGCGCAGCACCTGTTCCGCCACCATCGCGAGGCCAAACGTCATCAGCAGCGACAGGATCGGGTCGGAACGATAGAACCTCGTGAACAACAGCCGCTCGATCACCACGCCGAGCAGCGCCACCGTCACCGGTGCGACGACGAACGCGCCGCCAAAACCGAGATAGGGCGAGACCACCAGCGTGAGATAAGCGCCGGTCGCAAAGAACGCGCCATGCGCGAGGTTGACGATGCCGCCGAGCGAGAAAATCAGCGACAGCCCGAGCGCGATCAGCAGGTAGTAGACGCCGTCAAGCAGTCCGTTGAGGATTTGCTGCGCTAACAACATGGCGGACATGGTTTGGCCCCGCTTGATCGAGCGCAAATAACCCCCGCCGTCATTTCGGGATGCGCCTTTGTCGGCAATCGCCGATCTGAGGCGCAGGCCCGGAATCCATACTCACGAATGGTGGTCATGGATTCCGGGCTCGCGACTTCATCGCGCCCCGGAATGACGAGGTTGGTGTTTCAGCTCGGGAACGTGCAGCTGTTCTCTTCCTTGGTCGCGGCGATCACTTCCAGGTCCTCGTTCGGGCCGGGCACCGCCGGGCTCGAGGTGAAGATGTCCCACTGGTTCTTGATCTTGTCGGCCGGCAGCGCGGTCACCGCATACATTTCGTGCATGAGTTGATGATCCGAGCCGCGGAAATAGCCTTGCCGCGTCTTCAGCAGATCGAACTTCGCGCCCTTCTCAAAGTGCTCGATGATCTTCGGCGATTCCGCCGACTTCAACTCGTTGATGGTCTGCGCCACGATCTTGGTGGCGACGTAGTCGCCCCAGGCCTGGTTCTCCGGCGGCTTGTTGTATTTCTTGGTGAAGGCCGCGACGAACGCCTTCGTGCCGGGCGTATCGACCTGATGATGCCAGACCACCGGCCAGGTGCCGACGAAATTGCCCTTGCCCGCCGCCCACGCCAGCGCGGTGTCGAAACCGAACCCGCCGACCGGGAAGGTCAGGCCGAACTCGGCATATTGCTTGAGGAAGTTGGTGATCTGGTTGCCGGCGAGATTGATCACGACCAGATCGGGTTTTGCCTCGCGGATTTTCAGCAGGTAAGCGGAGAAGTCGGTGGCATCGGTCGGCACCAGATCGTCGCCGGCAAAATTGCCGCCATTGGCTTCCATGAAGCGTTTTGACACTTTTAGGAGATCATGACCGAACGCGTAATCGGCCGTCAGCGAATACCACTTCTTGCCCTTGACCAGCCCGTCGCGCAGGAACGAGCGGCCGACGGTTTTCACATACATCGAGTTCTGCGATTCGACGTGGAACATGTAGCGCTGGCAATCCTTGCCGCGCAGCGCGTCGGAGTTGCCCCCGGTGTTGATGAACAGCGTCTTGTTGCGCGATGCGACCTGCGCAATCGTCAGGCACGACGCCGACGAAATCTCACCGATGATGCAGGCGACCTTGTCGCGCTCGATCATGCGTTCGGCCTTGGTCGAGGCGGTCTGCGGATTGACCGAGTCCTCCTTCAGCAACTCGACCTTGCGTCCCATCATGCCGCCGGAGGCGTTGATCTCTTCCACCGCGAGATCAACGGCCATCACGGCGTATTCGCCTAATGGACCGAGGAAGCCGGTGCGCGGCGTCAGATGGCCTATTCTGATCACATCCGCGGTCTGCGCGCGCAAAATCGCCGGCGCGGAAATTCCCGACACCAGCGCAAGCCCGCCGGCGGTCTTCAGCAGCCTGCGGCGGGTGAATTGATTGTGGTTCGACATCGTTTCCTTCTCCCTGATGCGTTCGCTTCGCCGCGACGCTTTTTCTGCCGGCAGCGCCACTTCTCGTTGTGGGCTGGTGTCGCTTGCCGTGATCTTTGATCGCAGTTAGGGTCGCAAAAGATAGGGCCGTTGTCGAGTCCGCATGGATTTGGAAATCAAGGGTTTACGGGTACTCGTCACCGCGGGCGCCAATGGCATCGGGCTTGCGATCGTGCGCGCGTTTGCCGCAGAGGGCGCAAGAGTTCACACCTGCGATGTGGACGAGGTGGCGCTGGCAGCGCTCGCCTCCAGCGATCCTGCCATCACGCAAACCCGCTGCGATGTCTCCAACCGCGCCGCGGTCAAGAACCTGTTCGCCGAGGCGGCCGCGAAACTCGGCGGTCTCGACGTGCTGGTCAACAACGCCGGCGTCGCAGGGCCGACCTCCAAGGTCGAGGAGATGAATCCGGAGGATTGGGACCGCTGCCTGGAGATTTGCCTGACCGGGCAATTCAACTGCACCCGGCTTGCGGTGCCACTGCTGCGCCAGAGCACAAACGCCTCCATCGTCAACATCTCCTCCGCCGCGGGACGGCTCGGATTTGCGATGCGGTCGCCCTATGCGGCGGCGAAATGGGGCGTGATCGGCTTCACGAAATCGCTGTCGATCGAACTCGGGCCGGACAACATCCGAGTCAACGCGATTCTGCCGGGTCTTGTCGCCGGCGACCGGCAGCGCCGCGTGCTGGAAGCGAAAGCGCAGCAGCGTGGGATTTCCTATGCCGAGATGGAGCGCACGGCGTTCTCCTATACCTCGATCAAGGATTACGTGACGCCGCAGCAACTGGCAGACCAGATCCTGTTCATGTGCAGCCCGCGCGGCAGGACGATTTCCGGCCAGGCGATTTCGATCTGTGGCGATACGCAGATGCTGGGGTGAGTGTGCCCCAGACGCAGTGCCATAAGCGCGTTTACGCGCGTCTTTGACGCGCAAGCGAAAACGGGTGATGAGAAAATGGTGGGCACGCCATCGGGCGCGCATTCGCGCGACCGTTGGCTTTGCCCACCCTACGCCTACTTCATCAGCCTGAGCGCATCGCTGAAGAACTCAGGGCCGCCGAAATTGCCGGACTTCAGCGCCAGCAGCATCTCGCCGTCCCTGGCGCCAACGGCGCGAAGCACCGGCACGCCGGCGGCGATTTCCGGGCCGACCAGAAAGCCGGGAATGCCCAGGCGATCGACCACCGCACCGGAGGTCTCGCCGCCAGCGACGACCAGCCGGCGCACCCCGGACTTCACCAATCCTTCGGCGATATCGGCCATCGCCTGTTCGATGGCATGACCGGCGGCGGCGCGGCCGTGCCGCGCCTGCAGGGCCGCCACTTGATCGGGCGTCGAACTAGAGGCGATCAGGATCGGGCCTTTGCTCAATCGTTCTCGCGCCCAGACGAGCGCGCGTTCCGTTTCGGCCTTTCCGGCAACGACTTGCTCGGGATCGAGATGCAGCACCGGCATTGCCTGTTCTGCTTTTGCGATTTGCTGCAGTGTCGCCTGCGAACAACTGCCGGCGAGGCACACCGCCGGTCCGCCGACGGGCTTGCCCGACATGTCGGTCGCCGTACTCGCCTTCACGCGGCCCGATGTGACCAGCGCGCGGGCGAGGCCAAGGCCAATGCCGGACGCGCCGACCGAGACGCGATGGTCCAGCGCCACCGCGCCGATGGTTTCCAGATCGCGCTCGAATACGGCGTCCGCAATCGCAGCGCCAAAACCTTTCTTCGAAAGCTCCGAAAGATGCGCTCGTACTGCATCAGTGCCGTCTGCAATCACCGCGAGATCGACAAGGCCGACGCTGGTCTTGCTCTGCCGCGCCAGTACCCGCACCAGATTGGAATCGTGCATCGGATTGAGCGGATGATCCTTCAGCGGACTTTCGTTCAACGGCACCGAGCCTACGAACAGATTGCCCTGATAGACGGTGCGGCCGGTTTCGGGGAAAGCCGGCGTCACCAGCACGATTGTCTGGCCGGAATCGGCGCGCAGCGCATCCATCACCGGGCCAATATTTCCGGCGTCGGTGGAGTCGAAGGTCGAGCAGATCTTGAACAGCACATGTGAAGCGCCGCGGCCGCGCATCCATTTCTCGGCGGCGCGCGATTTCGTCACCGCCTGTGACGCCTCAATGGATCGACTCTTCAGCGACACCACGACCGCATCGACCTCGGGCAGCTCCAGATCCTCAGACGGTACGCCGATGGTCTGAACCGTCCGGAGCCCGCAGCGCGTCAGCGTGTTGGCGAGATCGGAGGCGCCGGTGTAGTCGTCGGCGATGCAGCCCAGCGCCAGCGTCACGATTTCGCTCCGGCGTAAGGCTTGAACCAGCCGAGGCCGTCGGTGGTCCTGCCGCGCGGGTTGTATTCGCAGCCAACGAAGCCGCTGTAGCCAAGCCGGTCAAGTTCGTCGAACAGGAACGGGTAGTTCAGCTCCTCGCCATCCGGCTCGTTGCGCGAGGGAATGCTGGCGATCTGGACATGGCCCGTGATCGGCATCATCTCGCGCAAGCGCATGGTGACGTCGCCATGGATGATCTGGCAGTGATAGATGTCGAACTGCAGTTTCAGGTTCGGAATGTTCAGTTCGCCGATCAGATCGCGTGCGAACATGAAATCGTTGAGGAAATAGCCGGGCACGTTGCGCGGGTTGATCGGCTCGATCACCACGTCGATACCTTGCGGCGCCAGAAATTCCGCGGCCCACGCCACGGATTTGCGGAACGCCGCAGCGGCGTTGGGATCACGGCGATCGGCGATGCCAGCCATCAAGTGCAAGCGCTTGACGCCGGTCGCCTTGGCATAAGGCAGCGCGATGCTCAGGCTCTGCTGCATATCAGCAAAACGATCCGGCAGCGATGCAAAGCCTTTTTCGCCAGCGTCCCAGTTGCCCGGCGGCAGGTTGAACAGCGCCTGGGTCAGGCCGTTGCGATGCAGGCGCTCGCCGACGGCTTCCGCCGGATGATCGTAGGGAAACAAAAATTCCACCGCGGTGAAGCCGGCTTTCGCCGCCGCGTCGAAGCGGTCGAGGAACGGCACTTCATTGAACATCATGGAGAGATTGGCGGCGAAGCGAGGCATCGATTCTTGTCCTTTTAATTATTCGCCGTCATTGCGAGGAGCTCTTGCGACGAAGCAACCCAGAGCCGCAAGCGCCACTGGATTGCTTCGCTCATCGGTTGGCGCTTCGCGCCAATCGATGGCTCGCAATGACGGAGTACCATTATCATCATTTGTCGCCCGGCAGCTTGGTGCCGGTAACACGAGCATACATCCGCGCCACCGAGGCGTCGTCGTCGCGGCCCATGCCGGAGGCCGACGTCATCAGGAACATCTGCAGCGCCGCCGCCGAAACCGGCACCGGGAATTTTGCCGTGCGCGCCATATCCTGAATGATGCCGAGGTCTTTAACAAAAATATCCACCGCGCTGCGCGGCGCGTAATCGCCGTCCAGCACATGGGGCATGCGGTTCTCGAACATCCAGGAGTTGCCGGCGGATGCCGTGATGACTTCGTAGACCTTGCGGATATCGAGCCCCTGCTTGGCCGCAAAAGCGATCGCCTCGGAAGCGGCGGCGATGTGCACGCCTGCCAGCAACTGATTGATCATCTTGAAGGCGGCGCCCTGCCCCGCGACATCGCCGAGTTCGTAGAGTTTTGCCGCCATTGCGTCGAGCGCGGGCCGCGCTTTGTCGAATGCGGCTTTGCTGCCGGAGGCGAGAATCGTGAGTTCGCCCTGCGCCGCGCGCTGCGCGCCGCCTGAAATCGGCGCGTCGAGATAATGCCAGCCGGTCGCTTCCAGTTGTTTCGCCAGCCGACGCGCCAAGTCGGGGTCCATCGTGGCGGACGAGACGAATACCGCGTCCTTCGCCAGCGTTTCGGCGACACCGCCCTTGCCGAACAGAATGGTTTCAGTCTGCGCGGCGTTGACGACGACGCTGACGACGATATCGGCATCCCTGGCTGCTTCGGCCGGGGTCTTTGCGCCGTGCCCGCCATCGGCAACGAAACGCGCGACGGTTTCCGCCCCCACGTCGCACCCGGTGACCTCAAAACCCGCGCGCCGCAGCGAGGTCGCCATGCCGTAGCCCATCGAACCCAGTCCAATGACGGCGATGTGTGGCTTTGAAGAAGCAGGTTCGGGCATGCGGCGTTTCCTGTTTTCGTTGTTGGGCTCTGGATAACACGGCTTGGCCGCGCTGCCAAAGCGTGGGACAAGTCCGGCCATGGGAAAGCGCCATGAGTGAGACCAGACTGCGCGAAGAAATCTGCCGTTTCGGCCGCTCGCTGTTCGAGCGCGGGCTGACGCCGGGCTCGTCGGGCAATATTAGTGTCAGGTGTGACGATGGCGGCTGGCTGGTGACGCCGACCAACGCGTCGCTGGGTTCGCTGGATCCAGCGCGAATCTCGCGCCTCGGCGCGGACAATCGCCTCGTTTCCGGCGACGCGCCCACCAAGGAAATCCCCTTGCATGCGGCGCTGTACGAGACCCGCAGCGCCTCCCGCGCGATCGTCCATCTGCACTCGACGCACTCGGTGGCGCTGTCGATGCTGCCGGAGATCGATCCGCGCGCGGCGCTGCCACCGATGACGCCGTATTATCTGATGAAGTGCGGCTCGACCGCGCTGGTGCCGTATTATCGGCCCGGCGATCTTGCAGTGGCGGAAGCGATCAGGGGCCTCGCGGGGAAATATTCGTCGGTGCTGCTGGCCAATCATGGCCCGGTGGTGGCCGGCGACTCGCTGGAAGCCGCGGTGTTCGCGATGGAGGAACTGGAGGAAACCGCAAAACTGTACTTGCTGCTTCGCGGACTCAATCCGCGATATCTGACGCCGGCGCAGGTGAAGGATTTGTCGAACGTGTTTGGGCTTACGTTGCCGGACACTCACGAACACAAGTGATTGCGTGCCCCGGACGCAGTGCAGCGCGTAGCTCTTCGCGGAGCGGTGCACTGCAGAGCCGGGGCCCCGGTTGCTCGCTTAAGCGGGGTCCCGGTTCTGCGAAGCATCACGCCGCCAAGAGCGGCGCGCTGCATCGCGCCCGGGACACGAGCGAATCTCACAGCCCCAAATACGCCTTGCGCACATCCGGATTGCCCTTGATCTCCGCCGCGGCCCCCTGCATCAGAACGCGGCCGGTCTGCAGGATGTAGGCGCGGTCGGCGATCTCGAGGCATTCGGCCATGCGCTGCTCAACGATCAGCACGGTCATCCCGGCGTTGCGGATTTGCTTCACCGCGGCAAAGATCTCGTCCACCAGTTTTGGCATGATGCCCTGCGACGGTTCGTCCAGCATCAAGAGCCGCGGCCGGGTCATCAGCGCGCGGCCGATCGCCAGCATCTGCTGCTCGCCGCCCGAGAGCGTTTCGGCGCGCTGCTCCAGCCGCTCCGACAGCCGCGGAAACAGCTTGAACACCAGCGCCAGCGGCTGGTCGCGATCCGCCTCGCCGCGATAGAGGTAGCTGCCGAGCCTTAAGTTGTCGCGCACCGACAGCCGCGGAAACAGCCGGCGGTTTTCCGGGACATAGGCGATGCCGCGCGCGGTGATCAGATGCTGCGCCATGCCGTCGATCCGGGCACCGTCGAAGGTTATCGTGCCGCTGCGCGGCCGCTCGGCGCCGGCAATGGATTTCAGCAGCGTCGATTTGCCCGCACCATTGGCGCCGGCGACGCAGACGATTTCGCCCTTGGCGACCTCGATCGAGACCGACGAGATCGCGACCAGTCCCTGATAGGCGGTGGTGACTTCATGCACCGACAGCATGACGATCCCCAAGGTAGGCGGTGATCACTTTCGGGTCGCGGACGATGTCGGCCGGTTTGCCCTCCACCAGGATCTTGCCGAGATCGAGCACGATGGCGCGGTCGACCAGCGGCATCACGATTTCCATCACATGCTCGACCATCAGTACGGTGACGCCGGTTGAGCGCACGCGGCGCACCAGTTCGACGCCGGTCTGCGCCTCGATCGGGGTGAGACCGGTGAGCACCTCGTCGAGCAACAACAGCTTTGGTTCGGTCGCCAGCGCCCGGGCGACTTCGAGCCGGCGCTTCTCCGACGGTATCAGCTCGCTGGCAAGCACATTGGCGCGCGCGGCAAGCCCGGCGAATTCCAGCACCTCATAGGCCTTGCGGCGGGCCTCCCGCATCACGGTGGTGCGGATCAGCGCGCCGACGATGACATTGTCGATGACCGTCATGGTCTCAAAACTTTTCACCACCTGGAACGTTCGCGCGATGCCGCGCTGGCAACGCTGCGCCGCCGGCAGCGCGGTGACGTCCTCGCCGTCGAACCAGATCGAGCCCTGGGTCGGCGGCAGCACGCCCGCGATCAGGTTGAACAGCGTCGATTTGCCGGCGCCGTTGGGGCCTATCAGCCCGACAATCTCGCCGCGCCCGACCGAGATCGAAATGTCGCTGTTGGCAATGAGGCCGCCGAAGCGTTGCCAGACGCCGCGGGTCTCCAGCAGCGCCGTCATTGCGCGGCCCTCCTGCGCCGCGAGAACAATCCGACCAGGCCCTCCGGCCGCGCCAGCGAGATCAGCACGATCAGCGTGCCGTAGACGATGAGATCGACACCCCTGCCGGAGCCGCCGATGAAGGAGCGCGTCAGCTCCGTGAGCGGAATCAGGATCACCGCGCCGAGCACCGGCCCCCACAGTGTGCCGATGCCGCCAAGCACCGCCGGCAGCGCCATCAGCAGCGAGAAATGGAATCCCATGACGCTTTCGGGATCGATATAGGACACGAACTGCGCGTAGAAGCTGCCACCGATGGCCGTGAGGAACGCCGATACCGCCGCAGCGCCCATCTTGGAATTGAACACCACCACGCCGAGGCTTTCGGCGGCGTCCGGATTGTCCTTTACCGCGCGCCACCAGAAACCCCATTTGGAATCTTCCAGCCACCAAGTGACGAGCCAGGCGACACACGCCAGCGCCAGCGCGAAATAGAAGTACGGCAGCTTGCTGCGGGCGAACTGGAATTTGAGCCAGCTGTCGCCGCGCAGGGGAATGTCGATGCCGAGCGCGGCGCCGGCCCAGTCCCAGTTCTGGAACAGCAGCAGCGCGATCTCTGCAATCACAATGGTGGCGATGACGAAGTAGTGCCCGCGCAGGCGGAAGCAGGGATAGCCCAGCGCCATCGCGATCAGCGCAGAGATGATGCCGCCGCCGAGCATGCCGAACCATGGCAGCACGCCGAATTTGGTGAACAGGATCGCGGTGGTGTAGGCGCCGAGCCCGAAATACAGCGCGTGGCCGAGCGAGATCTGCCCGCAATAACCGCCGAGGATATTCCAGCTTTGCGACAATGCCGCATACATCAGGGTCAGGACCATGATGTTCTGGACGTAGACGTCTTTCACGAACAGCGGCACCAGCGCTGCGATGACTGCCAGCGCGGCGGCGATCATCAGGTCGCGGCGGCGGCGCTGGGCGAAGGCGGTATCCATCAGATCGATCCGAACAGGCCGCGCGGCCGCACGAACACCACCAGCAGATAGACCGCGTAGATGCCGACCGATTTCAGCGATGGCGGCATGATCAAGGCGGTGGTGGCTTCGACCAGGCCGACGATGATGCCGCCGGCGAAGGCGCCGAATACGCTGCCGAAACCGCCGAGCGCCACCGTCACATAGGCGATCAGCGCAAAGGATGCGCCGACGTCGGGATAGATATAGAAGAACATCGCCATGATCGCTCCGGCAAGACCGACCAGCGCCGCGCCAAGGCCCCAGCCCAGCGCGAACACCCTGTTCTTGTCGATGCCGACCAATGCGACCGCGCCGGCGTCCTCGCGGGTGGCTTCGAGCGCGCGGCCGAAATCGGTGCGGTTGATGAAGAAGTACAGCGCGCCGAAGGCTGCGATCGACACTAGTGCGCCGACCAGTTGCGGCACGGGCAGAAAGATGCCGGCGACGGAGAGGGTTTTGCCGCCAAGCCAGGAGTGCGGGATGCTGCGATAGTCCGGCGTGAAGAAGAACTGCGCGAGGCCGCGCATTACGATGGCGAGACCGAAGGTGGAAAAAATCTGCACCATGCCGGCATTGGCCTTTGCCCGCACCGCGAACCGCACGATCAACAGATAGACCACCGCGCCGAACACGAACAGCGCCGCCGCGACAAACGGCGCCGACAACAGCGGATCGAGCGCGAAGAACGCGAACAGGAAGAACGTCGCGTACATCGCGATCATCAGGAATTCGCCGTGGGCGAAGTTCACCACGTCCATCAGGCCGAAGATCAGCGCGAGCCCGACCGCGATCAGGCCGTAGAGCAGCCCCATCAACAGGCCGCTCGCGAGACTCTGGATGATGGTTTCGGCGGTCACGGCCGCGCCCTCTCCACGAGTCGTCCCCGCGAAGGCGGGGACCCATAAACACTAATGTTTGTTGGTGCGCGAGAACGTGAGACCGTGATCACACCGATGGTCCTGTGGTTATGGGTCCCCGCCTGCGCGGGGACGACACCGTGTTTGTGGAGGCGTTCGCGCTTACTTCATCGGCCAGATCGCCTCCGCCACCGCGGCCTGCGGCGGGAAGATGGTGACGAACTTGCCGCCGGTATATTGCAGCAGCACCGGATCAGCATCGTTGTTCTGGCCCGTCTCGTCGAATTTTACGCGCTTCCACGGCATGATGGTGCTCTCGCCGGGCATGTCGGTGACAACAAGCGCTTCGCGGATTTTTTCACCGTCGGTGGACTTGGCGCGGTTGATGGCATCCGCCATCACGATCAGCCCCATGAACTGCCGCGACGAGAAGTCGTTGAGGTCCTTGCCCGACTTCTCCTTGAACATGGCGTTGATCTTGCCGACCATCGGCCGCTTGGCGGCAAGATCGAGCGAAAAACTGCCGCGCGAGATCACACCTTCAAGCTTGTCGCCGACCGCGTCGTACAATGCCTTCTCGGAGAAGCCGGCGTCCTGCGCGACGATGGCGTTGGGCTTGTAGCCGAGTTCAGCCATGGTCTTGACCAGAAGGATGCCGTCGGTGGTGTAGCTCGAAGGCATCAGCACATCGGCATTGGCAGCCTTTAGCTGCTGCACTTCAGCTGACAGCGACGGCGAATTGGAACGGTACTTGATATCGGCCAGCACTTTGTAGCCGCGGTCGTTGGCGAGCTTGAGTTGGGCGTTGCCGGAATCCGTGCCGAAGATGGTGTCTTCATGGAACAACGACAGCGTATCGATCTTGGCGCCTTTCTTCTTCATCGCATCGAAGAAGTCGAACATCGCGCCCGAGAACATTTCGTCGTGCGGTGCCGCGCGGAAATAGAACTTCAAACCACGGCGATGCAGGCTCGGCGACGAATTGTCGGCTGAAATGAACGGGATCTGGTAGCGCTCGCAGATTTGGCTGACGGTGACCGCTACCGAACTCTGATAGGTGCCGATGATGGCGCAGACTTTGTCCTGCGTAATGAGGCGTTCGGCCTCGGCGCGGCCCTTCTGCGGATCGGCCTGATGGTCGGCGAACACAAGGCGCACCTTGGCGCCACCGAGGCCGGGGAGCCCTTCGCCCTTCGCCAGCGGCAGTTCGAAATCGTAATCCTTGTTGATGACCTCGGCAGCGGTTTCGAACGATTTTTGCGCATCGACGCCGATCTGCGCGCTGGCGCCCGACAGCGGATAGATCACTCCGATCACGACTTCGGATGTTTGCGCGCGCGCCGCGATCGGCAGCAGTGCAGCGGTGGCAGTGGCTCCAAGCAGTACATTTCGGCGAGTAATGGTCATCAGGTCGTCCTTTGTTACCGGCATCTCATCGATGAAACAATCGAATGCTACGGTAAAGCATGAAAGTACGGCAAGCCTCGCCCTAAAGAACGGCAAGCTGCTTGTTCTTGAGGTCGGTGACGAGCATCAATCCCGGCGCGTGCGTGATCGCGAACTGCAGCTTCGCGGCTGCAATCACGGCTTGCGGCGTGACGCCGCAGGCCCAGAATACGGGAATCTCATCGTCGTTGATCGGCACCGCGTCGCCGTAATCCGGCCTGGCGATGTCAGCGATCCCGATCGAGTGCGGCAGACCGAGATGAACCGGCGCGCCGTGCACGGAAGGAAAGCGCGAGGTGATCTGCACCGCGCGGATCGCGTCCGTGGGCTTAAGCGGCCGCATCGACACCACCATCGGGCCGGCGAAAGGCCCCGCGGACGCGCAGGCGATATTGGTGCGGTACATCGGCACGCGGACGCCACGCTCAATGTGGCGGATCGGGATATCGTCTGCCAGCAGCGCCTCCTCGAACGAGAACGAGCAGCCGATCACGAACGCGACGAGATCGTCGCGCCAGTGCGCCATGATGTCGGTCGGTTCATCCGTCACTTCGCCGTCGCGCCAGACCCGGTAGCGCGGCAGATCGGTGCGGATATCAAGGTCGATGCCGAGCGCGGGAATACGGGGATCGCCGACATCCGACATGCCGATGATCGGACACGGCTTTGGGTTAATTTGACAGAAGCGATGGAAGGAAGCAGCGAGCTTTTCCGGTAGGATCGCAAGATTGCCTTGGACAAAGCCGTTGGCGACGCCGGCGGTGCTCGAGGCCATGCCGGCGCGGCAGGCATGCCGGGCCGCGACGCTTGGCGACAGATCGGCCGCTGCGCCGACGTCCGGCATTCGTTCGGTTCTCGCCAGACTGGTCATCGTTGAGCCCGCCCTAATTATCTCGACAGAATGAAGAACACAGGTTTACCATAATGTCCAATCGTCGTATTTGATCAGAAACGATAAATCCAATTTATCAATTGCGGGCGTCCGGGGCATGGCTGACTTCAAGGCAATCGAGACCTTCCTGTGGGTGGTGAATCTCGGCAGCTTCCGCGGCGCGGCCCAGAAGCTCAACACCACGCAGCCCGCGATCTCGCAGCGCATCGCCCAGCTCGAACGGGAGGTCGGCGTCAAGCTGCTGCAGCGCGACCGGCGCAGAGTGCTGCCGACGCCGGGCGGCCGGCAGATGATGGTCTATGCGGAGAAGCTGATCGGAATGCGGTCCGAGATGATGGCGGCGGTCGGCGACCGCTCCGCGATGCGCGGGGTGCTGCGTCTCGGCGTTGCCGAAACCATCGTGCACACCTGGCTGCCGCAGTTGATCAAGAGCGTCAATCAGGCCTATCCGAACCTGTCACTGGAGATCGAGGTCGACATCACCTCCAACTTGCGGACGCGGCTGCTGGCGCAGGAAATCGATCTCGCATTCGTGGTGGGACCGCTGTCGGTTTCGACCGTCCGCAACCGGATGCTCTGCGACTATCCGGTCGACTTTCTGGCCAGCCCCTCGCTCGGCCTCGGCAACAAAAATCTCACGGTGCGCGATCTGGCAAAGTTTCCGATCATCACCTTTCCGCGCAAGACCCAGCCTTATGAAATGGTACGTTCGCTGTTCAACCGGCCCGATCTTCCGCCGGTGCGACTGCACGCCAGTACGTCGCTGGCAACGGTGAAGCATATGGCGGTCGAGGGGCTGGGTATCGCCGTGATCCCGACCGCGATCGTCGAGGGCGAAATCGCCGACGGGCGGCTGCAACTGCTGTCGACCGAGCTGCAAATACCGCCAATGACGTTTTCGGCGAGCTGGCTGGCTTCGCCCGATACGGTCGCGGTCGAACGTGTGGCCGATCTCGCGGTCAGGATTGCCCAGGCCGACCGCGCTGTTGACGCACCGCTGTTGGCGCGTCATTGAAAAGCGCCGCGCGTCCCATCTGATTTTTTTGGAAATCGCATGACCAAAATCGCATCCAACCTGCAGATCGATTCCGCGAGGCTGTGGGATACGATTCACGAAACCGCGAAATTCGGCGCCACGCCGAAAGGCGGCGTGCGGCGGCTGACGCTCGGTCCCGAGGACAAGCAGGTACGCGACTGGTTCCGCAACGCATGCGAAGCCGCAGGGCTTGAGGTGCATGTCGATGCGCTGGGCTCGATGTTCGCGCTTCGCCGGGGCCGCGACATGACAAAACCGCCGGTGGGCTTAGGCTCGCATCTCGATACGCAGCCGACCGGCGGCAAGTTCGACGGCGTGCTCGGCACGCTGGCGGCGCTGGAAGTGGTGCGTACGCTGAACGATGCCGGGATCGAGACGGAACTGCCGATCTGCATCGTCAACTGGACCAACGAGGAAGGCTCGCGCTTTGCGCCGGCAACCATGGCGTCGGCGGCCTATGCCGGCGACTACACCACGGACGACATTCTCAGCCGCAAGGACGCAACCGGGGTCAGCGTCGGCGAGGCGCTGGACGGCATCGGCTATCGCGGCGGCGAGGCCGTAGGCCACCGCAAGCTCGGGGCCTTCGTCGAACTGCACATCGAACAGGGGCCGCTGCTGGAGGCCGAAAACAAGACCATCGGTGTGGTCGATCGCGGCCAAGGCATCGTCTGGTATGACGGCCACGTCACCGGCTTCGAAAGTCACGCCGGCACCACGCCGATGCCGCTGCGTCGCGACGCGCTGGCGGCGCTGGCGGAGGTAACCCTTGCGGTGGAGCGGATTGCCCGGGGCCACGGACCGAACGCGGTCGGCACCATCGGCGAAGCTGTCATTGCAGCACCTTCGCGCAACGTGATTCCCGGCGAGATCGCATTTACTATTGATATCCGCAGTCCCGATTCCCTGACGCTGGATGCGATCGACCGCGACCTGCGCGCCGCCGCAGGCGAAATCGCTGGCCGGCGCAAGGTCGAAATCACGATCGAGGCGATCTGGAAGAAACCGCCGACCGTGTTCGACGCCAAGCTGGTCGATGCGGTCGAAGCCGCGACCAAGGCGCTGGGTTACAGCCATCGCCGTATCACCTCCGGCGCCGGCCACGACGCCTGCAATCTCGCCAATGTCGTGCCGGCCGCGATGATCTTCGTGCCCTGCAAGGACGGCGTCAGCCATAACGAACTCGAAGATGCCACCCAGGCCGACTGCACCGCCGGCGCCAATGCGCTGATGCATACGGTGCTGGCACTGGCGGGCGTTGCATCCTGACGACCAGAGGAGACTTTTAGTGCGCGGTGTATTTGTCGATGCCAATGAATCGCTGGCGGTGATTTTCGAACGGCTGGCAAAGCCCGGCGATCCGAAGGTGGCGATCCATCGCGATCCCGATATCACGTCGGATCAGTACCCCGGCATACTTGACGGCGCCGAAATCGCGATCGTTGATCACACCGCGCTGCCGACCGAAATCGCGCGAAAATGCACGGGCCTGAAACACGTCGTTTTCCTCGGCACCGGCGCGCGCAGCTACATGAATCCGGAAGAGCTCGCCGAGCTCGGCATCACCGTTCATCTGATCAAGGGCTACGGCGATACCGCGGTGGCGGAATGCGCCATCGCGCTGATGTGGGCCGCCGCACGCGGGCTTGCGCAGATGGACCGCGAAATGCGCGCGGGCAACTGGCTGCGCGACGACGGCATGCAACTGACCGGCAAGACGCTGGGGCTGATCGGCTTCGGCGGCATCGCCAGGGAAGTGGCGCGTATCGCGCTGGGCAGCGGCATGCGCGTGGTCGCCTGGAACCGGACGCCGAAGAAGTCACCCAAGGTCGCGTTCGTCGAACTTGATGAACTCCTGACCGAAAGCGACGTGATCTCGCTGCATCTGTTATTGAACGACGAGACCCGCGGTTTTGTCTCGCGCGCCTGCATTGAAGCCATGAAGCCGGGCGTCATTCTCGTCAACACGGCGCGCGGCGCGCTGGTCGACGAGGAAGCCATGATCGACGCACTGAAGTCGGACCACATCCGGCACGCGGGGCTCGATGTCTTCAACGTCGAGCCGCTGCCCGCCGATCACGCGCTGGCCAGATTGCCCAATGTGACGCTGTCCGCGCATTCGGCCTTCCGCACGCCCGAAGCCAGCGAAAATCTCATCGAGGCGGCGTGGCAGCACTGCCGCCGGATCGCAGCAAGCTGACGCGTCGCCCTTGCGTGACGAAGATATGACATGCGCTCAATTGCGTCCGACATTGCCCCGGTTGCATTTATCCGGTTTATTGCGGTTGACGTTGCTGAACAGTTTTGAGGCAGCCATGATCGTAGGCATCCCGGTTTACAACGACGTCGACTTGCTCGACGTCGCGGCACCCTTCGAAATCCTGAAATGGATGGACCCGAACATCGACATCAGGCTGATTGCGCCGAAGCCGGGCAGGATCACGGCGCGGAAGGGCGGTTTCACCTTCGAGGCGACCCACGGTTTCGACGACGTTCCGGCCGTGGACGTGTTGTGGGTGCCCGGCGGCGATCCCGCGGCGCTGAAAAGGATCATGAGCGGGCCGGACGGCGCCTATCTGGAATTCATGAAAGACCGGGCCGGGAACGCCAAATGGGTTTGCTCGGTGTGCGAAGGCGCATTGCTGCTGGCCAAAGCCGGCTTGCTCGACGGTTACGAATGCACCACGCATTGGTTCTTCATTCCCTGCCTCAAGCAGATCGGCAGCCCCAGGGTTGTCGAGGGGTTTCCCCGCTTCGTGGTCGACCGCAACCGCCTGACCGGCGGCGGCGTTTCGTCGGGGCTCGACGAGGCGCTCAAGCTTGTCGAGTTGTTGACCGATTACGCGACGGCCCAGGGTGTTCAGCAGAACATTCAATATTATCCGTGCCCGCCGGTCGCGAGCACGATCACACAGATCGACACCTGCCAGTTCACATTTTGATGCGAAATTCGTGCAATCACGGGAGGACAAGATGCAAAGTATTCTGACCGGAAAATGGACCTACCGCAGCTTCTTCAACGATCCGGCCATGGTCGGGGACGACGCGCAGAAGGCGCTCGACCTGATTTTCGCGGAGGCTACGTTTACTTTCGAAATATCCGGCACCGCGCTCAAGGGAGCTATCGACTGGGACAGCGGCGGCCTGAACCTCACGGGAACGATTTGTCCCGCGGGTCCGCTGACCGTGCAAATCGTCGGAATGGGTCGGCCCGGCACCGACACCGAGACCTGGCGTTACGACTACAACGCCACGCTCGCCCATGAATGGCCCAACGCCGTCAAGCAGGTGCCGGCGCTGGTCGGCACCGTCATTCGCGTCAATGCCCACGGGCCGAAATCACCCGCGGGCGTCACCGCTTCGTTCATCGCGGTGAAGCAGAGCTGACGGCGGGCCAACGCACACAATGTCGTCATCCTGAGGAGCCGCGCTCTTGCGCGGCGTCTCGAAGGATGGCCGCAAGCGCTCGTGGCCCATCCTTCGACGCTCGCCGTGTAGAACGGCGAGCACCTCAGGATGACGTGAGTGCTTTCAGTCCACCATCTCCGCCACCGCCTTGCCGCAGGCGGTGGTGTCGGCGTTGCCGCCGAGATCGCGGGTGCGCAAGGTGCGTTCACCGAGGGTGCGCTCGATCGCCGCGACAATCGATGCCGCGGCGGCTTTTTCACCGAGGTGATCGAACATCATCGCGCCGGACCAGATCTGGCCGATCGGATTGGCGATGCCCTGCCCCGCGATATCAGGCGCTGAGCCGTGCACCGGCTCGAACACGGAAGGAAAGTGCCGCTCCGGATTGATATTGGCGGCCGGCGCGATACCGATGGTGCCGGTACAGGCTGGTCCAAGATCGGACAGGATATCGCCGAACAGGTTGGAGCCGACCACCACATCGAACCAGTCCGGATGCAGCACGAAATTCGCGGTGAGAATGTCGATGTGGTACTTGTCCCATTTCACCTTGGGATAATTCTTCGCCATCGCCTCCACGCGCTCGTCCCAATACGGCATGGTGATCGAAATGCCGTTGGATTTGGTCGCCGAGGTCAGATGCTTCTTGGGCCGCGACGCTGCCAGATCGAACGCGAACTTCAGGATACGATCGACACCGATGCGGGTCATCACGGTCTGCTGGGTGACGAATTCGCGATCGGTATCGGGGAACATGCGTCCGCCTACGGACGAATATTCGCCTTCTGTGTTTTCGCGCACCACCCAGAAATCGATATCGCCGGGCTTGCGGTTGGCCAGCGGCGACGGCACGCCGGGCATCAGCCGCACCGGACGCAGGTTGACGTATTGGTCGAATTCGCGGCGGAACTTTATCAGCGACCCCCACAACGAAATGTGATCGGGAATTTTCGCCGGCCAGCCCACCGCGCCGAAAAAGATCGCGTCGTGCTTGCCGATCTTGTCCTTCCAGTCGTCCGGCATCATCTGGCCGTGCTTCTCGTAGTAGTCCCAGCAGGCGAAATCGAAGTGGTCGAAATGCACGTCGACACCGTGCTTCTTCGCCGCCGCCTCCAGCACGCGAAGGCCCTCCGGCACCACTTCCTTGCCGATGCCGTCGCCGGGAATGACCGCTACTCGATATTTTTTTCCTTGGCTCACCGGGAGATTCCTTCAGGTTTGCGGCAGCAGCGCCTTTATCAGAAGTATCGGATTGCAATGGACCAAAGTAAACCGCGGCGCAACGCTGCAGTGCAATGTTGACCGGTTTCAGTTGGTTCTGTAGCCCGGATGGAGCCAATGGGTCGCGCGAATGCGCGCCCGATGATAAACTCCGCGCAATCCGGGATGAGCAGCGGCCCCCGGGTTGCGTTTCACTTCACCCGGGCTACGAAATTCTCCAACATCGTGAGCACCCCATGGACCTTCATCTGCGCGGCAAACGCGTTTTGATCACCGGCGCCTCCAAAGGCATTGGCGCCGCCGCCGCGGAAGCCTTCGCGGAAGAAGGCTGCGATCTCCATCTTGCCGCCCGCAGCGGCGATCAGTTGAAGGCGCTCGCAGACCGCCTGCGATCGGCGCATCAGATCGACGCTTCGGTGCACGTTACCGATCTTCGCAAGGCTGAGGATATCGCAAAGCTCGTGAAGGACGCATCCGACATCGACATCCTGGTCAACAATGCCGGCGATATTCCCGGCGGCTCGATCGACAAGATCGACGAGCCAACCTGGCGCCACGCCTGGGAGCTCAAGGTGTTCGGCTATATCAACCTCACCCGCGCCATCTATGCGCAGATGAAGGCGCGCGGCCACGGCGTCATCGTCAATGACATCGGCGCCGCCGGCGAGAAGTTCGATGCCAATTATATTTGCGGCAGCGCCGGCAATGCGGCGCTGATGGCGTTCACCCGCGCGCTGGGCGGCAAGAGCCTTGCCGACAACATCCGCGTGGTCGGCATCAATCCGGGACCAGTCGGCACCGATCGACACGTAACGCTATTGAAGACGCGCGCCAGGAACCAGTTCGGCGACGAAACCCGCTACAAGGAATTTCAAAAGAGCTTTCCACTCGGGCGTCCCGCGCACGCGCGCGAGATCGGCGACCTGATGGCGTTCCTGGCGTCTGATCGATCCGGCTACACCTCGGGCGTGATCTACACCGTCGATGGTGGCATCAGCGCGGGGTGGTAAAGCATGTGTCCCGGGCGCGATGCGGCATTCTTCATGCCGCTTCGCAGAACCGGGACCCCGGTTTCTTCGATCCGCACAAGCAACCGGGACCCCGGCTCTGCAGCGCACCGCCATAGCGCGTCGAAGACACGCGTAAACGCGCTTACGGCGAAGTGCTACGCGCTGCGCTGCGTCCGGGGAACGCACCTTAGTTCCGCTCGAACAACTGCCGGATCAGCGTCGTGATCCTCCCCTCCGGCGACATCATCTCCTCCATAATGGTGAAATGGTTGGCACCGGGGATTTCTTCGTAAGTGCACGGCAGTCGAAAGCGAAGCCGATGATGCCAGAAGAACAACGTTTGTCCGCGCAACAGTGGAAGTTCGGCGCTGCCAACGACCAGCGATAACGGCTTGGCAAAACCATCGACATTCCTCATCGGCGAGTTACGGAAAGACGTTTCATCGTCCAGCCCAAGCTTGACGTTGAGATAGCTGTGGCGGATCGGCTCGAGATCGTAGATGCCGCTGATCGCCATTCCTGCTTTCACATGCGGATGCGACAGCGCCATCGAGGTGAGATGTCCGCCCGCGGACCAGCCGGACACCACGATCCGGTTTGGATCGCCGCCGAGCGCAGGCAATTGTTCTACCAGAAAGTTCAATCCCCGGTGGATTTCACCGACGATCTCGTTGAGCGTGGCATCCGGCGCCAGCGTATAGCCGATCAGCGCGACATTAATGCCGTGCGCCATCGGCCCGCCGGCGAAAACTGCGAAGGTCTCCTTCGCCCGCGTTTGCCAGTAGCCGCCGTGGATGAACAGCAGCGTCGGCCCGCCGTCGGCGGCCTTGAAAAAATCGATCCGGTTGCGCTCGCGTGGACCGTATCTAAGGTCAAGCTGATCGGGATGCCGCGCCCGCATTTCCGCGGAGCACCGATCCCAACCTGCCACGAGTTCGGCGCTTTTGGGCACCGCGACGCCGTTGTTGAGGCCAAGATCGAGTTCTTCCCGGCTCATCGTGCGCCAGTCCACGTCATAGAACGGCGTCGTCATTTCCAAATCTCCAGTCCGGCGGCGCATTCCACTTGGCCGAAAAATGTTTTACAGCACACCACAACCGCGCCCAAAGCGGAATCAACGGGAGAGATGCAAGTGGCTGACCAGGGTCTGGTACACGAAAAGGCATGCGCCATCGTCACAAAACTCAATTCAGGCGAGGTTACGCCGCTCGATCTGCTCGATGTGCTGGAAGCGCGAATCGCCGAGGTTGACGGCAAGGTCAATGCGCTGCCGACGCTCTGCTTCGATCGGGCCCGGACCCAGGCCAGGGAGTTGATGAAGAAGCCGGTCGGCGCGCGCGGCCTGCTCGCGGGACTGCCGGTCCCGATCAAGGACCTGACCGCGGTTGCCGGCGTGCTGACCACACAGGGATCGCCGATCTACAAGAACGCCGTGCCGGCGCGCTCCGACCTTCTGGTCGAGCATCTGGAGACCAACGGCGCCCTGATCTACGCCAAGTCGAACACCCCGGAATTCGGCGCCGGCGCCAACACCTTCAACGAGGTATTCGGCGCGACACGCAATCCGTGGGACCTGTCGCGTTCGGCGGCCGGCTCCTCGGGAGGCGCCGCTGCAGCGCTTGCTTCCGGCACGGCTTGGCTGGCGCATGGCTCCGACATGGGCGGCTCGCTGCGCAATCCCGCCAGTTTCTGTGGCGTGGTCGGGATGCGGCCGAGCATCGGCCGTGTCGCGCACACGCCGATCGCCAAGATCGACCGCAACCTCGGCGTACAGGGACCGATGGCGCGCAATGTCGAGGATCTGGCGCTGCTGCTCGATGCCATGAGCGGCGAACATCCGGCCGATCCGCTGTCGCTGCTATCGCCACCGGCCTCGTTTCTGTCCGCCGCGCGTTCCGGCAAGGGTCCGAAGCGCGTCGCCTATTCGCCCGATCTCGGCATCACCCCGGTCGATCCCGAAGTCGCCGCGATCACGCGAAAGGCCGCGATGCGTTTCGCCGAGACCGGCGCCATTGTCGAGGAAGCGCATCCCGACTTAAGCGAAGCGCATGAATGCTTCCACGTCCTGCGCGCGTTCGACTTCGCCATCAGCAAAGCCGCGCTGCTGCGCGACAAACGCGATCTGCTCAAGCCGGAGGTGATCTGGAATATCGAAGAGGGCCTGAAGCTGACCGTCGACGATCTCGTGCGCGCCGAAGCGCAGCGCGTCGCCATGACCGCGCGCACGATCGAATTCTTCAAGACCTACGACCTGCTGCTGGCGCCCGCGACCATCGTGGCGCCCTTCCCGGTCGAAAACCGCTATGTCGCCGAATGCGCCGGCAAGAAATTCGATAATTATGTCGAGTGGCTCGGCATTGTATATGCGATCACGCTGGTGTGCTGCCCGGCGTTGTCGCTGCCCTGCGGATTTACCGCAACGGGCTTGCCGGTCGGCCTGCAGATGGTGGCCGCGCCCCGCGGCGAAGCGCGCCTGCTAGCCGGCGCCGGAGTACTTGAGGATATTCTGGGCCTGCGCGGGATGACGCCGATCGATCCACGGCCAGCGAAGTAACCCTTTCCGTCACCCTGAGGAGCCGCGCGCTTGCGCGGCATCTCGAAGGATGGGCCATGACTCGCGGCCATCCTTCGAGGCTCGCCGCAAGAGCAGCGAGCACCTCAGGATGACGGGAATCAGGCTGGCGGATCATGCCCGCACCGGTATAATCGCCACCGGGAAATGCGCGACAATGCGCGCGGCCGTCACAGGGAGCGCTGAATGCCGGGACCACTGAAGATACGCGTCGATCAGGAGAAGTGTCAGGGGCATGCCCGCTGCAAGTCGCTGGCGCCGGAGCTTTTCGATCTCGACGAATTCGGCAATGCGCACGAGGTCGGCGACGGCACCGTGCCCAAGGGCCTCGAAGATAAGGCATGGCTCGCGCAGACCAACTGTCCGGAAATTGCAATCGACATCACCGAGGATTGAAGCTGTGACCGATACAACGTTGCACGCCGTCGCCAGCCGCGAGGAAGCCGCCCCGGCGCTGCATCCTCCCGTGACCGACTGGCTTCATGATTTCGACCACACCGATCCGCGCTGGACCGAAAATCCGTTTCCGATCTGGGACGAATTGCGCGCCGAATGCCCGGTGGTCCACACCAAGCGATTTCTCGGCTGCTATCTGCCGACCACCTATGAGGCGGTAAAGCAGATCTCCTACGACACCGAGCATTTTTCCTCGCGCCGCGTCATCGTGCGCGACGTCCGGCCCGAAGGCGTGCAGTCCGCGCCGCCGATTACGTCGGACCCGCCCGAGCACAAGCCCGCCAAACAATTGCTGCTGCCGCCGTTCACGCCCGATGCGATGAAGAAGTTCGAACCCAGGGTTCGCGCGATTTGCAACGAGTTGATCGACGAATTCATCGCCGACGGCAAATGCGACGCCGCGGCCCGCTACACCAAGCACATTCCGGTACGTGCCATCGCCCATATGCTCGGCATTCCGGAAAAAGACGGCGAACTCTTCATTAAATGGATTCACGAAATTCTCGAGCTCGGCATCACCGATGATTCCGCCTTGATGCGCGCGGTTCACGAAATGAGCGGCTATTTCGCCGGCCATATCGAGCATCGCAAGAAACATCCAACCGACGACCTGATCTCCACGCTGATGAAGGCGCGGGACAAGGACGGCCAGCCGCTGACCGACGTCCATGTGCTGGGCTCGTTGCGGCTGCTGCTGATCGCGGGCATCGACACCACCTGGAGCGCGATCGGCTCATCGCTCTGGCATCTGGCGAAGACGCCGGCCGATCGCCAGCGTTTGCTCGCCGAGCCGGCACTGCTGCCCACTGCGATCGAGGAATTTCTTCGCGCCTACTCGCCGGTAACGATGGCGCGCGAGGTCATGAAGGAGACGGTCATCAGCGGCTGCCCGGTCAAGCCTGGCAACATGGTGCTGCTGTCGTTCCCTGCCGCCAACCGCGATCCCGCCATGTTCAAGGACGCAGACAAGGTCATTATCGACCGCAAGGAGAATCGCCACGCCGCCTTCGGACTCGGCATTCACCGCTGCGTCGGCTCCAATCTCGCGCGCATGGAAATGACGGTTGCAATCGAGGAATGGCTGAAGCGCATTCCGGATTTCAGGCTGGATCCGGCTGGCGAAGTGACGTGGTCCGAAGGCACCGTGCGCGGACCGCGGCAGTTGCCGATGCTGTTCGGAAAGGCCGGCTAGAATTTCACAACGGCGGTTTGAGATATGGCCGACGAAAACGACTCCCCGCCTCCCGACAGCAAGCTCACGCGCAGCAAGCAGCGCTGGGCGCACGAGGGACGGTTCCTGACCGGAAAGACGTCGCGCCCCGAAGAGGCGCGCCTGCCGCCTGGGCAGCACCTGACCCGCGACTGGCCCACGCTCGACCTCGGCCTCACGCCGAATATATCGCGTGAACGCTGGCGGCTCGACGTTTACGGTGCGGTCGAGCATCCGTTGTTCTGGGACTGGACGCAGTTTTTCGCGCAGCCGCAGACGGAATTCATATCCGATATCCATTGCGTCACGACATGGTCGCGTTACGACAATGCGTGGCAAGGCCTCGCCACCCGCGATCTGCTCAATGCCTGCCAGCCGCGCGACGACGCGCGTTTCGTAGTGTTGCATTCCCACGACGGCTACACCACTAACCTTACGCTGGAAGACTTTGCCGCCGAGGACGCGCTGCTCGCCCACACATGGTCGGGCGCGCCGCTGGAACAGGAGCATGGCGGCCCGGTGCGGCTGGTGGTGCCGCATCTGTATTTCTGGAAGAGCGCCAAATGGCTGCAGAGCATCGAATTTCTCGAAAGCGACGCGCCGGGCTATTGGGAGGTGCGCGGCTATCATAATCGCGGCGATCCCTGGCAGGAGCAGCGCTATTCCAACGACTGACACCGCCCGTCCGAATAATGGAGGCTGAGCGTGCCCAATGAACGTTTCCAATTTCCGGGCTCGGAGGGCCAGCAGCTCGCGGCGGCGCTGGAACTGCCGGAAGGAGAGCCGGCCGCTTTCGCGCTGTTCGCGCATTGTTTTACCTGCGGCAAGGACGTGCTGGCCGCCAAGCGCATTGCGGGCGCACTGGCGGCCAAGGGCATCGCGGTGCTGCGTTTCGACTTCACCGGGCTCGGCTCCAGCGAAGGCGATTTCGCCAATTCGACGTTTTCATCGAACGTCGCCGACCTGGTGCGCGCCGCCGATCATCTGCGCGAGACCCGAAAAGCGCCGGCGATCCTGATCGGCCATAGCCTCGGTGGCGCCGCGGTGCTGGCGGCTGCGGCACAAATTCCGGAGTTGAAGGCCGTCGTCACGGTCGCCGCGCCGTCCGATCCCGCGCATGTCACCCATCTGTTCGCCGATCGAATCGAGGACATTCGCAAGCACGGCAAGGTCGAAGTCTCGCTGGCCGGCCGGCCGTTTCAGATCAAGCGGGAGTTTCTCGACGACATCGCCGAGCACAAGCTGATGGATCACGTCGCCAGACTCCACAAAGCCCTGCTGATCATGCATTCGCCGACCGACGACACCGTCGGCATCGACAACGCCACCCGCATCTTCGTCGCCGCAAAACATCCGAAGAGTTTTGTCTCGCTGGCCGGCGCCGATCATCTGCTGAGCGATCGGCGCGACGGCATGTATGTCGCCGATGTGATCGCGGCCTGGGCGGAACGCTATCTCGATGCCGCGGCACCCGAAGTTGGCCGCGATGAACCTCGCAACGTCGTGGTCCGTGAAACACGCGCGAGCAAATTCCAGCAGACGGTCTCGATCGGCCCGCATCGCCTGCTCGCCGACGAGCCGCTATCGTCGGGCGGCGAGGATACCGGCCCCGGTCCGTATGATTTCGTGTTGGCGGGTCTCGGCGCCTGCACCTCCATGACCATGCGCATGTATGCCGACCGCAAATCACTGCCGCTGGAGCGGGTGACGGTGACGCTGAAGCACAGCAGGATTCACGCGCAGGATTGCGCCGAGTGCGAGACCAAAGACGGCATGCTCGACCAGATCGACCGGACCATTGCCATGGAGGGCGCGCTCGACCCCGAGCAGCGCGGAAAATTGATGGAAATCGCCGACAAGTGCCCGGTGCACCGCACGCTCACCTCTGAGATTCACATCGTGACCCACGCCGCCGATTGAACGGCCGGACCAGCGGGCGTACTATCCCAACAAAGGAGCCGCCTGTGCCAGCTGTTGCACGCGTCGATCCAAAAACGGTTTTTTCGGCCGGCGAATGGAGCCGGCTGACGTCGCGCAGCTCGCTGCGCGGCATGCTGCTGGTCGCGCACGCCTGGGGCACCATCATCGCGGCTGTCGCGCTGGTGACGCTGTGGCCCAATCCGCTGACGTGGCTGATCGCGGTCACGGTCGTCGGCGCGCGCCAGCTCGGGCTGGCGATCCTGATGCACGAGGCCGCGCATGGCGGATTGCATGCCAACAAGGCGGTCAACGAATGGGTGGGACAATGGCTGTGCGCGGTGCCTGTCGGCGCCGATCTCGCCAGCTACCGGTCCTACCATCTGCAGCATCACAAATTCACGCAACAGCCGGAGGATCCCGATCTGTCGCTGTCGGCGCCGTTTCCCATCAGCAAGGAGAGCTTTTATCGCAAGGCGATCCGCGATCTCACCGGACAGACTTTTGTGAAGCAGCGGCTGCCGCTGTTCCTGTCGCTGTTCAAACGCAACAGCACTGCCGATGAAATCTCGCACGAAAGTTTTGTATCAAGCGGCGCCGACAAGATGGCGCGATTTCTTTGTGTCAATGCCGTCCTGTTCGGCCTGTTCTGGCTGGCCGGCGCGGGCATCTGGTACTTCGGCGTATGGGTATTCGCGATGGCGACCTGGCTTCCGCTGGTCACCCGCGTGCGCAACATCGCCGAACACGCCTGCACCAGCACCGGGCCCGATCCGTTCAGCCAGGCGCGCACGACGCTGGCCAACCCGATCGAGCGCCTGTTCATCGCGCCCTATTGGGTGAACTACCACGCCGAGCATCATTTCTTCATGTATCTGCCGTGCTACCGGCTGCCGGAGGCGCATCGGCTTTTGACCGAAAAAGATTTTATCACGCGCGTGACGGTCAGCCCCGGCTATCTCGAGGTACTGCGTCTGGCGACGTCAGCTCACGGGGCCTGAGTGCGAGCGCGCGTCCTGTTGTGCGGGCACCAGCGGCTGAACCCGCAGCAGTCCGCGCAGACCCAACGCCGAGCCGAGCAGGATTCCGGCCACCGCCACGAACGACGCCAGCGCCAGCGTCGACAGCCCCGTCAGGCCTTGCCCGATCGAGCAGCCATACGCCATCGCGCCGCCCGCCCCCATCAACGCAGCGCCACCGATGGAGCGCAGCATGTGACGCGGCGAGGTATAGCCTTCCCAGTGGAAACGGCCCGTCGCCAACGCGGTCACAAGACTTCCCATTAGGACGCCGGCAACCAGCGTGATTCCGAAATTGAGCGTCAACCCCGTCGACAGCATGACGTATTGGACGCTGTCCGCGATCGGCGCGATGAAGGTCAGCGACGTGACCGGCGTCGGATTGAAATCATCAGCGCCGAGATAGCCGGTGGTGAACCACCCGGCCGTCACCAGAAACCCGACTGCAAGGCCGGCGGCGATCTGACCCCACGAACGCTGAAATGGCGCATGGGCGAATGCAAAGATGATCAAGGCGCCGCTGATCGCGGAGGCCGCCAACATCCGTGCGAGGGTCTCGCTCAGCCCAAACTTCGCCAGCAGCGCTGGCAGTGAAACCACGCCCGGCGCGATCTGGGTCCATTGCAGCACGGCGACGCGGGTCGGCGCGATCAGGCCTTTCAGCGTCATCTGTGCGGCAATGCCGAGCACGATCACCACCACCAGCGACCGCAGATTGCCGCGGCCGAGCAGCACCAGCGCGCGTGAGCCGCAGCCGTTCGACAGCACCATGCCGTAACCGAACAGCACACCGCCCAGCAGCATCAAGGGTGCCGAGAACGACGTCTGCAGGTAAATCGACTTGCCGAGATCGACCACGCCGCTCGCCGCCAGCAGTTGGGCTGCGGCGATTGCAACGCCGAGTGCCAGCGCATAGGTGCGGATCAGGCGGCTGTCGCCATTGGCCCACCAGCCGCGCAGGCTGCTGAGCAGACAAAAGCCGCTCAGCAAGCCGACCGCCCCATAGGCGAGGCCGATCAGAAGGCCCGAATAGACGGCAATGGTTGCTGCTGACGGCACTGGTGCTTCCTCTGACGCATGGAAGATTGTTCTATTCAAATGGGGTGTAACCCTCTGAATCGCCATCTAAATACCCATGCGCGAGGCATTTCGTCCACAGCGGGCTAAATTTAAGAAGGAAGCCATCGCGCAGCCGCGAGCACGGGGAATAAACCCTCCGTTGTCGATCAAATTGCGAGATTTTTGTTCTCGCACAAGATCCAGTTCGCGGGGGACGAGCCTACGCGGCCCGCGCGCTCATGGTCAGCAGGTCGTAACGCGCCACCGGCTCATTGTTCTGGTTGAACACCTCGACATCCCAGCGCACCTCGCCATATTCCGGTTTCCGCGCCGGCGATTTCTGCTTCACCGTCAGCCGCACGCGAATGACGTCATCGGGGGAGACCGGCTTGAGGAAGCGCAGATTGTCGAGGCCGTAATTTGCGAGCAGCGGCCCCGGCGCAGGATCGACGAACAATCCGGCTGCAAACGCCAGGATCAGGTAACCGTGGGCGACGCGGCCCGGGAAGAACGGATTTGCCTTCGCTGCCGCCTCGTCCATATGGGCGTAGAAATTATCGCCGGTGAACTCGGCGAAATGCTCGATGTCGGCTAATGTGATCGGCCGGCTCGCGGTCTCGACGGTGTCGCCGACCTTGAGATGATCGTAGTCGCGCTTGAACGGATGCTCCGCCGCGATCGGCGCCGGAGCGCCCTTCATCCAGGCTCCCGTCAGCGCCGACAGCCGTGCCGGCGATCCCTGCACTGCGGTGCGTTGCATATAGTGAAACACGCCGCGCAGGCCGCCGAGTTCCTCGCCGCCGCCGGCGCGGCCGGGACCGCCATGCACCAGGTTGGAAAGCGGCGAACCATGTCCGGTAGATTCTTTCGCGCAATCGCGGTCCACGATCAGGACCCGGCCGTGATACGGCGCGGTGCCGAGGATGACCGCCTCGGCTACCGCAGCGTCATAGGTGAATAGCGAGGCAACCAGGCTGCCCTCGCCGCGCCTGACAAGCTCGATCGCCTGATCGAGGTCGTCATACGCCATCACCGTCGCCACCGGACCGAACGCTTCGGTGTCGTGAATGCGCTTTGCTGCCATGGGGTCGGTCGCGCGCAGCAGCACCGGCGAGATGAAGGCGCCTTTCGTCGCGTCGATGCCGTCGCCCACGCATGTATCGGGGTCGCCGAATACGATCTCCGCCTCGCTCCGCAGTTTTGCGATCTGCGCGCGTACCGCATCGCGCTGCGCGAGGCTGACCAGCGGCCCCATCACCTTGTCTTCGGTGCGGGGGTCGCCGGGTTTTATCTGCGTCAAGCTCGCCTTCAGAGCCGCGATTACGGCGGCTTGCTGCGCGCGCGGAACGAGGATGCGGCGAATCGCCGTGCATTTCTGTCCAGCCTTCGCGGTCATCTCCCGCACCACTTCGCGGACAAACAGATCGAATTCTGGCTGCTCCGGCGTGACATCGGGACCGAGCACCGCCGCATTCAGCGAGTCGCGCTCCGCCACGAACCGAATCGAATGTTTCGCAATGTTGGGATGAGCGCGCAGTTTTTCCGAAGTCTCGATCGATCCGGTGAACGAAATCACGTCCTGCCCACCGAGATGATCTAGCAGATCGCCGGTTGCGCCGCAGATCAGTTGCAAACTGCCCGCCGGCAGGATGCCGGACTCGTGCATCAGCCGCACCAGCGCTTCGGTGACATAACTCGTCGCCGTCGCCGGCTTGGCGATCACGGGAACGCCGGCGAGAAACGCCGGTGCGAATTTTTCCAATAGTCCCCAACAGGGAAAGTTGAAGGCGTTGATATGAACCGCGACGCCGTGCAGCGGCGACAGGATGTGCTGGCCGACGAAGCTGCCGCCTTTGGACAGACTCTCGACGTCGCCTTCGACCACGAACTTCGCATCGGGCAGGTCGCGGCGGCCGCGCGAGGCGTAGGCCGCCAGCGTGCCGATGCCGCCGTCGATATCGATCGCGTTGTCCCGGCGCGTGGCGCCGGTATCGGCGGCGAGCTTATAAAGCGGTTCCTTGCGCTCGGTCAGATAGGCTGCGAGCGCGCGCAGCCGGCCGGCGCGCTGGTGAAACGACAGCCTGCGCAGCGCCGGTCCGCCTACCTCGCGCGCATGTCCCACCATCGCCGCGAAATCGAGCCCCGCGCGTGAAGCGCGTGCAACGATGCGGCCGTCCACCGCGCTGGGGATATCTACGAGGCCACTTGTCGGCTCGACCCAGCGGTCAAGCGCAAGGCTCTGCAAGGTTGTTCTCATCGATCCTCCCGATTTTTACTTTACGGCATCCGGGCGTAATTTGACGCGCGGGATCGCCGTTGACACCATGGTGGCTTCGTCTAATAATTAACTGACCGATCGTTCAATTCAAGAGGCTTGTTCAAACAGGCCCCCGCGTCATGAGGAAACCTTGGACCCCGTTGTAAGCGTCAAATCCGTGCGTTCGTCCGATGAGCTCGCGCGCGCCTGCGCCGACGCGATGTGGAAGGAAGATGACGCCAGCCAGGGCCTCGGCATGGAAATCCTCGAGGTCAAGGCAGGCCAGGCCACGCTGGCGATGACGGTCAAGCCGCATATGGTCAACGGCCACGGCATTGCGCATGGCGGTTTCATCTTCCTGCTGGCGGATTCGACCTTTGCCTTTGCCTGCAACTCGCACAACGAACGCGCCGTCGCCGCGCAATGCAACATATCCTTCATCAAGCCCGGCAAGCTCGGCGACCGTCTGGTTGCGACCGCACGGGAAATCTCGCGGACGGGGCGTTCCGGGATTTACGACGTGCGCGTCACCGTCGATGATACCGCGATTGCCGAACTGCGCGGCCATTCCCGAACCGTCGGCGGCGCGTGGGTGCCGGTTGCTTAAAAATAAACGCTGACACAGGACACGGTCGATGGCTTCGACGAACCCCCAATCCAAAACAAGCGGCTACAGCGCAGTCCTGGACGACGCCGAACGCGCGTCACGCGACGAGATCGTTGCGCTGCAGACCCGACGCATGGCGTGGACGCTGGCGCATGCCTATGGCAATGTCGCGCATTACAAAAAAGCCTTCGACGCGAAGGGCGTACATCCTTCAGATTTCAAACAACTCTCCGACCTCGCCAAATTTCCGTTCACGGTAAAGACCGACCTGCGCGACAACTACCCCTTCAACATGTTTGCCGTGCCGCGTGAACAACTGGTCCGCGTCCACGCCTCCTCCGGCACCACGGGCAAGCCGATCGTGGTCGGATACACGCAGGCAGACATCGACACCTGGTCCGACGTGATGGCGCGCTCTATCCGCGCCGCCGGTGGGCGCAGCGGCATGATCATGCACAACGCCTATGGCTACGGCCTGTTCACCGGCGGCCTCGGCGCGCATTACGGCGCAGAGAGGCTCGGCTGCACCGTGGTCCCGGTGTCCGGCGGCATGACCGAGCGGCAGGTGCAGCTGATCAACGATTTCAAGCCCGACATCATCACGGTGACGCCGAGCTACATGCTCGCGATTTTGGACGAATTCAAGAAGCAGGGCCTGGAGCCACGCAAATCGTCGCTGAAATTCGGCATTTTCGGCGCCGAGCCATGGACCAACGCGATGCGCGCCGAAATCGAGCAGGCGTTCGATATGGACGCCACCGACATCTATGGCTTGTCTGAAGTGATCGGCCCCGGCGTTGCGCAGGAATGCGTCGAGACCAAAGACGGCCTGCATATCTGGGAGGATCATTTCTATCCCGAGGTGGTCGACCCCGACACCGGCGCGGTGCTGCCCGATGGCGAAAAGGGCGAGCTGGTTTTCACCTCGCTGACCAAACAGGCGTTTCCGATCATCCGCTATCGCACCCGCGACCTCACGCGCCTCTTGCCGGGCACCGCGCGACCGGGCATGCGGCGCATGGAAAAAGTCACGGGACGTTCCGACGACATGATCATCCTGCGCGGCGTCAACGTGTTCCCTACCCAGATTGAGGAGGCGCTGCTCGCCACCGAATGGTGCGGCGGGCATTTCATCATCGAACTCAAGCGCGAGGGCCGCATGGACGAAATGACCGTGCTCGCCGAGGCGCGGCCCGAGAGCTGGGACGGCAGCGGTCTCACGGTTCAAGCCGAGAAGGTCTCGACCTTCATCAAGAACACCATCGGCATCAGCACGCAGATCAAAGTCGTCCCGCCGGAAACGCTGGAGCGTTCGCTCGGCAAGGCCAGACGCGTGTTCGACAAACGGCCGAAGGAATGATTTGACAGCATCAGCCGGGAGCAAGAAATGACTGACGATGTTTCACGCCGCGATGTCCTGACATCGACGATGGGTCTGGCCGCCGCCGCGGCGCTTCCTCCCCTCGGACATGTGAGTTCAGCAATGGCTCAGTCCATTCCGTCATCCGCCGCCGAGATCATCGCTGCTATTCGTACCAAAAAGCTGACTGCGACAGCGGTGGTGAAAGCCGCGATCGAGCGCGCCGAGCAATTGAAGGACCTCAACGCATTTATCTTCCTGAACAAGGACGGCGCGCTGGCGGCGGCTGCAGAGATCGACGAAGGCGGCAAATCCGGCCCGCTTGCCGGCCTCCCCATCGTGATCAAGGACAACATCAATACCTCGGACATGCCGACATCCGGCGGCACGCCGGCGCTGCACAATGCGCAGCCCGGCGCAAATGCGCCGTCGATGGACATATTGTTCAAGTCCGGCGCCGTCATCATCGGCAAGACCAACCTGCACGAGCTGGCGTTCGGCATCACCAGCACCAACCTGTCGTCATTTGCAGGCCCGGTGAAAAATCCCCATGACAGGACCCGGATTCCCGGCGGCTCCTCGGGCGGGACGGCGGCGGCAATTGCCGCGGGCATCGTCACCTGCGGGCTCGGAACCGACACCGGCGGCTCGACCCGCATTCCCGCGGCGCTGACCGGCACCGTCGGATTGCGGCCGTCAGTTGGCAATGGTGGCGCGCAACGGCGCTACAACGATCCCGATGTGGTGGTTCCGATCAGCCATACCCGCGACACCGTCGGTCCAATGGGCCGCACCGTCGCCGACGTGGCGCTGCTGGACTCGGTCATCACAGGCTCGCCGCTAGCAACGGCCCTGCCGTTGCGCGGCAAACGTTTCGGCGTTCCGGCATCTTTCTGGGGTGGGCTCGACCGCGACGTCGAGAATGTGATGAAGGATGCGCGCCAGAAACTGGAAGGCGCCGGCGTGGTTTTCATCGAGACCGATATGGTCGGGCTGTTCGAGCAGAACGCAAAAGTCTCGTTCCCGGTCGCGCTGCACGAACCGATCGCCGACATTCCGGCCTATCTCAAGGCGTCGGGAATCGAAGGTATCACGCTGGCCGACATCGCCGGCAAGATCGCCAGCCCCGACGTCAAGGGCGCGTTCGGCGCCATCATGGCGGACGCCTTCGGCGCCGCCTATCAGGATGCGATCACGGTGCAGCGGCCGGCGCTGCAGAAGATGTACGAGACGTATTTCCGCGACAACAATCTGGACGGCATCCTGTTTCCGACCACGATCGCGCCGGCGCCGCTGATCGACCCCGTCAAGGGATCTGGCGAAATGTCGATCAACGGCGGCGCGCCGGTACCGACCTTCGACACCATGATCCGCAACACCGATCCCGGCAGCAACGCCGGCATTCCCGGCCTATCGCTGTTCGCCGGCATGACGCCGGGCGGCCTGCCGGTCGGACTGGAGATCGACGGCCCGGTCGGCAGCGACGCAAAACTGCTCGGACTCGGGCTTTCGATTGAAGGGATACTGGGCTCGGCACCGCCGCCGAAGCTGTAGGTCCCGTCATTCCGGGGCGCGCGAAGCGCGAGCCCGGAATCCATAACCACGACGGAGTGTAAGGATTCCGGGCCTGCGCCAAAAGGCGCATCCCGGAATGACAATATGTCAAATATGGTCGTAATCGACCACGACCTTGTCCGACACCGGGCGCGCCTGGCAGGTGAGAATGAACCCGGCATTGAGTTCCCACGGCTCCAGCGAATAATTGACTTCCATGCGCGCACCGCCTTCGACCAGCTTGGCGCGGCAGGTCGAGCACATGCCGCCCTTGCAGGCGAACGGCAGATCCATGCCGGCGCGCAGCGCCGCATCGAGGATAGATTCGTCCTCAGCCACGGGTACGTCGCGGCGCTTGCCGTCGATGATCAATGACGCCATCGCTTTCGGTGGCGCAGTGATCGGCACAACCGCTTTCGGACGCGGCTTGCCGCCGAATTCGGAGACGAAGCGCTCCACATGAATGCGATCATTGGCGATGCCGACCTCGCGGCAGGTTGCCTCGATGTCCTCGCTCATGCCGATGGGACCGCAGATGAAGACGTGATCGACGCTTGCGGCAGGAACCAGCGAGCGCAGCAGCACCCTCACCTTCTCGCCATCGAGACGGCCGTGCAGGATCGGAATGTCCTGCTCTTCGCCCGAGATCACGTGGAACACCGAGAGCCGCTGCATGAAGCGGTCTTTCAACTCTTCTAGCGCTTCGCGAAACAGCATGCCGCCGGTGGAACGGTTGCCGTAGAACAGGAAGAAGCGGCTATTTGGCTCGCGCGCGAGCACGCCCTTGACAATCGACAGGATCGGCGTGATGCCGGAGCCGGCGGCGAAGCCGACATAAACCCGCGCCGCATCGGGCGCATGTATGATCCCAAAACGCCCGGTCGGCGTCATCACGTCGAGTTCGTCGCCGGCCTTCAGCTCATCCGCGGCCCAGCTAGAGAACGCGCCGCCGTCGACCTTCTTTACCGCGATGCGCAATTCGCCGTCGTCGGGACCGGAGCAGATCGAATAGGAGCGGCGCACTTCCTCGCCGTCCATGGTGGTGCGCAAGGTGAGATATTGCCCGGGTGCAAAATGATAGTCGCCGGCCAACTCCCGCGGGATCGCAAACGTCAACGATACCGCGTCCGATGATTCACGGCGCAGGTCGTTCACGGCCAGTTTGTGAAAGCGGGGAATCAACGACATCTTCAGTGGCACTTGAAATAGTCGAATGGCTCGCGGCAGCTCTTGCAGCGCCACAGCGCCTTGCATGAGGTCGAACCGAATTCGGATAGCACTTCGGTATCATCGGAACCGCATTGCGGACATGCCACCTGCTGCTCACCGAACAGCGCACGGCGTCCGCTAGCCGCTTGCGGCGGCGCGATGCCGTAATCCTTCAGCTTGCGGCGGCCGTCATCGCTCATCCAGTCGGTGGTCCAGGCCGGCGACAGTACGGTGCGAACCTTGGAAGGGCGGATGCCCTCGCGTTCCAGCGCGAGCTCGATCTCCAGCGTGATCATGTTCATCGCCGGGCAGCCGGAATAGGTCGGCGTGATCGCCACTTCCACGCATCCGTCGGTCACCGCGACATCGCGGAGCACGCCGAGATCGGCGATGGTGAGCACGGGAATCTCGGGATCGACCACCTGCGCGGCGATGTCCCAGGCGCGCTGCCGCAAATCGCCATCGCTGTGAACGATCGTCACCATGTCGCCCCCGGAAACGTCCGCTGCATCGACTGCAACTCGCTCAGCAGATGGCCGAGATGCTCGCTGTGCCGGCCATTGCGGCCGCCTTGCTGCATCCAGGCGTTCCTGGGCAGCGTCAGCGTCGCCTCGGTCAGAACGGTCGAGACGGTTTCGAGCCATTGCGGATGCAACGCCGCGGGATCGACTACGATGCCTTTTTCGATCAGGGCGCCCTCTTCTTCATCGACGTAAAACATCTCGCCGGTATAGGCCCAGAGATCGTCGATCGCGGTCTGGGCGCGGCGATGGCTTTCCTCGGTGCCGTCGCCGAGCCGAATGATCCATTCCGACGAATGCCGCAAATGATAGGCGCTTTCCTTCTCGGATTTTGCCGCAATCGCTGCCAGCGTCGCGTCCGATGATTTCATCATCGCGCGCCAGTAAAGGTCGGCGAACGCCGCGTAGAAAAACTGCCGCGTCATGGTGCGGGCAAAATCGCCATTCGGCTGCTCCAGCAACAGCAGATTCCGGTATTGCCGGACATCGCGAAGATAGGCGAATTTGTCCTCGTCGTTGCCGTTACCTTCGACCTTGGCCGCATGGGAGTAAAGCTCGCGCGCCTGCCCGAGCAGGTCGAGGCCCATATTGGCCAGCGCCATGTCCTCTTCCATCATCGGCGCGTGGCCGCACCATTCCGACAGACGATGGCCGAGAATCAGCGCATCATCGGCGCGGCGCAGCGCGTAGAGCACCAGCGGCGTTTCGGACACCTGGATCGACGCAACAGCCATCACATGTGCCCAACTTCGTCGGGCACATCGTAGAACGTCGGATGCCGGTAGATCTTGGATTCCGCGGGCTCGAACATCATGCCCTTCTCGGTGGGATCGGACGCCGTGATCGCGCTCGACGGCACCACCCAGATCGACAGTCCCTCGCCGCGGCGTGTGTAAATATCGCGGGCGGCCTGCAGCGCCAGCGTGGCGTCGGTGGCATGCAGCGAACCGACATGCTTGTGCGCGAGCCCGTTGCGGCTGCGAATGAAGACTTCCCACAAAGGGGTGTTCGGCGTGGCCATCATGACCTCCCTGAAATTTGTTGTAGCGGTCTAAGCCGCAGCCCTCCGGCTCTTGCGTTTCTCGGCATAGGCTTGCGCGGCCTCGCGCACCCAGGCGCCATCGTCATGCGCCTTGCGGCGCGCCGCGAGGCGGTCGCGGTTGCATGGGCCGTTGCCGGCAAGCACCTGATTGAACTCGTCCCAGTCGATCGCACTGTATTCCCAGTTTCCCGCCGCATTCTGCTTCATGCCGGGATCGGGAATGGTGAGGCCGAGATATTGCGCCTGCGGCACCGTGGCATCGACGAATTTTTGCCGCAGTTCGTCGTTGGAGAAGCGCTTGATCTTCCACTTGGTCGAGGTGTCGCTGTGCTGGCTCGCCTTGTCGGGTGGGCCGAACATCATCAGCACCGGCCACCACCAGCGATCGAGCGCGCTTTGCGCCATCGCCTTCTGCTCCCCGGAGCCGCGCGACAGCGTCACCATGATTTCAAAACCCTGGCGCTGATGGAAGGATTCCTCCTTGCAGACGCGGATCATTGCGCGCGCATAAGGTCCATAGGAACAGCGGCACAGCGGAATCTGGTTCATGATGGCGGCGCCATCGACCAGCCAGCCGATCGCGCCGATATCCGCCCAGGTCAGCGTCGGATAGTTGAAGATCGAGGAATATCTCGACTTGCCGGCCAGCATCAGGTCGACCAGCTCTTCGCGCGAGCTGCCCAGCGTTTCAGCCGCGGCATAGAGATAGAGGCCGTGGCCGCATTCATCCTGCACTTTGGCCAACAGTGCCGCCTTGCGGCGCAGCGACGGCGCCCGGGTGATCCAATTGCCTTCCGGCAGCATGCCGACGATTTCGGAATGCGCGTGCTGGGAAATCTGCCGCGTCAGCGTCTTGCGATACGCCGCCGGCATCCAGTCATTCGGCTCGATGCGCTCGTCGGCGTCGATGCGCGCCTGAAACTGCGCGGCGCGGCCGGCGTCCTCGATATGGCGGTCATCAGCGTCGGACGTGTTGAGCGCTTGCGTGTACATGGCCGGTCTCCACGGAGGCGAGATTTAATATATAACATAATTTTTTGATATCAAGATATCTTTGTAACATATTGAGCTAGTCCCCGAACCTGCGTTGCAGCTCCTTGCCGGCGGCCGGCAACGGCCCGGTTTCGTTGCTGCCGTGGTGGTCAAGCCATTGTTCCGACGCGGAAAGCAGCCCGCGGTAAATCTCGCGGCAGAGCTCGCGCGCCGCGCTGCCCGGCCAATTCTTCGGAAGCAGCACCGCGGGCAACAGCGGATCGCGCAGCACCACCCGCCGGTAATGGTGGATCAGCAGGATTCGCGCCGTAAACGCATCGGTGTCCGTCAGGCGCTCGCGCCGGTCGATCCAGCCGCGCAGCGGTTCGAAGGTTTTCATGAACTTCAGATAAGCCTCGGCGGTGCGATCGAGCGGCCAGCTTTCGCTCAGCAACCGCCGCCCGCTGTCGTCCTCGGCCGACACTTCCAGGCGGATTGCATGCGCGGCCTCTTCCGGAACGGGAAGGCCTGATGGCGCAACCCACACCCCGGGCAAGGGACTGCCAAAACCGGCATTTTTCAGCGCCTCACGCGACGCATCGCGATCTTCGCTGCTCCCGATCAGCAGCAGTTCGAAGCGCCCGGTCCAATCGGATATTTGCAGGTCGTAGATATGCCTGGTCGCGGTATCGAAAGTCTGCCGCCCCTTTTTGGCGAGGCGATAGAAACTGTTGCGGCCGACCTTGTTGCGTTCGAGCCAGCCATCGGCGGCGAGGCGCGACATCGCGGTGCGCACCACGCCTGAGTCGATATCGAGCGTCTTGAAGAATTCCAGCAGCGTTCCGAGCCAGACCGAACCGCCGCGCGGCACGATGGCATCGCCGAACAGCGTGATGACGATGGAGCCGGTACGCGACGGTTCGCGCTTGAGCTGGTCGACGATGCGGGCGAGCGGGTGCGGCATGTTCAAGGCATACGGGTTTTTCGGCGCCAAAGCCAAAGACAGGATAATAATTGACCAGTTGGACGGTCAATGCGAGGGTATCGCATGGCGCGCACGCGGGCGAATGACTACGACAAGAAGCGGCAGGGTATTCTCAGCCGGTCGGCGACGTTGTTCGCCGAGCATGGCTATACCGGCACGTCGATCACCATGATCGCGGAAGCCTGCGGCGTCTCCAAGGCGCTGATGTATCACTATTACAGTTCCAAGGACGCGTTGCTGTTCGATCTGCTGCAAGATCATCTGCAAAATCTGGTCACGGCGGTCGAGGCTGCGGCGCAATCGGCCGGTAAGCCTGAGGAAAAGCTGTTTGCGATTTCGGCGGCGCTGCTGGAAGCCTATCGCGGCGCCGACGCCGAGCATCAGGTGCAGATTTCAAGCCTGAAGCTGCTGCCGCTGCCACAGCAGGAAATCCTGAAAGAAATGGAGCGCAGGCTGGTCGCCATCGTCTCCGATGCGATTGCGGATGCGATTCCGCACGTCGCAAGGAAGCGACAGCTATTGAAACCGCTGACCATGTCGTTGTTCGGGATGCTGAACTGGCATTACCTGTGGTTTCGCGACGGCAAGGGAATCACGCGCGAGAAATATGCGCGGATGGTGACGGGCCTGATCCTCGCCGGCGCCGAGGGTGCGATAGCGGCGACAGAAGAGCCGGTCGCTTCATTGAAGACAGAGCGAACTGCGACTCGAAAGAAATTGCACGCGACGTAAACAGACGGTCTGTCATGGCCGGGCTTGTCCCGGCCGTCCACGTCTTTCTCTGCGGTGCTTCTCTAAAAGAAAGACATGGATGCCCGGCACAAGGCCGGGCATGACGGAGCCTAACTACCGGTGCGGATCCGGATAAACAAAACTGCGCCAGCCGTTGCGGTCGAACGGCTTCCACGCGCCTTCCGGCTGCGCGAGACGATCGGCCACCGCGTAGACCACGGCGGGATGATGTCCCATGCCGCAATGGCTGCTTTCCACTTCGATGCTTTCGGAGGTCGCGGAGGTTTTCTCCATGCAGCCTTGCCACGCGCAGATGCCGTCGGTGCGGCTGAAGATCGCGGTTGTCGGCACCGGCGGCGCTTCCGCGAGCGATCCACCGAAGCGGCGATCTTCCTCGTCGGCGCGGCGGCCGCTCGCCATCTCATAGACGCGCCACGCATTGGTCGACCTCGGATCGCCCGCGAACGGACTGCCGAGCGTGATCACCGAGCGCACATGGTCCGGCATCAGCTTCGCGAGTTGACGCGCATAGAGTCCGCCGAGGCTCCATCCGACCAGGCTGATCTTGCGGCCGTGGGTGTCGCTGAGTTCGTGAACCAGATCCTGCATCGCATGCTGCACGCCGTCGCGCAGGCCGAGATTGCGGCCCTGGCGCCAGCCGCTCACGGCATAGCCGCGGCCTTTGAGGAAGCTGCGCAGCGGGCGCGTAGAAGTATCCGAGGCGACGAGACCGGGCAGCACCAGCACCGGATGGCCATCGCCCCTGGGCGCGAGGCTGAGCAGCGGCAAGGCGCCGAGAAACGCGCCGAACTCGTGAATGGCGCGCGTCTCCATGAACATCAGGGTTCTGGACGGCGGCTGCAGTGTCTGGGCAGTGGCGGACATCGGTCTTCCTTTCTGGTCGGCCCCTTGATTTGCGGCAGCCGATTGATCGATCTGTGAATACGCGAGCCTCGTGGAATCGTTCCGCAACGCAGCAAATTATCAGGAAGCTAAGGCGCGGATTCTCGCGATACAAGCGAGGCCGCAATGCAGCATTACGCTAAAGGTTCTGCAGTGATTTATTAGTCACAGCAGCCGCAACACGAATTCGACAGTGTAAAGCGCAAGTCCGGCTAGACCGCCGATCAGCGAGCCGTTGAAGCGGATGTATTGAAGGTCCTTGCCGATGTTGATTTCGATCAGCGAAATCAGCTGCTCCATATCCCAGGCCTTGACCTGATCGGAGATGAAGCTCGACACGCCGCTTTTCTGGTCGGCGATGAAGCTGCGCAGCACCGCGACGACGCCCTGATTGATCTCGGCTCGCATTTCCGGATCGCCTGCGAGCGCCGCACCCGCTTCCACAAACACGTTGGCGAGGTGATGCTGCAGTACCTGGGTTTCGCCTGCCGCACTTCGCTCGATGAACGATTGCATGTTCGACCAGATATTCTTCGTGAGATCGCCGAGTTCAGGCCGCGCCAGAAAATCGCGCTTCAGCGCATCGATTCGCTCGGCATAGGCCGGATCGCTGGACAACCGGTCCACGAACGACAGCATCATGCGATCGAACTCGCCGCGGAACGGATGATTTGCGTCGTTGCGCACGTCGTCGAAAAACGCGGTCGCGGATGCGACGATCTTTTTTAAAAGGAACGCATCGGCGCGATAGAGTTTCAACAGCGTCGGCAGTTCGTCACGAATCTTGGCGCGGATCGCCGTCATCGTGTCCGGCTGCGTCAGTGCGCCGTGCACGCCGCGCAGAAGATCGTCGAGCAGCCCCTGCAGCCGGCCTTCCTGAATAAATGCGTGCAAGGTGCCGGCGGCGAGCGGCGCGAGATTGATCGACTGCAGCTGCGTCATCACCCGGCGCGTGATGAAGGTTTTCAGGCCGGACGACTCGGAAGCCGAAATCGCCTCCGGCAGAAGCCGCAGCAAGAACCGCGCGAGGTCTTCGCTGCGCTTGCGGTCGCTCAGCCAGTCCGCGACGAAGGATGCGAAATCGACCTGGCGCAGCCTGGCTTCCACGGGAGCGGCTTCGAGGAAATGCACCTCGATGAATTCGCCTAGTTTGTCGGCGATGCGATGCTGGTTGCTCTGGATGATCGCGGTATGCGGGATCGGCAAACCCAGCGGCCTGCGGAACAGTGCTACCACCGCGTACCAGTCCGCCAGCCCACCGATCGTTGCCGCTTCCGCAAACGCCGCGACGAAACCGAACGCGGAATGCACGTGCAACAACGCCTTGGCGGCGACGAACAGCGCCAGCGTGCCCGCCAGCACCAGCGTCGCCAGCGCCTTGACGCGCCGCAGTTCGGCCGCACGCGCGGCGTCGGCGGGAGAAGCGAAGGAGGATGGAACGACAGCGGTCATGGAGAGACCTTCGAGAGAATTTCGCTTGATGTATGTGCGAAGCGCACAACATGCACCCGTGTCCCGGACGCGGTGCGGCATTCTGCATACCGCTCCGCAGAGCCGGGACCCCGGTTAAGCAAACAAGCTGGGCCCGGCTCTGCAGCGCACCACTACGCAAGTGCTACGCGCTGCGCTGCGTCCGAGGAACGAGAGCGGACAAAAAGAAGGCCCGCCTAAGCGGGCCTTCCACATCCATCCAACCCAACGCGACGGATTAAGCGGTCTTGCTGTAGACCTTGGAGAAGTTGTCCTGCGCGGTCTTCGCGCCGTCGGCGACGAGCTTGCCGACGTACTCGGCCGTGGACTTCGCCCGCGAGACGAACAGTTCGCCGCGCGCACGGACCATCTCGGACTGGATCTGGACCGCTTCGTTGAGCGACTTGGCGGACGCCAGCTTGTCGATGCCGGCGAAGAACGCCTCGGCGTCCTGATAAATCGCCTGCGAAATATTGCGGCTGATCTTGGCAGCCTCGCTCACCGAACCGGCAACGGCGGTCTCAATGGCGGCGGTCACCTTCTCGGAGCCGGCGTGAATGTCGGCAGCGCGAACCTTGGCGGTTTCGGCCTGCTTCTTCACGAACTCACGGGCAGCCTCGGGAACTTCCATGTTCTGGATGTTCTTGAACGCGTCGGTAACGGGCGCGAAGGCCTGCTTGACGGTGTCGTAGGCGGAATTGGTTTCGGTCGTCATGGGGGTCTCTCCATCCTCAGGTTTGAGCTATGGGCTCACCCCGTCCGGATTGGCCCGGGGCAAGGTCGTTATGACACAGCGTATGGTGCGCCGCAACATCGATGTTGCGGCGCGATATCACGAATTCGTGAATTGCTTAGCAGCTAGGCGGCAGGTGGCGGGGAACCGGGCTCAGTGCTGCACCGCCCCGGGCAGACCGTAGGCTTCCATCTGGGCCCGCACCTGCGCCACATTGTGTCCGAGCACGACGATATCGTGTTTCTGGCCGCCGACGTCCCGGACGTGATCGCGCAGCAGCGCTTCGGCCTTGAAGCCCAGGCTCTCGAACAGCGCGATCGCGCCCTGCTGATCCACCGTCATCTGCACCGACAGCTTTTCCAGCCCGGCGCCCAGCGCCAGCGCAAAGGTCTCCTGCGACAGCGCGCGGCCGACGCCTTGGCCGCGGACATCGGACGAGACCACCATGCGGATTTCGCCGACATGCGGCGACCACGAATGCGGGTCGCGCACCAGCGTGCCGCTGCCGACCACCTTGCCCGCCTTCACCGCCAGCAGGCTGGTGATCGCCCCGCGCTCGATCTCCTTGATCCACGCCGAGAGCACTTTTGGCTCGCTGATATTGCGCGGCAGGAACAACAGATCGTGCGTCGGCAGCTTTTGCGCGAAGTCGAGCACGGCCGCTTCGTCCGCCGCCGACATCAGCCGGAATTCGATATCGCCCGCCTCGGTTTTCACGTGACGCGGATAGGAACGTGTTTCACTGCTCATGTCGATCTCTCACCTAACCAGGAATCCAGTTTCGGCCACAGCCGTTTTATCGCGTTGGCGCCGGCGACAAGGCTGACGTGGCCGCCCTTCAGCATCACCTCCTCCTTGTCGATCGAGGCGACCTTCGGAATCAAATGCCTGGCGGCGTCATAGGGCACGATGTGATCGTGCTCGGCCACCGCATGCAGGATCGGCACCTTGATCTTCGAAATATCCGCAGGGCGGCCGCCGACCGACATAGTGCCTTCGAACAGCTTGTTGTCCCACATCAGGTCCTTGGTGATGGTGCGGAAATATTCTCCGGCCAGCGGCAGCGTATCGTTGGCCCAGCGGTCGAACATCCGATAGGATTTGACGAATTCGTCGTTCCAGATGTTTTCCCACAACTGAATCTGACCCGTCACCTTCGCTGCCGGCCGCAGCATGTCGAACGACGCCAGAATCATCTCGGGCGGAACGTTGCCGACGCTGTCCACCAGCCTGTCGACGTCGAAATAGCGCCGGTCGGAAAAGTTCTGGAACAGCTTCATCTCGCGGAAATCGATCGGCGTGGTGAAGCAGATCAGGTTCTTCATCGGCCCCTCATTGAAGATCGAGCCGTACAGCAGCGACAGCACGCCTCCGAAGCAGTAGCCGATCACGGTGACGTCGGTCTCACCGGAATCCTGCTGCACGCGCCGGACGCAGTCCGGGATGAAGTCGAGGACGTAGTCTTCCATCCGCAGCGACTTCTCTTCGGGCCTCGGCGCACTCCAGTCCAGCATGTAGACGTCATAGCCGCGCTTGAGCAGGAACTCGATAAAGCTCTGGCCGGGCACCATGTCGAGTATGTACCCGCGATTGGTGGTCGCCATCACGATCAGGATCGGAATGCGATAGATCTCGTCGGCCATCGGCCGGTAGTGATAGAGGTTCATCGTGCCGCGGACGTGCAGGATATCTTTCGGCGTCGATCCGAGCGACGGCCCGCTCGAGGCGATATATTCCACGCCCTTGATGCTGCGCTGGATCGCGCGCTGCACCTCGGACTGGATCCGATCCGGGATCGACGCGATATCCAGGCCCGGTGGGGCGTTCATTTCTGCTCTCCCCTCGCGGACGGCGGACGTTTGGTGCGCGGCGGTTTAGGTGCAGCGGCATAGCCGCCGGCGGGAGCGCCGGAGTTGTTGTGCACCTGGTGCAGCAGCGCCTTGATCTCGTTGAGCTGCCCTTCGATGGATTGCAGCCGCTCGCCCATGCTGACCATCTGGGCCCGGCTCGGCAGATTCATGCTGACGAGATATTTCTCCATCATCTCGCTGAGCTGCTTTTGCGCGCCCGCGGCGACGCCGCCGACCTGATTGACCACCTTTGAGAATTCCGGCGACGTCATCGCCTGATTGGCAAGGGAGTTGAACCCCTTCTCCATCTCGCCGACCATGTTTTGCCACATCGCGACGGGATCGTTGCTTTTGTCCGCCATTGGCGCTTACTCCGGAAAATGATGACGAGCGCTTGGTAAGCTTCGTTGTTTCTGGTCATACCACACTGTTGAGAGTGACCGGTCAACATTGCAGCGTCGATTTGACCCTGGCCGCGCCTCGCGCGGAACGGCAAACCGTGCCATAGAGTCCTCATCGCAATACCGCTCGAAGGACCAGCCCAAAGGACCGCTTAAGTGAACCCGCTTCCGAATCTGAAACCGCTTCCACATCAGCCGCCGAAGATGGCAAGGGCCAACGGCATCGATATCTGCTACGAAATTTTCGGCGCCGAAGACGCCGAACCCATGCTGCTTATCATGGGACTCGGCGCCCAGATGATTCATTGGGACGACGATTTCTGCAGGGAGCTTGCGGGGCGCGGGTTCCGGGTGATCCGGTTCGACAATCGCGATATCGGCAAATCGACCAAAATGACCGGCGGCAAGCGCCTGACCCCGGTCGAACTGCTGAAGCAGCGTTTCCTGAAAATCCCCGTCGCGTCGGTCTACACGCTGCGTGACATGGCCGAGGACACGATCGGTCTGATGGACGTGCTGCATATCAAGTCGGCGCACCTGGTGGGCGCCTCGATGGGCGGCATGATCGCGCAGGAGATTGCGATCTCGTTTCCGCAACGCGTGCGCTCTCTGACCTCGATCATGTCAACCACCGGCAATCCGAAGGTGCCGCCGCCGACCCGCGAGGCCGCGGCGCTGCTGATGGCGCCGCCGCCCGCCACCAGGGAAGAATATTTCGCACGCTTCGCGAAGACCTGGAAAGTTCTGCGGGGCGGAAGTTTTCCGCAGGACGAAGCGCTCGATCGCGCCCGCGCGGAGCGTACCTTCGAGCGCGGACTCAATCCGGCCGGCGTCGGCCGGCAGTTGCGCGCGGTGCTGGCCTCCGGCAGCCGCAAGGAGCGGCTGCATGCGGTGAAGGCGCCGACGCTGGTGATTCACGGCACCGTCGACCCGCTGGTACGCCCCGAAGGCGGCAAGGACACAGCGGCGTCGATTCCCGGCGCCAGGCTGATGATGATCGACGGCATGGGCCACGCGATTCCAATTCCGATGTGGCCGCAGATCATCGATGCGATCGACAAGCATGCGCACGGGGCGAAGGCGCGGCAGTAAACACTCGTGCCCCGGACGCAGCGCAGCGTGTAGCACTTGCGAAACGGTGCGCTGCAGAGCCGGGGCCCCGGTTATTTGCGGCTCGAAGAAACCGGGGTTCCGGTTCTGCGAAGCAGCGCTTCGCGAAGAGCTACGCGCTGCATCGCGCCCGGGACACGGGATTGCGTTTTCACATTCAAATTTCAAACAGCCACGCTTCCACATTCTCGCGGCGCGATACGCCCGAGGTTTGCCGGACCCTCACGAACCGCGTGAGGGATGGAGCGGCGGGAGGCGCCAGGATGTCCAGCGGGACATCCGTGAGGCGGGATTAACGTACCCACCTCGCGCGGCAAGGCACCGCGCGCGCCCAGTGACGTAGGGCGCTGCGCCTCCCGGCGCTCCACCTTGGCCACCCGGCAATCCTACCGAAGCGGCGATCACCCGCTTCGCAGATTACATTCCCGATGACTATATTCTATACAATAGGATTGTCAACCCAAGTGCCTCGCGGGCGCTGAATATTTTCGCGGAGAGACTCGATGAGGTCTATCCCCCCGCCCACACATCCAGCACGTAGCGATTGCGCATACCCATGTCGTCGATCCAGCGTGATGCTGCGGCTTCGTCGCCGCCGGTGCGTTCGCGATGGATCGCCATCAGCGCGGCCTTGACGTCCGGTTCCATCTTGCCGCCGTCGCCGCAGACGTAGATGACCGCGCCCTGCTCGATCAGGCTCCAGACCTTGTCCTGCTGCGCCGCGACCAGATGCTGCACATAGGTCTTGGGGCCGTCCGCGCGCGAGAACGCGGTATGTAGTTCGGTGATGCCGTCGGCCGCAAAGGCTTTCAGCTCCTCGGCATAAAGAAAGTCCTGCTCCGGATGTCGGCAGCCGAAAAACAGCATCGCCGGACCGAGCGAAGCATCCCCCGCCTTGCGCGCGGCGCGCTCCTGCAGGAAGCCGCGGAACGGCGCCAGGCCCGTGCCGGGCCCGATCATGATAATCGGCACGGAAACGTCGTCGGGCAGCCTGAAGCCGGCCTTGGTATCGCGCACGGTGGCGTGGATGGTGTCGCCGACGCGGCGGCCGGCGAGGTAGTTGGAGCAGATGCCCTTGTAGACGCCACGGCCTGAGCTTGCCGGCGCCTCGACCACGCCGACGGTGACGCTGCAGCGCGCGGCGTCGCCCGATGGCGACGACGAAATCGAATAATATCGCGGCGCCAGCAACGACAGCATTTCCAGATAGGCATGGAACGGCAGTTCGCAGGCTGGAAATTCATCCAGCAGATCGTAGACGGAACGCCGCTTGCTCAGAATTTCGGCGCGATAGCGCTCGGCGGATTCCGCGTCGTCGCCGATATAGGCCAAAAGCTTCGGCTTGGTCACCGGGCAGCGGGTATGCTCGGACATGATCTGGATCTGCTTGCGGGTCGCGACCTGCTGCAATTCCACGAATTCGGTGAGCAGCCGCCCGACCGATACCGCTTCGCCGACCGGCAATTGCGCGCGGCGGCCCTCCGCGACCTGCAGCTTGATCTGATCGGCGGGAAGGAAGCCAAAACGGCGCGCAACGGCGTCGACCAGCACCGGATCGTTGCGCGGCACCACGCTGAGATGATCGCCGACGCGATAGCTGAGATTTTGCGGCAGTTGCACCTCGATATGCCGGGTCGAACGATCCGAGGCGTTGGCGCCGGTCTTGTTCTGCAACTCGCTGTTGACCAGCACCTTCATCGGCGCAGCACCGCCGAGCGCCACCACCGCGTTGATGGTGGTCGGCGCCACCGGCTCGACCTGGTAGAGCGGCTCGTCATTGGCGCTGCGCGTAAAGCTGGTATCGACGCCGAATTCCTTTACCGCCACCGGGGCTGCCTTGGCGAACCAGCTTTCGAACTGGCCGTCGAGATCGCTGCGGGCGTCACCCTCGCCGCGCGCATAAACGCTCTTGGCGCCGTGCGCGGCCAGTTGCTCGTCGATGATGCGCGGGATCGATTGATAGGTCGCGGCCCAGTCGCTGTTACCGCAACCGAACACCGCGTATTTGACTTTCGCAAACGCATCCTTCGGCAGGTCGCCGGTGAGCCATTTGACGAATTGCGTGGCGTTGTCGGGCGCGGCGCCGTTATAGGACGCGCAGAAGATCAGCACCCCGCCCTGCTCCGGCAGCTTGCCGACATACTCGTCCAGCGGCGCGAGCCTGGTCGCAAAGCCGTTGACCTCGGCAAGATCGGCCACTCGCGTGGCAAGCTCCTCGGCGCTGCCGAGATTGGAGCCATAGAGCACCAGCAGCGGCGTGTTGTGGCCGGGACGCGTGCGCGCAGCCCGCACTGGCGCAGCCGTACCCGCTGCCGCACCCGGCGCCGCTGCAGCACCGGCCTTGCGATCGTCAACCGGACGCGGGCGCACCTTGATCTTGAAACCATCGGGCTTGATGGTCAGCGTTTCCTTCAAATGCATCTGGTAGCGCTCGTGGTCGACCAGCCTGAAGCGCTGCAGGATCATGCCGATCGCCAATGCCGCCTCATGCATTGCAAAGCCGCGGCCGATGCAGGCGCGCTGGCCGTTTCCGAACGGCTTCCAGGCGTTGACGGGACGTTTGGCTTCCGCCTCGGGGCTGAAATTGTCGGGATTGAAGGCGTCCGGATTCGGTCCCCACACCGACGGATCGCGGTGCAGCGCCAGCACCAGGATGGCGATGAAAGTATCCTTTTTCAGCTTGTATTTGCCGCCGATCACTTCGTCGTTGAGCGGCGCGACGCCGTAGATCGGCGCCGGCGGCCACAGCCGCAGGCACTCTTTGAGGATCTGCGTGATGTAGGTGAGCTGCGTGACCTGCTGATAGGTCGGCTTGGCATTGACGTCGCCGCCGAGCACGCGGTCGACTTCCTCATAGGCCTTTTCGAGCACCAACGGATGCTTCAACAGCGCATAGATGGCGCATGACAGCATGCCGCTGGTGGTCTCGTGGCCGGCGATCAGGAAGGTGTTGATCTGGTAGCGGATGTTGACGTCGTCGAGCTGCTCGCCGCTGGCGCGGTCGACGCCGGTCATCATCGCGTTGAGCATGTCTTTCTTGACGTCGGCCGCATCGGCGTTCTTGCGCCGCTCGGCGATGATCTCGTCGACCATCTTGTTCATGAAGGCGGCATCGGCCGCGAGATCGCGCTTGCGGTTGCGCATCCACAGGCCTTCCAGTGGAAGCCCGCGCGTCATCATGATGGTCTCGAGCGAGCGCACCAGCGATTCGACGAAGGGATGGTAGTCCTCGCGGTAGAACGAATTGAAGCGGTAGTCGAAGCCGCACAGGCCGATGGTGTCGAGCGTCAGCGCGGTCATGTCGTGGACGACGTCGATCTCGTCGTCGGCATTGGTGCGTTCCCACTTCTTCACCAGCTGCTCGGCGATGTCGAGCATGCTCGGATGGTAGGATTGCATGGCGCGGTTGCCGAACGGCTGCAGCAGGATGTTGTGCGCCTTGCTCCAGTTCGGCTCGGTGGTGTAGGCGGTGAACAGCGCGTCGCCCGCGATCAGGCGCACCCGCCGCAGCGAGCCGCGCACCGATTTGTCGAAGCGTTTTTCGTCGCTGAGTTCGTCGACCAGGTCGGCGCCCGAAACCACCACGAACGGCGAGCCCATCATGTCGAGCCAGAAGATCGGGCCATACTCCTTGGCCATCCGCGCCAGATGCTGGGACGGCGCCGACGAATCCACCGACAGCATGTTGCCGACCACCGGCTTGGTCGGCGGGTGCGGGATCGGGTCAAGCTTGTTAACGGACGCCATGTTCGAAGTCTCTCCTGAAAGTGGTACGTGCCCCGGACGCAGCGCAGCGCGTAGCTCTTCGCGAAGCGGTGCGCTGCAGAGCCGGGGCCCAGCTTCTTTCAACTGCACCGGGGTCCCGGCTCTGCGGAGCGGCATGAAGAATGCCGCACCGCGTCCGGGACACGGGTGTTATCCAAACCGTTTCCTACGCCATTCGATGATCTTGGCGCTTACCTCGTCCGGCTTTTCCTGCTGCGTCCAATGGCCGCTGTCGCGGACCAGGTATTTTTCGAGATCCGGAATGATCTTCTCCATGCCGTCGGCGGCCGACGGCGGCAACACGGCGTCATTCTCGGCCATAATCATCAGCGACGGCACCCGCACGGTGTGATCGATGTCGGCGGAGCGCTGCCAGTTGCGCGACATGTTGCGGTACCAGTTGATGCCGCCGGTGAAGCCGGTCCTGGTGAAGGTGTCGACGAACACCTTCTTCTCCTCCGGCGACAGGATCGGCGTGCGTGGATCGTATTTCACGTCATAGCCGGCGATCATCTGCGGGAATGCCAGATTGGTCTTCGGCGAGGCGCCGACGCCGGCGGTCGGCGGCCCGGCCAGGCCATCGTCCTTGCGCGGCAGCGGCTTGCGCATGAAGGCATCGAAGGTCTGCTCGACCCGGCTGCCGAAGATCCTGTCCGGCTCGCGGGCGGGATCCTGAAACTGCACGATATACATCTGATCGCCGAACCGCTTGCGGAACAGCTCGATGGGATCGGCCAGTGCGCGCGGGCTGTGCGGGGTGTTGATGCCGATCACGCCGGCGACGCGATCCTTGTGCCGCAGCGGCATCTGCCAGACGATGAAGCCGCCCCAGTCGTGGCCGACGAAAATCGCCTTGTCGATCGCGAGATGGTCGAGCAGGCCGATCATGTCGCCGGTGAGGTGCTCGATGTCATAATCCTCGACCGCTTCTGGCCGGTCGGTCGAGCCATAGCCGCGCTGGTCCGGCGCGATCACGCGAATGCCGGCCTCGGCCAGCGCCTTGATCTGGTGCCGCCACGAAAACGCCAGCTCCGGCCAGCCATGGCAGAGGATGACCGGCGGCGTATCGGTCTTCGGGCCGGCCTCGTAATAGCCCATGCGAATGCCGTTCGTTTCAGCGAACTGCAGCGGCGGCATCTCGATCATTGCGCCCATCGCTTCAGCTCGCCACGCTTTGAGCATCGGAGGCCGGCGGCGCGAAGGCTGCTTCCAGTGTCTCGAATTCCCCGGGCAGCATGTCGCACAGCAATTGCACATGCGGAATGATGTTGGCGCCGGCGATGAAGCCGAAATCGAGTTGGTCGCGATAGCTTTGCACCGTGATGTTCAACGCAAGTCCATGGGTCGAGATCGACACCGGGAAGATGTGCAGCAATTCGGCGCCCGCCGCATACAGCGTCTGCCGCGGCCCCGGCACGTTGGACACCGTGATGTTGGCGGCCGGCGGCAGCACGTCGGACAGGCTGGATCGGCTGTACAGCAGTGCGAGGATCTGCACCAGGATCGGCGTGCCGAGCATGGAGATGTTCTGCACCTGCGGCATTAGTGCCCGCAACGGATGCGACATTTCCTTGGATTTGCTGGACTGGGCGATGATCGCCTCCAGCCGCGCCTTGGGGTCTTCGACATTGGTGGCGATCGAACAGATCATGCCGAACACCTGGTTGTTGGCGTCGGTGTTGCCCTCCTCGCGCAGCGAGATCGGCACCGCGGCCGTCATCGATTTCGCCGGCAGTGCGCCGCGCTCCAGCAGATAGCGCCGGACCACGCCGCTCGAGATCGCCAGCACCACGTCGTTCAATTTGCCGCCCGACGCTTTCGCAAGGGTCTTGGCGCGGGTCAGCGAAATCGACGTCCCGGCAAAACTGCGCTCCGACGAGATCGACTTGTTCAGGATGGTCGATGGCGACACCATGCTGGCGATGCTGTCGCGTGATTTCGGGTCGCTCACCTTGCCGATCACATCAGAAATGCTTTTGGCCATGGTCGGGATGTTGCCGACGAATTTCACGGCGTTTTCGATCTGGAACATGGCGTTGTCGAACAGGATCGAGCCGATATCGCTTTTGCCCGAGCGCGGCAGGTCGATGGTCTTGGGCGATGCGGTGCCGTCGAACGGCTGGCGCCAGAGCTGCTGGTAGGAATCGATCAGGTTGGCGGCGATGTCGCGCGGCTCGTTGCCGGCTTTTGCACGCGGCAGCGGCGCTTCGACCTCGCGCGGCACCGGGGTCACGTCGTAGATCATGTTGGTGAGCGCGGCCCCGGCGCCGCCGTCGATGCAGGCGTGGTGCATCTTGGAATACAGACCGATCTCGTTGTCCTTCATGCCCTCAAAAACGTAAAACTCCCACAGCGGCCGGGCGCGGTTGAGCAGTTTGGCATGCATCCAGCCGACGATGCGCTCCAGCGTGGCGCGGTCGTAGGGCGCCGGCAGGCTGCCGCGAAAAATATGGCGGTCGATGTCGAACTGGTCGTCCTCAACCCAGCTGGGATGATCGATATCGAGCGGCGCCTTTTCCAGCCGCGCCTTCAGGATCGGCGCGATGTGCAGCCGCGAGGCGATCATCGCCTTGAAATCCTCGAAGAAGTTGCCCTTGTGATCTTCGGGCACACGGAAGATCGCCATGCTTCCGACATGCATCGGCATTTCCGGCGTTTCCAGATACAGAAACGACGCGTCCATCGAGGACAGTTTTTTGCCTTCAGCCATGGTTTCCTCCCGGCAGACAGATCACGCGACGCCTTAAGCGGCGTTTCTTGGTGTTTAAGATGCCCTCGTTCGGGACACTAGTCAGGATTGTGCATTTTCCGGCGACCCATATGCAATGGCAAACGGTCCCGAACGGTCAAATTGCCTGAATTCACCCTCGGCCTGCGCCAGGCGGTCCGCAACCGCCCACAGAGCGGCGGCGTTGACGCCGAGGCCGATATGGCTGGCCAGATGCACCTCGATATTCTCAGCGGTATCGGAGGGCCGCAGCAGCGAGGTTCGCCAGTTCACGATGCCGTCGGTGCGGCTGTAGATCGACGTCACCGGCACCGGCAGGTCGCCGGCGATGGCTCTTGTCAGTTCGGAATTGTCGTCCACGGTTTCGCCGGACAGCGCTTCGTACAGCCGCGTCGCATTGGTCGCGCGCACATCGTTGGCGAACGGGGTGCCCAGCGTAATGACGGAGCGGATCATCTCCGGCGCCTGCAGCGCGAGGTCGCGCGCGTAGATGCCGCCGAGGCTCCATCCGACGATAGTGACCTTGCGGCCGGTTGCGTCGTGGACATCCGTCAGCAGTTTTTTCAGCGCGTTGCGGCGCGAGGCGATGCCGCCGAGATTGCGGCCCATCTTCCAGGCGTAGGCGTCGTAGCCGAGCTGTTTCAGGTATCGCCGCATCGGCGCCATCGACAGGTCGCTGGCGAGGAAGCCCGGCAGCGCCAGCACCGGATGACCGTCGCCGCGCGGCGCCCGCATCAACAGTGGCGAGAGCAGGATGCTGGTATTGAATTCGAGGATGCTCCGCGCCTCCGCCAGCACCAAAAGCAGGCTCGGCGGACGCAGCCGGCGTTTCGCGGCCGGCTCGTCCTGATCCAGCGCCGCCACTATTTCTTGTCCTTGGGCCGCGTCGCAAGCCCGGTGCCGAGTCCCGCCATGGTCACGAACATGTCCTGAAACCGCTCGGCGATCTTCGGATCGAACGTGAACCAGCTCTGCATCAGCGCTTCCGGCGACACCTTCTCGATGTTGGCCATCAACTGCTGCTGCAGCTTGTCCATCACCGCGGTCTGCATCGGCTGCACATCGGGCAGTCCGAAGAACTGCCGCGCCTCGAGCGGCGTGCAATCTACTTCAACGTTGATTTTCATGTTTGCTCCTGAAGCCGGATTCGAGATGCCCGTGAAGAGCAACGCGAAGGGATGGCAGTATCGCCGCGACCGGGCGCGCGGGCAAGCGACCTGATATAGTCAGAACGGACACGACGTTGCCATTGGGCACGAGGTTAACCGAAACGCTCGACCGCGAACGGTTTTGGATCGGCGAACGGCGTCTCGCCGGTCATCATTTCCGCCAGCAACCGGCCCGTGGCCGGACCCAATGTTAGCCCATGATGCTGGTGACCGAAATCGAACCATAGCCCGTTGTGGCGCGGCGCCTTGCCGATCACCGGCAGCATATCGGGCAGGCAGGGCCGCGCGCCCATCCATGGCTTTGCCTCGATGGCGTCGCCCAATGGAAACAGGTTTCGCGCCCGCGGCAATGCACGTTCGATCTGGACCGGCGTCGGCGGCGCGTCGCGGCGGGCGAACTCGACGCCGGTGGTGAGGCGAATGCCGCGATTCATCGGCGCCAGCAGATAGCCCATATCGGCATCGAGCACCGGATGGTTGAGCACGGCATTGCCGCGCGGCGCAAGATGCAGATGGTAGCCGCGCTTGACCGCGAGCGGGATCGAATATCCCAGCGGCCGAAACACCTGATCCGACCACGGCCCCAGCGCCACCACGATTTCGCGCGCGGCGATGGCGCCGTTCTCGCCGGCGATGCGCCATCCGCCGCCGCGCTGCTCGAGCGTTCTGGCGTCGCCGACGAGAAAGCGTCCGCCCTTGCGCGCGAACAGCGCCGCATAGGCCTTGGCCAGACCGCCGGGATCGGGAACGAAACCGGGCGTCGGCCAATAGGTCGCGCCGGCAAAATCTCCGCTCAGAGCGGGTTCGCGTTCGGCAATGCCGGCGGCATCGAGCACCCCGCCTTCAACGCCGTACTGCCTGGCGCGCTCGACATCGCGAAGCGCGTTCGCCAATGTCGCATCGGAGCGAAACAGCTTGATCCATCCGGTCCGCCGCAACAGCTGCGGCACGCCTGCTTCTTCGATCAGCGCCTCATGCTCGATCAGGCTGCGCCGGATCAACGGCATTTCGGCCAGCGCGCTGTGCAGCGCGCGTTGCGGCGATGACGCCAGATAATAGCGCACCAGCCACGGCAGAAACGCCGGCAGGTCGGCAAACGCATAGCGCACCTGCGGCGCGCGGTTCAGCGCATAGCGCAGGATCTGATCGAGCTCGCGGGGAAACATGTACGGAAAAACCGATGCGCATTCGATCAGGCCAGCATTGCCGTAGCTGGTCTCCTCGCCCGCAAGCCCGTTCCGGTCGACCAGAATGACATCCCGGCCGCGTTGCTGCAGGTGCAGGGCCGCGGACACGCCGACCATGCCCGCCCCCAACACAACAATGTCGGCCTTGAATTCCACTTCAACCCTCTCCGAAAGTCGTATGCGCGCTGGCGTGTCGCCCGTCCCAAAACTAGGCATTGCGCCCTCGCAGTGCAAACAAACCGCGTCAATAAGGCATATGCTTGATCGGCGCCGGAAACAGGCGGCAAATCGCGCTTGCGCAGCGGCCAAACTCTGGCAACAATGATCGAACGGGCGCGATCGGGGACGTTTAGCGCCGACGATAAAGCCCATCCTGGAGAACGTGAACATATGTCGGTACGTCAGACCTTGCTTGCGGTGACCACGGTTTCGCTATTCGCTTTTGTTCCGGCATCGGCCCAGACCCTGCGCTACGCCAACCAGGGCGACCTCAAATCGCTCGATCCCTACACGCTGCGGGAAACCACCACCATCGCGCATCACGGTCATGTCTATGAGGGCCTGACCGCCCGCGACAAGGACCTGAAGATCATCCCGGGGCTGGCGGAAAGCTGGGAAACGCCGGAGCCGACCCGCTGGCGCTTTCACCTGCGCAAAGGCGTCAAATTCCAGAACGGCGACGATTTCACCGCCGATGACGTGGTGTTTTCCGCCGACCGCGTGCGCGCCAAGGGCTCCGACTTTCAATCGCTGGTTCCAATCGATGCAAAGGTCGTCAAGGTCGATGACCATACGGTCGATTTCATTCTGACCTCGCCCAATCCCATCCTGAATTCACAGTGGGATACGTTTTACATCATGGACAAGAAATGGGCCGAGGCGAACAACGCCACGGCCCCGACGCCGGCCGCCGCGACCTCGCCGAGCTTTGCCTCGCTCAACGCCAACGGCACCGGCGCCTTCACCATCGAGAGCCATCAGCCCGGCGTGAAGACCGTGTTCAAGGCCAACCCGAACTGGTGGCGCAAACCCGAGCACAATCTCAAGGAAATTATTTTCACGCCGATCAGTTCCGACGCCACCCGCGTCGCGGCTTTGCTGTCGGGCGAAGTGGATCTCATCGAGCCGGTTCCGATTCAGGATATTTCGCGCGTGGACTCCAGTCCCAATGCCCAGGTGCTGAAGGGTCCGGAGATCAGAACCATCTTTCTCGGCATGGACCAGATCCGCGACGAGTTGCTGTTCTCGAACATCAAGGGCAAGAATCCCTTCAAGGACATCCGCGTCCGCGAAGCCTTCTACAAGGCGATCGACATCGAGCTGATCAAGACCCGCGTGATGCGCGGGCTGTCGACGCCGTCGGCGCTGATGGTCGCGCCGCAGGTGTTCAAGCTCTCCGGCGATTTCACGCGGCCGAAATACGATCCGGACGGCGCCAAGAAGCTTTTGACCGAAGCCGGCTATCCCGACGGTTTTGAAGTCACGATGGATTGTCCCAACGACCGCTACGTCAACGATGCCGCGATCTGCCAGGCGGTGGTCGGCATGCTGGCCCGTACCGGCGTCAAGGTGAACCTGCTGGCGCAGCCCAAGGCGCAGTATTTTGCCAAGGTCCTCAAGGCCGGCGGTTTCCAGACCTCGTTCTATATGCTGGGCTGGACGCCCGGCACGCTGGATCCCCACAACGTGCTGTTCGACATCATGGGCTGCCGCGACGATCCCAAAAGCGGGCGCGGCAACAACAATCTCGGCGGCTACTGCAACAAGGACTTCGACGTCATCACCGACAAGGTGCTGCAGGAGACCGACACCGCGAAACGCGATCAGCTGATCAAGTCCGCATTCGAAATCGGCATAAAGGATTGGAGCTACATTCCGCTGCATCAGCAGGCGCTGGCGTGGGGCGTGTCGAAAAAAGTCAAGCTCACGCAGCGACCCGACAATCAGGTCCTGCTCTATTGGGCGACGAAGCAGGAGTAGGCCAGGAATTCCGTCATGCCCGGCCTTGTGCCGGGCATCCACGTCTTGACGGTATTTCAGCAAGAAAGACGTGGATGGCCGGGACAAGCCCGGCCATGACGGCTTTAAAGGTGAAAGGAACACATGCTCGCTTTCACGCTTCGCCGCGCCATTCAAGCCATCGGCGTCATGATCGCGGTCGGGATCATCTCGTTTTCGATGTTCCGCTTCGCCGGCGATCCGGTCAACCAGATGGTTGCACAGGATACATCGACTGAACAGCGCGCCGAAATCCGCAAATCGCTCGGCCTCGACGATCCGGTGCCGGTGCAATTCGCGCGCTATTTTGCCGACGCGGCGCGGTTCAAGTTCGGCGTTTCCTACCAGTTTCGCCAGCCGGTGGCGAACCTGCTGATGGAGCGAATGCCGGCGACGCTGGAGCTGGCAACCTGCGCCACCATTCTCGCCATGGTGTTCGGCATCCTGATGGGCGTGTACTCGGCCCTGAAACGCGACACGTTTCTAGCCAAAGTGCTGCAGGCGGTGTCGCTGATCGGAATCTCGCTGCCGACATTCCTGATCGGTATCCTGTTGATCTATCTGTTCGCGGTGACCCTGGGCTGGCTTCCGTCATTCGGGCGCGGCGACGTGGTGCGGATCGGCTGGTGGACCACCGGGCTGCTTACGGTGTCCGGGCTCAAGGCGCTGATCATGCCCTCGATCACGCTCGGCCTGTTCCAGATGACGCTGATCATGCGGCTGGTGCGCGCCGAAATGCTGGAAGTGCTGCGCACCGACTATATCCGCTTCGCCCGCGCCCGCGGGCTGACCACGCGCGCGATCCATTTCGGCCATGCGCTGAAGAACACGCTGGTGCCCGTCATCACCGTGGCCGGCCTGCAATTTGGCTCGGTTATTGCATTTGCGATCATCACCGAAACCGTATTCCAGTGGCCGGGGATGGGACTGCTGTTCGTACAAGCCGTGCAGAACGTCGATATTCCGATCATGGCGGCCTACCTGCTGGTGGTGTCGCTGATCTTCGTCACCATCAATCTCATTGTCGATATTCTCTACACGGTGGTCGATCCGCGGCTGCGCTCGACCATCCAGCGTTCGGCGTGAACGAGAGAGTGGCATGACCGAAACGCTCGTCCCGCATGGTGCCGATCCCGATGCCGCCGTTTCCGGTTCGGCACCGGGACGCGTGTTCGGCCGGATCGTCGGCAGCGACATCTTCTATTCGTTCCGCCGCTCAAAGCTCACCATGGTCGCGGCGGCCATAACCATGGTGTTTTTCCTGCTCGCGATTCTTGCGCCGCTGCTTGCGGTTCAGAACCCGTTCGATCCGGCGCAACTGCAATTGATGAACTCGCGCATCGCGCCGCTGTGGACGCCGGACGGCCAGAGCCCGTTCCTGCTCGGCACCGACGAGCAGGGCCGTGACGTGTTCTCGGCCATCCTCTATGGCCTGCGCATTTCCCTGACGGTCGGCGTGCTCGGCGTGGTGCTCGCCGGCACATTGGGCATCATGCTTGGATTGATCGCCGGCTATGTCGGCGGCGCCGTCGACGGCCTGATCATGCGCATCGCCGACGTCCAGCTCACCTTCCCCGCTATCCTGATCGCGCTTCTGATCAACGGCGTCGTCAAGTCGGCGATGGGCAACCGGCTCGACGCCATGAGCACGCTGGCGGTGCTGGTGTTTGCCATCGGGTTGAGCTTCTGGGTGCAATACGCACGCACCGTGCGTGGCTCGGTGATGGTCGAGAAGGGCAAGGATTATGTCGCAGCCGCGCAGCTGATCGGACTTCCCGCGCCGGTGATCATGCTGCGCCACGTGCTGCCCAACGCGATGGGTCCGATCATGGTGATCGCCACCATCAACCTCGCGCTCGCCATCATCACCGAGGCGACGCTGTCGTTCCTGGGGGCAGGCATGCCCGACACCATGCCGTCGCTGGGCACGCTGATCCGGATCGGCAACAATTACCTGTTTGCGGGCGAGTGGTGGATCGTCGCGTTTCCGGGCATTGCGCTGGCCGGGTTGATCCTCTCCATCAACCTGCTCGGCGACTGGCTGCGCGACGCGCTCAACCCGAAACTCCGATGATGCGCAAACGTCCGATCGCATGACCGAACCCGTTCTCTCCGTGCGTAACCTCAAGGTGGAATTCGCCACCCGCCGCAGCGATCTGCGCGCCATCGACGGAATCTCGTTCGACATCGCCAAGGGCGAGGTGCTGGGCGTGGTCGGCGAGTCCGGCGCCGGCAAATCCGTCACCGGGCTTGCCGTGATCGGCCTGATCGATCCGCCCGGCCGCATCAGCGGCGGCGAGATTTATCTGTCGGGCATGCGCATCGACAATTTGGCGCCGGAAGAGCAGCGGCGCATCCGCGGCAAGCGAATCGGGATGATCTTTCAGGATCCGCTCACCAGCCTCAATCCGCTTTATCGGATCGGCGACCAGCTGGTCGAGACCATCCGTACCCACCTCAATCTATCAGAATCCGGGGCGCGCAAACGCGCCATCGACCTGCTCGCCGAGGTCGGCATTCCAGCACCGGAGAAGCGCATCGATGCCTATCCGCATGAATTCTCCGGCGGCATGCGCCAGCGCGTCGTGATCGCGCTGGCGATCTGCGCCGAGCCGGAGCTGATCATCGCCGACGAGCCGACTACCGCGCTCGACGTTTCGGTGCAGGCGCAGATCATCTCGCTGATCAAGCGGTTGGGGCGCGATCACGGCACCGCGGTGATGCTGGTGACCCACGACATGGGCGTGATCGCGGAGACATCGGACCGGGTCGCCGTGATGTATTCCGGCCGCATCGCCGAGATCGGTCCGGTGCGGGATGTGGTGCAGCACCCGCTGCATCCCTATGCCAAGGGCCTGATGGGTGCGATCCCAACGCTTGCCGGCGAAGAGAAGCGCCTGGTGCAGATTCCCGGCTCGATGCCGCGACTGTCGGCGATTCCGCCGGGTTGCGCCTTCAATCCACGCTGCGCGTTCGCGTTCGATCGCTGCAGGATCGAACGGCCGGAACCGATCCGGCACGGGTCTCAGGACGTCGCCTGCCACCTCTACGACACCGTCGCGACGGAGAACGCGGCATGACCGCGGCGCCCTTTGTCGATGTCAAAAACCTGCGCCGGGTATTCGACGTATCGAAACCGTGGCTCAACCGGGTGCTCGAAGGCGGCCACCTTGAGTTTCTGAAAGCCGTCGATGGCGTCACCTTCGACATCGCAAAAGGCGAGACGTTTGCGCTGGTCGGCGAATCAGGGTCGGGCAAGACCACGGTTGCGCGCATGGTGGTCGGACTGCTGCCGCCGACCTCGGGCGAGGTCATCATCGACGGCGTGTCGATGAGCGACGTCAGGCAATTGCGGGCGCGGCAGAAGTTGCGCAAGCGCATCCAGATGATCTTTCAGGACCCCTATGCCAGCCTCAATCCGCGGCTGCGTGTCGATGCCATCGTCGCCGAGCCGATCCGCGCCTTCAATCTGATCCAGGGCGAGCGTCATATTCGGGGCCGCGTCGGCGAGCTGCTGAGTCTGGTCGGGCTGCACGCCGACGACGGCTGGAAGTATCCGCACGAATTTTCCGGCGGCCAGCGCCAGCGCATCGCGATCGCCCGCGCACTGGCGTCGGAAGCCGAGTTCATCGTCTGCGACGAGCCGACCTCGGCGCTGGACGTCTCGGTGCAGGCGCAGATCCTGAACCTGATGCGCGATCTGCAGGACAAATTCGGCCTGACCTATCTCTTCATCAGCCACAACCTCGCCGTAGTAAGGCACATGGCAAACCGCATCGGCGTGATGTATCTCGGCCGTATTGTCGAGGTCGCCGAAGGTCGCGAACTGTTCAATAATCCGCGCATGCCCTATACGCGGATGCTGCTGGGCGCGGTGCCCGATCTTGCAATGTCCGGCCGGCAGCGCATTCCGGTGCAAGGCGAAATTCCCAACCCGATCGACCCGCCCCCGGGATGCGCCTTCAACCCGCGCTGCCCGCTGGCGTTCGATCTCTGCCGCAGGCAGGCCCCGGCGCTGATCGACGGCGTGGCGTGCCATGCGGTGAATGATCCCGCATACGCGGCTTCCGCATGATCGTCTCGTGTCCCGGACGCGGTGCAGCGCTTCTTCAGCGGTGCACCGCAGAGCCGGGACCCCGGTTAAGCAAGCAGGCTGGGCCCCGGCTCTGCAGCGCACCAGGCCGTGAAGAACGGCCCGCTGCGCTGCGTCCGGGGAAAGTATGCATTGTGTGGGGGAACGGTTGGCAGGCTCCCCCGCCTGTGGTCAAGTGCGCCGCCTGCATAACCTTCGGATTCTCATGAGCAAGATCAATCCCGATCCCTTCACCACCCGGCCCGAGATCGAGGGCACCTTCGGCGTCGTCACCTCGACGCACTGGATCGCCACCGCGGTCGGCATGGCGACCCTGGAAAAAGGCGGCAACGCGTTCGATGCGGGCATTGCGACGGCCTTCACCTTGCAGGTGGTCGAGCCGCATCTCAACGGTCCCGGCGGCGACGTTCCGGTCATCGTGCACGATGTGAAGCGCGGACGCACCGAAGTGATCTGCGGCCAGGGTCCTGCGCCATCGGGCGCCACCATCGCGCATTACCGCAGCGAAGGGCTGGACATGGTGCCCGGCACCGGCTTGCTGGCGGCCTGCATCCCAGGCACCTTCGATACCTGGATGACCCTGCTGCGCGACTACGGCACCATGCGGCTGGCCGACGTGCTCGCGCCGGCAATCGACTACGCCCAAAACGGCTATCCGCTGGTCGAGCGCGTCAGCGCCACCATCGACACCGTCAAGGACCAGTTCCGCGAGCATTGGCCGACCTCCGCCGCGCTTTATTTGCCGAACGGCAGGGTTCCGGCGCCCGGCACCATTTTCACCAACCCGAAATTGGCGGAGACCTATCAACGCATCCTTCGCGAGGCGCAAAGCGGCGGTGGAAGCCGCGAAAGTGAAATCGAGCGCGCCCGCAAGGCGTGGTCGCAGGGCTTCGTCGCCGAAGCGATCGATCGCTTTTGCCGCACGCAAGAGATCATGGATACGTCGGGCGAACGCCACCGCGGTGTTCTCAGCGGCCAGGACATGGCCGGCTGGCATGCGACCATCGAAGCGCCGATCGCCTACGATTACGGCCGCTACACGGTGCTGAAGGCCGGACCGTGGACTCAAGGCCTTGCCACGTTGCAGACGCTCGCTCTGCTCAAGGGCTACGACCTCGATGCGCTGAGCCCGGTGAGCGCCGACTTCATCCATCTCCAGGTCGAAGCCACCAAGCTGGCGTTTGCCGACCGCGACACCTTCTACGGCGACCCCAAATTCGTCGATGTGCCGGTCGATGTCTTGCTCTCGGACGCCTATACCGAGCAGCGCCGCAAGCTGATCACCGGCCGCGCTTCGATGGAGCTGCGTCCCGGAACGGTCGCCGGCTTCGGCAAGCAGGTCGACCTTCGGCTCGCCTCCGGCGCGCGCTCCGCGGTCGAAAACTCCGGCGCCGGCGAACCGACCGTCGGCCGCATCGACTGGACCCACGACGAAGACCACCTGCCCGACGTCGCGCCGGCGCGCCATCACGAGCGCATGGGCGCGATTCCCGGCGACACCGTGCATTTCGACATCATCGACCGTGACGGCAACATGATCTCGGCGACACCGTCGGGCGGCTGGCTGCATTCGTCGCCGGTCATTCCCGAACTCGGCTTCTGCCTCGGCACCCGCGCGCAGATGTTCTGGCTCGACGAAGACCATCCGGCCGCGCTCAAGCCCGGCAAGCGTCCTCGCTCGACGCTGACGCCGACCATGGCGCTGCGCGACGGCGAGCCGTATCTGGCATGGGGTTCGCCGGGCGGCGACCAGCAGGATCAGTGGATCACGCAATTCTTCCTGCGGCACGTCCATGCCAAGATGAATTTGCAGGAGGCGATCGACGCACCGGCCTGGCATTCCGAGCATTTTCCGTCGTCGTTCTGGCCGCGCACGGCCCGTCCCGGCGTCATGGTGGTCGAATCGCGTGTGCCGGAGGCAACGGTGAAGGAACTGCGTGCGCGCGGTCACGAGGTCGAAGTCGGTCCGGACTGGTCCGAGGGCCGCCTCACCGCTGCATCGAAGCTCGGCCGGCGCAGGCGCGCTGCCGCCAATCCCCGCGGCATGCAGGGCTATGCGGCCGGGCGATAGCTTCAGCAGATGACCTGGTCGATCATCGCCCGCGATACCGCCACCGGCCATTTCGGCATCGCGGTCGCGACGCGATTCTTCGCGGTCGGTGCGCGGGTGCCGTTCATCGCGGCAGGCCGCGGCGCCGTCGCGACGCAGGCGCTGGTCAATCCATATTACGGCATCGATGGTGTGAGGCTTTTGCGCGAGGGCCACTCGCCGCACGAGATCATTGACACGTTGAAAGCCGCCGACAATGGCCACACTTCGAGACAGCTCCACATCATGGACGCCACCGGCCGCGTCGCCGCCTACACCGGCGCGGATTGCGTCGACTGGTGCGGACATATCGACGGCAGAGGTTTTTCGATCGCAGGCAACATGCTGGCGGGTGCGGACGTGCTGCACGACACGGCGGCAACCTACATCGCGAACGAGAAGCTGCCGTTCGCGCAACGCCTGATCGCAGCGATGCACGCCGGCGAGGCCGCGGGCGGCGACAAACGCGGCAAGCAATCGGCGGCGCTGCTGATCCATGGCGACAACGAATGGGCTGATCTCGATCTGCGCGTCGATGATCACGCCGACCCTTTAAGCGAACTCGAACGGCTTGAGCAGGTCAGCCGCGAGCGCTGGGTGCATTTTCGCCGGTTCCTGCCGACGCGCGAAAATCCCGCGGGTGTGACCGACCGCGCGACCATCGACGCTGCAATCGAAGCCGCGATTGCGGGCCAGAAATGACCGCCGCTCCGCTGATCGAAATCGAGGGACTGCGTGTCATTTTTCATGGCGACAACGGCCGCACCACCCACGCGGTCGATCGCGTTGACCTCAGTGTCGCCAATGGCGCGACGCTCGGCCTAGTCGGCGAATCCGGTTGCGGCAAGAGCGTCACCTCGCTGGCGATCATGGGCCTGCTGTCGAAGGATACCGCGGAGGTGACCGGCTCGGTCCGCTTCGACGGTTTTGATCTGCTCGACGTGCCGGACGAGACGCTGCGCGATCTGCGCGGCAATCGGCTCGCGATGATTTTCCAGGAGCCGATGACGTCGCTCAATCCGAGCTTTACCATCGGGGAACAGATCATCGAGACCATCTTGCGGCATCGCGGCGGGTCGCGTCGAACGGCGCGCGAACGCGCCATCGAGTTGCTGCGGCGGGTGCACATCCCCTCGCCGGAGCGGCGCGTCGACGAATATCCGCACAAGCTCTCGGGCGGCATGCGCCAGCGCGTCATGATCGCGATGGCGCTGGCCTGCGATCCGATGCTGCTGATCGCGGACGAGCCGACCACCGCGCTCGATGTGACGCTGCAGGCGCAAATCCTCGACCTGATGCGCGAGCTGAAGGCGGCCAGCGGCGCCGCCATCATTCTGATCACCCACGATCTCGGCGTCGTCGCCGAGGTCTGCGACGAGGTCGCGGTGATGTATGCCGGCGAGATCGTCGAGCGCGCGCCGGTCGATGAGCTGTTCGCCAGCCCGCAGCATCCCTACACCGTCGGCCTGCTCGGCTCGATCCCGCGGCTCGACCGCCAGGCCGCGCACCTCGCGACCATTGAAGGCATGGTGCCGAACATGTCAGCGCTTCCCTCAGGCTGCCGCTTCGCCGCCCGCTGTCCGTTCGTCGGCGACATCTGCATCGAAGCGCCGCCACCGATGGTCGCGGTAAGCCCCGGACACTGGTCGCGCTGCATCAAGGCGCCGCTGGAAAGGCTGGTGTCGTGATGATGAAGCGAACCAGTTGCGTTCCCCGGGCGCGCTGCAGCACAAGCGAAGCGCAGTGGTGCACCGCTGGAGAGGCTGGTATCGTGATGGCTGCATGTCCCGTCATACACGGCCTTTTTCCGAGCCACATACCCAGCCGTCATCCTGAGGAGCCGCGCGCTTGCGCGGCGTCTCGAAGGACGGCCATGGGCGCTTGTGGCCCATCCTTCGAGGCTCGCCGTGAAGAACGGCGAGCACCTCAGGATGACGGGTATCTTGTGGAGACACGAGATAATCCATGACCCCACTGCTCGAAGTCGAGGGCCTCAAAAAATATTTCGTCGCCGATCGTTCGGTGTTCGGGCGGCCGAAAGCGTTCGTCAAGGCGGTCGACGGCGTCAGCTTCCATGTCGATGCCGGCAAGACGCTGGCGCTGGTGGGCGAATCCGGGTGCGGCAAGTCTACCGTGAGCCGGCTGGTGTTGCGGCTGATCGAGCCAGACGCAGGCCACATCCGCTTCGAGGGGCGCGATCTGCTCGCACTGGATACCAACGACCTGCGCATCTTCCGCCGCAATGCGCAGATCATCTTCCAGGACCCCTACGCGTCGCTCAACCCGCGCATGACGGTGAGCCAGATCCTGATCGAACCGCTGGCGCTCCACGACCTGGTGCCGCCACCGCGCCGCCGCGAGCGCGTCGAGGAGTTGTTGCATCTGGTCGGACTGGAGCCGCGGTTCGCGCGGCGCTATGCCCACGAATTCTCCGGCGGCCAGCGCCAGCGCATCGCGATTGCGCGGGCGCTGGCGGTCGAGCCGAAGCTGATCATCTGCGACGAACCGGTGTCGGCGCTCGATGTGTCGATCCGATCGCAGATTCTCAATCTGCTGCGCGATCTGCAGGACCGGCTCGGCCTCGCCTATATTTTCGTCTCGCACGACCTCGCCGTGGTGAAGCACATCGCCGACCGCGTCGCCGTCATGAATCTGGGCGAGATTGTCGAGACCGCCGACACCCAGACATTGTTCGCCTCGCCACGGCATCCCTACAGCCGCGCGCTGCTGTCGGCGATACCGGTGCCCAATCCCCGCGCCAGGCGCAGCCGCCTGCTATTGCAGGGCGAGATGCCCAGCGCGCTAAATCCGCCGCCCGGCTGCCGTTTCCATACCCGCTGCCCCTATGTGATCGAGCGCTGCCGCGTCGAACGTCCGCAATTGTTCGCCGATAGCGACGGCCACGCCACCGCCTGTCACCGTACCGCGGAGCTGCCGCCGCCGGACGCCATCGTGCTTGCCGACAGCGCCTTTTCGCCGGCGCTGGGACGGCTGGTGGCGGCTTTCACCGGAAAGTCGGAAGGACCTGATGGCTCCGGTGTTGGTATAGTCGGGGCAGCACCGCCGTCCGGCGCCTGAAGATGGGGACCTGTTCAATGACGATTTTGCGTGTTGCGGCTGCCGCAGTGGCGCTGCTTGTTTCGATCGGAACGGGCGTCCATGCCCAGACCACGCTGCGTATCGGCCTTGCCGAAGATCCGGACATTCTCGATCCGACGCCGGCGCGCACCTATGTCGGCCGCATCGTGTTCGCATCGTTCTGCGACAAGCTGTTCGACATCGACGAAAAGCTCAACATCGTGCCGCAGCTCGCGCTGTCGCATGAGACCTCCGCCGACGGCAAGGAGATGACAATCAAGCTGCGGCCGAATGTGAAGTTCCACGACGGCGAGCTGTTCGACGCCGAGGCCGCGAAATATTCGCTGGAGCGGCACCTGACGATGCAAGGCTCGTTCCGCAAGCCGGAACTCGCCGCGCTCGACCATGTCGATGTTGTCGATCCCCTGACCATCAAACTCGTATTGAAGACGCCGTACTCGCCGCTGATTTCGCAGCTCACCGACCGCGCCGGCATGATGGTCTCACCCAAGGCGGCAAAGGAAGCCGGCGACAAGTTCGGGCTGCATCCGGTCTGTGCCGGTCCTTACAAATTCGTCGAACGCGTGCAGCAGGATCGCATCGTGTTCGAGAAATTCGCCGACTACTGGAACAGGGACAACGTCTTCATCGACCGCATCGTTTATCTGCCCATCGTGGACTCGACGGTGCGGCTCGCCAATTTGAAGTCCGGCGGGCTCGACCTGATCGAGCGTCTGCTGGCGACCGACATCAAGGACGTGCGCGCCGACTCCCGCCTCAAACTAGCGACCGCGCTCGCGCTGGGATATCAGGGCATCACGATCAACATCGGCAACGAGAAAACCAAGGGGCCGCTCAGCCAGTCCGCCAAGGTGCGGCAGGCGCTTGACCTTTCGATCGACCGGGAGGCGGTCAATCAGGTGGTCTACAACGGCGAATTCGTGCCGGGCAACCAGTGGGTCAACCCGGAACATCCCTATTACCAGAAGGCCTTTCCGGTCCGTCCGCGGGACCTCGCCAGAGCCAAGGCGCTGCTGAAGGAAGCGGGAATCACGCCGCCGGTCACCGTCGATCTCATGGTGCCGAAAAACGTGGAGACGGAGACGGTCGCGCAGGTGATCCAGTCGATGGCGGGCGAAGCCGGGTTCGATATCAAGCTCAGGGTTACCGAGTTCGCCACCTCGCTGAAGCAGGCGGAAGCCGGCGAATATCAGGCATTCATCCTCGACTGGAGCGGCCGCATCGATCCCGACGGCAACTCCTACGTCTTCCATAAAAGCAAGGCGCCGCTGAACTACGCCTTCTATTCCAATCCCGATGTCGACAGACTGCTCGAGGACGCACGCCTCGTGACCGACATGGCGCAGCGCAAGTCGCTTTACGAGAAAATGACGAAATCGATTCTCGAGGACGAACCGATCATCTACCTTTATCACCGCAAGCTGCTGATCGCGCATACCGCAAAACTCGAAGGCTACAAGCAGATGCCGGACGGGCTGGTGCGCGTCGTCGGGCTGAAGCTGAAGTGAGAACGCTCGCCCTCGTGTCCCGGACGCGGTGCAGCGCTTCTTCAGCGGTGCACCGCAGAGCCGGGACCGTCACAAACGCCGTCGCTTGGTACGGTCCCGGTTCTGCAGCGCACCGCTTCGCGCTGCGCTGCGCCCGGGACACGAGAGCATGCTGACTTTCCTCGCCAGGCGCCTCGTGCAGATCATTCCGACGCTGTTCTTCGTATCGGTCCTGATCTTCTCGCTGCAGCAATTGTTGCCCGGCGATCCGGCGCTGGTGATGGCCGGCGAGGAGCGCGATCCCGACGTCATCGCGCAAATCCGCCGGCAATACCGGCTCGACCAGCCAATTCCGGTTCAATACGTCTACTGGGTCAAGGGCGTGCTCTCCGGCGACTTCGGTGAATCGCTGCGCATCAAGGTGCCGGTACGCGATCTCATCGCGCAGAAACTGCCGGTGACGATCCAGCTTGCGTCGATGGCGATCGTGATCGCGCTCCTGATCGGAATTCCCGCCGGGATCATTTCGGCGGTGAAGAAAGGCACGGCGTGGGACTACGGCGCCAATCTGTTCGCGCTGTGGGGCATCTCGACGCCGAATTTCTGGCTCGGGATCATGCTGATCTTTCTGTTTTCCATCGAGCTCGGCTGGCTGCCGGCGTCGGGCTACGTCTCCCTCGCTGAAAACTGGCGCGCCAGTTTCTTGTCCACCATCATGCCCGCCTTCGTGCTGGGCAATGCCTTCGCCGCGGTGCTGATGCGGCACACCCGCAGCGCCCTGCTGCAGGTGCTGGAAAGCGACTACGTCCGCACCGCCCGTGCCAAGGGCCTTACCGAGCGTTCGGTGATCCTGAAGCATGCGATGCGCAACGCGCTGACGCCGGTCATTACGCTCGGCGCCCTGCAACTGGGGGAGCTGCTGTCCGGCGCGGTGCTGACCGAGCAGATTTTTTCGGTTCCGGGATTCGGCAAGCTGATCGTCGATGCCGTATTCAATCGCGACTACGCCGTGGTGCAGGGCGTCGTGCTGGTCACCGCGACCGCCTACATCCTGCTCAACCTGGTCGCGGATATCGCCTACATCCTCGTCAATCCGCGGCTGAGGGCTTGAGCGGTGACCGACGCAGCACTCCATGCCATTCCGACTGCGGAGCGGTCCGACGAACTGGAAAGCCCGTCGCGGCGCGCGTTGCGCCGGCTGTTCCAGCGCAAGGGCGCGGTGGCCGGCATCGTTGTCATCGCAACCTTCATTTTGCTCGCATTGTTTGCGCCGTGGATCGTGCCCGATGACCCGATTGCGACCAGCTGGACGCTGGTGCGCAAGCCGCCCTCGGGCTTGCACTGGTTCGGCACCGACGATCTCGGGCGCGATATTTTCAGCCGCGTGATTTACGGCGCGCGGGCGTCGCTGACGGCCGGCGTGATTTCGGTCGGAATCGCGCTCGGCATCGGCATGCCGTTCGGGATGTTGTCGGGCTATCGCGGCGGCTTCATCGACGCCTTGATCAGCCGGATCACCGACGCCATGCTGGCCTGCCCGTATTTGATCCTTGCCATCGCACTGGCGGCGTTTTTAGGGCCCAGCCTCGGCAACGCCATGATCGCCATCGGCATCACCACGGCGCCGATCTTCGTGCGGCTGACCCGCGGCCAGGTGATGAGCGTCAAGGTCGAGGACTATGTCGAGGCCGCGCGCGCCATCGGCAATCCGCGCTGGCGCATCGCGCTGTTCCATATCCTGCCCAACATCATGCCGGCGCTGCTGGTGCAGGCGACGCTGTCGATCGCGGCCGCGATCATCGCGGAGGCCGCGCTGTCGTTCCTCGGCCTCGGCCAGCAGCCGCCGGCGCCGTCCTGGGGCAGCATGCTCAATGCCGCGCAGCGCTTTCTGACCAACGCGCCGTGGATGGCGATCTGGCCGGGACTGGCGATTTTCCTGGTGGTGCTGTCGTTCAACCTGGTCGGCGACGGCCTGCGCGACGCGCTCGATCCAAGGGAGCGGTAATGCCTTTACCTCTCCCCGCAAAAGGGGGGAGAGGTGAAGCGCCGCCGCGGCGATGCGGTCGCTAGATCACCGTCTGGCGCGCGACGCGGCGGCAATCCATCTCGAATTCGAGGTCGACCACGGGCGGCCTGGCAAAATGCCAGGTAAGGCCGGAGCGCATCGCGCCGCGGCGAACCAACTCATCGACCACGACGGGATGGAAGTCGTGCACGGTATAGGCCTGCACCACCGTAGTGTCCTTCCAGCCAAATCCAAATTCGGCGAGTCGCTCTTCCATCGAGCCGACGGTGAATTGCACCTTCTCTTTCATGGCGTCGGGACTGAGATCCTTGTAGCGCACGATGCGCTCCGGATAGGTCCCACTGCCGCCGCGCAACTCGGCGCCGCCGGCAATGACAAAACTCGGCGCCGTGCCGGTGCCCGGCCGCGTAAATGAAAACGCATAGAACGACGGCTCGGACGGCGGATCGATCTCCGGACAGACATTGCTGCGCGCCACCGGATTGATGGAGCCGTCGAAGATGCCCCACTCCGCCAATGTCCTGACGTAGTGCCGGTTGAAGGTGCGAAACCCGTCTTCGGTAAAGGCGCCGGGCGAGCGCAGCTCGCAGGCGCAGAATGACGTCAGCGGCCGTCCGGCGGCGCGGATATAGTTCGCGGCTTGCGCAAACCCCTCGGCGAGCGGCGGCAATTTGTTGAATCGCACGCGCTCGACCTCGTAGCCGGAATCGGCCGCAGCGCCGCTCGAATACTGGAACACGGCCGGGATGAAGCGATAATTGCCGGCGGGAAAGTCGCTGGTCATGATGCCTCCTTGCCAAAACTCGTCATGCGCGGGCTTGACCCGCCTGCGGCGGCCGAAGCCGCTTCGGCGCGGCGAAGGCCCGCGCATCTTCAAAAGTTACTTGACGATTGATGGATTGCCGGGTCAAGCCCGGCAATGACGGCTTACATGTCCCGGACGCGGTGCAGCGCGCTCTTTGCGCTGCTCCGCAGAGCCGGGACCGTACCAAACACCGGCGTTCGTTACGGCCCCGGCTCTGCAGTGCGTCCGGGGCACGGCTAGCTTGCCTTCAGCGCCTTTGGACCGAGATCGAAGTCCTCGATCTCCTTGGTCCGTTGCGATTCGACGCCGGCCCGATGATCGGTGGCGATAGCAACATAGACCGCGGGCAGCACGAACAACGTGAACAGCGTGCCGATCGACATGCCGGAGACGACCACGAGCCCGATCGAGAACCGGCTCGCCGCACCCGCGCCCGTTGCCATCAGCAGCGGCACCAGACCCGTCACCATCGCCGCCGTCGTCATCAGAATCGGACGCAACCGTACCCGGGCCGCCATCTCGATCGCCGAACGCTTGTCGAGACCTTCGTTGAGCTGCAGCTCGTTGGCGAACTCCACCATCAGGATGCCGTGCTTGCTGATCAGGCCGACCAGCGTCAGCAACCCGACCTGGGTGTAGATGTTGACCGTCGCCACCCCGAAGAACAGCGGGATCAGCGCGCCCGAGATCGCCATCGGCACGCTGATCATGATCACCAGCGGATCGCGCAAACTCTCGAACTGCGCCGCCAGCACCAGGAAGATGATGATCAGCGCGAAGCCGAAGGTGATCGCGAGCTGATTGCCCTCCTGCACATATTGCCGGGAGTCCGCCAGATAGTCGTGGCTGTATCCCGAAGGCAGTTTCTTCGCCTGGCCTTCGAGGAAGTCCACCGCCTGACCGACGGTCACGCCGGGCATCGGCACCGCCTGGAAGGTCGCGGAGTTCAACTGGTTGTAATGCGTGAGCGCGTTGGGATCGGTGCCGGTCTCGACCGACACCAGCGTCGACAGCGGCACCTGCTGACCGGACAGCGTCGGAACGTAATAATTCGCCAGCGATTCCGGCGACAGCCGCAAGCCGCGCGGCACCTGCGGGATCACCTGATACGACCGGCCTTCGAGATTGAAGCGGTTGGTGTAGTTGCCGCCGAGCAGCGTCGCCAGCGTGCTGCCGATCTGCGCCATGGTGATGCCGAGATCGTTGGCCTTGGAGCGGTCGATCTTCACCCGCACCACCGGCTGGTTGAAGTCGAGATCGCTGTCGGCGACGATGAACAGGCCGCTCTTGCGCGCGGCGTCCTTCAGCTTGACCATCTCCTCATAGACCTGCTGGAAGCCGTTGGTGGAGTTGATCACCATCTGGATCGGCAAGCCGCCCGGCCCGCCCGGCAATGGCGGCAGGTTGAAGGCGAAGGCGTTGACGCCTTCGATCTTGCTCAATTCGGCCTGCACCAGCGGCTTTATTTTGATCGAGGAACGTTCGCGCTCGTCCCATGGCTTCAGCAGCATGCCGGCGATGCCGTTGCTGGGGCCGGCGGTCCCGTTGATGACAAAGCGGAGGTCGGTCTCCGGAAACTTGGCGAACGCCTTGTCCATCTTGGAGCTGTAGAAATCGGTGTAATCGATGTTGGCGTATTTCGGCGCCTTCACCACCGCAAACACGATGCCCTGATCCTCTTCCGGAGCCAGCTCCTTGGAAGTGTTCATATACAGGAACGCGACGAGGCCGAGGATGGTCACCGCGAACATCCCGGTAATCGGGCGGTAGTCCAGCGAACGATCAAGCTGGCGTCCGTACCAGCGCGTGGTGGCGCCGAAAATCCGGTCGACTTTCTTCGCGAACCAGCCCTGATGCTCCTGCTTGAGCAGAACCGAGCACATCATCGGCGACAGGGTCAGCGCGATCACGCCGGATACGATGACCGAGCCGGCCAGCGTGAACGCGAATTCGCGGAACAGCGCGCCGGTGAGACCGCCGAGAAATCCGATCGGCGCGTACACCGCCGCCAGCGTGATGGTCATCGAGATCACGGGTCCTACGATCTCGCGGGCGCCCTGCAGCGCCGCCTGCACAGGTGGTTTGCCCTCCTCCAGATGGCGGTGGATATTTTCCACCACCACGATGGCGTCGTCGACCACAAGACCGATCGCCAGCACCATCGCCAGCAACGTCAGCAGGTTGATGCTGAATCCCATCACTAGCATCAGGCTGCAGACGCCGATCAGCGACAATGGAATGGTGACGACCGGGATGATCACCGAGCGGAACGAGGCCAGGAACAGGAAGATGACGATGACCACGATGCCGACCGCCTCTACCAGGGTCTTTTCCACCTCGTCGATCGACGAGCGGATGAACTTGGTCGAATCGTAGGCGACCTTCATGTGCAGCGACGGCGGCAGGTTGCGCTCCAGTTCCGGAAACAATTCACGCACGCCGGTGACGATGTTGAGCGGGTTGCCCTGCGGCGTCGCCTGCACGCCGATGAAGATCGCGCGCTCGCCGCTGAAAGCGACGCTGGCGTCGGTGCTTTGCGCCGACAATTCGACGGTTGCGATGTCCTGCATCCGCACAAAGCCGCCGTCCTTGGCCTTGATCGTCATGCGCTTGAACTGCTCGACGTTCTGCAGGTCGGTATTGGCGGTGACGTTGGAGACGATGAAATAGCCTTTGGTCTGACCGGCCGCGGCCTGGAAGTTGTTGGCGCGAATCGCCGCTGCGACGTCGTCGGGTGATACCCCGCGGCCCGCCATCCGCTGCGGATCGAGCCATATCCTCATGGCAAACGTCTGGCCGCCGAGAATATCGGCCGACGCGACGCCGTTGACGGTGGACAGGATCGGCTGCACCACGCGGGTGAGATAATCCGAGATCGCCGAGCCCGAAAGCTCGTCGCTGGAGAAGCCGATATACATTACCGCCGTGGTCTGGCCGGTGGATTTCAGAATCACGGGGTCGTTGGCTTCCTTCGGAATCAGGTATTTGACCGAGTTGACCTTCGACAGCACTTCAGTGAGCGCCTGGTTCGGATCGACGTTCAGCTTGATGTAGACCGAAATCAGGCTCTGGCCCTGCGTCGAGGACGACGTCATGTAATCGACGCCCTCCGCCGAGGCCACCGCCTGCTCGATCGGCGTGGTGATGAATCCCTGCATCAGGTCCGGCGACGCGCCGGGATAGACGGTCGTGACCGTGATCACCGTGTTCGACAGTTTCGGATATTGCCGGATCGGCAGGCTGGTCGCGGCCTTGAAGCCGATCAGCAGGATCAGCAGGCTGACGACGAGCGCAAGAACCGGGCGCTTGATGAAGATATCGGTAAAGGCCATCGAAGGCGCTCCGTGCTCGGCAGTTTGGTGCGGACCGAAATTTCGATCCGCGAAAGATTGAAAACATCGGCTGCGGGTTCTTCGCAGCTTTGTCGATCAGTTCAGCGGCGGCTTCGCCGGCACCGGCGGCGGCGGATCGGCCGAGATCGCGACCGACGAACCGGACTGCAATTTGAGCTGGCCGACGGCCACCACGCGATCGCCGGCCTTCAGGCCGCTGGTGATCACCACGCGGCCGTCGATCCTGTCGCCGGTCCGAACGAAGGTGCGCACGACGGTCAGGCTGGTCTTGCCGTCGTCGGTCTTGTTCTCGGTGATCAGGTAAACCGAATCGCCATAGAGCGTGTAATCGACAGCGGTTTCCGGCACGGTGATCACCGCGTCCTTGTCCGGCAGCACCACGGTGGTGGTGGCGAACATGCCGGGCTTGAGAATGCGATCGGGATTTTCGATCGTGGCCTGGATGCGGATGTTGCGCGTATCGGTGTTGATCTGCGGTTCGATCGTGGTGATCTTGCCCTCGAACTTCCGATCGGGATAGGCGTCGACCACGACGCGCACGGCCTGCCCGACCTTCAGCGTGGCGCTGTCCTTCTCCGTCGTCGTGAAATTCGCATAGACCGCGGAGAGATCGGTCAACGACACGATCTGCGTCCCCGCGGTCAGGAACTGGCCGACTTCGACGTGGCGCACGCCGAGTTCGCCGTCGAACGGCGCCCGCACCAGCTTTTGCGAGATGATCGCCTGGGTCTTGGCGATACCGGCATTGGCCTGATCGAACGCGGCCTGCGTGGAATCGACGGTGGCCTGCGGCCCGAACTGCCGCAATGCAAGCTGCTTGGCGCGGTCGAGCGACAGCTGCGCCACCGTGGCCTGCGCCTTGAAGCTCGCGAGGTCGCCCTGTTCGGGGGCATCGAACAGCTGGACCAGAGGGCTTCCGGCTTTCACGGTGGCGCCGGCGGTAAACATGATGTCGGTAATGCGCCCGCTCACATCCGAGGTGACATTGACCTGGTGCACGGCGGCGAGATCGCCGACCGCCTTCAAGAGATTGGGGACGACCTCGGACTTTGCCTCGGCGACGGTCACGGTTGCCGCCGGCGGTTTGTTGTTGGCGAAGAACTGCGCGATCATCTTGCTGCGGAACGCGTTGAAACCATAGAAGCCGCCGACCAGCAGCGCCAGCAGCGCGCCGACGATGATGAACCACCGGACGGTGCGAACCGGACGAGGTCGCGGCTTTTCCTCGATCGCCGCTCTGGCCGATATCGGTCTGTCTGTTGCAATCGTCATGTCATGCACTTTCTGCAGCTACCGGGAGCCTGAAATCTGGCGACAGTTCGCGATCCAGATGCGAGGCGATGGCCGGTTCGTTTAATCCGATTCCGCGTAAGATAAATTCACTGACCTGCCGCTCCAGATCGGTTGCATTGGCGTAGGTCAGGCAGGGAATGCCGGGAAGCTGGGTCAGCGCCATCATCAGCACCGTGTGATGCGCAAACCAGAACAGGTTGAGCGGCTCGCGCCCGACCGGCGATGCATCCCCGGCCGCCACGGCCTGCTCCAGCGAAGCGGTGAAAGCCGGTCCGATCAGGTCGCCGATTTTCTCGTACAGCAGCCGCGCGAATTCTCCGTCATCCAGATGGCTGTTGGTCATCAGCCGCAAACGCTGTGCCTCTTCCTGATCCGGCGCGTGCGAAATCTGCAAGAAATGCCCGACCATGCCGCGAACCAGCACCACCAGTGTTTCGGTCGATGGCGCCAGGCCCAGCAACTTGTTCAGGGCCGGATCGGCTTCACACTCTTCGGCGAGGATCTCCGCATACAGCGCCGATTTGGTCGGGAAGTGCTTGAACAGCAAACCCTCCGAAATTGAGGCAGCCGCAGCGACGCTTTTGGTCGTCGTGCCGGCGAACCCGTTGCGGGCGAAGCAACGCTTCGCCGCGCCCAGGATCAGTTCCCGGCGCAAATCACTGGTCATGCGGAGTGTGCTCATATTCGTGAGTAAGCACTCACTTGAGCAAATGTCAAGGAAAATGGTGCGATGCAATAGTTCATGTCCCGGACGCGGTGCGGCATTGTTTATGCCGCTTCGCAGAACCGGAACCCCGGTGCTGTTGAAAAAAAGCTGGGCCCGGCTCTGCAGCGCACCGCTCCCGCGAAGTGCTACGCGCTGCGCTGCGTCCGGGGAACGGAACTCAGATTGGTTGGTACCCCAGCGCCCCGCGTATGCGGTTCACGATGAACGCACCGTCGCGGTTGGAGAGTACGCGCTCGAGATTCGCCGGATCGATCTTGACCGACGCAAAACGAGGGCCACCGGAGAGGTCGTGCATCAATGACGCGAACGCCTCGATCTCGGCCATGGTTGCGAGGTTGCGGGCATCCGCAATGCCGCAGCAGCGGGCGATGCCGACAAGGTCGGTCGATGCCCCGGTGTGGCTCGCCTGCCCGCCGGTTTCGCCGTAGACCTCGTTGTCGAGCACGATGATCGACAGATTGCCCGGCTTCTGCAGGCCGACGGTGGCGAGGCTGCCCATTCCCATCAGCATTTCGCCATCACCGGTAATCACCACCACCGGCAGCTCCGGCTGCGCCAGCGCGATGCCGAGGCCGATCATCACGGCGCCGCCCATGGCGCCCCACAGATAGAAATTGCGGTCATGGTCGCCGGCGGCGGTGATGTCATAGGTCGAAGCACCGAGGCCGCCGACCACGACGGCGTCCTTGCGGTTCTTGAGCAGGCTGGAGACGACGCTGCGCCGTTCGAGAAGATTGGTCTTGCTCATTTGACGAAAACCTTGGTGCCGATCAGGCGCTGCGAGAGAAGAACGGCGGTGGGCGTGCAGGCGTTGTAGGCTTGCGCGGCGGCGGCCTCCATGACCTCGCGCACTTCGTCCGGCGACGACGCCCGCAGCACTTTTATGCCCGACAGCTCGAATACGCCCTGCGTGCTCGATCCCATCGGCACCTGCCAGGGATTGAACTCGCCCCATTCGCCGCGCATCGTCACCAGGGTCAGGAAAGGAAAGCGAAAAATCTGCGTCAACGACAGCATGTTCACGCAATTGCCGACGCCGCTCGACTGCATCAGCAGCACGCCGCGCTGGCCGCCGGCCCAGGCGCCGGCCAGCAGCGCCACGCCCTCCTCCTCGGTGGTCAGCGGCACCGCGCGCATCGACGATGCGCCGAGCACGCGCTCGATCAGCTGCGAATGCCCGGCGTCAGGCACATAGGGTACCTGGCGAACATCGAAGCGCTGCAGCACGCTAAAGATGTCCTCGGGCCAAGTCTGCGAATTTTCGGCAGGCGGTTCCGCGCGGGCGTGCATTTTCATTTCCAGTGGGGTTATGAGGCTGTATTCCGGGGCAGGACTGTAGACGGCGTGGCGATTTCGACAAAGCGCGAAAACGGCATATCGGCTCACTGAAAGAGTATGGCAGCATGAATGCGAGCGTGCGAGATCTGGCGGAAAATTTCGACATCGAAAAACTGACGCCGAAATTTGTCGCCGACCCCTACCCGACTTACCGTGCACTGCGAGAGCATGCGCCGGTCAAGCGTCTCCCCAACGGCAGCTACTTCCTGACCCGTTACGACGACCTGGTCGGCATCTACAAAAGCACCAAGCTTTTCTCCTCCGACAAGAAAAAAGAGTTTTTTCCGAAATACGGCGATTCGCTGCTGTACGAGCACCACACCACCAGCCTCGTATTCAACGATCCCCCTGCGCATACGCGGGTACGGCGGCTGATCATGGGCGCGCTGTCGCCGCGCGCCATCGCCGAGATGGAGCCGGATTTGATCGCGCTGGTGGATCGACTGCTCGATGGCCTTGCCGAGAAGGGCCAAGAGAAAGGACACGTCGAACTGATCGAGGACTTTGCCTCCGCAATTCCGATTCAGGTGATCGGCAACCTGCTCGACGTTCCCCACGACGAGCGCGAGCCGCTGCGCGACTGGTCGCTGGCGATTCTGGGGGCGCTGGAGCCGGTGATCGGCCCAGAAGTGTTTGCCCGCGGCAACGGCGCGATCCGGGATTTTCTTAAATATCTGGAAATCCTGGTCGAGCGCCGCAAGGCAAAACCCGGCAACCCGGAACGCGACGTGCTGACAAAGCTTATTCAGGGCGAAGACAATGGCGAACGGCTGACGGCGAAGGAACTGCTGCACAATTGCATCTTCCTGCTCAATGCCGGCCATGAGACCACGACCAATCTGATCGGCAACGGGCTGGTGGCTCTGTCGGGCAATCCTGCGCAGAAGAAACGGCTAATCGAAAATCCCGCATTGATCAAAACCGCGATCGAGGAATTTTTGCGTTACGAAAGTTCTAACCAGCTCGGCAACCGCGTCACAACGGAAGCTGTCGAGATCGGCGGTGTGCAGATGCCGCCAGGCACGTTCGTCACTTTGTGCATCGGTGCCGCCAACCGCGACCCGGCGCAATTCGCCGATCCGGAAAATCTCGACATCGGCCGTAACCCGAACCGGCATCTCGCCTTCGCCACCGGCCCACACCAATGCGCCGGCACGGCGCTGGCGCGGCTGGAGGGCGCGATTGCAATCTCGCGATTTCTGGCGCGGTTTCCGGGCTACGAACTGAACGGCGCGCCGGTGCGCGGCGGGCGGGTGCGGTTTCGCGGGTTTTTGAGCGTGCCATGCAACGTTTGATTCCCAATCGTCATGGCCGGGCTTGTCCCGGCCATCCACGTCTTCGCTCCGTTAGCGCGGTAAGACGTAGATGCCTGGCACAAGGCCGGGCATGACGAGTTGGGCTCACACCACCGTCCGATGCCGCTCGATGCAGGTCCGCAGCACTTCATCCATCGGCCTGCCCCACCAGTCGTTGGAGAAAATCTCGATCTCGGAATAACCCGCAAAACCCTGCGCCTCGACCGCGCCGCGCACCGAACGAATATCGATCACACCATCGCCCATCATGCCGCGGTCGTTGAGGATATCTTTCGTCGGCACCAGCCAGTCGCAAACGTGGAACGCCAGCAGGCGGTCTTTCCCGGCACGCACGATCTGCGGCACCAGTTCGGGGTCCCACCAGATGTGATAGACGTCGAGCGCGACGCCGAGCGCGCCTGAGCGCGCGGGGTCCAGCCGGTCGCAGATATCCAGCGCCTGGTTTGTCGTATTGACGCAGGCGCGGTCGGCGGCATAGGCCGGATGCAGCGGCTCGATCGCCAGCGGCATGCTCGCCTGCCTAGCGTATTCTAGCATTTCGGCGAGAGCGTCATCGACCTGCGCGCGCGCCTGCGCGATATCCTTCGACGGCGCGCTGCCGGGCCGGGAATAATGCGGCAGGCCGCCGACTACCAGCACGACGCACGGCGCGCCCAGCGCTTTTGCTTCATCGACCGCGCGGCGATTGTCGTCGCGGACCTCACTGCGATGCGCGGCGTCGGATGTGAACATGCCGCCGCGGCAATAGCCTGACAGTTCGAGCCCGGCATCGCGCACGATCCGCACCGCGCGGTCAAGCCCGATCGCGGCGACCTGATCGCGCCACGGGTCGATGGCGCGGATGCCGTGTTGCGCGCAGGCGTCGACGATCGCGGCGAGATCGCCCTGTTTGCGCACCGTTGCCGTGTTCAGCGACAGCCAGCGATGATCCGCCGAAAAGTCCCGCATCAGGCCTCGACGCCGCGCGTCGCCAGCAGTGTCGTCATGCGCCGCGTTGCGAGCTCGGGATTTGCCAGCAGGCCCGCCTTGTCCGCCAGCCGGAACAGTTCGGCGAGATGCAGCGTCGAGCGCGTGCTTTCCTGGCCGCCGACCATGGTGAAATGATCCTGATGGCCATTGAGCCATGCCATGAACACGATGCCGGTCTTGTAGAACCGCGTCGGCGCCTTGAAGACATGGCGTGACAGCGGCACCGTCGGCCCGAGCACGTCGTGAAAACCCTGCTCGTCACCGGCCGCCAGCCGCGACAGCGCATAGGATGCCGCCGGCGCGATGGCGTCGAAGATACCGAGCAGCGCGTGGGAGAAGCCGTGGGTGTCGCCGGCGATAAGCTCGGCGTAATTGAAGTCGTCGCCGGTATACATCTTTACGCTCTTGTCGAGCCGGCGGCGCATGTCGATCTCACGCTGCTTGTCGAGCAGCGAGACCTTTACCCCGTCGACCTTGGCGGCGTTGGCATTGATGATGCCCACGGCGACATCCATTGCCGTGTCGAGGCTGGATGTGCCCCAGTAATTCGCCAGCGCCGGATCGAACATGTCGCCGAGCCAGTGGATGATCACCGGCTCGCGAACCTGGCCCAGCACACGATTGTACACCTTGGCGTAATCGTCGGCATTGCGGCCGATCTTTGCCAGTGCCCGCGACGCCATCAGGATGATGCGTCCGCCGGCTTTCTCCACCGCCGCGATCTGCTCTTCGTAAGCGCGGATCACGTCGTCGAGGTTTTTTGCGTCTTCCGGCGCGAGATGGTCGGTGCCGGCGCCGGAAAACACCAGCGCGTTGCCCCTCGCCTTCGAGGCGGCTACCGAACGGCGGATCAATTCCAGCGAAGTCGGCCAGTCCAGCCCCATGCCGCGCTGCGCGGTATCCATCGACTCGGCGACGCCGAGGCCGAGGTCCCAGATGTGCTCGCGGAACGCGATGGTCCGGTCCCAATCGATGGCGGCGCTCAGCCACGGGTCGACGTCCGCAAGCGGATCGGCGACCACGTGGGCGGCCGAAAACGCCACGCGATTCAGCGTGCCCTCGAGCTTCGACGGAAATGTCCGCGACGCCGCGAGGCGATAGGTCTCGACCGAACGATCGGCCTTCGGCAACCTCAAGGACAGCGATGACATCGGCAGAACCGGCTTGTTCATGTTGCTTCCTCACACCTTGATCGGAGACACGTCGACCCAGCGCCGTTCTTTCCAGCTTTGCAGCGCGCATTCAGCCAGTTGCACGCCCTTGGCGCCTTCGAGCAGCGTGTATTTGTACGGCGCATCCTCGCAGACGTGGCGGATGAACATTTCCCACTGCTCCTTGAAACCGTTGTCGTAAGTCGCGTTCTCCGGAACCTGCTGCCAGTCGGCATAGAAGTCGTGGGTGCGCTTTTCGTCGGGATTCCATACCGGACGCGGCGTCGCCTGCCGCGCCTGGATCATGCACTCGGTGAGGCCCGCGACCGCCGAACCGTGGGTGCCGTCGACCTGGAAGGTCACGAGGTCGTCACGGTAGACCCGCGTGGCCCATGACATGTTGATGTGCGCAATCACGCCACCGTTCAGGCGGAATGTCGCGTAGGCGGAATCGTCCGCCGTGGCCTTGTACTTCGTGTCCTTCTCGTCCCAGCGCTCGGGAATATCGGTGGTGCCCAGGCAGGAGATGCTCTCGACCTCGCCGAACAGATTGTCCAGCACGTACCGCCAGTGGCACACCATGTCGAGGATGATGCCGCCGCCGTCCTCCTGCCGGTAATTCCATGACGGACGCTGCGCCTGCTGCCAATCGCCCTCGAACACCCAGTAACCGAATTCGCCGCGCACCGAGAGCATGCGGCCGAAGAATCCTGAGTCGCGCAGGAACGCCAGCTTCTTCAGACCGGGCAGGAACAGCTTGTCCTGTACCGTGCCGTGCTTGACACCTTTTTCCTTGGCGAGCTTCAGGACCGCGACAGCTTCGTCGAGATTGGTCGCGATCGGCTTCTCGCAATAGACGTGTTTGCCGGCATTGATGGCCTTGGTCAGCAACGATGGGCGCGCCTGCGTGGTGGCGGCGTCGAAGAAGATGGCGTCCTCGGGGTTGGTCAGCGCCTCGTCGAGGTCGATGGTCCAGCGCTGCACGTTGAACTGCTTTGCAAGACGCTCGACCTTGTCGGCGTCGCGGCCGACAAGGATCGGATCGGGCATCATGCGGTCGCCATTCGACAGCTTGACGCCGCCGGAATCGCGGATCGCGATGATGGAGCGGATCAGATGCTGGTTCAGCCCCATGCGGCCGGTGACGCCGTTCATGATCAGGCCGAGGCGCTTTGTCGTCATAAGGTCTGCTCCTGAAGTGTTCTTGTCGTTGGTTGCTGTAGCGGCAATAGCGTTGCCCAGCGCGGAAGCACGCCGGAGGCAAAGCCGGGCGAGGTCAGTGACTCCGTCAGGAGATCGCCGTCGTGGATCGAAAGCCTGATGGTGCCGCCCTCGCGGACGTAGAGATCGCGGTGCGCCGACAAAAAAGCCCGCGCTTCACGCTTGGGCGTATCCGCAAAGCCGTCGACATAATGATGACCGTTGCGCTCGGCATGGGTGACGCCGATCAGCGCGCCGAGCGCAAGGTCCTGCTGCACCGCAAGCCCGGCCTGACAGGTCAGGTCCTCGCCCGATATGAAGTACTTCTCGCCATCCGCGCTCCATTTCTGCGCGCGGGTGGCGTTGAGGATCGATTTATAGATGCCCTTGCAGGATTTTGACGAGATGCCGCGATAGCCGAGCGTTTTGGCGGCAGGAAATGCATCGTAGCTGTCGTCGGCCTCATCGATGATGAAATCCCGCTTCGACAACTTTCCGAGCGGCGATTGACGCGTGGTGTCGCGCGGCATCGGTTGCTCAATGTAAAGCAGCCTTGACGCGACCGGCGCGAGCGCACTGTCGTGATCGAGCCGGTCAATCAGCGCGCCCAACGCCGCCAGATCGGCATATTGCTCATTGGCGTCCAGCGTCACCTGGTAATCGTAAGGCAGCGTAGTGAGTTCTTTTCCGATCCGGATCAGGCGTGCGGCATCCGCTTCCGGGTCGCCGTTGAGCTTGAGCTTGAAGTAGCGCGCACCGGAATTCTGCTTAAGGTCGGCGACACCGCCCTCGCCCTCGATCCTGTCGTCAAGACCGACGGTGTGCCGGACCGCGACCCGCTCCAGCCGGCGCCGCCCGGCGAGGAATGCTGCGATCTCATCGTTGCCCAGATCAGGCGTGAGACTGGCATCGAGTCCGGCGATATTCGCCGCCATGCCATCGAAGAAATTCCTGTCCGACGCGCGCAGCAGCGCATCCAGCACCGCCTTGTCGATTTCGGCTGGCCCGTATCCCGCCGCAAGCGGCGGGATATCTTCGCTTGCACAAGCCGCAACCTGCGCCGCGATGCGTGCGGCGTGCAGGCCGAACGCGGTCTCGAATCCATCGCCCGCCAGATAAAGGTCGCGTGCGATCAGCAGGGAACGTCGCAACTCGTCGGCGGTTTCCTCCGACGACAGGTGCGGACGCTTGTCGAACCACTTCGGCGCCAGCAATTCGGCCGCGGCGCCGACCGATATATCCTTGCCTTCGACCTCTATGATGACCGCAACGAAAATCTGCGTCGAGGCATTGACCGTCACCGCGCCGAATCGGAACGGCCGCACGAACGGAACCGGGCGTTCAAAAAACGTGATATCGCGCACTGCCAGTCGTGGCGCCATGACCGGCCTCAATCCAGCGCGCTTTGGGTGAAAAAATGCTTGCGGATACGTTGCACCAGCTCGGTGAAGACCGGATCGGCCATCGCATCCAGCGAACGGTTCTTGCCGAGCGGCACGTCGTAAATCGCCGCGATCGCGCCCGGCCGCTCGGTCATGACAAGCACGCGGTCGGCGAGAAACACCGCTTCCGGAATCGAATGCGTGATCAGCAGCACGGTCTTGCCGGTCTCACGCTGGATGCGCTGCAGCTCGACATTCATACGCTCGCGCGTCATGGCATCGAGCGCGCCGAACGGCTCGTCCATCAGCATGATCTTCGGATCGTGCACCAGCGCCCGGCAGATCGAGGCGCGCTGCTGCATGCCGCCGGACAACTGCCACGGTAGTTTTCTCTCAAAACCTTCGAGGCCGACCATCTTCAACAATGCCATCGCGCGCGGCAGATATTTTTCGCGCGACAGTTTTTTCATGTCGATCGGCAGCATCACGTTGGAGATGATGTTACGCCATGGCAGCAGCAATGAGTTCTGGAACACGATGCCGACATTGCCGTGCGGTTTTGTGACCTTCTCGCCTTCGACCAGGATTTCTCCGGACGACGGCGCCAGCAGGCCCGAAATCATTTTCAGGAGTGTGGACTTGCCGCAGCCGGATGGGCCGACCACGACGAAGAACTCGCCCTCGTTGATATAGAAATCCAGCGGCCGCAGCGACGGTACGTCGCCGTCGCGCGATCGGTAGGTTTTGGACACGCCGGAGATTTGAATCCCCGGCGTGTTGGCCGAGGCGTCCGACACCACGCGCAGATGCGCGCTGGTTCTGCCCACACCGGTTGCCGTCGAGTTCATTCGGCCGACCTTATTTCGGCAGATAGTCGTTGGTGTAAAACGCCTTCGGATTGTCCTTGGCCTTGGCTTCGAGGCCGCCATACTCGACCATCAGGTTGACGCTGTCGGTCATGTTGCCGTCGGTTACCTGGAAAGGCCGCTTGCCCTTGGTTTCCGGGGTACGATACAGCGGGATGGTCAGCTCAAAACCCTGCGTCAGCGTATCGATCTTGCCGCCCTTCGGGTTGGCGTCGAGGATCGATTGCGCGGCACCCTTGGGGTCCTTCTCCGCGACTTCGACCGCCTTGGTGGAGGCCGACATAAAGCGCTTGACGAGGTCGGCGTTGGCCTTGACGTAGTCGGTATTGGCGACCATGCCGGAACTGACCATGTTGATGCCGTAGTCGGCGAACTTGATCGGGTAGACGTCCTTGCCGGTGGCGTCCTTGATCTTCATCGACTGGTCCATCACATAGCCGAGCAGCAGATCCGCCTGCCCGTTGATCACGGCGTTGAGCTTGGTCTGGCCGTCGCCGGCAACCGTGGTGAAGTCGCCTTCCTTGAGGCCGGTTTTCTTCAGGAACAGCGGCCAGATCTGGGTCATGGAGTCGGCCGGCGTGATGGCCACGGTCTTGCCCTTGATGTCGTCGGGCTTGCGGATGTTCTTGTCGACAAATCCCATCGCCGACATCGGGCTGGTCTGCAGCAGCACGCCAGTGGCGACGACCGGCGCGCCCTTCACGGCGGCGCGCATCATGGTGGGCACGTCGACATAACCGAAATCCGCGGTCTTGGCGGCGACGGCCTGCGTCGTCGCCGCCGAGCCGCGGCCTTCCTGGATCTCAAGATCGATGTTCTCGGCGGCGTAGATGCCCTTGGCCTTGCCGTAATAGAACGGCGCGTGCTCGCCATAGACGTACCAGTTCAGCATCAGCACGACCTTGTCGGCCGCCGAGGCCGGAACCGCCGCGAGCACCGCCCACGCCAGCGCCGCCGAAAACATTGTTGCAAATCGCACCATCTCATCCTCCCGTTGGTATTTCTGCGACCCTTCGCAGGCCGCTTGTTAGCTCTCGCTGCTTACGCGGCGAAGATAAAATCCTCGCGCTGGCTGACATGCCAGGGAATGACAAAGCGTTCGATCCGGTCGACGATCCAGAACAGGACGACGCCGAGCAGCGCCAGGATCACCAGCGCTGCGAACATGGTCGGCAGGTCGAAGGTGCCGATCGAGCGCTGCAGCACATAGCCAATGCCCGAATTGGAGCCGACGAATTCGCCGACCACGGCGCCGACCACCGCCAGCGTCACCGACACTTTCAGCCCGGAGAAAATCGCCGGCATCGCATGCGGCAGGTTGACGGCGAGAAAGACCTTGGCACGGCTGCCCTGCATCGCACGCGCGAGATCGACCATGTCCGGATCGACCGACTTGAAACCCTGTACCGCCGAGACCACCACGGGAAAGAAGCCGAGCAGAAACGCGGAAATCACTTTCGGGATGATCCCAAAACCGAACCAGACCACGAACAGCGGCGCGATGGCGATCTTCGGCACCGACTGCGAGAACACCAGCAGCGGGTAGACGTAGCTTTCCACCGTCTTCGATCCGGCGATCAGCATCGCCACGGGAATGCCGAACAGCGCCGACAGCAGGAAGCCGCAGATGGTGGCATAGGTGGTCGGCCAGGCCTGCCGCATCAATTCCGGCCAGTCTTGCCACAGCACCACGACGACGTCGCCGGGCGCCGGGATTTGATAGGGCGGAATCTTGAACAGCCGGATCGTCAGGTCCCAGGCCACGACGATGAAAATCAGAAACAGAAACGGCCGAATCCACACCGCGTTCAGCGCTTTCGATACGCTTCCGGGGGCCGTCGGCTCGCTCAAATCTCTCTCCCTGTTTGCATCGACAATTAACCCGTTGGATAAATACTGTCCAGCGCTTTTGCGGCGGCAAATCGGCGCGGTCGCACTCTATCGCGTCCCGGGCGCGATGCAGCGTTCTTCACGCTGCCTCGCAGAACCGGGACCCCGGTTTCTTCGAGTCGCGAGCAAGTTGGACCCCGGCTCTGCAGCGCACCGCTTCGCAAGAGCTACGCGCTGCGCTGCGTCCGGGGAACAAGGTCGGGTCTCCCGAGAGCCACCGACTTTCCCGTCAGCGCCGCCAGCACCAGTGCCACCATGTGATCGAGGCGCTCGTCCCTGGCCTCTTTTTTCAGCAGGTCGCGGCCGAAAATCACGCTCAGGGTCGCGCTGTTGGACAGGTAAAAGAAGCACAGCGCCGCGATCGAGATATAGAGCTGCACCGGATCGACCGCGACCGGAAAATCCCCGCTTTCGACGCCGCGCGTCACCACGGTGCGGATCATTTCCACGAACGGCGAATGCATCGATTTCACCTTGGTCGAGCGCTTCAGATGTTTCGCTTTCGCAACATTCTCCGTATTCAGCAGCGCCAGAAATTCCGGGTTGCGGATGAAATAATTCCAGGTGAACTCGATCAGCCGCTCGATCGCTTCGGGCGGATCCAGGTGCTCCAGATCGAGGCCGCGCTCTTCTACGCGGATCTTCTCGTAGGCGCCTTCCAGCACCGCAAGGTAGAGGTCTTCCTTGTTGCCGACGTGATAATACAGCATGCGCTTGTTGGCGCCGGCCTCCGCGGCGATGCGGTCGACCCGCGCGCCGGCCAGGCCATGCGCGGCGAATTCCTGCTTCGCGGCCTCGAGAATGCGCAGCCGCATGCCTTCGGGATCGCGCTGCCATTTCAGGGGTCGTTTTGCCTTGGGCAAGTAAGCAATCCTCTCCGCGTCATGGCCGGGCTTGTCCCGGCCATCCACGTCTTGCAGCATTACAGCATGAAAAGTGTCTACGCCGCGAATCCAGACTGAACGACCTTAGCCAACGATTACGACCTAAAGACGTGGATGGCCGGGACAAGCCCGGCCATGACGGCTACATCGCCCGCACCGTTCGCTCCACCAGCAGCGTGGGAATGCCGCAGGTGCCGTTGCGCGCGGTGAGCACGCGGGTGCCGGGCTTGCGGCCGGTGCGTACGTCAGAGACGTCGATCCCGGCGGAGGCAAGCCGCGCCCGGGTCGCATCGATGTCCGCAACGCGCCAGCTCAGGCCATAGAGTTTGTCGCGCGCGGGGTCGGCCTGCACGCCCGGGCGCTGCACGATCTCGACAATAAGATCGCCGCAGCGGAAGAACATCAGCCGGCCCCAGTCCGGATGCGAGCGATCCAGCGCCATGTCGAGCCCGAGCCGTGCACCGTATAGCGCGGCTGCGCGTTCCGGATCTCCGGTCGAGATCACGATATGATCCATCGCGGTGATCGGCGCGGCCGCTGTAGCGGTGGATCGCGGGCGCTCGTTTTCCGGCTCCAGAAAGAAGAGCCGCACGCCCCGCGTCGCATCGGTCGCCGCGCGGGTGCGCTTATACGACAGCGTCGCGCCTGAGTTCGCATCGAGACTATCGGCATCCGCGATCGGCTCCGGCTTCAGTGTGAGTCGGTCCAGCCTGCGATGCATCCGCGCGATGTCGCCGGTGCGAAAGCAGATGCTGGCGAGACCTTCGCCCTGCTCCGCCAGCACCGCACGAATTCGATCCGCCGCCGCGCCATCGCCCCTGGGCGCCATCAGTTCCAAAGACATATTGTCGAGCGTGAACAGCACGGTTTCGGCGCCGTCGCTGCTGGTCCGCCAAGCCGGCGCGCGCGCAAACAGCGTCTGATACGTCACGGCACCGGCTTCGATGTCGCCGACCAGAACAATGATGTGATCGAGTCCCGTAATCACGAAAAGTCCATCACGGAAACAATCCCCGCGTGGTCTTGGCGGCGCGGACTTTTTCCACGCCAATCGCCATCGCGGCGGTGCGGTGCGAAATGCCGTCGGTTTTCGAACGCAGCACCATCTGGTCGAAGGCGCGGTCGAGAATCTGATATTCGCGGCGCATCACCTCTTCCTCTTCCCAGAACAGCTGCTGCAGGTCCTGCACCCATTCGAAATAGCTGACCACCACGCCCCCGGAGTTGCAGAGGATATCGGGGATCAAAAACACTTCGTTCTGCCGCTTTTCCAGCACCAGGTCGGCGTCCGGCGTGGTGGGACCGTTGGCGCCCTCGGCCAGCACGCGGCATTTCAGGTTGGCTGCAATATCGGCGTCGATCACGCGCTCCATCGCCGCCGGCACCAGCACGTCGCATGGCAGCGTGAGAATTTGGGCGTGATCGAACTGCAACTGATTGGAATAGCCGGCGAGGCTGCCGTGCTCGCCCGTGTGCTTCATCAATCCGGGAATATCGAGGCCATCAGCATCAAACAGCGCACCGGTGTGATCGCTCACCGCGATCACTTTCAATCCGAAGCCATGCAATTCCAGCGCCGCATAGGAGCCGACATTGCCAAATCCCTGAATCACGGCGGTGGCGGCGCCGAGGTTGATCGACAGCTGGTTCATCACGCGTTTGGCGAGATGCGCCACGCCGCGCCCCGTAGCCTCGCGCCGCCCCAGCGTGCCGCCGGAGGCTACAGGCTTGCCGGTGACGATTTCGGTGACGGTGCGGCCCTGATACATGGAATAGGTGTCCATGAACCATGCCATCACCTGCTCGTTGGTGCCCATGTCCGGAGCCATCACGTCGGTGTGGGGACCTACGAACGGAATCATCTCCTGCATGTAACGGCGCGACAGCGCTTCCAGTTCACGCCTGGAGATCGTCGAAAGATCGACCCGGATGCCGCCCTTGGCGCCGCCATAGGGCAGCCCGACCAGCGCGCATTTCCAGCTCATCCAGATCGCCAGGGCCGCTACCTCGCCGATATCGACGCTGGGCGCAAAGCGCGTGCCGCCCTTGGTGGGCCCGAGGGTGAGGTGATGCTGCACGCGATAACCTTCGAACACGGCGATCGAGCCGTCGTCGCGGTGGATCGGGCAGGAAATGGTGATGGCGCGCTTCGGCAGCAGCAACCGGTCGCGCTCGTCCATAGGGATCGAAAGATGATTGGCGATGACGCCGAACTGGTTCACCGCCATGTCGAATACCGGGCCGGAATAGACCGTCATCGCTGCCTCCCTTTTCCCGCAGTGCGCGCGGGTTTGACCACGGTCGTAGTCCCGCCACATGCCGATCTCAAGCAATACCGGCGGACTCTTGCGAATAATTTCAGCGAAACTCCCGCCACAAGCAGTGCTAATGTACCGACGCCAGCCGGGACCACCCCTTACGTAACGGAAGCGCTTAATGCAGGCCCTCTTCATCGGACAGACCTATATCGACGTTACCTTCATCACCGACCACATGCCGACCGGCGACGAGAAACACGTGGCCTCGGCCTATGCCGTCTCGTTCGGCGGCAATGCCGTCACCGCCGCGTTCTGCTGCGCCAAGCTCGGCATCGTGCCGGACCTGATCGCCACCGTCGCCAACGACTGGCTCGGCCGCATGTTTCAGGACATGAGCGCGAAATACGGAATCTCGATCCACCCGCGCAAGGTCAATTCCTCGTCGCTGTCCTTCATCATGCCGAAAGACGGCAAGCGCGCCATCGTGCGCTGCCGCGACGACGAGCACATCCATCCCTTCCCGATGCTGAACCTCAAGGGCTGCCGCGCGCTGCATGTCGATGGCCACCAGCCGGATGCGGCGATTCATTACGCAAAACTGTGCCGTGAGGCCGGCATCCTCACCTCGCTCGACGGCGGCGGCCTGCGCACCAACACCCACGAGCTTCTTGAGTTCATCGATGTCGCGATCGTCGCCGAACGGCTGTGCGAGCAAATGGACAAGACGCCGGAGGCAATGCTGGATTATCTGAAAAGCCGCGGCTGCCGGGTCGGCGGCGTCACGTTGGGCGAGCGCGGCCTGCTCTGGTATGACGAGACCGGCGCGGTGCGGGCGCTGCCGGCGCTGGGAATCGCGCGCGAACGCGTGCTCGATACCAACGGCGCCGGCGACGTGTTCCATGGCGCCTACGTCTACTCATATCTCAACCATCCCGAAAAGGGCTGGCAGGACCATTTCGCATTCGCGCGCGCGGCGTCGACCTACAAAATTCAGCGCCTCGGCAACGAGGCCGGCCTGCCGACGCTGCCGGACATCGAAGCAGTTCGGCAAGAGTTTGAAGCCCGGGTCTGAGCTTTAGGAACAGAAAATGGGGGCCGTGTTCGTCGCCGGAAGCATCAACATGGATGTGGTGGCGACGGCCGAGCGGCATCCCAGGATCGGTGAGACCGTCATCGGGCGCGAGGTGTTTTACTTTCCCGGCGGCAAAGGGGCCAACCAGGCCGTCGCCGCGGCAAAACTGGGGGCGGCGACGACGCTGATCGGGCGCGTTGGAGATGATACGTTCGGACGCGATATAAGCGCTTTCCTCGCGGCGCAAGGCGTCGATCTGAGCCTGGTACGGGAAACAGCCGGCGCGCATACCGGAACAGCGATCATCACGCTCGCGAACGCCGACAACACCATTGTCGTCATTCCCGGCGCAAATGCCAGGGTTGACGCCGCCGATGTCGGCGCGGCTAGCCTTGCGAAAGGCGATGTGGCCGTCAGTCAGTTCGAAATTCCCCCGCCCGCGATCGGCGCCTTCTTCAAACGGGCGCATGCAGCGGGCGCGACGACCATCCTCAATCCGGCGCCTGCCATCGGGTTTGACCGCGAGCTGCTCGATCTGGTCGATATTCTCATCTTGAACGAAACCGAACTTGGCTTCCTGGTGAAGGCCGAACTTCACGATACCGATGACGATGCGCGCTTCGTTGAAGCGGCGCGATCGTTGCTGGACGGCACGGACAAGATCCTTTGCGTGACGCTGGGCAAGCGCGGCGTGGTGGCGCTGGTCGACGGCGAGCCGCTGATCGTTCCCGGGCGTACCGTCAAGGCTCTCGACGCCACCGGCGCCGGCGATTGCTTCGTCGGCGCGGTAGCGGCGCAACTCGCAAATGGCGAATCGATTCGCGATGCTTTTGGCTACGCCAACGTCGCCGCGTCGATTTGCGTGCAACGCATGGGCGCGGCGCCATCGATGCCGACAGCGGCCGAGGTTGCAGCAGCCCAGCACAGGTAGCGATCAGCTACTTCAGCATCCCCATTGTCCGCGGCAGCCACAGCGTCAGTTCGGGGATAAGCGTAATCGCCAATAGCGACATCAACAGCGGAATCAGCCACGGCAGGATCGCCATGGTGGTCCGCTCGATCGATAATTTCGCGATTCGCGACAGCACGAACAGCACCATCCCCAGTGGTGGATGCAGCAGCCCGATCATCAGATTGAGCGTCATCACGACGCCGAAATGCACAGGGTGGATGCCCACCTTGAGCAGGATCGGCATCAGCACCGGCACCAGGATGCTGATCGAGGCGATCGGCTCCAGGAAGCAGCCGACGATCAGCAGCAGCACGTTGATCAGGAGCAGGATGATGTATTTGTTGTCGGTGAGATTCAGCAATGCTTCGGCGCCTGCTTCGGTCAACCGTGTCGTGGTCAGCACCCAGCCGAACAGCGAAGCCGCCGCGACGATCAGCAAGACACCGGCGGTGGTCTCGATGGTATCCATCGACACTTTGTAGAACTGCTTCAGCGACAGCGAGCGATACAGGAACACGCCCAGGATCAGCGCCCAGGCGCAGGCAGCGATCGCGGCTTCCGTCGGCGTGAACCAGCCGAAGGTCATGCCGCCGACGATGATCATCGGCGTCAGCAGGGCTGGCAATGCCGCGATGAAGGTGCGGCCGAGCACGCGCCAGCTAAACGCCTGGTCGGCGCCCATGCCGTATTTGCGCGCGCAGTAGGTGACATAGAGCATCATGAAGATCGTCATCACCGCGCCAGGGATGAACCCGCCGAGAAACAGCGCGCCGATCGAGACGTTGCCCATCATGCCGTAGATCACGAACGGCAGCGATGGCGGGATGATCGGCCCGAGCGTGGCGGACGCCGCGGTGACGCCGACGGAGAATTCGATATCGTAGCCATGATCCTGCATGGCCTTGATCTCGATGGTGCCGAGACCGGCGGCGTCGGCGATCGCGGTACCGGACATGCCGGCGAAGATCACCGAGCCGAAGATGTTGACGTGCGCAAGGCCGCCCTTCATCCAGCCGCAGGTGGCGACTGCGAAATCATAGATACGGTTGGTGATGCCGGCCGAATTCATCAGGTTGCCGGCCAGGATGAAAAACGGCACCGCCAGCAATGGAAAACTGTCGAGGCCGCCGGCCATACGATGCAGGATCACGAAGTCCGGGATGTGCGCGATAAAGTGTGTGTAGAGCAGAGAGGAAAACGCCAGCGCAATGAATACGGGAATGCCGGCCAGCAGCGTCGCGAAGAACACAAAAACCAGAACCGGCATCGGTTAAGCCCAATTCTCAATCGGCATGAATTTGTTCGGTGACATCATGCTTGCTACGCCAGCCGCCGCGTGCATTACGCCACACCACCTGAATCTGGCGCGCCAGCATCATGAAGCAGCCCAGCCCAACGCCGGCGTAGACGATGCTCATCGGCAATTCGAACACCGTCATGGTCTGGGTATGCATGCGTTCGATGATGGTCACCGAGAAATAGGCCAGCAGACCCATGAAGCCGAGGGTGATGAAATCCACCACTGCCAGCAGGGCGGAGCGCATCGGTCCGGGTCCCATCAGGTTCGACACCAGTTCAACCGCGATATGCGCCTTCTTGCGGGTAACCACGGCGCCGCCGATGAACGCCAGCGACATCAGCCCGTAGCGCGCGATCTCTTCGGTCCACGACAGGCTGTCGTTCATAATGTAGCGGGTGAAGAACTGCAGGAAGACGATGATGGCGAGCGCCCAGAACAGCACGAACGCGATCCAGTCTTCGGGATGGTGCTCGATGATCACTTCTTCGTCCTGCGCGACGATCAGGTGAACGTCGTCATCGGGCGGCGGGGCGACGAATACGGATTTGGGGCTTTTGTTCATCGTAATCTCAACTGTCGTCCCCGCGAAGGCGGGGATCCATAACCACCGTGGTTATCGTCTTGTAAATCGCTTCCGCATGTCGCCGACACCTTCCGCAATCATGGGCACGGAGGGTATGGGTCCCCGCCTGCGCGGGGACGACAACTGTTACTTCAGAGCCTGCAGCTCGTCGTACTGCGCCTGCGTCCAGCCCGCACCGGCAGCCGCATCGTTATGCAACGGGATCGCCGCCTTGCGGAAAGCCTCGCGGTCCGGCTCGACCACGGTCTTGCCCAGCTTCTTGAATTCACCTGCCAGGTTTTTCTCCGAGGCGGCGATGGCATCGGTCGCCTTCGATGCCGCCTCCTTCAGCACATCGGCAAAAATCTTCTGCTCGTCCGGCGTCAGCTTGGTCCAGACATGGCTGCCCAGCACGGTCACCAGCGATTCGGTGATGTGGCCGGTGAGGATGATATGGCTCTGCACCTCGTAGAATTTCTTCGCCATGATGGTCGGCAGCGGATTTTCCTGGCCGTCCACGGTGCCCTGCTGCAGCGCCAGGTACACTTCGGCGAAGGCGATCGGCGTGGCGTTGGCGCCGACCGACTTGGTGAACATCAAAAACAGCGGCGCCGGCGGCACCCGCAGCTTCATGCCCTTCATGTCTTCCGGCTTGGAGATCGACTTGTTGGCGGTGACATGGCGCTGGCCGTAATAGGTGAGCGCGACCACCTTGTGCTTGGTCTTGTCGTCGTAACCCTTGGCGAGTTCGCCGAACAGCTTGCTGTCGCGATAGGCCTTCCAGTGGTCGAAGTCGCGCAGGATGAACGGCGCCCCGGTGATGCCGAGCGGCTTGTAGATCGCGGCGGCAAAATTGACGCCGGTGTAGATCATATCGACGGTGCCGAGCCCCAGTCCCTCGTTGATCTGATTCTCGTTGCCGAGCTGTGAAGCCGGAAACACCTGGATTTCGTATTTGCCGTTGGTGCGCTTCTTGATTTCGTCGGCGGCCCACAGCGCCTCGGTGTGATAGGGCTCGCTGATCTCGTAGACATGCGCCCATTTGAGTTTTGTCTGCGCCGCAGCCGGTCCGGCGATTGCGGCTGCGACGATGAATGCCGCGCCCATGGCTAACCGGCGTGTCCAGACGGACATGGTATCCTCCCCAAAATTGTTACCTGAGACCTCGTCGACGGGTCCTCGACCGGTAAACTCGCCGATATGAACCGCTGATGCAAGTGGCGGACCTGCCGACTTAAGTCAGGGCGATCTTGAGATCGAAGTCGGCATCTTCCGCCTTTTCCGGTTCGATCGACCGGTTCATCGCCAGGATGCGGCGTCCGAACACATGATCCGATGCTCGGTTGACGGATTCGATCCCGATCAACTGCCCGGATTTATAGCAGAACACCGAAAACGATCCCGCGCCGATATCGCCGCGCACGATGACGCGGTCATAGCCTGTAGTGAGGCCCGCAATCTGCAGCTTGTCGGCGCCCTGATCGCTCCAGAACCAGGGCTGCCCGTCGTAGGTCTTGGCGTCGCCGGTCAGCCGCGCGGCAACGCACCGCGCGTGATCGGTGGCGTTCTGCACGGATTCCAGCCGCAGCGGCGCGCCGAAGCGCTGGCTTGCAAACAGCGCGCAGTCGCCGATGGCGGAAATGTCCGGATCCGCGGTCAGCAGCTGCTCGTCAACAATGATTCCCGCCGCAGCCGGCAGCCCTGCCTCCGACGCGAGTCCGACATTGGGCAACACGCCGACGCCGACCACAACGAGATCGGCGGGCAGATGCCGGCCGTCGCTGAGGCTGACGCCGGTCACGCGCTCGCCTGCGCCCACGATGCCCGTGGCCTGCACGCCGAGATGGATGCGGATGCCGGCGGCGGTATGCCTGTCCTGAAAGAATGCCGAGATCTCCGCCGTCACCGCGCGCGCCATCACGCGCGGCGCCAGTTCGATTATATCGACCTCGAGGCCCTTCATCGCCGCGGTAGCGGCGAATTCCAGCCCGATGAATCCGGCGCCGATCACGACGACGCGTTGTCCCGCCACGATACGCTGCCGCAGCGCCTCGCTATCATCCAGAGTGCGCAGATAAAGCACGTCGCCGAGACCGGCATTGGGCACGTCGAGCAGGCGATTGCGCGCCCCGGTGGCCAGCACGAGGTGCGCGTATTCAAGCGATACGCCCGAAGCGAGCAGCACGTTGCGTCGACCGCGGTCGATCGACACCGCCCGGCCGGCGATCAGGTCGATGGTCTGGTCGCGGTAGAATTTATCGGGGCGGAACATCACGGTATCGGGACCGCCGCCGCTCTTGAGGTACGCTTTCGACAGAGGCGGCCGCTGATAAGGCAGATGCGCCTCGTCGTTGATCAGGCCGATACGCCCGGAAAAGCCCGCCTGCCGCAACGACGACGCCAGCTGAAATCCCGCATGACCGGCGCCAACGATCAGGACCGGTCCCGGCGCCACGCCTTAAGCCCGCACGACGCGCAGCGGCAGCGTGTCGAGCCCACGCAGCGTGTTGTTGAGCCGGCGCGTCGGCTCCGCGGTCATCTCGATGGTCGCGACGCGCCTGACCAGCGCGCCGAGGATTGCCTCTGTCTCCAGCCTCGCCACCGCCTGACCGACGCAGCCATGAATGCCGGTGCCGAAGGTCATGTGGCCGGTGGCACGGCGCCTGACGTCGAAGCTGTCGGGCTTGTCCCAGCGCCGCGGATCGCGGTTGGCGGCAGCGAATAACAGCAGCACCTTCTCGCCGTCGCCGAGCCGAATGCCGGAAACCTCGATTGCCCTGGTGGTGGTGCGGAAAAACGACTGCACCGGCGCCTCGAAGCGCAACACCTCCTCGAACGCACCGCGGATCAACGCCGGATTTTCGCGCAGCGCCTGCCACTGCCCGGGATACCGGGCCAGACAATACAGCGCGTTGCCGAGCCCGTAGACCGTGGTGTCGATGCCGGCCGATAGGAACGAGCGCACCAGCATGCCGGCCTCGTCCTCGGTCAACTCGCCGGAGTCGACCGCGTCGAAAATCTGCATCCCCAATCCGCCCGGCTCAAGCGCGGCGCGGCTGCATTTCGACATGATCCAGTCGCGCACCGGACCGACATTGGCCATCGCCGCATTGAACAGGTCGTTGCGCGGCCCGAACGAGTTGAACACCATGCTGCCATAGGGCAGCAGGTTCTCGCGGCCCTCTTCGGAAATTCCGACGGCATCCGGAAATACTTTTAGCGGATAGGCCTCCGCAAGATCGGCGACGCCGTCGAATTCGCGTTGCTCGACCAGCCGCGCGATCAATATCTCCGCCTCGCGCTCGAAGGTCTCGCGCAATATCCTGATCGCCGCCGGCGACAGGATGCGGGTCAGCACGGCGCGGGTGCGGGTATGCAGCGGCGGGTCGGCCTCCAGGATGATGCTTGGCGGACGCCATGGCGGCTCTTTGCGGAAATCGCTCAGACCCACGCCGGCCGACGAACAATAGGTTTCATGGTCGGTCAGGGCGTCGCGGACCTGCTCATGCCGGGCCATCGTCCATATCCCGTATTGCTCGAGCCAGACTACGGGTCCGGCCTCGCGCAGCACCTCGTGATGCGGATAAGGATCGTGCAAAAAGCCGTGCGAAAACGGATCGACGCTCGATACCGGACGGCTCAGTGTGGCCTGCTCGCTCGCCATGTCATCTCCCGTTTCCGGCCTTTTGCAGTGCGCCGGGCGCGCGGCCGGTTCGACGTATTTTGCACCACTCCTGCGGGGATTGTCACCCTACCGCTTCTGATATCTAAATGCACACCGCCGCCTTGATATGAGGGCCTCCCAATGCCGACGCCGCAACCTGCAACATCTCCCCTTCCCGATCCGGCGCTGCTGCGGATCGATGGCCCGATTGCGACTATCACGCTCAATCGCCCCGAGGCGTTCAACTCCGTCAATCTTGCGATTGCGAAAAAGCTGGAGCAACTCGCCGCCGAGGTGGAAGGCAATGACGATGTCCGCGTGCTGGTAATCCAGGGCGAAGGCCGCGCCTTCGCGGCCGGCGGCGACTTGCAGACCATCGGCGCCGCCGCGGCCGCTGACACCATCGCGCCCGTGGTGGGCGAACTGCTCAAGCACTACCACGCCTTCATCACAAGCTTGCGGCGAATGCCGAAGATCATACTCTCCAGCGTGCACGGCTCCGCCGCGGGTGCAGGAATGTCCCTCGCCTTCGTCGCGGACCTGTGCATCGCCGCCGAAGATGCCCGCTTCACGCCTGCCTACGGCAAGATCGGCGCCTCGCCCGATGGCGGCGGCACCGTCGGCGTTGTCCCGACCGTCGGCGTGCGCCGCGCGCTGCAGATATATCTCGCCGAAGACAGTTTTTCCGCGCAGCAGGCCTACGACTGGGGACTGGTTGCGAAAGTGGTGCCGGCGACCGAGTTGAAAGCCGCGACCCGCGCGCTGGCCGAACGCCTGGCGCAAAACGCCCCGGCGGCAATCGCGGCGACCAAGACGCTGATCCACCGCGCACTGACAACGCCGATCGAGCAGCAGTTGGAGGCCGAGAAAGACGGTATCATCGATTGCATGCACACCGAAGAGTTCCGTGCCGCGGTGAAGAAGTTCACCAGCAAGGGGAAGTAAACCCCGGTGTCGTCCCCGCGAAGGCGGGGACCCATGAACACCGATGGTCATGATTCCGGTAGGCTGCTGCCGCAAGTTGCTGATACCTTCCGCATCCCGATCGACGGAGGCTATGGGTCCCCGCGTTCGCGGGGACGACAGCGGTGATCAATTCGGACAGATATACCCCGTCCCCGCCGGCGACTTGAAACACCCTACTGATTCCGGGATCACCTGCTTCGGCAGCCACAGCACCACCTTCGGAAAATAGATCGTGAAGCAGATCGTCACCAGGAACACCACATAGATCGGCAGCGCAGCGCGCAGCGCCTTGGCAAAACTGACGCCGACGAATTTCGATGCCATCAGCAGCACCAGCCCGTAAGGCGGCGTGATCAGTCCGAACGCCAGGGTGGCGATCAGCACCACGCCCATATGCACGCCGTTGATGTCGCCGGCCTGGGTCAACGCGTTCACCAGCGGCATGAAGATGATGATGGTCGGCACCGGCTCGATGAAATCGCCGACCACGGTGAACAGCAGCACCAGCAGCAGCATCATCAGATGCGGATCGTTGCCGGCAAGCGAGATGATCCAGTCCGAAATGACGATGGCGCCACGCAGGTAAGCCAGCATCCATCCGAACGCATTGGCGGCGCCGATGGTGATCAGCGGCAGTGAAAAGATCAGCCCGGCGAGACAGAAGTCATAGGGGATTTTCCGGATGTGGCCGCGGTTGAGCGCCGGGATTACCACCGCTATGATCCAGATCACCGCGACAACGCCGGCTTCGGTCGGCGTGAACCAGCCGGACAGGATGCCGCCGAGCAGGATGACCGGGATCATCAGCGGCAACGCGGCGTCTCCCGCTGCGAACAACACCTGACGAAGCGGCGCGCGCGGCTTGCGCATGCCTACGGGTCCGAAGAAGTAGCAATAGATCATCAGGCCGAAGCCGATCATCATCCCGGGCACCACGCCCGCCATGAACAGGCCGGCGATCGAGACGTTGCCGACCGCGCCATAGACCACCGCGGTGATGCTCGGCGGCACCAGGGCCGCGATGGTGGAGGCGGACGCGATGATCGCCGCGATGAACGCGGGGCTGTAACCCTCCCGCTTCATCGGGCCGCCCAGCGCGCGGCTCATCACCGCGACATCGGCGGTGGTCGATCCGGACATCTCGGAAAAGAACATGCTGAAGACGACCACGACCTGCGACAGCCCGCCCCTGATGTGCCCGACCAGCGACAGCGACAGATTGGCGATCCGCACCACGACATTGGCCGAACTCATCAACTCCCCGACCAGCAGGAAGAACGGTATCGCCAGCAGCGCTTCGGAATCGACGCCGTCGAAAACCTTCTGAATGATGGCGGCGAGCGAGACGTCGGTGAGCAGCGCGCCCACGAAAACGCCGGCCAGCAGCGAAAACGGCACGGGCACGCCGAGATAGCCGAAGAACAGGAAACAGAACGTCATCAGTGCGAGGATGACAGGTGAACTCACAGGCCCGGCCTCGTCTGGACGCCGGTGTCGATCGCCGGAATATCGATATCCGGTTCCGGCGGCTCGGGATGGTCAAACCCGTTGCGGATGCCGTTGACCAGTTGCTCGACCGTGAATAGCGCGATCAGTACGCCGGACAGCGGAATCGCCGCATAGAGCGAGGCGATCGGCGTACCCGAGGGAAGGCGGAAACTGCCGAACCCCCGGAGATAGTTGATATAGCCGAAATAAATCAGGCAGAACGCCACGCCGAGAACCACGAGACGGATGATGATCTCGACGATCAGCCGCGGCGTGCCGTGCATCGCCTCGGAAATCGCGGTCAGATACAAATGATCGTTGCGGCGGGTGGCGACGGCGGCGCCGACGAAGATGGCGTAGATGAACAGCGTCGAAGTCACTTCCTGCAGCCACAGCCAGGGATGGCCGATGGTCCGTGTCACGATGTCGGCGGTCACCGACAGCGAGAAGCCGAAGCACAGCACGCCACACAGGATCATCAGGAGCAGTTCGAGTTTGTCGAACGCCGGCCATTTCAGGTGATGCTGCCGCTGCAGCACCAGTTTGTCGGCGATGGTCATGCTTTTCCCCGGACAGCAACCTTTGCCTCGTCATGGCCGGGCTTGTTCCGGCCATCCACGGCTTGACGATGCGCGGTGGGAGAAGACGTGGATGCCCGGGACAAGCCCGGGCATGACGGTTCAATCATGATCGTCTCACGTCAGTTGATCGCCCGGATCAGGGTCTTGATCTTGTCGGCGTGGGGCCCAAGTTCCTTGGCGAGCTTGTCGAGATACGGATCGGCAATTGTGGTGAAGCCGGTCTTGTCGACATCCGTGACAATCCTGACGCCCATCGTCTTCAGCTTGGTCGCCGCGGCTTTCTCCAGTTCGAATGCCTTGGCCGGCTCATTGGCGCTGACATCGGCGGCTGCCGTCGTCACCCACTGCTTCTGGTCGGCGGAAAGACTTTGCCAAAGCTTGTCGCTGATAAAGAGCAGCGCGTTGTTGGCCTCGTGCTCGGTGATCGAGAGGGTGGGCGCTACCTCGTAGTGCCTGTTGACGAGGTAGACGTTGATGCTGTTTTCGGCGGCTTCGACCACGCCGGTCTGCAACGAGGTGTACACGCTGCCGAACGGCATGTGCACGGTCTGCGCGCCATAGGCCGGGAACATGGTGTCCTCGGTCGCGGTCGCCTGAACGCGAATCTTCATTCCCTTGACGTCGTCGACCTTGCGGACTTCCTTCTTGCTGTAGATGTTTCGCACACCTTGCGAGCCGGTGGCGATGACGTGCAGGCCCTGCGTGGTGTCGTCGATCATCGCCTTGATCGCGTCGATCACCTGCTTGTCGGCCAGCGACTTGATCACATGCGCTTCGTTGCGGAACAGGAAATGCAGCGACATCACGCCGGCCTGCGGGGCGATCGTCGAGGTATTCGCCGACGACACGATCGCAAAATCGAGGTCGCCCGACTTCACCAGTTGCAGCAGTTGCGACTCCTGCCCGAGCTGGGCGCCGGGATACTGGTCGACCAGCATGGTGCCCTTGCTCAAATCCTTGAGCCTGGCGGAAAAGATATCGTAGGCGACGCTATAGCCGGTATTGAGCTGCTGGTCGTGGGCGAAACGGTAATGCTTCGCCTCCTGCGCGCCGGCGCTTGCGACAAACGCCATCGTCGCCGCCGCGAAAACCGCACTTAGCAAGCTTTTTGGATTTTTCACCGTTTCCCCCTGTTTTGATTTTCTCAATCATCCCATCGGGGTCGCGGGATTGTCAATGAAGCATCGCGCGCGTCGATGTCACACCGCCTCTCCCGTCGTCCCCGCGAAGGCGGGAATCCATAACCACCGGCTTCTCGATTTAAACGAGGTGGGCCGGCTGCCATGCATCAACACAAACAACGGTGTGTATGGGTCCCCGCCTTCGCGGGGACGACTCGTGGCTAGTTGATCGCCCGGATCAGATTTTTGACCTTCTCGGCGTGGGGGCCGAGCTCCTTGGCGAGCTTGTCGAGATAGGGGTCCGCGATCCTGGTGAAGCCGGATTTGTCGACGTCGGTGACGACCTTCACGCCGATGGCTCTTAGCTTGTCCTGCGACTGATGCTCGAGCTCGATCGCCTTGGCGGGCTGGTTCTTGTTGACCTCGTCGGCCGCAGTCTGCACCCATCCCTGCTGTTCCGGGGTCAGGCTGTTCCACAGCTTGTCGCTGACCCATACCAGGCTGTTATTGGCCTCGTGTTCGGTCATCGAAAGCACCGGTGCGACTTCGTAGTGCTTGTTGGCGAGATAGACGTTGACGCCGTTTTCGGCGACATCCACCACGCCGGTCTGCAGCGAGGTATAGACGCTACCAAACGGCATATGCACGATCTGCGCGCCATAGGCCGGGAACATGGTGTCCTCGGTGGGCGTCGCCTGCACCCGCACCTTGAGGCCCTTGATGTCTTCGATCTTCTTGATCTCGCGTTTGGAATACATGTTGCGAAGGCCCAGGGTCGATAGCGCGATGACGCGGCTGCCCTGCACGGTTTCCGCGATCATTGCCTTGACCGCCTCCGACACCTTTGGATCCGCCATCGCCTTGATGAGATGGCCTTCGTTCCGGAACAGGAAGTGCAGCGACATCACGCCGGCTTGCGGCGACAGCGTCGCAGCATTGGCCGAAGAGGAAATGCAGAACTCGATATCGCCTGACTTCACCAGCTGCAGGACCTGAGGCTCCTGTCCGAGCTGCGCGCCGGGATATTGCTCGACCAGCATGGTGCCCTTGCTCAGCGCCTTGAGCTTGTCGGCGAAGATATCGCCGACAATGCCGTAGCCCGTCGTCTTCGGCTGGTCGTAGGCGAAGCGATAATGTTTTACGTCCTGCGCGCCGGCGCTTGCAGTCAGCGCTATCGCCGATACGGCGATCGCCGCGCTGAAAAATCTGTTCAGGCTTCTCATGGTCGCTCCCCCGTGGATGTTTTTTTCTTTGATCATCCCATCGGGGTTGAGAGATTGTCAATCACTCGCAGCAACGACGCAGGTGCGAGATGGCGATACAGCGATGGCCACACCCACCACCGTCATCCTGAGGAGCCGCGCACTTGCGCGGCGTCTCGAAGGATATGCCGCCGGCGCTCGTTTCCATCCTTCGAGGCTCGCCGAAGACGGCGAGCACCTCAGGATGACGGCTGTATTGGGGGCCGCTACTTCCCCTTCCCCCTCATGAAATCAAAATCGCAGCCTTCGTCGGCCTGCAAAATCGTCTCGTTGAACAGATGGGCGTAGCCGCGCTTGGCCCAATCCGGGGTCGTGGCAGGCGCAAGCGCCGCGCGGCGTTTTGCGAGCTCAGCGTCGTCGACCAGCAGATCGATGCTGCGCTTGGCGACATCGAGCCGGATCATGTCGCCATTCTGCACCAGCGCCAGCGGCCCACCGACGGCACTCTCGGGCGTGATATGCAGCACGATGGTGCCGAACGCGGTGCCGCTCATCCGCGCGTCCGATATCCGCACCATGTCCTTGACGCCGGCGCGCCCCAGCTTCATCGGGATCGGCAGATAGCCGGCCTCCGGCATGCCCGGTGCGCCCTTCGGCCCGGCATTGCGCAACACCAGCACGTCATCGGCGGTGACGTCGAGATCGGGACTATCGACCCGCAGCGTCATGTCCTCGACCGAGTCGAACACCACGGCGCGGCCGGTGTGCTGCAGCAGTTTCGGGCTCGCCGCCGAATGTTTGATGATCGCGCCGCGCGGCGCGAGATTGCCATGCAGCACCGCCATCGCGCCTTCAGGCTTGATCGGGTTGTCGCGAGGACGGATCGCGTCCTGTCCCGGCACGTCCTCGGCGCCCGCGACGGCATCGCGCAACGTGCCGCTGATCGTTCTGGCATCGAGATCGATGAGGTCGCCGAGCTGTTTCATCAGCTTGGGCACGCCGCCGGCGTGATGGAAATGCTCCATGTAATGTGCGCCGGACGGTTTTAGATCGATCAGCACCGGCACCTCACGCCCGAGCCTGTCGAAGGCTTCGAGGTCGATGCGATGTTCGGTGCGGTTGGCAATGGCAGTGAGGTGAATGAGGCCGTTGGTCGAGCCGCCGATCGCCTGCAGCACCACCTGCGCATTCCTGAAAGATGACGGCGTCAGCAGCTCGCTCGGCTTCGGACCCTTTGCCTTCGCCATTTCTGCGGCGACCGTGCCGCTGGCTTCCGCCGACCGAAACCGCTCGGCATGCGGCGCCGGGATGGTCGCGCTCATCGGCAACGACAATCCCAAAGCCTCGGTGATGCACGCCATGGTCGATGCGGTGCCCATCACCATGCAGGTGCCGACCGACGGCGCGAGCCGGCCGTTCACCGCCTCGATCTCGACCTCGTCGATTTCACCGGCACGGAATTTCGCCCACAGCCGCCGGCAATCGGTGCAGGCGCCGAGCACCTCGCCCTTGTGATGGCCGACCACCATCGGCCCCACCGGGATCACCACGGTCGGCAGGTCGGCCGAGACCGCGGCCATGATCTGCGCCGGCAGCGTCTTGTCGCAGCCGCCGATCACCACCACCGAGTCCATCGGCTGGGCGCGGATCATCTCCTCGGTGTCCATCGCCATCAGGTTGCGCAGATACATCGAGGTCGGGAACGCAAAGCTCTCGGCGATCGAGATGGTCGGAAACACCATCGGCATCGCGCCGGCCAGCATCACCCCGCGCTTCACCGCCTCGATGATCTGCGGTACGTTGCCGTGGCAGGGATTGTAGTCGCTGTGAGTGTTGGTGATGCCCACGATCGGCCGGTTCAGCGCGTCGTCGGAATAGCCCATCGCCTTGATGAAGGCCTTGCGCAGGAACAGCGAAAACCCAGCGTCGCCGTAACTGGTCAGTCCTTTGCGCAATCCGTCGGCCATTGTCGTTTCTTTCTGTTGTTATTGCTCGCGTTGCCGCCAACTATACACCGTCATTCCGGGATGCGCCTCTTGGCGCAGGCCCGGAATCCATACTCACGATGGTGGTTATGGATTCCGGGCTCGCGCCGCGCGCGCCCCGAAATGACGAAGAATTATTTCCACTTCACGATCCTGCCCATGTCGCCGTCGAACTCCATGCCGCAGAACGCGCCGCCCTGGTAGAACTGCCGCACGGGATCGGGCTCGAGCTTCGCTTGCGCGGCAAAGGCGTCATCGCGAAAGTCCTCGGCGCGGCCGGTGGGGCGGTAGCCGAGGTCGTAGGCGCGGTGGTTGTCCCACCATGCGCGCTCGTTATAGGACGCGCCGTACAAAATCTCGAAATGGATGTCGGGATGGTCGAGGCCGATCCGGCAGAGCTGCACCAGGTCTTCCGGCTTGAGCCAGATCGACAGCCGGCGGTGATCCAGCGGCTTGTCGCCGAAATTGCCGATCCGCAGGCAGGTGACCCCGATGCCATGCTTGTCGGCGTAGAGCGAACCGATCGCTTCCCCGAACGCCTTGCTGACGCCGTAGCGGCTGTCGGGGCGCACCGTCACGTCGGTGCCAATGCGGTGATGCCGTGGGTAGAAGCCGACGGCGTGGTTCGATGAGGCGAACACGACACGTTTGACGCCTTTCTTGCGCGCGGCCTCGAACAGGTTGTAGCAGCCGATGATATTGGACTGCAGGATGGTGTCCCACGGCCCCTCGACCGAAAACCCGCCGAAATGCAGGATGCCGTCGATGCCCTCGCAGATCGCCTCGACCTGGGCGAGATCGGCGAGGTCGGCGGCCTTGAACTTTTCGGTTGCGCCGAGATCGGCGGGCTTCTTGATGTCGCTCACCACCAGGTCGGGATAAATTGGCGGCAACAACTTTCGCAGGCGTGTGCCGATTTCGCCGGCTGCACCAGTGAGCAGAATTTTTGGCATTCCGTCCCTCGTTTCTTGCGACCGATTTGCGGTCGTTGACCGACAGTGATAGCAAACCAAATCAGAAGGAAACGCAACAACGAGAACAGCAAATGTCCGATGCATCCCCCCGCCCCGGCTGGCAGCCGGCGACTTATTATCCCGATCCGGCGATCCACGCGGTCGATCCGCGCTTCGAGAAATACTGGCTGAAGCTGTCGGCGATCGAGCGGCTGGCGACCGGCCTGCGCTGGGGCGAAGGCCCGGTGTGGTTCGGCGACGGCCGTTATCTGTTGTGCAGCGACATCCCGAACAACCGCATCCTCAAATGGGAGGAAGAGACCGGCGCGGTCTCGATCTATCGCAAGCCCTCGAACTTCGCCAACGGCCACACCCGCGACCGCCAGGGACGCCTCGTGTCCTGCGAGCACGGCGGCCGCCGCGTCACCCGCACCGAACATGACGGTTCGATCACGGTGCTGATGGATTCCTTCGAGGGCAAGCGGCTCAATTCGCCTAATGATGTGGTGGTGAAGTCCGACGGCTCGATCTGGTTCACCGACCCGCCGTTCGGCCTGCTCGGAAATTATGAGGGATACAAGGCGGAGTCCGAGATCAATCCCAACGTCTACCGCATCGACGGCGACACCGGCGTCGCCACCATCGTCGCCGACGACGTGCTCGGCCCCAACGGGCTGTGCTTCTCGCCGGACGAGAAAATTCTCTATGTGGTGGAATCGCGCGGCGTGCCGAACCGGAAGATTCTGGCCTACGACATGAGCGCAGATGGCAAGACCATCTCCAACAAGCGCATCCAGATCGACGCCGGCCCCGGCACCCCCGACGGCATGCGCTGCGACATCGACGGCAACCTGTGGTGCGGCTGGGGCATGGGCGATCCTGAGCTCGACGGCGTATTCGTGTTCGCGCCCGATGGCGCGCAGATCGGCCGCATCGCGTTGCCGGAACGCTGCGCCAACGTCTGTTTCGGCGGCTTGAAGCGCAACCGGCTGTTCATGGCCTCGAGCCAGTCGATCTACGCGCTGTATGTGAACACGCAGGGCGCGCCGGGGGGATGATCGCGTCGTCCCCACGAAGGCGGGGACCCATAACCACCGTGCTCGCGGCTTAAGTACGCATGTTGCACCATCTCGTTCCCATTGAAAATCCTGGGCGTATGGGTCCCCGCCTTCGCGGGGACGACATTGGAGATTAAAGCGTCCGATATTTTTCGATCGCCTTCAGATCCGGCTCAACGCCAAGCCCCGGCACCTCCGACAACAAAATCTCGCCGTCTCTGACCTCGGCCACGGCACCGCAAAATTTCTCGCGCAGCGGATTGTCATTGCTGTCCACCTCCAGCAAGCCGCCCCCTCCGCTACCTGCGAGCAGATGCGCCGAGGCCAATAACCCGATGCCGCCGCCGAGAAAATGCGGGCAATAGTGACGCTTCGATGCCAGCACATTGCGCGCGACCGCAAGGCAGCCGGTGATGCCGCCCCATTTGGCGACGTCGGGCTGCAAGATTGTCAGCGCGCCTTCAGAAAGTGCCGTTGCAAAATTCTCATGGCCCGTAATGTTCTCGCCGCCGGCCAGCGGAATCGCCAGGCGCTTCTGCAAGCTGCGCCATTCGCTCCAGGGACGATCCGCGCGCAGCGGCTCTTCCAGCCACGCCAGGTTGAATTGCTCCAGCGGCGGCGCGAATTGCAGCGCCTGCTCGATTCCCCAGCCCTGGTTGACATCGGCTGCGAGAAAGCTGTCGCCGACCAGCTTTCGCAGATCGCGGAGATTGCCGCGATCCTTGTCGGCATCGAAGCCGATCTTGACCTTGAACGCGCGATGGCCGCGGCGCGTCGCCGCTTCCGCCTGCTCGACGCAGCCGGCCGGGTTAAGGCCGCTGGCATAAACGCGCATGAGGCCCGTGGTGCCGCCAAGTAGCCGCCACAGCGGCGTTTTTGCGCGTTTTGCAAACAAGTCCCATAGCGCGATATCGACGCCGGCGATTGTCTGCGCAAACGGACCGGGCTCGCCGGATTGCAGCGCCAGCACCGAGGTCGCGGCGCTGAGATGCTCGAACAGCTCGGGCGGATGCGTCACTGCGCGTCCGATGAGCATCGGCGCCAGCATTTCATTGATGAGCCGCGTGCGGTGCTCGGCGCCGACAGACGGAAAATTGCACCAGACCTCGCCCCAGCCGGATTGGCCGTCGTCGTCCTCAACGCGGACGAACAGCGTGGGCCGGTCGCGCATGCTGCCGAACGAGGTCACTACCGGCGTCGAGAGCGGATAGCGGTAGCAGAACGCCTGGATGCTGCGGATGGTGAAGGGAGAGGTCATGGATGACGCATCTTTATCTTACCCTCCCCTGGAGGGGGAGGGTCGGCTCGCATTGAGCGAAGCGAATGCGAGACGGGGTGGGGTGACAGTCTCCGCCCCGGACACCGCTCGCGAGGAGAGACCTTCACCCCACCCCGCCGCGAATTTCATTCGCGTCGACCCTCCCCCTCCAGGGGAGGGTAAAAGAAAAACGCCGGAACGGAATTCACACCCCGCCCCGGCGCCTGCATTTGCATCGTCGCGATTACGCCGCGTTGAAGCCGGCGATCGCCTTCACTTCCAGATATTCCTCCAGGCCGAACTGACCCCACTCGCGGCCGTTGCCGGACTGTTTGTAGCCGCCGAACGGTGCGGTGCGGTCGTTGGGCACGCCGTTGAGGTTGACGTTCCCGGCACGAATCTGGCGGCCGACCTTTTTCGCGCCTTCAACCGTGCCCGCGGAGACGTAGCCCGCCAGACCATAGGGCGTGTCGTTGGCGATCTTCACCGCGTCGGCTTCGTCCTTGGCGCCGAGGATGGTGAGCACCGGCCCAAAAATTTCCTCGCGCGCGATGGTCATGTCGTTGGTGACGTCGGCGAAGATGGTGGGGCGCACATAAAAGCCCTTGTTGACGCCTTCCGGCAGGCCGGGACCGCCGCTGACCAGCGTAGCGCCTTCCTCGATACCCTTCTGAATCAGCGTCTGGATCTTGTCCCATTGAATCCGCGAGACCACCGGGCCGATATTGGTATCCGCGGCGCGGGGATCGCCGGCCTTGGTTTTGTCGGCGACGCCCTTTGCAATGGCGGCGACTTCCTTCATCTTCGACAGCGGCACGATCATCCGGCTCGGCGCGTTGCAGGACTGGCCGGAATTGACGAACATGTGCATCACGCCTCCGGTCACCGCTTTCGCAAGATCGGCGTCTTCCAGAATGATGTTCGGCGACTTGCCGCCGAGCTCCTGGCTGACGCGCTTCACGGTTGGAGCCGCGCGCTTGGCAACGTCGATGCCGGCGCGGGTCGAGCCGGTGAACGAGATCATGTCGATATCGGGATGCTCGCTCATGGCCGCACCCACCTCGGGGCCGAGGCCGTTGACGAGGTTGAACACGCCCTTGGGCACGCCGGCCTCGTGCAGGATTTCGGCGAAAATCAGCGCCGACGACGGCGTGAATTCCGACGGTTTCAGGATCATGGTGCAGCCGGCGGCGAGCGCGGGCGCAACCTTGCAGGCGATCTGGTTCAGCGGCCAGTTCCACGGCGTGATCATGCCGATGACGCCGACGGGCTCGCGCACCACCACGGCCGAACCGATCGGCTCCTCGAAATGATAATTCTTCAGCACCTCGAGCGTGGACATGATGTGGCCGAGGCCGGCGCCGGCCTGCATCTTCTCCGCCATCGGCAGCGGCGCGCCCATCTCGTCGGATACGGCGGCGCCGATATCCTTCATGCGGGTTTTGTAGACCTCGACGATCCTGGAGAGCAGCGCGACGCGCTCCTCGCGGCTGGTCTGCGAATAGGTTGCGAACGCGCGCTTGGCGGCGGCGACGGCCTTGTCGACGTCGGCCTTGGATCCCAGCGCAACCTCATACATCGCTTCTTCGGTCGCAGGATTCACGACAGGCGTGGATTTCTTGACGGCAGGATCGACCCAGGCGCCGTCGATATAGAATTGCATGCGGTTGACCATCGTGAACCTCTTTATTTTTGCAGACGGACGAAGGGAACGGAGCGTTTCCGCAAGCATCCTTGCACGAAAGCGCCGGGAATTGAACCCGCCATGCGCGGGGCCGCGGGTGATGCGGAGCGGCATATAAGGTCGGGCATGTGGAGGAAGCAAGGCCCGCTGTCGTCCTCGCGAAAGCGGGGACCCATAACCACCGTGGTCATGAGGCGAACTGCTTCCACAAGCCGCTGGCGCCTTCCGCCTCACTGCCGACGGTGTGCATGGGTCCCCGCTTTCGCGAGGACGACGGCAGAGTATGTGTCGACCCATGTGTAAATTTTTGATCGACAGATTCAAACAGCCATGGCTTCTCGTCCTCGCGCCGCCGCGCGAGTTGGGCTTTTAGTTGATCTCCCCTTTTTGAGGGGAGATGGAGCGCCGAAAGACGCGCCTTGGTAGTAAAAAAGCGCCTTTCGGACGCTCCATCGCGGCGACTTCTTCGTCCCTGGGACCGGTTCTTCCGGGCGCAGGCGCGAGCAAGCTCGCCATCCAGGCAGGCTTTCGCCCACCCTTCGCCTGTCCCGTCCAGCCACTGAAGGCAGCGCCCCGTAGTGGGCACGGACGGTTACCCAAGGCCCCCCGAGTCTGTGCTTGCGAGGCACAGCCGCGGGCGCCGCATCCGACCGGTTCGGGTTACCCCTTGCCGGCCAAGCTTTCGCTCTGTCCCACTTCAGTAACGCCTCTAGAAGCGCCCCTCACTGGACAGGACGCGAGCAGGATAAGCGAGGTTTTAAGGGCGGGGATAGGGATAGATTCACATTTTCGTGAACGATGGCTCCTTGTCATTTCGGGATGCACCCGCCCGAACTCGGGTTTACCCGAGTTCGGCATTATTATTGTCCAGGTCGGCAACAGCCGACTTGGATGGCGCAGACCCGGAACCCAGCACCGTGCACCGCTCTGGATTCCGGGTAGTCCCGTTGCGTACCAGTAGCAAGCGTAGCCCGCATGAGCGGAGCGACATGCGGGATTGTGGTACCCGAACCGTGTGCGAGCTGATCGCGTGGCCGTACGCGTGCTGCAAATACGCTCTCATGATTGCACGGCCATGCCGGGCAGAACAGCGATCAGCGTTTCGATCAGGAAGGTGTGCCACGAGGCCCCTCTGTGTCTGTTCAGCGGGCCCTGGAGAAAGCCGGCATTGAGTTCATCGCTGAGAACGGCGGCGGCGTCGGCGTCAGAATGAAGAGGCGCAAGCGCTGATTTTTTTGAACAGCGGCGGTAGCCCACATGAGCGCAGGACCCGTAGGGCGCAACAAGCGCAGCGCATTGCGCCACAAGAATAATGGCGCGACGACCATACCGCGTTCTGAAGTGCACCTCGCCTCAATGTTCGAAAATGGCGCAAAGCGCTTCGCTTCCTACGAACTGCATGGTGGGCACGCCGCCGGACGCGTTCGCGTCGGCCAGCTTTGCTGCAGCAGGCCACGACGGTGGAATTGATTCTAAACAGCAAGACCGCGCAAGCGCTCGGTCTCACCGTGCCGCCGTCGGTACTCGCTCGCGCTGACGAAGTAATCGAGTGAATGTCTGCATTTGGCACAAAAGCGACATGCTCGGCTGTGGTGTAATATTCGGTGTTGAGGGGAAGCGGACGTCAGCCAGGAATATGCGCATGTCGCCTTTTGACCCATAAGCGACATCAGCCCGCAGCCTGTTTGTTTGCGGGCGCCTTCGTTTTAGACCCTGCGCTCGGTAGTGTGGAGGCTCAATGAACCAGCGCGGGTAACGAAGGAGGCGTCGGGGCGTTCGTCCGACACCGGCGAAACCTTCATCATGCGGATGTGGTTCGAGCTCATTAAAGTCGCAACGACCGCCACGCACCCGCAAGCGACCGCTGCAATGCTTCGTTCGTTCGAACGAAGAAGACCTACACAACGGGGCGTGTGATACTTCGAATTCTTTTCTCAGAAGCGCACGCTTCTAACTTCATGGCCGGAACACAGCGGCTCTGACGCTAGGAACATCCGACGGTTCAATCTTTAATACGGGAAGATTCGATTTAATGGAAGTAGACGCTTTCCATTCTGATGCAGAGCTATCGTCAATTGCCGAATGCCATGGCTTTCCGAGTCCTGCCACGGCTACGACCGAGTAGTAACGCGCATACTTAGTTGCAGTCTGGTCCTCGTATTCTACTTTTAGTTTTAGGAAATAACCGACGCGTTTAACACATTCTAGCCCTTTGTCGTTCAGCACTTTCAGATATTTGGGCAATTTATTCCATAATTCGTTTTCGTAAAGTATAATACTTCCTTTCTGCCTCATATTGCTCGTTGCCCACCATAATAAGAAGGGTCCTGCTTGTTTTAGCGGTCCCCCACCACATTCGTGATCCATCATTATATACTTACTAACCTCAAACCCGAGGTTAAAGGCTTCGCCGCCACTCGTCGAAATATTAATAGGACCGCTAATTTCACCATCTTCCTTTGGTTCGAAAGTTACGGTGGCGCGTGGCACTACACTATGTTCGGAAGATTTTCCTTCCAGCGCATTCAGCACACGCGGCCACTGGTCGCTCATGCATTTTCGAATGTCCGCATCGACTAGTTGTCGAATATCTTCCCGCTCAAATAACACGCCGCCGGTCGCTTTTGCAGCGTCAATAGTTGTTTTTACATCTGCTCCTGGCACGATCTTCATAATCGTCAACTTGCCGCTAACGTCCATTGAAAATTTGTACCTGCTTCCGACAAGGCAAACTCGCTCTGCTGCTGTTATAGCGTTATCAATAGCCGCTTGTCTGTCGCCCTGGGCAAGCGTACTGCTCCACGGAATTAGGCATAGAAGAAGTACTAGTCGCCACATCGCTCGCTCCCTTCAAAGCTTATCCCCACTGCGCGCCTAGTTTGCATCAGGTGCGCGGCACACTGCAAGCATGAACCAGCCTTATGATGAGGTCCTTGGGCAGGACCTGCGCTACCTAAAGCAGTTTACGCGTCCCGAGCCCGGCAATACGACAAACAGACAATACCACAATTTCTTCGACCGTTCCTCCATTCATCGCATGGTTCTTCGTAGCGGTTGGAAGACGAACGAGTGCGATTATGATCTCTCCACAGTGCCGCCGTCGTTGCTCGCTCGCGCTGACGGAGATGGAGTGAATTTTGGCACAGAAGCGACAGGCTCGGCTGTGGTGCAATGTCCGGTGTTGAGGGCGAAGCGGGCGTCAGCCAGGAATATGCGCAGGTCGGCTTTTGGACCCAAAGCGGACGATGCTTGATGCCGATGCCGCGCACTCGCGCCGCCCACTCAACGGGAAAATTGAGCAGCGAGGAAACTCCGCATCTCCTGGACTGACTGGGCGGCCGCGGTGGGATCATATTTGAGCCAACGTCCGAGATATTCCCTGCCATCGGCGAAGGCGGGGGAACCAAAGGCGTGATAGGCACCGGGATAGACGATCAATTTTACGGGGGCTCCCCTGTCGGCCCGCCGCTTCATCCAACGCTCGCAGTTCGTCGCGGGCGTCCAGGCGTCGAGTTCGCCGATCATGATCAATGCAGGAACGATGAGTTCCTTGGAGGCAACGCTGCAAAGCGGGTAGTAGGCCACGGCGGCCTTGAACTTTCGATCCCGGGGGACGTCAAAGATTTCCGCCTGATGGTTCGACGCCAACAGCAGCGCAACCATTGCACCCTGCGAATATCCAATAACCGCGATACGTTGAGAATCGACGAAGGGAAGATTGGAAAGATAGGATAGCGCGCCTAAAGCGTCACCTTGGCGGGTAAGGAGCAGGCGCGGCGCATCCTGGGTGCAGGCGTCCTTGATGCCACGGGTCGCAAAGCTGTCGACTGTAAGTGACACGTAGCCCAAGCCGGTCACGAATTGAGCGACGAACTTCGGAGCATCTTTCGAAAGCCCGTCGCATCCATGGAGAACCACAATGGCTGCGAATGGGCCGTCGCCCTCAGGCTTCGTCAGGTAGCCCTCAATCGTATCCGCCGCCTTCGGCGCTTCGCCACGCTCGCGCGCCAGATGCTGCTGGAGTTGGCCGACGTGAACGGGAGCACTTTCGAACCTGACCAATTCTCCTGCCAAGGTAGCGGCATTGGTGGAAAGGTATGCAACGAACACTGCTACACCGAGACATGCTTTGGCTCGTTTATCCATTTTCCCTCCCTCCGCTTCCCGAACGGGCTCAGCGTAGCAGGCTCGTGTTCGCCCATCCACACCGTAAGGTAGGGCGCTATAAGCGCAACGCATTGCGCCGCAGGTATAATGGCGCGACGGCCATACCGCATTCTGACGTGCACCTCGCCTTGATGTCCGAAGATGGCGCAATGCGCTTCGCTTATTGCGCCCTACGAGCTCGTCATTCCGGGGCGCGCCTTCTTCAGGCGCGAACCCGGAATCCAGAGGTGAGGTACGAGATCATCACATCGAGATTCCGGGTTCGCCGCCACCGGGGCGCGCTTTGCACGGATCCGTTGGCGCCGCCCCGGAATGACGACTTTGCAGAAATCACACCGCCATCTTGCGATGCCGCACCGGCGCGCCGGCGGTCAGCCCCTCGGCGGCGTCGATGATGGCGTTGGCGTCGATGCCGTGGTGGCGATAGAGATCGTCGATGGTGCCGGTCTGGCCGAAATGCTCGACGCCCAAGGCCTCGACGCGGTGGCCGCGCACGCTGCCGAGCCAGCCCAGCGTCGCCGGATGGCCGTCGATCACGGTGACGATGCCGCAATCGCGCGGCAGCGGCGCCAGCAGCTTTTCGATGTGGCTCAAGTGCTTCGAGCCGCGATTATCGCGGCGAATTTTGCGCGCCGCGGTCCAGCCGGCGTGCAACCGATCCGCCGACGTGATCGCCAGCAAGCCGACATCGCGACGGCTTTCGCCGAGCAGGCCGATGGCCTCGATCGCTTCCGGCGCGACGGCGCCGGTGTAGGCGATCACCGCTTCCGCATTCGGCCCGGGCTTGCGCAGCCAGTAGGCGCCGTCGGTGATGCCTTTCTGCAGCTCGGGCGTCATCATGCGCTGCGGCTGGTCGATGCTACGCGTCGAGAGCCGCAAATAGACCGAGCCGCCGCTGCGCATGCCGCTTTGCTCGTCGCCCTCGTCGGTCAACTCGCGCTGCATGTGCGCAAAGCCCCAGCCCATGATCACCGCAAGTTCATCGACGAAGGCCGGCTCGAACGCCGCGAGGCCGTCCTGCGCGATGCCGATCAGCGGCGTGGCGATCGACTGATGCGCGCCGCCTTCCGGCGCCAATGTGATGCCCGACGGCGTCGCCGCCACCATGAAGCGCGCGTCCTGGTAACAGGCGTAGTTCAGCTGATCGAGCGCACGACTGATGAACGGATCGTACAAGGTCGCGATCGGCAGCAGCCGCACGCCGTTGATCGAAGAGGACAGGCCCAGCGCCGACATCAGCAGGAACAGATTGCTCTCCGCGATGCCGAGTTCGATGTGCTGTCCTTTTGGCGAAAAGTCCCAGTTGAAGGTCGATGGGATCTTCTCCTTGCGAAACAGGTCGGCGGCCTCGCCCTTGGCAAACAGCCCACGCCGGTTCACCCAGGCGCCGAGATTGGTCGACACCGTTACATCGGGCGATGCGGTGACGATGCGCGATGCCAGTTCGGTATCGCCGCGCGCCAGTTCGTTGAGCACGAGCCCAAAACCCTGCTGGGTGGACATCTGCGGCGCCGGCGAAAACGCGAGATGCTGCGGCACGTCGATGACGGGCGCTGTGAGGCGCCTGCGGCCTTCGCGGTTGAACGGCGCGTCTTTCAGAAACGCCTCAAGCGCCGCAGGCTCCTGAGAGAGCCCCTCGAACTTCTCCCATTCATGCCCGGGCCGGATGTTCTGCGACGCCCGCCATTTCTCCATCTGCGTCGGCGTCATCAGGCCGGCGTGATTGTCCTTGTGGCCCTGGAACGGCAGCCCGACGCCCTTGATGGTGTAGGCGATGAAGCACACCGGCCGGTCGTGATCGATCGCCTCAAAGGCCTCACACATGCTCGCCATGTCGTGGCCGCCGAGATTGGACATCAGCGCCAGCAGTTCGTCGTCGCTGCGCCGCTCGATCAGCGCGGATACCTCGCCCTGATCGCCGATCTCGTCGCGCAGGCGCTTGCGGAACGCGGCGCCGCCCTGAAAGCACAGCGCCGCGTACATCTGGTTCGGGCAGGAATCGATCCAGCGCCGCAGCGCCTCGCCGCCGGGTTCGGCGAACGCCGCCTGCATCAGGCGGCCGTATTTCACGATCACCACATCCCAGCCGAAATTGCGGAACATGGATTCGAATTTCTCCCACAGCCCTTCGCGCACCACCGCGTCCAGGCTCTGGCGGTTGTAATCGACGATCCACCAGGTGTTGCGCAGGCCGTGCTTCCAGCCCTCCAGCAGCGCCTCGAAGATGTTGCCCTCGTCCATTTCGGCGTCGCCGACCAGCGAGATCATCCGCCCCTCCGGCCGATCCTTCATCCAGCCATGCGCGGTGACGTAATCCTGCACCAGCGAGGAGAACAACGTCTGCGCCACGCCGAGGCCGACCGAGCCGGTGGAAAAATCCACATCGTCGACATCCTTGGTGCGTGACGGATAGGATTGCGCGCCCTTGAAGCCGCGAAAATTTTCCAGTTTTTCGCGGGTCTGATGGCCGAACAGATACTGGATGGCGTGAAATACCGGACTCGCATGCGGCTTCACCGCGACGCGGTCCTCCGGCTTCAGCACCGAAAAATACAGCGCCGACATGATCGTCACCAGCGACGCCGACGAGGCCTGGTGACCTCCGACCTTCAGGCCGTCGCTGTTCGGCCTGACGTGATTGGCGTGATGGATGGTCCATGACGACAGCCACAGCACTTTTCGCGCAAGCGCGGTCAACAGATCGAGACGCGTTGCTTCAACGGGCATGGCGCCCTCCGGATCAAACAGATTTGTCCACGATGTTAACGGGCGGAGCGCGTCGTTAAATTTCAAATTTTTGGGACATACCGCCGAATATTGGGATAAAATACTACCCGGAATATCATTTACCCGGATTTATACCAATGCAAGCCCTCGACGCCATCGACCGTAAAATCCTCACCATTCTGCAATCCGACAGCCGCACCACCATGCAGGAGCTCGCCGACAAGGTCGGACTCTCGGTCTCGCCATGCCATCGCCGCGTGAAACTGCTGGAAGAGCGCGGCGTGATCACGCGCTACATCGCCATGGTGGACCAGAAATCGCTTGGCTTGCATGTCAGCGTCTTCATCTCGATCAAGCTGACGCGGCAGAAGGAAGAGGACCTCGATCGTTTCGCCAAGGCGATCTCGAAATGGGAGGAAGTGCTGGAGTGCTATCTGATGACCGGCAACCGCGATTATCTGCTGCGCGTCGTCGCCGCCGACCTGTCGTCCTATGAAGCGTTCCTGAAAAACAAGCTGACCCGGCTCGACGGCATCGCCTCGATCGAATCCAGTTTTGCGTTGAGCCAGGTGAAATACTCGATCGCGCTGCCGGTATAACTGGCGTCCCCGCGCAGGCGGGGACCCATAACCACGCTCTCGACATGGCGCGAGATCAACGCGTGCGGACATCAATGTTCAAACGGACGGGTCAGAGGCTATAGGTCCCCGCCTGCGCGAGGACGACGGATTTGTTGGTGCTCACCGCTTAACTTGAAGCCACGTCAGTTCGGCCAGCATCTCCGCCTTGCCCGGCGAATCCCGATACGCATTCACCAGCCCCACCGCTTCGCTCAATTCCCGCTCCGCTTCGCAGCCATGCCCGGCCAGCCAGATCAGATCCGGCAACTGCGCGCCATTGCCGAGCCGCTCCAGCAATTCGGAGTAAGGCCGCGGTTCGTCGTTCGGCCCGGGCCGGTAGACTTTTGTGAACTGGCCGTGCAACTCGCTGAGTGCGTTCGCGCATAAAGGCATGGTCGCCTCGAGATCGAGCGCGGTGAGATAGCGCAGCAGCTTCCATTTGCTTTCATCGTCGTATTTGCCGACGAGTATTTCGACCGCATCGGCGGTGCGGCGATCCAGCGCGCGAGCGCCGGCCAATGCCTGCTCGTGCAAATCCTTGTCGTCGGCAAACCCTAGCCATCCCTTGAGATGCGATTTCGGACCAAGCATCGAAAACCGCTCGGGCCGCTCGCGCAATGTTCGCCCCAGTTCCTCCGGGGAGCGTAACTCGGCCAGACGGTAAACGTCGAAATTGGTGTCGCGGTAGCCCTTGGTCATGGATTCCCACGCCATCGATTCCGCGTCGCAGGAGCAACCATAACCCACCAGCCAGTTCATGCCGGAGACGGCGTCCGACACCTGCATTGCGACGTCGGAATAGGGTTTTGAATTGGGAGTCTTCAGCAGCAGCGGCGCGACCTGTTTGCGAAGCAGGCCGCGCGCCTTGTCGCAAAGCTCGCGCGTCGGGTCGAGGTCGAACGACCCGAGTTCTCCGATCGGAAAATCGCCGCGGTCGAGCATGGTTTCAGCCTGGGCCTGGCGCTGGTCGAGGCTGCGAATGTTGTCGAGTACTTTCGCCCGCTTGGTGCTGTCCTGCGTATCGAGAAACGGCGTCCACTCCCACATCGGCGCGCCCGTGTGCACAGCTGCCAGATCCGCGTCGTATTTCTCCAGCCGCGCGGTTTCGGCATCATCGACCGCTTTGCGCATCAGGGACAGCGGCTGGATCAGGAGGCAGACCGCCACCATTACGGCCGGAAGCGCGGCGAGTGCGACGCCCGCCATGCGCGTCCTTCCATGCAACGCCAGCAAGCACCAGATCGCCACCAGCGGCGGAACGGCGGCCGGGATGACGATCGGCCACAGATGCGGCGACAGATGCGCCCGCGCCAGCAGATCCGCAGCCGCCATGGCGACGAAGCCGGACGCAGGAACGATGACGAGGGTCGCCACAACCGCGAGCTTCGGCGCCGCGCCCTTGATGCCGGCGATGATCGTCATCACCGTGAGCAACGACCACAGCGCGATGATCTGTATCGCCGCGTAGGCTTCCCCGATCGCGTTACCCGCCGCGTCGCTGTGGCCAAGGCTGGCGAGCGTCGCCAGCGACAGCACCCAGAGCAGCCCGGCGATAATGCTTAAGACGATGCTGGCGGCGGCGGCACCGTTCGATGGTCTGCTGGGCACGTCCTGGTTCATCGACGGATTGTTATCACGTTGGTGACGTGGTGGGCACGGCGCAAGAGCGCCTCTGCCCACCCTACGATCGGACCATAGGGTGGGCAAAGCGAAGCGTGCCCACCACAATGCGAGCCATCGGCGCTACGTCCCTAGAAATTCGAACAGCTCGAGCCGACAATACCGCCGATCGTGAAATCCCGGCAGGTGAGTCCCGGATTGTCCGGATCGGGATAGGTGTGCTCGCGCCTGGTATGACTGTATCGCCAGCCGCGGCTCAGCATGCACTTCTTGTATCTCGCCGAGGTCGTCGCGCCGTTCTGCACCACGCCAAAGCGCTGGTCGCAAACTTCGCCATCGGCCTGCAGCGCGTCGTCGCCGCGCGGCTGTTTCAGGATGTTAGTATAGATCGAGGTGTCGGCCCATGCGCCGGACGACATGATGACCAGCATTGCCGCTAAAATCGTGCGTTTCATCTGTGAAGCCTCCGTCTGTAACCATCGGTCGCATGCCACGGAGGGGCAGGTTCAAGCAGGCCCGATTACAAATCGGTAAGCCGCCACACGCCGAGACTCTTGTCGCGCCAGCCGCCGCCGGCCTCGGTGCAGTGCTCGTTCAGCAATTCGACCGGCGCTCCCCATGAGAACGGCGCGCGTTCGAAATTCAGCGCGCGCCAGTCGCCGTCCTCGCAATCAAGATTGGTCTGCCAGTCCGGAAACGTGGTGGCGATCAGCCACGCAGCACCCGAGCGCCGGAAATTCGCAACCGCGCGTTCGATGTTGGCGAACGACAGATGCACCAGGCAGTCGCGGCACAGGATGGCTTCGCATCGCGGCAGGGAATCGCGGGTGACATCGGCAAGACGGTAGTCGCCGGCGATTTCGCCCGCGGCGGCGCGCGTCCGCAGCCGCCCGATCAGCGCCGGCACGATATCGATGCCGACATAGCCCGCGCCGAGGTTGGCCGCGCCGATCCAGCCGGCGTCGCCGCAGGGCGCGTCGAGCAGCGAGGTGATTCTGAGCTTCGCCAGCAGCCGCGGCAATTCCGTGCGCAGCACCGCCGTCGCGCCCATTTCCGAGCCAAGGCCGGAGGTTGATTCCGCGGCACCCCACAAATTGCTGTCGTGAATACGCTGAAAACGCTGCGCCAGATCGAGACCGGCGAAGGATCTTCGGTCCGCGGCAAAACGCTGGTGTGCGAGCACGGGCGGACGATCGGAATCATCAACGCCCATCGCTAGGTCTCGTTATCCAGATGGCTGCCAAGCAGCCAGGCCAGCATCGATGCGTTGATCTCGTCCGGATAGGTATGGCTGAGATCGTCGAGTTCGCGATAGACGACCTCAGCACCCGAAGCCGCTAGCATGGCCTGGGTCTGCCGCGCTACCTCTACCTGGAACATCCAGTCCAGCGCGCCATGCACGAGATAGACCGGCAAGCCCCGCAATCGGTCGGGCGAAGCCATTTCCGCCATCAGCGGATGGAAGGTGGCCGAGACCGGCGCCAGATGCGTGAAGGGCGAAGCATCGTCCAGTCCGCTGACATAACAGAACGTGCCGCCGTCGCTCATTCCGGTCAGCAGCATGCGGCCCGGATCGATGTTCCAGCGGCTTGTTACGGCATCGAGGATACGAACGAGGTTCGGCGTATCGGTGTCGTCGCCCATCAGGGCCCAGGTCGGCCCGGTCGCGGTAGGCGCGACCAGGATCGCACCCTGGCTGCGCGCATCGCGCAACCAGGTCCAGAGAAAATTGCGGCCATTGCCGCTGCCGCCATGCAGCGCCATCACCAGCGGCCACGCGCGCTCGGGCGTATAGAATTCCGGCACATAAAGCGAATAACCGCCGCGGCTGCCGGGTTCGTTGTCGAACTGCATGACGCCGGTGTCGTTCCGTGCCGGCGCCGCGAACCGCGCCAGTGCATCGGCGTCGGCGCGCAGCGCGGGATCGAGAAAGTAACTGTTGATCGCAGGCACCGCGCGAGCGAGCGGATACAGCGCTTCCCTTGCGCGCGGGATGTAGCGTAGCGCGCGGAATACGGCGCGAATGCCCTCCGCCTGTTCGGGTGCGCCCCGCAGGCCGTCAAATGCAGCGAGTGCCGCATCGGCGGCGACCTCAAGCTGCCTGCGCACGCCGGCCAGCTCGTCCGGCCAGCGATCGGGCCGCCCGCGCGCGGCCCGCAAGTCTTGGTCCGGCGTGCCGACGGCGTCCATCACCGCGGCAAAATCCGGCGGATGGAAATGGCGCGCGATGAAGCCGAGTATTTCCAGCGCGCGCAGCAACGGCGGCAATAGGGCCGCGAGGTGTTCGGATACGGTGTCGCTCATTCGCTGCTTCGACCGATGTGACAGGCAAGCCGTATATGAGCCTACCACATACCTGCGTCAAAAACATTTGCACCGGAGCAGAGAACGCCGGATGATGAAGAACCTAATCAAGTGATTTCAGGCCGGATTCAAATGCTGCATGAAATACCGACAGTCACCCAGCTATCGCATGTCATCTCGCAGGCGATCGCGCCGGCGTTCATTCTTGCCGCGCTGGCGGGTTTTATCGGGGTCCTGATCACCCGCCTTAACCGGATCGTCGACCGAACCATCGCGCTGAACGCGATTCCCGACGACGATGCCGTCAAATCCCGGCTCAAGGCCGACCTTCCGCGCCTGTTGCGGCGTGCGGCGATGATCAACAGAGCCGTGTTCTGGGCCGTGATCGCCAGCATCGCGATAACGCTGCTGGTGATCGTCGCATTCGTGAGCGCCTTCTTTCAGATCGAGCACGAGCGCGGCGTTGCCGTTCTGTTTATCGTTTCGTTCGCGGCCTTCACCGTCGCGCTGGTCGATTTCGCCCGCGAGGTGAGAATCGCGCTGAGCGAATACGATCACTACGGCTGACGGAAACTCACGCGTTCGGAGAAGGCTCGGCCTCGACCGGCGCCTGCTGGCGGCGGATGCGCTCGCGATGCGCGGTGTAGAGGCCGCTGCCGACGATGACCGCGGCGCCCGTGATGGTCCAGATATCCGGCACTTCGCCGAACACGAAATAGCCGAGGACGCTGACCCATGCCAGTTGGGTATATGAAAACGGCGCCAGCACCGAGGCATCGGCGTAGCGGAACGCCAGCACCACGATCCACTGCCCCGCGGTCGACGCGATGCCGATGAAGATTCCGAACAGAATATCGTGCCAGCTCGGCGTCACCCATACCAGCGGCACCAGCGCCGACAGGATGCACACGCCGGTAATGGCGGAATAGGTCATGGTGGTGATGGCGCGTTCCCGGCCGCTGATCATGCGCGTCATGATCAGGGTGCACGCCCAGGCCAGCGCCGAGACGATGGGAAAGAACGCCGCGGGGTGAAACGCGCTGGAGCCCGGCCGCAGGATGATCAGCACGCCGATCAGCCCGGCTATGGTCGCGAGCCAGCGCCGGACGCCGACTTTTTCGCCCAAAAACGCAATCGACAACGCGGTGACGAACAGCGGCGCGATAAAACCGGTGGCGGAAGCTTCGGCGATGGGAAGAAAGCGCAATCCGGAGATGAAGAACAACGAGGACGACAGCAGCGCCACGCCGCGCATGACCTGCAAGCCGGGGCGTTCGGACTGCAGGGCGAACAGCCGCGTTCCCGGCAGCATCGCCGGAACCATGATCAAGGCGAACACCAGAAAACGGATCCAGGCGATCTCGATCGACGGCAGCGTGGCCGACAGATATTTCGCGGTGACGTCGGAGCAGCCGAGAAAGATCGTCGATGCCAGAATAAGCGCGATGCCGCGAAACGGGCGATCGGCGCGCGCCGGCGCCGACCGACCAACCTGCTTCTTTTTCAGCAAAGGCAATGCAGCGCTGTCCAGCCTGGCGGCTGTTGCGGAGGGCGGGGTCACGGTGAAACTCAGACTTGGAAAGGTAATGGAATCAGGGCGAGCCCTTAAAAACGATAATTTGCCTGTGCGGACAAGGCCGGAAAACAGGACGCCGATATGCACGTTTGCGTGCGGCGGCTCGCCACATACTTGCCGTCGTTCCGGGATGCGTGCGAAGCGCGCAGACCCGGAATCCAGAGATTAGAGCACATTGCTGGATTCCAGGTTCGATGCTTCGCATCGACCCGGAATGACGTGGTGTCGAGAATGCTACAGCATCGGCAGCCCGCGCGGCCTGGGTCCGCGTGGAAACGCCTGATCGAGTGCTGCGATCTCCGTGTCACTGAGCGTCAGCGCGCCCGCGGCGGCGTTGTCGGCGGCATGATCGGGCGCCGAGGCTTTTGGAATCGCAAACACCGATGGCCTGCGCGTCAGAAACGCCAGCGCGACCCGCCGCGGCGTTGCGCGGTGTGCGTCGGCGATGGCCTGCAGCACCTGGCCCGGCTTGCTGCGCGGGCGCGGAAAATCACTGTGGCCGAACGGCGAATAGGCGACCACCGCGACGCCATTCGCCTCGCACCACGGGATCACCGCGTGCTCGATGGCGCGTTCCTGCAAATGATAGAGCACCTGGTTGCAGGCGATCTTGCCGGCGCCGGCAACGTCGAGCATCTCGTCGAGGTCGTCGGTGTCGAAATTGCTGACGCCCCAGGAGCGGATTTTTCCGGCGCTCACCAACTCGTCGAACGCGGCGACGGTATCCGCAAGCGGAACTGATCCACGCCAGTGCAGCAGGTAGCAATCGAGCCGGTCGGTCTTGAGCCGCTTCAGCGAGCGGTCGCATGCAGTGATGGTGCCGCGCCGCGAGGCGTTGCTGGGCAGAACCTTCGAAACCAGAAAAACATCGTCGCGCTTTCCGGCGATCGCCTCGGCAACCACAAGCTCGGCGTCGCCATACATCTCGGCGGTGTCGATATGCGTCATGCCGAGATCGATGCCGCGGCGAAGCGCGGCCACAGCGGTGGCGCGGTCGCCGTGATCGATGTACCAGGTGCCCTGCCCGATCGCGGACACATCGGAACCGTTGGAGCCGAATGGGTGTTGCTTCATGATTGCCTCATGTACTTCGTCGTCCCCGCGAAGGCGGGGGACCCATAACCTCCGACCCACCCTTTGGAGCGGCAGCGGTTACCCGTGGCATTCGACCCACACCACATAGACATCGGTGGTTATGGGTACCCCGCCTTCGCGGGGACGACACCGGTGAGTGATGCCACAAGAGCGCACCATAAATGAGCACATTCGCGGCGTCGATGTCGCAGCATGCCGTTCTTGTCCCGGTCGCAAGCCGTGCTATGAATCCGAAAGGCTCGCGTTTTCAGGCCGTCGCCGGACGCTGGGCCAAATAATCACCGCCATTGAAGGCGGATTGCAGGGAGGAATACCACATGGCGCAATTCGCCCCGACCCGACGTTCCCTATTGCAGGGAACCCTCGCGACCGGCGCACTCGGTCTCAGCGGATTTCCTGCTTATGCCGACGTGCAGTGGAAGAAATACGCAGGCGCCACGATCGAGGCCAACCTGATCAAGGGGCCGCGCGGCGAACTGCTGCAGAAATACGCCGCCGAGTTCACCGGCCTCACCGGCATCAAGGTCGAATCCGAACTCATTCCGGAGCAGCAGCAGCGCCAGAAGGCGGTGATCGAACTCACCTCGGGCAAGCCCAGCTTCGACGTCATCCACGTCAGCTATCACGTGCAGAAGCGCCAATTCGAAAAGGCCGGCTGGCTCGCCGACCTCACCGGTTTCATGAAGGACCCGAACCTGACCGCGCCCGACCTCAAGGTGGACGATTTCTCCGCCGGCGGTTTGAAGTTCGCGCAGAACGACAAGGGCGAAATGCACTCGCTGCCATGGTCGGTCGACTATTTTATCCTGTACTGGAACAAGGAGCTGTTCGAGAAGAAGGGCGTCGCACTGCCCAAGACCATGGACGAGATGGCCGTCGCCGCCGAAAAGCTCAACGATCCGGCCAACGGCATCTACGGCTTCACCGGCCGTGGCCTGCGCAACGCCAACATGACGCTGTGGACCAACTTCTTCCTCAACTACGGCGGCGAGTTTCTCGACGACAAGGGCAACATCCTGACCGACGGTCCGGAGGCGATCGAAGCCACCAAGATGTATCAGCGCCTGCTCACCAAGACCGCGCCTCCCGGCGTCGCCGGTTTCAACTGGATGGAATCGATGGCCTCGCTGACGCAGGGCCGCGCTGCGATGTGGATCGACGGCGTCGGCTGGGCGCCGCCGATCGAAGACCCCAACGCCTCCCGCGTGGTCGGCAAGATCGGCTATGCGCTGGTGCCCGCCGGACCGAAAGGCCAGTATTCCGCCGCCTATGGCGACGGCATCGGCATTCCGCAGGCCAGCAAGAACAAGGAAGCGGCCTATCTCTACTGCCAATGGGCGGTGTCGAAGACCATGGGCGCGCGGCTGCTGCAGGCCGGCGGCGGCGTACCGTTCCGCAACTCGGTGCTCAACGACGATGCGGTGCGCAAGGGCGTGAAGATGCCGCCGGAGTGGCTGGACTCGGTGATCGGCTCGGCGAAGATCAGCAAGCTCGGGCTGCCGGTCATCGTCCCCGTCGCGGAATTCCGCGACCTCGTCGGCGCCGCCGTTACCGCGACGCTGTCGGGAGCGGACCCCGCGACGGAATTGAAAAAAGCGCACGAGCAGTTCCGCCCGATTCTGGAGCGCAGCGAGAAGTCGTGACCGGAGACGCGCCCGTTGAGAATCGTCATGGCCGGGCTTGTCCCGGCCATGACGGCGGAGGGTTATGAACGTCATGCCAGATCGACGTGAGCGGAATGCCGATTGCTGAGCCAAAACAGACCGAGCTGCGGCCGCGATCCTATTGGCCGTTTGTCGCGCCGGCGCTGATTGTCGTACTCGCGGTCATCATCTTTCCGTGGGTCTATACGATCTGGATGAGCCTGCACGAATGGAAGGTCGGCGCGCCGCCGACCTTCGTCGGCCTCGCTAACTACATCCGGCTGCCGGGCGACGCGCGCTTTGTCGAGTCGGTCTGGCATACGCTGGTCTATACCGCGCTGTCGGTCGCACTGCCGCTCGTGCTCGGCACGCTGGCGGCCGTGGTGTTCAACGCCCGCTTTCCGATGCGCGGCTTTTTTCGCGGGCTGTTCATCCTGCCGATGATGGCAACGCCGGTCGCCATCGCGCTGGTGTGGACCATGATGTTCCACCCGCAACTCGGCGTGCTCAATTACCTGCTGTCGCTGGTCGGCCTGCCGCCGTCCCTGTGGGTATTCCACCCCGCCACCGCGATCCCTTCGCTGGTGCTGGTGGAGACCTGGCAATGGACGCCGCTGGTGATGCTGATCGTGCTCGGCGGCCTCTCGGCGATTCCCGCCGAGCCCTATGAGAGCGCGCAGATCGACGGCGCCACGCGCTGGCAGATCTTCCGCTACATTTCGCTGCCGCTGATCGCGCCGTTCCTGTTCATCGCGGCCATGATCCGCATGATCGACGCGGTGAAGAGTTTCGACATCATCTTCGCCATCACGCAAGGCGGCCCCGGCAGCGCTTCGGAAACCATCAACCTCTATCTCTACAGCGTCGCCTTCGTCTATTACGACGTCGGATACGCCTCGGCGATCGTGGTGGTGTTTTTCGCGCTGATCGTGGCGCTGGCCGGCGCGCTGCTGCGTTTGCGTCAGCAGACCCACTGGAACGACGCCGGAGGCGTCGCGTGACCCCGCGGCGGCTGCTCAACCAGATCGGTCTCGCGTTCGCGCTGATCGTCATCGTCTCGCCGGCGGTGCTGTTCTTCCTTTGGATGCTGTCGCTCTCGGTCAAATTCGAGATCGATAACGCCTCCTATCCCCCGGTTTTCATTCCGACCCGATTCAACTGGGGCAACTATACCGCCGTGCTCGAGTCAAAACGGTTCGTGACCTATTTCTTCAACACCCTGACCGTCACCGGATCGGCGACGCTGTTCGCGCTGCTGGTCGGCGTACCGGCGGGCTACGGCCTCGCCCGCATGCGCGCGCACCGGGCCGCCATCGTGATCCTGATCGCGCGCATCACGCCCGGGCTGTCCTATCTCATTCCGCTGTTCCTGCTGTTCCAGTGGCTCGGTCTGCTCGGCACGCTGTGGCCGCAGATCATCATCCACCTTGTGGTGACGGTGCCGATCGTGATCTGGATCATGATCGGCTATTTCGCAACCACGCCGATGGAGCTGGAAGAATCGGCCATCATCGATGGCGCCACCCGCTGGCAGGTGTTCCGCTACGTCGCGCTGCCGATCGCGCGGCCCGGCATCGCGGTGGCCTTCATCCTGGCGGTGATTTTTTCGTGGAACAATTTTGTGTTCGGCATCGTGCTGGCGGGGCGCGAGACGCGCACGCTGCCGGTCGCGGTCTACAACATGATCTCGTTCGACCAGTTGAGCTGGGGACCGCTCGCCGCCGCCGCGCTGATCGTGACGCTGCCGGTGCTGCTGCTGACGGTGTTCGCGCAGCGCCAGATCGTGGCCGGCCTGACCGCAGGCGCGGTGAAGGGCGGGTAGGTCCCCCTCTAATTCGCGATGGCCAATTGGCGCGGCTGTTCAATATCCGCCTGCGCAACCAACCGCTTCAATTCCGGAATGCACGAGCCGCAATTGGTGCCGGCCTTCAACTGCACGCCGATCTCGGTCGGCGAAGCGGCGCCCGCCGCGATGGCATCGCAGATCGTGGTGCGCCCGACGCCGAAACAGGCACAGACGATCGGTCCGGCATTGGCCAACCCATCGGCCGATTTGCCCGACAGCAACATCCGGCGCTGATCGTCGCTGAGCACATCTAAAGCGAACAGGTCCTTGACCACGCCCCAATCGCCGGCGTCGCGCGCGGGGCCGATGAACAGGCAGGTCTCGATACGGTCGCCGTTAAACGAAGCTCCGCGAAAAATGCCGCCACCGGCGTCCTTGTATTCGGCGAGATCGCTGCCGGCCGTGGATCGCAACCACGATTGCCATCTCACCAGGTCGGCATTGCCGGCGAGCAGATAGCCATGGCCGCCGTTGACGGCGACGCGCGCCCACCAGACATTCGGCGGCAATTCGAGTTGCGTGCGCGACAACGCGAAACCGCGAAAGACATATTCATAAGGCGCGATCGACGCCGGCGTCGCCTTGTTCTCGGGCTGGCCGGAGAACGGATCGGTGAAGGGTGCTACCAGCGCGCCCACCCGCGCGGCCGAGGCGTTGTCGTCGCTCCAGTGAATCGGCGCGAACAGCATGCCGCGTTGCTGCCGCTCGCTGACCACGACCTTCAACGTGCATTGCCCGTAGTCGGTGGTCACGCGCGCGAAATCGCCGTCGGCGAGGCCCGCTTTCGCCGCGTCGTCGGGATGAACCTCGACGAACGGCTCCGGCAGATGCTGGCTCAGCCGCGGGCTGATGCCGGTGCGCGTCATGGTGTGCCATTGATCGCGGATGCGTCCGGTATTGAGCCGCAACGGCCGCCCCGCGGTGGTTTCGGTCCTCAGCGCGGGAATTTCGGGTGCTACGAAGCGCGCCTTGCGGTCGTTGGTATAGAAACCGCCTGCGGCAAAGAAACGCCGCTGCGGTTCGATCTCGCCCCGGCGCATCGGCCACAGGATCGGATCCATCCCGTCGAACGCGTCGTCGGACAGCTGCGCCAGCCCGCCGAGATCGAAGTCGCGGCTGCCGCCGTTCTCGAATGCCGACAGCGAAGCGTGTTCGCGGAACACGTCCGCCGCCGAATTGAAATTGAACGCCGCACCAAACCCGAGCCTTCTTGCGACTTCGCTCAACATCCACCAGTCCGGCTTCGCCTCGCCCGGAGCATCCATGAAGGCGCGCTGCCGCGAGACCCGCCGTTCCGAATTGGTCACTGTACCCGACTTCTCGCCCCACGCCTGCGCCGGCAGCAGCACATGCGCGCCGGCGTTCACGGTATCGTTCGAACGCACGTTTTCCGAGATCACGAACAGATCGAGTTTCTTCAGCGCGGCGCGCGCGGCGTCGGCATCGGGCAGCGACACCGCCGGGTTGGTGCCGATCACCCACAGCGCCTTGATCTCGCCGCGCCCGATCGCCTCGAACATCTGCACCGCCTTCAGCCCTTCATGGGTCGCGATCCGCGGCGCCTTCCAGAACCGGCGCACGCGGTCGATGTCCGGCGGCGTGAAGCCCATATGGGCGGCGAGCTGGTTGGCGAGGCCGCCGACTTCGCGCCCGCCCATCGCATTGGGCTGGCCGGTCAGTGAAAACGGCGACGCGCCGGGTTTTCCGATCCGCCCGGTCGCAAGGTGGCAATTGATGATGGCATTGACCTTGTCGGTGCCCTGTGCGGATTGATTGACGCCCTGGGAATACAGCGTGACCACGCGCGGCGTATTGCGGAACATCTGGAAGAACGCCGCGGCATCGGACTCGGCAAGCCCGGTCGCAAGCGCGGTGGCGCCGACGCTGCCCGCGATATTTCGCGCACGCGCCAGCGCTTCGTCGAAGCCGGAAGTGTATTGCTCGATATAGCCGCGATCCAGCGCGCCGTGGTCGGCGAGATGCGCCAGCAGCCCCGAAAACAGCGCGGTGTCGGTGCCCGGCTTCAATCCGAGAAACAGGTCGGCATCCCCAGCGGTGTCGGTGCGGCGCGGATCGATCACCACGATGCGGGCGCCACGCTTCTGCTTGTTGGCGAGCATGCGCTGGAACAGCACCGGATGGCACCACGCCGCATTGGAGCCGACCAGTACCAGCAGATCGGCGGCGTCGAGATCCTCATAACAGCCGGGCACGGTGTCGGCGCCGAAGGCTCGGCGATGCCCCGCCACCGAGGACGCCATGCAGAGCCGCGAATTGGTGTCGACATTGCCGCTGCCGATGAACCCCTTCATCAGCTTGTTGGCGACGTAGTAATCCTCGGTCAGCAGTTGTCCGGACAGATAGAACGCGACTGCGCCGGGACCGTCGCGCGCGACGATGTGCTGGAAGCGATGCGCGACGTGGTCGAGCGCGTCGGGCCACGCCACGCGCTCCATGTTGCCCTTGCTGCAGCGGATCATCGGGTAGAGCAGCCGCTCTTCGATGCGCAGCGTTTCGCCGAGCGCGGAGCCTTTCGAGCACAGCCGGCCGAAATTCGCGGGGTGTTCGGGATCGCCAGCGATCGCAGCACCGCCGCCGCCATCCGGCGTCGCCAGCACGCCGCAGCCGACGCCGCAATAGGGACAGGTCGTTCGCGTCGCGCGAAGTGCGGGATCGATCATCGTCATGTGGATGATCCGCTCATCACGCCGCCTCGGACGAAAGCGCAAGCGAACGGCCGAACATCATATCGCTGCGGATTCCGGCGATCGGCGCGCGGGTGCGGATCAATTCGAGATACCACAGCGCATCCTGGGTTTCGCCGACCAGCACCGCGCCGGTGAGCCGGCCATCCGCGATCACCAGCTTCTTGTAAGTGCCGCGCCTTGAATCGTTGAGCACGATGGTTTCGGCTCCATCCGCCACGATGAAATCGCCGGCGGAAAACACCGCGACGCCGGAGACTTTCAGATTGGTGGCGACGACGCTGCCGCCATATGCCACCTCGCCGCCCGCGAGATGCCGCGCCAGCACACGCGCCTGCTCATACGCCGGCTCGACCAGTCCGTAACAGATACCGCGATGCTCGGCGCATTCGCCGAGCGCAAAGATATCCGCCGCACCGGTCTGCAGATGGTCGTCGACCACGACGCCGCGACCAGTGGATATGCCGGCGTCCTTTGCCAGCGCGATGTTCGGCCGGATGCCCGCCGCGAAAATCACCGCGTCGGCGTCGATCCGGCGGCCGTCGGTCAACTCGATGCCTGCGACGCTCGTTTCGCCATCAATCCGCGCGGTGTTGGCGTTGAGCAAAACCTTGATGCCCTTGCGCTCGACCAGCGTTTTCAGCAACTCCGCCGCGGGCGCATCGAGCTGGCGCTCCATCAGCCGGTCCATCAGATGGATCAGCGTCATCGGCGCGCCGGCCTTGGCAAGTCCATAAGCCGCTTCCAGCCCGAGCAATCCGCCGCCGACCACGACGACACGCTTTTTCTGCGCAGCCAGTGTCAGCAGCAGATCGACATCCCGGCTGTCGCGAAACGTATGCACGCCGGGAAGATCGGCGCCGGGGACATTCAGGCGCAGCGGCGCGGAGCCGGTGGCGAGCACCAGCTTGGAAAATGTGAGGCTCTCTTCGCCTGCGATCTTGAGTTCGCGGCGGCCGACATCGATCTCGGTCGCGACGTAGCCGTATTTCAGCGTGACCCCGCGGTCCCGCCACCACGATGCGGGCTTGAGCTCAATGTCATGCGATGCGGTTTCACCCGCCAGCACCGACGACAGCAGCACGCGGTTATAGGCGAGCCGCGGTTCGTCGCCGATCACGGCGATGGCGTAACGGCCAAGCGCCGATTTCGCCAGTTCATCAACCAGGCGCGCCGCTGCCATTCCATTGCCGACGATCACCAGCGGCTCGCTCACGAAACACCTCTACTCGGCGGCTTCCGCGCTGCCGTAACCTTCGCTGATCATGTAACCGGAGAGCGTGCCGTAGGCCGCAGTCCAGGCTTCGGCGATTTCGGGCGTCCAGGCATCGCCAAGCCCCTTTTCCAGCGTCCACAGCAAGGCGCTGCCCACCACCGGATAGTGCGCCGGTTTTGCGCCATAGCTGACATGCCGCTTCGCCAGCGCACTTGCCGCGGGCAAGATGGATTCGAGATTGCTCAGGCCGTTGACGACAACGGCCAGCGTGCCCATCAGCTTCTTGCGCTGCTCGGTCATGTCGGTGGGAAACATCGACTTGACCGATGGTGCGATCTCGAACAGGCGATCGTAGAACAGAACCGCCGCCTGCTCGGAGATCGGCGCGACCTTGGCGAAGCTGTCCTGCACGAGTTTGACTTGATCGGGTGTCATTGGGCGCTCCGTTTCCTTACCCTCGCCCCGCTTGCGGGGAGAGGGTGCTGAGCGGACGAAGTCCGCGAAGCGGGTGAGGGGGACTCTCCGCGATTGAGTGTGTGGAGAGTCCCCCTCACCCGCCCGATCTTCGCAGTCGCTCAGATCGGTCGACCTCTCCCCGCAAGCGGGGCGAGGTAAAAAGCTACGCCGCCTCCACGAATCGATGCCGCTCGTACAGGAATTCCAGCACCCGCTGCCGGCATTTCAGGTAGGCGGCGTTGGTCGACAGCTCCAGCCGTTTGCGCGGCCGCGCCAGCGGCACGTCGAGCACTTCGCCGATCCGCGCGCTGGGGCCGTTGGTCATCATCACGATGCGGTCGGACAGCAGCACGGCTTCGTCGACGTCGTGGGTGATCATCAAAATGGTATTGCCGAGCTTTTGATGCAGCGCCATCACCGAGTCCTGCAAATGTGCGCGCGTGAGCGCGTCCAGCGCACCGAACGGCTCGTCCAGGAGCAGCACCTTCGGCTCCATCGCGAGCGCACGCGCAATGCCGACGCGCTGCTTCATGCCGCCGGAGATTTCCGCGGGGCGCTTGTCCTTGGCATGCGCCATCTGCACCAGGTTGAGATTGTGCATCACCCACGCATCACGCTCGGCGCGGCTCTTGCTCTTGGCGAACACCTTGTCGACGCCGAGCCGCACGTTTTCATAGACGGTGAGCCAGGGCAGCAGGCTGTGGTTCTGGAACACCACCGCGCGATCCGGCCCCGGCGAATTGACCTCGCGGTTTTCCAGGAGCACGCAGCCCATGGTGGCGTCGGTGAGGCCGGCGACGATGTTGAGCAGCGTGGACTTGCCGCAGCCGGAATGCCCGATGATCGAGACGTATTCGCCTTTCTCGATGGTCAGGTACACGTCCTTCAGAACTTCGGTCGATGCGCTGCCTCGCGTAAACACCTTGTCGATGTGGTCGAGTTTCAGATAGGGCTGCATGACATGATCCTCAGTTGAGCGCGGTGCCGCGGGTCACGATCTTGGCGAGGCCCGCGATCACGCGGTCCAGCACAAAGCCGATGATGCCGACATAGAACAGCGCCAGGATGATTTCGCTGATGTGCGAGGAATTCCAGGCATCCCAGATGAAGAAGCCAATGCCGACGCCGCCGATCAGCATTTCGGCCGCGACGATGGCGAGCCAGGACAGGCCGATGCCGATGCGAAGTCCCGTGAAGATGTAGGGCGCGGCGGCCGGGATCATGATCTTCCAGAAAAACTCCAGCGGATTGAGCTGCACCACGGCTGCGACATTGCGGTAGTCCTGCGGAATGTTGCGAATGCCGACCGCGGTATTGATGATGATCGGCCAGATCGAGGTGATGAAGATCACGAAGATCGCCGAGGGCTGGCCGTCGCGGAAGGCGGCCAGCGACAGCGGCAGCCAGGCCAGCGGCGGGATCGTGCGCAGCACCTGGAAGATCGGATCGAGCCCGCGCATCGCCCATACCGATTGGCCGACCAACGTGCCGAGCGCGATGCCGGCAACCGCGGCCAGCGAATAACCGAGTGCGACGCGCTGCAGGCTGGCGGAGAGATGCCAGAACAGGCCCTTGTCGATGCCGCCGCGATCGAAGAACGGATCGAAGATCAGTTCTCTGGTTTCCTTGAACACCCGCGACGGCGGCGGCAGGGTCGAACCCGCGCGCCGGCACACCAGCTCCCAGAACAACAGCAAGAGAGTCAGCACGATCAGCGGCGGCACCACGCGCACCGCAACGTCCTTTGCCGCCTTGACGTATTTTTCCGCGACCGGAAGCCGCTTCGGCAGCAGTTTTACGACCGCGGCCGGCGCGCTCGTCAGAACCGCGGCGGATTCGATCTTCTTTGCGGGCATACTCATCGATCAGACCTCGACGCGCTTGATCGACAGCGACTTCAGATACGCCGCGGGATTTTCCGGATCGAACACTTTGCCGTCAAAGAAGGTTTCCTTGCCGCGCGAGGTCGACGCCGGGATATCGGCAGCGGCGACGCCGAGATCCCTGGCGGCGTCCTTCCAGAGGTCTTCGCGGTTGACCTTGGCGATCAGCGCCTTGGCGTCGTAACCGGATTCGTATTTGCCCCAGCGGATATCCTCGGTGATGAACCACAGGTCGTGGCTCTGGAACGGATAGGAGGCGTGGTCGGCCCAGAATCGCATCTGCTGCGGCGAGTTCTCGACCACGCGGCCGGTGCCGTAATCGAACTTGCCCTGCATGCGATCGGTTACGTCCTCAACTGGGACGTTGATCCACTGCCGCTTGGCGCAGATCGCCGCGGTCTCGGCGCGGTTCTCGGCCTTTTCGCACCACTGCTGCGCTTCCATCACCGCCATCAGCAGCGCTTTCGCAGCCTTGGGATATTTGTCGACATAGGCGGCGCGCATGCCGAAGGATTTTTCCGGATGCTTGTCCCAGATTTCGCCCGTGGTGAGCGCGGTGTAGCCGATCTCCTGATGGATCAGTTGCAGGTTCCACGGCTCGCACACGCAGAAGCAGTCCATGGTGCCGACCTTCATATTGGCAACCATCTGCGCCGGCGGCACCACGATGGTTTCGATGTCCTTGTCGGGATCGATGCCGCCTGCGGCGAGCCAGTAGCGGATCCACAGATCATGCGTGCCGCCGGGGAACGTCATCGCGGCCTTGATGGATTTGCCGAAAGCCTTCTTCTTCTCCAGCGCCGGCTTGAACGGCGTCGTGTCGACGCCGATCTTGAGGTCGCTGTATTCCTTGGCGACCGAGATGCACTGCCCGTTCAGATTGAGCCGCGCCAGAATGTACATCGGCGTCGGCTGGTTGTTCTGCGTCACCTTGCCGGAAGAAATCAGATACGGCATCGGGGTGAGTATATGCGCGCCGTCGATGCCGTTGCCCTCGGAGCCGAGCACCAGGTTGTCCCGCGTGGTGCCCCACGAGGCCTGCTTCTGCACCTCGACATCGGGCATGCCGTATTTGGCGAAGATGCCCTTCTCCTTGGCGACGAATAAAGGCGAGGCATCGGTCAGTGCGATGAAGCCGAGTTTCGCGGCTTTCACTTCCGGACCCGCAGCTTGCGCAAACGCCCCGGCGGGGAAATTCAGTCTTGCGGCGGCGAGCAGTGCCGCGGTCCCCGCGCCCGCTTTCAGGATTTGACGGCGGCTGAGGCTGCGTGGCGTCCGGGTGCTGGTCTTCATCATGGGGTCGATCGTCCTTTGCGTCTGAATGGCCGTCCGTCTGGTGTCACCACCGGCGCACAGAGACGCGTTCCGGGGAGGCCCCGGTCTGGCGGTGTCATAATTCGGATGATTGGTTTCGAGGGACGGCTTCAATGGCGTCGGCACAAACTATTCAAGCTTCGTGCCAAGCGCGTGCAGTGCGAAAAGACTATAAAGTATAACGAGTTGTTCGTTCGCCGCGATCGGTGCGCAATCGGCGTTACGCATCCAAAATTTGCGATTCGCTCATTTCTTGTGCGGCGCACAAAGATTGGGCAGAGTGCGCTCGTGTCCCGGGCGCGATGCCGCACGAAGTGCTGCTTCGCAGAACCGGGATTCCTCGAGCCGCACGTAACCGCGGCCCCGGCTCTGCAGCGCACCGCTCCGCAAGAGCTACGCGCTGCGCTGCGTCCGGGGCACGTGATAGATCACGCGTCTTCCTTCTCAGCCGCCATCATCGGCTTCGGCGCATTGCCCTTACCCGGCTTCACCCGGAAATCGTAGGTCATCAGATGCCACGGGCCGCCGGCCGGCTTGCCGTCGGGCATCATCGCATCGCTGCGCTTCTCGACTTTCGAAATCAGATCGTCCTTGACCCCGAACACCACGTCGGAATCCAGATACTTGTCGCCTTCGATAAAGACATGGGTGATCAGCGGCTCATAGCCGGGGGCATCGACCAGGAAATGCACATGCGCCGGCCGCATCGGATGACGCCTTGTCTGCAGGATCATTTCGCCGACCGGGCCGTCGGTCGGGATCGGATAGCTGCACGGCAGGATGGTGCGGAAGGAAAACCGCCCGTCCGCATCGGTGACGAACCGCGCCCGCGACGACGGGCCGGTCGTTTCATAGGTCGGCCGCTGTGAATCATAGTAGCCGTCGTCATCGGCGTGCCAGACATCGACGGGCACATTCGCCAGCGGCTTGCCGGCAAGATCGGTGACGCGGCTTTGCACGAACATCCGCTCGCCGCCAAGATCGGACGAAATATCCGAGCCATGCGGTAACGTCTTGTGCTCGCCGACATAGAACGGGCCCAGCACCGTGGTTTCAGTGGCGCCGTCGCGTTCGCGGTGGTTCACCGCGTCCACCAGCATCGAGACCCCGAACACATCCGAGAGCAGGATGAACTCCTGCCGTGTCGAGGTGCATTTCTGGCCCACACGGGTCAGGAAATCGATCGCGTAGCCCCATTCGTCGAAGCTGAGATCGGTCTTGCGGACATAGTCGTGCAAGGACTTCACCAGCTCTTCCATCAGGAATTTGACGCGCGGATCCGGCGTTTCCTCGAAACTGCGGAGCACGGCGGCGGTGAGTTCGGTATCGTTGAACTGGGTCATTGGGCGGGTCCTGTGCGGATTCTCGATTTAGGTGGTTAGCGTATACCACGGCGCCGGCGCTGAGTAGCGTGCCGGCATTGGAATGCGGAACACTTTTGGGCTATCAGGGGCGTGTCCGATCCGCTCTGGAGTAACGCCCCGATGTTAGCCCCGACCCCCGCTTCGCCGGAATCCGCCGGCATGTCCAAAGCCGCCCTCGACCGGATCGAGGACCATCTGAAGCGCCGCTATATCGATGCCGGCCGGTTTCCGGGCACGCAGCTTCTGGTCTACCGGCGCGGCAAGGTGGTCCACAACGCCGTGCAGGGCTTTGCCGATCTCGAGCGCAAGGCGCCGGTCAAGGACGACACCATCTTCCGCATCTACTCCATGACCAAGCCGGTCACCTCGGTGGCCTTCATGATGCTGGTGGAGGAAGGCCGCGTCGCGCTCGACGAGCCGGTGCACAAATACATTCCGGAATGGAAGAACCTCGGCGTGTTCCAGGCCGGAACGGCGCCTGCGTTTCTGACCAGGCCCCCTGCGCGGCCGATGCAGATCGTCGACCTGCTGCGCCACACCTCCGGCCTCACTTACGGATTCCAGCAGCGCGGCAATGTCGACGCCGCCTATCGCAAGGCGAAGATCGGAGAGGTCGAACTGGCCGGCACGCTCGACACCATGATCGCGGACCTTGCCAAAATCCCGCTGGAATTCTCGCCGGGCGAAGCATGGAACTATTCGGTTTCCACCGACGTGATCGGCTACCTGATCGGCAGGATCAGCGGCATTCCGTTCGAGCAATTCCTCAAAGAACGCATCTTCGATCCGCTGGGGATGGCCGACACCGATTTCTTTGTACCGCCCGAAAAAGCCCAGCGCTTCGCGGCCTGCTACAATGCCGATCCCGGCGGCATGATGTCGTTCCATGCGGCCGAGAAGAAGGGCGGCCTGACGCTGCAGGACGACCCGACCACGAGTCCGTTCCTGACAAAACCGTCCTTCATCTCCGGCGGCGGCGGGCTGTGTTCGACGGCGGCGGATTATCTCACCTTCTGCCGCGCACTGCTCAATGGCGGCGAACTCGGCGGCATCAGGTTGATCGGTCCGAAGACGCTGAAGCTGATGGCTAGCAACCATCTGCCCGGCGGGCGCGACCTGCCGGAAATGTCGCGGTCGATGTTTGCGGAGGCGACCTACAACGGCATCGGCTTCGGCCTCGGCTTTTCGGTCACCATGGATCCGGCTAAGACCCTGATCCCGGGAAGCCCAGGCGAATATGCCTGGGGCGGCGCGGCGACCACATCGTTCTGGATCGATCCGGCAGAAGAGCTGATCGCCATCTTCATGACCCAGGTGATGCCGTCGAGCGCCTATCCGGTGCGGCGCGAGCTGCGCACCATGATCTATTCGGCGATCACCGACAGCAATTTGTGAATCGCGTACGTCGTCCCCGCGAAGGCGGGGACTATAGCCTCCGGACCCATCCGTTTGAATGGTGGCATCGACACGACCTAAACTTCGGCAACCGTGGTTATGGGTCCCCGCCTTCGCGGGGGACGACGAATGGCGGAACCATCCCGCGCGCAAACCGTTGCGTCGGCGGCTTAAGGCCTTGGCGGATCGCTGGCGATTCTCCTATGGTTGCAGGCAATTCAGCGCTACTCGCTGAGGGGACCATTTGAACGATCGTCTGCCAAAACTGTCATTGCCGGCGCGTCTTGTGCTGCTGATCGCCGGCACCACGCTGCCGCTGATCATCTTTGCCGCCTCCATCATCCTCATCGATTACGTGCACGACCGCGAGGAAGCCACCGAGCGGGTTGTCGGGACGGTCCGCAGTATCCGCCTGGTGCTGGACGCCGAGATGCAGCGCATGGCCGGCGGACTGCAGGTGTTGTCGCTGACCAACGCGCTGCGGGACGACGACTTCGAGGGATTTCGCCGGATCACACGAGGATTTCTCGATCAATATCGCGAAGGCGGCGTCGTGCTGGTGGCGGACCGCAGCGGCCGTCAGGTGTTCTCCTCGGTCACCACCGATACCGCGAGCCTGCCTCTGCGCAACAACCGCGCGATTGTGGAGAAGGTCTTCACGGAGAAAAAACCGCTCTATTCCAACCTGTTCATCGGCGCGGTGAAGCAGAGGCCGATCGTCACCGTCGAGGTCCCGGTGTTTCGCGACAACGAGGTCATCTACGACCTGTCGTTCAGTCCGCCGATCGAGATATTCCAGGACATCATCACCACGCAGCGTCCGAGCGACGACTGGACGATGTCGATCTTCGATGGCGAGGGTGTCAATTTTGCCCGCGTACCGAACCCGCAGGAGACGATCGGCAAGCGTGCTTCGCCCACCTTGTATGCCGCGATGTTTCAGGAGTCCGAAGCGACCCTGCCCAGCGTTTCGCTGGAAGGCGTGCCGTTGATCACCGCCTATGCGCGATCGTCGCTCACCGGATGGACGGTGGCCGCCGGCATCGCGGAAGCTACCCTGGTCGGGCCGCTGTGGCGCAACCTTGCGATCACCAGCCTGATCTGTGGCGTGCTGCTGCTGATCGGTCTCGCATTCGCGGTGCGGATGGCCACCAGGATCGCACGCGGCGAGATGCTGCATAATCTGCTGATCGAAGAACTCAATCATCGCGTCAAAAACACGCTGGCGATCCTGCAATCGATCGCGGCACAAACCTTTCGCAGCGCCAGCAGGGACGAACGCGAGAAATTCGAGGGCCGGCTCGGCGCGCTCGCCGAGGCGCACAATCTGCTGAGCAAGGAAAAATGGCAGGGCTCCGAGCTGCAGGATGTCGCCGGCCGCGTCCTGCAACCCTACGCACTCAGCAATCGCATCCGCATGTCCGGGCCGAAAGTCCCGCTTTCGCCGCGCCAGGCGGTGGTCATGTCGATGATCGTGCATGAGATAGCGACCAACGCCACGAAATACGGCGCATTGTCAAACGAAACCGGCACCGTCACCCTCGACTGGACCGTGGTTGAGGAAACCCCAACGCGAAGATTGAGGCTGACCTGGACCGAGACCGGCGGCCCTCACGTCACCGCGCCGGTGCAACGCGGCTTTGGGTCGCGCCTGATCGAACGCAGCGCCCGCGACCAGCTCGGGGGCGACGCGACGGTTGATTTTCTGCCGCCCGGCGTCGTTTACACCGTGAACTGTTCGCTCGATCCCGTCAGCGAGCCGACAGCAGCGGCGGCCGAATAGGGCCGGGCTAATCCTTGCGAAGCAGCAGCAGCCACATATGATAAGCCGCGCCTAAAATATGGAGCAAGCCCGTGAGCCGTCCGCCGCTTCCGCCCTTCACCGCCGAGACAGCCGCGCTGAAGGCGCGGATGGCGGAAGACGCCTGGAACAGCCGCGATCCCGCAAAGGTGGCGCTCGCCTATACGGCCGACAGCCGATGGCGCAACCGCGCCGAGTTTTTGCACGGGCGCGAAGCCATCGAAGCTTTCCTGACGCGCAAATGGAATCGCGAACTCGATTACCGGCTGATCAAGGAAGTCTGGGCCTTCCGTGCCGACCGTATCGCGGTGCGCTTCGCCTATGAATGGCACGACGACAGCGGCAGCTGGTTCCGGAGTTACGGCAACGAGAACTGGGAATTCGACGAGCACGGGCTGATGCGGCTTCGCATCGCTTCCATCAACGACCTGCCGATCAAGGCCAGCGAACGCAAATATCACTGGCCGCTGGGACGGCGGCCCGACGACCATCCGTCTCTCAGCGATCTCGGGCTTTGAGCCTGCTCGTCGGGTTCGGGCAGTCTACTTGACCGAATTCGGCCAGCCGCGCCCCGTAATACGTCCGGCCTTCGGGGCAAGGTTGTCCGATTTCTTTGCCCTTTCGGTCTCCCGAATCAGCACCGAGTCGCACAAGTCCTTCAGATCGGAGGCAGCGACACGATGAAGCCGCATCCGCAGTTGAAGAATTGCCATAGCCAGAATTTGGGCAGCCTCCGGATTGGCACTTTCGACGAGTTCGGCACGGCTTTCCCCGAGCATCGCAATAATCGAGCGCAAGCGCTCGTCTGAATCAGAAACTAAACGCAATCGATTATCTGAATGAGCCACCAGTGTAATCCCCCTAATGAACCTGCTTGATTAAGTTGAGACGATCCAGTCGTTCGTTGTTCCCATTGCAATAAAGACCGGAGACTTTTGAAAAATTATAAAAAGCGTAATGAAATCGATTTGCCGGCACGTTTCCCAGCACTTGGCTAGCCGACGCATCCGACAAAAATATGACCTTGTGGTTTCGATAAAACGTGTCGATCGGTCCCGACAAATGATTCGATTCACCTCCTGCCCCGGCGAACTGATGCGGCATCGCCGGACATTGCCGTCGCATATCCGCCAACACCGCGATGGGAAGGTGGGACGGATTGCTGATATCGGTAGGTTGACGATCGAAGTCACTGAGTTTCCCCTAAAACGGACGGGCGTGCTACCGGCCGCGGCCCAAATTGTTTCAGAAGACCGGGGTGGATCACAATAGGAACACCACGCCCCCCGCAAAAATTCCTCCCGGGCGGCACCACTCCGGCCGGACCGCCGGCCGTCGAATTCCCCGGAACGGTACCCGTTATGCTGGTATAACCGGCTGTCATGCTACCCAAACCGTGAAGCTGAATCTTGGCCGAGCTTAGCGGACAAAAAGGCAGGCGTATGCATTTGGGGTTGGAAAGGGGTGTTCTCCCTGAGGAACACTATGGGCGACCGAGATTGCCGCACCAGCCGGGAGCTGGGCCAAGATTTCGGTGGCTTAACCACGAATTCATCGATCCAAACAGCCCCGAAGCGGTATATAAGAGGGAATCCCCGATTAAACTGTTCGAGGGTTTCTCTACCGAAGGACGCAGAATTCGAATGAACAAATTAGCGGTGAAAAGAATGAAGCAGCGCAGTGCCGGCAAACCCGACATTGAATTGGGAAAGAGAATCCGTTTGCGCCGCGTCGAGCAGCGAATTTCGCAGGCAGACCTCGGCGGGAAGCTCGGGGTCAGCTTCCAGCAGGTTCAAAAATACGAGAAGGGTGTCAACCGGGTCGGTGCCGCCCGGCTTCAGCAGATCGCCACGGCGCTCGATGTGCCCGTGACATTCTTCTACGATGGCGACGGCAAATCGCGTGAAGTTGAAAGCCTGCTGTTTCTCGACAGCGCATTCAGCCTGCGGTTGTTGCGGGCCTATAGCAAGATCAAGGACCAGACCGTGCAGCGCCAGCTGGTGTCCCTGATGGAATCGATCGCCGCCGAAGACTAGCGGCGGTCGGTTGCAGTCTTCGCGGCTTCAACCGATCGCGCCGCGCACGCGGTCGATCAGATCGAGCGGATCGGGTGGCGGCGCGTCACCGCGCCAGGCCACGTGCTGGTCCGGCCGCGACAGCACCAGCCCGCGGCAATAGTGACCGGCCGCGGCGCTCTCCAGGTCGAGCACTTTCATCGGCACGCCCCTGCGCAGCGCCGCCGCTTCAAGCGGCGCTGTGTCGATTGCCGGATCGAGTTTCAGCAGCGTGAATTCCGGACCCATCGCATCGTAAAGCGAGCTGCCGTCGCCGTACCAGAGGTGCGGCGTGCGGCACCCGGGCACCGTCGATGGCGTGTAGCTGTTCATCGTATAGGCCGGATGTTCGGCGCCGTCGTAGACGATGATCGGCGAGCGGTCGTAATAGCTGCCGAAATTGAGGCCGGCGCAGGCATATTGCTGGACGTTGATCTCGTAGGCCAGATGCCCGACTTCGCGCCGCGCACGTTCGCCTTGCGGGCCGGCCTGCTCGATGTCGCCGGGCACCGCGCCGCGGCGGCGGATTTCAGCCTCGGCATGCGACATCGCAAAGCGCGAGACCTGGCTGGTGATCGGCCAGCGCTCGGCCTCGTAGGCATCCAGAATGGAAGCCGGCGCCCAGCCGTTGAGATGGGCCGCGAGCTGCCACGACAGGTTCATGGCGTCGGCTATGCCGGCGTTCATGCCATAGCCCGCATAGGGCACCCAGATATGCGCCGCGTCCCCGGCGATGAATGCGCATCGATCCCGGAATTTGTCCGCGATCAGCCGGCGTCCGAACCAATCCTCCCGGGAGATGATGTCGTAGCGGAAATCCACGCCGACGCCGAGGATGGTGCGGATGCAGGCGTCGCGATCCGCCGAATCGAAATCCGGCTCGTCCGGCCTCATGTAATTATGCACCAGCCATCGCTCCACGCCGTCGATCGCATAGACCATGCCGGCGCGCCGTGGATTGATGGAGCCGGTTCCCCATGCGCGCTCGTGCCGCTGGCGGTGAAGAAGATCGGGGGCGCGGATGTAAGTCGACTGCACCCGCTGCACCACCTCATCGCCGCTTAGCTTTGCGCCGATGGCCCTGCGCACGATCGAGCGCGCGCCGTCGCAGCCGATTAGAAAGCGGCAGTTGATCGGCGTGACGGTGCCGCATTCGAGATCGCGAAGCACGGCGCTCGCCGCCGCATCGCCCACCACCACGTCTTCGACCGAGGTTCGGTTGATGATGCGAATGCGCGGCTGGGCTGCGGCATGCTCGAACAGGATCGGTTCGAGAAAGATCTGGTTGATGCGATGCGGCGGCTCCGGCGTCGGCCAGTTGCAGTCGGGGCCGTCGGTCATCGTAAAGCGGTCGCGACGGCACGGAATCCGGATCCGCGTCAGCTCCTGCCCGGTGAATGTGGTGCGGTAGCTGATGTCGTGCGGATAATCCGCGGGCAGTCCGGCATTGCGGACCGTGTCGGCAACGCCGAGGCGGCGGAAGATTTCCATGGTGCGGGCGGCGACGTGATTGCACTTCGGCTCCGGAGGCGCGGCGCGCGCCCGCGTCTCCACCACGGTAACGTCGATGCCGCGCCAGGCCAGATCGATCGCCAGCGTCAATCCGACCGGTCCCGCGCCCACGATCAGGACGTCAGCTTCAAGTTCCTTGGACATGCGCTGCGCCTACTCCGCCTCGGCACCTGAATTCCTGACGATGACTGCCCAGCGATCGACCTCGCTCTTGACGTAAGCAGCAAAACTGTCCGGCGTCGATCCGGACAGCGGCTCCAGCGACAGTGTCGTCAGCTTGTCGCGAATCGCAGGATCGGCCACCAGCTTTGCGATCTGTGCCGCCAGCTGATCGACGATTCCGCGCGGGGTGCCTGCGGGCGCGACGACGCCTTGCCACGCGACCAGCTCAAATCCGGGCAAGCCCGCTTCCGCCAGCGTCGGAATATCTGGGGCTGCGGCGACGCGCTTCGGCGTGGTGACGCCGAGCACCCTCACCTTGCCTTCGCGGATCTGCTGCAGGGCCGGCTGCAGATCGACGATCATGAACGGAATATGGCCGGCGATGATATCGAGCATGGCCGGCACACTGCCGCGATACGGCACATGCCTGATGTCGACGCCGGCCGCGGTTTTCAGCATTTCCGCGCCGAGATGCTGTGGGCTGCCGTTCCCCGCCGAGCCGTATGCAAGTCCCGGGTTTGATTTTGCATACGCAATGAATTCGACCAGCGTCTTCGCCGGCAGCGTCGGATTGATGATGAGCGCGAACGGCACGCCCGCCACCAGCGCGATCGGCGAAAAGTCCTTCACCGGGTCGTAGGGCAGCTTCCTGAACAGCGTCTTGTTGATGGCGAGCGTGGTCGAGGTCGCCATCAGCAGCGTATAGCCGTCGGGCTCCGACTTCGCGACCTGATCCGCGCCCAGCGTCGTGCCGGCTCCGGGCTTGTTCTCTACAATGCAGGTGGCGCCGAGGCCAACCTTTAGCTGATCGGCCACAAGCCGCCCAAGAAGATCGGTGGTGCCTCCGGCCGGATAGGGCACGATCATCTTGACGATTCGGGTTGGATAGGCCGGTTGGGCAACGACTGGTGACACCATCAGTGTCACCGCAGCTCCAACCATTGCCTCCCGACGCGTCAACAGCATGGCGTTCTCCCGTTCACTTCGTCATGGCCGGGCTTGACCCGGCCATCCATCTTTTTTGTAAAGAATCTTGTGAAGCGTGATGGATGCGTGGGTCAAGCCCGCGCATGACGAATTGATTCATGCGGCACTGCGATAGACACAATGACAGCTTAATCGGAACGCAACTTCTGAAGGGTAAGCGTTGCCAAGATGCATCCGCGGATGTAGCTCTCGCCCAAATGATCGATTGAACCCGCGTGCCGAATTGCGGCGCAGCCAAAGGCATCCGAAATGCGAAAAGTCATACTGACCGCGGCCGCCATCCTGCTCGGGACCGGACCCGGATTTTCCCAGGGCTCCGGTGCGGCAGCCCCGGCAAAGCTCGCCGCGGCTCCGATGGGCTCCAATCCCGCCGCGCACGCCGCATCGGCAAAGCCGGCAGCTGCAGCCTCGACCCCGGAATCGCGTACCGCCGCGGCACTGGCGCTGTCGCATGAACCGACCTATGACGAAGGAACCGCGAAGCGGATAAAGGAAGCCGCCTTGAGCTATTCCGATCTCGCCGTGCGCGGTGGATGGCCGGTGATTCCATCAGACGCCAAATTCGCCCCCGGCGTGCCCGGCGCGCACGACGATCTGCTGCGCAAGCGCCTGATCATCACCGAGGACCTCGCCGCCGACAAATCCACCGGCCCCTATGACGATACGCTGGCGGAAGCAGTGAAACGATTCCAGGCACGGCACGGCCTTGCCGCCACCGGCCTTATGACGCCGCGCACGCTCACAGCGCTCAATGTCTCCGTGCAGAAACGCATCCAGCAGCTGGAAGCCTCGCTCGAGCGCCTCGCCAACATGGATTTCAAGTTCGGCGAGCGTTATGTCGTGGTCAACCTCCCCGCCACCTATGCGGAGGCGATCGAGAACGACAAGGTGGTGCGGCGTTATCGCGTGATCGTCGGCAAGACCGAAAAACCTTCGCCGACGCTGACCGCCGAGATCACCAGCGTCAACCTCAACCCGACCTGGACCGTTCCGTCCTCGATTTCAAAAACCGAAATCTCCGCCCATATGCGCAAGGACCCGGGTTATCTCGCGCGCATGCACATGGAAGTGCTCGGCGCTGGCGACGCGCCGATCGATCCGCATTCGGTGGACTGGTCGGGCAGCCGCACGCCGAATTTCACCGTGCGCCAGCAGTCCGGCACCTGGAACGCGCTCGGCGCGGTGAAGATCGACATGCCGAATCCCTATTCGGTCTATATGCACGACACCAACCAGCGCAATCTGTTCGCCGACGACTATCGCTTCGACTCGCACGGCTGCTCGCGGGTCGACAATGTCCGCGACCTCGCCGCATGGCTGCTCAAGGACCAGGCGAAATGGACGCGTGCCGAGATCGATTCCGTCATCGCCAGCGGCGTGCGCGAGGACGTTCATCTGACCAAGAAGATTCCGGTGGCCTGGATTTACCTGACGGGATGGATGACCAGGGACCAGACCATCCAGTTCCGCAACGACATCTACGATCAGGACACCCAACTGCTGGAAGCCACCGCCGAAGAGGCCGCCTTCTTCAACCAAGCCGCCGACCATCCACTCGGCGCGCACCTCACCCGGTAAGCGCATGATGATCCTTCATCATGGCTGGCGCTCCAGCGCATCGCGCCGGGTTCGGCTCTGCCTGGAGGAGAAGGGCCTTGCCTACGAAAGCCATGTCGTCGACATGGGCAAGATGGAGCACCATTCGCCGGAATATCTGAAGATCAATCCGAACGGGGTAATCCCGACGCTGATCCATGACGGCCGGCCGCTGCATGAGAGCGGCACGATCTGCGAATATCTCGACGAGACCTTTCCCGATCCGCCGCTGCGCCCGGATACGCCGTACGAACGCGCGGTGATGCGCAACTGGATCAGGCACATCGACGGGCTGATCGGCAATCTCATCATCTTTAACTGGCGCCACCATCTGGCAAAGACGGCGTCGCAATGGTCGGATGAGGAACTGGCTGAGAAGCTGAAGGCCATTCCGAGCAAGGAGCGCCAGGAGGCCTGGCTGCGGGCGGCGCGCAGGCCCTATACCGAAGAAGAGCGCAACGCCGCCCGCGGCAAGCTGGTGCTGCTGCTGGACAAGATGGAGGACGCGCTGAAGCCTTCCGGCTGGCTGGTCGGCAAGGCCTATTCGATCGCGGATATCGCGGCGGTGCCGTTCGTCAAGCGTATCGACGAGGAGATAGCTCCCGAGGAAGTGAGGCCAAAAAAACATCCCCGCGTGACCGATTGGTGGAATATCATCCAGGCGCGGCCCGCCTTTGCGCGCGCGAAGTTCGGGCCATTTGTCGATTCCTGACCGCGTCAACCACCGGAAGCCGTACCCATGCTCGATGTCCCCAAGAGCCGATCCGAAAAATCCTTCGCCGACGGCAAGATCCTGCAAAGCGCTGGGGACGGCATCGGCATCGTCACCTTCAACAACCCCGACAAGCGTAACGCCATGTCGCTGGACATGTGGGAAGGACTTGGCAGCGCGCTGATCGAACTGCGCGACGATCCGAAGGTCCGCGTCGTGATCCTGACCGGCGCCGGCGATAAGGCTTTCGTGTCCGGCGCCGACATCAGCCAGTTCGAAAAAACCCGCCACAATGCCGAGGCCTCGGAGGAATATTCGAAGCGCAGCGCCGCGCAGCGCGCGCTGCTGGCGGATTATCCGAAGCCGACCATCGCCTGCATCCGTGGCTTCTGTCTCGGCGGCGGCATGCAGGTGGCGATGCTGGCGGATATCCGTTTTGCCGCCGAGAACAGCCAGTTCGGCATTCCCGCGGCCAAACTCGGCATCGCCTATGGCTATGACGGCCTCCGCAACCTGGTGTCGCTGGTCGGCCCGTCATGGGCGCGGCTGATCATGTATACGGGGATGCGGATCGATTCCGCCGAGGCGCAACGGATCGGCCTCGTCGACCGCGTGCTGCCCGACGCAAAACTGTGGGACGCGACGCTGGAGATCGCCCGCACCATTTCCGGCAACGCGCCGCTGGCGATCAAGGCCGCCAAAATCACCATCGCGCAGGTGCTGAAAGACCCCGATGCGCGCGACTTTGACGCCATCAAGAACATCGGCACCGCCTGCATGGACAGCGAGGATTTTCGCGAGGGCCGCCGCGCCTTCATGGAAAAGCGCAAGCCGGTGTTTACGGGGAAGTAGAGTCTCGTGTCCCGGGCGCGATGCAGCGAGTAGCCCTTGCGAAGCGCTGCTTCGCAGAACCGGTACCCCGGTTAAGCAAGCAAGGGGGGGCCCTGGCTCGGCAGCGCACCGCTTCGCAAGCGCTACGCGCTGCGTCCGGGGCACGAGACTACAACGCCTCCAGCACCGCCCTTGCAATATCCGCCGTGCCGTTGCTGCCGCCAAACTCCATCGGCTTGATGCCGTCGGCGTAGACCTTGTCGACCGCGCGCTCGATGCGCTCGCCTTGCTCCGCGGCGCCCTCGAGGCCATGCTTGTCGGCGAGCCAGTCCAGCATCATCGCGGCGGACAGGATCATGCCGGTCGGGTTGGCCTTGCCCTGCCCCATGATATCGGGTGCGGTGCCGTGGCAGGGCTGAAACACCGCGTGGCGGTCGCCGATATCGGCCGAGGGGGCCATGCCCATGCCGCCGATCAGGCCGGCGGTCATGTCGGACAGGATGTCGCCGAACATGTTCTCCATCACCATGACGTCGAAATCCCACGGCCGCTTCACCAGCAGCGCCGAGCAGGCATCGACATAGAGCCGGTCGGCCTTCACATCGGGATGGCGCGCGGCGGCGGCGTCGAACATTTCGCGGAAGAACGCGAACGCCTTGAACACATTCGCCTTGTCGACACAGGTCAGCGCCCCCGGTCTGCCGCGCGCCTTGCGGCGCTCGGCGAGGCGAAACGAAAATTCGAACAGCCGCTCCGAGGTTTTTCGCGTGATCACCAGCGTCTCGCGCGCTTCGTCGTCGGTCACCACGCCCTTCCCCATCGACGCGAACAGCCCTTCGGTGGATTCCCGGATCACGATCAGGTCGATGCCGCGCTTGTCGGCGCCGACGATTGGACTCGGCACGCCGGGGATCAGCCGCGCCGGACGCACACCGGCATAGAGGTCGAAATGAAAGCGCAATTCCACCTGCGGCATGATCTCGGTGTTGTCGGGATAGCGCACCGCCGGCAGCCCGCAGGCGCCGAGCAGGATCGCATCGGCCTCGTCGCACAGCCGCACCGTGGAGTCCGGCATCGATTTGCCGGTTTCGCGGTAGTTGTTGGCGCCTGCGGCTGCGTCGGTGAAGCGAAACTTCAGCGCCGACGTTGCCTCGACCTTGCGCAGCACCTCCAGCGCCGGCGCCATCACTTCGGGGCCGATGCCGTCGCCGGCCAGCACGGCAATGTGGAGCGCGTCGTTGGCGGACATGAACTCTCCTCGTCGTCCCCGCGAAGGCGGGGGCCCATAGCCACCATATCAGTGATGCGGAAGGTGTCAGCCACTCGCGGATGCGATGTCCCAAATAATAACCACCGGTGGTTATGGGTCCCCGCCGGAGCCCGTCATCGGGGCGGCAATAGCCGGACCCGTCGGCGGGACGACGCCGCGGACTTTTACAATGCAACCGTTGATCGCTACAATACTCCAAAACAATGGGGGGCGGAGATGGAAGCCTGGCAGCAGCCTGCGACCGATTATATCCGCAGCTGGCTCGAATTCCAGATGCGGCAGTCGCAGCAGCCCGGCTGCATCATCGCAATCGCGCATCGCGGCAAGGTCGTCGCCGAATATGCGCTCGGCCACGCCAATCTCGAAACCGGCGAAAAGCTGACCCCGCGCCACCGGTTTCGGATCGCATCGCATTCCAAGAGTTTCACCGCGGCCGGAATCATGAAGCTGCGCGAGCAGCACAAATTGCGGCTCGACGATCCGGTCGGACAATATGTCAAAGGCCTGCACCGCCAGGTTGCGGAAACCACCATCGCGCAAATTCTCTCCCACAGCGCCGGTCTTGTCCGCGACGGCACCGCCGCCGGACAGTTTTCCGACAGCCGGCCGTTCCTCAGCGTCGAGGAACTGATGTCAGACCTGCAATCGCCGCCTGCCATCGAGCCGAATACGCGTTTCAAATATTCCAATCACGGCTACGGATTGATCGGCCTTGTAATCGAAGCGATCACCAAGGAGCCTTATCGCGTCTGGATCGAGCGCGAGATCGTCGAGGCCGCGGGCCTGCGTGAAACCCGATCCGGCATGCCGCTGCCCAAAGGGACGCCGTTCGCGCGCGGCCACAGCCCGCGGCTTCCGGTTGGCCGCCGCCTCGTCATCCCCGGCGACAACATCCAGAACGCGATCACGCCGGCCGGCGGTTTCGTCAGCACGGCGGCGGATGCGGTCCGCTACTTCGCGCAACTGGCGCCCAACGCAAAACGCAGCGTGCTTTCCCCCGCCAGCCGCCGCGAGATGACGCGTCGGCACTGGCGTCCGATTTCGAGTATCGAGAGTTACTACGGCCTCGGAATCGCAAGTAGCACCGTGGCCGGCTGGGAACGGTTCGGCCACGGCGGCGGACTGCAAGGTTACATCTCGCAGACCTTCGTCATTCCCGCCTGCGAGATGACTATCTGCGTTCTGACCAATGCCACCGATGGCTATGCCGGATTCTGGGCCGACGGCGCCACGCGCATCCTGCAAGCGTTTGCGGCGCGCGGCGCACCGCAGCGGCGCGTCCGCGACTGGACCGGACGCTGGTGGAGCCCTTGGGGCGCATTCGATCTCGTTCCGATGGGCAATCTCGTGATCTGCGGCAACCCTTACGCCTTCAATCCGTTTCTGGATGCAACGGAAATCGAGGTCACCGGCCGCGACACCGGGAGGATCTCGGTGGCCACCGGCCATGGAAGCTACGGCGAGGCCGTGCGTCTCATCCGCAACAAGGCTGGCAAGGTCACCGAAGTCTGGTTTGCAGGTGGCAAAGGGCGGCCGGAGAAAGCCGTGGCGGCGGAGATGGAACGGAAATACGGGAGGCGCAGGCGCGGCAAAGCCGGCTGATCGGTCTCCTATCGACGCTTTTCAAATAAGCTATATCGCGATGGAACTCTCTGTCCCCGCGACTGTTGTAAACTGATCCCCGAGCGCGGCGGGATCGGCCAACGGCCACAGTCAGCAGCCCAAAATGATCAAATCCCTTACAGCCCTGGCGATATTCGCCGTTCTGGGAGCGTCGGTGATTGCCTTGCCGGGATTTGCACCGCAGGTGGAAGCCAGCGAAACGGTTGCCTTGGCCAAGGCCGACCGGCTCGAAATCCGGTCCGTTGCCCCGAATTGCTCGCAACAGACCTGGCCCAACTTCGATGCGTCCTGCCTGCGCAAGGGCGACATGATGGTCCGCGAAGCTCGTCTGGTTACCGCGCGCCGCTGACACGCCCGCTGCAAAGACCTCGGAACGTTCGAAGCCATGAGCGAGCAACTGGCCCGGGCTAACTCACCTCGCTCCAGATGAAAGACCGGCAATCATGGCTCCAGGCGTCGCCGCCGATCTACCCAACGTTCTCATTGTCGAAGACGAAATGATGCTGCGCATGCGCGCGGTCGATATCGTCGAGGATGCGGGGTACATGCCGATTGAAGCCGTCAACGCCGACGACGCGCTGAAGATTCTCGAATCCCGCTCGGACATCGAATTGCTGTTCACCGACATCCAGATGCCGGGCAGCATCGACGGGCTCAAACTCGCCTATGCCGTGCATGAACGCTGGCCGCTGATCAAGATCATGATCGTGTCAGGCCAGCTGAAGCTGACCGATGCCGACAAGCCCGCCGACAGCCGCTTCTTCGGCAAGCCGCTCGACGTTAAGACCATGATCGCAGAGATGCAGGACATGATGGGCAAAGGCTCGCTGGCAATCATTCCGACCGATATCGCCACACTGATTACCAAGACGTCGCATCCCGAATCGATACGAAAGGCAGCTCGATTGGGATCGTCGGCGGCGACCGCGCAGGAATTTCTGACCGCGGAAAACGACAGCCTTCGCCTGCTGCTGGAACAGGCCGGCATCGACGCCAAGACGCTGCTGGCGCAAGCCGGCATCGACGCCAAGGAGCGCGAAGCCGCCGACAAGCTGCAGAAGCTCATCCTCGAAGAGCTGCACCACCGCATCAAGAACACGCTGGCGACCGTGAGCGCCATCGCGTCGCAGAGCCTGCGCACCGCGACAAGTATTGAACACGGCCAGCACGCGATCGAGGGCCGGCTGGTCGCACTCGGCCGCGCGCATGATCTGCTGTTGCAGGCGAGATGGGCCAACGCCAGCCTGGCGAACACCGTTCGCGGCGCGACCGAGCCCTATGACAGCGAAAGCGCCGGCAGGTTTTCGATAGAGGGGCCGGATATAAGGATCACCTCCGGCGCCGTGATCGCACTGGCGATGACGCTCAACGAACTCTGCACCAATACCACCAAATTCGGCGCATTGTCGGTGCCGGCGGGCCGCATCGAAATCGGCTGGAAAATCGACGACGGCAGACAGCGGCTGCAACTGACCTGGACCGAGAAGGACGGCCCGTCGGTCCATGCCCCTTCGCGCCGAAGCTTCGGCACCCGCCTGATCGGATCGCTGGGCCAGCAATTGAAGGGCGAGGTTCATCTCGCCTATGACGAGAGCGGCTTCGTCTACGTGCTGGACGTGCCGATGGCGTCGCTGGTCGCGCCGGGGTAAGCCGTTAGTCCGTCATGCCCGGCCTTGTGCCGGGCATCCATGTCTTAACCGTGTTGCACCAAGAAAGACGTGGATGGCCGGGACAAGCCCGGCCATGACGAGATAGATGCGCTCCGGAATGACGGCTACGCCGCCTTGCCGATCTTCTCCACCTTCACGCCGCCGCCTTCCAGCAGCATCACCTTGTTGAGCAGCTTGACCAGCGCGTAGACCGATTCGATCGCGGGTGCAGGCGTGTTGGTGAGCTTCGCCATTTCCAGGATCGAGCCGATCAACGCCTCGGTTTCCAGCGAGCGGCCGGCCTCCACGTCCTGCAGCATCGAGGTCTTGTGCGCGCCGACGGCTTCGGCGCCGGCGATCCGCTTGTCGATGGAGACGCGGAAGGTGACGCCGAGTTTTTGCGCGATGTCCTGCGCTTCCTTCATCATGCTGGCGGCGAGTGCACGGGTCTCGGCGAACTGGCAGATGTCCACCAGCGTCGCATGGGTCAGTGCCGAAATCGGGTTGAACGACAGGTTACCCCACGCCTTCAGCCAGATCTCCGAGCGGATATCGGGCAGCACCATGGATTTCAGCCCGGCCTTGATGAAGACGTCGTGCAATTCCCTGACCCGCTCGGTCTCCTTGCCGTCGAGTTCGCCAATCGGGAAGCGATCGCCCTCGACGTGATGGATCACGCCCGGCGCAGTTGCGGCGGCCGCCGGATAAACCACGCAGCCGATGATGCGCTTCGGATCGATATGCCTGGTCAGCACGCCGGAGGGGTCGAGGCTCTCCAGCTTGTGGTTGTCATATTGGCCGCCAAGCCTTTGGAAGTACCACCACGGCAGGCCGTTCTGCACCGTCAGCACGATGGTGTCGGGGCCGAGCAGCGTGTCGATATCGCGAACCACCTGGTCGAGGAAATGCGCCTTCACGGCGAGGACCACGATATCCTGCTTGCCGGCGTCGGCGGGCTTGTTGACCGCTTTCATTTTGGCGGTCTGCACCTTGCCGTCATGCCATTCCAGCTTGAGGCCGTTCTTCTGGATCGCGGCCAGATGCGCGCCCTGGTCGATCACGGTAACGTCCTCGCCGGCGAGCGCGAACCTGGCCGCGAGAAGTCCGCCGATCGCGCCGGCGCCGACGATGCAGATCTTCTTCTGCTTCGGCGGGCTGCCCGACAGATACGGGCTCGGCAGCACCTGATCGAACACGTTGGAGAGGCTGCCGACGCCGTCGATCACGATATCGACCACGTTATGCGCGTCGGCCATGGTGCCGGCGCCGAGCGAGGTGCCGCAGGCGATGATGTCGCCGGGCATCAGCGTCACGTCCTTGGAGATGGCGGCAAGCAGTTTGTGCGGCGGGAAGAACATGTCGGCGACCGGATAGTTCTGCCGCTCCTTGCCGTTCAGCACGGTCTTGACCGACAGTTTTAACGGGTCGACGCCGGTCTCGATCACCGGGCCGAACACGCCGAAAGTGTCAAAACTCTTGGCGCGCGCCCATTGCTCGAACGACTTGTCCTTGCGCAAGAGATCGACGGCGGTGACATCGTTGACGCAGGTGTAGCCGAAGATGTAGTCGCCGGCTTCGGCTTCGGTGATGTTGAAGCACTTCTTGCCGATGACGACGCCGAGTTCGCCCTCGTAAATGATTTTCCCGGCATAGGTGGCCGGACGTTCGATCGGCTTGCCCGCGGGCCAATAGGCGTTCGGGGCTTTGAGGAACCAGAGCGGCTCCTTCGGCCGGGTAAAATCGTTCTTGGCCGCAAGCTGGTGAAAATTATTCCACAGGCAGATCATCTTCGACGGATCGCAGGGCGTCGTGACCTGAACGTCGGAGAACTTCAGCTTCTCACCACTCGGCTTCGCGCCCGCAAAAATATCGCCGGTGTGAACGACGATGCTGTCGCCTTCCAGCGTCCCAAAACCGGTCTTGCCCCCATGCTCGAAACGGATCCATTTTGCCATCTGCGTTCTCCCCGTGCGGCCGCGTCATTCGATGCGCGGCCCTCCTTGCATTGTAGCCGCCACGCCGATCCCCGCAATCATGCACTGCATCATCGTACCGTCCTGCCATGCGGAGGTGTTCTCATGACTCCATGAGCCGGAGTTCTGCCGGTGTCACCCCTCAACATGAGGGGGTGGCGGCAGTGGTGGAGCCTCGTAATGGGCCCAGACGGGAACCCTGAGCCTCCGAGTCTGCGCTGCGAGGCAGCCGCGGACGCCGCATCTGGCACGGCTTGGGTTAGCCCGTCCCGGCCAGGCTTTCGCTCGGTCGGACTTGAAGTTCGCCTCTGGCGTTGCAGCCGTTTTGCATAGGCCTCGTCCGAGAATCGGACTAGCGTCCGTTCATCAAACCGGAGGCGACCATGAACGACGAGAAATCGATCACTGAGAAGCTGACCGACGCCATCGGCAAGGCGGCGGACTCGGTGAAAAGCGTCGCCAGCACGCTCGTCGACAAGGCGTCGAACGCCGCCCAGCACGCCATGGAGGCCAACGCGCAAAAGATATCCAGGATACCGCCCGCCAAAACCGATCCGGAACGGGTTGCGGGAACGACCAACGAGCAGATTTACATCCCGGAAGCCGGCGATGCCGCAGCGATGCCGATGCCGCTTGTTGCGGCTGCTCCGGCCCGGAAGAAGCGGAAGGCTGCAGTCAAACCCGCGGCGGCAAAGGCTCCGCCGGCAAAGGTGACGAGCGCGCCCAAGAAAACGACAAAGAAGATGACAAAAAAAGCAGCCAAGAAAAAGACTCCCGCCACAAAATCGGCGAACAAGGCTGCAAAGAAAACGGCGGCGAAGAAAACAAAGAAGGCCGCGGAGAAATCCAGTGTTCGATCGTCAAAGAAGGCCAGGCGAAAATCAAAGAAACAGGAACTTTGAATTTCCTTTCCGCGCTTTCCTTCGATCATCGGCGCCGTGATTATCGCAGCCGCGATTCTGCTGTCCACGCTGATCACCGCTACGGTGCGATCGAGACCTCGAACGAGGAAGTCGCCTGGCTGGTCGATCGGCTCACCGGCAACCTCTACAAATGCCAGGCCGAGGCGCGCGGCAAGGCCTCCTGCGAAGCCGACGTGGCGACCGGCAGCATCACCCAGCCGAAGCGCTAGCCCGGCCCTCATATTCCGATCAGCCCGGCGCTCGTTACGCTCCCCGATGTGCTTTGCCTGTTGAGATCGGCTATGCTTTATCCGACAGTTCAACGCGCCCGCCAGGCAACGGCCGCGCGGCCACGGGAGGATGCGATGCGGGACCGGAAATGGTCGAGGCGCGCCGTGCTCAAGGCGTCCGGCGCGCTGGTTGCGGGCAGCCTGTTCGCCGAGCCGCTGAAAGCCGCCTCACCCCCGCCGAGTGAAGTGACGCCGGCCTTGATCGAAGCCGCCCGCAAGGAGGGCAAGGTTTCGTTCTACTCGGCGCTGGAGCTCAACGTGGCCGAGCGGCTGGGCAAGAGCTTCGAGGCCAAATATCCCGGCATTTCGGTGTCGGTCGAGCGCTCCGGCGCGGAACGGATTTTCCAGCGCATCGCACAGGAGCAGGCCAGCAACATCAACGCCGTCGATGTCGCCAACTCGACCGACCCGGCGCATTATCTCGACTGGAAGAAAAAAGACTGGCTGGCGCCCTATCTGCCGGACGATGTCGCAAAACATTTCCCGGCGGATCAGTTCGACGCCGACGGCATGTACGCCACCTCCTGCGCCTGGCTGGAAGCGATCGGCTACAACACCAATTTGGTGAAGCGCGAAGACGCGCCGAAGAGCTACGCCGACCTGCTCGACCCGAAATGGGTGGGCAAAATCGTCAAGGGCCACCCCGGCTACAGCGGCGCGATCCTGACCGCGACCTTCGTGCTGACGCGCGACCTCGGCTGGCCATACCTGGAAAAATTGGCACAGCAAAAGGTGCTGCAGGTGCAGTCGGCGGCCGACCCGCCGAAAAAGATCCTGCTCGGCGAGCGCGCGGTCATGGCCGACGGCAACGACTACAATCTGGTGCTGCTCAAGGACGACGGCAAGCCGGTGCAGGCGGTATACGCCACCGAAGGCTCGCCGCTGATCATCGTTCCCTCCGGCGTGTTCCGCAACGCGCCCAATCCAAACGCCGCGCGGCTGTTCCAGAGCTTCTTTTTCAGCGCCGAGACCCAGCAATTGCTGGTCGACACCTTCGCGCATCGCTCGTTCCATGGCCTGGTCAGGGAGAAGTCCGGCCACGTACCGCTCTCGGAAATCAAGCTGCTGAAGGCGGACCCCGCCGAAGTGCTGGTGCAGAGTGAGGACATCAAGGCGCGCTACGCCAGGATTTTCAAGGTATGAACTGGTTGCAACGGAGAACAAGAAAATGAACGACGGGATCAACAATCCGCCGCCGAAAGCCATCGAGATGGGCACCACCGCCAACGACTTCCAGAACCTTCACGAACTGGTCGCCAAGGCGCGCGCCAATCTCAACCAGAATGCCTGGGACTATATCGTCGGCGGCACCGAGACCGAGACCACCCTGCGGCGCAACCGGATGTCGCTTGACGAGATCGCGTTCCGGCCGCGGGTGCTGCGCGATGTCGGCAAGACCGATGCATCGGTTGAGGTGATGGGCCGCAAATTGCGGCTGCCGGTGCTGCTCGCGCCGGTTGGCGCGCTCGAGACCTTCGATCCGGCCGGCGGCGGCGCGGTGGTGCGCGGCGTGAGCGCGTTCGGCGCCTCGCATATGCTGAGCTCGGTGTCCGAGCCCGGGCTGGAGAATGTCGCCAAGGCCGCGCCCGATGCGCTGCGCATCTATCAGCTGTACGTGCGCGGCGACGACGCCTTTGTCGACGACCGCATCGAGCGCGCCATCGCCAACGGCTATGCCGCCTTTTGTCTCACCGTCGATACCGCGCATTACAGCCGGCGCGAACGCGACCTCGCCAAGCGCTACGTCCGCGCCAACCGCCGCGATGTCTCCGGGCGCGAATACCAGATGGGGCTGGACTGGGGCAGCGTGAAGCGCATCAAGGACAAGTACAAGATTCCGCTGGTGATCAAGGGCATTGCCACGGCCGAAGACGCCGCGATCGCGGTCGATCACGGCGTGGAGTGGATCTACGTCTCCAATCACGGCGGCCGCCAGCTCGACCACGGCCGCGGCGCGATGCACGTGCTGCCTGAAATCGTGACCGCGGTGGCCGGCCGCGCAAAAATCATGGTCGATGGCTCGTTCTGCCGCGGCACCGACATCGTCAAGGCGATCGCCGCGGGAGCCGACCTGGTCGGCCTCGGCCGCCTGCAATGCTGGGCGCTCGCGGCCGGAGGCGAAGCCGGAATCGTGCGGATGCTGGAGCTGCTGGAGGACGAGGTGCAGCGCTGCCTCGGGCTGCTCGGCGTCAACACCTTCGCCGAACTCGACAAGAGCTATTTGCACGCTGCTGCAACGACCAACGCGCCCAGCGTCTTCAGCGCGTTCCCGCTCCTGGAGATCGAGCCGTACCGGTATTGAGTAGGTCACTCTCCCCGCTTGCGGGGAGAGGTCGAAGCCGGAGCGCAGCAGAGGCTTCGGGTGAGGGGGACTCGCCACGCACTCGGACTCGCGGAGAGTCCCCCTCACCCGGATCGCATCTTTCGATGCGATCCAACCTCTCCCCGCAAGCGGGGCGAGGTAAGGGAAGCCGCTTCAGCTTAAAATTCATCATGCTCCAGCCCCGGACCGACAGGAGATAAAAGTGAGCGAATGGCTCGGAGTTACGCTCGCGCTCATCTCAAGCGTCCTCGGCGGCAGTGCGGCCGCCGTCACCCGCTATCTCGTCGGCAATGCCGACCCGATCACGCTGGCCATCCTGCGCTGGGGCATTGGTTTTCTCTGCGTGCTGCCAGCCACTCTCCTGTTGCGGGCCAAATGGCCGTCGCGCAGCGACTGGTCCGCCGTCGCCATGCTGGGGCTTTGCTTCTTCGGCTTGTTCTTCGTGCTCTACAACATCGCGGTGAGCTACGCCACCGCGGCCCGCGCCGCCCTCGCGCTGTCGACGCTGCCGCTGCAGACCATGGTGGTCGGCGCCGTGCTCGGCATCGAGCCGTTGACCAGGCGCAAATCGCTGGGCGTCGGCGTCGCCTTCCTCGGCGTGATCGCGGCACTGGTATCGGGGTTGCCCGCCGCCCCGCCCGGCGCATGGCGCGGCGAACTGATCATGATCGGCGCCGTGCTTTGCATGTCGTTCTACAACGTCTGGTCCCGCCCCTTCATCCGGCGCTCGAGCGCGCTCGGCTTCCTCACCGTCGGCATGGGCGCGGGTGCGGCGACCCTCATCGTCGTCGGATTGGTCACAGGTCGCATCGAAGTCTTGAGCAGTTTTGGCGCCCCACAATGGATCGCCGGCATCTATCTCGGCGTCGGCGGCGGCGCGCTCGCCTTCATCCTGTGGGTGCTGGCGCTGGAACGCGCGACGCCGACCCGCGTCGCCAACACCATGACCGTCAACCCGATCGCAGCGGGCCTGCTCGCGACGCAATTGGTCGGCGAGCCGATCACGCCGAATCTGGTGATCGGACTGATCGCGGTGTTTTCGGGGATATGGATTGCGACGACGGAGGGTGGGAAGGGGTAGCGGCCCCGCCCATCACCCCGCCCCCGCCACCTCCTCCAGCCCGCGATTGCGCGGTTCGACGCCCCAGGCCCACACCACCACGATCTGGACGAGCACAAGGCCGATCATCAGCCAGACCACGCCCGGCAGCTGATAGGATGCCATCAGGCTGCCTACGATGAAGGGCGAGACCACGGTGGCGCCGCGGCCGAGCGTGTTGCAGATGCCGTTGGCGCGCAGCCTGATCTCGGTCGGGAACAGTTCCGGCGTATAGACGCCAAACAGGATCGCGGTCTGCACATAGATCGCGACGATCAGCACGAAGCCGACACTCAGCACGATCGCCGGATCGGACGCCGCGTTGAAGCGGGCATAGATGTAGCCGCTGATGATGGTGACGACGGACGCACCGATAATGCTCCAGCGCCGTCCAATGGCGTCGGACGACCAGGCGCCGAGCGCACAGCCGACCAGCGATCCGATCGACAGCACCAGCGTATAGGCCAGCGAATTGGCGATGGTGAGTCCCTGGCGCAGGAAGAACTGCGGCAGGAAAATCACGAAGCCGAAAATCAATGTGTTGATCGTGATCAGCACCCAGCAGCCTACCAGCAGGCGCTGCAGCAGCGGCGGCTTGAGCATGTCCATTGCGGCGACCTGGGCGACCGGTGCCGGCACCACCACCGGCGGCAGCGTACCGGAGCCCGCCGATTCGGTTTCGATCGACTGCATCAGCGCTTCGGCTTCCGCGGCGCGGCCCTGCGATTCCAGCCAGCGCGGCGATTCGGGCAGGCTCTTGCGCAGATACCAGACGATCAGCGAGCCGATACCGGCGATGACGAACATTGGGCGCCATCCGAAAGCCGGGATGATCAGATAGCCGAGCAAGGCGGTGACCGGGAATCCGGCCACCACCAGGAACGCCATCATCGACAGCCAGCGCCCGCGCGTCTTCGGCGGTACGAATTCGGTCAGCGTCGAATAGCCGACCACGATTTCGGCCCCGAGGCCGAGGCCCTGCACGAAGCGGCAGGCGATCAGCTGATTCATGTCCTGCGCGAAGGCCGCCGCCAGCGACGCCAGCCCGAAAATCAGGAGATTGATCTGATAGGTGAAGCGCCGCCCGAACCTGTCGCCGGCAAATCCGGTAATCAGCGCGCCCAGCGTCATGCCGACAAAGGTCACCGAAATGAACTGCAGATTTTGCGGAACGGTCGAGAATTTGGTTTGCACCGTCGATGCAAGCACGCCGCCGGCGATATAGAGATCATAGCCGTCGAAAAACATGCCGGCGCCGACCAGCCAGAAAATCCGGTAGTGAAACGATGAGATCGGCAGCCGGTCGAGACGTGCGCCGGCGTTTACTGCGGTAGCCATGTGAACTTCCCCCCTGTGTCGCCTTGTGTTTATTCGGCCGAAGCGATGATCCCTTCTCCCTCTCCCTGCTTGCGGGGAGAGGCTCTAGTTCAATCGCCGCTGCGCCGCCGTGTCGCGGTACCAGTCGAATGGCTGGTCGTGCGTCGCGACCATGACGCTCTTGGTGCTGAAATGGTCATCGAAACTCTCGGTGCCGCACTCGCGGCCGATGCCGCTATCATCGACGCCGCCCCAGGGCGAAGCCGGATCGAGCCGGTGGTGATCGTTGATCCAGACGATGCCGGCTTTCACCGCGGACGCCACGCGGTGGGCGCGGCCGATGTCACGGGTGCGGATCGCGGCCGCAAGCCCGAACGGCGAATCATTGGCGAGCCGCAGTGCATCGGCTTCGTCGGTGAACCGCGTCACCGAGGTGAACGGGCCGAACACCTCTTCCTGGAAGATCCGCATATCGGATTTCACGTCGGCGAACACCGTCGGCTCTACGAAATAGCCGTTGTCATGGCCGGGCACCTTCGCGGCGACGCCGCCGGTGACCAGCCGCGCACCATCCTCGGCGCCGAAGCGGGAATAGGCCAGCACGCGGTCGCGCTGCCGCGCAGAGATGACCGGGCCGAGCTGTGTGTTGGAGTCAAAGGGATCGCCGATACGGATCGATTGAGTCTTGGCCTTCAGCTTTTCCACGAACTCGTCATAGATCGATGCCTGCACGATATGCCGCGAGGCGCAGACGCAGGTCTGCCCTGCCCCGATGAAGGCGCCGAACGCGGCGTAATTGACGGCCTGATCGACGTCGTAATCATCGAACACCATCACCGGCGTCTTGCCGCCGAGCTCCATGGTCTGGTGCGCGAACACTTTTGCCGCTGCACCGCCTGCAATGCGGCCGGCTTCGGTGCCGCCCGTCAGCACCAGCTTGTTGATGTCGGGATGTTCGGCGAGCATTCTGCCGGCGCTCTGGCCGAGACCGAGCACGACATTGAACACGCCCGGCGGCAATCCCGCCTCGGTAAAGATCTGCGCCAGTTTCAACGTGGTCAGCGGCGTGTATTCCGACGGTTTTACGACGGTGACGCATCCCGTCGCCAACACGGCGGCCAGCGACTTGCACATGATCATCAAGGGATGATTGAACGGCGTGCAGTTGGCGACCACGCCGATCGGCGTGCGCAGCGTGTAGTTCAGGTAGGAGCCTTCGACGGGAATCACCGAATCGCGGCGCGCCAGCGCGAGGCCTGCGAAATAGCGAAAGAAATCCGGCAGCCTTGAGAGCTGCGCGCGGGTCTCGTTGACCGGACGGCCATTGTTCAGCGTCTCCAGCCGGTAGAGCTTATCCAGATTGGCCTCGAACGCATCGGCGAGGCGATTGACCAGGCGCGCGCGGGAGCGGATGTCCATGCCGCCCCACGCCTTGCCTTCGAACGCGGCGCGGGCGCTCTTCATCGCGCGATCGATATCGGCGGCGGTGGAATTCGGAATCCGCGCGATCACATCGCCGGTCGCGGGATTGCGGACGTCCAGCATCTCGCCGCTTCCGGCCTCGATCTCGCGGCCATCGATAAAATTGCCGTGGATTTCGACGTGGATGGCGCCGGATTTCGAAGGAATGTTCATGCCTCCCTCCTTTCGACGATGACCGCGTTGCGCGCCAGCGCCGGCAGCACGCGCTTTTCGGTCTGTGCAATGTGCGCCTTGATGATGCGCGCCGCACTTCGCGCGTCGCGGCGCTGCATCGCCTCGATCAAGGCGACGTGCTCGGCGACGAGTTGCGTGGGGTCGTGTCCCCGAACGTTGGCAACGCTGACGCGCACCAGACGATCGGCCTGCCCGATCAGGTCGCACAGCGCCGCGGCCATGCGGCGGTTGCCCGACGCATGCGCCAGCGCGGAATGGAAGGCGCGGTTGTAGGCGATGAAGTCCTCGTGGTCGCCGGCAAAGCGCCTGTAATCATCGAGCGCTTTCAGAACCTGCTCCGGCGCGTTGTCGATCGCCTCAGTGACACAGGCCGGCTCCAGCGCGAGGCGAAACCGCAGCAGGTCGCGCGCATCTGCCAGCGAGATCGGATTGACCCGATAACCCTGGCGCGGCTGCACGGTGACGAGATGCTCGCGCTCCAGCCGCAGCAAGGCCTCGCGCACCGGCTGGCGGCTCACCGCATAGCGCTCGGCCAGCTCCTGCTCGCGCATATCATCGCCGGGGGCAAGACGGCAGGTCAGAATATCAGCACGCAGGTTTTCGTAGACGTTGTCGCGCAAAAGCATCGCATCTGTCACGATTTGAACGATAATCTCGCAGTCGTGAAATATCACGTCAAGCAAAATAGCTTGAAATGCCGCGGCTTTGATTTATCAATCGGGCGCGCTTGCGGCGCCGCGCGCCGCCAGATCCGGACTACGGGCACCGATCGAGAACAGAGAACAGAGAACAGAGAACAGAAATGAACAGGCGTTTCGCCAACGGCACCGTCAACGCTTCGCAGTCCGGCAACGGCCCGCCGCTGGTTCTCTTGCATTCGCTGCTGTCGGATCGCGCCAGCTTCGACAGGATCGTTCCTGAATTGTCGAAATCATTCCGGGTTGTCGTTCCGGAGTTGCCGGGTTTCGGCGATTCCGAGGCCGTCAGCGGAGGCCTCGCCGCCGTGGCCGACCGAATGGCCGGCGCGATCGACGACTGCGCCGATGGCGAGGATGTCATTGTGCTCGGTAACGGCTATGGCGGCTTCGTCACGCTACAGATGGCGATTCGCCATCCGAACATCGCAACCAAACTCATTCTTGCCGATTGCGGCGCGGCGTTCTCCGAACCCGGCCGCGAAGCCTTCCGCAACATGGCGGCGGCCTCCAAGGCCAAAGGCCTGTCAGCGATCACCGACGTCGCGATGCGCCGGCTGTTCGCGCCGGAATTCCAGCAGGCAAATCCCGAACTGATGCGCGACCGGCGCGAGGCCTTCCTGAAGACGGACCCCGAGGTGTTCCGTGCCGCCTGCGACGCGCTGGCGGGGTTGGACCTGCGGCCCCAGCTTGGCCAAGTCAAGGTCCCCGTCCTTGTGCTGGTCGGCGAACATGACGAGGCAACACCGCCGCCGATGTCGCACGAAATCGCCGCGGGTTTACCGCAAGCCCGCCTCAAGATCATTGCGGGCTGCGCCCACGTCCCGCAACTGCAATCGCCACAAGTGTTTTTAGACGCGATCGGCGATTTTCTGTAGACGGATCGGCAATTTTCGGGCCGACGGCGGCTTCGCCAGGCAATCACCCAGCAGAAGCCATTGAACAGAAACGCTAATAGGCCTTGACCGTTTGAATGGTTTTGGCCGGCTGCGCGGTTTGCACCGGCGCCTGTTCGGGCGTCATGGTACTGGCAAATTCGGCTTGAGCCGCCTCTGAAATCCAATATGACACGGTCGGGAAATGCGATACCAGCGCAGCAAGCAGCAGCAGACCGCAAGTGGCCAGAATCCCGACGCTCCAATTCCAACGCGCAGGCCCATAAAGCTGATTCAGCTTGTCGTACGATTCCTGCATAAAAGCCTCCTGTGACAGGATGTGCCCTTATGTCGGTAGGCCGAACCGCGGCGAGTCGATGTGAACTGCTTCACAATCGCGGAATTTTGTCGTCACCGTTATGTTACTGGTGAACCAAAGCTTACCGCTTGCCGCTACTCGCCCTTTGATCCGGCTTCGGCCAGTGCCTGCAACTGCACGACATCAAGCACGACGATAGCTCCGTGCTCGAGACGAACCCAGTTGCGGGTTTCCCAGGCCCGCAACTGCTTGTTGATGCTCTCCCGCGACATCCCGACCATTTCGCTGATTTCCTGCTGGGTGACGGAAATCGTACGTGCCGCCGGCGTCAGACGATGCCGTTCGGTCAGCCGGATAAGCGCGCTGGCAAGGCGGCCCGGCAGGTCCTGAAGAATGACCTGTTCGACCTGCTCGCTGGTCCAGCGCAGCCGCGCGCACAACAGTTCGATGAACTTCATCGCCAGCGCCGGCTGGCTGCGCACGAAGGGGATGAATTCGCGGCGGTCGATGACGAAGATCTCGCAGTCGGAGTTTGCGATGGCATCGGTTGTCCGCGAAAGGCCGTCAAGCAGCGCCACCTCGCCGAACACTTCACCGGGGCCGATCAGATTCAGAATCGCGCTGCGGCCCTCGGCCGACGAACTGCTGATCTTTACGGCCCCACTGATGATGGCAAACAGGCTGTTGCCGGGATCGCCCTTGGAAAAGATCGTCGCGCCGCGCTTCAGATGCGACAGCTTGGCATAGCGGCAAAGCTGATCGAACGCATCCGGTTCGAGATCGCTGAAGATCGGATGCTTGCGCAGCACGTCCAGCTTGCTGCCGGAAATCCGCGGTCCGCTCTTCTTGTCCTGGGACATGCCGGTTATGACTCCAAAACGGATAGTGGCTACGGCGTCAGCACCGCGCGCCCGACCAGTTTGCCTTCCTTCAAGTCGGTCAGCGCCTGATTTGCTTTCGCAAGCGGCATCGGCGTCACCGGAATCGGCTCGATCTTCTTGGTTCTTACCAGATCGAGCAGTTCCTGCGTTTCGCGCAAGTTACCAACGTAACTTCCCTGGATTGTGACGGCCTTGATCGGGATCAGCGGCAACGCCCATGGTGCGCCGCCGCCGAACAGGCCGACGATGACCAGCTTGCCGCCTTTGGTCAGGCAATCGAAGCCGAGCTGCGTGGTTGCGGCATTACCGACGAGGTCGATCACCGCCCTGATCGGGCCGCCGGCTTTGCTGGCGAGTTGCTCCAGCGCATCGGGTGCCCTGCCATCGACGGTGGCGAGCGCGCCGGCTTTTTCGGCAGCCTCGCGCTTGCGCGCATCGATATCGACGACGATCGCGCCCTTGCCACCCATCGCTTTCAGCAGTGACAGCGCCATCAGGCCGAGACCCCCGGCGCCGAAAATGACGATGGGGGTATTGAAATCCGCCTGAACTTTCTTCAGCGCGCTGTAGGTGGTGACACCGGAGCAGGCGTATGGCGCCGCCGTCACCGGATCGAGACCTTTGAGGTTCAGCAGATATTTTGGATTCGGCACCGTCATATGGTCGGCATAGCCGCCGTCGCAGTGCACGCCGAGCGAATAGGGTTTCAGGCACATATTCTCTTCGCCGGCGAGGCACACTTCACATTTGCCACAGCCGAGCCAGGGATAGACCAGCGCGATGTCGCCAACCTTGAGATCGCCCTTATAGTCGGCCCTGGCATCCGGCCCGAATGCGAGCACTTCGCCGACGGTCTCATGCCCCATGGTTCGCGGCAGCGATACGCCGCGGTCCTTCAGCGACAGCGGCTTGCGGCCGTGGCCGAGATCGTAGCCGCCTTCCCAGATATGCAGATCGCTGTGACAGACGCCGGCCGCCTTGACCTTGATCAGCACCTGCGTGCCCGCAGGTTGCGGGGTGGGCTGATCCACCTCTTTCAGGGGAGCATTGAAATCGGCGACCTGAAAACTCTTCATGACGTCTCCCATCGGGGGCTTTTCCGTGGGCCGGACATTGCCACGTCTTGCCATGCAGCGTCGAGATAACTCGGGGTGGCATCGCCCTGCACGGAATGCAACGGCTACTAGTTGCCGTTTGCGATGGTCGCTATCTCAGGCGGAATAATGATACCCTCCCGCGCCGCGCGGCTGCGGTTGGCAAGCCTCCGCGCCCCCGGCAGACGCGCGCCGGACTGTCGTTCGATCGCGCGGGCCAGGGTTGCCATGCGTTCGCCGAATTGCACGTGACCAAACGCCGCGGGATCGATCACCAGCAGCAATTGACCGGTGGCGGGCGGCGGACCCTTGCCATCGAGAAATGACGACGCCTCGAAGGCGAGATTTGCACCGGGAAGACACGCGGCCAGTACCTCCACCATGAAGGCGAGTGCGGCGCCTTTGGCGTCGCCGAGCGGGATCATGCTGCCCTGCAGCGCTTTGTCCGGCTCGGTGGTGGGGTTGCCATCTGCGTCGAGCGCCCAGCCTCCGGGAATACTTTCGCCGCGTTGCTTCGCAGCCGCGATCGGACCGCGCGCAACCTTGGACAGCGCGAGATCGACAACCGCCGGCTCGCGGCCTTCAAGCGGTGCCGCGAATGCGATCGGATTGGTGCCGAACACCGGCTCGCGCCCGCCCCACGGCGCTATCGCGCCGGGCGTATTGGCAAACAGCAGCGCGACCAGACCTTTTCGGGCCAGCGCCTCGCACGGCAGGCCGGTCTCGCCGCAGTGATTGGAGCGCCTGATCGACGCAGTGGCGATGCCTTGCGCCGCCGCCAGCGCCGGCAACTCCGCAACCGCGAGGTCGATCGCGGGATAGGCAAAGCCGTGCGCGGCATCGATGGCAAGCACGCCGGGGCGCGGAAGCGTCGACGAGGGGCGTGCAGCGCCATCGATCTTGCCGCTCCGCACCATCTTCAGATAGGTCGGAATCCGCGACAGGCCGTGGCCTTTGAGGCCATCGGCTTCCGCGGAGACCAGCGCGACCGCGACCGATCGTGCGTTATCAGCGCTGCAGCCGCACCGCACGAACGCCGCGGCAGCCCAATCGATGGCATCGCTGATCGAAAGCGGTTTCACGCGCTTCGATAAAGCTTCGTCATCGAGAATTCACGGTGACCCAGCGACTCCGCGGCCGTCAGGCGGCCGTTGCAGGTGCGCACGATCATGTCGATGAGCGCATCGCCGGCTTGGTCGAGTGTCATCTCGCGGCGGAGCACGCCGGTGACATCGACGTCGATGTGCTCGCCCATGGTGCGCAGCGTCTTCGGATTGCCGGATATCTTGATGACCGGCACGATCGGGTTACCGATCACGTTGCCCTGCCCGGTCGGGAAGGTGTGGACCACATACCCGCCAGCCGCCATCAGGGTCACGCATTCGGCCGCGGCCGACGATGAGTCCATGTAATAAAGACCGGGGCCCTTGGCCGGCGCCTCGGCGGGCTCCAGTGCATCGATGTAGCGGCACTTGCGGCCGATCTTCTCCAGATTACCCAGCGCTTTCTCTTCGATCGTGGTGAGACCGCCGGCGATGTTGCCCTTGGTTGGCTGCGAATCGGACAGATCGTTGGTCTTGTGCGCCTCGATCACATCTTCCTGATACGCCTTCCACATCTTGTACCATTTCTCGGCGACTTCGGGACTGGCGGCGCGCTCGCGGCACAGATGCTCGGCGCCGGTGATCTCCGAGGTCTCGCCGAACACGCCGTAGATGCCGTGCGGGATCAGCTTGTCGTACATGTTGCCGACGGTCGGGCACGACGACAGTCCGGTCGTGGTATCGGACTCGCCGCATTTGGTGGAGACCCACAGATCCGAGATCGGGCATTCCTCGCGCTTCAATTCCGACGCCCACTGCACGAAGCGCTTGGCCTGATAGCTGGCTTTCGCGATGGTCGCGATATCGCCGTGGCCCTCTATGCCGAAACCGACCACCGGCTTGCCGGTTTTGGCGATGCCATCGACGACGCGGCCGGTCCAGCCGTCCTCGATGCCGATCACCACCACCGCTGCGACATTCGGATTGGAGCCGATGCCGATCAAGGTGCGGAAAAACAGGTCGAGATCCTCGCCGAACTGCAGCCGGCCATAGGCGTGCGGAATCGCCATCGTACCTTTCACATTGTTCGCGACCGCTTCGCAGGCCGAATTGGACAGATCGTCGAGCGGAAGAATCACGACATGGTTGCGGACGCCGACGCGGCCGTTCTCGCGCCGCCAGCCCCGGAAGGTGGCATTCGCGAAATCAGCCGAAGCGCGTTTGGCGTCGAGCGATCTGGTCATCAGTTGATCGGTCGCACCGCCGACGAAGGGGGACGACATTTCATGCGCAATCGTAGTTGCCATTGTGCTGCTCCTCACCAACGCTTGGTTTTCATGTTCTGGGTGTGGACGTGGTGACCTTTACCGGCGGCCGCGACCATGCGGCCGACGTCCTGTCCGTATTTGATCACGGTATCCTTGTCGGCAAGATCGATCAGCGCCACCTTGTGCCCGATCGGAATGTCGTCCTTGACGTCGACCGTGAAGGTCGAGTTGTCCTCGGTCACCACGCCGAACGCCTTGGTGCCGGCCTTCAGGCCCTCGACCACCACGACGGCGACGTTGTCTTTCGGACTGTGCGCCAGAACCTGCGGGATGTTGGATTTCTGGCCTGCGGGTTGGGCCGCGCTCGCTTGCGAATTCATTCTTTCCACGCTTCCTTGCTTTGAGTCTTGTATAAGATAGTAAATCTGGGGCGGCAAGCGCCGCGCCTATTTGAGGTCGCTCAGATAATGCGATTGATCGGTACGGCAAAGCGACCGCCGCCACTCCGCCGGCGTGCCGTCGACGCCCTGGGCGACGCGATCGATCAGCAGAATCGGCTCGCCGATTGCAGTTTGCAGCAGTTCGACCTGGCGCTTGCCGGCCGCGACCGCTTTGAGGCTCTCCGAACCACGGGCGATAGTCACGCCATATTTGACCGAATAGAGCGCATAGAGATTGTTCGGCAAATCCTTGATCCGCTCGATGCCGGAGAACAGCGCGCGCGGCAGCACGATCTTCTCATGAATGCAGGGGCGAGCATCCAGCGATCGCACGCGTTCGATGACGACCACGGATTCTTTCAGATCAATCGCCAGTCGTTTGGAGGCCAGTTCATCGGCTTTGGCGACGGACACCGAAATGGTCCGACTTTCCGGAAAGCGTCGTTCGCCGCTGTCTGAAACCATCCTGAAAAACTGGAACAGAATGCGCTCTTCGTCATGCGACGCCACGAACGTGCCACGGCCCTGACGGCGCACCAGCAGGCTTTCCGAACTCATTTCATCGAGCGCCTTGCGTACCGTGCCGGGACTGACGCCGAGCCCCGCCGCGATCTCAGGCTCGCTTGGCAGCAACTGACCGGGCGACCAGCTGCCGTCGCCGAGGCGCTTCATCAGCAGCTCCTTGACCTGCCGGTAAAGCGGCCGATAGCCGAGCGACGCGTGCGCAGTGCTTGCAGCAAGCGGCGACGGCCTCGCCTCGGACCGCTTGCTGTTTCCCTTTGCGCTGTTCATCTTCTGCGTCTCGTGTTGGAGCGATTTTGCGTCACGAATGTGCTGCAAGAACGGGAGCTTCCGGCATTTCATCGAGCAACGATTGGCCGGGCTCGATGCGCGTGAAATGCACCGGCTCGGTCGTCATCCGGATGTCATCGCCGCGCATGCGCACAACGGTATAATGCGAGGTCGCCAGATCCGACGTCGCCGGATGATCCTCGCGGAAATGCGCGCCGCGGCTGTCGGTGCGCGCCCGAGCCGCCGCGCAGATGGTGCGGCTGACCTGAATGAGATTTTCGAGATTCAACCGATCGGTCCAGGTCAGGTTGTAGCGTCGGTCTGCATCCGGTACGCCGCAGCGAGCGACCGCGTCCTGCAAATTATCGAGTGCAGTTGCGCCGCGCGCCAGGCTGTCGCCGCTGCGCAGGATTCCGACGTCGTTCCACATGGTCTCCAGCAGGCCTTCACGGACTTCGTTGAGATCGCCTGAGGGGTGGCCGAGCGGCGCAAACGCGCGGTCGATCGATTGCTCGATTACAATGGGGTCGGGATCGGCGAGGCTTCCTTCGCGCAGCACCGCACGCGCCATCGAAGCACCGGCGATGCCGCCGAACACCGTCGAATTCGCGACGCCATTGCCGCCGAGTCGATTGGCGCCGTGCACGCCGCCGGTATCCTCGCCGGCTGCGTAGAGCCGCGGCATCGAGGTCCGGCAATCGAGATCGAACACGACGCCGCCCATCATGTAATGCGCGGTCGGCACCACCTCGACCAGGCCGCCGGCGAGATCGAAGCCGCAATCGGCGCAGCGCTCCACCATGCCCTTGAACTGCTTGGTAACGTTCGCAGACCCGAGGTGACTCATCTGGATGTGGACGCCGCCATTCTTCGTCGCGAGCCCTTTTCGGATCTGGTACATGATCGAACGGCTGACGACATCGCGCGTCGCGCGCTCGCCGCGCTCGTCATAGTCGAACATGAAGCGCGCGCCACTGGAATCGAGCAGCCGTCCCCCTGCCCCGCGAAGACCTTCTTCCAGCACCGTGCCGGTCATCCGGGTGCCGGCGCCGGCGAGCAATCCCGTGGGGTGAAACTGCACCATCTCCATGTCGCGCAGCGCAAGCCCGGCGCGCAATGCCATCGCAAGACCGTCGCAGGTCTTGTCGCCCGAGGGCGTGTGATATTTGTACATTGTCGGACCGCCGCCGGTCGCAAGCAGCGTCGCCTTGGCGCGCACCAGGCTTGGTTCGCCAGTTCGCATGTCGAGCATCAGCACGCCGGCCAAGCCCGATCCGTCGGCCGCCGGTATGAAATCGAGTGCGCGGTGATCCTCCATCCGGTTGACGTCGCGGCGCCAGACCTGTTCGGAGAGACGGTTGATGATCTCGATACCAGTGAGGTCGCCCTTGTGCACGGTGCGGTCGAAGGTCTGCCCGGCAAAGGCTTTCTGGTGCACGCTGCCGTCCGGATTGCGATCGAAGAAGCAGCCGAGCTCGTTTTCGAGTTCACGGATCCGAACCTGGGCCTCGGTGACGAGCTTCCATGCAAGATCCTGATCGTTGAGCCACTTGCCGCCCTCGATCGTATCCATAAAATGGCGCTCGACGGAATCGCCGGGGGCGAGAGCGACGTTGTAGCCGCCCTGCACCATTCGCGTGCAGCCGCACTTGCCGAGCAGTCCCTTCACTGCCACCGTCACGTCGAGTGAAGGCGCGGTCTTCTTGGCATGCAACGCCGCGAACAGTCCGGCGCCGCCGGCGCCGAGAATGAGGATATCGGTGTCGATGCGGCGGAGTTGCATTCGCTTTAGGCCGCCCCGATGCTCTTCAGTATTGCGTCGCGCCGGCTGGCCACCTCTTTCTGGTTATCGGCAAACAGCGAGCCGCCATGCGAATCCATGCCGACCAGCAGGGGGCCGAAATTCCTGATGCGGAATCGCCACAGGCTTTCCGGATGCAGGTCGTCGAGATCGACGTCCTCGATCTGCTCGATCCATGTCGTCTCCAGCGCCGCGGCGCCGCCGACGATGGCGAGATAGGCGCCGCCCAGTTCCTTGAACGCGGCCGCTGTGTCCGGCCCCATGCCGCCCTTGCCGATGATGATGCGCACGCCCTCCCGCTGCATCAACGGACGGGTGAAGCGCTCCATGCGCTGCGATGTCGTGGTGCCGATGCAGAACGGCGTGTAGCCGACCGGGGCTTCCGCCGATACCGGCACCTTGTGCACGTTCGGCGCGGTGTGGATCACGGCATGCCCCTGCAGGTCGAGCCTGGTGCGGCGGTCGCGGTCGAACATGTGGATCAGGGTGGCGTCGCGGATGCCGTACAGCGTCTTTTCCAACGTTACGGTGTCGCCGATCTTGAGCGCGCGGGCCTGGTCCGGCGTGATCGGCATTTCAAATGTGTGGTGCGCCATGATTGAGCCTCAGGAGGAAAAGCCAATGCCGCCGGGCGTGATGGTCGCCCGCGCGCGGCGTGCCGAATGGCACTGGATATTCACCGCGACCGGATTCTGCGTGATGTGGGTCGCGGCGACCTCGACATGAACGGCGAAACTGGTGGAGCGACCGCCAAGGCCCTGAGGGCCGATGCCCAGTTCGTTCACCGCGCCGGACAGTTCTTTCTCAATCTTCGCGCCTTCTTCGTCAGAGCAGACAGAGCCGAGGGGCCGCGTCGCGGCGATCTTGGCAAGATGCATGCAGAGATCGGAGGTGCCGCCGATGCCGACACCGACGATGGTCGGAGGGCAGACACGTCCGCCGGACTCGATCACCCGGTCGATGACAAAACGCTTGACCGCGTTGATGCCATCGGACGGCAGCAGCATTTGCAGGTATGAGCCGTTCTCCGATCCCGAGCCCTTCGGGATCATCTCGATCGATACTGTCTCGGGCTGCTCGTCGAAATCGACGTGGATGATCGGCACCCGGATGCCGCTGGAGGTCTGGTTGTTCTTGCGCGTGATCGGATGCACCACCGACGAGCGCAGCGAGCATTCCAGCGTCGCGCGCTCGCAGCCGGTGCGGATCGCGCGGTTCATTTCGGCGCCGTCGAATTCGACATCGCGGCCGATCACGACGTTGTAGATCGGGATGCCGGTGTCCTGACAGAGAATGTTTTTAGTTCGCTCGGCGACCGCGATATTCTCGATCATGGTGTCGAGGATGCTGCGGCCGGTCGCATCGGTTTCGGTACGCACCAATTCCTTGAACCCGGCCTTGATATCCGCGGGCAGGATTTTCAACGCCTGCACATAAAGCGTTTTGCAGATTTCTTCGACCTCTTGCATATCGAGCTGCATGACTTCCTCCTAGATGACCAGCGACAGGCCCGATGCGATCAGCATCGCGGACAGAACCTGCTTGAACCGGCGTTCGTCGAGCCGGCCGTAAACCTGAAATCCGAGCCACGCGCCCGCCGCAAGCGGAGGCAGCGCCCACAGCAACAGCGTGATCCCGCCGCGATTGAACGACGCGGCACCGACCAGCAGCAGCGTGACCACATGCGCGAACAGGATGAAAGGCTGGTAGACCCCCCTCGCCGTATTCTTGGACCAGCCGCGCAACTGCGTCCACACCGTCGGAATTACGCCGGAATAGCCGCCGATGCCGCCGAGCACGCCGCCGATGAATCCGATTGCGCCGTCCGCGGCGCGGCCTCCAAAATTCACCTGCGGCAGCCGAGGTGCCAACAGAGCGTAGCAGCCATAAATCGTGAGGAAGACGCCGAGCGAAATCTTCAGGGCGCTGCCGTTGAATTGCGTCAGCGCCAGAACGCCGATGGGGATCCCGATAACGGCACCGATGATAAACGGAAACAGCCGCGCCGGTTCGATCGATCCCCGGATCGGCCACACCAATGTAACGTGCAACAGCGTGCCGCAGGCGACCACCAGCGCGGTGGTCTGCAACGGCTCCAGCCCGTGCAGCCAGATCGACGACGCCACCAGCGCAAATGCAAATCCGGCGCCGCCCGCCGCCAGCGCGCCGAGGAACGCGCCCGCCCATACGATCGACAATGTCTGCATGGAGAGCGCGACCATCACACCATTCCATTCAGGAGAAACAGCAAACCGACTGTCACCGAACCGGCCACGCAAGCCGACACGACGATGGCGCTGCGTTCATGCACGGCGAGCCATTCGATCGCCAGCACGCGAAGGCCCAGGACCATGTGGAGGCCGAGTGCGGTCACCAATCCCCATTCGGCGATACGGACGAACGCGTTATGGGTAACGCCGAGAAAACTTTGAAACGAATCGGCGCCGCCGAGGACGGTCCCGAGCGCGATGAAATGCATCGGCAGAAAGATCGCCAGCGCGATGCCGGACAGGCGGTGCAGCATCGCCGCCAGAAATCCCGGTTTGAGGTGCGAATTGCGGATCATGCGAGATAAACCGCGAACGCGGCCCTCGCTCCGAGTACCAGCAGCAGCGCCGAGAAGGCCAGCATTGCCACATCGAGCGAACGGCCGCGCCATTTTGCCCATTCGCGGAAGATCGAGCGCAGGCCGATCGGCGCATGAACCGCGGCGGCCAGTACGAAGATCAGATAGAAGCCGAGAAACCAGCGATTGCCATGGGTGCGCGCCAGAATCTCGCCCGCGGTCAACCCGCCCCTGATGGCGTAGATGATCGTGGCCAGATGAACGGTGACCGCAAAGGCAAGAACCAATGCGGTGCCGCGCTGGGCGAGATAGAGGACCGGGTTCATCGCCATCGCTTCCATGCACGGACGGAGGTGGCGCGCTTCAATCCCGCGATCGAAAACGTCGGCGACAGCGCCTTCGGGCAGAATTCGGTGCAGCTCATATGGCTGTGGCAGGAATGACAGCCGGCATCGCCGGACACCGCCTTAAGACGCGCGTCCTGGCCGTGGTCGCGGACATCGTTGACCAGGGTCCAGGCGCGATTGAGCGCGGCGGGACCGAGATAGTCCTCGTTCCATGAAACCACATCGCAGGCCGAATAGCAGATGCCGCAATTGATGCATTCGATGCCGGCGTCCGCAGCCTGACGCTCGGTTGACTCCGGTTGGACAACTGCGAAGTCTTCGGGCGGATTCTCGCCCGGTTCGAAGTAGCCGTGCGCGCTGCGCCATTTCTCGAAGAACGGCGCCATGTCGACGGCGAGATCCTTTACAATCGGCAGGTTGCGCAGCGGCTCCAGCCTGACGGTTCCTTTTTCAAGTTGATCGACTCGCGTCCGGCAGGTCCAGCGCGGCCGTCCGTTGACGACCATCGCGCAGGAGCCGCACATGCCGACGCGGCAGGCGAACCGGTAGGACAGTGTCGCATCCTGGTCTCGTTGTATCTCGGTCACGACATCCAGCACGGTCTGGTTCTCGCGCCGCGGCACCTCGAAAGATTGAAACGCGCCGGCCCGGTCGCCGCGCCATACCTCGACCGTCATCGCGTCCAGCTGATGCGATCCGGCGGTTTCGGCGCGGGCATGAAGGTTCATGTCGTCAACTCGATCCGTGTCATCGGCTAGCTGCCGGGCGCGCCGTGGATGCCGCTGAAGAAGATGTCCTTCCAGTCGCTGGTCCTGGTTGCCACCAGGCCCGCCCGGTTCATGTAATCGAGATAGGTGAGGACCTTCTTCGGCGTAGTCGTCCACTCGTTCTGCGGGTCCTTGATCATCTTTTCTGCGTCTGCTGCTGAAAGTTTCGAATTCTCCGCCTTGACCCAGATTGCCGCTGCTTTTGCCGGATCGGACTTGATTCGGGACATGCTCTCCTCGAGCGCGTCCAGAAACGCCTTCATGGTCTTTGGGTTGCCATTCACGAACTTCGAATTGGCCCAGACGGTGTTGAAGGTATGCGGCCCGCCGAGAACGTCGTAGCTGTCGAGCACCTTGTGCACGCGGGGGTCCGCCAGTTCCTGTTCCTGAAACGGCGCCGAACCGAAGTGCGAGTTGATTTCGGCCTTGCCGCCCAGCATCGCGATCATGGCATCGGGATGGCTCATCGAGACCGTGAGCGAATCCAGCTTGTCCTGCTGGCCTTTGCCGAAGACTTTTTCCGCGGCGATCTGCAGCGTGACCGCCTGAATCGACGTCTTGACGCCGGGAAGCGCGATCTTGTCCTTCTCCGTGTAATCCTTGATCGTCTTGATGTTCGGATTGGTCGTGACGAGAAACAGCGGCATTGCATTCAGCGCCGCCACGCCTTTCACCATCAGATTGGTCTGGGTCTTGCCCCAGATCGTCAGCAGCGGGCCGACGCCGCCCGATGCGAGATCGAGATTTCCCGACAGCAGCGCTTCGTTCATGCCGGAGCCGGCGGAGAACCGCAGCCATTCGACCTTGATGTCGAGCCCCTGCTTTTTTGCCTGCTGCTCGAACAGCTTTTCTTCTTCCATCACCGTCAGCGGCAGATAGCCGAATCCGAACTGCTTTGCGATCCGGACGGTATCCGCCTCGGCATGTGCTGTGCCGCCGAGAGCGGCGCTCAGAAGCCCGATCGCTACGATCAGCCGCACCACGCTTTGAAATCTCATACCGTTCTCCTTGTCACGACTGCATGCCCCAGCGGCCGATGGTCTGGTTCTCAATGGTGCGAAAGATGACGTTCTCGATCACGAGGCCGATGATGATGACCGTTAAAAGGCCCGCGAACACATTCGGAATATCCAGTGTGTTCTTGTTTTCGAAGATGAACCAGCCGAGCCCGCCCGAGCCGGAGCTGACGCCGAACACAAGCTCGGCGGCGATCAGCGTACGCCACGCAAAGGCCCAGCCAATCTTCAAGCCGGTCAGGATGCTGGGAAACGCCGCCGGGATCAGGATTTTCCAGATATAGCGCGGCCCCGTGAGGCCGTAGTTTCGCCCGACCATCTTCAGCGTGTTGCTGACGGACAAAAAGCCCGAATGCGTATTCAGCGCAATCGCCCAGGTAACCGAATGCACCAGTACGAAAATCAGGCTGCCGTTGCCGAGTCCGAACCAGATCAGCGCCAGCGGCAACAGCGCGATCGCCGGCAGCGGATTGAACATCGACGTCATGGTTTCGAGAAAATCCGTGCCGATCCGCGACATGATCGCAACCGCCGTCAACAGCGCCGCGAGTACGACGCCGCAGGCATATCCCATCAGCAGCACTTTTATGGACGACCACGCGCGCGCCGGCAGCACCCCGCTGAGGATGGCGTCGATGAAAGCGCGGACGGTGGCGCCAAAGGTCGGGAACAAGAGATCGTTGTTCAAAAAGCGCCCGTAGGCTTCCCAGACCAGCGCCAGCACCACCAGGATCAAGAGCTTGCGCAGCCAGACCTGGTTGTAGATCCGCTCCAGCGCCGACAGCGGTTTTTGCACCACGGCGAATTGTACCGTCTGGTCGCGGACGATTTCGGGCCGCAGCGGCGCAACATTATCGCCAGTCGTCGCCATCCGAGGTTCAGACATTCTCCGCCTCCTCGATCTGGTCGGCGAACAGCATATGCTGGATGCGCTTTTCCAGCGCGATAGCGTCCTGAATATGCGCGCCGCTGTTTAACTCGGCCTTCACCTGACCCGGATGGGGAGACAGCAACAGAATTCGCGTGCCAATCTTGATGGCCTCGGGGATCGAGTGGGTCACGAACAGCACCGTGAAACGCGTCTCGTCCCACAGGGTGAGCAATTCGTCCTGCATCTTGCGGCGCGTCAGCGCGTCCAGCGCTGCGAACGGCTCGTCCATCAGCAGGATATCCGGCTCCATCGCCATGCCCCGTGCGATCGCCACGCGCTGTTTCATACCGCCGGACAGCGTGTGGGGATAAGAGTCGGCGAAATTCGCGAGATTGACCTTGTTGATGTAATGCATCGCGCGATCTTCCACTTCGCGCGCCGATATGCGGCTGGAGGATTCGAGGGGAAACATCACGTTCTGCCGCACCGTCTTCCACGGCAGCAGCTGGTCGAATTCCTGGAACACCATCATGCGGTCCGGGCCGGGATGCGTGATCAGGTTTCCCTTGAGCCGGATTTCGCCTTCGGTCGGCGCCATGTAGCCGCCGACGGCCTTGAGCAGGGTAGATTTTCCACATCCGGACGGCCCAAGCAGAATAAATCTCTCTGCCTGAAAGACCTCGAAGTCGATCCGGTACGTCGCGGTCACGAGATGATCGGGCGTCTTGTATTGCAGCGTGACGCCTTTCACCTCGAGCAATGGGGTTGTCGTTTTCATAGGTTTCTCATCGGCGTATGACCGGAGCAGCATGGCTCTCGATCATGACGTTGATACAGGCTGGCTTGCGGCTTAGATAGGCGCGATCGAGTGCATCGGGAAGATCGTCCGCGTTCGAAACAAGTGCGCCGAAGCCTCCGAGCGCTTCCACCACGAGATCATAGCGCGACGGCAGCAGATCGCAATTTTTGGCGCGCTCCGCGCCGTATTGCCGCAGTTGTATCTGATATTCGGCATTCCAGCGCGCGTCATTGCCAACCACGACGATGACCGGAAGATCGTAGCGCACGGCGGTGTCGAGTTCAGCCATGTGGAACCCAAAGGTGCCGTCGCCCATCACCGCCACCACGGGATGATCGGGGTGAGCCAGTTTCGCAGCAATCGCAAATGGCAGCGAAACGCCGATCGTGCCGGCGATGCCATTGATAATTCGCCGGTCGGTTTTCACCAGCGCCTGCGCCCATTGCCCGATTTCGCCGCCGTCGGATACGAACGTCGCGCCTGGATGTTTTTCGATGAAATTGCCGATCGCTCTGCACATCTCGACCGGATGAACGCGGTCAGACGTTTTCGCGCGAGCCGATTGCCATAGCGGCGGCTCGTATGCGAGCACTTCACGCACGTGTTCGTGCCATGCCGAGGGCGCGGACGTCGCCGGCTTTCTTTTTGACAGCGTATCGATCACCGCCTGCGCGTCGGCGATTTCAGACAGCAGCAGACGCTCGGAAAAGGCTTTTTCCGCGCGCATAATTATTGCCGGATCGGAGTCGATCACGATCCATTTGCAGGACGGCGACAATGCCTCGCCAAACCGCAACGTGAAATCGAGCGGCTTGCCGATGAGCACCACTAGATCGGCCTGGGCCAGCATTTCAGCGATGGCGCCGAGGCCGGGGTCGTTGATACCTCGCGGGCTCTCCATTCCGATCACCGGCACGTCGAGCACGTCGGCGGCTTTTCGCATGGTTGCGCGGCCGCGCTCGCTGCACATGGCCGGGCCGCAAATCACCAAAGGTTTTGCTGCTGCGCGGAGCTGGGAAATCAGCCTATCCGTTACTTTCGGCGCCAACGGCGCAGCACGACGCCGAGCATCCGCCTTCGTCATTCGCGTTACCTGCTCATCCGGGATCGTCTGCTCCAGCAGATCGACGGGCAGGCTGACATGGACGGGACCGGGACGCCCTGCAGTCGCAAGTTCGAATGCTTTCGCAATATCCGAACCTAAGGTGGCGGCTTCTTGCGCCGTCCATGACGCCTTCGTCACCGGGCGCGCGAGATCGGCCTGCGCCATTTCCTGGAACGCACCGCGGCCGAGTTCGCTTAAAGGCGCATGTCCGGACAGCAGCAGCAGCGGCGATTCCGACGCCAGCGCCGTATAGAGTGCGGCCACGGCGTTGCTGTGGCCCTGACCTCCGGTCACCAGCGCGATTCCGGGTTCACCGGTCAGCCGCCCCCAGGCATCCGCCATGTGCACGCAGGCCGCTTCGTGCCGGGCATGGATCAACTGGATCCTGGTCGACAGCAGCGCGTCGAAGATCGGCATGATATGGTTGCCGGACAGTGTGAAGATGCGCGTGACGCCCATCTCACCCAGCGTCCCGGCGACGATATCCGCGCCTCTCAACATGAGCCCTCCGACGCTCTCTCGACTCTCTTGGTCGATGTCATCCGAAAAACTGGCATGGCAGCGCGCACCGGTAAAGCAATCATATGTCTAATATAAGAGCGCACGGTCACGCGATCCCAAGCAGCCGGATCAGCGCAATACTGATGCCGATGAGGACAACAAGCGAGACCACGACCGCGATGGTGACGCGGCCGCCGACGCGGCCGACCACCCGTACATCGACCCCGAGCCCCAATGCCGCCATCGACACGACCGTCAGCAATTTTGCCGAGATGGTGATCGGCGCCAACAGCGCAACCGGAATCAATCCGAGCGAGCGGCACGTTGCGAGCACGAGAAAGCCGATGATGAACCAGGGAATGAGATAAAGCAGGCCGGGCCGCGGCGCGGGGCCGGAAACATTTAGTCTCGACCGGAACAGCGAGAGCAGCACCACGACCGGCCCGAGCATCAGCACGCGGACCAGTTTGACCAGCGTTCCCAGTTGCGCGCTGACGGCGCTGATCGGCACCGTCGCAGCGAGCACCTGCGGCACGGCATAGACCGTCAGTCCCGCCAGCACGCCATATTGCGTCTCGGAGAGTTCCAGCAGCGGAATGAACAACGGCAAGCCGAGCACGACGACGACGCCCAGAATTGCGGTGAATGCGATCGACGAGGCAATGTCGTCGCTGTCGGCGCCGATCACCGGCGCGACCGCCGCGATCGCGGAATTGCCGCAGATCGAATTGCCGCAGGCGATCAGGATCGAAACGCGCTGCGGCAAGCCCAGCGCGCGGCTGGTCGCGTAGCTCGCGGCCAGCGCGGCGATCACCGTCGCGACAATCCCCGACAGCAGTGCCGGGCCGGATGCCACGATGGCGCCGAGACTGATGGAAGCGCCTAACAGCACCACCGCGATTTCGAGCAGCGTTTTGGCGCTGAACGAAATGCCTGGATGCCAGATATCTTCGGGCTGCCAAAAGCTGCGGATCGCGATGCCGAGCAGAATGGCGATCACCAGCGCTTCGACATAAGGATGGCCGAAGGCCGCCTCCTCCCAATTCTGCAGCAGCATCGAGATCGCGGTAATGGCAACGCAGAGGATCAGGCCCGGCACGACCGATGCCATATCGGCCGGCGCTGAAGCCAAGCGGTCCCGCCAATTGACAGCGGCGGCTTCGCCGCTTGCCGCGGCTTCTGGTGGTTGTCGATCTTCCATCAGCGGCAGCTACGCCCGGCCTACGGTTCTATGTCTTATATAAGACTTGGATTTCAGCGGCGGTCCAGCCCGAAATCATGCGCCGTGGAAAAAGATGCTCCGGCGCGGCATCGTCGTAACAGGAACGCCTACGAAGCCATCGCAATATGGAGAGTTGTATCCTTGAACAACCGGCGTTTTGCGGCATTTGTAGAGGATGATATCGACAACCAACCAGAGCTGCGACCAGGCTGCGCCGTATCGGCTGATGGAGCCCGATCTTGCGGCATGGGCCGAGAAGATCACCATCGATTCGGCGAACGACAGGCGCGGCCTCTGGTACGGCGCGCTCGTGTTCTGGATTGTGGTGGCTTGCATCATCGCGGCGCGCGTGGCCTTCCTCGATCCGAGCAGAATTCACCCGGCCACCGCAACCTCGGCAACGCCGCCCGTGCTGGCCGGCGGCGTGTCGAGCGCTTCGCCGGCTGCAAAACTAAAACTATAGCGGCCGCCGGGCTCACGCCTTCACCGATCCATCCACAAACACTTCGATCAGCTTCGCGCCGGGCCGCCCGAACGCCGATTTGAGCGTGGCAGCCACGTCCTCCGCCTTGGTGACCTGGATCGCCTCAAGCCCAAGCGCTTTGGCGAGACCGGAAAAATCCACCGGCGGATCGACAAAGTCCATGCCGACGAAATGATCGTCCTTGTGGAACGCCAGCAACCGCTGCTTGATGATGCGGTAGCCGCCGTTGTTCACGATCACCACCGTCAGCGGCAGTTTGTGATGCGCGGCCGTCCACAACGCCTGGATCGAATACATCGCGCTGCCATCGCCGGAAAAACACACCACCGGCCGGTCGGGATTTGCCAGGCTGACGCCAACCGACGCCGGCAATCCCCAGCCGATGCCGCCCGACGCGAGCCCGTGATAGCCATATCGATCGCGATGCGGGCGCAATGCGGAGATGTAGCGGGATGAGGTCAGCCCTTCATCGACCAGAATGGCATTCGGCGGCATCGCCTCGACGACCTGCAGCGCCAGCCAGTCGGGATCGATCGGCGATGAATCGCGCTTGATCGAGATTTGATCGACCAGCTTTGCGCGCTTTGCCGTCCAATTTTTCGACACCAGCATGGCGACGCCGTGCCTGGCGCGGGTGTCGAGCGCTGCGCCGCCGGCGGCCTTGAGCGCGGGGATCAATGCGCGGAGAGTCTCTCTCACGTCGGCCTTGACAGCGATCTCGGCCGGATAATTCTTGGCCAGGTCCCAATCGATCAGACCGATCTGGACCATCGCAAGCCCCTCGGGCAGCGGATCGACTTCGCTGTAGACCGACATTCTCAAGGGATCGCTCCCCAGCACGATCATCAGGTCATAGGGCGCCAGAATCTCGCGGACCAGCGGTTGCACGCGGGGCAGCGCTCCCATGAAGCACGGGCTCTCCGACAGGAAATGCGCGCCATAGGGCGCGGTCTGCTGCCAGGCGGGACAGCCCAGCGTTTCCGCAAACTCCGCGGCTTCAGCCAGCGCGTCGCTCTTGACGATCTCATCGCCGACTATGATGACGGGACGCTCGGCCTTGAGGATGCGGTGCGCCAGCGCCTGCAACGACTCGTCCGAGGGCTTTACGCGTGTATCGACGCGGGTCGAGCGTCCCAGTTCGAGCGCCGCATCCGAATTCAGGATGTCGCCCGGAAGCGAGATGAAAACAGGTCCGGTCGGCGGCGTCATTGCAATTTTAGCGGCGCGGCGCACAATGCGCGGCAGGTCCTCCAGCCTTGTGACCTCGACCGCCCACTTCACCAGCGGCTCGGCAATCCGCACCAGCGGATCGTACAGCACCGGCTCCATCAGACCGTGGCCCTGCTCCTGTTGGCCGGCGGTCAGGATCATCGGCGTGCCGGTGAACTTTGCGTTGTACAGCGAGCCCATCGCATTGCCGAGCCCGGGTGCAACGTGAACGTTGCAGGCGACAAGGCGGCCCGACGCCCGGCTGAATCCGTCTGCGATCGCGACCACGAGACTTTCCTGCATCGCCATCACGTAGGTCAGGTCCGGATGCTCTTTCAGGGCGTGCATGATCGGCAATTCGGTGGTGCCGGGATTGCCGAACAGGTGGGTGATACCCTCGTCCTTGAGCAGCGCGAGGAATGCCGATCGCCCGGTGATGCGGTTCACCGCCGGTCTGATTCCTTTATTCATGTGACCACCGTACGTTTCGGTTCGACAATCTCGAACATGCGCGGAAACTCGTCCATCAGCGCCATCAACTCGGCGAGCTTCATCGGGTTGCCGGTAAACTCGATCTTTCCCGCCGTCATCGCTTCGGGGAATGCAGTCTTCTTGGCAATGACCTCATCGAGCAGCGAGCGCGGCAAAGTGAAGCCGGCGGCGGCGTTCGGTGATTGTGAGCCTGCGACATAGGTCAGCGCGCAATTTTCCAACGTCAGCACATAATTCTCTTCTGTGTCGGTGAAGGTCCAGTTGAGAATGATGTGCTTGCCCTCGGCCTTCGGGCCGTTCAACCGCACGCCGAGCATGTCCCATAGTTGCCCGGTGCCCAGCGCCGCCAGCGTTTCGCGCGGCATCGGCGGGCGCGGCGGTGCTTTCGGAATGCCCTCGCGCAACTCCTGCGCGCCAAACAGATAGGCATTGCGCCAGGTAGAACTTTCCGCGAGATAACCGAGCTGCTCGAACGTATCGGCCAGCAGTGCGCGTGCCGCCGCGTTGCCGGGTTCGGCAAAGACGAGGTGGCTCAAGGCCTGCGCCACGAAGCGAAATTCGCCCTTGTCGAAATCAGTGCGGGCGCGCCCGAGGATGGCGTCCGCGCCGCCCATATACTCGACGAATTTCTTGCCGGACTCGACCGGCGGCAGCGGATCGAGATTGGCGGGGTTGGCGTCATACCAACCGAGATACTTTTGATAGATCGCTTTCACATTGTGCCGGATATGGCCGTAATAGCCGCGCGCGTGCCAGGCGCCGTCGAGACTTTTCGGAAGCTTTATGGTCTCGGCAATTTCGCTGGCGGTGAGACCGTGATTCAACAGCCGCAGCGTCTGGTCGTGCGCGAATTTATAGAGGTCGCGCTGCTGGCGGATCATGGTGTCGACCCGCTCTTTGCCCCACACCGGCCAGTGATGCTGGCCGCACATCGCCTCCGCCTTGGAGCCCCACATCTGCAGCGCCTCGCCCAGATACTTCGACCACGCCAGCGCGTCGCGCACGTCGGCGCCGCGGAACGGCAGCAGGTTGTGGAAATTGTGCGTGCAGTTTTCCGCGAGGTTCAGCAGCTTGTAGCGCGGAATATAGAAATGCATTTCCGCCGGCGCCTCGCTGTTCGGCGCCATCTGGAATTCGAATTCGAGTCCGTCGATGGTGCGCTTGTCTCCGGTCGCCTTGATCAGATCGGTCGGTCGCAGCAGCGCCACCGAGCCCGCCGCCATCGACTTGCCGAGGCCGCAATCGACCTGGCCGCGCGGTCCCTTCTTCAAAAACGGCCCGAACTGATATTGCGCGCGCCGCAGCATCGCTGGCCCCGCGATGACGTTTTCCGACACCGCATGCTCCATGAACAGATCCGGTGCGATAATCGGAACGCGGCCGCTCGCCAGCATCGCGTCGTCGATCACGCCGCGCGCGCCGCCCCAGTGATCGGTGTGCGTATGCGTGAAGATCACAGCTGCAACAGGGCGGCGACCGCGATGCTCGAAATAGAGTTCCATGGCGGCGCGCGCGCCTTCGATCGAGGTCAATGTGTCGACCACGATCACGCCGCTGTCGCCTTCGACCAGCGTCATGTTGGCGATATCGAGCCCGCGCACCTGATAGACGCCGGGCACCACCTCGAACAGGCCGTGATTCATGTTGAGCCGCGACTGCCGCCACAGGCTCGGGTCTACCGTCGCCGGAGCTTCCTCCTCGGAAAGAAACCCATAGGGCTCGAGGCTCCAGACCACACGGCCTGCCTCCGAGGCGATCCGCGCGTTCTCGCGCGTGCCGAGAAAGCCGCGCGACGCATCGTCGAAATCGCTGGTGTCGGAGAAAGGAAGTGCTGCGCGGGTCGCTGCGTGCTGCTTCGTGACCGACGCGGAGGCGTCCTTGGGCGCCTCGCCGCTGATTGGCTGTGTCACTGTTTCCCCCGGATGTTCGGAACGGCTCTTGGGCCGCTTGTTGAATCGACTTTACTCTTTTCCGGGCCGCGCAACAGGGCGGCATGGACAAAGCTGGGTTGTCATCCCGATAGGCTGAAGATGACGCGATCGCGCGAGGATCCGATCACCGCGAGATAAGCGGCCCTGGCGTCCGCCAGCGGATAGATCGCGTTCTGCGAAATCGGGTAAGGCTTGAGATGCCCGCTGGCAAAGCCCGGCAGCGCCTCGCGCAGCAGACCGGCGCTTTCGATCGACGAGAATGCCAGCGTATCGACGCCGACATAGGTGTGGCGGCCGCGATAGAATTCCAGGATGTTGAATTCGACCGCCGGATGAACCGCCGCGATCAGGATCTGCCGGCCGGCCAGCGCCAGCGAGCGATGCGCCGCCTGAAAATACGGGTCGCCGACCGTATTGAACACGATATCGGCGCCCTTTCCATCGGTCAGCTCGCGCACCCGCGCGGCGACGTCGGTACTGGCCGAGTTGATGACCTCGACCGGCCCGTTGGCATGGCCCTCGTAACGCTCGTCCTTGCGAACGACGCCGATCACGCGTGCACCGCGCCAGGTCGCGAGTTGCGCCGCGGCCTGGCCGACCTTGCCGCTCAGCCCCATGATCAGAACTGTATCCTTCGCGGTCGGCATGCCGGCGCGGCGAAATCCTTCGATCGCGGTGACGAACGGCACGCCGATGCCCGCGGCCTCTTCCATCGAAACAGTTGCGGGTTTCTCGACCAGCGCCGCCGCCTCGACCACCAGATGCGTCGCGTGGGTGCCATCGCGGCGAATGCCGAGATCGCCGGACGAGCCGAATACGTCGCGACCGATCCATTGCGGCGGGCCGTCGATAACGACGCCGGCGAAATCGCGGCCGGGAGTGCGCGGGAAAACCGCGTAGGGCATCAGGCCGGTGGCGGCCTTCACGTCGGACGGATTGATTCCGGCAGCCTTGATCTCCACGACCACGTCATCGGGGCCGCGCGTCAGCGTGCGCTTCTCGATCGCAGGCACGAGAGACGCGGCGTCGGCCGCTTTCGCATTCAGCCGCAGTGCCGTTGCTTCAATTGCTGTTGTCATTCCTATCCAGCTATCCGATCAGGCCGGTCGCGGCAACAAATAGGCGAAGCCTTGCGAAAGATCGAACTCCATTGACGACGCCAGTAACCGATTATAAAGCGGCAATTCAAGCCGCGGATATCCATACCGCGTTATTTCGGAGGGAGCGTCATGAACAGGGGATTTAGTTGCCTTGTCGCGGGGCTTGCGTTGCTCACGGCCAGCACCGCCTTCGCGCAAGCGACGTACCCGACGCGGCCGATCCGCGTCATCGTGCCCTACCCTGCCGGCGGCATCGTCGACATCGTGGCCCGCAGCGTCACCGATACCGTCGGCAGGAATTTTCGGCAGCCGATGGTGGTGGAAGCAAAACCCGGCGCCAACAGCAACATCGGCACCGCCGAGGTCGCGCGCAGCGCGCCCGATGGCTACACTTGGCTGGTGACCGGCCCCGCGGTACTCGTCAATCCGTCGATTTACAAGGACGCCGGCTGGAACGCGATGCGCGACTTCAAATGCGTCGGCCTGGTGGTCTGGAATCAGAGCGCCGCGGTGGTGCCGGTCAACCTGCCGGTCAGGACGCTGAAGGATTTTGTGGAGCTTGCGAAGAGCAAGCCCGGCAAGATGAATTTCGGCAATCCCGGCATCGGCTCTTCCATCGATCTGACCGCGAAGAACCTGTTCGGGATCGCGGGAATCGATATCGCCAATATCGGCTACAAGGGCCAGCCGCAGGCCCTGATCGACCTCATCACCAACGAGATTCAAATCAGCGTCGCGTCTCTGGCGCTGGCGCTGCCGCACATCAAGGACGGCAAGCTCAGGCCGCTGGCGGTTTTCACCAAGGAGCGGGTGAAGGAGTTGCCCGACGTGCCGACCATCGCCGAAGCCGGCTATCCCGAGGCCGTTTATCTGCCGTGGTATGGAATCTACGTACCGGCGACGACGCCCGATGAACTGGTCGGCCGCATCCACGATGCCATCAACAAGGCGCTGCAGTCGCCCGAGGTGATCGAACGTCTTTCCCACGCCGATATTCCGGGGCAGCCGATGCAGCTGGATGAACTGGCGAAGCTGATGCAATCCGACTTCGAACGGCTGACGGAGATCGTCAAGGTTTCGCACATCGCGGTGGAGTAACGTTACCAGCTTGCCAGTCCCTCGCTGCCCTGTGCGGCGAGATCGCTGCGCCACAACCAGATCGTGAGCGAGCCTGAGCGACCGCGAATGCGCGTCTCCTTAGGTCCCGTAAGAACGCCCGACTTGAACAGCGCGCAATCGCGCCCGGCGGCGCGAACCAGCTCGTTGCTCACCGCAAGTTCGACGCCATGAACGGCTGCCACTTCCATCAGGCGGCTCGCCACGTTCACGGTGTCGCCGGTTGCCGTGATATGCTGATAACTCCCGCCGCCGAGTCGCGAGGCAACGATCGTTCCGAAATGCGCGCCGACCTTGAAGCCAAACCGTGACGCGATCGCTGGCGGCAGCGAGCTCAGCCACTGTTCGGCGCTGACGCAGAGTCCGACCGAGCATTCCGCCGCCCTGAACGCATCATCCGCCGCGGCCTCAGGCAGGCCGAACAGGATCATCGCGCCATCTCCCAAGAAGCTCGTGATCATTCCCCCGCAGGCGACCGCTTCTTTGTCGACCAAAGCATGAAAGTCCTTCAACAGCTCCCTAATCCTGTCCGGCCCGAGCCGCTCGCTGAGCGACGTAAATCCGGACAGATCGATAAAGACGATGGCCGCGTTTTGGCGAACCGGCTCGACCAGAAAATTGGGGTCCCTGGTCAGCCATTCGTGGACGCCGGGCGCCTGGAATTGCTCGAGCAATTCACTTCGCATGGCAAAATACTGCGCCCGCCGTCTGCCTGACCAGAGCTGCACGGCTGCGAACAAAATGGCGGGTGGCGCTGCGGCCGCGATCGGCACGGCGGCACTCAGCCAGATCCCCGACGAGAACGCGACATAGATTGCCACGGCCCAGATCGACACGACGGCGGCAGCCGCGAAAAGTCCCACCGCGCTGCGGCGCCATGCCAGCAACCCGACAAGAACCATGGGCAGGATAACGGCAATCATGCCATCGGCGACCCGCACGGAGGGATCCCGCAATATGCCGTCTCCAGCCATCAGATGCGTGATCGCCGTGGCAATCACTTCGACGCCCGGCATCACCGGCTCGAACGGGGTGGGGAAAAAGTCCCCGCCGCCGGTGACCGTCGCGCCGATCACGACAATTCGATTTCGAAGTGCGTCGGGAGATGCCTCGCCTGACAGCACCGAGGCCGCGCTGATGGTCCGGATCGTCTGGCGTGGGCCATAGAAGGTGATCGGCAGCGCATGATCGGCATCGGTAGGAACCGATCGTTCGCCGAATAAAAGGCGGTCCGGTTCGATCGTCGGCTCCTTGCCGATCGCAAGGGCGGCAACACGGAGCGGGAACGACATCTCGATCCTGTCGCTGGTTCGAAACAGCATCGGGATCGAGCGAGGCGTGCCGGTTTGATCGGTCGCCACATTGACAATGCCGATTTGCGCCTGATCGGCGAATTTCTGCAGCGGCAGCAGGAATTTCTCGGCCCTCGGCAACCGCGCCAGCGGGCCGTCATCATTCTCGACGGCGACCGACTGACTGGTTTCCGGAAAAACCGCGGCGGCGGCGATCGCGGTGGGACGGCCGGCGAGCGACCGCGCCAGGGCTTCGTCGCCATCCTCGGCTCCCTTGTCGACCAGCAGAAGATCGACCGCGATGACCTTCGGCCCCAGCCGCGCGATCGTATCGAGGATCCTGGCCAGATCGGCGCGCGCGAGCGGGTAGCTGCCTCCCTGCTTCACGACGGTGTCGTCGATCGCGACAATGGTCACCAGATCCGGCGGCGCCCTGACGCCGCGAACCAGCGTTCGAAGATCGGTCATTGCCGATTCGGCGCGATTCAGAAATCGCAGATGGCCATTTGCGTGCGCGAAATAGACGCCGAACCCCCAAAGCCCTGCCAGAACCACGGCAACCAGGGTTTGGAGGTGACGGCTGCGCATTCTCTGTTTTACTGCCCCAACCGCGCCATCAATGCGGACACGCGCGCCGCGGGCCAACGCTTCACGGTCAAGGGGCCCGCCGCTTCCACATCGACACCTTCGCCGCGTCCGAGCGTGACAGTATGACTGCCGGTCCGCCGCCCGACGGCAACCCGCCCGCTGACGACAAAAACGGAAGTCTTGCCTTCGGCCGCATCGACCGCCCATTTGGTGCCGCGCACCGCCGCGATCGCTTGCGGGGTAATAACCTGGAATTTATTTCCACCGGGTTTCTTCGGAACCTCGAGCAACAAGGCTTTGCTGCTCAGTTCGACCGAATCCACGCGGCCGTTGCCATCGCGGTCCTGCAGCGTAAACCGTGCGCCATTTTCAGCGACGATGGTAACCCCGCCTTCGCAGCGCTGGGTCTGCGTGGCATTGGCCGAATTCTCCGGCGAACATCCCATGCTGGCGGACTGCGCCGCGGCGATTTCGATGGGGGCGAATAAACATGCCAGACCAATGCATGCCGCCCGGACAATCGTTCTCATGATAAATCTCCGTGCCTGGGGTGGACGATTGTCTAGATGCAAGGCCGCGGTGTGGCAAACGCCGATTTCAAGTTGAATTAAATCAATGGCTTCCGGTGCTGGCTACCGACGGCGGCGATGAGGGCGGTATCCTGATTCAGAGCGTTGCCGGCGATTGGTCGGCCCTGAGGCCGCATGGCACGGTTGTTGCTGATACGTTCGAGACCAATTTGGGGGTGTTCGATGTCAACCATGTCAGCCGCGGCGCCGGTCGCACGCAAGCCGCTATACACGTCGCTGTTTGTCCAGGTCCTGGGTGCGCTGCTGCTGGGGATCGTGCTTGGAATGGCCGTTCCCGATTTTGCCGTCAGTCTCAAGATCTTCAGCGACGCATTTTTGAAGCTGATTTCGATGATCGTGGCCCCCATCGTGTTCTGCGTGGTCGTGCACGGCATCGCCGGCGCCGGCGATCTCAAGAAGGTCGGGCGGGTCGGCGTCAAGGCGCTGATCTATTTTGAAGCGATGACCACGGTCGCACTCGTAGTCGGGCTGTTGCTCGCCTACCTGTTCGGCCCCGGCCACGGCATGAACATCGATCCATCGACGCTCGACAGCAAGGCGCTCGCCACCGTCGCCGACAATGCGCACAAGCTGCAGGGTGGCGGCATCGGCTCGTTCCTGCTCAACATCATCCCCACCACCTCGTTTGACGCATTGTCGCGCAACGACGTGTTGCAGGTGCTGTTCTTCGCGATCCTTTTCGGGACCGGCCTCGCCCTTGTCGGCGGCGAGAAGGGCGAACGCATTAATTCCATCATTGACGCAGTATCGACCGTACTGTTTCGAGTAATGGGGCTAATCGTGCGGCTGGCGCCATTGGGCGTACTGGGTGCGGTCGCCTACACTGTCGGCAAATACGGCGTCGGCTCGCTCAAGCAACTGATCTCGCTGGTCGCCCTGTTTTACGTCTCGGTCACGATCTTCGTGCTCGGCGTGCTCGGCGGCGTGATGGCGCTCGCCGGACTGAATATCTTCAAATTTCTTGGGTACTTGCGCGAGGAATTGACCATCGTTCTCGCCACCGCCTCGTCCGACGCGGTGCTGCCGCAGATCATGCGCAAGCTGGAACGGCTCGGCGTGAAGGATTCCGTGGTTGGCCTCGTGATCCCGACCGGCTACTCGTTCAACCTCGACGCCTTCTCGATCTACCTGACGCTCGCGGTCGTGTTCATCGCGCAGGCGACCAACACGCCGCTGTCGTTCGGCGACCTCTTGCTGGTGCTCGGCGTATCCCTGGTTACGTCCAAGGGCGCGCATGGCGTTCCGGGTTCGGCCATCGTAATCCTCGCCGCCACGCTAAACGCGGTGCCGAGCATTCCGGCGATCGGCCTCGTGCTGGTGCTGTCAGTCGACTGGTTCATCGGCATGGCCCGCGCGCTCGGCAACCTGATCGGCAACTGCGTCGCCACCGTCGTCGTTGCAGCGTGGGAGGGCGATCTCGACCGCGCCAAGGCACGGCGTGTTCTCGACGGTGACGAGTTGGTGGATGTGACGGCGGGGTGAGGCCGTAGGGTGGGCAAAGTCAGCGGTCGCGCAACGCGCGAGCGATGGCGTGCCCACCATCCCATCCCAACGTTCGGAAAACAAGATGGCGGGCACGGCGCTCACGCGCCCTTGCCACCCTACGAAGCCACGTCCCGCGGCTTAAAATTCTCGATCAGCCGCAGCAGTACCCGCGCGCCGGCGTCGGCATCGGCAACATCGACATGCTCATCCGGATGATGGCTGATGCCGCCGCGGCATCGTACGAACACCATGCCGACATCGGCGATGTCGATCATCGCCATGCCGTCATGCCCTGCCCCGCTCGGCAGTTCGAACACGCGAAAGCCCTCTGCCGCAATGGCGTCCGCCACCTGCGCCTTCAGCCAAGGTCCGCAGGGCACGGTGCGGTTTTCGTGCGTAACATCGACTTGCAGCGCAAGCTCGCGGCGTCTGGCGATTTTTTCGATCTGCCGGACAATGTCGGCCACCGCCATTTTGCGGTGCGCGTCGGAGGCCGCGCGCATGTCGATGGTGAACGAAACACGCCCGGGGATCACATTGGTCGCACCCGGCATCGCATTGATGTAGCCGACGGTGCCGACCAATCCCACGTCGGTCCGGCAAAACTCCTCGATCGCGACCATGCATTCCGCAGCCCCCGCCAGCGCGTCGCGCCGAAGCGCCATCGGCACCGTGCCGGCATGGCCGGCCATCCCGGTCAGAACGACGGCCAACCGGGTGGCGCCGCTGATCGCGGTTACCACCCCAACCGGCAGATGCTCGTTTTCCAACACCGGCCCCTGCTCGATATGGAGTTCGACATAAGCAAGCAGTTCGCTGCGGGCCCGCGCGGCAGCACCAATGTGCTCGGGATCGAGACCGAACTGAGCCAAGGCCTCGCGCATCGAAACCCCGCCGCTGTCCTTTACGCCGAGCACGCTCTCATCGAATGTTCCTGCGACAGCGCGGCTGCCCAGCAGCGTGGAGGCGAACCTGATGCCTTCTTCGTCGGCGAAGCCGGTTACCTCGATGGCGAATGGCAGGCGGCGCGCGCGCCTGTGCAGATCGGCCACGCAGGAAATCGCCGTGATCAGCCCGAGTGGACCATCCCATTTACCCGCGTCCCGCACGGTATCATAATGCGAGCCCAGCATCAGGCACGGCAATCCATGCCGCTCGCCTTCATAACGGCCGCAGACATTTCCGATCGCGTCGAGATGCGCATGCATCCCGGCGGCGCCCATCCATTTCATGATGAGCTCGGCGGCGGCGCGGTGCTCTTTGCTGAGAAAGATGCGTGTGAGATGCTCCGGCGTCTCGGAGACTGCTCCGAGTTCATTGATCCGGCCGACGATCTCATCGCCAAGCGCCGCGTTTCCAGGCGCAACGATTCTGGTCTGTATTTCGCTCATACGAATCCGCGGCCAATCCATGACATCCGATCGGCATCAACCTATACTGACCTGACCGAACGGCAAATGGCTGTGGGACGCTGCGATGAACCAGGTTTCGAATTTAGGCGCGTCCGAACTCGACGAACATTTTCTGCGCCGGTCGTTCGATGTCGCCCGCCGCGCCGCCGCGCATGGCAACCATCCTTTCGGCGCGGTTCTGGTCGATCAGTATCGCAACGTGCTGATCGAGGCCGCGAACGGCTACATGCCGTCGCATGACGGGACCGCCCATGCCGAGCGCCTGCTTGCGACGCAGGCCTGCACGACGCTGGGTGCGGATACCTTGCGGAATGCCACGCTATATTCGTCGGCCGAACCCTGCGCGATGTGCGCAGGCGCGATCTATTGGGCCGGCATCGGCCGCCTGGTTTATGGCCTGAGCGAACACCGGCTACGCAACGTCACCGGCAATCACCCGGAAAATCCGACGCTCGATCTGCCCTGCCGCACAGTGTTCGCGAGCGGACAGCGTCCGACCGAGGTGGTTGGCCCGATGCTGGAAGACGAGGCCGAGGCGGTGCACGCCGGCGCCTGGGACAAGTAGTCCAAAACGAAATGGCGCCGCGAGGTCATCGCGGCGCCATCGTTTTCAACCCGAAGATTCAGGCGGCTTAGAACTTCACCGTGATGCCCGAATAGAGCGAGCTTTCGGTGCAGGTGTTGTTGCTCACGCCAGGCGCGATGTTGCAAACCGGGCTGGTGTTGTGGTCGAGGCCGAACTTGTTCTGCCAGTAGCGATAGGCAACCCAGAGATCGACAAAGTGCGTGTACTTGGGACCCCAGACCGCCTTGCTGGCGTCGAAGGTCAGGCGGATCGGCTCGGAGTTGAACTCGACAGCGGTCGCGGTACCACCGCTAGCGATCCCGAGCGGCTGGTTCTGATTGCCCTTGTTCCCGTACCAGGCGGCGCGGCCGCTGATCGAGAAGAAATTGAAGTTTTCAGGAAAGAAGCCGAGATCCATGTAGTAGTTGGTTTCAACAGCCCAGGTCGGATTGTAGCTGGTGTTGCCATCGGTGGTGCAGGTGACCCCCGGGACCACGCCGGCGAAGGGCGCATTGCACTGGATGAACGAGTTGTGGTTGGAGAACTCCCAGTACACCAGAGGCGCTACGTTGAAGTAGCCCTTGTAAGGCAGGTCAAACGCGAACTGCAGACCGGCGACGACGTCGCGCTTGGCCGGAGCCAGATAGTTATTCTCGGTATTGGCGTCCATACCGACTTCGAACGACACGTTATGCAGCGGCCCGATGCTGAAGGCCTTGGTATTGAAGATTTCGTTGAAACCGAAGGTGCTGCGGAACAGGCCGTAGATTTCGGAAGCGCCGGCGCAGTCGCCCGGAGTGAGATTGACGTTGAGGCCCGCATTGATGCACGGCGATGCCGGATCGTTATGCCCCGATTTGAACAATGAAATGGTGAAGAAGTTGGTGCCGTATTGCCATGCGTCGAAGTGGGTGAACGAATAAACCTGCTTCGGGGTCGTGCTATTGATGGTGCCGTTCGGGTTTACCGAGAAAACCCCGGGATCGGTGCCCTTGAAGATGTAGGAGAAGGTCACCCGGTCGTCGATCACGAAGAAGAACGGCACATCGACGATCGGCTTGACGGCCTTGACCGGCATGTCGGCCGCGCTGGCGAAGCTGGCTGGAGCGAGAGTGGCAAGTGACAGCGCGGCGGCTGCGATTGCTCGGCGATAGTAGGACATCTGGATTACCCCCAAGTTGACGATTGATTGATCAAGGCCCTTGAGCGGACACTTGCGCCGTTCGTTCGACCTGAGAAGCCTCAAGTTTTCCCATGGCCTGCCGCAAGTTTCATCAAGAACGGCCAATGCGTCAGGGTGTTACGGGTTGTCAGCGAGGTCCGCCGCACCGGATTACCGGATTCCTGGAAAACGGCTGGCGGTACGGTAGTGCCTGTTTCTATTGGGTTTTTGCGACGATCTGACGCAGCTCCGGTCGCGTCGGCCACCCGATCAAATCGATGCAGGCGAGGCATCGGCGGCTTGAAACGACACTGCTTAACTTCGCGGCAGGCTCAGTTCGGCGGTTCCGATTTGGATTGAACCGTCACAATTTTGCAACATATCGAGAGCCGGCCGGTGCAATGAACCAGCCGACTTGGCTCAGCCACCTGCGATCGATCAGAAAGCCAGGGGGAATCATGGGGACGAATCGCCTGCCAAAACGCTGAGCAATCGCTGGCGCTTTTTCGATACTTACCTTGCACCGCAATTTAGCACAGTATTGAGGCAGTCCTTCCTCGCACATGTGACAGCGCATGCTAGATCCGACGCCTTCCAGCCAGCGTCCCGGCCAAACGCCGCTGCTTCAAACCATCGGGCTGACCAAGCGCTATGGCAGTTTTCTCGCCAACGATACGATCGACATCGATATCTGGCCGGAGCAAATCCACGCTTTGCTCGGCGAGAACGGCGCCGGCAAGTCGACGCTGGTCAAAACCATTTACGGCCTGATTCAGCCGAGCGAAGGCGAGATGCGCTGGCTCGGCGAAAAGATGGAACTGGCCGGCCCTGCCGAAGCGCGCGCGCGCGGCATCGGCATGGTGTTCCAGCACTTTTCCCTGTTCGACAATCTCACCGTCGCGGAAAACGTGGCGCTGGGGCTCGACGGCAAGGAATCGTTCAAGGACATGTCGGCCCGGCTGGAGCAAGTGTCCAACGTTTATGGGCTTCCGCTCGATCCAAAGCGTGAGGTTTGGCAGCTCTCGGTGGGCGAGCGCCAGCGCATCGAAATCGTCCGTGCCCTGATGCAAAACCCCAAATTCCTGATCCTCGACGAGCCGACCGCGGTGCTGACGCCGCAAGAAGCCGACCAGTTGTTCGTCGTGCTGGATCGGCTGAAGGCGGAAGGCCGCGCCATCCTCTACATCAGTCACAAACTGGAAGAGGTGAAGCGGTTGTGCGACACCGCGACCATCCTGCGCGGCGGCAAGAAGGTCTCGACCTGCAATCCGCAAGCCGAGACCGCAGCGTCGCTGGCGCGCATGATGGTTGGCGCCGACATCAAGGAAGTGAGGGCCGCGGCCGGAAGGCAGATCACGGTGCCGCGCCTCGTCGTCAACGATCTCAACTTGGAGCCGGACGATCCTCACGGAGTCCGGCTGGAGCACATCTCGCTGGAGCTGAAGGGTGGTGAAATCTTGGGCATTGCCGGCGTCGCCGGGAATGGCCAGGACGAACTGTTCGCTGCGTTATCCGGCGAGCGTCTGGCGCAGGATCCCGGCACGATCGTCATCGACGGCCACGCGGCCGGACATCTGTCGATCACGCAGCGCCGCAAGCTTGGTGCAGCCTTCGTGCCGGAAGAACGGCTGGGTCACGGCACCGCGCCGCGCATGAAGTTGTCGGAAAACGCGCTTTTGACCGGCCATGCCGCGAGCGGAATGGTCCAGCATGGTTTCGTCAACACCGCAGCGACGCTCTCCACCGTCGACCGCGCCACCGAAGCCTTCGACGTACGCAAGGCAAAGCGGGACCCCGAAGCGGCGAGCCTGTCCGGCGGTAATCTGCAGAAATTCATTGTCGGCCGCGAAATTCTCCGCAACCCCGTGGTGCTGGTAGTCAGCCAGCCGACCTGGGGCGTCGACGCCGGCGCCGCCGCGGTTATCCGTCAGGCCCTGCTCGATCTCGCTGCGGCAGGCGCCGCGGTGCTGGTCACCAGCCAGGATCTGGATGAACTCGCCGAAATCACCGACCGCATCGCGGTGATGTTTCACGGCCATCTCTCGGAGCCGCTCGCGACTGCAGATGCCAACCGCGAAAAACTCGGCCTGCTGATGGGCGGAAGCACCTTGGCGCAGAAGGAGCCGCTGCATGCAGTTAGTGCTTGAAAAGCGCGCCGAGCGATCGACCACCATCGCTTTGATTTCGCCGCTGATCGCCATCGGTCTGACCATCGTGACCATGAGCATCCTGTTTGCAATTCTCGGCAAGAACCCGATTTCGGCGCTCGGCGTCTATTTCATCGACCCGCTTACCGATGCGTATTCGCTGCAGGAAATCGCGGTGAAGGCGACGCCGTTGGTCATGATCGCTGTGGGGCTGTCGCTCTGTTACCTCGCCAATGTCTGGAATATCGGCGCCGAGGGCCAGTTCCTGATCGGCGCGGTTGCCGGAAGCTGGCTGGCGGTGAAAACGCAGGGCACCGAAGCCGGCCATTGGGTGATGCCGGCCATGTTGCTGCTCGGCGCCCTCGCGGGCGCGCTGTATGCGCTGATCCCGGCAATCTGCAAGGTAAGGTTCGGCGCCAGCGAAATCCTCACCAGCCTGATGCTGGTGTATGTGGCCGACCTTCTGCTCGACTATCTCGTGCGCGGGCCGTGGCGCGACCCGGCAGGGTTCAATTTCCCGACCACGGCCGAGTTCGACCCGGTCGCGACGGTGCCGGTGCTGATCGAGGGCGGCCGGCTGCACCTCGGCGCGGTCATTGCACTTGTCGTCGTTGCCGCGGCCACGGTGCTGCTCGGGAAAACGATCAAGGGTTTTGAAATCCGCGTGGTTGGTGCCGCCCCTCGCGCCGCGCGGTTCGGCGGGTTCAATTCCAACCAGCTGATCCTTCTCACCTTCGCGATTTCCGGCGCGCTGGCAGGAATGGCGGGAATCATCGAAGTCGCGGGGCCGGTCGGGCATCTGCAGCCGGGGATTTCGCCGGGCTACGGTTTCACCGCGATCATCGTCGCGTTTCTGGGCCGGCTGAACCCGATTGGAATATTTATTGCAGGCCTTTTTCTCGCATTGACCTTTATCGGCGGCGAGCAGGCCCAGATCGCAATGAAAATCCCTTTGGACGTAACCAAGGTGTTCCAGGGCATCCTGCTGTTCTACGTGCTCGCCTGCGACTCGCTCATTCTCTATCGCTTCCGGCTGATTTCAGCGCCGCGAAAGGTGTCCCGTGGGACTGCTTGAGGCGATCATCCTTGCCGTACTTGCGGCTTCAACGCCGTTGCTGATCGCGGCTACCGGCGAGCTGGTAACCGAGCGCGCCGGCGTATTGAACCTCGGGGTCGAGGGCATGATGATCGTCGGCGCCGCCTGCGGATTTGGCGGCGCGTTTCTGTCCGGCTCGACCCTCATCGGCGCGGTCTGCGGCATCGTCGCGGGTACGCTGCTGTCGCTGGTGTTTGCGATGATGACGCTCGGCCTCGCGGTCAACCAGGTTGCCACCGGTCTTGCGCTCACCATCCTCGGCGTCGGCCTGTCCGGCCTGATCGGCGCCGGTTTTGTCGGCGAGAGAATTACCCCGGCGCCGCATCTCTATATTCCGGGACTTACCGACATTCCGTTTCTCGGCCGAATCCTGTTCGGGGAAGACCCGTTTGTCTACTTTTCCATCTTGCTGATCGTGGGTGTCTCGCTGTTCCTGTACCGGACCCGCGCCGGTCTTATCCTGCGCGCCACCGGCGACAATCACGTTTCGGCTCATGCGCTCGGCTATCCGGTGCTGAAGATCCGCATGCTGGCGGTGATGTTCGGCGGCGCTTGCGCAGGTCTGGCCGGGGCTTATTTGCCGCTCGCCTACACGCCGTTTTTCATTCCGGGAATGACCGCCGGCCGCGGCTGGATCGCGCTGGCGCTGGTGGTGTTTTCGTCCTGGCTGCCGAGCCGCCTCGTGATCGGCGCGTATCTGTTCGGCGCGGTGACGATCCTGCAGCTTCACGCGCAGGGCTGGGGCGTTGGAATCCCATCGCAATTCATGTCGGCATTGCCATACCTTGCGACCGTCATCGTTCTCGTGCTGATTTCGCGGGCGCGGACCGGCGGCTCGACCGCGCCGGCGGCGCTGGGAACGGTGTTCGTGCCCGATCGATAAATGTGCCCGAAGCGCGCGCGACGGGGCGCCGCGTTTCGGGAGAGACCGTCCGCCCGTCAATAACTGGAGAAACCTATGCGAAAAATCCTCATCGCCGCGACAGCAGTGATGCTCGCCACCGGAGCAAGCCTGTTCGGCGCGTCCGCCGCCGAGAAGCTCAAGGTCGGCTTTATCTATCTCGGTCCGGTCGGCGATCTCGGCTGGACCTACCAGCACGACCTCGGCCGGCTGGCCATGGTCAAGGAGTTCGGTGACAAGGTCGAGACCACCTTTCTCGAGAACGTCAGCGAGGGCCCGGATTCGGAGCGTTCAATCGAGCAGCTCGCGCGTGCGGGCAACAAGCTGATCTTCACCACGTCGTTCGGCTACATGGAGCCGACGCTGAAGGTGGCGAAGAAATACCCCAAGATACATTTCGAACATGCCACCGGCTACAAACGCGCCGAGAACATGTCGACCTATTCCGGCCGGTTCTATGAAGGCCGCTACATCCAGGGGCAGATCGGCGCAAAGATGTCGAAGAGCGGCGTGCTCGGCTACATCGGCTCGTTCCCGATCCCGGAAGTCATCTCGGGCATCAACGCCACCATGATCGGCGCGCAGAGCGTCAACCCCAACATCAAGGTCAAGATCATCTGGGTGAATTCGTGGTTCGACCCGGGCAAGGAAGCCGACGCCGCCAAGGCGCTGCTCGATCAGGGCGCCGACGTCATCATGCAGCACACCGACAGTCCGGCGCCGATGCAGGTCGCGTCCGAGCGCGGCAAGCTGGCATTCGGCCAGGATTCCGAAATGATCAAGTTCGGACCGAAGGCGCAGCTCACCTCGATCATGGACAATTGGGGACCCTATTATATCGAGCGGGTGAAAGCAGAACTCGATGGCACCTGGAAGTCGGCAGATACCTGGGATGGACTGAAGGAAAAGATGGTGGTGATGGCGCCCTACACCAACATGCCGGACGACGTAAAGAAGGCGGCGGAGGAAACCGAAGCCGCCATCAAGGACGGCAAGCTGTTTCCCTTCAAATGTCCGGTGGTCGGTCAGGACGGCAAGGAAGTCGAGTGCAAGGGCGGCGACAAGCTTGCCGACGGCCAGATCCTCGGCATGAACTTCTACGTCAAGGGCATCGAAGACAAGATTCCGGGGAAGTAAAAGCCGGGCTTCCAGGAGAAGAAGGTCCGGGCGGCAACGCCCGGACCTTCTTATTTTGCGCGAGGCCGAAATTTTTCTTCCTCATGCCCGGGTTTGTCCCGGGCATCCACGTCTTTCTTCGACGAGACACCACGTAGATGGCCGGGACAAGCCCGGCCATGACGACGGAGTTGGTTAGCCCGTCTGCATCGCCTTCGCCGCAGCACTATGTCGCCGGATCAGGCCGGGCACATCCAGGCCCGGTATCGCACCATCGGTCACCACCCATTTCCCGCCGACCATCACCCGGTCGGCGCGGTGCGCACCGCACAGCACCAGCGCGGCCAGCGGATCGCCATGGCCGGAGAAGCGCAACTCGTCGAGCTTGAACAGCGCCAGATCGGCCATCTTGCCAACCGCGATCTCGCCCAATTCAGGTCGCCCGACGCAGGCGGCGGAGCCCTTGGTCGCCCAGCGCAAGGCGTCCTTGTGGCTGACTTTGCCGACGCCGTAGCGCGCACGCTGCAGCAGGAACGCGGCGCGGACTTCCTGCATCAGGTTGGATTCGTCGTTCGACGCCGAGCCATCGACACCCAGGCCGATCGCAACCCCCGCCTCCTCCATGTCGCAGACCGGGCAGCAGCCGGACGCGAGAATCTGGTTGCTGCAGGCACAATGGCTGATGGCGGTCCTGGCCTTGCCGAGCCGCCTCATCTCGTCTGCGTTGAAATGGATGCCGTGGGCGAGCCAGGTCCGTGCATTGAGCCAGCCGCATTGCTCAAGATAATCCAGCGGCCGGCATCCATAGATCTGCTCGCAGAATTTGTTTTCGTCCTCGGTTTCCGCCAGATGCGTATGCAGGCGGACGTCGAGCTTGTCGGCGAGCGCAGCCGTGGCCTTCATCAGGGCCGTCGTTACCGAAAACGGCGAGCATGGCGCCAGCGCGATTCCCACCATCGCGTCCTCGCCGCGCTGATGATGTTTTGCCACGACGCGCTCACTGTCGGCCAGGATGGTGTCCTCATCCTGCACCACGCTGTCCGGCGGCAGCCCGCCGTCGCGCTGCGAGCGGTTCATGGAGCCGCGCGTCAGCAAGGCTCGCATGCCCAGCCGCTTCGTCACCGCCACCTCGATATCGACGGCGTCCTCCAGCCCGGCCGGAAAGACGTAATGATGATCGGTGGTGGTGGTGCAGCCCGACAGCAGCAATTCCGACATTGCGACCGTGACGCCCAATTCGAGGTTTTCAGGCGTCAGCCGCGCCCACACCGGATAGAGCGCCTGCAGCCAGGGAAACAACTCGCGATCCAGCGCTGCCGGTAGCGCCCGGGTCAGCGTCTGGTAGAAGTGATGGTGGGTGTTGATCAGCCCCGGCAGCACCACATGGTCGCCTGCCTCGAAGAACGCCGCTGATGTCGCCGGCTGGCCGCCCTTCGGCACCAGTTCGACGATCCTGCCGCCATGGACGACGATGCCACGCTCCGCGCCCTCGGCCAGGATGGCCAAAGGGTCCTTGATCCAGATCGCCCGTGTTTGATCCATGGCCTTCGGCATCTCCAAGAGTTTGGACCGACCAAACGCGGTCCTGCGCCAACCCTGCAATTCAAAGACCAGTCGGGCTACATTCAACTTGGCGTCGGTCTTGCAAGCCTTCATACAGACACGGACATCATGTTGAAAGCTCAAGCGTATCCATGGATTTGAATACCATCACCGAGGTTGCTCACCCGCAAACGCGGGCGCAGCTGCCCGTTTGGACGGCAGGCGACGCGTGGCTGGCGGGCGGGACCTGGCTGTTCTCGGAACCGCAGGTCCACCTGACGCGGCTGATCGACCTGACCGATTTTCGATGGCCTGCGCTAACCATCAACGAGGGCAGTCTAACCATCGCCGCGACCTGCACCGTCGCGCAGTTCGATGCACTGCCCTGCCCGGCCGATTGGATCGCGTCGCCGCTGATCAACCAGTGCTGCCGCGCGTTCCTGGCATCGTTCAAGATCTGGAAGACCGCGACCGTCGGCGGCAATCTGTGCATGTCATTGCCGGCCGGCCCGATGATCGCGCTGACCGCGGCGCTCGATGGCATCTGCACCATCTGGAAGGCTGACGGCAGCGAGCAAAAGGTTGAGGTCGCCGACTTCGTCACCGGCGACCAGCGTAACGTGCTGGCAGCGGGCGATCTGCTGCGGCAGATCGATCTTCCACTTGCCGCCTTGATGCGGCGCTCGGCGTTTCGGCAAATTTCATTGACGCCGGTCGGCCGTTCGGCGGCCCTCCTGATCGGCACCGTGGGCAGCGAAGGAAGTTTTACGCTGACGGTGACGGCGTCTACCGTACGGCCCATTCAACTTGCCTTCAAAGCCATCCCGCAAGCGAACGAACTGCGCGACGCCATCCTGCACCACATTCCAGACGGACTCTACCATAACGATGTCCACGGCAAGCCGGCGTGGCGCAAGCACATGACGCTGCGCCTCGCCGAGGAAATACGCGCCGAATTACTGGGCGTACCGCGGCGATGAGTTTTCAGATCAACGGCAAGGAGTTTTCTGCGCGTCCGAATGCCGGCCAATGCCTGCGCACGTTCCTGCGCGAGCTCGGACATTTCGGCGTCAAGAAAGGCTGCGACGCCGGCGATTGCGGCGCCTGCACGGTGCTGCTCGATGGCGAGCCGGTGCATAGCTGCATCATTCCGGCGTTCCGCGCGGACGGGCATGCCATCACCACCATCGAAGGCCTTGCGCCCGATGGCGGCGCGCATCCGATGCAGCAGGCCTTTCTCGACGCGCAGGCGTTCCAATGCGGCTTCTGTACCGCCGGCATGATCCTGACCTGCGCGTCGCTGAACCAGGCGCAACGGCAGGACCTCGGCGCATCGCTGAAAGGCAATTTGTGCCGCTGCACCGGCTATCGCGCCATCGAGGACGCGCTCAACGGCAAGAACAACATCGAGGACGCCGCCGCCGGCACCGCGTTCGGCCGCAGCCTTCCGGCGCCCGCGGGCCCGCAGGTGGTGCGGGGTGCCGCGCGTTACACCTTCGATACGGCGATGCAGGGCATGCTGCACGTCAAGCTCCTGCGCTCGCCGCATCCACATGCGAAGATCGTGTCGATCGACAAGAGCGCGGCGCTCGCCGTGCCCGGCGTGCACGCGGTGCTGACCCATGAGGATGCGCCGGCAAAACTGTTCTCCACCGCGCGGCACGAAGTGGTCGAAATGGACCCGGACGATACCCGCGTGCTCGACACTGTGGTCCGCTTCATCGGCCAGAAGGTCGCCGCCGTGGTCGCGGAAACCGAGGCCGCCGCCGAGGAAGGCTGCCGCCAACTCAAGGTCGACTACGAGATTTTGCCGGCCGTGTTCGACCCTGCCGACGCCGTTGCGCCGGGTGCGCCGCTGATTCATCCCGACAAGACAGCGCAACAGCGCGTCGCCGACGCGCAACGCAACATCGTCGCGCAAACCCATGGCGAATTCGGCGACGTCGCAACGGCGCTTGCAGCGTCCGCGGTAACCTATCGGGGCACCTTCACCACGCAGCGCGTCCAGCACGGGGCGCTGGAAACCCATGGCGGCCTCGCCTGGGTCGATGGTGACGGCACCCTCAACGTCCGCTCCAGCACGCAAGTACCGTTCCTCACCCGGCGCGCGCTGGCCGACATCTTCAACCTCGCTTCTGACAAGGTCCGCGTATTCTGCGAGCGTGTCGGCGGCGGCTTTGGCGGCAAGCAGGAAATGTTCGTCGAGGACATTCTGGCGCTCGCAGCACTCAAGACCGGGCGCCCGGTCAAACTCGAACTGACGCGCAACGAACAGTTCATCGCAACCTCGACGCGGCATCCGATGCGCGTCACCGTGAAGGCAGGCGCCGACGCCAGCGGCAGGCTCACGGCGCTTCAGCTCGACGTGCTCTCCAACACCGGCGCCTACGGCAATCATGCGGGTCCCGTGCTGTTTCATTCCTGTGGCGAATCGATCAGCGTCTACAATTGCCCGAACAAGAAGGTCGATGCAGTCGCCGCCTATACCAACACCGTGCCCGCAGGCGCTTTCCGCGGCTACGGCCTGCCGCAGACGCTGTTCGCGGTGGAAGCGGCGATCGACGAACTGGCCAGGCAACTCGGCATCAGCCCCTACGAGTTTCGCCGCCGCAACATGGTGAAGTCGGGCGACTCGATGTTGACCCCCGCGGATACGACGCACAGCGACGTGCACTACGGCAGTTACGGCCTCGACCAGTGCCTCGGCCTGGTCGAACGCGCCATGGCGGCGGGCAGCGCAAAACCTGTTTTGTCCGACGACTGGCTGACCGGCGAAGGCATCGCGCTCACCATGATCGATACCGTGCCGCCCGACGGCCACATCTCCGACTCCAGAATCTCGCTGCGCGACGACGGCGGTTTCGACCTCGTCGTCGGCACCGCTGAATTCGGCAACGGCACCAGCACGGTGCATCGCCAGATCGCCGCCACCGCGCTGGCGACCACGGTAGACCGCATCCTGCTCAAGCAATCCGACACCGCCAATGGCGGACACGACACCGGCGCCTATGGCAGCGCGGGCACTTTCGTCGCGGGGCTCGCCACGCAGGTGGCGGCGCAAAATCTCGCTACCGAGCTGAAGCGCTTCGCCGCCGCCGCGACAAGGATCGGTCCGGACGCGTGCCTGCTCGAAAACGAATCCGCGGTCTGCGGCCGGCAACGCCTGTCATTCGCGCAGCTTGCGGAAGCCGCACGCGCGCAGGGCAAGACGCTCAACGCCAGCGGCACCTCGGCCGGCACGCCGCGCTCGGTGGCGTTCAACGTTCAGGGCTTTCGCGTCGCAGTGAACAAGGGCACCGGCGAGATCAGGATCCTGAAGAGCGTGCACGCCGCGGACGCCGGCCGCGTCGCCAATCCGATGCAGTGCCGCGGGCAGGTCGAAGGCGGCGTCGCGCAGTCGCTTGGTGCGTCGCTGTATGAGGAGATGGTGATCGACGACGGCGGCCGGGTCGTGAACCCGAAATTCCGCGACTATCATCTGCCGTCCTTCGCCGACATTCCGCGCACCGAGGTCTACTTCGCCGATACCACGGATTCGATCGGCCCGATGGGCGCCAAATCAATGAGCGAAAGCCCCTACAATCCGGTCGCGGCGGCGCTCGGCAACGCGCTTGCGGATGCGACGGGCATTCGCTTCACCAGCGTGCCGTTCAAGCCGGACCGAATTTTTGCCGAGTTGCAGAAGAAGTTTGGGGTCTCCTCTTAACGCCCCACCGTGCATTCGATCTGGCCGTGCGGCTCGTCGGTCGGCAGGAACACGTCGTTGTTGTTGTCCAGCCCGAAGGCCGAGAGGTTCATCAGGATGAAGTGCATGTTCGGGCAGGCCATGCTGATTTCGGAAATCTCCGGTACCGCGGCGAGCGCTGCTTCGCCCATGCGATACAGGCTGTCCTGTACGCTGGAGCTATAGGTGGTGCCGAACACCTCAAGCAGCGTATCGAGAATCTTCGCGTTGGTGGCCGGATAGCTCGCAGGCTTCGCCGACCATTTCCATGACGCCACCATGCTGGTGGCGCACATCCGGTCGTGGGTCTCCGGAATCGTGGTGTAGGGATCCTTGACATAATTCTCCCAGCCCGACCGGGTCGACTTCATGAAGGTAAAACCGTCGATGCCCGACGTGAGCGCCGATCCTTCGCGTGTGGCGGTGATTTCGACAAACGGCTTGCCGTTGCTGTCGAGCACAAAGCTGTGCGGATGCGGCTTGCCGCCGAAACTCAGGCGGCTCCATTTGGTTTCGTGCGCCGTGATCGCAACCGACTTCACCTGCGAATAGCTGTCGAGATATTTTGCCGCCAGCACCTGGCAGAATTCCTCCGTGCCGAGCCCGGTGTTCTCGCGGGCGACGATGTTGACCACGTTCTTGATGGTGTCAGTCGACACCGAGGTGGAATTGTCGGCGTCGGTATAGGCGCGGGCAAAATCGCCCTCGATCATCGCCTTGACACTGAGCTGGCTGACCTCGTGCCGCTCGCCGTCGCGGTGAATCCGCATGACGCGGACCCGGCCTTTTCCGTATCGGTTTTTAATGAGCGGCACGCGACAGCCTCCAGTTCAATCGGCACATTCAACAGTCAATAACGAGCAACGTTTGTGCCATCGGTCAATCTCTGCGATGAAAACAAGCATTTGGCACGGGCCTTGTATCAGAGGATTATCAGCAGAGGATAGCGGCCCACGCCGGAAGGACCCATTATGAGCAGCGAAATCCATCCGGTCGATCAGATGCTTCCAGCCCCTCGCCTGCTGGCGCTCGGGCTGCAGCATGTGCTGGTGATGTATGCCGGCGCGGTCGCGGTTCCGCTGATCATCGGCCGCGCCCTGAAGCTGCCGCCGGAGGACGTGGCGTTCCTGATCAGCGCGGATTTGTTCGCCTGTGGGCTCGCCACGCTGGTGCAGTGCATCGGCTTTCCCGGCGTCGGTATCCGGCTTCCCGTGATGATGGGCGTCACCTTCGCCTCGGTGGGACCGATGCTGTCGATGGCCGTGGCACCCGATATCGGGCTGCTTGGCATCTATGGCTCGGTAATCGCTGCCGGAATCTTCGGCATCCTTGCCGCGCCTTTCATCAGCCGGCTGCTGCCGCTGTTTCCGCCGGTGGTGACCGGCACCATCATCCTGGTGATCGGCATCTCGTTGATGAGAGTGGGTATCAACTGGGCCGGCGGCGGCTTGCCGACCCTGACCAAGGTGATCGACGGTGTTCCCGGGGCATTCCCCAATCCCAATTATGGCCAATTGCAGGGTCTCGGTATCGCGCTGTTCGTGCTGCTGGTGATCCTCGGCCTCATCAAATGGGGCTCGGGCTTCGTCGCCAACGTCGCGGTACTGCTCGGCATCGTCGCCGGCGCGGTGCTGGCGAGCGTGCTCGGCGTGATGCATTTCGAGAAGGTCGCGGCCGCCTCGTGGGGCGCGATCGTGATCCCGTTTCATTTCGGCATTCCGCAATTTCACCTCGTGCCCATCGTCACCATGTGCATCGTGATGATCGTTGTGATGATCGAATCGCTCGGCATGTTCCTGGCGCTGGGCGAAATCACCGGCAAGACCATCGACCGCGACGCGCTGACGCGCGGCTTGCGCGCCGATGGCGTCGGCACCCTGCTCGGCGGCGTGTTCAATACCTTTCCCTATACGTCGTTCTCGCAGAATGTTGGCCTCGTCAGCGTTACCGGCGTGCGCTCGCGCTGGGTGACGGTCGCCGGCGGCGGCATCATGCTGCTGCTCGGACTGTTGCCGAAGATGGCGGCACTGGTCGAAGGTGTGCCGCTGGTCGTGCTCGGCGGCGCCGGCCTCGTGATGTTCGGCATGGTCGCTGCGACGGGTGCGCGGATTTTGACTTCGGTCGATTTCAGGAACAATCGCTTCAACCTGTTCGTGGTAGCGATCTCGGTCGGTTTCGGTCTGATCCCGCTGGTGGCGCCGAATTTCTTCCGCAACCTGCCGCACGACCTGCAGCCGCTGCTGGAGTCGGGTATTTTGCTCTGCGCGCTGGTGGCAGTGCTGCTGAATGCGTTCTTCAACGGCATCGGCACCGCCGCGAGTGCAGAGGCGGATGCGGCGACGGCGGCGGCATCGGCGCAACATGTGTGAGCCTCGTGTCCCGGACGCGGTGCGGCATTCTTCATGCCGCTCCGCAGAGCCGGGACCCCGCTTACTTAAGCAACCGGGGCCCCGGCTCTGCAGCGCACCGCTTCGCAAGGGCTGCGCTGCGTCCGGGGCACGCGAGATCAACTCCCCCGATATGTCGCATAGCTCCATGGCGTCACCAGCAGCGGCACGTGCAGATGACCCTCGGGATCAACAACCGAGAATCGCAGCGGGATCGAATCGAGAAACGGCGGATCCGACAGCGGCACGTTTCGCGACGCGAAGTAACTCGCCACCTTGAAGCGCAGTTCGTAATTGCCGATCGGCACCGGACGACCGCCGATCAACGGCTGGTCGGTGCGGCCATCGTGGTTGGTCAGCGTGCGCGCGACGACGCGACTTTCGCCGAGCGCCGACAATTCGACCAGTTCGACGGGAATCCCCGCCGCCGGCCGGCCGCCGTGGGTGTCCAGCACATGGGTCGACAGCCGGCCATGCACGGGCAGACGATCGTCCGAGATCACCAGTTGATCGACACGCAGCGCCGCGATCCGGCAGATTTCCGCGATCGATGCCGCAACTTCTGTTGCCGCGTCGTTCGGCAGGCGACGCTCGAAATTACTTAAGATCGAATCCTTTGTGTGACGGCGGGCGCAGACGATATAGGGAAATCCGAATTTTGCGCGGTAGGCATTATTGACGCGCTCGAACGCTTCGTATTCGGCGTCCGACAATCGGTCGAGGCCGACGCTGTTCTGTTCGGCGTTGGATTCCGCGGTGAGGCCCGCCGCGCGTTGCGTCTTGTTGGCGAGATCGGGATGCGCCTTGATCAGCGCAAGGCGAAGCTCCGGCGACGCGCGACCGACGGCAGCCGTCATCGCCGCGAATAGTTGCTTCACGCCGGCAAACGGCCGCGCCGCGGCCGCCTGTTCCGCAATCCACGGCGAATATTCGAAGATGTTCGCCAGCGCTTCGACGAAGTCGTCCTTGCTGCCGCTGTTCAGATCGGAAAGAGATTTCTGAGACGAGGTCATCCGATATCCCAGGCGTTGGCGGCCAGATCCATGTGATGCGTGTGCCAGTGCTCTGCGATCTGCCGCCGGGTCGGCACCCAGACCTTTTCATGGCTCTTGATGTAATCGAGAAACCGCATCAGCGCCGCGGCGCGGCCGGGGCGTCCGACCACGCGGCAGTGCAAACCCACCGACATCATCTTCGGCGAGGTTTCGCCTTCGGCATACAGCACGTCGAAGGAGTCCTTCAGGTAGGTGAAGAACTGATCCCCGCCGCCAAACCCTTGGGCGTTCACAAAGCGCATGTCGTTGGCATCGAGGCTGTAGGGAATGATCAGATGCGGCGCTTTCGATCCCTTGATCCAGTACGGCAGGTCGTCGGCATAGGAGTCGCAGGAATACAGAAAGCCGCCGGCTTCCATCACCAGCCGTACCGTATTGACCGACGTCCGGCCGGTGTACCAGCCGAGCGGCCGGGCGCCGGTGGCTTCGGTGTGGATTCGGATCGCGCTGGCGATTTCCTCGCGCTCCTCCGCTTCCGACATGTCCTTGTGCTCGACCCATTTCAGGCTATGGCTGGCGATGTCCCAGCCGGCCTCCTGCATCGCCGCGACCACTTCGGGGTTGCGCTTTAGCGCCGTGGCAACGCCGAATACGGTAGTCAATAATTTGCGCTCGGCAAAAATTCGCCACAGCCGCCAGAAGCCGGCGCGCGAGCCGTATTCGAACATCGATTCGATATTGGCGTGGCGCTGTCCCGGCCACGGCTGCGCGCCGAGCACGTCGGACAGGAACGCTTCCGAGGCGCGGTCGCCATGCAGGATATTGTTCTCGCCGCCTTCCTCGAAATTGACCACGAACTGAACCGCGACCCGCGCATCGTTGGGCCAACGCGGGTTCGGCGGATTGCGTCCATAGCCGCGGAGATCGCGGGGATAGTGAGCGTCCGCCATCTACACTTCCTCGAAGCGGACTTTCTGCGCGCCCTTCCACAGCACGGTCTTGCCCATCTCGGGCAGGCTTTCGAGATTGGAGGTCAGCGTGATGAAATGGTTGCCGGCGAGCTGGCCCACCTTGCTGGCGAAATGCACGCCGCTATAGGCCAGCAGTATCTCGGTTTCGCTGATGCCGCCGGGATAGAGAATGATATGGCCGGGCGCCGGATAGCTGGTGTGGTTCTCATAGCCGACGCCGAAGTCGAGATCGCCGAGCGGCATCCACACCCCCTCGCCGCTCCAGCGCACGTGGATGGCCTGGCTCACGAACGGCATCGCCTTGCGGAATGCGGCGACGGTCTTCGGCGCCAGTTTCTCTTCGAAGCGGGCCTGGAAGGTGAAGTCGCCGACATGGACAACGAGTTGGCTCATGGTGGATCTCGTGATGCGTGGGAGGGGGAGCTTCTTGCACCGCAACTGGATTAAGCAAGGACCATTCCAGTTGGCGGCTGAAATGTCCAATCCCGGAAGCCAAACCGTAGCACGGCTGCGATCGGCGGCTAGCGTTTCCCGAACGCAGTGCAATTCATTTGTCATACCCGCGCATGCGGGTATCCAGTAAACACCGCTGCCTGTGTGAATCTCTAACGCTCTGGAATACTAGGTCGCCCGGTCAAGCCGGGCGATGACAGCTGTGAATATTGCGCGTTCGTGCGCTTCATTGATTCAAATTTCAAACAGCCACACTTCCGCGTTCTCGCGGCGCGATGCGTCCGAGGTTTGCCAGTCCCTCGCGAACCGCGCGAGGGGGTGGAGCGGCGGGAGGCGCCAGGGGTGTTGCGTTAGACACCCCTTGGAGGTGGGATTATCGGACCCACCTCGCGCGGCATGGTGAACCGCGCGCGCCCAAGGCAAGGCGCTGCGCCTCCCGGCGCTCCACCTGGCCACCAGGCCATAGACCGTTCCGGGGCGCCCCGGTCCGGCCGTTCTATCCATGTGAGGATCGCCTCTAGAAAGCGTTCCGTCATTGGACAGCGACACGGAATATATACTTTAATGTAGGAATTATGTCAATATCCATTTTCGCGAATACTTTAAGTTTATGCCGTCATCCTGAGGCGCTTGCCGCGCAAGACGCGCGGCTCCTCAGGATGACGGTGGGGATGGAGGATGACAGTGGGGATGCAGGGCGACAGCGGAATTTACGGCGCATTCCCGCCCGACAGCATCTTGACCAGCCGGTAGAGATACTCGTCGCCTTCATAGAACGATTTTATCAGCACCCGCTCGTCCTTGCCGTGGGCACGGAATTCGCTCATCTCGCCGGCGAGCCCAGAATGGCCGTAGGTCGGGATGCCGGCGTTGCGCAAATAGCTGCCGTCGGTGGCGCCGGAGGTCATCACCGGCAATATCACCGCGCCCGGCCAGAACTGCTGCGACAGTTTTTCGATCGCGCCCATGATCTCCTCGTGCAATGCCGACGGCGCGCTCACCACGGGGTGGTTGAGCAGCGTCACCGCGATCCGGTCGTCGGCGAGCACGCGCTCCAGCGTCGCCTTGACCTCCTCGACGGGTTCGCCGGGCATGACGCGGCAATTGACCTTGGCGCTGGCCAGTTGCGGCAGCGCGTTGATGGCGTGGCCACCCTCCAGCATGGTGGCGACGCAGGTGGTGCGCAGTTGCGCGTTATAAAACGGATTGGCGGCGAGGCGCATGAACGACATCGCGGATGGATCAGGCTTGTCCGACAGCGCTGCGCGGATATCGGCCGCGGTCTGCTCGTTTTCAAATTGAGCGATGCGCTCGAAATAGGCCCGCGTGGTCTCGTTGAGTTTTTGCGGGAAGCTGAACCTGGACAGCCGCACCAGCCCCTCGGCGAGATGATAGATCGCGTTGTCTCGCCTCGGGACCGAGCTGTGTCCACCGCGGTCTTTCACGGTAAGCTGATAGTTGGCGAAGACTTTCTCGCTGGTCTGCACGGTGTTGCGGACCGCCTTGCCGTTCTTCAAGCCAACGCCGCCGCCCTCGTTCAACGCGAATTCCGCATCGATCAGGTCGCGGTGGTTTTTCAGCAGCCACTGAATGCCGAGCGCGTCGTCGTCCAGAATCTCTTCGTCGGTCTCCAGCGCCAGGATGATATCGCGGTCGGGCTTGTAGCCCTCCTGCTTGTAGCGGATCATGTTGGCGACAAAGGCTGCCGCCATGAATTTGTCGTCGATGCTGCCGCGCGCATAATAATAGCCGTCCTGCTCGGTGAGCTTGAACGGATCGAACGACCAGTCCTCGCGGTTGGCCGGCACCACGTCGAGATGCGCCAGCAACAGGATCGGCTTGCGTGCGCCGCTGCCGCGCAGCCGCGCCACCAGATTGCCCTTGCGCGGCGCCGGCGAGAACGCCTGCACGTCGGTTTCGGCAAAGCCCCCGGCGCGCAGCCGCGCTGCCATCGCCTCGGCGGCCTGTTTGGTATCGCCGGTCGCGGTGCTGGTGTTGATCTCGAGCAACTCCTTGTAGATGTCGAAGAGGAGCTGCTGCTGCGGGTTCAACGCGTCCGCGCGCGACGATGCGGGCGCGAGCGCCATCAAGGCCGCGATGGAGACGGCGCAAATTGTGCGGCGACAAAATTCCAGAACCATTTCGCTCTCCTCATTTGGCATCCTTGACGGCGACAACTTCGATCTCGACCAGGAATCCGGGATTGGCCAGCGAAGCGACGCCGACCACCGAGCGTGCCGGCAGATTGGGCTGCGCGCCGCCGAAGAACTGGGTGTAGCCCTCCATGAAGGCCTTGAAATCCATCGGCGCGCGGGCGTCGTGCACCAGGAACACCTGCATCTTGACCACGTCGCCCATGCCGAGCCCAAGACCTTCGAGAATGCCCTTGATCCTGTTGAGCACGCCCACCGTCTGGGTCTTGACGTCGCCATAGGCCTGCGGGCTCTGCGCGTCGGCGTCCTTGTTGATGGCCGGCGGCACCTGGCCGCTGACATAGGTGGTGGTGGCGGTGGACGGAACCTGGACTGCGAGTGCAATCGGGAAGGTCGAACTGGGGATGGGGTGGCGGACCACGTCGGCATGGGCGGCGAGCGTGGTGGCGATGAGTGCGGCGGCAGTAAGCAAGATTCCGGGCTTCATGGGTTTCTCCATTTTAATCGCCGTCATTCCGGGATGGTCCGAAGGACCAGACCCGGAATCTCGAGATTCCGGGTTCGCGCTCCGCGCGCCCCGGAATGACGGTCACGGCCGCACCGCCTTAACATCCTCCGGCTTTACGACATCGGTGTAGGCGTTGCCGAAATGCGTGCGCAGGTAGTTCACCACGGCGGCGATCTGGTCATCGCTCATCATGGCGCCAAAGGACGGCATGGCGCGCTGTCCGTTGACGACGACAACAACCGGATAGCCGCCGGCCTCGAGATTTTTGTTACCCGCAAGCGACGGATAGGTGCCGGCGCCGACCGCGCCCTTGGCGTCGGGCATGTGGCAACCCTGGCAGACATTGGCGAACAGTTGCTCGCCGCTCGCTTCGGTGAAACGGAAGAACGGGCTGAAATGCGCGGCACTTTGGGCATGCGCGGCGAACGGCAATAGCAACACCGCCAGCGCAACGACGACAGCGCGTTTCGGGTTCGCCGGCATCATGACTTGACCACGCGTTCATGCAGCCGCGTGATCGCATCGAGCGACGACAGGATCGCGCCCTCCTGCCATGCCGGAAGATAGGACGCGTGCTCGCCGGCCAGCACGATGCGGCCATCGATCCGGCAGAGATTGTCGTAATGGTCCACCCTCGTCTTGTCGGTCCAGTTGCCGGCGCAGCCCAGCGTGAACGGCACGCGGTGCCATGCCACCGAGACGCCGTTCTCGAACTCACTGCGGTACTGCGGATGAAGCTGCGCGCCGAATTCGATCGCGCGCGCGACCCGCTCGGCCGGCGCGAGCGCTGTGAATTCATAGGCGTTGGCGCCCTCGAACAGATAGGCGCCGAGCAGCACGCCGCGGCCGGAACGGTTGAAGCCGGTGTTGGGATAGGCGATCTGGCGGATCGGCAGATCGGTGTAGCTGATGCCGCCGTAGATCGCCTCGTCCTCTTCCCAGAAGCGGCGCTTGAACTGCAGCCCGATCTTGACCGCCGACACATAGGGCACGGCGTCGATCGCGGCCTTCATCGGCGCGCCGACATCGAGCGGAAGCTGGCTGAGGATCGACAGCGGAATGGTGCAGACGCACCAGTCCGCTTTCACCTGTTGCGGCGCCGCGGGATGCGCATCGACATAGGTGACGGTGACGCCGCCGCCATCCTGCCGGATCTGCGTCACCTTGGCGTCATAGCGGATGATGTCGCCGACCTCGCGGGCAAAGGCCTTGCCGATCATGTCCATGCCGCCGACCGGCTGGAACATCGTGGTTTGGAATTCATGCAGCGCGAAATTCTGCAAATAGCGCCACATCCGCGATTTGAGGATATCCGACAGCGCAATCGGTTCGCCGGGAACGGGCGCGGCGTTGAGCCCGCCGCCGGGGTCCTTGGCGAAGCCGCGGAAGTCCGCGGAAATCAGGTTGGCCTTGTAGGCGTAATTGTTATCCAGCGCGCCCCACGATTTCAGTGCCTGCAGCAAGATCTCCTTGTCCTCTTTCGAGACGGTCTCGTCGAGTTTGCCTTGTTGAGTAGCCTTGGCGAGCAGTTCGGAAACCGAACCCTGAAAATCGGTCTTGATCTCGCGGATGCGCTGCGGTTTGCCGCCGAACGCTTTCGATCCATGCAGCAGCGCGTTGTGATTGAGCTGGATGAATGGCTCCAGCGCGACGTTGAGGCGCTTGCAGTAATCCAGCACGGCGCGGTGGTGATAGGGAATCCGCCATGGACCGGGATTGATGTAGAGGCCCTGCTCGAATTCGCAAGCTTGCGTCGCGCCGCCGAGTTCGGTGAATTTGTCGCCGCCGCGCAGGGTCCAGTTGCGGCCGCCGGGGCGGCTGTTGAACTCCAGCACCTCGACCTTGTAGCCCGCCTTGCGCAGTTCCAGCGCCGCGGTCATGCCGGCAAGCCCGGCGCCGAGGATCAGGACCGACGCGCCTTTCGGATCGCCTTCGAGCTTGATCGGACCCTTGTACGGGGACTCCGAAGCGAACCCGAGCGCGGTCATGGCGTGGACCATCGCGGCACTGCCGGCCACAGCACCAATCAACGACAGCAGATCGCGCCGGCTGATCGCGCTTGCAGTTTCGCTGTGCATCGGTGCGCTCGACTGGACCGCCATGAATTGGCGGCGAGCTTAGCGCAGATCGACACCGCCGTCATCCTGAGGCGCTCGCCGTCTTCGGCGAGCCTCGAAGGATGGCCACGAGCGCGCATGCGGCGATCCTTCGAGACGCCGCGCAAGCGCGCGGCTCCTCCCGCGACGACGGCGTAGCCGTTGCGCGAGGATGACGGCTGAATGTGTGGCTCGACTCGCGTTATTCGGTCGAAGCGAAATCGTCCTCCTTGGCATTCAGCATTGCGGCCAGCGTGCGCAGACCGCTATCGAGCTGATCCATCGTAGGCGCCGCCAGCGCCAGCCTTACGGCGTTCGGTGCGTGGCCGGGCGTAACCGCGAAGGTGGTGGACGGCGTCAAGGCAATGTCGCGCCTGGCCGCGGCGGCGACGAAAGCCTGCGAGCGCCAGTGAGCCGGCAGCGTCAACCACAGATGATAGCACTTCTCGTTGCTCTGAACCTCGAAACCCGAAAGACGATCGGCCGCCAGTTTCTGGCGGGCGCGGGCATCGAGGCGCTTTTGTCGCGTAAGCTCGGCAACGGTGCCGTCGCCGATCATCCGTTGAGCTGCCGCAAGCGCAAATCCTGACGCGGTCCATCCGCCCGAGCGCACCGAAGCCATTACGGTTTCGCGCAACCGCCGCGGCGGCACCACGAAGCCCAGCGACAGGCCCGGAGCGATCCGCTTGGACAGACCGTCGATGACGATGCAGGATTCCGGCGCCAGTGCTGCAAGCGGCGGTTCATTGTCGAGGAAGCCGTAGACATTGTCCTCGATGACCGGAAGGTTGAGCTTTTCGATCATGCGCACGAGATCCGCCCTGCGCGCCGAGGTTATTGTCATGCCCAGCGGATTCTGGATCACCGGCTGGATATAGATGGCCGACAGATGCGCCTCGCGGTGCGCCTTTTGTATCGAGTCGGGCCGCACGCCGGCTTCGTCCATCGCCAGCGGCACCAGCGAAATACCTAAGCGCGCGGCGATCCCCTTGATGAAGGGATAGGTCAAAGCCTCCACGCCGCAGCGGCCGCCGGTGGGAACGACCGTGGCGAGTGCTGCGGCGATGCTTTGCCGGCCGTTGCCGGTAAACACCAGCTGATCAGCGGAGGGCGACCATGCAGCCTGCGACAGATGCGCGGCCGCGACGTCTCTCATCGCCGGCGTTCCCACGCTGGTCCCCTGTCTCAAGGCTGCATCGAGCGCCCCTGGCTTCTCCAGACCGGCCAGGCTTTTTGCGATCAGCGCCGTCTGATCCGGAAGCACCGGATAGTTGAATTCGAGGTCGATCCGGGCGCCGCGGGGTTCGCCTGCCGCCGCCACGCCGCGTCTGGCCTCGCCGGAGATGAAGGTGCCTCTGCCTACCTCGCCGACGACAAGACCGCGGCGCAACAGCTCGGTGTAGACGCGGCTCGCAGTCGAAACGGCGATCTTGCGCTCGTAGGCAAAGCTGCGCTGCGGCGGCAGCTGGTCGCCAGGCTTGAGCGTACCAGCGGCGATTTCCGCAGCGACCGTGTCGGCCAGTTTCAAATACTCGAACTTCGACATTTATTGCTCCGAGAACAATGTTTCTATTGCACCGAGATTTATATCGGATCATTTTAGCGATATCAACCAGATTGCACCGATAGGTGCGAAACTCCCGCGATCCACGAGACGCGGGCGCAGCCGAAGCAAGCTGCGCCGCCGGCATCGCATTGCCGCGGGACAACAAGCGGAGAACTGAAATGTCTGCGACGCTATCAACGCTGTTCCGGCCTGCGGTCACGGTGAGACCCGGCAGATATACAAGACGGCTTTTCCACACCTGGGCGCGTGACGTCGCGCACTATTTTGGCCGTCGCGCCGCCCTCAAAAGACTTCGCGAACTCAACGATCGCGAATTGCGCGACATCGGCCTCGCGCGTGGCCAGATCGAAGCGGCGGTCCATGGTTTCATCACTCGCCCCGTCCGGGCGAGGATATGAGGGAGGCTGCCATGGAGTTGACCGCACCTACGATCCTGGTCGCCTTTGCCGGCGTATTCCTGATCTGCTTCATGAAGGGCTCATTCGGCGGCGGATTTTCCATCGTCGGCATTCCGCTGCTGTCGATCGTGATGGACCCGGTAACCGCCGGCGGGCTGCTCGCGCCGTTGTTCATCGCGATGGATCTGTTCGCGTTGCGCTACTGGAAGCCCTCGACATGGTCGAAGCCCGACCTTGCGCTGCTGTTGCCCGGACTGCTGGCCGGCATCGCAGCGGGCTATCTGGTGTTCCGTTTTCTGGACCACCGCGCCATCGCGATTCTGATGGCGGTCATCACCCTGATCTTTGTCGGTCTGTGGTTTGCCGGCGGCGGCAACGTCACGATCCGGCCGCGGTCTGCGCCAAAAGCCCTTGCCGCCGGCTTAAGCTCCGGGATCACCACCATGGTCGCGCATTCCGGCGGACCGCCGCTTGCGATGTATTTGCTGCCGCGCGGCCTTGCCAAGGAAACCTACGCGGGCACGACCAGCCTGTTCTTCACCGTCGGCAACGCGACCAAGGCGGTGCCGTGGCTGCTGCTGGTACGACCGACCGGCAACGTCTGGGCATTGATGGCGATTTGCCTGGCCGCCATTCCCGCCGGCGTATGGCTCGGCTGGCGGCTTCAGGGAAGGCTCGACCAGCGCCAGATGTACCGGATCGTCTACGCGTTGTTGATCCTGACCGCGCTGAAGCTGCTGTGGGACGGCGTCTCCGGCTATGTCGCGTGAATTTTTGAAACCTGCGTTCCCCGGACGCGGTGCAGCGTTCTTCACGCTGCTCCGCCGAGCCGGGGCCGTCACGAACTCCGTGTCTGGAACGATCCCGGTTCTGCGAAGCGGCATTTCGCGCCGCATCGCGCCCGGGAAACGCTCACAGTTCGGCTGCGAGCTCAGTCACCAACTCCCGCAACCAGGTGTGGGCCGGATCATGATCGTAGGACGCATGCCACAGCAACGATATCGTGATCTCGCCCAGCTCCACCGGAGGCGGGCTCAGGCTGAGGCCGAATTCGGCGGCGAATCTGCGCGCCAGCCGCGCCTGCATGGTGACGATGACGGGTGCGCGCGCCACCAGCGACGGGGCCGTGAGGAAACGCGGCGTGGTCAGCGCGATGGAGCGATGCAAGCCAAGCTTGTCCAGCGCTCCGTCGACAATGCCCCGCGCGCCGCGCCCGGGTCTCAGGCTGGTCACCACGTGAGGAAGCCGCAGATAGTCGTCGAGCGAGATCGGAGGCGTGACGCCGGTCTTCTCGGCATTGAATATGCACAGCCAGGTCTCGGTGAACAGCTTGCGCCGCTTGTGGTGAACTTGTCCGTGCAGCATCAGGTCATAACCGATGGCGAGATCCAGTTCGTCGGCGTCGAGTTCATCGAGCAGCCGGGACGCGTCGAAATCGGTAAGCCGCAGATGAATGCCGGGCGCGACCTCGCGCATGCGCGACAGCAGCGCCGGCATGATCAGCACTTCCATGCTGTCCGACAATCCGAACCTGAACGTTCGCACCGCCGTTGCCGGATCGAAGGCTTTTTCGCGCGATACCAGCGTCTCGACCTGCGCCAGCATGGTCCGCACCGGCTCGACTAGCGTCACCGCGCGCGGGGTGAGGCGCATGCCATCGGCGCCGCGGGTAAGGAGTTCGTCACCGAACAACTCGCGCAGCCGCGCGAGGTTGTGACTCATCGCGGACTGCCCGATGCCGACACGGCTGGCTGCGCGCGTAACGCTGCGCTCGTTAAGCAGCGCATCGAGATGAACCAGAAGATTGAGGTCGATGCGACCCAGATTGACGGCATCGATGCCCATTATCGATCCTATCTGTTTGATCGAGGATCATAGCGCGACCATGTTTTGCAGCAAGGGAGCAGACGGGCGACCGGCCCGCCGCCCAAAACCAACGGAGGGTCCCATGTCGATCCGCAACACGTTTCTCGCCGCCGCCTTCACCCTGGCCTCACTGGGAGCCGCTCACGCCGGCGGCCTGCGGCCGATCGAAGGGCTGAGCGTCCATCTCGGCGACGTATCCGGCGTCGCCTACTACACCGTCGAGCCCGACGGATTCCGCGTCGTCACGACGCTTGCGCAGGGCGAGACAGGAACACCGGTCCGCTTCGTCTCGGTGCTGGCGCGCGGCCAGCGCGTCGTTCTCTCGACGCCGCACCAGGCAAATGCACTCGAAATCACCAGGAACGGCGACAGCCTGGTCGTGCGCAAGGCAACCACGCTCTCGAACTGAGGAGGCACAGATGTCCACGATCCATCTTCATCGGACGACCACCTTGACGCCGGGGCAGTACATCGCCGGTCTCACCGACTTCGGACCCGGCCGCTCAAAACTCTTTGGCAACAGCGCCGACGCGTATCTGAAGGTACATCACCGCGGCCGCGTGAAGGCCGACGTCACGGAAGGCTCGGGCGGCGTCTGGGAACGCCTGCACTACGACTGGTCCGACCCTGACCGCGTCGTCCTGACGACATTCGACTCCAATGTGTGGGGAGGCGCGTCGGGCCACACTTACACCTTCACGCGCCGGCCCGATGGCGCGACCGATGTCGACGTGGTGGTCGTGCGCGACGGCAAGAACCTCATGGGCTGGATACTCGGCTTTGTGCTCGGGACCGTCGGCAGGAGCGTCCTGGAAAAAGCCTTCGAAAATTCCGTCAAGGCGATCGAGGCACGGAATGGCGCCTTCAGTCACCGCGATCGGTTCGCCGCATAAACCGGACGTCGAGGACCGCCATGAACCAACCTTCGTCATTCTGGGCCCGGCATGCCGCCGTCGTCTTTGCGCTGAGGACGTTCGCAGCGGCAATGCTGGCGCTCTCAATCGCGTTCTGGCTGGACATGCCGCGCCCCTATTGGGCGATGGCGTCGGTTTATATCACCTCCAATCCATTGACGGGCGCGACATGGTCGAAGGCGGCCTATCGCATGCTGGGAACGCTGATCGGCGCAGCAGCGACGATCGCGCTGGTCCCCAACCTCGTGAATGCCCCCGAACTGCTCAGCCTCGCCGTCGCGCTGTGGGTTGGGGTTTGCCTGTATCTTTCGCTGATCGACGGCACCCCGCGCAGCTACGTATTCATGCTGTCCGGCTACACCGCAGCGCTGCTCGGCTTTCCCATCCTCCCGGCGCCCGAATTGACGTTCGACATTGTCTCCTCCCGGGTACAGGAAATCATGCTCGGTATCGTCTGCGCGAGCGTCGTCTCAGCGCTGGTGATGCCGCAGAGCGTCGCCTCTGCGATTGCGGCAAAAGCCGACGCCTGGCTCGCCGGCGCGCGCCGGCTTGGCATCGATGTCCTGACCGGCCGCGTCAGCGATCAGGAACGCGACAACCAACGCATGCGTCTTGCCGCCGCGGCCGCCGAAATCGACCAGTTGAGCGCGCATCTCGACTATGAGGCCGCCACCTCCGCGAATATGGCGCGAGGCCTGCAGCGGCTGCGGCAACATATGCTGGCGCTGCTGCCGCTGCTCGGATCGATCGAGGACCGCAGAGCAGCGCTCGACGCGCACGAACAGGCGCCGGCGCGGTTGGCCGGAATCTGCGCTGGGATCGCGCGATGGCTCGAAGCGGGAGGTCGCGATGGAGACGAAGCCGGTGCGTTGCGCGCAGCGCTTGACGAACTCCGCCCCACGCTGGACGCCGATGCCGGCTGGACCGACATCACGGTCGCCGGCCTCGTTGCCCGGCTTCGCAATCTTGTGGATGTCATGCAGGATTGCCGGCGCTTGCGCGATGCGATCGCGGATGGCCGCGATCCGGACCAGCTTGAACATGCTTTCAAATCCGGCACATTGACGGTCGCGGTCCCGCACCGCGATCACGGGCTTGCGCTGTGGGCCGCCGCGGCAACCGCGCTTTCAGTGCTCGTCTGCTGTGCGTTCTGGATCTCAACCGGTTGGGCCGACGGCGCATCCGCGGCGCTGTTCGCTGCGCTCATTGGATCGTTTCTCGCCGGGCTGGACGATCCCCTTCCCGCATTCCGCACCTTCGGCCGGGTGATCCTCATCGTCATTGCGATCAACGGAATCTACACTTTCGGCCTGTTGCCGCGGATCACGACGTTCGAGATGTTGATCGCCGCACTGGCGCCGGCGTTCCTGCTGTTCGGCTGGATGGCGGCGCGGCCCGCGACCGCCGCCGCCGGCTCCTGGCTCGGCATCTTCACCTCGGTGCAACTGGCGCTGCAGTCGTCCTACGAGGGCAGCTTTCCTTCTTTCGCCAACGCCAGCATTGCGCTGGTGGTCGGCGTTGCGCTCACGGCCGTTACATGCGGCATCGTTCGTTTCCTCGGAAGCCACTGGATCGCAAGCCGGTTGCTGCGAAGCAATTGGAGGACGCTCGCGGCCGTCGCCGAACGCAAATCGCCCGGGGATCGCGTCGCGATTGCCAGTCTCATGCAGCATCGCCTGGCATTGCTTGCCGCGCGCATCCCCGCCGTTCCCGCCGAGGCGAGGCGCGACGCCGCCAATCTTCGCCAGCTCCGAACCGCGCTGAGCATCATCAATCTGCGGCAGGCACGCCTGTCGCGCCGCGCAATGGCCGGTATCGATGATTTGCTCGCCCGTCTTGCTCCGGTGTTTCGGGCCCACGCGGCAGGCCGGCTTCCGGACCAACTGGTCGGACGGCTCGACAATACGATCGCAGCAACGTTGCGAGAGCCGGCGGGCGAGGACCGCAATGCGGCACTGATCGGCCTTGCCGGGCTTCGCGCCGGCCTGTTCGCCGACGCCGCGCCATATCAGCCGCACGAGCATGAGCAAAGGAGGGTGGCCGCATGAAATACCAACTCGATCTGTTTGGCGTGATCGTCCCTAGCCTGCTGCTTTGGGGTTTCCTCGCTTACATGCTCGCGCGCATCGTGAGCAGGCTCATCGCGCGGGCCGGCCTTTACCGTCATGTCTGGCACAGCGCGCTGTTCGACTTCGCAATCTACGTTTGCCTGTTTGCCGGCCTGGTCTTCATTTCCAAGGAGTTTGTGTCATGAAAGCCGTTCTGAATTCGCTGCGTCGCTTCGCACTCACCGGGGTCGTGATCCTGGTCGCGCTTTGGGCCGGCACCCGGCTGTGGGATTACTACATGAACGAGCCGTGGACGCGGGACGGCCACGTCAGGGCCGACGTAGTTCCGGTCGCGCCCGACGTCTCGGGCTTCGTCACCGAGGTGCTGGTTGCGGACAACCAAAAGGTCCGGCGCGGCGACGTGCTGTTCCGGATCGATCGCGCGCGCTACGAGATCGCGCTGAAGCAGGGCGAGGCAGTGCTGCTCGGCAAACGCGCCATGCTCGAGGAAGCCAATGCCGACCTGAAGCGCTACAGCGCGCTGACGCCCGGCCTTGTCGTCTCCACGCAGCGGATGGACCAGGTCACAGCCACCCAGGGTTCGGCCCAGGCCGCCTACGACCAGGCCGTCGCCGACCTCGGTCTGGCAAAACTAAACCTCGAGCGCAGCGACGTGCGCGCCGCCGTCAATGGCGTCGTCACCAACATGGAGCTGCGTCCGGGGACCTATCTCACGCCGGGCAAGGGCGTGCTGGCGCTGCTCGATTCCGACACGCTGCGCGTCGAAGGCTATTTCGAGGAGACCAAGCTGCCGCGCATCCATCTCGGCGATGCCGTCAATGTGCGGCTGCTCGGCAGCCACCACCCGTTGCGCGGCCGCGTGGAAAGCATCGCCGCCGGCATCGAAGACCGCGACCGCAGCGCCGGCTCAACCTTGCTGGCCAACGTCAACCCGACCTTCAACTGGGTGCGGCTGGCGCAACGCGTCCCGGTCCGGATCGCGCTCGACCGCGCCGAGGCAAGCGAACTCGTTGCCGGAGCGACTGCGACGGTAGAGGTGGTGGGATCGGCAGTGCACGGCAAAGTGATCACAAAACAATCTCCACCGGCATCCTGAGGAGCCGCGCGCTTGCGCGGGGTCTCGAAGGATCGGCCGCTTGCGCTCGTGTCCATCCTTCGAGGCTCGCCGCTGCGCGGCGAGCGCCTCAGGATGACGGCGAAGCACCTAGCCCCTATTCAGCCTTGATGCCCGCGAACTTGATCACCTTCGTCCACTTTTCAATGGCCTCCGAGAGAATGGTCCCGAATTCCGCGGGCGAGCCCCCAAGCACGGTGCCGCCCAGTTCGACGATCCGGGTTTTGATTTTGGGATCGGCGAGGCCGGCATTGAGCTCCTTGTTCAGCAACTTGATGATGTCGGCCGGGGTGTTCGCTGGCGCGCCGATGCCCGCAAAACCGCTGGCCTCATAGCCGGGCACGAAATCCGCCACCGATGGAATGTCCGGCAACACGTCCAGACGGGTCGTGGTCGTCACCGCAAGCGCGCGCAGCTTGCCAGCCTTGATGTATTCGATCGACTCCGACAACGGGGCAAAAATCACCTGCAAATGGCCGCCGATCAGATCGGTGGTCGCAGGCGCGCCCCCCCGATACGGGACGTGAACCAGATTCACCCCGGCCATCATCTTGAACAGTTCGCAGGCAATGTTTTGCGGGGTGCCGTGGCCGGCCGACCCGTAGTTGATCTTGCCGGGGTTGGCCTTGGCGTATGCGATGAATTCGGGGAGCGTCGTGACGGGGACCGACGGATGCACCACGACGACATAGGCCAGCCGCGCGGCGCAGATCACAGGCGCGATGTCCCGCATGAAATCGAAATTGAGGTTGCTGTAGAGCGCGGCATTGATCGCATGCGGGGTCACGACTTGCAGCAGCGTGTAGCCGTCCGCGGGAGCCTTGGCGACCGCCTCGGTTCCGATGTTGCCGCTGGCGCCGGCGCGGTTCTCGATGATGAATTGCTGGCCGAGGCGATCCGACAGCCATTGACCCATCAGGCGCGCCTGGATGTCGGTAGCCCCGCCGGCGGCAAAGCCGACGACGATGCGTACCGGCCGTGACGGCCAGGCTTGCGCCCGCGCAACGCGGGACAGGGCCGGCAGCGCCGCGGCGCCCGCGGCCAAAGCCAGGAATGCGCGGCGGGGAAATTTCACGATGCTCTCTCCCTGGTCTGCGCATCATCGCGGACATGTAATCCGACCGGGCGCGCTTGAGGACAGACTACATCCGTGTCGTGGGGAGGTGGAAGGGGCAGTGTTTCCTTGCGCCGCACAACGGACAGATCGTAGGGCGGATTAGCGAAGCGTAATCCGCCGAATCCGGTGTCGCCAAGGGATAGCAGATTACGCTTCGCTAATCCGCCCTACGGGTCGCGTCGGAAATCGAATTGACTGGGCGCCGCCGGGCATGATTGTTGGACCAACTCTCCTCAAAATCCGAGTGCCGCGCCCATGCCCAAGCTCTACGAAGCCCTCGCGGAAGCCTTCCTTGCGGAAGGCGTCGACACGCAGTTCGTCCTGATGGGCGACGGCAACATGCACTGGTGCACCGCCTTTGCGAAACTGCCGGGCGTGCACACCGTCCACGTCAGGCACGAGCACGCAACAGTCGCTGCGGCCACGGCCTACAACGTCGCGACCGGCAGAATCGCCGTTGCCTCGGTCACCTGCGGCCCCGGTGTGACCCAGCTGATGACGGCGCTGCCGGCCGCGGTTCGCGCCCGCCTGCCGATGGTGGTGTTCGCCGGCGAAACGCCGATCAACGCCAAATTCTACAATCAGGCGATCGACCAGGCCCCGCTGGTGGCAGCGTGCGGCGCGAAATACATCGCGGCGCACAGCCTGCCGCGCATGATGGACTACGTGCGCGAGGCCTTCCACATCGCGAAGGTCGAGCGTTGCCCCGTGGTGCTCGGCGTTCCCTACGACCTGCAGAAGGTCGAATATATGGCGAACCAGCCCTACGAGACCTCGGCGATGTATGCGCCCAGGGCCGGGCGCATGCATCCCGATCCCGAGGTGGTGACTGAGGCGGTCGAGCGGCTGGCCGCGGCAAAGCGGCCGATCATCCTCGGCGGCCGTGGCGTGCTGTGGTCCGACTCGCGCGAACAGGTGATCAAGCTCGCCGACCGCTGCGGCGCGCTGCTCTCCAACACGCTGCCCGCGCGCGGCCTGTTCCACGACCATCCGTTCGGGCTCGGCATCACCGGCAGCTACTTCACGTCGCTGGGCCGGGAGATGTATGAGTCCGCGGACGTCGTGCTCGCGGTCGGCACCAGCCTGTCCTACTACATCGGCCACCGGGCCTTCTTTCCAAAGGCTTTCAAGATTCAGCTGGACGATGCGCCACGCGGCCTGCGCGACGGGCAGGCCGCCGCCGACCTCTATATCCGGTCGGATGCGCTGGTCGGCGTCGAAGCGATTCTTGCCGGCCTCGACAGCAAGCTTGGCGCCGGCAAGCCGACGGCGGCGGCGATCCGCTCCAAAGAACTCGCGCATCGCATTGCGACCGAGCCGGCGGACGCGATGTCATTCGACCTGGAGCCGGATGTGCTGGACCCGCGCGCGGTGGTCGAAGCAATCGACAACGTCGTTCCAAAGGATTGGGACGTTGTCGTCGGCGGCGGCCATCAGGCCTATTTCCCCGCGCAGATGCGCGGGCGGCCGGCGGAGCGTTACACCACGGTCCGCGAATTCGGCGCGGTCGGCAACGGCCTGTGCTATGCGCTCGGCGTTGCGGCTGCGCGCCGGCAGGGAGCTAAGGGCAAGATCGTGCTGTTCGAAGGCGACGGCGGGCTCTTCTTCAACATCCAGGAGCTCGAGACGCTCAAGCGTCAGGGATATCGCATCCTGATCTGCGCGATGAACGATGGCGGATACGGCTCGGAGTTTCACAAGCTACGCGCCGACGGCATCGACGATCATCTGGCCGTATTCGGCCGGCCGCCGCTCGAAGCCATCGCACGCGGCTTCGGCCTGCGCGGCCACGAGATACGCGCCCTGTCGGTGATCCCGAACCTGTTCGCCGACTTCGCCGCGCAGGGGACCAGCGAAATCTGGAACATCCAGATTTCAGATCAGGTCACCGCCCCGGTGATCCGCCAGACCATCAAGCGCGGGCATGGCAATATGTGAGCAATTGCGGCAGGTGCGCATGTCGCCGAATTTTTCCTTGCGGATCGTTTTTACTTTTTGACCTTACTCGCGTCCATCTTGACCGATGGATCGAGCAGCTTTGTCGTGAACGCCGTCTCCACCGCGAACGGTTTTTCCATGCCGAGATAGGCCTGCACCAGCTCGTAGTCCTTTTGCATCCGCCCGGCATCGATCCAGCCCAGCGCCTTGCTGGTGGTGAACTCGTCGGTCATCAGGAACTTGATGCGCTCCCACTGCCGTTCCTGGTTTTCCTTGTCCAGCCCGGACACCTGATCGAGCAGCGCCTTCAGGCACGGGGCGACATCGGCGACGCAGGCGGCGAACGCCTTCTGGCTGATGCGGACGAAATCCTCGACCAGCTTCGGGTTTTTCTCCAGGAACGCGCCGTTGACGATCAGCGAATTGCCGTATGGGTTGAGGCCGATCTCCTTCCAGTTGACGAAGCCCAGATCGCTGCCGAACTCGATCACCTTCAGGTCATGCTCGTTATAAAAGTCGCTGATGATATCGACGGTGTGGCTCTTCAGCGCCGCGATCTTGGCGGTCGGCCCGACATTGACGAAATTCACCGCGTCCGGCGCGATGCCCGCCGCTTTCGCGAAGGCCGGCCACATCACCCGCGAGGCATCGCCGGGCGGGTTGCCGATCTTGTGGCCGGGAAAGGTTTTGGCGCCGTCGACGCCGTAGCTCTTCAGCCAGTAAAAGGTCTGCCCGGTATTGGCGTAGATGCTCATCAGCGCCACCACGTCGGCGCCCTTGCTGCGCGCCACCAGCATGGTGGCAAGATCGGCGATGCCGAACGGCGAGCCGCCGGAGCCGACCTTCAGCGAAGAGACGCCGGAGCCCTTGCCGACCTCGATGATGAGGTCGATGCCGGCCTTCTCGTACCAGCCTTGCGCCTTGGCGTAATAGAACGGCGAATGATCCGCGGTCGGGGACCAGTTCAGCGTGAGATTGACAGGTTCCGCCGATTGCGCGGCAATGGCCGGCGCCATCAGTACGAGCGCCAATCCCGCAACCTTCAAAACCTTCATGGCCACTCTCCCCGTTTGCGGTCGGCAGTTGCGCGAGGCGCTTGTCGCCGTGTGTCGCTGCGTTTACCAATGCAACAAGGAGCAACCGGATTGTCAACCGTTCGGCCGGCGTGAGGCGGGAGCACAGGGTGTCCAGCGACGGAATGCGCTCAGCCAAAACCCTGGCGATCATCCTGATCGTGCATCTCGCCGTGATCGTGCTGTGGCAGGTTCTGGTCGATGCCTTCCAGGTGCCGAAATTCATCCTGCCCTCGCCGCTGGCGACGATCGCCACGCTGACATCGGCGAAATATGCGTGGTTGTCCAACCTCGCCGTCACCGCGGTGGAAATCCTCGGCGGCTTTGCGCTCGGCGCCTTCGTCGGCGTGACGCTGGCGGTGCTGTTCTGCTGGTCGCCGCTGGTGAGCCTGTTGCTGCTGCCGCTGTTCGTGACCCTCAACATGGTCCCCAAGGTGGCGCTGGGGCCGCTGTTCATCGTCTGGTTTTCCTACGGCATCTTTCCCAACATCCTGATCGCGTTCTCGATCTGCTTTTTCCCGATCCTGCTGACGACGGCGCGGGGCCTGAGCGAGGTAGAGCCGGACCTGCTGGACCTCGTTAGATCGCTACGCGGCTCGCGCTGGACCCTGTTCCGGAAAATCCAGCTTCCGGGTTCGCTGCCTTATGTGTTTTCCGGCATGAAGGTCGGCGCCATCCTCGCGGTCGCTGGCGCCATTGTCGGCGAGTTCATCGCCTCCGAACGCGGGCTCGGCTATCTGATGATCCAGGTGCAGTCGTCACTGGACACGCCGGCCATGGTGATGGCGGTGGTGCTGCTGACCCTGCTCGGGGTGATGCTGTACGGAATGGTGCTCGGCCTCGAACGGCTGTTCGTGGTGCGGGACGTGCGGCTGCAACAATAATCAGGGAAATAAGATGCTGCTGACGCGTGACACGTTGCCGGACACGATTACTGACATCGCAGCCCTTGACGATCTGTTGTGCCGGCCGAGCCAGGCCTTGATCGACGATCTTGCCAGGGTCGAGGGCGATATCATGATCCTCGGCGTCGCCGGCAAGATGGGGCCGACGCTGGCGGGGCTGGCAAAAGCCGCCCTGCCCGAGCGACGCATCATCGGCGTTGCGCGCTTCAGCGATCCTAGCGTGAAGGACTGGCTGCACGCGCGCGGCATCGAGACCATCAATTGCGATCTGCTCGACGAGGTTGCGCTTGACGCGCTGCCGAAAGCGCCGAATATCATCTTCATGGCCGGCCGAAAATTCGGCGCCGAAGGCGCCCTGTCGCTGACCTGGGCGATGAACGCGCATGTGCCGGCGCTGGTGGCGCAGGCGTTTCCAAAATCGCGAATCGTCGCGTTCTCGACCGGCTGCGTCTATCCGTTTGTGGCGGTGAACGGCAAAGGCGCGAACGAAAACGTCGCGCCCAATCCGCCCGGCGAATACGCGCAGTCCTGCGTCGGCCGCGAGCGCATGTTCGAATATTTTTCGCGCAAGTTCGCAACACCCGGGCGGCTGTTCCGGCTGAACTACGCGATCGATATGCGTTACGGCGTGCTGCACGACATCGCGCGCAAGATTTTGCAAGGCGCGCCGATCGACGTCAGTCTCGGCCATGTCAATTTCATCTGGCAGGGCGACGCGGCAGCGCAGGCACTGCGTTGCCTTGTGCATTGCGACATGCCGACCTCGCCGATCAATGTCAGCGGGCATGAGATTCTCAGCGTTCGCGATCTTGCCGCGAAACTGGGCGCGTTGCTCGAGCGCGAGCCCGTCCTCGTCGGCACCGAGCAGCCGACGGCGTGGCTGACCGATACGTCGCAGGCGGTGAAGTTGTTCGGACTGCCGATCGTCGATACGGAGCAGTTGATCAGGTGGACCGCGGACTGGGTGGCGCGGTCGATGCCGAGCCTTGGCAAACCGACCAAATACGAGGTGCGCGATGGGCGCTATTGACCATCTCGCCATCGAAACGCTCGGCGCGGATGACGCGCGCGACGGACTTGTTCTGTCCACGGAAGCGCATTGGAACCAGAACGAGGCCGACTGGCGATTTTTTCTCACCAAAGGAACGGTGTTCGGCGTCCGCGACGGCGGCGGCCGTTTGATCGCGACCGCGGCGCTGCTCCCCTACACGTCGAACAACGCATGGATCAGCATGGTGCTGGTCACCCAAAACTGGCGCCGCCGCGGCCTTGCGACAAAGCTGCTCGACACCTGTCTTCAGGCCGCCGCGAAACACGAGCTCACGACATGGCTTGACGCGACGCCGGCGGGCGCCACGGTCTATGGACCGCTGGGATTTAAGCCGACGCTGCAATTGCGCCGGCTCCGTTTCGCCGGGCCGATATCGCCCATGACGACCCAACCCAGGCTCGCTGCAAATAGTCGCCTTGACGATCTGATTGCGCGCGACCATAGCGCGATGGGTTTTGATCGCGGCGCCTTGCTGCGCGAACTCGGCGGGCGTTCCGGCTCGCAAATTGTTTCGCATGGCAGCGCGACGGCGCTGATCCGCGGCGGTCGCACGGCAAGACACATCGGACCGCTGTTTGCCGGTGATGCCGGCTCCGCCACCGCGCTGGTCGAAACGATCGCGCGGTCCGAAACGGGCCCGGTCCTGATCGATGTGGTGAGCGAACATGACGAATTACTCAAAAACCTCACCAGCTCCGGCTGGGCCATCGAGCGGCCGTTTCAGCGCATGCGCTTCGGCGGCGCGCCAATGCAAGACGCGGAGCCGCCGTTCGCCGTCGCCGGGCCGGAATATGGATAGGACGCGCCATGCACCACAGTGAAATGAACCCAGAAGTGCGGCGCCTGATTGCCGAAGGGACCGTGCTTCCGGCGCATCCGCTGGCGCTGAATGGCGATCGCACGCTCGACACGCCGCACCAGCGCGCGCTGACCCGCTATTACATCGACGCCGGCGCCGGCGGGCTCGCGGTCGGCGTCCACACCACGCAATTCGCGATCCGCGATGTCGGACTGTACAAGCCCGTGCTCGAACTCGCCGCCGAGACCGCGGTGTCCTGGACGCAACGCCCGCTCGCGCTGGTGGCCGGGCTGGTCGGGCCGACCAGTCAAGCCATCGCCGAGGCGAAGATCGCGCGCGGCATCGGCTATCACGCCGGACTGCTCAGTCTTGCCGCGCTGAAATCCGCCTCCGAGGACGAGATCGTGGCGCATTGCGAGAGGATAGCGCGCGAAATTCCGCTGGTGGGTTTCTATCTGCAGCCGGCGGTCGGCGGCGTGATCCTGAGCGCGGAGTTCTGGCGACGTTTTGCGGGGATCGACAATGTCATCGCCATCAAGATCGCGCCGTTCAACCGCTATCGCACCCTCGACGTGCTGCGCGGCGTCGCCGCCGCGGGCGCGCTGGATCGCATCACGCTCTACACCGGCAATGACGATCACATCCTGCTCGACCTCACGCTGCCGTTCGACCTGCGCGACAAGGGCGTCACCACCCGCGTCCACATTCGCGGCGGGTTGCTCGGGCACTGGTCGGTGTGGACGGCGAGCGCGATAAAGCAATTCGAGATGTGCCGCGCCGCGCGCGGCAAGGACGGCCTGCCCGCCGACCTGCTGGCACTCGACGCGCGCGTCACCGATTGCAACAGCGCCTTCTTCGACGTCGCCAATGATTTCCATGGCTGCATCGCAGGCTGCCATGAAATCCTGCGGCGACAGGGACTGATGCAAGGCATCTGGTGCCTCGATCCGGTGGAAGGACTCAGCCCCGGGCAGATGGCCGAAATCGACCGCGTCTGCCGCGAGCATGCCGACCTTGCCGACGACGCTTTTGTCGCCGCTCGCTTGCAGAAATGGCTTTCATGACGGATGAGCCCTTCATCCGCCTGCGCAACGTCCGCAAGGTTTATCGCGCGCACGGCCAGGAGTTTCTGGCGGTGTCGGACGTCACCATGGATGTAAGGGAAGGCGAATTGATCTCGCTGGTCGGCCCGTCCGGCTGCGGCAAGACCACGGTCTTGCGGATTCTTGCCGGCCTGCACGAGGCCGACGGCGGCACCATCCAGATCGGCAATGCCAAGACGCCGTTCGATCCCGCGCGCGACATCGGCATGGTGTTCCAGCAGGCGCTGCTGCTGAAATGGCGGACCGTTCTGGACAACGTGCTGTTACCGGCGGAAATCGTCGGCCTGCCAATGAAAGCGGCGCGGTCGCGGGCGCGCGACCTGCTCAACCTTGTCGGCCTCGCCGGCTACGAGGACAAATATCCGCAGCAGCTCTCCGGCGGCATGCAGCAGCGCACCGCCATTGCGCGCGCTTTTATCCATGATCCAAAGCTGATCCTGATGGACGAGCCGTTCGGCGCGCTGGACGCGCTGACGCGGGAACAGATGAACCTTGAAATGCTGCGAATCTGGCGCGAAAGCGGCAAGACCATCATTTTCGTGACCCACAGCATTCAAGAAGCCGTGTTCCTCGGCTCGCATTGCTCGGTGCTGACCGCGGGTCCGGCGCGGATGGCCGAGTATTTTCCGATTGACCTGCCGTTTCCGCGCGCGCTGCCGATCAAGACCACCGATGAATTCGGCGCATATGCGAGGCGCATTTATGCAAGCCTCGGGCTGGGTGCGGGTGTCTAGCATCGTCATGCCCGGCGTTGGCATCCACGTCTTGGTTTCCGTTTATCAAGAAAGACGTGGATGGCCGGGACAAGCCCCGCCATGACGAAAATCGACTCATTTTCAGGCGCTGAGGAATCACTTTATTCCGCACTGCGAACGCACATTCTTGATTTGAACTATTCCAGGTTTCAGTCCACCATCGCCGCAACGTTCAACCGATGGGTTGAATTAACAGCGGTTCAGCCGATGGGCTGGACTTAGTAGGGAAAACGCGATGGCAAACCTCACGATCAACGGCAAATCGTTTGAACTGGATGTCGAGGCGGATACGCCTCTATTGTGGGCGATCCGGGAAAACGCCGGGCTGACCGGCACAAAATACGGTTGCGGCATTGCACAATGCGGCGCCTGCACCGTCCATATCGACGGCGTCGCGACGCGGTCCTGCGGCGTGCCGGTCTCGGATGCCGTCGGCAAGCAGATCACCACCATCGAGGGCCTCGCGGCGAACGGCGCCCTGCACAAGGTGCAGCAGGCGTGGATCGCCAACGACGTTCCGCAATGCGGCTATTGCCAGAGCGGCATGATCATGGCGGTCGCGGCATTGCTCAAGGACAAGCCGAAACCGACCGACGCGGACATCGACGAGGCCATCACCAATATCTGCCGTTGCGGCACCTTCCAGCAGGCGCGTGAAGCCATTCACGCCGCCGCCAACGCGTAAGGGGCCAGCCATGAACAAGCATGTAACGCCGAAAATGAATCGCCGCGCCTTCGTGGTCGGCACCGCCGCTGCCGGCGCAGGTCTCGTGCTCGGCCTCGACCTCCCCTTCGGCGGGCCCACCGTGGTCCGCGCTGCCGACGGCTCGCCCGAAGTCAACGCCTGGGTGGTGATCCGCCCCGACGATACCGTTGTGATCCGCATCGCCCGCTCCGAAATGGGCCAGGGCACGCTCACCGGCCTCGCGCAACTGGTCGCCGAAGAACTGGAATGCGACTGGTCGAAGGTCACCACCGAATATCCGACCCCTGGCCAGAGTGTCGCCCGCAAGCGGGCGTGGGGCGATTTCTCCACCGGCGGCAGCCGCGGCATCCGCACCTCGCATGAATATGTCCGCAAGGGCGGCGCCACCGCGCGCATGATGCTGGTGCAGGCCGCCGCCAACGAATGGAAGGTGCCGGTCGCCGAATGCGCCGCGTCCAACAGCGTCATCACCCATACGCCGTCGGGCAAAACCACGACCTACGGCAAGGTGGTGGAAGCCGCAGCAAAGCTCGAGCCTCCCGCCGAGGCCGACGTCAAGCTGAAGGATCCCAAGGACTGGAAGATCGCCGGCAAGGGCATCCTGCGGCTCGATACGGCCGACAAGACCACCGGCAAGATGACCTACGGCATCGACGTCAAGCTGCCGGGCATGCTCAACGCCGCGCTCAAGGATTGCCCGGTGTTCGGCGGCAAGCTGAAGAGCTACGACGAAGCCAAAGTCATGGGCATGAAGGGTGTCAAGAAGGTGGTGCGCGTCAACGACACCACCGTCGCCGTGATCGCCGATACCTGGTGGCACGCCAAATCGGCGCTCGATGCGCTGCCGATCGTCTGGGACGAAGGCGACAATGCAAAAGTCTCCAGCGAGTCGATCGCGGCGTGGCTGAAGGAAGGTCTCGACAATTCACAGCCGGCCTTCGTCGGCAACCAGAACGGCGACGCCAAGGCCGCCATCGCCGGTGCTGCGAAGAAAGTCGAGGCGGTCTACAACTATCCCTACCAGAACCACGCCGCGATGGAGCCGCTGAACGCCACCGCGCTCTATACGGCGGACAAATGCGAGGTCTGGTGCGGCACGCAAAACGGCGAAGCCGCCTTTGCCGCGGTGCTGGAAACCTCGGGCCTGCCCGCCGACAAATGCGAGGTGCACAAGGTGATGCTGGGCGGCGGTTTCGGCCGCCGTGGCCAGACCGACTATGTCCGGCAGGCGGTTGCCATCGCCAAGCAGATGCCCGGCACGCCCATAAAACTGTTGTGGTCGCGCGAAGACGACATGCTGCACGGCACCTATCATCCGATCACGCAATGCAAATTGACCGGCGCCTTCGATGCCGACAACAATCTGACCGGGTTGCATGTCCGGCTGTCCGGACAATCCATCCTGTTTGCCCTGCGCCCGGCGGCGCTAGTCAACGGCATGGACCCCGCGGCTTTCCAGGGCCTCTCGCCAACCGGCGAAGCCGCGATCGGCTATACGGTGCCCAACCTGCTGGTCGAGCATGCGATGCGCAACCCGCACGTCCCGCCCGGCTTCTGGCGCGGGGTCAATGTCAATCACAACGCGATCTATCTGGAATGCTTCATGGATGAGCTGGCGCAAGCGGTGGGCCAGGACCCCGTCGAATTCCGCCGCAAGCTGATGTCGAAGCATCCGAAGCACCTCGGCGTGCTCAATGCGGTCGCGGAAAAGATCGGCTGGACCACGCCGCCGCCGAAGGGTGTCTTCCGCGGCATCGCTCAGCACATGGGCTACGGCAGCTATGTCGCGGGTGCCGCTGAAATCTCCGTCAGCGACGGCAACAAGATCAAGGTACATCGCATCGTCGCCGCCACCGATCCCGGCTACGCCGTCAATCCGGCGCAGATCGAACGGCAGATCGCGGGCTCCTTCGTCTATGGGCTGTCGGGGCTGTTCTATGGCGGCTGCACGGTCAAGGACGGCCGCATCGAGCAGAGCAACTTCGACACCTATAATTCGATGCGGATTGCCGAGATGCCGAAGGTGGAGTCGATCATCATGCCGAGCGGCGGCTTCTGGGGCGGCGTCGGCGAGCCGACCATCTGCGTGGCGGCGCCGGCGGTACTCAACGCCTACTTCGCGGCCACCGGAAAACGGATTCGCTCGGTACCGCTGAAGGACCAGAACATCACCTTCGCCTGACAACGAGCGGCGGCCCTGGACGGCCGCCGCTTTCAATTGGAATGACGCATGAACGCGCTTCGCCTGCCGACGCGCAGAGAATTTGTTCGCGGCTTTGCCGCTACCGCGGCGCTGGCGTTGCCATGTCCCTCATTCGCGCAAGCGGCGGCGCGGGTGGTCGTGATCGGCGGCGGGTTCGGCGGCGCCAGCTGCGCGCGGGCGCTGCGGCAGATCGACTCCAGGCTGCAGGTGACGCTGGTCGAAGCCAAAACCTTCTATTTCGCCTGTCCGTTCAGCAACGAGACGATCGCGGGCCTGCGTGAATTCGAGGCGCAGCAGTTCAGCTACGACAGCATCGCCGCTGAAGGCGTCAGCGTTGTCGCGCAGACGGCGGTAAAGGTGGATGCGCAGGCGCGTATTGTCGGATTCGCCGATGGCAGCTCGCTTGCCTATGACCGGTTGGTGCTGTCGCCCGGCATCGATCTGCGTTTCGACGCGCTGCCCGGCTATGACGAGGCCGCGGCTGCAAAGATGCCGCACGCCTGGAAGGCCGGCGAGCAGACCCTGCTGCTGCGGCGGCAACTCGAAGCCATGAATGACGGCGGCGTGGTCGTGATCGCGGTGCCTGCGGCACCGCTGCGCTGTCCGCCCGCACCGTACGAGCGCGCAAGCCTGATCGCGCATTATCTGAAAACCAGAAAGCCGCGCTCCAAGGTCGTCATATTGGACGCCAAGGACAGCTTTTCGCAGCAGCGCCTATTCGAACAGGCCTGGAAGGAACTGTATCCGGACATGATCGAGCGGATCGCTCTGTCGCAAGGCGGCCGCGTTACCTCCGTCGATGCCGCGACCAGCACGGTCGTCACCGATTTCGGCAATTACACCGCCGATGTCGCCAATGTGATCCCGCCGCAAAAAGCGGGCCGTATCGCGGAGATGGCGGGCGCGGCCGACAATACCGGCTGGTGCCCGATCGATCCGGCGACGTTCACCTCAAAACTGGTGCCCAACATCCATGTCATCGGCGACGCCTGCATTGCGGGCGCTATTCCCAAATCCGCGTCCGCCGCCAATGCGCAGGCCAAGGCCTGCGCGGGCGTAGTCGCGAGCCTGATCGCTGGCAAGGAGCCGGTGACACCGAGACTGACCGGGGCCTGTTTCAATACGGTCGCGCCCGGCTATGCGTTCTCGCTGTCCGGCGTCTATGCGCCAAAGGATGGATTGTTCAACGAGGTCGAAGGCGGCGGCACCAGCGCGGTCGATGCCTCGCGCGAGGATCGCGCGGTGGAAGCGGAGACGGCACTGACATGGTTCAAGGCGATTACGGCGGATACCTTTGGCTAGACCGGCAATCAAGCTATTCGTTGCGTGGCTCACGGCGGCAGCGCTCGCATTGCCCGCTATGGCGACCGCGCAAACGCTCCAGAATTATGTCGTCACCGGCGACACCATTCCGGTCTCGCTGACCGGCGTGCCGGGGGATGCCGCGCGCGGGCGGGCGCTGGTGCTCAATCGCGTGAGCACCTGCATTCTCTGCCACTCAGGGCCGTTTCCGGAAGAAAAATTCCAGGGCGATCTTGCCCCCGACCTCGCCGGTGCCGGCAAGCGCTGGTCCGAGGGCCAGCTTCGGCTTCGGCTGGTCGATGGGTCCCGCCTCAATCCCGCGACGATCATGCCGTCCTATTATCGCGTCGACGGGCTGCAGCGCGTCGGCACAGCCTGGCGCGGCAAGCCGATCCTGTCGCCGGAACAGATCGAGGATATCGTGGCGTATCTCAAGACGCTCCGCGAATAGGTGACAAGGGAAGCGATGCACGAATCTGAAAAATCCACGCGCCGGCAGTTTCTCGCGCTCAGCGGAAGCGCGGCCGTGCTTGCGGTCACGTCGCACCCCACGGAAGCTACCCCGGCGATGCTGGCCGGCGCGATCCGCGATGTCGTCGGCACTGCCGTGGTGCGCACCGGCAAGGTCAAGCTCGACATCCCGCCGCTGGTCGAAAACGGCAACACGGTCTCAATGACCGTCGCCGTCAACAGCCCGATGACGCCTGAGGATCACGTCAAGAGCATCCACATCTTCAACGAGAAGAACCCGCAGCCGAATGTCGGCAACTTCTATCTCGGCGTGGGCGCCGGCCGCGCCCAGGTTTCGACCCGCATCCGCCTCGCCGACTCGCAAAAGATCGTGGCCATCGCCAGACTGTCCGACGGCTCGTTCTGGTCGGCCAGCGTCGACGTGGTGGTAACGCTGGCGGCCTGCACCGAGGAGGTGATCTGATGGCGGCGGCGCTGATCAACGTTCCGAAAAAGGCCAAACGCGGCCAGGTCATCGAGATCAAGACGCTGATGTCGCATATCATGGAGACCGGCTTTCGCCACACCGCGACCGGCGAGCTTATTCCGCGCGACATCATCACCAGTTTCAGCTGCCGCTTCAACGGCGTCGAGATTTTCCGCGCCGACCTGTTTCCGGCGACCGCGGCGAACCCCTTCATCGCCTTCTTCACCACTGCGACCGAAAGCGGCACCTTCGAATTCTCGTGGATCGGCGACCGCGGATTTTCCGAAACCGCGTCGGCCTCCATCGCCGTTGAATGAGATGGGCCGGCACGATAGCCACGGCGTCGCTGCTAATCGCGGCCGGTATCCCGCTTCTCCTTGCGGCTGAAATCCCTCAGGCCGCGCGCCGTTCCGGCGCCAGCTTCATGTCGCCCGACAATCAGGCGATCCAGAACGACGACACCGCCAACCCCGGCATGCTGTGGGTGCTCGACGGCGAAGCGTTATGGAAAGCCAAGACCGGCGCGGCGGGAAAATCCTGCGCGGATTGCCACAGTGACGGCAGCATGCGCGGCGTCGCGGCGAGCTATCCAGCTTACGACAAGACGCTCGCCCGGCCCGTCGATCTGGAGCAGCGCATCAATCTGTGCCGCACCGGGCATCAGCAGGCTACGCCGCTCGCCTATGAAAGCCGCGACTTGCTCGCGCTCACCGCGTTCATCGCACAGCAATCACGCGGCATGCCGATCGAAGCCGGCGCCGACCCGATGCTCGAGCCGTTTGCCGCCAAAGGCCGCGACCTGTTCATGCGGCGGCAAGGCCAGCTCAATCTCAGCTGCGCCAACTGCCACGACGACAATTGGGACAGACGCCTCGCCGGCTCCGCGGTCACGCAAGCGCATCCGACCGGCTATCCGATTTACCGGCTGGAATGGCAGTCGCTCGGCTCGCTGCAGCGCCGGCTGCGCGCCTGCATTTTCGGCATTCGCGCGCAGAGTTACGACTTCGGCGCGCCGGAACTGGTCGAGCTCGAGCTTTATTTGATGACGCGCGCGCGCGGCATGCCGGCCGAAACGCCGGCAGTGCGGCCGTAATAGCGCTTGCGATTGTCCTCAGCCTTCAGTTGCGAAATCAGGGCGACGATGTTGCGGCGCAAACGCAATGTTGCACTAGCCGCCGGCCACCTGAATTGCGATAGTGCGCGCAAGCAAGCAACAAGCGCTGCAAGCGCGCATGGGGAGATACGGCATGTCGAACAATCGAAAAGCGCCGGGCAACAACAGCGCCGGCGCCAACCGGGTCCTGTCGAAGCGGCAAAGCCGCCGCAAATTCCTGATCAAGAGCGGCGGCGTTCTCGCGGCCGGCGCGTTCGGCGCGGTGCCGCTGCGCGGCTGGGCCGCCGATCCGGTCAACATCGGCGGGCTCTATCCGACCACCGGCAGCATGGCGCAGATTGGCGTCGGCTGCGTCGCCGCCGCCAAGCTCGCGGTCGAAATGGTCAACGAGGCCGGCGGCATCAAGTCATTAGGCGGCGCCAAGCTCAACCTGATCATCTCGGACGTGCAGAGCGACACCACGGTGACGCGCACCGAGACCGACCGCCTGATCACCGGCAACAAGCTGTCGGCGGTGCATGGCTGTTTTGCGAGTGCGCTGACGCTGATCGCCAGCGAAGTCTGCGAGCGCGCCAAGGTGCCCATCATCACCGGCTCCAGCTCCGACCAGCTCAACAAGAACCGCACCTACACCTTCACGCCGTTCGCGCGCGCCTCGCAATTCGCGCAGGCGCAGCTGCAGATGTCGCGGCTGGTCGGCGACAAGCCAAAGGTCGCGGTCATCTTCGAGAACACCGCGTTCGGCACCTCGACCTCGAACGGGCTGAAGGAGCAGGCGCCGGCCGAAGGCGTCGAGATCGTGATGTTCGAGCCTTATTCGGCCGGATTTACCGACGCCAGCCCGCTGATCAACAAGGTCAAGTCGTCGGGTGCCAATGCGCTGTTCTCGGTGTCCTACCTGAACGACCTGATCCTGATCGTGCGCACGGTCAAACAGGTCGGACTCAATATCGCGATCAATGGCGGTTCCGGCGGGTTCGTCATTCCGGACTTCTACAAGAACGTCGGCAAGCTGGCGGAAGGCCTGCAGGGCGTGGCGCACTGGAATCACGACATGAACGACGACGCCCAGAAGGTGAACGCCGAATACAAGAAGCGCACCGGCGAATTCCTGTTCGAATATGCCGGCGGCCTGGTGGCCCAAACCTTCATGCTCGCGGACGCGCTGGAGCGGGCGGCCTCCACCGATCCGCAGAAGGTGCGCGAGGCGCTGTCCGCGCTCGACGTCTCGAAGGGCTATGCCGCGATGGCACCGGGCGGGCGGGTAAAGTTCGGGCCGGACGGCAAGAACGTCTACGGCCGCCCGGTCGGCGTGCAGTGGCAGAACGGCGATCTCGCCAGCGTCTTCCCCAAGGACGACGCCCGCGCACCGCTGCTGAAAACCTGATCGCGGCCTGAAGCAATGCTGGAAACAGTGGCCCAGGCCGTCATCAACGGCCTGCTCATCGGCGGCATCTATGCGCTGGTCTCGATCGGCGTGACGCTGATCTTCGGCGTGGTCAAGATCGTCAATTTCGCACAGGGCGAATTCGTGATGATCGGGATGTACATCAGCTTCTTCCTCGCCAGCCAGTTTGGCATCGACCCGCTGTTTTCGCTGGTGGTCTCGATGCCGGTGCTGTTCGCCGCCGGCGTGCTGATCCAGCATTTTTTGATCCGGCGGGTGCTCGGCCCGAACGACATGCCGCAGATTTTCTTGACGTTTGCGCTGTCGCTGCTGCTGTTGAACCTGGCGCTGATGCTGTTCACGGCGAATTACCGCACCGTGCACACCTGGTACTCCGACGAAGCCTTCCATCTCGGCGGGCTCTACATCCCCGTTGCGAAACTGATCGCCTTCGTGGTCGCCATGATGCTGAGCGCGGCGCTGTGGGTGTTTTTGCATACCACCGACCTCGGCAAGGCGATGCGCGCGGCGTCGCAGAAGCCGGAGGTCGCGCAATTGATGGGCATCAACACCAACCGGGTGTTCTGCGTCGCCCTGGGCGTGGCACTGGCGCTGGCGGGCGCCGCGGGTTCGCTGCTGATGCCATTCTATTCGGCCTACCCGTTCGTCGGACAGGTGTTCGTGCTGATGGCCTTTGTGGCCGTAGTGCTGGGGTCATTGGGCAATGTGATTGGCGCGCTGGTCGCCAGCCTGATGATGGGCGTCGCCGAATCGCTGGGGATTCAGTTCGTCGGCGCGGATTCCGGACTGATCGTGGTGTTCGCGATGCTGCTGCTGACGCTGGCGTTCAAGCCGACCGGGCTTGGGGGGAAAGCGCGATGACGCGGGGGCACAATTGGCTCTGGCTGGCGCTGGGCATCGCGGTGCTGATTGCGCTGCCGCTGGTGGTGAAGAGTTCGTTCGCCATCGACATCTTCATCCGGATCCTGCTGTTTTCGTTTATCGGCGTCGCCTGGAATCTGATGGGCGGCTACGCCAAGCAGCTGTCGCTAGGCCACGCCGCTTATTTCGGGCTGGGCGCCTACACCTCGACCATCCTTCAGATCGATTTCGGTATCTCGCCATGGATAGGGATGGTGGCCGGCGGCGTGGTGGCGATGCTGGCGAGCCTGCCGATTGGCTGGCTGTGTTTTCGGCTGCGCGGCCCATATTTCACCATCGCCACCATCGCGACCGCGCAGGCGCTGATGCTGATCTTTTTGAAATTCCGCGATTTCGCCTGGGGAGCCGAGGGTACCACCATTCCCAACCTCGGCAACGCGCCGCTGATGATGCAATTCGAGGCCAAGGCGGCCTATTATTATGTCGCGCTCGGGCTGCTGGCGCTGGGGCTTTTCATCACCTACAGAATCGAAAAATCGTGGATGGGATATTACCTCGTCGCCATCGGCGAGGACGAGGACGCGGCCGAGGCGATCGGCGTCAACGCGCCGAAGATCAAGCGCGACATCTATCTGATCAGTTCGTTTCTCACAGCACTGGCCGGCACGTTCTACACGCAATACATTTACTTTATCGATCCTGCGACCGCGTTCAGCTTCAACGTCTCGATCGAGGCAGCGCTGGTGTCTATTGTGGGTGGCATCGGCACGTTGTGGGGACCTGTGATCGGCACGGTGCTGCTGGAAACCACGTCCACTCTGCTGCAAAGCTGGCTCGGCAATTCGATCGGCGGCATCCAGCTTACCGTCTACAGCCTGATCCTGATGGCGGTGATCCTGTGGCGGCCGACCGGGCTGATGGGTGTGGCGACGGAGGCGTATGCGCGCTACATGCGCCGCCGCCCGGCGCAGGCTTAAGGTCGCGGCGATGGCAGAGGCACTGATCATACGCGGACTTAACAAAAGATTCGGCGGCTTGCGCGCGGTGCGGGATGTCAGCTTTACGGTGCAGGAGAACGAAACCGTGGCGCTGATCGGACCGAATGGCGCCGGCAAGACCACCAGTTTTAACCTGATCACCGGCTTTCACCGGCCCGATTCCGGCTCGGTGTCGGCGTTTGGCCGTGAGATCGTGGGCCTTCGGCCGCATGACATCTGCGCGCTGGGATTGGCGCGCACCTTTCAGGTCGCAAAGCCCTTTGGCGCGATGACGGTGCTGGCCAATGTCATGACCGGCGCGTTCCTGCGCGACAGGCATGCCGACATCGCCCGTGAAAAGGCCCGCGAGGCGATCGATTTCGTCGGGCTGTCGGCACGAGAACAAACACCGGCGAAAGACCTCACCACCATCGACCAGCGCCGGCTGGAGATGGCGCGCGCGCTGGCGACGCAGCCGCGGCTGTTGCTGCTGGACGAGGTGATGGCCGGGCTTAATCCATCGGAGATCGATCAGGCGGTGGCGCTGGTCGGAAAATTGTCGCAACGCGGCCTCACCATCGTCATCGTCGAGCACGTGATGCGCGCCATCATGGCGGTGGCGCGACACATCGTCGTGCTCGACCACGGCCAGAAGATCGCCGAGGGTACGCCCAAGGAGATCGTGGAGAATCCGGAAGTGATCCGCGCCTATCTCGGCTCCTACGTGCACCCGCCGACGCCGGGAGAAGCCTAGTGCTCAAGTTAGGCAGCGTAAGCGCCAGTTACGGGTCGGTCCCGGCGATCCACGGCGTCAGCATCGAGATCGGTGAAGGCGAAGCCGTCGGCCTGCTCGGCGCCAATGGCGCAGGCAAAAGCACCACGCTGCGCGCGATCTCGGGGCTGGTGAAGCTCACATCCGGCAGCATCATGTTTGCGGGCGCCGACCTCACCTCGTTGCCGCCGCACAGGATTCCGGAACTTGGAATCGCGCACGTGCCGGAGGGCCGTCAGGTATTCCCCGAAATGACCGTGCAGGAGAATCTCGAGATCGGCGCCTATGTGCCGAAGGCCAGGGCGGAGCGCGGCAGCTCGCTCGATCTGGTCTACAGCATTTTCCCGCGGCTGGCCGACCGCAAGAAGCAACTCGCGGGAACCATGAGCGGCGGCGAACAGCAGATGCTGGCGGTCGGCCGCGGACTGATGCTGAAGCCGCGGCTGTTGATGCTCGACGAACCGTCGCTGGGCCTGGCGCCTGTGATGACCGACGTCACCTTCGAAAAAATAGCGGAAATCCACAAGATGGGCACCGCGATCCTGCTGGTGGAACAGAATGTCGCCCGCGCACTGACGCTGGTCTCGCGTGCCTATGTGCTGGAAAGCGGCAATGTAATCATGCACGGCTCGAGCGCGGAACTTGCTGACAACAAGCAGGTGCAGGCGGCCTATCTCGGCATTTGATTTTGCGATAGAAGCCTGACACCAACCGGAATGGAAAAAGGATATCAGGATGAAGGGAAGGTTCTTCCTCGCGCTCCTGGCAACGCTTCTGGCGACGCCATGTCTGGCGCAGGATTATCCCACGCGGCCGGTCAAGATCATCGTGCCGTTCGGCGCCGGTGGCCCGGCCGATGTCACCGCGCGCCAGATCGGCAGCATCCTGCAGGAGAATTTCGGCCAACCCTTCGTGATCGAGAACCGCACCGGCGCCGGCGGCGTGATCGGCACCTTCGAGGTAAGCAAATCGGCGCCCGACGGCTACACGCTGCTGATGATGTCGAACACCCAGACCGCGAATGAATCGCTGGTGGCGGCGTCGCAGCGCAAATATGAATTGATGAAGGACCTGGCCCCGATCGCGCCGATCAACTATTCCGACCTCGTCATTGTCGTGCATCCGTCCGTGCCGGCAAAGACGCTGGCCGAATTCATCGCGCTCGCAAAATCGCAGCCGGGAAAACTGAACTATGCCTCATCGGGGCAAGGCACGCCGTATCACATGGCCGGCGAGCTGTTCAAGACCATGGCCGGCATCGATGTCGTGCACGTGCCCTATCGAAACAGCGGCGAGGCGCGCAGCGGCGTGATCGGCGGCCAGGTCCAGATGATGATCGACGCCGTCACGGCGATGGCCCCCAATGTCGCCGAGAACCAGGTGCGCGCGCTTGCCACCACCGGCAAGACGCGCTCCAGCGTTTTGCCCGATGTGCCGACGGTGGTCGAGGCCGGCATCCCCGGCTACGACGCAACCATCTGGCTGGGATTGATGGCGCCCGCCGGCACGCCGAAGCCGATTATCGACAAGCTGAATGACGCCGTGAACGCCGCGGTGAAGCGGCCGGACATCGTAAAGCTCTGGACCGGCCAGGGCGCGGTTCCGATGTCGATGACGCCGGAAGAGTTCGACAGCTATCTGCGCGGCGACATCGTGAAATGGGCCGAGGTCGTCAAACGCTTCGGCGACAAGCCGCAGTAAGGATTAGGCGGCGATGCCGAGCGTTCGATTTCGCCTCAATGGCGTCGAGACCGATGTCGAGACCGATGTCGATCGGTCGCTGCTCGACATTTTGCGCGGAACCCTGGGCATGACCGGGCCACATTTCGGCTGCGGCGCCAATGAATGCGGCGCCTGCAATGTCATGGTCGACGGCCACGCCGTAGCGTCATGCGATACGCCGCTGTGGTCGGTCGCGGACAAGGACATCGTCACCATCGAGGGGCTGGGCAGCGCCGAGCAGCCGCATCCGCTGCAAAGCGCTTTCATCGCCGAGCAGGCGTTGCAGTGCGGCTACTGCATTCCCGGCATATTGATGAGCGCCGCCGCGCTGTTGAAGAAAAATCCGAATCCATCCGACGCGGATGTGCGAACCGCGCTGGACCGCAATCTCTGCCGCTGCGGGTCGCATAACCGCATCGTCAAGGCGGTGTTGCGCGCCGCGGCGGAGATGTAAACCCAATGACCGCCGCGCCCTCCCCGGCCCCGCCGCCAAAGTTGCCGCCTAGTCTGGCGACGAATCCGACCCTGTCGTCATGGCTGCAGATTTCGGCGCAGGGCCATGTGGTGCTTTCTCCCGGCAAGGTAGAGATCGGGCAAGGCATTGTCACCGCACTGGCGCAGATTGCGGCCGATGAACTCGACATCGACATCGGCCGGGTGCGGATGGTCCGGGCGACGACGGCGGGCAGTCCCAACGAGGGCGTCACCTCCGGCAGCCTGTCGGTGCAGCAGTCCGGCCGCGCGGTTCGCCATGTCTGTGCCGAGGTGCGGCAGATTTTTCTGGCAGCCGCCTCGGAGCGCCTCGGCGTCGGCGCCGACGCGCTCGATATCGGCGATGGCGAGATTTCGGGACCGGGCAATGTGCGCACCAGTTACTGGGAACTGGCCGACGGGGTTTCGCTGGATCGCCCTGCGAGTGCGGGCGTGATGCCGAAACCATCCGGGCAGCGCACCCTCGCAGGAAGTTCGGTGCAGCGAGTCGATATTCCCGACAAGGTTTTCGCGCAGCCGCGCTTCATCCACGATTCCCCGTTGCCGGGAATGCTGCACGGTCGCGTGCTGCGATCGGAAATGCCGGCTGCGAAGCTCACGGAACTACGCGAGGATGGCGCGCGCGGCGTGGCCGGCCTCGTCGCCATCGTGCGGGATGGAAATTTCGCAGGTGTGGTAGGCGATACCGAGCACGGTACGGAGGCCGCACTGAAGGCGCTACGCAAAGACGCGTCATGGTCTGCGCGAGAAACGCTGCCGGATGAGCATGGACTGGCGCAATGGCTGAAAAGCCAGCCGGTGGAGTCGACGATCATCGACAGCAAGACTGCGGCGCGCGGGGGCGCGAAACGCACGGTCAAGCGGCAATACACCCGCCCCTACATTGCGCATGCGTCGATCGGACCGTGTTGTGCCATGGCGCAATGGACGGGGAATCGCGTTCGGGTGTGGACGCATAGCCAGGGCGTCTATCTGCTCCGCACCGACCTCGCGCTGGTGCTGGACCTGCTAGCCGAGAACATCACGGTCGAGCACATGGAAGGCGCCGGCTGCTACGGCCATAACGGCGCCGACGATGTCGCGCTTGACGCCGTGCTGCTGGCGAAGGCGGCGGGTGGTCGTCCGGTCCGGGTGCAGTGGTCGCGCGAGGACGAGATGACCCACGCGCCGTTCGGTGCTGCGATGGCAATCGAGATCGAGGCCGATCTCGATGCGCAAGACGAAATTATCGGCTGGCGCCATGGCATCTGGGGCAACGGCCATGTGGCGCGACCGGGACGCGCGGCGCTGCCCGCTCTGCTGGCGGGGACCGAGATCGCAAACCCCTTCCCGTGCACCCTCGCGACCAATCCGCCGCAGGCGACCGGCGGCGGCGCGGACCGCAACTCGGTGCCGCTGTATGATTTTCCGTCATGGCAGATCGATTGCCACCGTCTCCTGACCATGCCGATACGCACCTCCGCGCTGCGGACGCTGGGCGCGCAGGGCAATGTGTTTGCGATCGAATCCTTTCTCGACGAACTGGCGGCCGAGCGCGGCGAGGACCCGGTGGAATTTCGCCTGCGGCATCTGTCCGACGCGCGAGCCCGGGAGGTGATCCGGTCCGTTGCAAAACGCGCGAACTGGAAGCCCGAAAAAAAATCGGGCATCGGTTATGGCATCGGCTTTGCGCGCTACAAGAACACCGGCGCCTATTGCGCCGTTGTCGCCGAGGTCGAGGGCGCCGAGGATATCCGCGTCAGGCGATTGACCATCGCCGTCGATGTCGGTGAAGCCATCAATCCGGACGGCGTGATCAACCAGATCGAGGGCGGCGCCATCCAGGCCACCAGCTGGACAATGAAGGAGCAGGTCCGCTTCGATCGGGAGCGGATCACCAGCAATATGTGGTCGTCGTATCCGATCCTGCGCTTCAGCGAGGTACCGGAGGTGCAGGTCGAAGTCATCGCACGGCCCGACATGGATCCCGTCGGCGCCGGAGAGGCCGCGCATGGCCCGGCGACGGCCGCGATTGCGAATGCGGTATTCGATTGCCTGGGCGTGCGCGTGCGCAACCTCCCGATTACGCGCGACAGCCTGATCGCGGCGATGGAATTGAGCTCATGAGTTCATTGAAAATCCTCAGCGGGGGCGCGGCGCAGGGTCTGGTCTCGAGCCTGGCGGCGGAGTTCAAGGCGATGACCGGGCTCAATATCGAGGGCGAGTTCGGCGCGGTCGGCGCCATGGCCGGCAAGTTGCGGGTGGGAACGCCGGCGGACATTATGATACTGACGGCAGCCATGATCGCGGATCTGGCGCGTGAAAATCTGGTCGCCAGTGCTTCAGTCAAAGATGTCGGCCGTGTCGAGACCGCGATCGCCATTCGCGCCGGCGACCCGCCGGTAACGGTCCATGATGCCGCCGCGTTGCGCGCGGCGCTGCTTGCGGCGGACGCGATCTTCGTGCCTGACACCCAGGCATCGACGGCCGGTATTCATGTCGCAAGGGTGCTCGGGCAATTGGGCATCGCCAATGACGTCGCGGACCGCCTCAAGATCTTCCCCAATGGCGCGACCGCCATGCGTAGCCTGGCGGCATCGACTACCGTCAGGCCTATCGGCTGCACGCAATCGACCGAAATCCTCAACACACCGGGGGTGACCCTGTCCGGATCGCTGCCGCGGGGCTGCGAACTCTCGACCGTCTATACCGCCGCCGTGGCCGCACAGGCCGCCGATGCCGGACACGCCCAGGACCTCGTCGATCTGTTGACCGGTGCGGATGCACGAGAGCAGCGGCGCCGCGCGGGCTTTCTGGATGCGGGGTAATCCAGCGTTTCCTACCTCTCCCCGCAAGCGGGGAGAGGTGAAAGATGCTATACTCGCATGCCGCGGCATGGGCACGCGGCAGGCGGATCAAGCATGCGCATCGGAATTCGCGGCGCTATTTCGGGCCTCGTACTGGCGTCCATTATCGTCAGCGCCGTCGGCGTTCACGTGTTGTGGTGGCGAACCGCGCGGCAGATCAGCCAGACCCTCGCCAACACCATCAACGAGCAGATCGTATCGGCCGTCGGCGACGAGCTGCAGTCGATCACGTCCGAGGCGCGGTCTACCTATATCGCGACCGGCAGGCTGTTTCGCGACGGCGTTCTCGGCCCGCGCGACGCCGACAAGCGCGAGGCTGTGTTTCTGTCCCAGCTGCGGGCCCAGCCGACGATTTCGTGGCTGGCGTTCGGATGGTCCGACGGCTCGCTTTTTGCCGGACACAAGCTGGGAGATGAGGCCATCGAGGTGATGACCATCGCCGCCGGCGAACGGAAATTGCGCATCGATCGATACGACTATGTCGGCATCGAACTTCAGCTCAAGGAGAGCCGGGTCGAGGACACGAAATATGCCGTGACCGATCAGGAATGGTTCCGCGAGGTCGTCGACTCCGACGAGCCGCGCTGGCTCACGCTCACCACGCACCCCAATGGCGAACGGCTCGCCGCCGCGTTTGCGGGGCCGGTCATTATCCGTCAGCAGCGCGAGGGCGTGCTCGCCGTCATCATCGAACTGACCCGCGTCTCATCCTTCCTGTCTCAGCTCACGGTCGGGAAGTCGGCCGGCGCATTCATCCTCGATCGCGGCGGCGGCGTCATCGCATCGCCCGATCAGGACGCCAATGAGCTCACTCCGCTCAGGACCAATCATCCGCTTTTCCCGATGGCCGTCGATGCGATCCGGCAATCGAGAGACTACGATCCGGACCAGGGACAGGCATATCGCACAACCGTAAGGCGGGATGGCGAGGCCTATGAAGCGGTCATAACGCCGATTTCCTTTCCAGGCTGGTCGCTGGTGACGGTGGTTCCCGAGTCGGAGTTCCTCGGGCCGGTGCAGAGGACGATCCGCAATCTGCTGATCGGGCTTGCGATCCTGATCATCGCCGCGGGGCTGTCGTCGGCGTGGCTCGCGCAGCGGCTGATCGCGGCGCCGCTCCTCAAGGTGATGGGCGAGATCAAGCATATCGAGCGCTTCGATCTCGAGAAGGTCGAGCGGCATCCATCCCGGCTTGCCGAAATCGAGAACCTCTCGGGCGCGATCGCGGATATGGCGCTGGGTCTCGCAGCCTTCAGAAAATATATCCCGGCCGATCTGGTAAAATTGCTGATCAGCGAAGGCACCGAAGCGAAGCTCGGCGGCGATATCCGGTTCATGACCGTGATGTTCACCGACCTCGCCGGCTTCACCGGCATGTCGGAGCGGATGGGCAGCCGGATCATCCCGCTGCTGTCGCGCTACTTCGATTCGGTATCGAGCGAAGTCCAGACCCACGGCGGCACCATCGACAAATTCATCGGTGATGCGGTGATGGCATTCTGGGGCGCGCCCAAAGCGAATGCCGCACATGCAGTCGACTGCTGCCGGGCGGCGCTGGCGTGTCAACGCGCGGTTCGTGACGCCGGGTTGACCGACGACACCGGCCATCCGATAAAAATCCGGATCGGCATCAATTCCGGCGATATGCTGGTCGGAAATATCGGCTCGGAGGTGCGGCTCAACTACACCGTGATCGGGGACGCGGTGAATATTGCGAGCCGCCTCGAGAGCACCAACAAGCAATACGGATCGGAAATCATCATCGGACCCGAGACGCGCCGGCTTGCCGGCGACAGCATCCGGGTTCGTGAGCTGGACCGGCTGGCGGTGTATGGGCGCGCCGGGGGACTGCAGATCTACGAACTGCTCGGGATGGCAGGTGACGAAACGGAGCCGTCCGGCTGGGCCGAACAGTATGAATCCGGTCTCGCCGCCTACCGCGCGCAGGATTTTGACGGCGCTATCGGCCATTTTGCAAAAGCCGTCAGCCTTCGCGGCCGGGACCAAGCGTCGTCCGCCATGATCGAGCGCTGCAAGCAGTTGCTGGAAGCGCCGGCCGGCAGCGGCTGGAGCGACACCACGGTCGCGCGTATCAAATAGGCACCCTCCATGCTAAGGTATTCAATCTCCAGGACTCACTCCGATGTATGATCCTCCGGCCGTCAAGACATTGCCCGAATTTCCGGTTCCACCGCAGATGAAAGCCTGGGTGCTCGGCGATCCCGACGTGCTTTTGTTGCGCGACAAACCGACACCGGTGCCGAAGCGCGCGGAAGTTCTGGTCCGCATCGATGCCGTGGCCATCTGCGCAACCGACCTTGAGATCATCCACTCCGGCTCGCCGGCGAAAATTCAGGGCGGGCTACCCTTCAACAGGAATTTTACGCCCGGCCATGAATATATGGGGACGGTGGCCGCGCTCGGACCCGGTGTCGATGAGTTCCAGATCGGCGAGCGCGTCAGCGTCGAAATCCATGCCGGTTGCGGCCAGTGCAAGCGATGCCGGCAAGGCATGTACACGTCGTGCCTGAATTACGGCGAGCCCGAAAAGGGTCACCGCGCCAACGGTTTTACGACCGACGGCGGTTTTGCCGAATATGCGGTCAACCACATCAACACGCTGGCGCGGGTGCCGGACACCATGAGCGACGCGGAAGCGACGCTGGTCGTCACCGCCGGCACCTCGATGTACGGCCTGACCGAACTGGGCGGGCTGGTTGCCGGCGAAAGCGTGGTCGTGATCGGCCCCGGCCCGATCGGATTGCTCGCGGTGGCGGTTGCCAAGGCGCTTGGCGCGAACCCGGTGATTCTGACCGGGACGCGCGATGCGCGGCTTGCGATCGGCAAGGCGTTGGGCGCGGACCGGGTCATCAACGTCGCACGCGAGAACGCGGTCGAGATCGTCAGGCAGATGACCGGCGGGATCGGCGCGGACTATGTGATCGAATGCGCCGGCACCGAAGCCACGGTCAACGAGGCTATTCACATGACCAACCGCGGCGGGAAGATCTGCCTTGCGGCGTTCCCGCACGAGCCCGTCACGATGGATCTGGCGCATCTGGTGAAGAACAACATCTACGTCTACGGCATTCGCGGCGAAGGCCAGAGCGCCACCCGCCGCGCGATGGCCTTGATGGCGGAGAAGCGGTTCGACGCCACCAAGATTCATACCCACACCTTTGCGCTGGCCGATCTGCCGACCGCGCTGAGATATGCCAGGGATCGCGTCGAGGACGCCATCAAGGTGGTTGTCACGACGAGAGACGTTGCGGCGATCAGCAACGCGGCGGAGTAGTACCCCATGTCCCGGACGCGGTGCGGCATTCTTTATGCCGCTCCGCAGAGCCGGGACCCCGGTTTAAGCAAAAGCAAGCTGATGGGGTGGACGGCCCCCTACGGCATCAGTGTGCCAGAATGAGGTTGTTGCAAATCTCAGACAAGGGAGCCGTCCGTGAACCAGATTATCCGCATTGGAATGGATACGTCGAAGCAT